>ERZ1108167.45-NODE-45-length-221868-cov-13.558254_pt1 | contig 221868 bp, 179 predicted proteins | sample MGYA00403703_ERZ1108167 | MGnify/ENA primary metagenome ERZ1108167 (study PRJEB35170, sample SAMEA104062411) | human gut metagenome | biome: human gut; feature: human-associated habitat; material: faeces | place: Denmark | collected 2012-05-11 ...
GCTGAAAGCATCTAAGTACGAAGCCAGCCACAAGATTAGATTTCTTAGGGTCGTTAAAGACGATGACGTTGATAGGATGCAGGTGTAAAGGTGGTAACATCAAAGCCGAGCATTACTAATTGCCCGTTCACTTTCTTTCGGACGGTGCGGATCGCGATATATACGTTTAGCTTTTTTAATTGACAATTGACAAATGACAATTGACAATTAGATTAACAGATACTTGAATTTTACTTTTTATCATGTCATAACTTATCATGACAGCTGCGATAATTGTCATTTGTCAATTGTCCATTGTCAATTGAAGAAATTCAGGTGGTTATAGCACGAGGGTTCCACCTCTTCCCATTCCGAACAGAGAAGTTAAGCCTCGTCACGCCGATGGTACTGCGTAACAGTGGGAGAGTAGGTAGCCGCCATTTTTAGAGAAGCCCTTCCGGTAGAAATACCAGAAGGGCTTTATTGTTTTGGATACTTTCGGAATTTAAGACTGGAGAGGATTTATTGATTATACATATTTCTCTCAATTATTAAACTTGGCGGACTTCTTTAAAACGTATGTATGCCTAACTACTTTTAACACATAAAATCACAAACTGCGAGAACAAAACACTTTGTACGTTGTTTCAATAATAGAGTTAAACTTTTATGCTTAAATGATGTGAATAACGACAAACGGATATATTTAATTGCTACATTTGTCGCCGAAATACGAGAATTCGATATAAACAACTAAAATAAATATCATGAAAGGTTCTGTGAGATTCATATTAGCGATTGTTCTGCTGATGCTATCATATAGCATAGGTGGAAATGCTATGAATATCACTTCATGTATTTCTCAGAGCGAATGCTCTTGTCAGTTGTCTGAATCAACTTCCGATACGAATTCTAATTCTTCATTTAAGACTCGTTCGCTGGGGTATGACAGATCATCCCAGTCTTTGTCTATTTCTGACGTAGAATTAGGCTTTAAATCAGTAACAGAAACATCTTCTAATAATTATCGTCTGCGTAGAATCATTGAATCCAATGATTTCTTTAAAGACGTTATGTATAAGTTCTTCTTGTTAAGAGAAAACTCACTTGTATTAGATCAAAGTAAATCCTATTATTCGGATAAGGATCCACATTACTCCATTATCTGTAGCGACTACTACGTGTTCGCTCTAAGACGTATCCTTATTTAATTACTTATCCCATCTTATTTACTTTTTCGTACCCTGTATGAAGCTGTGTGACTTTCATTCTTGAAAAGTCACAGGGTCTATAGCGCAGTGTATCTAATCATTTGAAAATTTTCTAAATAACTAAAATTAATATCTTAACAAAAAAACTTATTATGGAAACTACTAAAAAGTCTCAGATTGTAGGTATAAAGAATGCCGGTATCGTAATCATCTGCTGTTTCATTGTAGCAGTGTGTGTTTTTCAGTTCCTGTTGGGAAATCCGTCTAACTTTATGAACAATGACCCTAACAACCATCCATTGAACATGTTGGGTACCATTTACAAAGGTGGTGTGATTGTGCCTGTTATTCAGACACTGTTGTTAACTGTACTCGCTTTGAGTATTGAACGCTTTTTTGCTCTTCGTTCTGCTTTCGGTAAAGGCTCGTTGGCTAAATTTGTAGCTAACATCAAAGAAGCTCTGGCTGCCGGTGACCTTAAGAAAGCACAAGAGATTTGTGACAAACAACGCGGTTCTGTTGCCAATGTAGTTACTGCTACTTTGCGCAAGTATGAAGAAATGGAAAAGAACACTGCTTTGCCTAAAGAACAAAAGCTGCTGGCTATCCAGAAAGAACTGGAAGAAGCAACTGCTCTGGAAATGCCTATGATGCAGCAGAATCTTCCGATTATCGCTACAATTACTACTTTGGGTACATTGATGGGATTGCTCGGTACTGTAATCGGTATGATCCGTTCATTTGCCGCATTGTCCGCCGGTGGTGGTGCCGACTCTATGGCTTTGTCACAAGGTATCTCTGAAGCCTTGATCAATACGGCTTTCGGTATCTTGACAGGTGCGCTGGCTGTTATTTCTTACAACTACTTCACTAACAAAATTGACAAATTGACTTACGGACTCGACGAAGTCGGATTCTCTATCGTGCAGACTTTTGCAGCTACTCATTAATTTGGCGAACCCTTTAAAATCTATTAATCATGGGTAGAGCGAAAATTAAAAAGAAAGATACGTTCATAGATATGACCGCTATGAGTGACGTAACTGTATTGCTTCTGACTTTCTTTATGTTGACATCAACATTTGTGAAGAAGGAGCCGGTGCAGGTTACCACTCCAGCCTCCGTATCGGAAATCAAGATTCCGGAGACAGATGTACTCCAGATTCTGGTTGACCAGGAAGGAAAAATATTTATGAGTCTCGACAAGCAGCAGGATATGCAGGCTGTCTTGGAGAGTATGGGTGAAGAGTATGGCATCAAGTTCACTCCGGAACAGGCAAAGAGGTTCACAGTGGCTTCTACGTTTGGAGTGCCTATCAGAAGTATGCAGAAATTCCTTGACCTCCCGGAAGATCAACGGGACAAAATTCTGAAGAATGAAGGAATTCCTTGTGATAGTACCGATAATCAGTTCAAGTCGTGGGTGCGTAATGCACGTGCCGCCAATGCTGATCTGCGAATTGCTATTAAAGCGGACGCTTCAACTCCATACTCAGTGATAAAGAACGTAATGAACTCACTTCAGGATTTGCGGGAAAATCGGTATAATCTGATTACTTCTCTCAAAGCAGAATCTGAAAATTAAAAGGGAGGAAAGACAATGAGTGCTGAAGTACAAGAGAGCAGCGGAAAAAGAGGAAAAGGCAAGCAGAAGAAAATGACTGTCCGGGTAGACTTTACCCCGATGGTGGATATGAACATGTTGCTGATTACTTTCTTTATGCTTTGTACCACGCTGAGCAAGCCTCAGACGATGGAAATAAGCATGCCGAGCAATGACAAGGATATAACTGAACAACAAAAGAGTATGGTGAAAGCCTCTCAGGCAATTACATTATTGCTGGGAGCCGATAACAAGCTCTATTACTATGAGGGAGAGCCTAACTACAAGGATTACACCTCATTGAAAGAGACTAGTTACGGGGCAAACGGGTTACGTGCCGTACTTCTTCAGAAAAATGCTGCAGCTGTCAATCAGGTAAGAGCTTTGAAACAACAGAAGCTCGATCTGAAGATAACAGATGACGAATACAAAAAGAAGGTTTCCGAAATAAAAAGCGGAAAAAATACGCCGACCGTCATTATCAAGGCGACGGATGATGCTTCTTATATGAATCTGATTGATGCATTGGACGAGATGCAGATATGTAATATAGGTAAATATGTGATAACGGATATTGCCGAAGCTGATGAGTTCCTGATTAAGAATTATGATGCTAAGGGAGAACTGTCACAGAATTTGGCCGATAAATGATGTAACACCTAAAAAAAGAAAGTAAAATGGCAAAATTAGATTTAGCTTCTTCGGAATGGTGTCAGCTGATTTTTGAAGGCAAGAATCAAGCGTACGGCGCATATAGAATGCGTGCCAATTCACCCAGACGGCATACTATTGCAATGCTGATTGTGGTGGCGATAGCAATCGTTGGATTTACTATCCCTACGCTGCTTAAGTTGGCAACCCCGGAGCAAAAGGAAGTAATGACAGAGGTAACAACTTTGTCGAAATTGGCAGAACCGGAAATCAAACAGGAAGAGATGAAACGGGTAGAACCGGTTGCACCTCCCCCTCCTGCATTGAAGAGTTCTATTAAGTTTACTGCCCCTGTCATCAAGAAAGATGAAGAGGTGCACGAAGACGATGAGATCAAGAGTCAGGAAGAATTGACTTCTACCAAAGTGGCAATCTCCATTGCCGACGTAAAAGGTAATGACGAAGCCAACGGAGCCGATATTGCTGACCTGAAGCAAGTGGTGACACAGGCTGCAGAACCGGAAAAAGTATTTGATATGGTAGAGCAGATGCCGACCTTCCCTGGTGGACAGCAGGAACTGATGTCATACCTTGGAAAAAATATCAAGTATCCGACAATTGCGCAGGAGAATGGAACACAAGGTCGCGTTATTATCCAGTTTGTGGTAGAGCGTGACGGTACTATCACCGATGTGCACGTAGCTCGTGGTGTAGACCCTTACTTGGATAAAGAAGCCGTGCGTGTGGTACAAAGTATGCCGAAATGGATTCCTGGTAAACAAAATGGTAAAGCGGTACGTGTGAAATTCACCGTTCCGGTAATGTTTAGATTACAGTAAGATGATGAAGAGACAATTTTGGCTGGTAGGAATCGTTTTGTTGGCGGTGTTGAGTGCTTGCCGTTCCAAATCGGATGGACCGACGGATACGTATTCGTCTGGGGTGATATCTATTGCGGCGGATGAAAGTTTTGAGCCTATTATACAGGAAGAGATAGATGTGTTTGAAAGTCTGTATCCTTTGGCCGGAATTGTTCCTCGCTACACGACGGAAGTCGAGGCTATTAATTTACTTCTGAAAGACAGTGTCCGGTTGGCTATTGCAACCCGGACATTGACTGAGGAAGAAATGAATTCCTTTCACAGCCGCAAGTTCTTTCCCCGCGAGATTAAGCTGGCTACAGATGGTCTGGCATTAATCGTCAACCGGGACAATCCGGATTCTTTGTTGACCGTACGGGATTTCAGCCGCATCCTCACTGGTGAGGCGAAAGACTGGAAGGATATAAATCCGAACTCCCGCCTGAAGAGTATTCAGGTGGTGTTCGATAATAAAAACTCCAGCACCGTACGCTATACAATGGATTCTATCTGTGGTGGAAAACCACTGGCTACTGACAATGTCAGTGCCTTGAAGACCAATCAGCAGGTGATAAAGTATGTAGCAGAGAACCCCGGAGCAATGGGAGTCATTGGTGTGAACTGGCTGGGCAACCGCAGCGACACCACCAACCTTTCTTTCACCGAGGAAATCAGAGTAATGGCAGTGAGTGCGGAGGATGTAGCTACTCCTGCTAACAGTTATAAGCCTTATCAGGCTTACCTGTATTACGGTAACTATCCATTGGCACGACCCATTTACGCATTACTGAATGATCCTCGCAGTGCGCTGCCTTGGGGATTCGCTTCTTTTATGACATCCGACAAAGGGCAGCGGATTATATTAAAATCTGGACTTGTTCCGGCTACTCAGCCAGTGCGTATTGTCCATGTGAAAGACGAATAATAACTAAAATTAGAGACTATCATGAAAAGAGTACAAATGTTTTTAGCTGGAGCGTTTATAGCAGTTGGGTCGCTCTATGCGCAATCATCTGATGCCGAATGGCAGGCAGGAGTTGCAAAATTGAAAGAAACCATTCAGACGAATCCGGCTCAGGCCAATGAGGAAGCTGAACAGTTGATAAAAGGAAAGAATAAAAAGAATGTGGAACTTCTGGTGGCTATCGGCGAGGTATATCTGAAAGCCGGAAAACTTCCGGAAGCACAGGAGTATGCTGCTCTTGCCAAAAAAGTGAATGGCAAATCGGCTCTTGCCTCCGTACTGGAGGGAGACATCGCCTTTGAGCAGAAAAACGCCGGTCTGGCATCTCAGAAATATGAAGAAGCTATCTATTTCGATCCGAGTTGCACAGAAGCATATCTGAGATATGCGGATATTTATAAATCAGCCAATGCTGCTCTGGCCATTGAAAAACTGGAACAACTGAAAGCCCAGGAACCGTCCAACACAGCCGTAGATAAGAAACTTGCCGAAATCTATTATTTGAAGAATGATTTTAGTAAAGCCGCCGAAGCTTATTCGCGTTTTGCGATGGGACCGACAGCGACAGAAGAGGATTTAGTGAAATATGCATTTGCCCTCTTCCTGAACCATGACTTCGAGAAGTCACTTGAAGTGGCGAATATGGGATTGAAAAAGAATGCGCGTCACGCGGCGTTCAATCGTCTGGCAATGTATAATTATACAGACCTGAAGCGCTTTGATGAAGCAATAAAAGCGGCGGATGCTTTTTTTACCGAATCGGACAAGGCTGATTATTCATATCTTGACTATATGTATTACGGGCATTTGCTCGAAGCTCTGAAGAAATATGATGAAGCTGTAGGACAATATGAGAAAGCCATACAATTAGATCCGACAAAGACGGACTTATACAAAAATATCTCTTCTGCTTATGAACAGAAGAATGATTATAAAAAAGCAATCAGTGCTTACCAGAAATATTATACATCCCTTGATAAGGAACACCAGACTCCGGATTTACAATTCCAGTTTGGCAGACTTTATTATGGTGCAGGTACGCAGACTGATTCGCTGACAATCAATGCTGAAGAGCGCAAGCAGGCTTTGATGGCTGCTGATTCTGTTTTCCATTCCATCGCAGAAGCAGCACCGGACAGCTACCTGGGTAATTTTTGGAGGGCACGTGCCAATTCCGCACTTGACCCTGAAACGACTCTTGGACTGGCGAAGCCTTTCTATGAGGAGGTAGCCACCCTGCTGGAAAGCAAGAGTGATCCTCATTATAATTCAGCTTTGATTGAGTGCTACAGTTATCTTGGATATTACTACTTGTTGGCTATTGAAAATCCGGCACTGAAAGCGGAAGCAATGGCGAATAAAGAAAAATCGAAGGAGTATTGGAGCAAAATTCTGGCTATAGACTCCACTAATGCTACTGCTAAAAGGGCATTGGATGGCATCAAATAGTGAATAATTTTAGTTGTTTGTCGTGACAGGAGGAGTGGAGAGTGATCTTAGCTCCTCCTTTTTTATTGTCACGTTTAGCTGTTTTTCAGTCTGTTACATTCCTTTGGTAAGCGTAAAGCAGTCGATGTCCGGTGCCCAGTTGTAGCTGTTGCCCATACGGATATGATTGTAACCGGCTTTCAGATCAACGGGGATTGTGACTTGATTGTGCTTGTCATCTTCTCCCAGTGAATCGATTTTGGTTACGATGCCGTTGACATCTATCTCCAGTTGTCTTCCTTTGCCGAATGAATAATGAACCGTCATTTGGTAACGTCCGCCGTCTGCGCTGTATACTTCCGGCCATTCTGCGTAATTCTCCGGTTGTCCGCCCAAGAAACCTACTTTCATTTTTCCGGAAGCTTCCTGATCGGCGGCATATATGATGCCTTTCGGATTTTTGCCGAGATCATTGAACATTGGCAGGTATGCCCATTCTGCTTCATATAATGTCGGTTCCAGACGTGTTTCGCCTTCCATGCGGAGGAACATAGCGCTGTGTGCAGGAAGCGTTTGCTCAAAGACATCAGAGAAATTTCCTAAATCACTGCGTTTTGCCAAGTCACGTACTTTTACGTTCCCGCCAAACTCCAGTGCCGAGAAAGGTACGGAGAAGCTGCAAACAGTATCCGATGGATTGTAAAGAGCAACGGCACGTACATTACCACGTTTTTGTTCGATGTCTTTTACCAGTACATAGCCTTCGTTCTCATGTTGTGCTACGTATGCCTGCAAGCCCAACGGGTCTTGGTTCAGAGCGATTAATTCTTTGTTTGTCAGCAGTTCAAGAGAAGATTCCGGCAAACTTTCCAGATTACATCCGATCAGCAGAGGCGAGCTCATGATACACCATAAGCCGAAGTGAGCTTCTTCTTCTGTCGGGGTAAGTCCTTTTCCTCCTACTTTGCTGTTGTCGCGGAAACCGATGACCATCATATCCATATCATTGTAGTGCCCGTCTTTGGCGTAGGCAGACAGGTATAGGTTTTTGCCGACCACATATCTCAATGACCCCCAATGTGCATTGATGTCACCGCTGATACGCCATGAAGTAGCTACATCCTTTGCCCATGTGCCGGGAAAAGCCCAACGGCAGATATTGACAGAGACGTCCTTGTTTACTTTGTCGATGCTGTTCCGGATGGAAGTATAGCGTTCCTGTTCATTCAGGCCCAGTACATCTCCGCCGCAATAGTCTATCTTGATAAAGTCGAATCCCCAGTCGCCGAAATAGAGTTGGGCGTCTTGTTGCTCATGTCCGTAAATACCGGCACCTACTCCTGCATGATCGTTGTCCCAGATAGAACCGCAAGTGTTGTTGCCGGCATCTGTATAAATACCGGCTTTCATTCCAAGACTATGTATATGGTCGGCAACCGGTTTCATGCCATTCGGGAAACGGTTTTTGTTGGTCTGCATCTTTCCATTGCCGTCCCGTTCGCCGAAGAAACCATCATCAATATTAATATAATGATATCCTGCGTCTTTCAGACCTTTTTTAACCATCAGGTCGGCCTGATTCTTAATAATATCTTCACTGATATCTACCCGGAAAGCGTTCCATGAGCTCCAACCCATAATAGGGGGATTGACTGCTTTTTCACTTCCGGACTGAGAAACCTGAGTTTCTGCACAACTAACACATAACAAGGAAACTACCGCTGTGGCTAAAAGGTGGAATCTGTTTTTCATGATGTAATAGGTTGATGAATTAATGGGATTAAATGAAATATTGGTAACAAAGATATAAATGAATCTATTGGCGTGCAAATAAATTAAATTGAAAATAGGGAGGAATCGAACGAAAAAGAAATTGATTATTGAATTATCCGATGGATGATCAGTACTTCATACCCGCCGTCCCGATTTCGTCCCGGCTGTTTTAAAAAATAAGGATTAACTTTCTGAATCTCAGTAAGCTAACCCTTATCTTGTCGGAATGAGGCGACTCGAACGCCCGACCCCTACGTCCCGAACGTAGTGCGCTACCAACTGCGCTACATTCCGCTCTTGAATGTGATGTTGCTGAAAATTGAGCTTTGAAAATTTTTATTCGTAAAACTCTGATTAACAATACAATTATTATCACATTATAATCAAAGAAATAGATTGTATATATGTTAAATGTTTAACCTATATTGCTCTTATTTTTTTGACGGTGCAAAGATATGGAAAAGGTTCGATTTATCCAAATACTATAGGAATATTTTTTGGAGGGAACTTCATAATGTATTCTTTTATAATGATAAGAACAAAGCTATATCCCGTGTTCTTCTCTTTAGTGCTGACTTTTAAGACAAAGAGTTTATCTCCTAATGAGAAACTGAAATATTCATTATTAGGTATATCGGCAATATGCAAAATTGAATATATGCGGATATTTAGTTCTAGTATATATACAATTTAAGTACCTTTCTTCCTAAGAGATGTATCCAATCTGTTGCAAAATTATATAAAATATTGTAAATGACAATGTAAAATATAAACTTTTTTTTAGCTAAACTATTAAAAACTAGGAGTTTTGCAAAACTTTGTAATCTATACATATTTCTAGTTAATTCATTATTCGTTGAAATTCAATTAATTACAATTATATTACAGATTGGAAACTTCTCTTAGGAAGAGATATATTTGAAATGTCATTTATTTCTACTCATATATATAGGGGTGTTGAAAAGATGTATGTAACATTGATTTGATATATAACGTATGTCTAAAATATTTCTATTTCCGATATATAGGATAAATAGGATTCGAATTGTATGCGTGTATGTGTGAATTTAGTAATATATAATACTTATATATATGAAAAAAAACAAATTGAAACTGTATGCAATTATGATTTTTGTGCTTCTCTGCACAGAAGTACATTGTCAGAAAGTAGCAATCAAAAGCAATTTATTGTATGATGTTACTGCAACTGTTAATGCAGGAATAGAAGTTGGCCTTGCTCCGAAATGGACATTTGATCTTTCCGCCAACTATAATGGCTGGACTTTTTCACATGAGCGTAAGTGGAAACATTGGCTTCTACAACCAGAAGGGCGTTATTGGTTTTGTGATCGTTTCGCTGGTCATTTTGTTGGTGTTCATGCTTTGGGTGGGCAGTATAACATTGGTAATCTGAACAATCATATTTCATTTCTTGGAACAGATTTATCTGTGCTTTCTGATCGTCGTTATCAAGGTTGGTTTGCCGGTGGTGGTATTGCTTATGGTTATGCGTGGATATTGAACAAACGTTGGAATTTGGAAGCGGAGTTAGGTTTGGGCTGGATTTATACTCGCTACGACAGTTATCCCTGTACCCAATGTGGTACAAAAATAGCCGATGGAAAATCGCATAATTATGTTGGACCTACAAAAGCGGCAGTCAATCTTATATATACTTTTTAAATCACACAAATTACGGATATGAATAGAACAACAAAAATATTTTGTAGTAGTTTGCTATTCCTACTCTTGATGATGGGAGCAAAGGCTCAAACAATAATGGGTGGTAATGTGACAGTATCTGACCTTGCCGTGTCTCGTTCGGAAGATAAATTGTTCGTATCAATGGATATTGATGTTTCGGCATTGAGTGTAAAAAGTAACCGTGAAGTGATTCTTACGCCTAGATTGTCAGGAGAAGGTAATGAATTGAACTTACCTTCGGTGATGATAGCTGGTCGCAACCGCTATTATCATCATCTACGCAATGGCTTGTGTACGGATGATGTGATGCTTTATCAAAAAAACAAAGTATCTGTGGTCAAATATCGTACAGTCGTACCTTATGCCGATTGGATGAAACGTGCCATGCTCAGTACGGGCAATGAAACATGCGGTTGTTGCGGCGAGGCACTTGTTGATGGCAACGAGCCTCTGTTGGTACTTCAGTTGGAGCCGAAAGAATTTGTGCCTGCCTATGTATACATTCGTCCGAAAGCAGAACCGAAAATTAATGTACTGGAAGGTTCGGCTTATATTGACTTTCCTGTGAATCGGACAGAAATTCATGAGGATTATCGTCGTAATCCGACTGAATTGCAAAAGATACTTAATACTATTGATGCGGTGAAGAATGATGTGGATACACGGATTATCTCTGTCAGCATTAAAGGATATGCTTCGCCTGAAAGTCCCTATTCGAATAATGAACGTCTGGCGATGGGACGAACGAAAACACTGAAAGAGTATGTACGCAAACAGTACGATTTTGCCGATTCACTATTCATTACCGATTACGAGCCGGAAGATTGGGCAGGACTCGAACGTTATGTAGAAAACTCGTATCTCGAAAACAAAGCAGGTATTCTGGCATTAATCCGCAGTAACCTGGAACCAGATGCAAAAGAACGTAGCATCAAGACTGCCTTTCCCAAAGATTATGCATTCTTACTGAAAGAGGTTTATCCGGGGCTTCGTCATTCAGACTATGCAGTCAAATATGAAGTGCGTACCTATACTGATATCAACGAAATCAAGCGTCTGATTAAGACACAGCCACAGAAGTTAAGTTTGAACGAGATGTATCTTGCCGCACAGGATATGAAACTGGGGAGTGAAGAATATAATGAAACATTCGAAGTCGCTGTACGTATGTTCCCTGATGATGAAGTTGCTAATCTGAATGCTGCAAATGCCGCAATGGACAGGGGGGATATGAAGAATGCGGAATATTATCTGAAGAAAGCTGGAAACTCACCTCAGGCTGTTTATGGTCGGGGAACATATGCTGCCTTGAAGAAGGAGTTTGATATGGCAGAGAAAATGTTTACTGAAGCTGCACATAGGGGGCTGGCTGATGCGGAGGAGATGTTAAAGCAAATAGAAGAGATAAAACATTAACAGGATCTAAATATAAAAACATAGAAATTATTAATTCATTCAAAGTTGCAGATTATGAAAAGAATTAGCAAGTATTTTTTATGCCTTTTTGCCGTAGTTCTCACAGCAGGTTGTGCTGAGGATAAACTAGGTGAAACAGAATTTGACCCTACTGTTTATGAGGGAGATAAGGCATACATGACAGTACAGGTAACTATGCCGTCTGTACCCGGTTCGCGTAGTAATACGGTTGAAGGTGGTGGCAGCAATGTTGGTGTCGAAATCGGTAAAGATTATGAGAACAATGTGAAAAGAATGTACGTGGTACTTGCCCGCAGCACGGATAATGCATTCATTGCTTTTGGTGACATGTCGGACAAGATGAAACAATCCGCAAATAAACAGGCTTATATCGGAACTTCCGAAATAACTAAAACACAGTTGTCTCAGTTCTATAATGATACAGAAACACCAACTGATAAAAAGGAAGTGAATGTATTTATATTTTGTAATCCGACAGATGAATTGGTAGAACTTATCAGTAAAACTGAATATAAGAATACGACATGGTATAATGCAATTTGCAAGGGTGACGATAAGGAATTAGGAAAGATATGGAGCAAGAATGAAGGTGGCAGCTTCCTGATGTCCAACTATTCCATAGCCAAACGCTTGCTTCCTAATACGATGAATGACTGGTTGTTATATAATGAAGCTACTCCGTTTAATCTTTCCGGAATAAACAATGCGGGAAGTTTGTCACAAGTAGACAACAGTGTAGGTGGTGCAGTGAAAGTAGAACGCGCAATGGCACGTTTCGATTTTAGAGATGGTAGTCGTAGTTTGCCTGAAAATATACGTCCTCAGGAAGGCAATACCTATCCGGTTGTACAAGATATTGCACCGGACGGAACACCTGGTGCTTACATTGTAAACGTTCAATTAGGTAAAATGGCTTTGGTGAATATGAATAATAGTTTTTATTATTTGCGTCGGGTATCTGATAATGGACTTCCGGCACAAGCTAGTCTTTGCAGCCCGGAAAAGCCCTGGTTTACCGTTGCGGGAGGTGGGGAAACTCATCTTGTTGGTAATTATGTCGTGGATGTGTGGGCAACCGAGAAGAATCAAGGCATTGAGACAGCAAGATTAAGTGAGTATTTTAATTACCCTCTCTTTCAAGCTGACGGCTCAATAGACAATACAAAGCAAGATCAATGGAACACACATTTATTATCTAACATTCTTGGTGGTGAAGCAGATACAGATAATAGCTGGAATACTGGTAACAAATATGGTGATTATCGTATATGGCGATATGTAACGGAGAATACAATTCCGGGACCGGTTGACAGACAGGTAAACGGTATAACAACCGGTATTGTTTTCAAAGGAAAAATGATAGCTACTGAAGATGCTGCTAATAGCTCTGACGAAGATCTCAAGCGCTTGGCAGAAGTTATTAATTACACTGCTTCTGATTTGAAGCGTGATTCTTATAAAGATCCGATTATTTATATGTTTGGCGGCAATTTGTATGTAAGTTGGCCAAATGTGCGAAAAGCAGTGAAAGCTGTTGCATACAACAAAGAGACCAAAACATGGAGTCGTTCTCATCCGCTTTATGTGGCTGTATATGGTACCGGTGGTACAGGTGAGGAAGGGGATGCTAGCCCTCAAGATGAAAGTAGTGCTAATTCAAAATGGAACACTTGGGACAGAAACGACAAAACACTTGAAGGTTCTTATCTCGGTGATTTCAGACAAGCAGCTACTGATGCCGGCATAACCATCTATCAGTCAAGCGAGGACAAAGACGGTGGTTGGGGCTATTATTGCTACTATTATTATTGGAATCGCCACAATGACAATGGGGTGGAAGGTGAAATGGCTCCGATGGAGTTCGCTGTAGTTCGCAACAATGTTTATAAACTTGCTGTAACTAACATTTCCCGTCTTGGGCATCCACGTATTTCAGATAATGACCCTGATAACCCAGGTCCTGATACTCCCGATGAGCGAGGTGATATTTATCTGACAGTTTCGGTAGATGTATTGCCTTGGGTAGTTCGTGTCAATAATATCGATTTCTAAGAAACCAAAGATGCATAATAAAAAACGAAATATAATTTCAGGGTTTATCAGTACGGTGCTTGGCATCGTACTGATAAATTTTGCCTTTTCATCGTGTGAACGTATTTATGAAGATCTTGCTCCATGTCCGCATGGCGTGTCACTACGCTTCATTTACGACTACAATATGGAATATGCCAATGCATTTGCTAAGAAGGTGGATTGTCTGACATTGCTGGTCTATGATGAAAATGGCAATTATGTGGATACTCGCATAGTGACGGGTACGGAGTTGCAGGACGAGAATTATCGCATGAAGCTGGACCTCAAACAAGGAAATTATCATTTCGTAGCTTATGGTGGTCTGGCTTGTAATAAGAGCTCTTTCCTTATGAAGTATACACCCGGAGAAGGAACTGGATATACCGATTTGCAAGTGGAACTGGATTTAGAATGCTTGACAAATCCCAAACGAAAGAACTTGCATGGTTTGTATTGGGGTGAACTTACTCTCGCAACTGCCGACCTTTACAGTGAAGGCACCGTTGAGATGATGAAGAACACCAATAATATTCGTGTTGTGTTGCAACAAATGAATGGTGAGCCGGTAGATGATAAGAAATTTGAATTTGAAATTACCGATGATAATATACTGTTCAGTTACGATAATAATTTGCTTGAGAATGGTATGGTGACATACACTTCATGGGCGCAAGGGCAAGCTTCGGCAGGATTCACTGATGAGGGAAGAGAAGTGGTGGTAGCTTATGCCGAACTATCTACTTCACGGTTGATGGTGCGTGACTGGTACTCGCCTAAGCTGACGGTGCGTCGCAAAGCAGATGGTGTGGAAATTATCAATATTCCACTTATTAACTATTTGCTTATGCTTAGGAGTGATCTGTATGCAAGCATGGATTCGCAGGAGTTTCTCGATCGTGAAAGTGAATGGTCAATGATATTCTTCTTAAGCCCGAATCTTGAATGGATTAAAACTTATATTAAGATAAACGATTGGACTGTCAGAATCAACGATATAGGACAATGAAGAAAATCGCATATATCATTATACCATGGGCTATTTCTCTCCTTTTTCGGGGGTGTGCTCATGATGCAGATAGTGAAATGTTTGACAGGGGAGTGCCGTTAGTGAATCTTAATATCAGCGTTGCCCTGTCTGACATATCGCAATCGGGTACACGGGCCAGTGACATCTATCCAGAGTCTCCGGTAAATGATAATGAGAAGATGAAAACGTTGCGTATTATTGTAGTACGTAACAATGATAATATAGTGGAACATAACCGGATTTACAATTTGGAGGTTGCATCTACTGATTGTTATAGCGAGCCGATGAAGGTTATCGGAAACGAAAAGAAACGAATTTATTTGTTTGCAAATGAAGCTACGGAAATAAAGACAACGGGATTTTTTCCGAAACGTAAATTGGTAGAGTGCGATTTTGAGAAAATTCAGCCCGGAAGCTTATTCTTTACGGATTATATATCCAACCTAACCATTCGGCTAGGCAGTAATACGGAACGAATCGACGGGCCGTTGCCGATGAGTGGACTTTATATGGTAGATGTGCCTGCCGAGGATTGTGAACGTGAGCTTTCCATAACGAGAGCAGCTGTTAAATTTACTTTCAATATGACGAATGAAAGCAGCCGGTCCATAGAGATCACGAAACTGACTATTGATAAAATGGCGGAAAGGGAGTATTACTTACCGCATAATGCTACATATATAGAGAGAGAAACGACGGAGGGAACAAAGTTCTGGGACATAAATAGTTTTGATGTTCCTACTTTGAAAGGGTATTATACATATGATGCGTCATCGTTGTTTAAAGGGCAACTGCTCCCGGGAGATGAGAATACGAAAACCAATGAGCAGCCGATTTACCTGTTGGAGGGGAAGCATAGTGATGACAACAATAAGGAAAACCCTTATCTGCTGACTTTGGGTGTCAACGGAACAGAATTGAAAAGTTACTTGCCAAATCTTCCACAGTTGCCGCGAAATACACATGTGGTGGTAAATATCACAATTAATGAACATGCAATGGATTGCATAGTAGATGTGCGTCCTTATACCGGAATCACACTAGAACCCGATTTCGGATTATAAAAAATGAAAGGAAAGATTTCCTTAAATAACTTTATACAGGAAAATATGAAACGCAACATTATTTATAGTCTTACAGGTATACTGATATTTGTCTTGACTGCCTGTACAGATGATTGGCTGAACAACGAAGGCGAAAGAATGCCGGAAGGAGAAGTCAGTGTGAGTGCTACTGTAGAGTTTCTTCCTCTTCGGCCGGCTCTGGATGTAAACACTCGTACGGCAGGAGATGTAATCAAAGACATCAATGATCTTTGTGTGTTGCTGTATGATGAGGAAGGAAATCTGGTGAAATCGTACTATCTTCTTCCGAAAGGTGCTGCTTCAACGGAAACTACAGATAAATTCGATGTTGATGATATTGACCGTACAGACACAGATGCGGAAGGAGACAAAACGGCGGAAACCAAAACCAAGCGGGCTACCTTCAAGTTAGCTCAAGTTCCTTACGGCTATTATTACATGTATGCGGTAGCAAATATGGGTAACTTGGCTGAATCGGAAAAAGATAATATACAAACAGTCGATAAACTGAAATCGATTAATCTGACATGGGAAGCAGAAAACTGGTTCTCGACAGAAGAAACTACTGATGGAAAAGTGACAAAAGCTACTAAAAACCATCAGATGTTTGGCTACTTCACAACAAAAGAGAATACACCTGCGGGTGCTAACCGCAATACGGAAGCTTCACGGATAGCTATAAACAAGAAAGATATGGAATTGCATGCATGGATTCGCCGTGCAGCTTCCAAAGTAACCATTGCTTATGATGCCAGTGGATTGAAAGAAGGAGTTTTTATTTACTTGAAATCGGTTCAGATAAAAGATATTCCTGTTAATTGCTACTTGGGAAAAACAAACACACCAAGTGAAGATGAACAATCGTCCTTAATAAAAGACGGAGAAATTATAAAGTATTATACAGGAACTACCCCACCTGCATTTGACGAATCTTATCCGGTGCGTTTAGCTACGGGAAGAGCTTATTATCCGTGTGAAGAAAATGGAACTTTTAAATATGGACACGAAGAGGCAGCTGATGCTTTGTTTTTCTTTGAGAATATGCAGGGAGACCAGCCATATGATAAGCGCCAGGATGCAGATAAAGATGGAGAACTGGATCATCCCGGATTACCTCCTCATCTGCAACAGCCGGACAAAGATTATTCAAAATATAGGCCAAAAGATAACGTGCCTTATGGTACATATATTGAAGTAGACGCTTATTATCGTTCTATTAATGAAGAAAAAGTAGGTAGTGGTGATATTAAATACCGTTTTATGCTTGGCAAAAACATTACAACAAACTATGATGCCGAACGTAATCATCACTATAAACTTACATTGAAATTTAAAAATTTTGCAAATGATGCAGACTGGCATATCGAATATGCTGAACCGGAACCAGGTATTGAGGTGCCCAATCCTTATTATATTTCCTATTTATATAACAGAACGATGGATTTGCCTATAAAAATAAATCCAGGTTATGCGAAAGTGGAAAGTGTGAAAGCGGAAATAATCAACAATGGTTGGGCGCCTATTGGTGCAGATGCTAATAATTTTGATTATTATCATTTTGATTTGGAAGGCAAGAATGTATGGAATGGATTTCTTTCTTTGCGCCGTACTACTGCAACCATACTTACAACAACAGAAAAAGATGCTAGTGAAGGCTCGGGTATTGTTTATGCAGAAAGCAACCAAGAATACTATAACCGAACTCAACGAGGAAATCGCGAATATGCCGTAGATCCAGGCATTCACGAAGATACTGAATATGGTAATTATTCTGTGCGTAAAGAAGAGGGGACGAATATACTTCATATGAGTATACCTTTATATACACGTGCGAAACAGATGATCGCAAAAACTAGTTATACCGGGAATAATCCATATGTAGCCTACCGGCGTCAGGCAAAAATAAAAATAACCGCTACTTTATCGCAGGGTGAGCCATTAACAGAAATAGTTGATATATTCCAGGTACGTCGCGTAGTCAATCCTAAAGGAATATATCGACGGCATAATAATGACAAGCCTTTCCATGTCGTTTTAAAACGTTTGGCACGGGAGAATGCTACAAATTTCGAAGAATTTACTTCCGAGGGGGCTTGGGAAGCTGTTGTTGCAGCGACAACACACGAAGGATTTGTGAAGTTAGAAAAAAGTAGTAGTAACAAGTATACGAGTATAGATGAACATGGTACACTTAAGGGGCTTTCCGGTTCAGTAATTGATTTCAAAATTACTTTCAATGGTACATGTACAGAAAATGAATCCCGCCATGCCGTTATTCGTGTCAGCTATCACAACAATACTTGCAATCACCTTATATTTGTCCGCCAGGGCTATGCTCCTGTAGCTTTGCTTGATGAAGGACGGGCTTGGCATACGTTTAATATGAAAACTGCTACGGAGGAAACAGATTCGCCAGTAGAAGAAGGGTCATTGTTTAAGTGGGGAAATCTGAATGAGCCAATTGATGCGTCAAGTAATAAGCATGAGAAAGAATATTGGATAGAAGTACAGCCGAAAGACTTTAAAGATGATAAAGCCAAGCCACTAAAGATTGCTGGAAAAGAGACTACTAAATTGTGGGATGAAATCACATCTCAGCCTTTTAATACCCCTTTTGAAAAGCCTAGAATCAATGGAAAAGAAGTGGAAATTGCCAATTACGATGATTATAATGTATTGTATAAAAGCAAGGATATAGAAATGGGCTATGGTGTACTCTATGGTGATGATGCTGAGGAAACACTTTCCGATATCAATGAAATATACGGATATCGTTATGGCAGTTCCGGCACATATGGTATGCGTGGTTGTTTTATATATAATAAAACGAATGGACGGAATCTATTCTTTCCAATAGGAGCGTCAGGCTATGGACATAGAAAACAAGGATATGGTGATATGAGAAATTGGCAGGGCGTAGTTACTGGTCAGGGCTATATACATGGTGAGACAAAGAATGCAGTTGTACTCCGTTATTCTGCTGGACGTAGTGATAAATTCAATATGACGGCAGGTGATGAGAAACCTTTGTTTTATGATTTGTATATGCGTCCGGGGGCTATCTATTGGTTACAGCGGGTGTATCCACCAGGACGCGATGGAGAAAGTGATATTATGGCGTGGGATATTAATTATTTCTCTTTTGATTTTAATCTGATTTCTAAAAGTAATGTTTACGCAACTCTTACTGGTGAAAATAAAATAGAAACACCTAAAAGTGATGCATGCTTTATCCGTTGTGTAGAGCCATGATAATCTTATTTATTAATAATATAGCATTGGAAAACTAAACAGGGCTGACTTTTGGGTCAGCCCTGCCAATACTTTTTTTGTATACTATAATGATTTAAGTATAATACTGTTTGCTTTATCCACTATGGAGGCGTCTAACGAGGCTAGATAAATACGTGTTGTGTTTTCGGAGTCATGTCCCATAGCTTCGCTAATAACCGAGATAGAGATATTCTTACTCTTGGCAATGTTTGCCCATGCATGGCGGGCGACATATGTTGTTAGTGTGACGGGGATCTCTAACATTTGTCCTATTACCTTCAGTTTTCTATTAATCAAATGTGAGGCATTTTTATATTCTCTTCTTGGGTCTTTACCGTTATTTTTGATGATAGGTAGTAGATAAGGACTTTCTATAGTGTTATATTTATCGACAATTTTTTGCATGGGCTTTTCCCACTTAATGAACAATTGTTGGTCGGTTTTATGTCTGCGATAGGACAGAACTCCATTTTGCAGATCTTTCTTTTTCAGATATGCCATGTCAATGAATGACATTCCGCGGGTGTAGAACGAGAACATGAAGATGTCTCTTGCATAATCCATCAAAGGGTTTGTGCTCAGATCTAAATTTTGTATTTGGCGAATTGTTTTTAGAGATACAGCTCGTTTTACTGTTTTGTCAATACCGGTATATACATACTTGAACGGATATTGTTGTTGTGTTAACTCTTTTTCTACAGCACGATTGTATATTGCTCGGAGATTCCGCATATAATATGAACAACTGTTTGGACAGACACCGCAGTTTTTAAGGTATATTTCATATTTTATCATCAGATTGGAATTTACATCTTCAAGTAGAACGTCACCATTATTGTCCATAAAACGCTTGAAACTGTTGTATGCTGAGGCATAAGACTCGGCAGTGCGTTCTTTGCCGATTTGTTTTAGTTGTATAATAAGATCTTGTGCGAATGATAGAAAACTGTATTTATTGATGGGGGGAATACGGAATAGCTCTATTATTTTTCCGGAGGTAAAAGGATTGCCCGAATGTTCAAGCTTTGAAATGATATTTTTCAGTCTATGCATGTCCTCTGCTATTTGGCTTGTTAGTTGAGCGAGAAAACGTCGTCTTATGTCATTATTGTCCGGAAGAATGATGCAAGCCAAATGCTTATCCCATTCTGAAGGAAAAATTTTATAGCCGGTATTGATTTGCCTGGTTACTCTGGCATGAATGATTTGATAGAATAATACGCCTTCTTTTGTTTTTACGGAAGAGGTACGGAATTTGATTTTTATTGTTGCCATATCTACATGATTTGTTATATAAAACTATAAATAAATGAATATAACAAATGAGCATTTATCTGTCTCTTTATAAAATTAGTCCTTTGTCATACAGAAAAAATGCCTAATGGAAACATTTTTATTTATCATTCATTTAGGATATTAGAAAACATATTTGCTATAGAAAAAGTTTGTTCATTAAATGAATTTACAAGTGGGCGAAAAGCTGTTGCTTAACATGAGATGATGATTGAATAAATGCTGTACCAAAATCAATTGCAGAATGGTACCATATTTATGTTGATTCTCATTCCTATTGATTTTACCTGTTCCAGAAAAAGAAAAATCCCTGAATTTTGAAAAAAATCAGGGATTAATATTGTCTTGCTTTTTAAAAGGTGGTGCCACCAGGAATCGAACATTTAAAGTTCTTTGTACTTAAAGTCCTGATAAACAGCACTAAATCTTATATCGTTAAAATCAAAACCATTGAATTAGCCATATTCCTAATTTCAATTATTTCAATCTTTATCGCTGTCATTTTTTTGACGGTGCAAAGATATGGAAAAGGTTCGATTCCTCCAAATAGTATTGGGATAAAATTACAGAAAACTTTATAATGTATCCATTTATACTGGAATGAACGGCATATATATGAAGAGAACGTCTTTAGGAAAATTCCCGAAGACGTTCTCTTCTATACTGTCGGCTTTTAAAAAGCTTCCAGCCTGTTTTCATCCAGCAGTTTTATAATATCCTTTTCTTTATAAAGTATTCTGCCTCCCAGCCGGTAATAAGGGATAAGCCCGGTTGTCCTGTGTTCAACCAGTGTCCGGCGTGTTATCTTCAGTGATTCGGACAGTTCAGCTTCGGTGATGTACCTGTCACCGTTCAGGACAAGTCTGTATCTGTCCGGTTCGCTTCTTAAGAGTTCAGTGATGTGTCCAATGTCCTGAAAGAACCGGATAATTTCCGGACTTTCCCTTGTCAGTAAGTCATGTGCCATATTTCTTTGTTTAATTGTTTCCTTTTTGTAACACTCCTTCCATGTATGTGATGATGTCTTTTTTCCGATAATAGATTTTCCTGTCTATCCTGCTGTACGGGATTTTTCCCGTGCTGCGTAAAGTAAGCAACTTTCTTGGAGAGATATCCATCATGATACATGCTTCCTGATTGTCCATCCATTCCGTCAGTCTTTCCTCCTGCCGTATTCCTCTTCCTGTTCGGATATCCCGGATGATTGAGCTTAACGCCTGCTTCATTTCTTCAAATGTTGTGGCTTCGATACTGATCACTTCCATAAGCTTTTGATTTTTTGTCCGATGCAAAGGTATGCTGCCGGTAAGTTTGTCTCCAAGTCTCTGACTACAGGTGTCAGCAGATGTCGTCAGATTTCACGGATAGCTGGTCGAATTGTAAGTCGTATTTACAAATTGTACCCGGACTTTACAACATCCGGGATTACATTTTACAGTGCTTTTTGTAATTTTTTATTTTATATTTCTTTGTGAATTAGAATGTTATGTAAAAAGATGGATTCGTTTTTTTGAATCCGGCATGTAATTTTCATTATAGTGTAATATACTCTTGTAGTGCGCACAGGAAGAGTATTCAGGTAATCACTTTTTAAAACAATGGAGGATATGCCATGATGTATATAGATAATGAGGTACTTGAGAAAATGATCATGACTATGGTGGAAGGTTTTAATCGCCTTGAAAAGAAACTTGACCGTATGAACCGCCTGAAAGACTGCCTGGACGGTGATACCTTGCTGGATAACTGTGACCTTGCGCAACTTCTGGGCGTGACGCAACGGACCATTGCCCGTTACCGTGAAAAGGGGCTTATCCGTTACTATCAGACGGATGAGAACGGGAAGAATTTTTATCGTAGTTCGGAAATACAGGACTTTTTGCGGCAGAGGGGAAAGAAAAAATAGGTTCAATTATTTATATTTGTGGGAGCCTGTTATATTTTTGCAGTTTAAGGATTCGGTATGAAAAAAGAAAAAGATTTGTCTGTCGCGGTTTTGATTGACGGCGATAACGCTTCTTTCGAGAAGATGGAAGATGTGATGCGGTTCGTATCCCGTTATGGTACTGCCGTTGTGAGACGTATATATGGTGACTGGACTAAAAAATCCCTTTCCGGTTGGAAGGATGTGGCAAGGGATTATTCGTTCAGGATGGTGCAGGCTTCCTCCTTTGTGTCGGGAAAGAATACGACGGATATCGCGTTGGTTATGGATGCGATGGACATCCTGCATGAGGGGCGGGTCGGTTGTTTTTGTCTGGTTGCCAGTGACGGGGATTATACCCTGCTGGCACAACGTATCAGGGAGAGCGGCCTGATGGTCCTTGGTTACGGGGAGGGAAAGACGCCGGTGGCACTGGTACGTTCCTGTACCGGGTTTCTGTTGGCTGACCGGAAGGAGGAGAAGCCTTTTCAGGAAAATACGCCTGAATTCTTTATTCAAAGAGATATGGAATATTTTGACAAGGCTTTTGAACAGGCTGCTGACGGTAAGGAGGAGGTTAGCCTGTCTTTGATTGGAGGTGTGCTGAAGAAGCTGATGCCCAAATTCAAAGTGAAAAGATATGGCTGCAGGACGCTCGGCAAATTGTATGAAAGGCTTGAGAAATACGAACTGGTTAAAACAGGGAAGGGTGTTGCCGGATTAGTGCGGATTAAATCCTGAATCCGGTTCCGGTTTTATACGGATTGGAAGAAAATTACAGATGCTTCCCTTGCCGACAGCTGTAGCTTCGGCAAGGAAAACTGTCTGTTTCACATGGCCTATACCGGTATCGGATTAACCCGGAGTGTGTCCAGATTGATATATGCTCCCCGGTACAAGATTCTTCCTTCCTTGAACATCTTCCATAGAATGTCACAGCCGACTTGTGCCAGTATGGAGTTGATGTACAGGTCCTGTCTTTCCAGTGCTTCCGCCAGTGAGCAGCTCGCTCCAGAGTCCTTCTCTTCTATTGTGGAATAGTTCACCTCCTCGGTGATGACATTCATTTCAGGTACCGGCATGAATTCTTTTGATGCCGGCTGCCGTATCTTGTTGCGGACAGTGCCTATGAAGACTTGCCCGGTGGTTTGCGCATTCCCGAAATCCATCCAGTAATAAACCGCCCTTTCATTGTTTACGGAGGTCTCCCTGTATTTTTTCAGGAATCTCCACAGTTCCTGTCGTGAGCGGGTATTGTCCGTGCAGGTGATGATGATATTCGCCGGCCTTGTCCTGTCATCCCTGTTTTCCTGTGTTTTCCGTACGGGATAGCGGCAGTTTTCCGCCGTCCATGTTGTTCCGAAAAAACGGTTGACGCGTGTGACGGCCGCTGTCGCCTTGCCTTGCCCCAGCTCTGTCTCACTGAAGAGCTGGCGTCCTATGTTGGCTTCCGTGATAATGTCGGGATCGAATACGGTGACATGTAGGCCCAGGTGTCCCAGTGCCTGCAACGCGACGTTCATGCGTGCCAGATTGGTTATGACCTGTGATCCCGTGCCCCCTGCACCCGCAACATGGATGGTGACGGGATGGTAGGGTTTCAGCAGGTAGTTGTCCGTGTAATGAATCTTTTTCATGCCAGTATGTCTTTAAGTTTCTTCCCGGATTGTTGTAACTCGCTGTAATCAAACGGATTGTTCCGTGCATGTTCCGTTACGGAAACCAGGTTGCTGCGGGTCGGGTTCCTGTTACCTCCCAAATGTGAGAACTCGCTCATCCAGAAACGCTTTTCCCAGTATTCCTGAAATTCCAGAAAATCCATGTCCTGCGGTTTCTTTAGCGATGAGCTGCCTAGGCAGACGTTCGCCCCGGTTACATTGAAGAACGGCGCCAGATACAGTTCTGTCCGCTCTTCGGGGATTGCTCCCTTGAAGGCGTGTATGTCCATGCATTCCCTTTCCACCACGTAGATGACGCCCGGTACGTTGAATGTCCCGTCTGTAATGTGTAGCCCGTCCTGAAAGTACATTTTTCTCTTCTGTGGCGGATTGTACCATATGTACCTTTCGCGCCCTTTTCTGGAGTCGCACAGGAGCATGTTCCCGGGGATGCGTCCGTGCGGGATTCCGCTCATGCTTTCCGTGTATGATTCCACCAGTGAGTTCATGAACTCATAGGTTACCGGAATGCCGGCCCCCATCCGTCCTTTCTCATTGACGGGCCTGAGTTCGAGATAACTTCGCGGGGTTGAGTAATCTGTCGTTTCGCATTCATAGGCGACAAGTACCGCTCTGGGATGCATGATTTGCTGCATCTGTTTTGTCAGTTCATTCATTTTCCTGTTTTATTAGAAGTTGTTTGTAATGAGTTTTGTGAAGCGTGCGAGCCATTGGGAGAACCGCTCCGGAAAGTCATCCATGGAGAAAGGCTTTTCCGTGTCCGGCGTCAGGTGGAATGTCGTGACGGGTGTGATCGCGTATGATTCCTGGTAGTCCGAGGTGAAATAGTTTTCCATTTCGTCGTTCATGGCGTCCTTTATCGACCAGGTGACCATGACCTGTGTATCCAGTCCCACCGGCCTGAAATCTGCTGCCTCCTCGTATGCCCAGTCGTAGGAGTATTGCATGATGCTCGGGCTGCCGTGTGAAATGTATGCCGTACCTTCCGTGAGCAGTTCCAGCAATGCCCGCTCATTGTTCTTCTTCGTATGGTATTTCCGTATTTCCCCCTCCAGATCCGCAAGAAATCCCTTTGGATTGTCCATTCTCTTCAGTATACGGTGCGCCTTCCCTTTTTCATACAGTCTGGCAAGTGCGGCCTTGCGTCTGATCTCTCCTGCCGTCGCCTCTTCGTCGTAGAGCCTGTAGTCTTCCAGGTAATCGTGTGCCATTTCGTAGTAGCTGGTATCCGTGCTTTTGGGTATGCCATGGTGCCGGGCGAGCTGCCGGATAAATTCCAGTGCTATCCTTCCGAGTTTTTCCGGCAGTCTCTCCGTGAATTCCAGCGGTATCCAGAACAGTTTATATTCCGGCCACTCATGGAACCGGTAGAGGCAGAAGTACAGCCTTCCGTTCTCCTCTTCCAGGTTGACATGCTCCGGGAGTATGGTGTCCATTGCCCGGTACAGTTTGACGATGTTCATCCTCGGTGATTGCCCAGTCGGACGGAAAGGAAGCCTGAGGCCGACAAGTGCGCTGTATCTGAGTGCCGATCGGTACAGGAAATCAAAATTCTCCCTTGTCGTAAGATTGATTTTCTCTCCCGCGCGGATCTCCATACAGTAATCGGGGGTAACGGGGAGAATTCTCCCCGTTAGAAAATCATTACGGTTCCTGCCGGCGGCAGCCTTCTTTTCTTTCTGCTGCCGGTTCCCCGGCTGATGTCTGTGCATCCGGCCTCGCTGATAATAAGTCGTGCCAGGTCTTCCGTTTGTAGTTCCGATAACTGTCTGCATGTTGTCTCCTCCTTTTTCTTAGGGTTTGTTTTCTTTGCCATGGCTTATCCTTTCGTTCCTATCGTGGTTTTGAACCGGTATACCGCGCGGTCCTCTTCGAGTTCCGGCCCGTGCAGGGTTGCCGTGGTCAGTTCCGGATAGTTCATGGAATAGAAGTCCGTCACTTCGGAAAGGGACATTCTGCTGTCCGGATCTTCCAGTGTCAGGGTGTCATTTCCTTTTTTCAGGATGAATACTCTTTTGAGTCCTTTGATATCAAGTGCCATATTATTTAAAGTTTTAATGGTTTAACAACATATAAGCTCCGCCTGTGTCTCGTCCTTCATGCGGCATTCCTGCGGGAAGTCTATGTATTCCGCATACGGGTCTTCACGCAACAGTTCCCTGTCACTTTCATCGTCCTTGTCAAAAGTGAGCGCTTCTGCGGCCGGTTGTGGCGGTGACTGGTATTCCCTGCCCGTATTTTCCCGGGTTGTCTGTATGACGGTTGCCTGCGGCTGCAGGGGAACGGGTTGCGGCTGTTGCCATGGTTGTGTCTGTGGGTACTGTCCGCCGGGCTGGCGGAAGTACGTTTGGGGCTGTTCCGCTGTTTGTTGCGGACTGCCGTTTGCGGGATTCCGGCAGTATCCTTCGTACATTGGCTGTGGTTGCGGTGTTCCCGGATAATATTGTGGTACGGGCTGCGGCTGTACTATCTGCGGTCGGGGCATCGGTTGTTGTACCGGTTGCGGGATTGCTTGCTGTACAGGCTGTTGTGGAGGTTGTGACGTGAACATCCGCATTTGTCCGTCAGACCGGTTTCCGTTCGCCGTACCGTTTGCGGGCGGCTGTTGTGGGAGCGGCTGTGTATCCGTTTCAGGAAACAGGCAGCCCTGTGACGACTCCTTCTGCACTTCCTGTATCCTTGCCTCTATCTGTTTCTGTCTGTCCGTATCTGCGAGTACCTTGGCCTGCCTGAAGCAGGTTGTCGCTTCCGAGTATCTTCCTGCCGTGAATGCCTCCTCCGCACGTTTGAGGAGTTTTTCCATCTTTTCCTGTTTTTCACGTGCCTCTTTTGTCTTCTTGTTGTTGGCGGTTCCGGCCGCCTTGCCTTGTGTTGCCGCGAGCCGTGCCTGCTGCTCGAAGGTTTCAAGGTTGGTGAGGATTCCCTGCGCTTTCTGCAGCGGTGTGGTGATGATCTGCAGGAATTGTCCGTCCAGTTCCATGGGGGTGCCGTTGAGTATGAGCGGCACGATGGCCTGTCCGGCTTCATCCTTGAGTGTTGTACGTCTGGGCATTACCGCTACGGACAGTTTTCCGTCCGTTCTCCTGATGTTGATGTTCAGGTCTGTGCCTGCCGACATCATCTGATAAATTGATTGGAAAAACATAATGGTTGTTTTTTATTGTTATACATAGGTTTCCTTGAGATATGTCTTCAGAATTTCGTCTCTGTCCGGTCGCTTCGTGATGTCAAGCAGTGGCTTGAGATAATACCCGATATTTCTGGGCTCATCAACCGTATTGGGAAATCTTCTCTTTGCAGGCCTGATGCTTCGCGTTGTCGGCCACAGTGCGGGTGCGACCGGAGCTGACGGGGTGAATTTTCTTGTTTCCATTTCATTTGTAGTTTAAGGGTTTATAATAACATTCCGATAAGGATCAGAATGGTGAGAATTGTCGCCAGGAACGGGAGGAGTTTTAGCAAAATACGGATTATGCCTTCCGCCATTGTCAGTAACAGGATGGTATGTACCGGAATTATGCCTTTACGGCATAGCAGGATTATTACTGCGGCTGCCAGCAGTGTGACCGCCGGCTTGCAGATGCTTGCGATGGATTTCTGTTTCATGTCCTTGTTGTTTTTATGAGTGTATGATTATCTCTTCGGGATCTGTTTTCCCGATTTTACAGGCCTTCGTTTCCCGGATTGCCCTTTTGTGTCAAGGCTTGGCGAAAGAAAATACCGGAGCGCAGCGAGGATGATTTTCTTTCAGCCGACCGGCCCGCAGGGCTGCCTTGACACGAATACGGGGTAATCCGGTACCTTTGCCGCCTAAAAGCGGCATAACAGATGTCTGATAAATAAAAAATGCAGACTTTTCAGCCTGCATTTCCCGTTCCTATATATAGCTTCTATCTTTCACATTTCCGGAAGATATCTTCCGTTACCTCTCCCGAGAGTTTGAGTACCCCCTTCATGAATTCTTCCTGTGTAAGCTTTCCCCTTTCCATTCGTGCCAGTTGAGCCTCCCAGCCCGAAGTCAGTGCGGCTCCCGCTATTTTCATGTTCCGTACCGTCTCATATATGTAAAGTCCCTTTCGTGTGGGGATGATGTATTTGCCTGAATAACGTACATATTTGCGGTCAATCAGGGTCTGCAGGATTCCTGTACGCGTGGCCGCCGTTCCCAGTCCGGCAGTGTCCATGTAGGTGATCAGTTCCGCGTCGGTATATGCGGATACGGGCAGGTCCTTCCTGTGTATCAGGCTGCATCCGGTAACAGCGGCCGTCTCCCCGTTTTCCAGTTGTGGGATGGGGGAGAAGCCGTATTCCCTTCCTGCAATGACGCTTTCCCTTTCGAATATGCCGAACCATCCCTTTTCAATGATGCGGCAGGCATGACACCGGAAATTTCGTGCGGCACATACGGCATCCACAGTGGTGTATTCCGCCCTGCATACGGGCATGAAGGCTTCCAGCATCCGTCCGATAATCATCATGTAAAGCTGCATCTCCTCCCGGTTTAATCCTTCCGGATATGTATCGGTAATGATGATGGCGTGGTGTTCCGCCGCTTGTCCTTCGTCGACTACCTTGTCCGGCAGGTCGAATATGTTGATCCCCATGCTTCTGACATACGGTCGGAATTCCTTCCTGTTCAGGATTTTCTCCATGATACGGGGCAGTTTGTCGTAAACGTCCCGTGGAAGGAAACGTCCGGCAGTTCGCGGATAGGAAATCAGTTTCTTCTCATAAAGTTTCTGTGCGATTTCAAGCGATTTTCCGGCAGTCATTCCGTAATAGTTGTTGGCGTCTTTCTGGAGTTCGGTCAGGTTGTAGAGGGCTGGAGGCTCTATCTCCCTGACCTGTCTGCTGACAGCGGTGACGCGTGCATGTCCGGCCAGTTTGCAGTCACTGTAAAGCCGTGCAGCCGCCTCCCGGTCTGTGAATTCTTCCGTACAGCGCATTTTGAGCAGGGTGTTATTTTTGCACAGGCTGATAAAAACCGGAAAGGTGTCCGTGGCAATGTGGTTCTCACGTTCACGGTAACGGCTGCTTATGGCTGCCAGTATGGGTGTCTGCACCCGTCCTAGTGAGTTGTTTCCCGTTCCGGTCGCCTGGCAGAGGGCATAGCTGGCGTTGAGACCCAGTACCCAGTCCGCCTTGTTGCGGCTGTCCGCTGCCAGAAACATGCGGTCATACAGGCTGCCGGGCCTGAGGTTGCCCATTCCCTCCAGCACGGCTTCGTCCGTAAGTGACGAGATCCATAGACGGCGGTAGGGTTTCCTGCATTCCAGATACCGGTAAAGGTACCTGAATACCATTTCCCCCTCCCGGGAAGCGTCGGTGGCCGCAATGATACTCTCGCAGGCGTCGAATACTTTTTCGATCACTTTCAGCTGGAGGACCGCGTTGATGTCCGGTATCCATCCCGTATCGGTCTTGATGTGTTTTACCATCAGTCTGAAGGGGGCGGGATTTATCGGGAAGTCCCCGCGTTCCGGGCGGTCCATCCCGTAATCCTTCGGCATGGCCAGTGAAAGCATGTTGCCGAAGGTCCATGTCACCATGTACCCGTTCCCGCTCATGTATCCGTCCTCTCTGGTATGTGCTCCCAGAATTCTTGCTATCTCTTTTCCCACATTGGGCTTGTCTGTCAATATCGCAATCATGATCTTCTTTCATTTGATGTTCCCCGTACCTTCGCAATAAAACCGGTACGGGGAAATTGTGTATACTTTTGATTCTGTCTGTATGGGGCAGGGATTATCCGCCGGCTTCGCTTTCCGCTTCGGGACTGATCCCGTTGATTTCCATTACCGGCTTTCCGTCCGTCCCCACCGTGATCCTGAGGGTGGCGTCCATTGTTAAGCGGAGTGCGGAAGTGCGGATTTTCAATGGGACGGTTTCCGTTTCCTCCCCTTGCAGGAGCAGTTCCATGTCCCCGCTTTTTTCAAGTTCTTCTTTGTGGATACCGATGGTCTCCAGTTCTTTCCAGTCAAGGTCTTCCTTTCTGAATATCCGGTTGTCATTCTGCTTCATGTCTTTTTCTCTGATGAATGGTTAATGATTCTTTTTTGTATTCTTCTTATACGGCCTGTCTGCTTCCTTTCTTCTGTTCCTGCTGCCGGTTCTGCGTGTCGTCCGTCTGTGCGGCACGCCGGACCGTATTGCGGCGTATGTCGGGATTTTCCTGGAAATATTGCAGCTGTCCGGAATTTGCGTTCACTTTCAGGTAGGAACTGAATGTCTTGTTGTTGGCGCTTTTCAGGTCCGATACGAGTATGGCTTTTCCGTCCTGCAGGTTGGCCCGTTCCTGTGCCGTGAATACATGCCCGTATACTTCCGCCGGAACGACCGGCACCTGGCGCTCACTGAAACCGTCCGGTGTACGCGAGTATTGCGGCCTGCCCGTATTCATGTCCAGTTTGACGAAGGAGGAGAACTCTTCCCCTTTGCGGTTGATCATGTTTTCAAGGAAGACGGGTTGCCCCTTGCGTAGTGCCTCCTTGTCCTCGGGAGTCAGTAGCACGTTGCAGATTTCCTTCGGGATGTATATTTCCCCGTTCTCCGGATTATGGCGTGTATATTGCGGTCGGCCGGTCACCTTGTCCAGCGTGACGAAAGAGGAGAACAGCGCTCCGTCGGTGCGTTTCATGTCCTCTACAAGGATGGTATGTCCTTCGCTGAGCATTTTGATCTGATTAGGTGAAAGCTGTACGCCTCCCAGGCTCTGCTGGTTGAACCCTTTGCTTTCCGGATAGATGAATTCCAGCCCCCTGCGTTCCGCACTGTATTGGAGTGTGGCGTCGAACGGCTTTCCGTTCTTTGAGGTCATTCCGTCCACATATACCGGTTGTCCTTCCTTCAGCGCGTTTATTTCATCCGCTGTCAGCCTGATGCCTTTCACTTCACTTGGTATGTACACGTTTTCCTGCCGTACGGCAACCAGCTCGTTGGTATTCTTGTCAATGGAGATGAGACAGGGTGTATAGGATCCCCCGTTCAGGTTCAGTTCCGCTACCCGTCCCATGTTTCCTGTCTCACGGAGGTTCTTCTTGTCCTCTTCGGTGAAGATGTGCCCGAAATAGGGCCTTTCCAACTCCGGTTCCTTGCGGATGCCGTGGATACCCAGACCGATTTGCCCGTCCGGCATGGTGATGAATGAGAGGCGTGCGTCCAGTTTGACCCTGGCACCTGTCAGCGTCAGTGTCAGGGGAACCAGTTTGTTGGTTTTGTATCCTTTCAGCATGGAATCCAGCAGTCCCTGCTGTTCGAGGGAAGTTTTGGAGACGCCCATCTTTTCCAGTGCGTCCCAGTTTACCATATTCTCGTCATAACGGTAGCGTGGTGCCTGCTGTTCCTGTGGTTGTCCTGTTGAAACTGTCGGTTGTGGTGTCTGCTGTGGTCCTTGTTCCTGCGGGTTTTGTTTTTGTTTCTTTGCCATCGTTTCTGTTTCTTTTTCGTTCTTACTCTGTTCCTTGTTTTCTCTCGGCCGGATTTCGTAGCGTTTGAGGAACTCTTTTACTGCGTCCGTTTCCTTACCTTGTGACAAATCCCTGATTGCCTGCCTGTTCTGCTTGTAATCATGGATGGTCATTCGTATGAGCCTGAAATGTGTAGGTTCCTTGAGCTGGCTCCAGAAGTTCCTGATGAAGTTTTCGAGGATACTGGAGTTTTTCTCGAATTTCAGAAAGGAGTTTTCGTTCTTTTCCTCGGCGGGAACCGTCCTGGCCTTTCCTTCCCCGTCAATTTCGCTGACGGCTTGCACACCGGCTTTGGGGTCCTCTTTGTTGTGGACAAACAGTAGTTCGTTGATTTGTTCCACATAGGGCTTTTCTTTGGCGGATTTCTGCGTTTTGCGTGTCCGCTTCGGTTTTTCTTTTACTTCTTTTTCTTGTGCCATGATCCATCATTTTGAGATTAATGTTTTCGTTTGACAGCTCAAAAATAGTGGCTGAAATTGAATAAAATGCTGATTCTCAAAACGGTGACATCACGTGTCGTTAGATGTCAGCAGATGTCAATCAAAAAAGGATAATGGTGGAAAAAGGGAATAAGGAAGAAAAGAAATACACAAGCTGGTTAATAAGGTGAGAGAAATTTATGTAGAACAGAGGGAGCCGGAGTCCCTGTCTTTATTGGGGACAGTTCTTTTAATTATGAATTTACTGTGGGAACTGTGTAGTTTGTGTAATATTGTAGAGATGTTGGTAAAAAGAAAGGGAATGGTGGAAATGTGATCTATGTGTCACGTCGGTCGCAGTTAGTCCCTATAATCCTTTCATTAAATCAAAAACGTGGTCGGAGCGTTTTTTTCAAAGGAATTTTCTCCGACGAAGTCGCGAAGAAAACTTCTTTGAAAAACGTAAGCCGGAACGTGGAGACAAGACGTTTTTGATTTATCTTTATTATAGGGAATAGCTGAACAATATTTATTTCAATACTTTGGATATATAATTTGTTATACAAAGGAAATTAAATCTTCTATGGTAAGATTAAGTCCCCCTTTATACGGTTATGTATTTCAGCATAATCAATATTAAAAAAACAATTATCGTTTTACTTTATTTTTAGTTGTTCTAGTATGTTCTTGCAAATTTAGACAGATCTTTGTCCGTGTCCGGTAATATCAATATAGTTTCCCAAAATTAACCTGTCAATTTTACCTAGTCCTTTGAAAGATGTTATGAGACTCTCGTAATAGATGGCTTTATAAGCTTACGTTTTGTCTATTATTTCTTTTATATTTTTATTTGCTTGCTCAAAGGGTGATTTTATTACGATGTCAACTTTTGACTTATCTTTAATCCAGCTTAGGTCTTCCAGATTAGGAGACAGAAATTCAAACCAAAAGTGAGTCTTCGAAGAGTCAAGACTATATGAATTTATGGAAATTAATATAGTTCATACTTTAACTTGTATATATAATGTAGGTAAGGCTGTCTCGTTTTCAATTTTGAGACAGCCTTTTTGGATGTTTAGACAATATGTTTATTGTAAGCGGAAGATATTAAAAGAATATTTATCTTTTTTATTTTATTTATGGTTATTAAGGTGGACTATTAATAGGCTATTCTGCATACTTTATCCACACTCTCATTTTTCCAGCTTCTCGATTGTCCCAAGCATAATAAGGAATAAATTTATATGTGTCTGTACCTTGGGTAGCTGTAATTGTTATTATTCCATTTAGTAACTCTGGCTCAAAATTAGTAGTATAATTCGTGGAAGGGGATAGTGCCGCTGTTTCATAATTAGAATTGTCAACCTCTTCCATGCAATATACTAATGGACCTCTTTGTAGACATCTCTTGCCAACATTGGCTTTTACACGTGGATCAGCTGCTATAACTTCTACAGGCATAGGCATATCAAAAGTTATTGTATCGTTTTCTTCCCAAGTACGATTAATTAGTAAATATTGCATATCCGTGATTGTTTGGCATTCTTTTCCATTGACGGTTAGAGTGTACTCTTTACACCAGTCTGGTAGACGGAGTTTCATTGTAAAGCTTTTCTTTTGTTGGGGACTTACTGTGATTTTTACTTTCCCTTCCCAAGGATAGTTAGTTGTTTGTGCAATTTTTACAGGCATGTTATCTATGGTTGTGTTTGTTTCGCTTGCTATATAGAGATTGATCCATAGCGCATCTGCAGAAGTAGCATAAATGTAATTGCCGATGGAGGGCAAAAAACGAGAGATCTGACTAGGACAACAAGCAGTATCATACCATGGCTGACGGTGGTGTGTACCATCCGATTCCAAAGGATTAACATAGAAAAAATGGTCAGCAGACAAGGAAATACCTGCTAAGGCGCCATTATACATAGATTTTTCTAATATATTAATGTATTTTCCATTACCTTCTAACATATTCATCCGTTGATTCCAAAACACCATTCCCACAGAAGCGCATGTCTCACAATAGGCTTCTGCATTGGGAAGATCATAATCTTCTGTGAAGCCTTCGTTTTTTCGTGATGATCCTATTCCGCCAGTGGCATACATCTTCGTATAGATTACGTCATTCCACAGACGGTCAAGTGCATGAATATAAGTACTGTCTTGTGTAATGGACGCCACGTCTGCCATACCTGTAAACATATACATTGCCCGTACTGCATGCCCGCTGATTTTAGAAAGTTGGCTAACAGGTTCTGCATCCTGAAAATGCTCCTTGCCTAAAGTTGTTTGACTCCAGTCACCATTTCCACGACCTCGTTGTTCTAGCAACCAGTGAGATAACTTCAAATAGCGTTCGTTCTTTGTTAGACGATAAAGTTTCACCAATGCCAGTTCTATTTCTTGATGACCAGCTACCCAATTTCGTTTTCCTTCGCCAAATGTGTTGTCTATATGGTCAGCAAATTTAATAGCTATGTCCAATAAGGAATGTTTTCCGGTAGCATTATAATAGGCAATGGCTGCTTCTATCAAATGTCCGCAACAGTACATCTCGTGCCAATCCATATTGGTCCATTTCCCATTTGGGTTGACCAAGGTGAAGTAAGTCATCAGATAACCGTCTTTTTGTTGAGCAGATGCAATTTTTGCGATTATCTCATCTAGTTTTTTCTCTAAGTCAGGGTTCGGATGATTAATGAGCGAGTAGGAACAGCCTTCTATCATCTTGTAAAGGTCAGAATCGTCGAAAAATACTCCTTTGAATTCGCCTTGTTCTAATCCACCGGCAATAGCAAAGTTTTTCACACGTTGGGTTTCTATTTCGCATTGGTGTAGACATGAGGGGATGGTTATTTCTGCATGTTTGTGGATGCGAGGCAACCAAAAATTATCGGTGATTTTCACTTGTGAAAAGTTTATTGGCTCATTTTTCTGAAAAGGTGTAGCTTTTTGTGAAGTCTCGCATGCAAAAAGGCTAGTAACTATTGCAAGAGAAAGAATTGATTTATTTGTTCTCATAATTTTTTTATTAAATTGTTATGTTAAAATAATTATTTCTAAGATGGTTAATGGTTGGATGCATTTAGGGTTAATGTCGCTTGTTTTAATCCTTTACTGCTTGCCTTGATCTTTATTTGCCCTGATTTCGTAGTACTTCGGATAATTAGCAGGCATTTACCGTTGTATGTTTTACGGGTGCTTGTTACAAACTGTTCATCAGAATTCCTGTTACCATTACCGACTCCAGCGAGTTCTCCAACCCCTTTAATGGTGAAATGGATGTTATTTTCTGCATCAGGTACCAATAGGCCATTCTTGTCTACGACACTGACCGTAATGTAAGCAAGATCCATTCCGTCTGAATGTATAGAGGTGGAATCTGCCGATAACAAAATAGAATGCGGTTCGTCTGCTGTTTTAATCTCATCAATAGCAACTTCTTTTCCATTAGTACGTGCAACTGCTTTTATGGTGCCTGGTGCGAAAGTGAGTTGCCATGGAATTTTTCTGTTTGGATAGTCTCTCAATTTTTTCACCCCCTGTGACTGGTTGTTAATGAATAGTTCTACCTCCTCTGCTGTAGTAAATGTATAAAGGTTAAGTAGTTGATTGGTTTCCCAGTTCCAGCTTAATGACATATTTTGGAAGTTGAGAGCTACATTGTTCCAAATAATGTCGCTTTTGTTCTCTTTCTCGCTGCAAACAGCGATTTTAACCATATTCTTGTCTGAATATAGACTTTGAATGAAATAGCTCAGTGGTTTCCAAAAATCACACCAATCAATAATGCCATTCCAACCCTTGGAAGGCCATTGGATAGATTCTCCGAAATAGTCAGTTCCTCCCCAGTAGAATTGTCCACAAGTGTACGAATGATCATATATGAAGAAGTCGTCTCCGCCATTTCGGGTACTGGTTTCACTTTGTAGGAAAATGAGTTGAGGAAATTTTTTATGGTCTTTTGCATAGTAATGAGCCATATAATTATCGCTGACCACATCCATTTCAAAAGCCATAGGCACTGGTTCCTCTTCTTCTCTGGCTGGGAATAGACCGCAAGTGACTTTACGGGAAGGTTCAAATTTATGGATAAAATCTACCATGTTTTTTAACATTGGGACAAAATAGTCATCCATTCGATAAATCGTTCCAGTGTCAAATACTTCATTTCCCACGCTCCAAATAAAGATACTGGGATGATTTCTGTCTCTTTTCAAAAACCACTCTAAATCTTTTCTCCAATAGTTGTCAAAAGATATATTAGGACCATAATGATTCCAGGTTGGAGTATCCCATTTGTCGAAACAATCGGCAAATACTAATATTCCCATCTCATCACACATATCTAACACAGCCTTTGCGTGTGGATTGTGTGCTAGTCTTATGGCATTACATCCCATCTCTTTGAGTCCTGTTAGGCGCCTTCTCATTCCTTTTTCAAAGAAAGCACTGCCTAACGGGCCTAAATCGTGATGAATATTTACTCCTTTCAGAAATACTTTTCTGCCATTTAAAAGGAAGCCTTGATCTGCATTAAATTCTACAGTTCTAATTCCAAAGCTGCTACTGTACTTATCTACTATCTGATTGTCTATAATAATATAACTTTGAGCAGTGTATATTTTAGGTGATTCAACGTCCCATTTTTCTGGACTATTGACAGTTACTGCTTGTTTAAATAAGTAAGTTTCATGGGCGGCTAAAGGAACGACACTAGTTATTGATTTTACGTGCTTACCTTTTGGTGAGTAAATTTCTGTCTTTAGAGTCACGAGTGATTTAGAGCTTGTTTGATTTATTACCTCGGTTTGTATGTCAACTTTAGCTTTGTTTTCATCGATAAAAGGAGTCGTGATATAAGTGCCATTCTCTGCAATGCATATCGGATTTGTTATATGTAACCACACATTTCTGTAAATACCCTCTCCGGTATACCAACGCGAACTGATATATGTGTTATCATAACGGACTGCTATTACATTCTCTTTATCGGGTAACACATATTTTGTGATATCATATGTAAATCCCATATATCCATTAATCTGTTTTCCTAAATATATTCCATTGAACCATACTTCTGCGTTTCTATAGACTCCTTCGAATTCAATGGAAATTCGTTTGTTCTTAATGCAATAAGGTATTTTAAATGTTTTTCTATACCAACCTATATGTCTTGGGCGAAATCCGTTCTCCTGTGTTCCGTTTTCTTTGTCAAATGGACCATGGATACTTCCGTCATGCGGTACATTTACCATTTTCCAACTAGTGTCGTTGAAGATGGGGTTCTTGGCAGTCGGCTCATCGCCTATTCTATATTTCCAATCAAAGTTGAATAAATAATCAATTCGTGGCTCTTGTTGTCCCCAAATTGATAGGTTAAATAATATAAATAAAATGCTTAATATTCCACGTATTGGGAATGATGCAAAATATGTATGTTTCATGCGCTTAAAGGGAGAAGATTTCCATTTTACAATGGAATAGTTATTAATAAATATAATTAAGAGGAAGAGTAATAGAAATGAATTATAATTATTAATGGGTGCAAATTTATCATTTAAAATTTAGTTATCAAATATATTTTTCGATATTTCATAAGTCGATAATTAAAATATTTGTTTGCTGTCAAATAATGCAGTATCTCTATCAAATTGTATATTGTTACTTTTCTTTTATAATATTACTTTTGCAATCAGAAGAGTAATAGAAGTGAAGATTAAATAGTAATCATTAAAAAAACAAAGCCTATGTAACACATACATTATATACTCAAAAGTAATTAACCTTAAGAATAATATTATGTATACTTGAAATAATGTATTGCATCTTTTTATGTAGATGCTTCCTCTTTTTGTTATTCACAATCTGTGAGTAATCTTATTAGAAATGATATCCTGATTTTTAATAATAAAGGTATTCTCTTAAATAGGTATTATAATATATTCTGGAAGAACTGAAGTTGACAGGTCTTCTTCTTTGCAGGTGTTTTTTTCTATAAAAAAGATTACTGATAGGTATTATTGGATACAATCTTTATACTAACTAATCAATACAATTTAATTATGAAATTAATGAGTAATTTAATGAATGATTTACTTCATTTGAATGTAAAAAAGTGTCACTTGATGACGCTAAGTTTGGTAATGGTATTTGCTTGTCTATTTGGTTCGTGTGGCGACGATGATGATAAGTTATTGAATGAACCTGAAACACCTGTAAATCCGGGTGACGACACTGAAGATGATAATCCGGAGGTACCTGATGCCAAAGGAACTGCTTTGTTCTTTGATGTAGATGGTACGACGAATTTTCCAACCGGAGTGGAAACGAAGAAGAATATTACAGTATCTAAAATCGAAGGCGAAAAAAACGAATATCAATTGACATTTACAGAAGGTGATGGTCACTTTATTGTAACGAAGCCATTGGAGGCAGACTTGGTAAAAAGAAATGTAAAGCTGACATTCCTATATCAGTGTGATGCTGAAATCAGCCGGTTTAGTTTACAATATCTGACACCTACAGTTAGTGAAGAGGTGTATAAAGGTGTGCTGGCATCTAGTAAGAATATAGACGTAGATGAAAACGGATATGCATCCGCAGGTTATGTGTTGACAAAAGATTTGGAAACATATAATTGGGGAATTAAGGATCATATGATTCGTCTCAATATCGAAATTGCTGCAAATACAGTTCTTAAGATCAAGGATATCTATTTGGAAGAGACAAATGAGAATCCTGATCCTGTCGAAGAACCTGATCTTAATAAATATTCACTTACATTTACTCCAAATCGTGGAGCACATTGGGAAATGGAAAACACTTATGGCATATATAGTGGTATTTCTTTTACAAAAAAAGGTGACGAATATACACTTCTTATAGATGATAGTTATAACGCCTCGGGAACTGCTGCTGAGCACTATATAACAACCGACCCTTTAACACGTTCTTTGGCTGTAGAAGAGGATCAAGTGGTAGAGCTGATTTTTAAATACAAAGCTGGTGTGGATTTTGTTTTGAATACCGGACTTTATCCCTTTGAAAATCCGAGCGTGGATTGGCCGGCTTCATTTGTTGAGAGTAAGATTGTAGCAAGTGCTAACAGTAAACCTGATAAGGATGGTTGGGCTACTTTTACGCATAACTTGTCGCGTTCAATTACAACAAAAGTTCCTCAATGGGGACTTAATGTAGATGGAAATAACCAACAAATTCGTTTTATGATTTGCAATACAAATGCTGCAGATTTACTGCATCCGGAAAATAGCGGTCTTGATAAGCTTGAGCTCAAAGATGTTCATTTGTATGTAAGAGAAAAACGTGAAGACGAAAAGCCTGTTGAAGGTGAAGTAAAATTATCGCTTGAAGCTGCAGGATATCAAATAGAAAAGGGTATAACGACGTTCAATGAAAATAATGGTGAATATGATATCACTTTTACCGGTAATTTTGCAGGTTTGAATGGAGGTGAATACACGGAGTATGAAGTGTATACAAAAGAATTGGAGTCTGACTTGCTTGATGGCGTAACTTATAACTTGGAATTCGAATATCAAATACCGATTGTGTTAGACGATTTCCGTGTAATGTATTTCAATAAAAATGGTGGTGGAGATAATCTGTGGGAAGAAAATTTGATTAAAACGACAGAAATAAGTTCGGGGGATAATTGGAAGAAATATAGTTCGGCTTTGGCGAGTCGTGCTAATCATGGTAACTGGGGAGGAAAAGGACAGGTGCTCCGTATACATTTTGGCGGTAGCTCAAATCAAGATGTGAATGGAGAGCATTTTGGTAAACCATTAAATGTGAAAGTGAAAAACGTGAAACTTGTTCCTGCACAATAATCTTGTTGATTTTCATAAAAAAACTAAGAATAGGAATATTATCAGTCATTTCGAGATATTCGTTCGGAGTGACTGAAATATTAGCATAAATACATTAAAAAGAAAGATATTAATGAAATTATTATACACATATATTTCTTATTTGTTTCTTGGTGTAGCTACTATATGTGCTTGTAGCAGTAGCGATCCCGTTCAGGATGAGGTAAATGGCAATAAACCAACGTCTCCCGAACAAGAAACGGCAGTCAACAACTTGAAAATAAATACAGGTTCAGTCAATGACCTGAATATAAACCAAAGCAACAATGGAGAGTACAAAATGCTGACGACGGGTGCAGATCCTTGGTTCTGTACGGTTCCTTTAGAAAGAAAAAATTCGGAAAATTCTGTTGTTCTAACATTCGAATATAAATCTTCTAAAAGAATAGATGGAATTCAAGTTTTTTTTGCTAATCCATTGTCTGCTGAACGTATGGAAAACTGTGGAAGTATAGAAGCTTCGCCCAGTACTTGGAAAACATTCTCGTGCAACCTGTATACTGCAATCGAAAAGTATAGCTGGGGAAATCCGCAAGATTATCTCCGGATAGATTTGGGAGGTGATAAAGATGTGATGATTTATTTGCGTGACATCCGTTTGAGAGGTATGAATAGTGTGGAGCAGGAGGCCATAGAAGCGGAAAAGAATAGATTACAGGCCATTGAAAAACTGGAAACAGAGCTAACTAACTATTTGAAGAGTAGTTATGCTTCGGAAATTACCCAAGTGCAGGTGACGGAAGACAAAGTGACTGTCACAGGGCGTTATAACGGAAGTGGTACATGTAGTTTGGTTGAAGTAACTCCTTATGAAAATCTGCTACTTCTGACTCAATTTAAGAAATGTAAGACAGATATTACTAACGGAAACTTTACAGTTACGCTTGATCGCATTACCGAATATGACGGTTGCAAATATGATCGTTTGTTGTCTAAATGGGCATTGGTGCGTACCGTTAATGATAAAGACGAATTGCTCTCTTTCGGACGTTATGCAGATGCCGATTTGATTGACCAATCCAAAGCATCGTCTTTGCCTGATTATCAAGGAGACATCACTAAAGGCGGAGAGTCGGGAGGTACACCACTAGAACTGGCAGACTTGGATGCATTAGGACTGAAAGCTGTGCTAAAGGGTATTCCAGTGACAGCAGTGATGTGGTCTTCTCAGGCAAAGGCACAAGCTGTTGGTGATCAGGTGATTGTTCATCGTTATTGTGGAAAAGATTATTATTTTAGTAAAGGTTATTTTGAAAGTGTAGATCAAGAATTGCTGGAATATCAAAAACGAAATGTCGTTGTTTTTACAGTCATTACCATTCGTCCTGAGACACCCAAGGATAAGAATGCATGGTTGAACTATGATCATGAATTAGGAATGCTTCTCCAGCATCCCGATTATTCTGAACCGGAGGGAACTATCGGTGCTTTTTCGATGGTTAATCTTGACCAACCGGAAAGTGTGAACTATTATGCAGCGGCACTTGATTTTCTTGCTTCCAGATATTCCGACGGTACACACGGACGTATTCATCGTTATGTGTTGCATAATGAGATAGATGACCCTTTCAACTGGAATAACATTGGTTACAAACCATTGACATATTACGTGGATTATGTTACGAAGTCTTTCCGTATGGGACATAATATTATCCGTCAGTATAATCCTCATGCACAGATTTTAGTGCCAGTAACACAATCGTGGACACGTGAGAGTATTAAGCCTACAAGAACAGAATTTTCGGTAAAGAAGATATTCAATCTGTTGAATCAGTTTAGCGCGAAAGAGGGTGATTTCTATTGGGGGGTAGGTTACCATTCTTATCCAGAAAAATTTAGTTCAAAAACATGGCTTGACCCGAGCGCCACTTTCTCAATGAATACTCACTTGCTGACTTTTAAAAATCTTGAAGTTCTGGATAAATGGATGAAAATGCCGGTCAATAAGTATAAAGGTACAAAGCAACGTGACTGTTGGTTGACAGAAAATGGCTCCAGCACTCCCAATTATACAGATGAGGAACTCCAGCTTCAGGCTGCATGTGCTGCATATGCACTGAATAAAGTGAAACGTTTGTCAGGTATCCAAACGTTGATTTGGCATGCCATTTCGGATAACGATGTGGAAGGGAATCTAAATTTGGGATTGCATTATCGGAGAAACGATCCGAAATATGGTGAATGGGGTAGAAAACCATCGTGGTATGTCTATCAGGCATTTGGGACGGTGAAAGAAAGTGAAGTGCTTGATCCGTATTTGAAATATGTCGGTGTGAATAATTGGGATGAGATTATGCACGATGTAACGGATTATTAATGAATCTTAAATATTAACTAATCTGATAAAAAAAATGAAAATGAAGCAATTGTTCAACAGATATAGTCATGCTACTTTGCCATGTTGCGAACAAACAGGTAAAGTAAAGATGTTGCTGTTGTTCTTGATTTCCGCTTCGCTGTGTTCGTCGAATATATATTCGGCGAACGAAACGGAAAGTCAGGCTTTCCTAAGCAATGTACCGGAAGAAGTAGTTCAAGTGAAAGTACTGACCGGTAAAGTGGTTGATACGAATGGTGAACCTGTTATTGGTGCCAATGTCATAGAAAAAAATGCTCATGGAAATGGTGTGATTTCCGACTTAAATGGTGCATTCTCGCTTCGTGTAAAACCGGATGCGGTTATTGAAGTGTCCTATATCGGATATGTGAAAAAAGAAGTTGCAACAAAGGGGCGAAACTTTGTGACAGTCGTTTTGTCGGAAGATTCAAAGGCGTTGGAAGAAGTGGTAGTAGTGGGATATGGTTCGCAGAAGAAAATTTCGGTAACCGGTTCTGTTGCTTCCATTCAGACGGAAGACTTATTGAAAAGTTCGCAGGCCAACTTGGCAGCTGCACTCTCGGGACGATTGCCGGGGTTGACCACTATGCAGACTTCCGGCCGTCCGGGAGCGGACGATGTGACACTTTATTTGCGTGGTGCCAGTACAACCAATGGAGTGAGTCCTCTGATTTTGATTGATGGCGTTCCGCGCGAAGGGATTTCCACCTTGGATCCGAATGAGGTAGCTTCTGTTACAATTTTGAAAGATGCTTCTGCAACGGCTGTATTCGGAGTTCGAGGGGCTAATGGAGTAATCTTGATTACTACCCGAAGGGGAGAAGTAGGTAAGACAGAGTTAAGTGTTTCAGTAGACTATAGTTTACAACAATTTGTGACAAAAATAGATCGGATTCATTCGTGGGAATATGCAGCTTTACGTAATCAGGCTTTTCAGAATGATGGTGCCAAAGGCGAATTACCCTATACGGACTATATGATTGATATGTATAAAAATGGGTCTGATCCTATTTTCTTTCCAGACCGTGATGTCATGTCGGACTTTTTTAAGAAATGGGCTCCTCAAACACGTGTTAATGTAAATATGAATGGGGGTACGGAAAAAATCAATTATTTTATCAATGTTGGGTACATCGGACAGGGTGGACAATTTAAAACGGAATCTAAGGAATCATTAGGATACGATCCAAGTTATAAAATGGACCGATATAATTTTCGCTCTAATCTTGATTTTAATTTGGCCTCCAACCTGAAGCTGTCATTGAATCTGGCCTCTTATCTTGAAAAAACAAATTCTCCACAGTGTCGTGACTTGTACGGAGGAGATGTCAATAGTATGACTGCTGATATGATGGCTTATGTATGGGCTACTCCTCCTACAGCTCCCGGTCCTGTAACCATGGCCGGATATACTACACCTGAGGGCACAGAAGTACCAGGAAATGAAGTGGTGGCCTCTATTTATAATACAGATATTAAAAATAATAAATACGGAGATGTTAACCGTCGCGGATATCAGGAGAATACGAATATGAATCTTAATTCTTCTTTGATTCTTGATTGGGGACTTGGCTTCATCATCAAAGGTTTGAGTACGAAATTCATGCTTGCATTTGATGCGGCTTCTTCTACTTCTCTTACTGCCACCCGCTTATTTGATCTTTATCAGGCGGCACCAGCACGAACAGCAGAAGAGAAGTGTTATTACAAAGCTGTAACGGTCAATCAGCAGAATGTTATTGGTGCTCCCAGTCGTTCAAATTCATCCAATTACTACTTAAACTTACAGTATTCAATCAATTATGTACGTCAGTTTGGCAAACATGATGTTTCTGCTATGGCGTTGGTGCAACGGGATAACTGGCAAAAAGCGGCTGCCGACCTTCCTTATAATATGATAGGTATTTCCGGACGTGCCACATACGCTTACGATAGTCGTTATTTAGCGGAATTGAATATGGGGTATAACGGTTCCGAGCAGTTTGCTAAAAATCAGCGTTTCGGCTTTTTTCCTGCATTTTCAGCTGGTTGGGTTGCTAGTAACGAAGCTTTTTTACGTGATAACAAAGTTCTTACTCATTTGAAATTGCGTGCTTCGTATGGTAAAGTCGGTAATGATAAATTGGGGAATGAACGTTTCTTATATTTAACCAATATCTCTACAGGCAGTGGCTTTGTTTCGTCTTTGGGACGTGGTCAGGCTATCAACATGGGAAAACTTGGAAATGAAAATCTGACTTGGGAAGTAGCTTACAAACAAAACTACGGCGTTGATTTGAAACTGTTTAATGATTTCTCTTTTTCGTTCGATTATTTTAAAGAAAAACGCGAAGACATTCTGATTGTTCGGGGCACTGTTCCCGAGTTACAAGGAGTGGCTATTGGTAATCTCCCGAAAGTAAACATGGGAGTTGTCAACAATCAAGGATTTGAAATTGAAACTGGCTATCAGAAACGGTTGGACTCTGGACTGTTCTTCTCTATTAAGGGAAACTTTGCTTATAATAAAAATGAACAGCGTAATATGGACGAAGCTATTTTGAGCAAGGACTATGCATACCGATATCGTAAGACCGGTTACAGCATCGGACAGCAGTTCGGTTATCTGATAGATTACAGTAATGGAAACGGTTATATCAATACTGCGGAAGAACTGGAAGAGGCGAAGAGAATGTATAAGATTGGTACACCGCGTTTAGGAGATTTCAAGTATCAAGATGTGAATGGTGACGGTGAGATTAATGAAAAAGATCAGGCACCTATTAAATATACGGATGTACCACGTATTACATACGGACTGACTGGAGCAGTGGAGTGGAAAGGTGTTGATTTCTCTTTCCATTTTTCAGGCATTGGTAAAGCCTCTCGTTTGTACAATAGTTGGGGAGCTACGGAGTTGGGTAATGAAGGTATTTATACGGATGTACATATGCATGCATGGACTCCAGAGCGTTATGCAAATGGGGAGAAGATAGAATATCCGGCATTGGCTTCGATAGCGAATACCAATCATATAGCTAACGATTATTTTATTATGGACCGTAGTTTCCTGCGTCTGAAAAATATCGAATTGGGTTACACTCTTCCCAAATCATTGTTGCAGAAAGTTGGGTTGTCCAAGGTGCGTGTTTATATCAATGGAAATAACTTGATTACTTGGAAGAAGATCAAAACAAATACAATTGATCCGGAACAAAGCTGGGAGGTGAACTATCCTTTGACTAAGATGGTGAACTTCGGTGTGAATGTTGTATTTTAATAGAAGAAAGGAATAACTATATGAAACTAAAATATTGGCTGGCATCTTCTGTGGTAGCCCTAAGTGGATTGACTTCATGTTCGGATGTGCTTGATGTGGCACCGGACGGGACATTGACAATGGAGGAGGTCTTTTCTGACCCAGACAAGGTGGGTGCTTTCTTAAACTCTTGTTATGCAAATCTTTCACGAAAAGGTTATTTTTATTGGGGATGGACACCTGTACCAACTGCTTTGAGTGATGATGGTTGGTCTTCGTGGGATGGATCGAATGAAACAGTCGGTCAAATATATGCAGGTAAGGAATCTGCTTCAGACCACCCGCTTAGGGATGCTTATTTAGGTGGTGAACAAACCTGGTTATGGAATACCAATAATTATTGGGGGCGTTATTGGACACAGATTCGGTTATGTTCCCAATTTTTGGAACATATTGATAATGCTGCCGTACGTAGTGAAGTAGAACGTGATCGGTTACGTGCAGAAGCGCATGTCTTGCGTGCATATTTTTATTCGGAATTGGTGAAATGGTTCGGCAAACTTCCCATCTTAAAAGAGTCTATAAATTTTGATGCTGATTTTTCTACATTGACACGCGAACCGGTCTATAATGTAGTTAAATTCATTGAGGAAGATTGTGATGCGGCAATTTATTCGGAACATTTGCCATGGAGACTGACTTCATCTTCTGAAGCTTTAAGGGCAACGAAAGCATTGGCATGGGCTATTAAATCGAAAATGCTGTTATTTGCTGCCAGTCCGTTGTTTAATGGAGGAGAAAATTATTGGGAGGAGGCGTATCAACAAAATAGACAGGCTGTCAACCAATTGAAAGAGAACGGGTATGAATTGTTTAAAGTATGTACAGACCCTAATACTTTCGGAACGGGCAAAGCTGCTGCTCTTCGCCAATTAATCAATCAGTCGGCTGATTATAGTGCGGAACCTCGTGACAAAGAAACCATTTGGCAACATTACGGACACACTTGTTTTGTATGGCACATTGGTTATATTGGAAGTGGGTTGGATCAGACTTATTCAGCTGGTACTTGTCCTACACAGGAATTGGCTGATGCGTTCAATACGATAGATGGAGAACCTATCCTGAATTTGGAAAAACCTTATTTGGACGAAAAGCATTTGCAGCCGAATTTCAATAAAAATAGCATGTATGATGAGAATAATCCATATTCCAATCGCGATCCACGTATGGTTGAAACGATGTTGTATAATGGTGCAGATTATACGTATCAGGGTATTCCGAGAAAGGTGGAGACTTTTGAGGGAGGAACAAATGCCATTGATTTGACTCCTTCTGTCGACGATTTTACCCGTACAGGTTATTACCATTGTAAGTTTGTGCAGCCGGGAGCGAGTGGAGGTTCACAATATGATGTTCAGACACCTCCTTGGAAATATTTTCGTTTGGCGGAAATCATCCTGAATTATGCCGAAGCTGCAGCAGAAGCCGGTCATCTGTCTGATGCAAAAGATGCGGTAGATGAAATCAGGGCCCGGGTAGGAATGCCTAAATTGCCGGATAATTTATCCCAGGCAGAAATGGTTTTGCGTGTGCGCAACGAGCGTCAGGTAGAACTGGCTTGGGAAGAGTGTCGTTACTTTGACTTGCGCCGCTGGCAGAAGCCGGATGGTAATCTGAAGACCACCTGTAGTTGGCTGACTGGTATGCGCCCTATTCGGCAGTCTAATGGCACGTTCAAGTATGAGAGATATAATATTTGGACAAAAGAACGTGGAGGATGCGATACGCGTGATTTGCTTTTACCTCTTCCGGTAGAAGAGGCGGCTCGTATGGAAGCTGTCACCGGAGTCAATTGGCAGAATCCCGGATGGTAATATTAGTATAAATAGAAAAAATAGAATATGAATTACATAAAGAATAAAATATCCGTATGCGTCATGTCTGTTTGTCTGTTGGTTCCTGCAACAGCAAGCTGGGGACAGGAGGTAACTTCCACCAAGTCTCAGATTTCGGACGAGGAAGAGATGATTGACTTGGGATATATATCTTTGCCCAAAAGAGCAGTGACAGGAGCTGTATCGAGAGTATTCGGGACAGAATTAAAGAAAACGCCAGACGCCAGCCTTCCTCGAACATTTGCCGGGCGTCTTTCCGGTCTGACGACACGAGAGACAGATATGGAACTGTCAAGAGGTGCTTATAATACTGAATCTATAGGTATGTCATGGTGGGTACGCGGTCTTTCTACTATCAACGGAACAACACCGATGGTTATCTTGGACGGTGTTTTATGTCCCAATACAAATTACGCTTATATAACACCGGAAGAAATAGAGTCTGTTACTGTACTGAAAGACGCTGCTGTGCTTTCATTGTATGGTATTCAGGGAGCAAATGGAGTGATATCCATTAAAACCAAACGTGGTTGCGTTGGCAAGGCAAACGTGACGGTCACTTATGACCAGTCTTTCCAGCAAATGACTCGTATGCCTCTTTTTGTCAATTCAGGTGAATATGTGAATTTGAGAAACCAAGCAGGCTATAATGACGGGTTAGGGCGCTACTCTCAATTCTCGCAATGGGATGTTGAACAGTTTCAAGCAGGTGATAGCGAGTTGTATCCGAATAATAACTGGTATGATATGTTTGTTCGTCCGCTGACGCTGATGTCTCGTGCGGGAGTAACTGTTCGTGGAGGTAATGAGAAAGTACAATACTTTTCGAATATTAATTATTTGCATCAACAATCGCCTTTCAAAACAGTAGAAGAGCCGGATAGGAAATACAATCCGGAACCGAAAAATGACTGGTTTAATTTCCGTTCCAATGTGGATGTGAAGTTCAATTCTTATTTGAGTGGTTTTCTTCGTCTAGCAGGAAATATTAAAAACGAAAAAACTACCGGATACGGGAATTTCGACATTTATAGTCATTTGTTTACGTTGCCACCGACTATGTATGGTCCGTTGACTCCAAATGGAGATGGGTATGAGAATGGAGGTCAGGTAGTGACGCATGAAGATGAAACATTACCGGTATACGGAATGTTAAATCGTTCGGGATATATCAAGAATCTTTCTATAAATATCACTGCCCAAGCGGGATTGAATGTGGACCTGAGCTTTTTGACAAAAGGTTTGTCTATTGGAGGGTTGATGGCCTATCAGACTTGTACACTCAACCAAACCGCTACTACGCAGAATTTCGAACGGTATATACGTACCAAAGATATGAATGGATTGTATTTCACCCAGCAGGGTTCTACTGCCAATACCCCGCTTGTATATGGTAAAGCTTCTACGATGGATTATAATTTGAATCTGTATGCCAATGCCAATTATAGCCGTGTGTTCGGCGACCATAGTATTGATGCAATGGGATATATATTCTATCTCAATCAAGAGTTGCAGAAAAGTAATATGCCATACAAACGCGAAAGCCTCGGGCTGACTGCTACGTATGGATACAAGAATCGTTATTTCATTAAGGCGGATGTGGGCTATTCCGGTTCGGAACAATTTCATCCGGATAGACGCTATATAGCCACTCCTGCCGTTTCGGGTGCATGGATTGTATCGGACGAAGCGTTTATGGATGGAGCAGACTGGTTGAGCAACCTGAAATTGCGGGCGTCGTATGGTATTACGGCCAATGACCAGTTGGGAGGAGACCGTTTCTTATATTTAGACTATATTGATATAAATGGTAATGAAGGCCTGAAGGGTAATCCGAATCTGACTGCAGAGAAAATGAAAAAGCAGAATTATGGATTCGACTTAGGGTTGTTTAATGAACTGACGGTATCATTCGATTGGTATAAGTCTCTCTGTGACAATATGCTGATAAACAGTTCCGGTACAATTCCTGAATATCAAGGTGTCTCTTTGAACAATTATCCGCGAACCAACTGGGGGAAGATGGAGAATCACGGTTTTGAAGTAGAAGCGATGTATGAGAAACGCTTGAATGATGATTGGTCGTTTTATGCTGGAGGTTCATTCAGTTTTAATAAAAACAAAGTTATCAGTATCAATGAATCACCTTACTCGACTGACTATGCTTACCATTATCGTACCGAAGGACAAACACTAGGACAAGTATGGGGATATCTCATCGATTATAGCAATGGCAACGGAATGTTCAACTTCAAAGAGGAATTGGAAGCTCGTGGATTGACTTATGCTTTCGGAACTCCTCGCCTTGGTGACTTTATCTATCAGGACCTGAATGGTGATAAAGTGATTGACGAAAAGGATATGGCACCTATCGGATATTCTAATCTTCCCCGCCAGAGTTACAATTTCTCTGCTGGATTCAAGTACAAAGGATTGGAATTCAGTGTATTGCTCCAAGGAGTTAACAAAGTGTCTACAGTAGTAGGCGGAACAGGTGTTTACGAAAATGCTTACCAAGGTGTGTTCAATGACATTCATCGACATGCATGGACACAGGAACGCTGGAATAATGGAGAGAAAATAGAATATCCGGCTTTGTCGTTGAATAAGTCGACCAATCATCAGACAAATAGCTTCTTTGTTTGGAACGGTTCATATTTGCGCTTAAAGAATATGGAGATAGCTTATACGCTGCCTAAACACATTTCCAAAAAGATTAGTGCGGAAAATATCCGTTTTTCATTGAGCGGGCAGAATCTGCTTACTTTTGACAAGATGCGCTCTAAGTATATTGATCCGGAAGTGGGAGCAATGGACAAATTCCAGCCCTACAGAGTGTATAATATCGGAGTAAGCTTAACTTTTTAATCGTGTAGTATAATGAAAAAGATAATCAAATTGTTAATACTTGCCGGTTGGACATTAACAGGTACATCGTGTGCCGATTTGGATATCCGGTCGGACGGTCGTGTGTCTTATAAAGATATTTTCAGTCACTACGAACGGACGGTGAACTATTACAATAACTGTACCAGCCATATATTGTCGGTGGGATTTACCTATGACAATAGTCCCCTTGCTTCTTTCTGCGATGAAGCGCAAGATGCCAGTGATTATGCCGACGGAAACATTTCTAACTGGTACAATGGATACACCACTTCCAGTTATAACCCTTTAGGTGATGTTTGGGCGCATTATTATTCCGGCATTCGGAAATGTAACACTTTCCTGCTTTATATCAGCGATCCGGAAGTGGCTACTTATGATTTTCGGGAAGTGGAGAAAGAAGGTTGGGAGGCTCAGATAAGAGTGGCTCGTGCTTATTATTATTTGCAGCTCATCAAACGTTACGGTGGTGTGCCTTTGTTGAAGGTTCCGTATGGAACAAACCATGACTATACAGCCGACAGGCGTTCTACATTTGAAGAATGTGCCGACTTTATCATCAGCGAATGCCGAAAGGCTTTGGCTACGGAAGAGCCTATCGGTAATTTTGGTTTCCGTTGGAATATCAATGACTCGGAGAGAGGTAAGATAACACGTGCTTTTGCTTATGCTGTGATGTCGCAGACGGCATTGTATGCTGCCAGTCCGCTGTGGAATGACGGGACAAGCAAATATACTTGGGAGAAGGCTACGGAAATAACGAAAGAGGCGTTAGACCAATGCTTGGTTCATGGCTTTAAATTGTATGAGACTAAACCGGCGGCTACTGTTGCCAATAATGCTTACGAATATTATTTCTTTACCCGTTCCGATCCCAGCCGTTCGTGGGACAAAGAGACGATCTATGAGTCTGGTTCTCGCACAAATGTATGGAAATGGGCGGGTACTCCAATTACACGTGGTATGGAAAAAGCAGGAGCTGGACCTTCGCAAGAACTAATTGATGCATACGAGACCATTGATGGACAGCCGATATTGAATTTAGACCGCCCTTACTTGGATGCCGATCATTTGGAACCCAATTACAATGAAGCCAATATGAGGTATCAGAAGAATGATCCGTATGCCAACCGCGACCCACGTTTCTATGCTTCTATCTATTATAACGGTGCAAGACGCTATTTGGACAGCCGTATGGATATTGTAGAAACGTATGTAGGAGGAAATTGCGGAATCTCAGACGATGTGACGGATATTCGTTTTACACGTACCGGTTATTATCTGCGGAAGTTTAACAACTATCGTTCGGGTATCGAAATTGATGGTGACGGTTTTATCCGTATCTTCCGTTTGGCGGAATTATATTTGAACTTTGCGGAAGCGGCCTATCAGGCAAAAGGACCGGATGTTCTTGTAAAATCTACTGTAGGTGGTCAGGCTTTGTCTGCTAGAGCGGCAGTGGATGTAGTACGTGCACGTGCCGGCATGCCTGGTTTGCCACGTGGATTATCGAAAGATGTTTTTGGTAAGCGATATCGGAACGAACGTCGGGTGGAACTTGCTTTTGAGGAACACCGTTTCTTTGATGTACGTCGTTGGAAGATTTTGCAAGAGACCGATGGCTTTGTAACAGGTATGAAGATTGACAGGGCTTTGGATGGCTCGTTCAATTATAGCCGCATCAAACTGATGCAACGTGATACGAATTCGGATAAGTATTTGATGTTCCCGATCCGACAGGCGGAAGTAGACAAAATGGAAGGGTATACCGGTACAAGTTGGCAAAATCCGGGGTGGTAATTTAATATGTAGATACAAAAAAGAGAAATCATGAAAAAGCATATTTTATATCTAATCAGCATTCTGTCGTTTTTGTTTGCATGTAGTGACGATGAGGATGCGAAGGGAGGAATGGAACCGGTGACAGAGGTAGAGTGTACGCCGTTTATTGGATCGGTTGCCATGAAATGGAAAAATCCAGTTGCTGACGATTATTACTATACGTTGCTCTCTTACAAGAATGCTACCGGAGAAACGGTGAATAAGAAGGTAAGTCGCTATAGTGCTGGTACGGATAATGTGACATCTGCATTGGTGACAGGCTTCACGGATACGAACGAATATGAGTTTATATTGACGGCATATAGTGTGAGTGGCGCCTCTTCCGTTCCAGTGCTGATTAAAGGTACGCCGCAAGAGCGTACAGGTGCCGCAACATACGTTATGGAGTCTGTCTGCATAGAAGCGACAGAGGCTGGAGCACGACTTTCGTGGACCAACGAAACGGCAGTGGAAGTAACATTGTATCTTTCTTATATTAATGCCTTGGGAATGTCTGTGGAAGAAGAGGTGAATGCGACAGCCTCAGGAAACTATACGGTTTCCGACTTGGCATTTGGAGAAACAGAATTTACAATATATGCTCAGAACGTGGCGGATGGAAAGAAGACACCGTCAAAGACGATAACCGTTGCCTCTATTGTAGATCCGAGAGACATTATACAGATATGGTATGATCCAGAACGGAAGGCGCCAGTTAATTTTGATTATGGAACAGTGGGTATTAATAATGTGGAGATAGTGGAAGAGTATAGTTATAAACTGACGCTTGATCCGATCGCTGCCGAACGTTATATTGTTTGGGAACCGTTAGGTAGCAATATTCGTCGAAACGACTTGGTGTTGACGTTTCAGTATCGGTGTGAGGATAGTTTTAGCTTGACACTTCTTTATTATCCGTTTGATTGGGGTACGATTGCGGAGAACTATAAAGACAAAGGTATATTGTCGGCAAGTACGGAATGGAAAACGGTTTCATTTGATATAAATAATGATATCGAAACCTTGCCGGTGAGATGGGGAACTGCAACCAGTCAGTATCGATTCATTTTTGGCACGGGACCTACTGCCGAAAAGAATATTCCCGTAACGTTTGAAATAAGGAATATTAAGTTACGTCCCGGAAAATAATAGATATTCCTTTGATGGGGATATATCCATATCCCAGTGTCCCTATATAGAAACCGTAGTGTCTCTATATCAGCACTACAGTGTCTGTGTAGGGACACTATTGTTTCTTTTTATGTGCAACAAATTGATAAAGAAAAAAGATAAACGAATGAATATTTTACAGAAAACAATCCGTCTATTATCGGTAGGAATCTTGTTTACGAGTGCCCTATCGGCTGTTCAGCCTTCTTTGGATGTGAAGAAGGACCGTTTTATTGATAACCTGATGTCTAAGATGACGCTTCATGAAAAAATCGGGCAACTCAATCTTTGTGGAGCGGGAGATATTTATACTGGTCCGATTGTTAGCAGTAATATTGCCGAACGGATTCGAAAGGGAGAAGTCGGTGGAATTCTCAGTTTGAAGGGGGTAAGCAGCATTCGGAAAATACAGGAAATCGCGGTTAAAGAAAGCCGTCTGGGCATTCCGGTTATATTTGGAATGGATGTGATTCACGGTTATGAAACGATGTTTCCCATTCCTTTAGGGCTGTCATGCAGTTGGAATATGGAAGCTATTGAGAAATCCGCTCGCGTTGCCGCTATTGAGGCGAGTGCCGATGGCATTTGTTGGACCTATTCACCGATGGTAGATATCTGTCGGGATGCCCGCTGGGGACGTATGTCTGAAGGTTCGGGAGAAGATGTATTCTTGGGGTCGCGGATCGCAGAAGCTATGGTGCGAGGCTATCAGGGCAATAATTCATTTCGTCGTAACGATGAAGTAATGGCATGTGTAAAGCATTTTGCATTATATGGCGCACCGGATGCTGGACGTGACTATAACACCGTGGATATGAGTCGTCTGCGTATGTATAATGAGTATATGCCACCTTATAAAGCTGCGATCGACGCTGGTGTAGGTTCTGTAATGAGTGCTTTTAATGTAGTGGACGGCATACCGGCTACCGGCAACAAATGGCTGCTTACTGAGTTGTTGCGCAATGAGTGGGGATTTGACGGTTTTGTAGTAAGTGATGCCGGCTCCGTTCAGGAGATGTGTGCTCATGGTATGGGGGATACACAGGATGTGGCTGCTTTGGCTGTCACTGCTGGATTGGATATAGATTTGGGGTCGGAAGCATTTATGCGTACCCTTGAAAAATCTGTAGCAGAAGGACGTGTCTCTGAAGAGCAGATCAACAAAGCTTGCCGCCGGATTTTGGAAGCTAAATATAAATTGGGATTGTTTAAAGATCCGTATAAATATTGTGATGTGTCTCGTCCTGCCAAGCAAATGTATACGCGAGAGCATCGCGATGTTGCCCGACAACTGGCAACGGAGACTTTCGTGTTGATGAAGAACGAGAACCGGCTTCTTCCATTAAAGAAAGAAGGAAAGGTGGCACTTATCGGTCCCTTTCTGAATGATCGGAAGGAGATTCAGGGTACTTGGAGTTTTCCAGGGGCTACCGAAAAATATTCTACCATTTTAGAATCTTTCCGCAAGGCAGTGGGAAAAAATGTAGAACTGCTTTATGCCCGTGGTTGTGGTTTCGAAGATGGTGCTAACGAAGAGCAAATAAAGAATTATCTGATGGATAAGGGACAAGATTTCAAGTGGCAACCCGGAACACCGGAAGAGGTGGATGAGGCTGTCAGCGTTGCCGAACAGTCAGATGTTATCGTCGCTTTCCTTGGCGAGCACGCAGCGATGAGTGGTGAGAGTAGCAGCCGTTCGGAACTGACTCTGCCTTCATCTCAGCGGGCTCTGCTCGAACGCTTGCTGAAGACGGGCAAACCGGTGGTACTGGTTTACTTCATGGGACGCCCCGTGGTGATGGACTGGGAGACGGAGCACGTGCCCGCCATCCTCAACGTCTGGTTCCCGGGCAGTGAGGCGGGTGATGCTATTGCCGATGTCCTGTTCGGCGATGTCAATCCTTCGGGCAAGCTGACGACTTCCTTCCCACGCAATGTAGGACAAATCCCTATCCACTATGACGAACTGCCCACCGGCCGGCCGTTGGCGGAAGGCAGTAAATTTGTCAAGTTTACGAGTGCTTATCTGGATGTTCCCAATACACCGCTCTATCCGTTCGGTTACGGTCTGTCCTATACCACCTACGAATACTCGCCGATGACCCTGAGTGCCGACCGCATGACGGAACAAGGAAACATTCAAGTATCTGTTACAGTGAAGAATACCGGAGATTGTGACGGGGATGAAATCGTACAGTTGTATATCCGCGACCTGGTAGGAAGTGTCTCCCGTCCGCTGAAACAGCTGAAAGGTTTCCAACGTATCCATTTGAAGAAAGGGGAATCGAAGAAAGTGACTTTCACTCTCACCTCGGAACTGCTTAAGTTCTACAATTCGGAGTTGCAATACGTTTGCGAACCGGGGGATTTTGAGGTGATGGTAGGTCCTGACAGCCAACGTGTGGAACGCCGCCGCTTTACATTGAGTGCCAACAACTGATAATTGCAGTGCTACTAAACTAATATAAGCATTACTTAGAATCTATGACATATAAAAAGATACAACTATTGTGTGTTCTGCTATATTTTTGTATAGCATCGGGATGTTCGGATGCGGTGCGTCTGGAATCGCCGCGTCTTGAGATGCAGGAAGCGCCTTTGGGCGTTTCCGTCCCGCATCCCGTCTTTTCGTGGCATCTGGACTCCGACCGGAAAGTAGTGGAACAGAACGCCTACGAAATCAGAGTCTCCCTTACCCTTGAAGGGTTGGATTCCGAATCCTCTTTGGTCTGGAACAGCGGTAAAGTAGCCTCGGATGCCATGCAGGCAGCTTACGACGGGCAGGCTTTGGAGCAGGGCACCGATTATTATTGGAAAGTTCGTGCCTATACCAATAAAGGTACCACTTCTTGGAGCAAGGCACACCGCTTCTCCACTGCCATCAGTGCAGACCATTGGCAAGCCGAATGGATTGGTGAAGACCGGCTCTCCAACGCAGGGGAGAACCGCGACAGCCTCTACACTCGCCTTGCCGCCCGCTACTTACGCAAGGAGTTTGCCGGCCGACAGAAGGACATCCGCCGCGCTATGCTTTACATCAGCGGGCTTGGCGCGTACGAAGCCTATCTGAATGGCGAACGTGTCAGTGATGATTTTCTGGCTCCAGCTCTTACTTTTTATAGCAAGTTAGTCTATTACAACACTTACGATGTCACCCGCCTGTTGCATAAAGGCGACAATACCTTGGGTGTCGTTCTCGGCAACGGTCGTTACTTCTGGCTTCGTGCCCAGGGTAAGCCTATCGCCGGCTTCGGTCTTCCCCGCCTGCTTGCCCGGTTGGAAGTGGAGTATGAGGATGGCAGCCGTCAGGCTGTCGTTACCGACGGCAGCTGGAAAGTGACTTCCAAAGGTCCGATTATTGCCAACAACGAATATGACGGCGAAGAGTATGATGCCCGCAAGGAACTCCCCGGCTGGAACCGTTCCGGTTATGACGACACCGGCTGGCAACCGGCAGATGTCGTTTCTGCCCCTGCCGGACAGTTGTGTGCGCAGCCTTGCCCGCCTATCCGGGTGATGGAGCGCGTCCGTCCGGTTAGTATCACCCGGATGCCTTCTGGCAAATACCTGGTGGATATGGGACAGAATATGGTCGGACGATTGAACGCTACCTTCACAGCCCGGAAAGACAGCGTGGTGGCCATGCGCTTTTCCGAACTGCTTAATCCCGACAGTACACTCTATGTGGCAAACCTTCGTTCGGCAAAGGCTACCAACCTGTTCACCGCCGCTACTGATGGTAAATATACCTGGAAACCCGCTTTCGTATTCCATGGCTTCCGCTACATTGAGCTGGACGGGCTGACGGAAATGCCGGCGGCAAAAGACCTCGAAGTGGAAGTTCTCTATGATGAAATGGCGACTATCGGCACGTTTGAGACCGACAACCGCGTCATCAACCAAGTGTACAGCAATGCTTACTGGGGTATCCGTGGCAATTACCGGAACATGCCTACCGACTGCCCGCAGCGCGACGAGCGCCACGGATGGATGGGCGACCGCACCACAGGCTGCTGGGGCGAAAGCTTCATCTTCGAAAACTGCCTGCTCTACCGTAAGTGGCTGCAGGATATTGAATGCTCGCAAGGCGACAACGGTTGTATCTCTGTTGTCTCTCCCCAATACTGGTACGAACGGGCAGATGATATTACTTGGTCCGGTGCTTACATCTTTGCCGCCGAGATGATGTACCGCCACTTTGGTGACAAATCCGGTATCATAAAGCACTATCCCTCAATGAAGCGTTGGGCGGAGCTTATCATCCGCCAGTATGTACAGGACGGGGTGGTCATTCGCGATTGCTTTGGTGACTGGTGTCTCCCGCCCGAATCATTGGAACTGATTTTCTCGAAAGATCCTACCCGTAAGCCGGACGGCCGTATATTGAGTACTGCTACCTTCTGGCATATTCTGCATCTGTTGGCGGACTTTGCTTCACTGGCAGGACATCCGGAAGATGCGGATGGTTACCTTGCCTGTGCCTCTTCACTGAAAGAAGGGCTCAACCGTCATTTGTTCAATTATGAAACCGCTCAATACGGCAACAATGCCGTGACAGGCAACCTGCTTCCTCTTTACTATGGCTTAGTGCCCGAAGGCTACGAACAACGGGTGCTCAACAGTATCGTAGAAAAAACCGAAGTAGAACGTGACGGGCATGTCAGTACCGGTGTAGTCGGCATCCAGTATCTGATGCGCTGCCTGACCAAATACGGGCGGCAAGACCTTGCCTATAAACTGGCGACGCAGGAGACTTATCCGAGCTGGGGATACATGGCAAAAAGAGGAGCCACTACCATCTGGGAACTTTGGAATGGCGACACAGCGGCACCGGATATGAATTCCGCCAATCACGTGATGCTGCTCGGCGATTTGGTTATCTGGTATTACGAGAACCTTGCCGGTATCAAAAATGCCGAAGGCTCCACCGGCTTTCGCCACATCGAGATGAAACCCTGTTTCCCCGATGGGCTCGGACGTGTTTCCGCTACGTACCGTTCCGTTTCCGGCACTATTGGCAGCCGGTGGGAACGTGACGGCGACAGCCTGTCGTGGACGGTGACCATTCCCGCCAACTGTTCCGCCACCCTTTATCTGCCCGTGGCGTTGCATCCGGATGAGCCGGTGCAGGCAGAAGGTATCCGCGGGATAACTTCGCAGGAGGCATATTGGCAGGTGGAACTGAGTTCGGGAACTTATCATTTCGGGAAATAACTGGTAGAAAAATATAGCAATATATAAAATGAAAAGACTCATTAATTACAGGGTGTTGTTCCTGGCTTTGCTGTCAGGAACAGCTTCTGCCAAAATCGTATTGCCACCCATGTTTTCAGACAATATGGTTTTACAGCAACAGACCGTGGCACCTGTATGGGGAGAAGCCAAACCCGAAAAGAAGGTAAAATTAACTTCCTCATGGGATAACAGACAGTATATCACTAAAGCAGACAAGAACGGCAAGTGGCGTATTGATATTCAGACGCCTGCCGCCGGCGGACCTTACCGTCTGACCATCAGCGACGGTGAGAAATTGGTATTGAACAATGTCATGGTAGGCGAAGTATGGCTCTGTTCCGGGCAAAGCAATATGGAAATGCCGTTTATAGGCTGGGGCAAACCGGACAATTACGAACAGGAAATAGCGGACGCCGACCATCCTGAAATCCGCCTGTTTCATGTGGAGCACGTCACTTCTTCACAACCCCGGAGCGATATCAAGGTGAGAAGTAACGGTTGGCAGGTCTGCTCGCCGACTACTATTGCGGAGTTCTCTACAACCGCTTATTTCTTCGGTCGTGAACTGGCGAAGAATTTGAATGTTCCTGTCGGGCTGCTGCACTCTTCGTGGGGTGGTACGGACATTGAACCGTGGATTAGCGGAGAGTATCTGCGGAAATTACCGGCTTTTGCGGAAAAGGTAGATTCCGTTGCTTCCTTACCGCTGACAGAGAAGGTGAGCCCGCATGCGGGTACAGCTCTGTACAATGCGATGATTCATCCGTTGATACCTTATCGTTTTCACGGTGCTATCTGGTATCAGGGCGAAAACAATGTCCGCCGTGCCTATCAGTATCGTGACTTGTTCCCCTTGCTCATCACTAACTGGCGGCAAGACTGGAGCGTGGATTTCCCGTTCTATTTCGTACAGTTGGCGGCTTTCACTCCGATGCTTCCCGAGCCTGCCGAATCGGAATGGGCAGAACTGCGTGAGGCTCAGACACGTGTCCTTGCACTGAAAAATACAGGTATGGCAGTTATTATAGATAAGGGACATGCTACCAATATCCATCCAAAGGACAAGCAGACGGTGGGCAAGCGACTCTCGTTGATTGCCCGTGCACAGACCTATGGTGAGACGTCGCTTCCGTATTCCGGTCCGATGTATCGTTCGTACCGCATAGAGGGAGACAAGGTGATTCTTTCTTTCGACCATGCGGACGGCGGGTTGAAAGCAGGTTGCGGGGAGAATGCGACAAGTGTGAAAGAAACGGGGAACGACAATGAACTGAGAGGTTTTGCCATTGCCGGTTATGACCATAAGTTTCATTGGGCGACAGCCCGCATTGAGGGCGATTGCGTAGTGGTCAGTTCACCAGAGGTTCCTTTCCCCGTTGCCGTCCGCTATGCGTGGGCAAACAATCCGGACTGTAACTTGTACAACGGTGCCGGACTTCCCGCTTCTCCTTTCCGCACGGATGATTGGAAAGGTTGTACGCGAAATGATTGAACTTACGAGTTTGAATGAGGGTATTGTCGTATATCTATACCCGGATTAATTAGATAAAAAGTGATATGAACAAATTTACACAAATAATTGCTATTGCCGCTCTCGGCTTCTCTTCGTTTGCCTGCCAGGCACCGGACAGGGCTGTGAGCTATGAACAGCTCCGCAACGGTTTCACCAGCCTGCCGGATTCTATCCAGACTACCGTCTACTGGCACTGGCTGGCGGGTAATATCTCCAGGGAGGGTGTCATCGGCGATTTGGAATCGATGAAGGCGGCGGGTATCAACCGTGCCTTTATTGCCAACATTGGGCTGCAACCCCACGAAGTGCCTACGGGTGATGTCCGTTTTCTGTCGGACGAATGGTGGGAGATTCTACACACGGCCTTGAAGAAAGCCACCGAACTGGATATCGAAATCGGTATATTCAACTCCGCCGGCTGGAGCCAGGCGGGAGGTGCGTGGGTCAAACCGGAGCAGTCGATGCGTCGCCTGGCTTCCGTCCGTGCCTGTTTGTCGGGCGGACAAACCGTGCGGCTTCCTCTTCCCAAGCCCTCGCCGGACTTTCAGGATGTAAAGGTGCTCGCTTACCCTTCCCTGAGAACGCAAGAAATGACGCTTCGCCAGGCATCAGAGGTACGCTTTACACAATCTGACGCTTCGCTTGATTTCCGGACAGACACTGCGGTCACGCTCCGCAGTCTCCGTTGTCATCCCTTGTCCGTTCCTATTCTGGCACAGGCGGTTTTGTCAGTAAAGCGAGACAACGGTTATGAAAAGGTGAAGAGTTTCCGCATAGACCGGCGTAGAGACCGTTTGGATGTAGGTTTTGACCCTTACGCTCCGGTCTCCGTTTCGTTTCCCGCCACGACGGGCAAGGAGTTCCGGCTGGAATTCACAGGCTTGAATCCCGGTTGCGGTTTTCGGGAGATTACGCTCTCTTCCTTGCCTGTAGTGGAGAATTTTGAAGAAAAGACTTTTGCCAAGATGTTTCAGGAGCCTTTGCCTTACTGGAAAGAATACCAGTGGGCGGAGCAGGCCAAAGTGGACGATGCTTCCCTGTTGGTACATGCCGGCAGGGTGACGGACATTTCCGGATACTTGCAGGGAGACACCCTTTTGTGGGAAGTCCCGCCGGGTGAATGGGAAATTGTACGTACCGGCATGCTGCCCACCTATGTCACCAATTTCCCTGCCCTGGAAGGAGACGGACTGGGGCTTGAAGTAGACAAGATGAGCAAGACTCACTTGCAGGCGCATTTCGACGCCTTCATCGGTGAGATATACAGGCGCATTCCTGCCGGAGACCGCAAGACCTGGAAGGTAGTAGTGGCAGACAGCTACGAAGTGGGAGGACAGAACTTTACAGATGATTTCCTTGCTTCGTTCGAACGCGCTTACGGATACAGTGCGGTTCCGTTCCTTCCTGTCTTTGACGGGACGGTGGTGGAAAGCCAGGATGTATCCGACCGTTTCTTGTGGGACATGCGCAAACTGGTGGCGGAACAATTGTCTTACAACCATGTCGGAGAACTGACCCGCCTGAGCCATCAGCATGGTTTGACCACTTGGCTGGAAAACTACGGTCATTGGGGATTTATGGGTGAGTTCCTTCAATACGGAGGTCAGGCGGACGAAGTAGCAGGTGAGTTCTGGAGCGAAGGGGATTTGGGCAATGTGGAAAACCGCGCCGCTTCTTCCTGTGCCCATATTTACGGGAAGCGGAAAGTCTCTTCCGAATCGTTCACCTGCGGTGGAAATGCCTACAGCCGATATCCCAGGGTGATGAAACAGCGGGGCGACCTGTTCTTCTCGGAAGGTATCAACAACAGCCTGTTGCATGTTTACATATCCCAGAAACCGGAATACAAACGTCCGGGCCTGAATACATGGTACGGAAACGAGTTTAACCGTAACAATACTTGGTATTCCCATTTGGACTTGTTTACCGATTACCTGAAGCGCTGCAACTTCATGCTGCAACAAGGGCTGAACGTGGCGGATGTCTGCTACTTCATTGGTGAAGACACGCCTAAAATGACAGGCATCACACAGCCTGCCCTTCCGAAAGGTTACCAGTTCGACTATATCAATGCGGAAGTGATTCTTCGCGACATGACTGTAAAAGACGGCATGCTGACCCTTCCTCACGGCACATCCTACCGGATGCTGGTGCTGCCGGAGCTGAAAACGATGCGTCCCGGACTATTGGCAAAAATCAAACAGCTGGTGGCAGACGGCGGTGTCATTCTCGGTCCCCGTCCAGAGCGTTCGCCGAGTTACGAGGACTATCCTCATGCCGATGAGCATGTACGTGATATGGCGGGGCAATTGTGGGGGGACGTAGATGGTGCGCAAACCCGCAGCACCCGTTTCGGAAAGGGTCTGGTACTGAACGGTATGGATATGGCGGAAGCGTTGGCTACAGCGCACTGCCTGCCGGATTGCGCCCTTGGGGCGGATCTTCCGGTAGTCTACTGCCATCGCCGGCTGCCCGATGCGGATATTTACTTTCTTGCCAACCAGTCGTCTGAAAAGGTAGCTTTCTCACCGGTTTTCCGTGTAAGCGGCCGTCAGCCTGAATTGTGGAATCCCGCTACAGGAACATGCCGTACGTTGAATGTGTATGAAGAGAACGGGGAGACCACGGTTGTCCCCCTGGAACTGGAACCGTTTGAAAGCGCGTTTGTGGTGCTCAAAACGGTAAAGGATGCAACGGATACGGGGACGGCAAAGCATGCAGAAATAGCGGAAGCGACCGGTGGAAGTAGCAGTACCAACTATCCGGAACCGCAGACCGTAACTGTCTTATCCGGCCCCTGGACCCTGACGTTCGACCCAGCGCAGCGCGGACCGGCGACGCCTGTCGTTACCGGAACCTTGTTCGATTGGAGCACTAGTGAAGACAACGCTGTGCGGTATTATTCGGGAGAAGTCATCTATCAGACTGAGTTTGACTTGCCGGAACCGGCTGCTTCATCCCTTTTCATCAATTTAGGTGATGTGATGGTGATGGCAAAGGTGAAAGTGAACGGGAAAGAGGTAGGCGGCGTATGGACCGCCCCCTATCGGCTCGATATATCGGATGCGGTGCAAATCGGCAACAACCGGATAGAAGTGAGTGTGGTGAACACCTGGATGAATCGGTTAATCGGCGACTGTGCGCTTGCTCCCGAAGAACGTCCCACATGGTCGCCTTGCAACCCGTGGAACGCTTCCTCGCCTTTGCAGAAATCAGGATTGCTGGGACCGGTGAGTATCGAAGCGATAGATTATAAATAAGTAATTATATAAACAACATCAGAATGAAAATAGTTGAAAAACGATGGTATGCCTGTTTGCTACTGATTGTAGCGGTTTGCATACAGGCACAAGATAGAGAAAAGAAAATAGAAGCACTCCTTTCTGCACTGACAGTGGAGGAAAAAGTGTCTCTTTGTTCGGGCGGATTCTCTTGTTTCAAGGGAATCCCTCGATTGAATATACCCGATGTGGGTTGGTGTGACGGGCCACGTGGTCCGAACGGACGTGCCGGTGCTACCGCTTTTCCTTCCGGTATCCTGTTCGGTGCCACATGGAATCCCGAGATTGTGGAGCGCGCCGGTAACGTCATGGGCGAAGAGCTGCGTGCTATGAAGCGCAGTATCCTGCTGGGACCTGCCTGCAATATCCTGCGTGACCCGCTTTGCGGTCGTTTCTTCGAGTACTATACCGAAGATCCCTATCTGAACAGTGCTTTGACAGTGGCACAAGTAAGAGGGATTCAAAAACAGGGCGTGGCCGCCTGTTTGAAACATTACGCTTGCAACAATCGTGAAAACAACCGCAATTATTATATGTCCGTGATTGACGACCGCACGATGCACGAAATCTACCTGCCCGCCTTCAAGGCGGCTGTGAAAGATGCGGACGTGCAGACTGTCATGACTTCCGCCAACGGCATGAACTATGAGTTTGTGAGCGACAGCCGGAAGATGCAGACGGATATCCTGAAAGACCGGTGGGGATTCCAAGGTTTTATCATGACCGACTGGCTCCAGACCCGTTCGACGGAAAAGGCTGCCTTTGCCGGTCTGGATGTCTCCATGCCCGGCGGCGATGCCTGCGGTTTCGGTACGGCATTGCTGAATGCGGTGAAGGCGGGTCGTGTATCGATGGATGTCATTGACGATAAGGTACGTCGTATCTTGCGCGTCTATGATTATATAGGTATCCTCGATCGTGAGGACCGATCAGTAGGCGCTACTATCTCCACGCCCGAACATCACCGGACGGCACTGGAGATTGCGGAACAAGGTATCGTATTGCTGAAAAACGAGAAAAACGCCCTTCCGATGAATGCGCATAAACTGAAGAACGTATTGGTGATAGGTCCGAATGCGGACAAGCGCTTTTGCTTGGGCGGCATGGGCGGCAGTTCTTGGATGGAGTCCACCTATGAAGTGACGGTGCTGCAAGGAATCAAGCGTCTGCTGGGTGAAAACAAGGTCAGCTATATCTCTTCGGACGAACTGGGCGATTTCCGTCCTTTGTCAGCCGAAATGTCTCCGGATGGTGCAGGTTTCACAGCACAGTATTTTGTGCAAGGAAGTGATCAGCCTGTATTAACCCGTGTGGAGCAAGCTGTAGACTTCATGTGGGAAATGAAGTCGCCCGATGCTTCCATTCTGGCGGACAAGTTTCGTGAAGCCCGCTTTGAGATGAAGTTTATTCCACCGGTAGATGGAAAATACACTTTCCGGTTTACGGCGGGTGGCGGTATTGCTTATGTCTACAACAATGAATGGGCAGGCGCGCCTGTTACTATTGCCCATCCGGGCAAAGGAGAAGGGACGGTTTCCGCCAGCCTTGATTTGAAGAAAGGTGTAATGCTCCGCTTGTGTCTTGTCTATCAGAAAGGTACTGGTGATGCTGCGGTGCGTGTGGAATGGCAAAGCCCGCAGACCGAACTGGCAGTTCGTCAGTGGAAGCAGATTGAACGTGCTACCAGGAAAGCGGATGCAGTGGTCTTTGTAGGTGGTATTGACCATAGCTTGGATACGGAAGGGCGCGACCGCTTGAGTCTTACCTTCCCGCAACTTCAGGAGACACTGATTAACCGCTTGGCTAAACTAAATAAACGTACGCATGTAGTGTTAATCAACGGTTCTCCTTTGGAAATCGATGGCTGGCTTCCGAATGTGGTATCATTGACAGAGGCGTGGTATCCGGGTATGGAAGGCGGGACGGCGGTTGCCAATATCCTGTTCGGAAAGACGAATCCCTCCGGACGGATGCCTTTCACCTGGCCTAAAAAGTTGGAAGATGCTCCGAGCTATAAGTTCGGCTATCAGGATAATGACAATGTGCTGTATACCGAAGGGTTGAAAGTGGGTTATCGCTATTTTGATACGGCACAGGTGGAACCGGAGTTCACGTTTGGCTACGGATTGAGTTACACGACGTTTGACTACCGCAACCTGCAACTCAGAAAGACGGGAGCGACGACCGTTTTGGGCAGTGTGGAAGTGCACAATACCGGTAGTATAGACGGCAGTGAGCTGGTGCAGGTGTATGTCAAACCGCTCCGTCCTTCCGTAGAACGTCCGCAGCACGAGTTGAAGTGGTTTAAAAAAGTTTTTGTGCCTGCCGGTAAATCGGTTCGGGTAGAATTTGAACTGGACAAGGGAGCATTTTCTTATTATGATGTCCGCTTGGGCAATTGGAGAGTGGATGTGGGTGAATACGATATTGAACTATGCCGGGATTCAAGAAGTGTGATAGAAGCATCTCGTATCACAATAAATGATAAAAAATAAAAATGGGTATATTTTGAAATGAATTTATGAAATATAGAAAGAACTTATTTTTATTGTTATGTCTCGGAAGTATCTTGTCGACAGCGGCGCAAAACAATATTTTGCAGAAAGGTTTATCCGAGCATTGTGTAAAAGATGTGCGAACAGTACAGTATGTACATCCTTTGCGTATTGTATGGATGTCGGACTCGGAAGGGAAAAGTGTTCGGAATCCGGAGAACTTGTTGGGTGATTTCTCAGGACAGATAACTGTAGCTTCACAACGGAATTGTATTTTAAGTACGCGTATGTCAGGGCAAGCGGGTATCCTGTTAGACTTTGGAAAGGAACTTCATGGCGGATTATTGATAACTACAGCTATTCGTTCTACTAATCGTCCGTTGAGGGTACGGATACGTTTCGGAGAATCTGTCACGGAGGCAATGAGTGATACATCAATAAAGTCTCCTGAATCATCGGCAACTAACGACCATGCCATGCGTGATTTTGAAATCAATCTTCCTTGGTTAGGCTCTTTGGAGATAGGAGATACTGGATTCCGCTTTGTTCGGATTGATTTGTTGGAAAAGGATGAAGAATTGCCTCTTCGTTCGGTTCAGGCAGCTTTTAAGTTTCGAGACATTCCTTATATAGGCTCTTTCCAATCAGATAACGAGCGTTTGAACCGGATATGGGAGACGGGTGCATACACCGTTCATCTAAATATGCAGAATTGTCTGTGGGATGGTATAAAACGCGATCGTTTGGTTTGGGTAGGAGATATGCACCCCGAAGTGATGACCATTAACAGTGTGTTTGGAGCAAATGAGGTAGTTTATAAAAGTTTGAACATCGCTCGGGACGACACACCGTTGCCTGGTTGGATGAACGGGATGTGCTCTTATTCCTTGTGGTGGATTCTTATTCAGCGTGATTTGTATCTGTATCAGGGAAATAAGGAGTATTTAGAAGAACAGCATACATATCTCGCAGGATTATTGAAACAAGTCATAGCCAGTATAGAAGGAAATAAGGAAAACTTGCAGAATGGTATTCGTTTCTTAGATTGGCCGACTTCAGAATCTCCCGAAGTGATACATGCCGGTTTGCAGGCTTTAATGACTTTGGCTTTAGAAGCAGGAAGTAACCTTGCCGATTGGTTGCAGGATGGAGAACTTTCTAAACAATGTAAAGAGGCTGTAAAACGTCTCCGGAAGTATATACCCGACCATAAAAACAGTAAACAGGCTGCTGCATTATTGGCAATTTCCGGATTGAATAAAGCAAAGGAGATAAATCGGAGTGTGGTTGCTGTTGATGGTGCAAAGGGCTTTTCTACGTTCTATGGATATTATATGTTGGAAGCGATGGCGTTGGCAGGCGATTATACCGGAGCATTACAGATAATCTCTGATTATTGGGGAGGCATGCTTGACCTGGGTGCTACAACTTTTTGGGAAGACCTCAATTACAATGATCTTCGAAATGCTGGCAGGATAGATGAAATAGTTCCTTTAGGGAAGTTTGACATCCATTCAATGGGAGGAGACTACTGTTATAAAGGATTGAGGCACAGTCTGTGTCATGGTTGGGCGTCAGGTCCTACTGCTTGGTTGTCACGTCATGTATTGGGCATTGTTCCTTTAGAAGCTGGATGTAAAAAGGTAAAGGTTGAACCTCATTTGGGAAATCTGCAACGCGTGGAAGGTACTTTCCCTACTCCATATGGGATAATTCGTGTGAAACATGAAAAAAAAGCAAATGGAAGTATTTTATCGGAGATAGAGGCTCCGAAGGAAATTACAATTGTACGATAATTTAACAATAAAAATGATATGAGAAAAAACATTTGGTTAATATACTTAGGGTTGGTATATTGTAATTTTATATTGGCCCAGTGGAGCCCTGTCGGCGATAAAATAAAGACATCTTGGGGAGAGCAGTTAGATCCAAGAAATGTACTTCCAGAATATCCTCGCCCAATAATGGAACGTCAGGAGTGGAAAAATTTGAATGGCATCTGGGAATATGCTATTACAAAAAAAGGCACCTCGGCTCCTCAAACGTATCAGGGTGAGATATTGGTACCCTTTGCTGTAGAGTCTGCTCTGTCCGGAGTTAGGAAAATAGTGGGTGAGCAGCAGGAGTTGTGGTATCAACGTACATTTGATATTCCCGCTTCGTGGCGTGGCAGACGGGTCTTGTTGCATTTTGGCGGTGTAGACTGGCAGACGGATGTCTGGGTGAATGATGTAAAGGTCGGCAGGCATACGGGAGGATTTGCTCCTTTCAGCTTTGATATCACTCCGGCGTTGAACAAGGGCGCGAACCGGTTGGTTGTCAAGGTATGGGACCCGACCGACCGGGGTGAGCAGCCGAGAGGAAAACAGGTGGAAAAACCGAATGCGATATGGTATACGCCTGTCACGGGCATCTGGCAGACGGTGTGGCTGGAACCGGTGGGTACCGTGCATATCGCACAGTTGAAGACCACTCCGGACATTGACACGCGGACCGTGAAGGTGGATGTGACTACGAACGGCCCTTCTGCGGACAAGGTGGTGGTCCAGGTATTGGACGGCGACAGAACGGTGGCTGCAGGGGCTTCGCTGGACGGACTGCCGGTAGAGCTGTCCATGCCGGAGGATGTAAAGCTTTGGTCGCCGGAGTCTCCTTCGCTTTATGACATGGAGGTTACGTTGTACAAGGACGGAAAGGTGGCGGATAAGGTGAAAAGCTATATGGCATTCCGTAAATTCTCCGTTTGCAAGGACAAGGCGGGATTCACCCGGTTGCAGCTCAACAACAAAGACTATTTCCAGTTCGGTCCGCTTGACCAGGGATGGTGGCCCGACGGACTGTATACGGCGCCTACGGACGAGGCCTTGGTGTATGACTTGAAGAAAATCAAGGACTTCGGTTATAATATGGTGCGCAAGCACATCAAGGTGGAATCGGCACGTTGGTATACCCATTGCGACCGGCTCGGACTGATTGTATGGCAGGACATGCCGAGCGGTGGTCCCAGCCCTCAATGGCAGATGCGGGAATATTTCAACGGTACGGAAGTGGTGCGTTCCGCTGTTTCCGAAGCCAATTATCGCAAGGAGTGGAAAGAAATCATAGATTGCTTGTATTCCTATCCGAGCATCGGTGTGTGGGTGCCTTTCAATGAAGCATGGGGACAGTTCAAGACAGTGGAGATAGCTGCATGGACCAAGGAGTACGACCCCACCCGCCTGGTGAATCCGGCAAGCGGTGGTAATCATTATGTGTGTGGTGACATGCTCGACTTGCACCATTATCCGGAGCCTAACCTTTATCTGTATGACCCTGTCCGCCCTACTGTGCTCGGTGAATACGGGGGCATCGGCCTGGCATTGAAAGGTCATCTGTGGTTGCCCGACAAGAACTGGGGATATGTGCAGTATAACACTCCGGAAGAAGTGACGAATGAATACCAGAATTATGCCAACCAGTTGCTGGAATTGATAAAAAAAGGATTCTCTGCTGCTGTCTACACCCAGATTACGGATGTGGAGGGTGAAGTAAATGGATTGATCACTTACGACCGCAAAGTAATCAAAGTGGATGAAGTTAAGGTGAAGACTATAAATCGACAGATTTGTAACTCTCTAAGTGAACAAACTGTAGATATCCATTGAGACAAATAATATTGAAATGAAACGAATATAATAATTTCAAATAACGTAATATATGAAACTACTATTTATTGCATGTCTGCTTCTAGTAACTTCTATGGCACAGGCTCAACGTTGCGAAACATTGCTTGAAAAAAACTGGAAATTTAGCAAAGAGAATTTTGAATGCGGACATTTTTTATGTTTTTTGTAAATAACTGGGGCTGAAAAGGTGTCGTGACTTAAGTCAAGCAGGAATGAAGGATGTAAGTATAGATTATTATGTGTTTAAAAATTAAAATATTCTCGGGATATATTATCTTGATACTCCTGCTTGTCTTGACTATTTGTCTTTTTCGTAAGGAACAGATGAAGCGAAACTATTTGCAACAGGATGAACAGGAACTGCTTCATTTCTGGCATCTGACCGGAGAAGCCTACGCCGGCCTGCTGGATCTGGCTACTTATGGAGAGACGGTCAGTGTGTGGGACGAGAATGACCGGAGTACTTATCAGAAAAGGAGAAACGAGGTATGCGGCACATTACAGTCCTTGAAGCAATATGTGCATACATCCGGACAACGGGTGCGTATAGATTCGCTGTGCCTGCTTCTGGAGAGAAAGGAACAGTTGCTTGACACGGTAATGCATACATTCAGCCGTTTTCGTGAAGCCGGTGAAATCATAAACCGGAAAATCCCGGTGATTGCATCCCATATCCGCGATGAGAAAGTGTCTGTTGAAGTCAAAGAGGAAGTTTCGAAGAAAAGTTTTTGGTCCTTCCTCAAACGTAAGAAGAGAAAATCCGTTTATTCGGAACAGAAGGAAAAACGTGAACGGCTGCAACCTGCAGAAAAAGACCGGGAGATCTCAACTGCAAGTATGCTTCATTCTCTAAACAAGGAACTGACCGGCAGGCAGGAGACTGAGCGTGAACGGTTGCTGGTACAAATGGAGCGTCTGTACAATAACAATATGGCATTAAATTGCAGGTTGTATGGTATCATCAGGGATTTTGAATCGGAGACCGACCGGCGCCTTGAGGAACGTTACATGCAGTTCCTTTGGGCACGAGACCGGTCCTTTTATACGGTTTCCACTCTTGCCGTCTTTATTTCATTGCTGACTATTTTACTTTATATCATCATACATCGGGAGTTGAACCGGCGGAACCGATACCGGCGTCAGCTGGAAGCTTCCAACTTGGAAAACACGGAACTCCTCCAATCCAGGAAGCGTATGATGCTGACTATCGCCCATGACCTGCGCTCTCCCCTTGCCACTATCAGAGCAACGGCGGAACTGCTGCCCGGTGAAAAGGAAAGGGCCGGACAGGAGGAATATGCCGAAAATATCCGGCATGCATCGGACTATATGCTTTCTCTGGTTGACACACTGATGAATTTCTATCTGCTTGATACAGGACAGGCACGGGAGAATATTTCCGTTTTTTGTCTGGAAACCCTGTTCAGGGAGATTACCAACAATTACATGCCGCTCGTTCAAAAGAAAGGATTGCAACTGTTGACCCGGTATTCCGGCATGAACGCTGTTGTCAGTTGTGACAAGGGACATTTACAGCAGATTGTGAATAATCTGCTTTCCAACGCTCTGAAATTTACCGGGAAAGGATATGTCCGGCTGGAAGCGACATTCAACGTCGGCGAACTGTGTATTAAAGTACAGGATACGGGAGCGGGAATGAATGATGAGGAGCAGAAACGGATATTCGATGCGTTCGAAAGGCTTGATAATGCCCGCGGCGTTTCCGGTTTCGGACTTGGCCTTGCCATCGTTTCCCGGCTTGTTTTACAGCTGGGCGGTTCCATCGGGGTGGAGAGTCACCCGAGGAAAGGCAGCTGTTTTACCGTATCTCTGCCCCTTTTTCCTGCTGACAGTAGTTCCTTGAAGGAGGAGTTACAATTTCCGTCTGATTATCAAATGGAAGGCCTGCGTATTCTTCTTCTTGATGATGACCCGAGACAGCTTTCCGTAACACGTGAGATATTCAGGCGAAACCGGGTTGAATGTGACTGTTATACCGATTTCCGGCAGGTGGTTGCAAAATTACGGGATGAGGATTATGATGCGTTGCTGACGGATATCCGCATGCCTGACATGGACGGGTTCGGGTTGCTGGAGTTGTTGCGTTCATCCAATATGGAAAGGGCCGGAACAATTCCGGTCATAGCCGTGACTGCCGATACGGATCCGGAAGAGGAGTACCTTTCCCGGGGATTTGCCGGATGTATCCGTAAACCCTTCCGGATGAATGAGCTGTTGGAAACCGTTTCCAGAATTGTCAGAGGGAATAGGCGGACGGCATGGCAACCGGATTTTTCCCTGATTCTGACCGGGGAGGACAACAAGGGGGAGATGCTTGGTATCTTCATCCGGGAAAGCCGCAAGGATCTTGACAGGTTGCACGGGGCGTTGGAAAGGGATGATCGTCAGACAGTCCGTGAGATTCTGCACAAGAACCTTCCCCTGTGGACAAGTGTCCGCCTTGATTATCCGATAGAGGAACTGCAGGCTATTGTACTGTCCGAGCCGGAACTCTGGACGGAAGAACAGATAAGGTGTATTTATAAAGTAGGAGAAGCAGCAGGGAAACTAATTGCCTGTGCTGAAAATATGAAGAAGAATATAAAATAAGCAAATGAAAAATATACTGATTATAGAGGATGATGTTGTCTTCAGCCGCAGTATCAGTAACTGGCTGAAGAAAAAGGGTATGGCAACCAGTCATGTGGCTACACTTTCGGCAGCCCGTAAGGAACTTCAGGCCAAAGAGTTCGACCTTGTTCTGGCTGACCTGCGCCTGCCGGACGGCAGCAGTATAGAGCTGCTAAAGTGGATGAAAGGAAAACATTATTCCATTCCGTTCCTTATTATGACCAGTTACGGCCAGGTGGAGAATGCGGTGGAAGCCATGCAGCTTGGGGCTTCCAATTACCTTTGCAAGCCGGTACATCCGGACCGGCTTTGGAAAGTCATAGAAAAAGAGTTCAGCCGTCCGCAGCATGGCAGCACGGAATTCTACCGTGGTGAAAGTGAAAAGGCCCGTGAGATGTACCGGCTGATAGGCCCTGTGGCCCGTTCTGACATGTCCGTCCTGCTTCGTGGAGCATCGGGTACGGGTAAGGAACATATTGCCGCCGAGATTCATGAGCGGAGCCTGCGCAGGCACAAGCCTTTTGTAGCTGTGGACTGCGGTGCCGTTTCCGATGACCTTGTCAGATCCGAATTCTTCGGGTACTGCAAAGGGGCGTTCACCGGTGCGGACAGTGACAAGGCGGGACTTTTCCAGGCTGCCGAAGGTGGTACGTTGTTCCTTGATGAAATCGGTAACCTTGCTCCCGTAAATCAGATGAAACTGCTTCGCGCCCTGCAGGAAAAGCGTTACCTGCCGGTCGGGACAATCAGGGAACGGCCCTTTGATATCCGCCTTATCGCCGCCACCAATGCGGATCTGGAGAAGGCCATTGCGGAAGGGAGTTTCCGTGAGGACCTGTACCACCGGCTGAACGAGTTCACTATCCGGGTTCCCCTGCTCTCCGAATGCGGGGAGGATATCCTTCCGTTGGCTGAATTCTTTCTGAAGCAGTTTTCCGCGAGATACGGGAAATCGGTTCAGGGCTTCGACCGGGAAGCGGCTGCCGTGTTACGGCAATACGGCTGGCCGGGGAATATCCGCGAGCTGAAGAACACCGTCCGGCGTGCCGTCGTGTTTGCCGGGGAGGGGCGGATATCCGCACAGGAACTGAGTCTGGATCAGGACATGAAATTGGGAAACATGACTGTCCGTCCGGAAAAGGAGGAGCAGCAGATACTTCGGATACTTGGGCAGACCGGCAACAACCGCACTCTTACCGCCCGTATACTCGGCATCAGCCGGACTGCCCTGTATTACAAGCTGAGGAAATACGGGATTGTGTGAATAAGGGAACATGATATACATATAGGGCATCCCCCGTTTTCCGGAGGATGTTTCATCTTTCAAAATCATGGAGGGGAAATACGCATTTATTCCTGTTTCCCGTTTCTCTTCTTTTTGTTATCTTCATTCTCCAGTCCCAGCCTTCTGCAGAGTTCCGGGTCATTTTTAATGCGTTCCATTTCCATGTTGATGATTGCCTGGGCATCCGCCTTGATCCTGTCATAGTTCCGCCCGATCTGCTGCGTCATGATGTCGTTTCCCTCCCTGTCCCTGAATTCATTGATGACGGGTATTTTTCTGTAATTCTTCTCTTCCCCGCTGACTTTTTCGTGGTCCACGATGATTTCGGCGTGGAATATCTTCTGTTCTATTTTTTCTCCGAAGTTGTCCGATACGGCACCAACGAATGTTCCTTGTGAAAGGTTTGCTATCTTGGAGGCAGGAATAAGAGAGTCGAGTTGCGTGTTGATTGAGGTGGACACATCCTGCCGGTTGATGGATACGGACTGCCGCTTCTGGAGTACTTTTCCGAACCGCTCTGAAAGTGTCCTGGCTGTTTCCCCGACCACCTGTCCACTAAAAATATTGCCCACAGTATTTTGAACCACTTTGGATTCTTTTTCACCATAATCGCGGTTTAACTGGCTGAAATCCTGAAAGCCCAGACAGACCGCTACCTTGTTGCTTCGTGCCGTGGCAATCAAATTGTCCAGTCCCCTGAAATATATAGTCGGTAGTTCGTCAATGATTACCGTACTTTTCAGTTGTCCTTTTTTATTGATCAGCTTTACAATGCGGGAATTGTACAATCCCAGGGCCGCCGAATAGATATTCTGCCGGTCGGGATTATTGCCTACGCACAGCAGTTTCGGTTCGTTCGGGTTGTTGATGTCTAAGGAAAAATCATTACCTGTCATTACCCAGTAAAGTTGTGGCGAAATCATTCTGGTGAGCGGGATTTTTGCACTGGCAATCTGCCCCTGGAGCTGATCCTGAGCTCCGGATTTCCAGGCGTCCATAAAGGGTGAAAGGTAGTTCTCCAGCTCCGGATAAGAGGTTAATATAGTAAATAAATCTGAATACGGTTTGTTCAGCAGTTCCACCGCATGCGGGAATGTACAATAGATGCCATTTTTGTAAATCTTTAAATACCAGATAATTGCCGCCAGAAGAATGATGGGTGATTCCACGAAGAAATCCCCCTGTTTCTCAATCCACGTTTTGTTCAAATTTAGCATGATTGTGTAGCTTGCTTCATATGCATCCGAGATGTCCGTCATGAATTCCGGATTGATAGGGTTACATCTATGTGATCTACGCGGGTCATCAAAATTAATGACATAGAATTTGGGCTTAACCTTGTATTTATCCATATTGTTTAACAATGTGTTATATGCAATTGTGGATAAATCGTCAAACTTGTAATCGTAAATGTAACAACTGTATCCCTTTGAAATCATCTGGCGTATGTAGTTGTTTACCACTGCGTATGATTTTCCCGAACCGGGTGTACCAAGCACAATAGTTGCGCGGAATGGATTCACCACATTTATCCATCCGTCATTGAGCCTCCCCTGATACTGAAACTTTGTCGGCAGGTTGACCGAGTATTCATTTTCCATCAACCGTGTTTCCTGTTGGAAAGACTCGTTTTCGAGATTGAACACGTCCTCCATCAGGTTGTGCCTGTATAGTCGGCTCATCCACAATCCTGCCATCAGCAGGCAAAGATAGCCGGACACCAATGTGAATACATAAAGTGCGGTGACAGCCGCATGGGGTATGGGCAAATCCAATATCCACCAGTTGAGAAAGAAAAGGATGCATCCAGCGAAGAGTGCTGCATGGATTTTGTTCCGGGTGATCTTCTCGCCCTTGACACCTTTTGTTCCCAGACACGAGACGGCCATCAGCAGGGTAGCTGCCAGCTTGCTCCATAGGACGCAATTGAAGATTCCGGTTGTATTGTTGAAGTTCATAATTATCTTGTCTGTCACTTCCAGATTTAAATTCCAACTGGCAATGCTCGGATAACAATACACGTATACGTGTACCACCAAAAGAAAAATGCTCACCGCCCTTCCGAATTCCATTATTTTGGCGAGTGCTCTCAAATCGTCTTCCTGTTGCATAATACTTATGTGTAAATGGGGGTAATAATCAGTTTACCTTAAATACCGCGAGACTTTCGTTTCGCTTTTCTCCTTTTCTTCATCCGGCGTGCAAGGGCCTCCTCCCCGTAATCCACCGGATTTGTTTCCATGGAGAATATGCCTGCCGCCTGTTCCAATGCGCTTCCCGGTTCCGCCTTGTGCGAATGGTGCTGCCATAGTTCGGTGCCGGTATGTGCGGAACGTTCTGTGGCAGGTATGCCGTCCCACCATTTGAAAAGTTCATTGTAAATGTTAGCGGAAAACTCCTTGCCCATGCGTGAACCGTTGAATACTTCCCGCCTGTTATGGTCGATGAACGTGACACCGTAGATACGTCCCTGCTCATTTTCCCGGAATACTGCATCAATGCGGGCTTTCTTTAATAGTCCGGCCAGTTCTTCACGCGAACGTGCGTGCCGCATGGCATAAACCACCTGTGCATGAATAGCCGGTGCCCATTTACCATCCTTGAAATCCCTAGTGTGTGAAAGCATCCTCTTTTTCAGGCTTTCGTTCCCGAAACGTTTGCCGAAGCGTGAACTCTTGAAAGGCGGGCTGACCACTTTCCCGCTATTATCGGTTGCCGAGTAAATAATACCGGTATAAGGCTCGCCTTTGAATTCTCCCCGTACCTGTTTGGCTTCAATGTTTAGCGTGGATAACAGTGCACTGTATTCCCCGAAAGTCTGAAAGCGGTAATTTTCCAATACGGCTTTCAGGGTATTGCCTATCTGGTGCCGTACATCACCCTGGGTAGCATCCACTTTCTTCATTTCCGCTTTTTGATTCCGTTCTTCCATATCCGCACCGTTCCGCAGTCCAAAGTCTATTTCCAATTCCCTGCAGGCGGTCATGGAACGGCGATGCTCAAAAGAATCGTTGATTTTCCGTCCCTCTTCATCCACGCATACACTTACGATATGAATATGCGTATTGTACGTATCACCGTGTTTATAGGTAATGTAGGGCTGATTGCCATATCCCATCTTCTGCATGTACATTTGTGCCAGTTTTGCCAGCTGTCCATCATCAAGTTTGTCCTCCGGTGCCGGACTGAGTGCGATGTGCAGGACAGGCTTCTCCGTGTTCCTGTTTGCCAGCAGGTAATTCTCAAAGGAGAGCAAGGCAAGACGCATGTCCTCGCCCGGTCGTCCCATGCGGTCTGAAATCATCCGGTTGCCGGAGAGTATTTCAGCCGTCCCTTTCTCTACTTTCTCGTGGTTGTAATGCAGTGCCCCGTACAGGCTGGCTCCATGACTTATTTTTGCAACCATTTCTTTTGGTATTCTTCGGTTAGTGCTATTACTTTTTTAGTCAGTAGCATCAGTTCAAGTGTCATTTTCTCCAGTTTGTAAAGTAGCGACATCGCTCGTTTCTCCCCGAAATTGGTCCTGATGGCACGTACGACCTGATTGTAGTTGTTACCGACGGCCTGGAATTGTCTGTGAAATTCCGTAAGGCGGATGTAGTAATCCATTGTCGCCTTGTCGATTTTAACCACTTTGATTGTACCACCGAAGATGGCTTTTTTGATGAAACGTGTTTTGTCTTTTGCCTCTGATTCGGTAACCAACTTTTCGAACCTCGTGTTCTCTCCGGCATTCAGGCGGAAGCTGTATTTGTAGTCCGCCGGATCGCTTTTGGGCTTTCTGCCCGTTTTTGCTCTCGATTCTTCCTTCATACTCTTTGCATAATTATGGTCCGTCCTTTTTTCTCTTCCGGAATTTCCGACTTTGGAGGAAATTCCCCGACTGTCAGGTCGGGCAAGTGGTTTTCGTCGGACAGGATACTTCCTGTCGGACGAAAACACAACTTGCTATGTTCGTTTGAACATAGAATCCTCCTTCGTCGGATTGCTGCGCGACGTTCACGGCGTGCTGTTGTCCGATGAAGCATGGTTTCCTCCATAGTCTTATTCCGACTTTGCAAAGTTATGACTGATTAAGTGCTTGTGAAATAGAAGTTTATGTGACAAGTGATGACATCTGATGACATGTCATGTCAGGTGAAGCGGATTTTAGTTGTTGTATCAAAAATCCGTTCTACTTTTGGCGTGACGCAATGCAGCAAGGGACGGAACGGTACGGTATAAAAAATGCTTTATCAATGCGGTGCCTATGGTAGTGGGACAATACTGTGTATCCCGGTTGAATGTGACGCCGGTCATGTCTGGATACGGCACCGTTCCGATGCAATGATACGTAGGAATATCGATGCCATGAGGCAGCTTTTGTATAGATACAGTCGTGCATAACGAATATTGACGTTTGGCATCAAAGGTACATTCCGTTTTTAGTGTGACGCAAGGCTGCATGTATCGTATCGGTCCGGCACAAGAGAAGTCGTACTGATGTGGTGCAGACTGTGACGGGACGGTACTGTGTACCCTGGTTGGATGCGATACCGTCCATGTATGGAAACAGTGATACACAGCCGTATTCATGCTGCCGTACAGTATTGTGCGGCGTCACTTGATGTAAGGATACAGGCGAAAAGAAAATAAGTCATTAACCCTTAATTTCATGAAGTTATGAAGAAGGAACCTTTATTTGTAGCCCTCAGCAATCAGAAGGGCGGAGTCGGTAAATCAACGTTAACCGTGTTGCTTGCCAGCTATTTCCATTACCATAAGGCAAAGAACGTGCTTGTGGTAGATTGTGACTATCCCCAGCACAGCATGATGACTATGCGTGAATGGGATATAAAAAATGTGGAAAAGACCCCTCGTCTGCAAAGTTTGCTGGTTGAGCAGTTCGGGGATACGGGCAGAAAGGCCTACAACATCCTGGCTTCCACGCCCGAACAGGCCAAGGAAACTGCCTATGGTTTTATAGACCGTTCCGATACCGAATATGACCTTGTCCTTTTGGACCTTCCCGGAACGGTCAATACCACAGGCGTTTTCCAGTCCATCATCAATATGGACTATGTTTTTACCCCGATCACCCAGGAGAGGATGGTCATGCAGAGCAGCATGTCATTTGTCCTGTCCATCCGGGAATATCTGCTTCATCACAAGGGAGTCCCCTTGCGTGATATCCATATGTTCTGGAATAAAATGGACAAGCGCGTCTCCAGGGACTTGTATGACGCTTATATGGAAATCATCCGTTCTTTGGGACTACCTGTATTGAATACGGTTCTTCCGGCTGCGGAGCGTTATAAAAAGGATGTCGGTTTGAACGGGCAGATATTCCGCAGCACCCTGTTTCCGCCTTCCGCCGCCGCTCTGAAAGGAAGCAACCTCGATTTGCTTGCCGCTGAAATGGAAATCATACTCGGACTTTAACCGGACATGACTATGGCAAACAAGAACAGATCCGTCTATAATGTGGACGAGGACGCGCTCAAGCGTATGGTAGCCGGAGATACAACGGCCTTGGAAAAGATAAGGAAACAGGATGAACGGCCGGAAGAAGATGCCGGTGCCTCCGGAGTGTCGGAAGAAAAAGAAAAGAAACCTGATGTCTCCATTGAGAAGAAACCGTTCGCGGGGAAGAAAACACCGCGGGCATACGGCTTTGATGATTACCGGGAACAATTCCTGCAACAGAAACTGACTGGAGCCAGAAGACAGACTTATATACATGATTCACTGTATAAGGTCCTGGCCAGGGTGCTTCCGGTTATTGCACCGGAAATGTCTGTCCCCACATTTGTGAACAGTGTACTGTCGGACCATCTGAAAAGGTATCAGGATATAATTAACGGAATGTATAATCGGGAAGCGACCCAAAAACCGGTGGAATGGGAACTATAGTTTATTTGTCGATACGCCTTGTCTGTGCCTGTTATATATTATATAAGGTATGTGGGCAGAAAAAGAAGATACGTGAAATTTGCGACCTGCTGTATGCGAAGTTACCTCCCGTAAAAAAGAAAGAGCCGGAAAACGTCTTGTCGGAACCGGGCGGCGAATCCGGCGTCATGGGCAGCACCTGTTTTGTCTATCTGGATGAGGATGCCGGAAAGGGCGTTGCCCCCTATATGAGCCAGCCGTTGGAAACGGCTGCGGATTTTATAGGTGAGGAGGAAGATGTCGCTGAGGAAGAAGTGGAATGTAAATTACCGTTGGAGGAGATGAGAATGCTGAAAGAGGAACAGGAAGAACTGGACGGAACGTACCCGGTAGTGGATGCCGTCTCACAGGCCGTAACGCCTGATGATCTTGACAATGCCGGCAATGTATTGTTTAAACTGAATGATGCTGACAAGGATGAGGAGAAATCCCTTCGTGCGGCTCTTACCCTGCATACCATCCGGGAAACGGACCTGTTTGAGATTTTTTCCTCCCAGGTCGAGAATAAGAATGTCATCGACAGTCTGATGGGAAAATATCTGGACGGGAACGGGAACCCTCTGCCCATGCGGAAAACAAAATCTGTCGTACCTGTATCGGACGGTTGGAAGCAATATCTGTGACCTTTCGGGTATACCAAAAACGCAGCCCGGAACAAATGCCGGGCTGCGTTTTTATTTTTTTTGTTTTCCTTACGGCTGTTTTCTTCTATTCCTTATTTCCGGACAATTCGTTGTTGATTAACTCTTTGATCTGTTTTTGTGGAATCAGGTAACTGTATTCGGAAACTCCGATCGGAGCCGTTGAGCCTTGCAAGGCCACTTCCACTTCCACATTGTTCCTGTCCGCACACAATATAATACCGATGGACGGGTTCTCGTCCGGCATCTTTACCTGTCTGTCCAACAGGTTCAGGTAAAAGTTCATTTTCCCCACATATTCAGGTTGGAATGAACCTATTTTTAATTCCAGCGCTATCAGGGACCGGGTACAGCGGTTGAAAAAGAGCATATCCACAAAATACTCCTTATCCTCCAGTACCAGGCGGTACTGGTTCCCGATAAAGCTGAACCCCTTTCCCATTTCGAGCAGGAACGTTTTTATCTTGTCCACGAGCCTTCTTTCCAATTCCAGTTCCAGTATGGGTTTTGTGATTCCCAGGAATTCCAGATTATACCTGCTTTTCAACATTTCCTCCGCCTGTTCTTGTAAACATTCCGGCAGGGTTTCCTTGAAATTATGCAATTTGGGTTGTTCCTCCCTTGTTGAGAAAGCGTCCGCTTTGATATAATTCAGCAGCACATCCCTTGTCCAGCCCAGTTCTGTGCTCCTTGTCGCGTAAAAGTATATTTCTTCCGGGTTCTTGCACTTGCTCATTAACAACAGGTTATGTCCCCAAGGTAAAACTGCAACGCTCTGTTGCAGTTTCCGGCTTTCCCCGCAATATCGTTCATAAAACCGTTTCATTTCCCAAAGGTTCCTCGAAGAAAAGCCCGTAGTTCCGGGAAATTCTTTCTGCAAATCAGAAGCAAGCATTTCCACCACCTGTGCTCCGTATCCTTTGCTCAAATGTTGTGCGGACAGTTCCTTGCCGATGTTCCAATATAATTCCATTGTTGCACTGGTTATCTTGCGTGCAACCTGGATTCTTGAACTTTTGATTTCTGCAACGATGCGCTGCAGAATCTGTTTATAATCATGTTGAACTGTTTCCATTGTCCTGTCAGTTTATTTGCCACGAAGATAGCAATAATATTCCGGAAAACATGGAATTGTCCTTTCTTCATAATGTTTCATTGGCATTTCTTCGCTTCTGTTCTTTTGATGGAAAACCGGCTGTTGTAAACGTCTTTTTGTTTTACGCTTAAGGAAGAAACTTCTTATAAGCTTTGATGCTGTTAATGGAGAACTGACAAGCTCCGGAATTAAATTGCTTTTATCAATAGGTTCTCTGGCAGATATTAACAGGCTTGTTTCTCTTTCAATCGGGCTGAAAGATGTCTGCGCTTTGCAAGATATGACATCTGCTGACATTTGCTGCCACCTGATGAAATGTTTGTATCATGGTCTTTTGTCCCCTCCTATATTTGCGTTCGAATTCAAATTTATGTCTCACCTTAAACGATTCTACAATGAGAAAGAGAATCCTTTTTTCAGTGCTTTTCGCGTTTTTCGCGGCCGGCTCTTTTGCGCAGGGGCAGGGGCTTGCTGGCATCAACGAAGCCACGAGCATGTTGACCTCGTATTTCGATCCGGCAACCAAACTGTGCTATGCCATCGGCGCGGTGCTTGGGCTGGTCGGGGGTATCAAGACCTACAGCAAGTTTTCAAGCGGTGATCCCGATACCAGCAAGACGGCAGCCAGCTGGTTTTTCGCCTGTATATTTTTGATTGTGGCCGCCACCATCCTGCGTTCCTTCTTCCTCTAAAGGCTATGGAATACGAGATAAATAAAGGCGCAGGTAATCCTTTGGAGTTCAAGGGCCTGAAATCACAGTACCTTTTTATTTTTGCGGGCGGGCTTGTCGCGGTGCTGCTTGTGGTGGTCATCCTTTATATAGCCGGTGTGAACCAGTGGATATGCATTCCTTTCGGGCTCCTGTCCGGTTCGCTGCTGGTCTGGCTGACCTTCCGCCTGAATGCCCGGTATGGTGAACACGGCCTTATGAAGCTGCTGTCGGGGAAACGCCATCCTCGTTATCTGATCCACCGCAGGAGATTATTCCGATTACTGACCAAAAGAAGAAAGAAATGAGAAATGTATTGAAAGCGGAAACGCTTGAACGTAAGTTCCCCCTGCTGTCTGTGGAGAACGGCTGCATTGTCAGTAAGGACGCCGACCTGACCGTGGCCTTTGAGGTGGAACTTCCCGAACTGTTTACTTTGACTGCGGCCGAATACGAGGCTGTCCACTCTTCCTGGGTAAAGGCTGTCAAAGTGCTGCCGGATTTTTCGGTTGTCTGCAAGCAGGACTGGTTCACGAAGGAGACCTACCGTCCTGATTTCCGGGACGGTGAACAGAGCTTCCTGTCGAAAAGCTATGAGCGTCATTTCAACGAGCGCCCGTACCTGAACCACAAATGCTACCTGTATCTGACGAAGACCACGCGTGAGCGCAGCCGGCAGAGGAGTGACTTTAACAGCCTCTGTCGCGGCTCCCTTCTGCCCAAGGAAATGGTTGACAAGGACACGGCGGTCCGGTTTCTGGAAGCTGTGGAACAGTTCGAGCGTATCATGAACGATTCCGGCCATGTCAGTCTGCGCAGGCTGGAGGCGGACGAGATTACCGGCACTGAGGGACGTCCCGGATTGGTGGAGAAATATTTCTCCCTGTCGCTGGAGGATGAAACCGCCGTGCTTCAGGACATCTGTCTTAACCCCGGCGGCATGCGTGTGGGTGACAAGCAGCTGTGTGTGCATACCCTTTCTGATACGGAGGACCTTCCCGTCAGGGTGTCCACCGATATGCGTTATGAACGTATGTCCACCGACCGCAGTGACTGCCGCCTCTCGTTCGCCGCTCCCGTCGGTCTGTTGCTTCCCTGTAACCATATCTATTCGCAGTATGTGTTTATAGACGACGCGCAGGAGATTCTCCGTACGATGGAAAAAACTTCCCGCAACATGCTCTCCCTCTCGAAGTACAGCCGGAGCAATGCGGTAAACCGGGAGTGGACGGAGATGTATCTGGATGAAGCCCATACGAAGGGCGTATTGCCCGTCCGCTGCCACTGCAACGTGACGGCGTGGGCAGAAGACAGGGAGGAACTCAGACGTGTGAAGAACGATACCGGCAGCCAGCTTGCCATGATGGAATGCACGCCGAGGCACAATACGGTGGATGCCCCGGTGCTCTACTGGGCTGGCATTCCCGGCAATGCGGGCGATTTTCCTGCAGAGGAGTCGTTCTACACCTTTCTGGAACAGGCCGTCTGTCTCTTTACGGCTGAAACCAATTACCGGAGTTCTCCCAGCCCGTTCGGCATCCGTATGGCTGACCGCCGGAACGGCATCCCCCTGCATGTTGACATCAGCGACCTGCCGATGAAACGCGGTATCATCACGAACCGCAACAAGTTCGTTCTCGGTCCCAGCGGTAGCGGCAAATCCTTTTTTACCAACCACCTGGTCAGACAATATTATGAACAGGGCACGCATATCCTGCTGGTGGACACGGGCAACAGCTACCAGGGACTGTGCCGTATGATCCATGACCGTACGCACGGTGAGGACGGCATCTATATAACGTATGAGGAGGATAATCCGATAGCTTTTAATCCTTTTTATACGGATTCCGGACAGTTTGACGTTGAAAAACGTGAGAGTATCAAGACGCTGATCCTGACTTTGTGGAAACGGGAGGACGAAGCCCCGAAACGTTCGGAGGAGGTGGCCCTGTCGGGTGCGGTGAATGCCTATATCCGCCGGATTACGGATGACAGGGCGTCCAGGCCGGATTTTAACGGCTTCTATGAGTTTGTCCGTGATGACTACCGCCGTATGATCGAGCAAAAGAAGGTGCGTGAAAAGGACTTTGATATTGACGGCTTTCTGAATGTGCTGGAACCGTTTTACAAGGGCGGGGACTATGACTTCCTGCTGAACTTGGACAGGGAGCTGGACCTGACGAACAAACGGTTCATAGTCTTTGAACTGGACAACATCTCCTCCAACAAGGTCCTGCTTCCGGTGGTTACACTTATTATCATGGAAACCTTTATATCCAAGATGAGAAAGCTCAGGGGAATCCGCAAGATGATATTGATTGAGGAATGTTGGAAAGCCCTGATGTCCGCCAACATGAGTGAATACATCAAGTATCTCTTTAAAACCGTCAGAAAGTATTTTGGTGAGGCCGTGGTAGTGACGCAGGAGGTGGACGACATCATCTCTTCGGATATTGTCAAGGAGGCGATCATCAACAACTCGGACTGCAAGATACTGCTTGACCAGCGTAAATATATGAACAAGTTCGAACATATCCAGAAACTTCTGGGACTGACGGAGAAGGAGAGGGGGCAGATCCTTTCCATCAACCGTGCGAACCGTCCCGGACCTTTCTACCGTGAAGTCTGGATCGGGCTGGGCGGAACACACTCCGCCGTTTATGCGACGGAGGTCAGCGCGGAGGAGTATACGGTGTACACGACCGAGGAATCCGAGAAGCTGGAACTCCATGAACTGACGCGGGAACTGGGCGGCAATCTGGAGCTTGCCGTCCGGCGGCTGGCTGAAAGGAAAAGAGAAGAATAAAAACAAGTATCAACCCCTAAATGAACGAAGTTATGAGAAACAGACAATTGGTGAGGCTGGCGGTATGCCTGGTCGGCATGGCCGCCATGGTATTGCAAAGTTGTATGGAAGCAAACGGAACGGATTGTGACAGACTCTGCGGTTCGTGGAGCAGCGTGGAGGGTAAGCCTGACGTGCTGGTCTACAAGGAAGGCGGAGCCTATAAGGTGACGGTCTTTTCCCGCAGCGGAAAGGCACGTGTCCTGAAACCGCGGACCTACCTGCTGGTCGAGGAGAACGGCAACCTTTTCATCAATACCGGATACCGCATTGACGTATCCTATAATGAAGCGACCGACGTGCTGACTTTTTCCCCTCACGGTGATTATGTACGTAATGAAAACAGACGATGAGAACGGGAGGCATATGGAAAAAGGCAAGCCTTGTTTGTACGGTGTTTCTGCTGGCAACCGTACAGTCAAGCGCTCAGTGGGTGGTTACCGATCCCGGAAATCTGGCCCAGGGTATCATCAACATGTCGGACAATATTGCGCATACCTCCAAGACGGCCACGAACACCGCACAGAGCTTTTCCGAAACGGTCAAGATCTATGAGCAGTCAAAAAAATACTATGACGCCCTTAAATCCGTGAACAACCTGGTGAGGGACGCCCGCAAGGTGCGTGAAATCATCCTGATGGTGGGTGACGTGTCGGATATCTATGTCACCGGCTTCGGCAGGATGATGAAGGATGAGAATTTTTCGGCAAGGGAACTGGACGCCATCGCTTCCGGTTATACGAAACTTCTGGAGGAGAGCAACGGCGTATTGCAGGATCTGAAGCAGGTAATCGATGTCAGTACCCTCTCCATGACGGACAAGGACCGCATGGACGTGGTGGATGAGTGTTACCGTGACATGCGCCGTTACCGGAACCTTGTCAGTTATTATACGAACAGGAATATCGCCGTGAGCTACCTGCGTGCCAGGAAGAGGAACGACATGGACCGCGTAATGAGGCTCTATGGTGATGAAACCTCCAGATACTGGTAGCTATGGTACTGTTGTCGATAGATTTTGCCAGCCTCCATACGATACTGGAGAGTCTGTACAATGAGATGATGCCTCTTTGCGAGGACATGCTGGGTGTGGCGAAGGGCGTTGCGGGACTGGGTGCCCTGTTTTATGTCGCCCTCCGCGTCTGGCTGTCGATGGCCCGTGCCGAGCCGGTGGACGTCTATCCGCTGCTTCGCCCTTTTGCGCTGGGTATCTGTATCCTGCTGTTTCCGACATTGGTGCTGGGAACGATGAACAGTATTTTAAGTCCCATTGTGCAGGGGACCCACAGGATGCTGGAAGGGCAGACACTGGACATGCAGCAGTACAGGGCGCAGAAAGACCGGCTGGAGAGGGAGGCCATGATGCGCAATCCCGAAACCGCCTATCTGGTCAGCGACGAGGAGTTTGACCGCCAGCTGGACGAGCTCGGCTGGTCTCCGGGAGACGCCGCCACCCGTCTGGGAATGTATATGGAAGTGGGCATGTATAATCTGGAGAAGAGTATCCGTGACGCTTTCCGCAGCCTGCTGGAATTGCTCTTTGCAGCCGCTTCGTTGCTGATAGATACGGTACGGACCTTTTTCCTGGTGGTACTTTCCGTGCTGGGTCCGATAGCCTTCTCCATTTCGGTGTGGGACGGCTTGCAGTCCACGCTCGGGCAGTGGTTCACAAGATATATATCGGTCTACCTGTGGCTTCCTGTCAGCGACCTGTTCAGTTGCATGCTTGCCAAGATACAGGTGCTCATGCTTCAGAACGATATTGCCGAACTGCAGGGAAATCCCGATTATTCACTGGACAATTCGAACTGCGTGTACATCATTTTCATGTTGATCGGGATTGTCGGTTATTTTACCGTTCCGACCGTTTCCGGCTGGATTGTCCAGGCGGGAGGTGGCGGCAACTATTCCCGCAATCTGAACCGTACGGCGACTAAAGCCGGTGGTTTCACTGCCGGTGCCGGCGGTGCGGCATTGGGTAATATCGGAGGGCGTATACGTGGAAAATAAACAATCAAAAACGATTCACAGATGGAATTCAAGTCATTGACCAATATTGAAAGCAGCTTCAGGCGTATCCGCCTGATGCTGGCAGCCTTTGTATGCTGCTGCACGCTCATTACCGGCTATTCGTTGTGGAGCTCTTACAGCTTTGCCGAGAAGCAGCGTGAAAAGATCTATGTGCTGGACGGCGGGAAGTCGCTGATGCTTGCGCTCTCGCAGGATCTTTCCCAGAACCGTCCGGCGGAGGCTAGGGAGCACGTGAGGCGCTTCCATGAACTCTTCTTCAGCCTTTCGCCGCAGAAGGACGCCATCGAGCACAATATCCACCGGGCTCTGCTGCTGGCCGACAAGAGTGCCTACCATTATTATGTGGACCTTGCCGAGAAAGGGTATTACAACCGTCTGATTTCGGGTAACATCAACCAGGTTGTCCAGGTGGACAGCGTGGCCTGCGACTTCAACAGTTATCCCTATAAGGCGAGGACGTATGCCCGGCAGATGATCATCCGTGAGAGCAACGTGACGGAGCGCAGCCTGGTGACGGAGTGCCGGCTTCAGAATGCTGTCAGGTCGGATGACAATCCGAACGGGTTCATTATCGAGCATTTTACCATTACGGAAAACAGGGATTTAAGGAGTGCCGACCGATGAGAAGAAGAAAATACCCGTGGAAACAGGCGGATATCCTGATACATCGATACTGCCGCAGACTGACGACAGGGCAGCGGTTGGCTGTCATCGCCGTTGCATTTGCCCTGTTTATGGCAGGCTGCCTGTATATGATCCTCTCTTCCCTTTTAGGTTTCGGAGAAACGGGTGGGGGATTGCAAATTGAGCATATCCGCCCTTTGGATATAAAGCCGGAGAAAGATACAACCATTCACTTTAAAGACTATTATGATTATGGACATTCAGAAAATCAGGACACTGTTAGGCTTGTCTGCTGACAGACTTTTGAGTCCGGAGGAAAAACGCAGGCGTACCAGGTATATTGTCTATCCCGCCATGTGCCTGCTCTTTGCAGGTTCGTTATGGCTGATTTATTCGCCGTCTGAGAAGGAGAGGGCGGCGGAGGAGAAAGAGAAGGGATTCAATACGGATATTCCCTCCCCCGGACAGCAAAGGATGGACGGCAACAAGGTGGACGCTTATGAGCGTGAAGAATTGGAGAAAAAGGATAAGTACCGTAAAAATGCATTTCAGGAGATGGCCTCGCTGTTCGGCAGTTCCGGTAAGGATACGGTGCACCTGCCTGAAGGCATGGCGGAATTACCGGTGGAAGAGGCGGATAATCCCTCTACAGGTTCCCATAATACTGTCCGTTCTTCTGCCGGTGCCTACCGTAACATGAACCGTACGCTGGATAATTTTTATACCCGTGCGGAGAACTCTGAAAGGAATGAACTGCTCCGACGCATCGAAGAGCTGGAGCATGAACGGCAGATGAAAAAGCCGTCGCAGGAGACTACGATGGAAGAGAAAATGGCGCTGATGGAGAAATCCTATGAACTGGCTGCCCGGTACAACGGGAAACAGGCGGCGATGACTTCTCCGGCAATGGATAAAAGGCAGCGGACGGCTGTCAAACCGGTAAAACAGGTCCGGCACCAGGTGGTGTCTTCCCTGTCACAACCCGCGAGCAACGGGGAATCAGGGAACGGATTTGCGGGGGAAAGGAATGTAGGGTTCAATACTCCTGTGGGGAAAGTGCTGACTTCCGACAGGAATACCATTCCTGCCTGCATACACGGTACACAGACTGTTTCGGACGGTCAGGCGCTGCGTATCCGCCTGCTGGAACCGATGGTGGTCGATGACCGGTTTATTCCTAAGGGGACGATCCTGACCGGCGGAGCCCGTATGGAAGGTGAACGGCTTGATATCCTTGTTCAGGCGGTTGAATATAAAGGTACGGTTATTCCTGTAGAACTGGAGGTTTACGATGCGGACGGCCAGCGGGGAATACCGGTCCCCAACTCGATGGAGTATGATGCGGCACGTGAGATAGCGGCAAATATGGGAACCTCCATGAACGGTAGTATCAATATCTCTACGGATGCCGGGGCGCAGATCGCTTCGGACCTGGGAAAAGGAGTGATACAGGGCGTGTCGGGATATGTCGCTAAAAAGATGCGGACGGTGAAGGTCACTCTGAAAGCAGGACACAGGCTGTTGCTTCATTCTCCCGAACAGTGAGGCACAAAAGCAGTAAAAGAAAATCAATCATTAACCAACCAATCAAGATGCAATCGGATATGAAAAAGATTCTGATGATGTTTTTTGCCCTGATGACGGGTGTGACGGCTGCCAGTGCGCAGTTGAGTAGCGGGGATTTTTTTGAGGGACTGAGCCGTAAGATCGGCTTTAGCCGGATGATAGCCCCGCACGGGCTGGAAATCACTTATGATAAAACGGTACATGTCATATTTCCTTCCCCGATCAAGTATGTGGACTTGGGGTCCACCAATCTGATAGCCGGAAAGGCGGATGCGGCGGAGAACGTGATCCGTGTGAAAGCTGCTAAAAAGCATTTCCGGGATGAGACGAACATGAGCGTGATCACTGAAGATGGAAATTTTTACACGTTCAATGTCAGGTATGCGGATGAACCGCTCCTGCTGAACGTGGAGATGTGCGATTTCATCCATGACGGTGAAACGGTGAACCGTCCGAACAATGCCATGGAAATCTATTTGCAGGAACTGGGCAATGAGTCCCCGCGTCTGGTACGCCTGATTATGAAGTCCGTGCACAGGCAGGACAAAAGACGGGTCAGACATATCGGCTGTAAACGTTTCGGGGTTCAGTTCCTGCTTAGGGGGCTTTATACCCATAATGACCTGCTGTACTTTCATACACAGCTAAGGAATGAGACGAATGTCCCGTTTGATGTTGATTTCGTGACCTTCAAGATTGTCGACAAAAAGATCGTGAAACGTACCGCCATGCAGGAACAGGTGATCTATCCTTTGCGTGCCTGCAACTATGTGACCCGTGTGGATGGAAAGGCTTCGGAACGTACGGTGTTCGCGTTACCCAAATTTACGATACCGGAGGACAAGAAACTGGTGGTGGAGATGTATGAGAAACAGGGAGGACGCCACCAGATGTTTGAGGTGGATAATGAGGACCTTGTGCGTGCTGAACCCGTCAACGAATTGAAGGTACGATGAGAATGACCGGAAAATTTGTGTTACTGCTTGCGGCTATGCTTGCCCTGTTTCTGGGGCAGGCGCAGGCCCAACGCTGCCTGCCGGGTATGAAAGGTGTGCAGCTAATGGCGGATATGGTTGACGGCTTTTATTGCGGGAAGGACCGTAATGATACGGGATTCGCTTTCGGACTTGCCGTCTCTACCTATGCCAAGGGAGGAAATAAATGGGTATCGGGTATTGAAATCATGCGGCGGTATTATCCTTACCGTAATACACGTATCCCTTTGAAACAGTATACTGCGGAAGGCGGCTACTATTACAATTTCTTTTCCGACCCGGGAAAAAATGTATTTTTGAATATTGGTGCTTCAGGATTGATGGGGTATGAAACTGTAAACGGTGGAAAGGGACTGCTCTTTGACGGTGCCGTCCTGAAAAAACACGAATCGTTCATTTATGGCGGTGCAGTGACACTGGAAGCGGAAACTTATCTTTCAGACAAGGTCGTCCTGTTACTGCGTCTTCGTGAACGTGTTCTTTGGGGGAGTGCCGCAAAGCACTTCCATACCCAATATGGCTTGGGCATCAAATACATTTTATAATGACTAAATCCATACGAAAAATGAAAAAGATACTTGATCAGATAATGATATTGTGCTGCATGGCAGCCTCCTTGTTTTGTTTTACCTCTTGTAGTGATGACCTGGATATTCAGCAGGAATATCCGTTCACGGTAGTGGCGATGCCCGTAGCGGACAAGATAGCAGGCGGCCAGACGGTGGAAATCCGTCTGGAAATTACCGAGGAGGGCAATTTTTCCGGAACGCTTTATACTCTCCGCTATTTCCAGCCTGACGGGAACGGATTGTTGAAGCTGGAAGACGGTACGGTTCTGAAACCCAATGACCGCTATTTATTGAGTGAGAAGAAGTTCCGGTTGTATTACACTTCAAGGAGTACGAATGAGGCACAAACGATTGATTTGTACTTTGAAAATAACTGGCAGGATGTCCGGCAGCTGAGTTTCAGTTTCAATAACAGGAATGACGGGGCGGAGAAAACGGAAGGAGGAGCCCGTGCCCAGTAAATTGAGCAGGATGTTCTTGAACCGCAGTGACGAGAAATATACTCCGGGATACGGAGTGGCTCCCATCATCAAGTATCTGCCTGAGGGGAAGATTATATGGTGCCCTTTTGACACGTGCCACAGCGAGTTCGTGCTTCATCTGCAGGAAGCCGGATTTCAGGTAAAATACTCGCATATAAATACCGGACAGGATTTTTTTGCTTACGAGCCGGATTGTTGGGATATTATTGTATCTAATCCGCCTTTCAGCAGAAAAATGGATGTTTTTGAACGCTGCCTGCAACTGGACAAGCCGCTCGCCCTGCTGATGTCCAATTTTTGGCTGAACAGTGTCGGTCCGTGCCGGCTGTTCAAGGACAGGGAGCTTCAATTGCTGATGTTTGACAAACGCATCCAGTATGACAAAGCTACCCTTTATACACATCTATTTTTTTTAAGAAATAGGCATATAAAGAGTTAAATTAATTAAGGCTATTCATGGTAAGCATAGTCATTATTTAATCTTTTTTTTCCTAATAACACCTTTAAATATTCCAATTTGTAAGGATTTAAAGATGTGTGTAAAGGGTAGATGACAAAGGGGGAGGTGTCCCATTTGGCAGCAGCTATTATTGTCATCGTCTTTTGCCTAAACAAATCGTGTTTGAGGAACTGGCGGTCTGTCGGAATGATTACAGCCGTATGCATCGGGATGTGGATAACTTGAATCGGAATATTGCGGAAGAAGACGCCGGACTTTCCTTCGGCGTTGTTTGAAAGCACAAACGGAAAAATGGATTATGGGAAAAAACTTTTTTATTGTTCTTTCGATTTCCGCCTTTTCCGCCCGTGCCGGAAATCCGCCTTCCATGATTGACAAGGCGGAAGAGGGAGTTTGAACTTTTCTATATACCTTAGATTACATGCTATCGGAGCCGTGAACAGTATACCATATTGCTCACGGCTCTTTTATTATAGGGTTCTGCCCAGCAGTACTGACAGACGGTAGATATATTTGTTGTATTTTTTGAGACACTCCATATCCAGTATTCCGTTATGGTAGGGACTGGATTTGTCCGTGTAGAAGAATATGTCTACTTTACTGCTGTATCTTTGAATATCCACCCCTTCAACCGGTATTTCTTCCGGGTTGTCATATTCTTCCAGCGGTAATTCCTCAATTGAGTTCCATTTGTCCATTCCAAGCAGGTTCAGTTTCCGGTTGAACAGAACGAAACCTTTCCTGGAGTAATCAATTCTTATACCGTATGGACGGTCCAGATAGAAACTTTCAACGGCCTTTTGTGCATACAGGCTCGAATTATTATTTTCCATTTTGAGTATTGATATAAGTTTTCTCTTTCAATAAATGTCTGTAAAAGGGAAGCAAAGATACAAAAAATAGTTTCTGTGTAAATTTATAGACGGATGAATTTGAATTTAATAAAGTAGAGGAACCGGAGAACGGTTGACTGTTTATGGGGAGATGCAGAGAGAGTATAGGGGAATCTGAATAAGTTGGTGAATACGACAATTTTATCCGTTTTTCTTATATTAGAATAATAAAACCACTCATTATTCTAATTATGATTCCCAAGGAGAAAGAGCTAAAACTTATAAAAATATATATGTACATCTGCGATATTTACCAGTCTTCACTGAAGTTTTACTGCCAGAGATTCAGTAATAATGCAAATTCTATCTTTACAGACCAGGAACTGCTTATTGTATATCTGTTTTGCAGAGCCTATCAGCGATATTTCCAAATCAAAGAGATATATACATTCACTGAAGAATATTTGCTCTCATGGTTCTCCAACCTACCTTCTTATCAGACTTCAACTGTCGGTTAAACCTGATGAGTGAGGCAATTAGTGAACCTGTAAAGCATCTCATTACATTCTTTAAACAGAGAATTGCAATTCTATGACATCACTTATTGACTCTATGCCCATTATTACCTGTGCAGGAAAGAATAAAACAGGAAAGGTAGTTACTGAAATTGCAGCCCAAGGATAGTGTTCTACAAAGAACATTTATTATTTCGGTCTAAAAATCCATGCTTTAGCCTTTCATAGGGAAGGAACTATTCCATTTCCTGAAATGATTATCCTATCATTGGCAGAAGAGAATGACCTGACGGTTCTTAAAAGAGAAGCTGCTGACATCCTTATAAAAAGAAAAATCTTCGCTGATAAGATATACTCGGATTTCTCTTACTGGGGGAATAAGCAGCAAGAACAAGGAGTAACTATGCTAACTCCCGTAAAAGCAATAAAAGGCGAGGAGCCCGTTATTACTCAAAGAGAGAAAGCTGGAAGATACCTGTTCTCTACTGCTGTTTCAAAGGTCAGACAACCCATAGAATCGTTTTTCAACTGGCTAAATGAGAAAACAAATATTCAAAGAGCGATGAAAGTCAGATTAACATCTGGACTTTTAGTACATACGATGGGAAAAATTGCCATTGCATTCATTTGTTTATTTTTTTTAAAAGAATCAGGGCTCAACTACTGATTCGCATAATAATATATATGTAACTATCGATTTATAATCGTTTGCTATTTTTAGAGGAAACTATCTACTCTTAACTCACTCCAAACAGAGCTTTTAATCTTTCCAGTGTAGTATATTGAGCACCTGTACCTTTATAAACCGTCACAAAATCACACCAATGTTCTATTATTCCATCTCGTAACCTCTCTGCATCAATTCTGGTTGAAGTTTGTAAAACAATAATACAATCAGATAGAGCATAAACTGTCTCTTCATCCAGTAAGGCTACTTTATTTGGGGTTGGATTACAAACCCGTGGAACAACCACACCATTTCCACTCACTAGAATATTCTGCCCTGTCATAATACGCTTTAATTTCACTAATTCACCTTTTTGGAGATTGGTTGTGTGAATCAGTGACACGGCATTTTTTGATTTACTATACTTTGGATTTTGCATCCGTACACATCCTCTTAGTATTGAAGTAACCGGAAGTGATGAGAAATCAAAAGCATTTGACTTTTCTATTCCATTTACTTTGTAGTACCCCACATAAACCAATACTATATTCGGTGCACATTTGCTAGTAAAACTAACCTTATTAGGTTCCTCCAGTATGCATGCATTATAGTGATTTTTTAAATAGTTCCATGCCTTTCTATCCTTAACAGAATACACGCAACTTATTGGCAGTATAGCATATAATCCACCGTTAGATGCCAGAAATTTTAAGGCTCTCATCAAGAATAACATCGCAGTACTCACACGATATTCTATTCCCTCAAATGTAATATTTTCAACCACACTGCCCTTGCATGTAAAGGGAGGATTCAGTACAATTAAGTCAAATTTCCTCTTTATTAAAAAAGTTACTTCACCTATAGAATCATCCTTTCTAAAGTCACATTTTCCTAAATGCCAATCAGGACAATCGTTTGATAGTTTCGTTAAGGCATCATCCGAAATGTCAGTACCGTACAATTCCACATCACCATATCGTTTGGCTACAGCTTTGAGCAAATCTCCATCTCCCACACAAAAATCTACTGCACTGGAAATGTTAGAAGAAACAATAAAGCTTACCAGCTTGTCTGCCAACAATGGTGGAGTATAATAAGAATCTGGTCCTGACATATTAATTTTCCCTAAAAAGTTTAGTTACATCGCAAACCAATATACGACCCACTCCTTTCGTCCTATGCAGACTTCTCTTGGGGTTATCATATAGTAGCTCCACTCTATTCGGATTCTTTATAGCATACAAGATAGCTCCAATCGCATGAGGTTTAGTCCCAATTGGTGCTACTATCATATTCGGTTCTCTTTTATCGTATGAAATCTTCCCCAATGTCAAATAACTGTCAACGATAGAATTGGCCTCTGCATATACTACACGCTCATAAGCTTTAGTCGTTTTCAGTGCATTACGATTACCCCAAAAGGTTTCAAAAGGGTAATACATTCTATAGCCAGGTACTCCCACAATAGGCAGTATTTTATCATAAGATGGTTGTTTATTCGTGACCAAATAAGAAAACCTTCCACCTTCAAAACCAAGTAAAGTCACAAAAAGGGGTTCTTCTTTAAAAGGAACCAAGCGAATAAAACCAGGTAAAGGATTAACACCTGCTACTGATTCTGATAAATCTTTGTTAAGCCCCTCCTTTTGAAATTCACGTAACAGATATTCCTTCGGTTCGCTATAGACAACCCTTATTTCAATACTATTCTCAATCGCATACTTCATTAGAGGAGCCACAAGTCGACAACACATACCGGTTACTTCCAGATATAATACTCGAAAGGTATAAGAAGAAAAAAAACTTCCTATTGCATCAGCACTACTTAATGGTACAATACTGTTATTTGAAGAAACTAACATCTGATCATTATCATTGATTGAAACTTCTTCAAATATAGCATCAATATTGTTCGTTGATAGATTTGAAGAGCAATGTCGGCTTCTATCTTCCGGATCTTGGGCATAGAGATAAAGAGCATTTAATTCCAGTACCACGCTACTTAAATCGTCCCAAATTTTTGTATACAAATAATCTTTATTTATCATACTAATCCCAGAAATCAAAATATAATTGATTCATAACAACCCCTTCTTCGGATATTTTGATATTTCTTTTATCCAAAATATCTTTGACTGCTTTTTTAGGGTTATCCACACACAACAAGAATTCGGCATCCGACAATCCCATCTTACGTTTTCTACGGAAACTGTATATAAAATAAGGAGCAAAAATCGGATGAAGTGAATACATAAACTCCTTTACACTGCCACGTCCCGATTGTTTATTGGCAGGCATACGAATAAGCGCCAGATTCATGATTCCTGCCTGAAGCAGTTCTTCGGTACGCTCTGAACGTTCTCCTTCTATTTCAAACTGCACCGTTTCGGGAGCAGAATTTTCTCCCTCTTTAGCTAATCTTGAAAAGATGGTACCGAGTGTCTGAACCATACGTGTCAATTGGGCACCATTACTCCAAGTACCTTCAAGTTCTGTTAGGTTTTTCCACCCCACATTACGTGCAGCCTTTGTCTGAATATCGGCAGATACAGGTTTAGCAATATCTCCACCTTCCTGCAAATAAAGATAATAAGAACGATAAACCAGCTCCATAAGATAGCGGATATTTCCATTGGCAAGTTTTACAAATGTACTCCATCCAGCATAATATTTTTGGATTCCACCACTACCTCTTCCGGTTCGTATCTTAAAGAGTAAACTATATTTATAGTTCTCATAACGGGTATTCCAAATCTTGGTATTGCTCAAATAATCCGCTATTTCATCTTTAAACATCAATTTATGATTTTCCGACCAATAAGACAAGAAGAATTTATAAAGTGGAGACACATCTAAATCCATTCCACTCTTCTTTTCATATTCGAGAATATTTTTATACAGACTGGTTTGTTCTACTCCAAGCTTGACAGCTTCCTCTTCATAAGGCAAATTTCCTAAAGCCTGTTCTATATCAAATTCCACACCGTCTTCTTCAAGTAAATCTTTGATTCTCAACTGGCACACGTTACGTGCAAAAGACTCAAACTTATCAGGAGTTTCATCTGTAAACTCATCTACAATATTGAACAATACATAGTCCGCAGGATCAATAACACTCTCTTGTGGATTCATCGTATGCTTAACCCTCCAGCCCATCTCACGCACACCAATTTTTATTGTGTACGACTGAGGAACATGCTTAAGCAATGTGTTTACAATTTGTTGCTGGGAATCCAACAAATTTTCATATTCGTCAATAAGCAGATAGAATGTTTTGTCACGGAACTGCCTTAACTTCTCGGCCTGTTCTGTTACTATTTTGATAGGATCTCCAGCTAGTGAAAGCATCGGCATATTACCATCTGCAATATTGTTGATGTCGGCCTGAAATTTATACATAGCCGTTTCCAGAACATCCATCAGTTTTTTGTAATCTGATATATCATCACCTAAATGTAAAGAAGTAGCTATCAAACAGCAAGCCCGCTCCGGTAGCACTTCATCATCAGGTTTAAGTTCCTTATGCCAAGCTACAAATTCAAGAATTTCAGAGGTGAGAATCAGATTGAAATAATGAGCAAAAATCTTCATCCATGTTTCATTGTCAATCCCCTTTCCGTTGAATGCATGAACATGATTAGTATCACACCTGAAATAAACTCCAACGTAACTATTGAGATCAAATTTGTCAATATCGTCATTATTCAAGGCATATTGTCCCTTATAAGACAAGCCTCTTAGAACGGTTGTCTTTCCGGTACCACGACCTCCCATCAACACACACGGGCGTTTATCTTTCAAGGATGTAAAATAACTTGGAGCAGCAAAGAAATGGAATATTTTTTCATTCAACCATTCTGCCTTATAACTACCAAACAACTCATCGAGTCGTGCCAATTTTTCATCTAAAGTCATAATCTCAAAGTTTATCTATGATACGGACGTTTCTTTAAAGGTTTCCAAGTAGCAGTATTCCAATAAAAAAATGCAGGACATGCATCAGGAATACCATGATGAAAAGCTAAGGCAAGGCCTTGTTGCCCAAACCCCTGTACATCATTCACGTGATGCCCATTTGTTATAGGTATCTTTTGTTCTTTAGCAATTTTACTCAGCATTATAAGGAATCTTTTATACAAGTCTTGGTCACCTGACCAACATAATCCATCTACATTGAAAAGATTATATTCCGGACCTAAATGATAGATATATTCCAGGTGTAAATTTGAGCAACATCTCTTAATCCTCGATAGCCCCATATCATTAACAACAAGAGGGGCATAAATTATACGATGGTTAAATTGGCTTTGAAGTTCATTCAAAGTCATATTCAAAGAGCCTAAGCTATGTACATTCCAAGCCTCATCAGTTTGAGCTCCAGAACCCACAAAATCATCAACAAGGATAACATTTTGAGGAGCACAAGTGTTATCTTCTAATTTTTTGAATAATGCTTCAAATTTTATAATACGGCTATCAGAAATATTCAGAACTTCTCTCAGCTTACGAGTGAAAATATAGCCACTATCTGTAGCATCGTCTGGATTTTCTCCTTGTACAAAACTATACCAACATTCGTTCTTGAAACTATTATGATTCCACCTAGGGTCATTTTGAGTAAAATAATAACCACAGCGTCCTACAACTGCACGAAGCATTTGGTCTATTAAGTCATCTGAAAAATAGATAAAGTGTTTTAAAATGCGAGCAGCTATTTCCTTCTCATCTTGTTTTTGAAAATTCTCCAACCAATTTTCAAAATCCAAATCTTTCGGTTTGGGTAGTAATAGCATCTCACGAAAGGTTTTCATTCGGTCTATTATTTCCTTAGTTTTATCACTCATAATCTACACAAATTTTGAGGCATCATTAAAATAATCAAACTGAAGTAGCAAGCTCCAGTACCAATCATTATGGGCAAAAAGAAACAATGCCTGGATATAGGCATCATCTGCCCCCTCATCCAGCATATCACCAAGTACTTCATAGTGCAAAAATACACATTTTATCGAGAAGGATGTATAAACGGACAAAAAAAGTAGCTTATAAAAATTACGGAATTAATCCTTCCCCAAATTCAGTAGATTTACCCAAATTCCCATCACTCCCTTGGTCTTCACTATTTGTATTTTGCTTCTTCCAATTGTCGAAAATCATATTTTGTCCACGAAATAGTTTCGGGGGTATTTACCTACATTGTGTTTTTTCGCTACAAGTTGACAGTTTTCTTCTAAAAAGTTTTTTATCAGATTATAAAGGATATTTGGACAGCTGACCATTTGATGTAAAAGCGTCTTGATATTACAGAAATGGAACTCATAAACATATCTGAAGAGTCATATCAATAATCCAGCCTGTTTTTGAAGGACACTCTCTATACGATGATGCGAGTAATCTTTATAGGTAAAAGTTTTTTTATATTTTGCCTCCTCAATATTTAATATTACGTAATTATATACTATTTACACCAAATATAAGATTTTAGACTGAATTTACCAAATTACCCTTTAATACCTTCAAATATGCCGGAGAATCCTTAAAACTCATATTAGCTATTTTATATTAATAGATTAATTATTAATTTGCAAATGATAAAGCTAATTTAATAGAATTAATCTGAATGGAAGTAAGAAAAGCCTTATTGAAGACGTATGTAGTAGTTTGGTACGGTCCATTCCACAGTATTGAAGAAGTACAAGAATGGGAATATAGCCAAAATGTAAATTACCACCTTTATTTATTACAGGGAAAAAGAAAAAGCGCAAAGAACTACTCTTATTATTGCGGACAAACCAAACGCTATATTAATGAAAGATTCAAAGATAAATATCATCGCATCTATCAAATACCCAATCAACTTAATATCTGGATTGGCACTTTTAATAATCGCTTTAAAATAGAAGATATAAATATAGCTGAAAACTTACTGATTTATCTACTCACTATTAATATAGGTGAACCTCAACTTTTAAATGAGCGAAGTTTATATTTCCAGTCACAGAATAATATATGTCTGCTTAATCAATGGCGTAATCCTTATTCGTACAGGCAGCCCAAAATTCAATAAAAATGTTACTTCCTGATGTAGTAGTGTATAATGCGATAACCGATGAAATGAAAATCTCCAAAAGATTACGTTCTTTATAGTTATTTCTTAAACTTCACGAATGAACGGTCAACAAAAAAGTCAATACTATCTTTTTTTTCAGTTCCATTTCACGAAGAAACTCCTTGAATGCCTCCATTGGGATTTTCATGTCATGTAATACAGATTCTATTTGAAAAGAGGATAAGTTTCTTTCACTTTCATGTATTCTTTCAGTAAATCCTGTTTCTTCATTTTTCACTAGGGTATATGTTGGAGTATCCTCTATTACTATATATCCCTGTGTTAATACGAAATCTATAAAAATTTCGGCTGGGTAACTATCTGGAAGTTCGTCAAAAAGTTTTTTGTGCCTTAGGTAATTCAACATTTAATTCTACGATTACAGGGTTACGAATTTCAGTACTATGGATTTCTTCTGCTAGTCTCACAAGTTCCATATCTGCAAATATAGGGGGAATTGCTGAATTTTCAGATATTTGCCAGCCATAATTTCGCGAATTTTTATATGCAATACGATTTTCTAATAATTGAAGTAACCATTTCTTAGCTGAGTTAGCAGTTTCTTCAACTGTCTTACCTTTTGACGCAAAATCATGCGTTGCTGGACAATAACTAAAAAACAAATCCTCAGAAGAAGATTTGAAAACTACGAGTTTTACTAATACTGTTTCCATAAAATTTTGATTTTATGTGCCAGTTATGTCTTTATAACTAACACGGATTAAGCTTTTATCTATAAACTTATTAAATTTAGTTTCTAGTGAATCATTCCTAGTATTATATGTAAATTCAAATTCTGCACAATACTTGGGGAGATGTTGTTTACTGGGTTTATGGTAAGTCCCCATTACCGACCGCTTGAAATGCGACCAAGCACCTTCAATCGTATTTGTATAAACGTTACCCCTAACGTATTCCTTACTTTTATGCTTGACTACACTATGTTTATAGTCTTTATCCAATTTCGTATAAGCCCACCATTCGTCACTCATAACATGAGCACCACTCTTGATTTGTTTGTAGATAATTGGCTCCAATGTTTTACGTTTCGTATTGGGTACAGGGGTGATGGATAAACGCCCACCACGCTGTACGGCTCCAAATACAGGAGTTTTATTTTCAGAACCACGCCCACGTTTACCCTTTTTCTTACCACCCACATAGGTTTCATCTACTTCTACTATACCACGTAGCTGGTTATTGGAATTACGATGTTTCAACATATAACGTATCTTGTGTAATAGATACCAAGCCGTTTTTTGCGTAACACCAATAGCCTTAGATAACTCAATAGAGCTTATTTCCTTTTTAGAGATATCCTTTAAATAAGAAGTAAGAAGCCATTTTTGTAAAGGAATATTTGAGTTTTCATATATTGAACCCGTTTTTACTGAAAACTGTTTTTTGCAATGGGCACATTTGAAGGTTTTCCCGTTCTTATAACGATAGATTTTCTGTGTATTTCCACAATGGGGACATACTGGAGTATCACCCAATCTTTGTTTTTCAAGATACTTCCTGCACGCTTCCTCATCAGGAAACTGTTTAAAGAAGTAGAAAAGATTGTAATTTGCACTCATTTTTCACCGATTTTTATTTGAAGTTACCAAAAATCGGTAAAATATCCAAGCTTTTTTAGAATTATTTCTTTGGTTATCTATTTGATAATAACCAAGTTATAATACCTAAACCAAAGCAGTATAAAGCTCTTACGAATGTCTACAAATATGATTTTGGTGTAAGAACACCCACTCACAGACCTAAATACAGACTTTGGTTAAAAGAAAAGAGCCTACTATAAAAGTAAGCTCTTTTGTAAAATCTTATTTTGTTTTTAACCAATCCCATAGAGAAGTATTCATACGGCCGTAATAATTATACATATCCCTAGACATTTCTATTACCAATATAGAGTTTGTTTCAAACTCATTAGCCGATATTTTTTCATATACTTCTTTCGTTGTATATTGCGTTTCTACAAACCAATGGTTTCCCCAAAATGTATAATTGGGGCCTAACGATTTAATTCTATCTCTTAATATGTCACTATCTAATGACGGGTCGTATATTACTAATATTATCTTTTTCATAACATTTCCAGTTTCATTTTTAGAATATCTTTCATTTCAGTTTGACGTTCTTCCCAATTACCATTCCATTCAACAATATATTTAAATTTTTGCGGCTTGGAATTTGTGGAATACAAGCAATAAATGATTTCCCATTTTCCTGCTTTTGCTTCTATATTTTTCAAGCCAAGCATTTTTAATGTTGCTGGAATAATGTCTGTTTTACCATCTGGAGTTGATTGCTTTTGTGGTGCAATAATCTCAAATAATGGCAAAACTTTTTTGCCTTGATATGGGATATAAACGATATTATTTCCTAAGTTCCAATTAATAGGAGCATTTTCCACTGTCAACGTAGTAGTCGAATTATCAGATATAAACGAAGCACTCTCAACGTATAGTTCACAATTCTGGGCATTAATATTTCCATTATTAAAGAACTGAATAGAATTATGATACCTTCTCGCTTTTTTCGTCCCTTTTATATTTTCGACTTCTTCAATGGCTTCATCACTATTTAATTGAATGACAAAAGTCACTTTTTTAAATAGTGACCTTATTTCGTCCAAAAACAACGCCACAATTACCGCCGAACACGTTCCGAAGGCAACGAACCCATTAATGACATTACCATAATAGTCACCTTTAGATATTGGAGTATTAGTCATTTCGCAGGGACCAAGACCTAAAGGAAGAAACACCCCCAAGAAATATCCTATGATTAAGGAAATTCCACAAAGCAATAATACAATCTTCCACTTCATACTTACAATAGTTTATTTCTATGTGCAAATATAAGCAGAAATCCGCAATTATAAGTTATCTCTATTAGAATAACTAATTACTCTCACAATTTGTTCAGGTTAGGATAGTATATAATTGCGTAATATTATTATCAGCTTATCAAAATCGAGTAATAGGACATCGTTTATTCGAACTTCTGCCTATAATACTATACAATTAATAGCATTAGCTATATTTTTTTTATATTTGCAATGTTAACTTTGTACTTCAATTAAACTGTGGGGTATGTCACAATAAAAACGATATAAGTAGTATGGCACGTGCTGGATTTATTGATCACCGGAGGGCGAAAGTTGAAGCTAAAAATGGCGATGCTTGTATCATCAGCTTTACGGGGGATTTGAACAGCCTGGTTAATGAACGGTTTGACAATGCATTGTCTGAATCTCAGGAAGAGGCATTTAACACACATTACGGTGTCCATATGGACACGGTGTGGGAATTTAACAGATACCTTGTAAAAGACAACTATAGCCATATTATCCGTTTCCTGTTGGGCCGGGAGCAGGAACGAATGCGGACCGGGGTACGTATCGGGCAATTATATGAAGGGAAGAAAATGGATACCAAGACATTGACTACCAGATCCGGTATTGATGTGGTCAATCAGTATTGTATTGAACAGGGACGGTATTCGGCGGGTTTTGATATATTGGCTAAGGTTGCCACTGCACTTGATTGTAAGATTGATTTTGTTACTAATAAATAAGTTTTATGTGTACTGTCAGATATCATTTTGCCTATGACGAGAACGATTCCATCATAGATATTGATAATGTATCTTCCGAGTACAGAAAGGAACATGATTTTCATTGTATCTCGTGCGGTGCGTTAATGACGGCCAGATTAGGTAATGAGAAAGCACATCATTTTGCCCATAAAGGTGGTGAATCATGCGGTTCGGAGACTTATCTTCATAAACTGGCAAAATTGATGTTGAAGAGAAAATTTGATAATTCGCAATCTTTTGGAATCGAATATACTTTGCGGATCAAATGCTCCCGTAACCAGTCATGCCCGTTCTATCGAAAAGAAAGATGTCATGATATAATAATGGGAAAATATGATTTGAAGGAGTATTATGATACCTGTATGGAAGAACAACAGGTGGGTAACTACCGTGCTGATTTGCTCTTGACAAAGAGTACCCGAAAAGACAGGGCTCCAGTTTCTATTGAATTTTATGTGACTCACAGGTGTGCGGAAGCTAAAAGGAGTTCTGCCCTTAAAATAATAGAAATTCACATCCGGTCGGATAATGACATCAGGCGATTGATGGATTGTCCTGTCAGTGAAAATGAACAGGAAATAGTATTCTATGGATTTAAACGGGATTCTGTAAAAAGTGTTCTTTTAGATAAACGGCAACTGTTTCGCTTCCTGCTCTTTCGGAGTGGGAAAGCCTATGTCTCCAATTATGAGGATATGCCTGTATGCAATGAGGGAAGAAGAAACCGTAGTGCAATTCTCGAACTGAATATTGACGGGGATTATTGTAATTACGTCGGTGAACCGTCAATATATGATTATGGATTGATTAGGGCGCTGCAGGAAGGTTTTGATATTAAAAATTGTCGCTTGTGCAAATTTCGCCGTTCTGGTTATGAGACAAGCATGAATCCGAATTTCTGTTGCTTGAGTAAAAAGTATGGTACCCCCAGACATCCGGAAGCTACCGAAGCAGGGCAGTGCAAATATTTTGTTTTGGATAACGATAAGATTACCAAACTAATCCCATCCATGCCACCGATGGAAAAACTATAACTTTGCCATGATAGTAGAAACAATGAGCTATGAAGAGATAGCAAGGGAATATGATAAGATTCATGATTCCATTTTCCCCCGTTCCAAGGAACGGATAGACTGCCAGGGTATGCGTCGGTATCTTCTTAAACATAAGAATGAAGAGAATGTATGGTTCAAGCAGTTGGATTATAAGGTAGACCATAACACTACGTTTTGTGTTCTTCCTTTTACACCCGGTTGGAAAGCATTCCAGCGATATGGCTGTCATCCTTATGTAAAAGTCTATTTGATTTATCTGACTAGCAAGGGGTATATGTTACTTGTTCGTGGTGGTGAGAAGGATGACGAATATGCATTCTTCACCTCGCACCTGTTTGACCGCTATCGGGAACGTGAATTGCGGGACCTTTCAATGGACAAGAGGAAGGTTATCAAGGAGTTTTTTAAACATAATGGAGATATTTGCAGCGTTCCTTTTCCTATTGAAAAATATCCCGACAATCAATTGGGTATTACTGGTAAAGGAGTGATTTTTATCCAAAAGATAACAGACAAAATCTGGCTTAATAAAACTTATATACGTAGGGACCAATTGCAGGAAGGACAGTTTGAAGCTGCCATGTGTACTGAGGAGGGAATGGCATATGCGCTGGAACAAAGAAAGCGGATACAGGAACTCTTATTAAGGTATCCGTATCAGCACATGCATATTAATTATTTTTGAGTAGTCCGGCAATTTGTCCATTGTGAATGATTCTGTTTTACAGTTGCTTGCCGGACAATGGAAGGTCCGGCAAGTTTTGTTGATTTTTCTTCTATGATTCCATTTTAGTTGTTTTTCACCCGGTTCATCAGTTGCCCGGATATCTCATGCAGCTCCCTGCTGCGTTCCGGCTCCTGTTCCCGTGCAAAGGCGGTGATGCCTTGTGTCAGTTTCCAGAGTGTTGCCCCTCCTGTTATGCCGTCGTCGGGGTTGTTGTTCATCAGGAGCTTTTCGACTTCCCGCCCTTCGTTTTTCAGCAACGCGCCACGCTGTACCAGGGATTTAAGTTCCTTGTCAAAGTCCACGTCTATTTCCGACGCTCCCTGAATTTCGATGGCTTTCTGCATGATCGTGTCCCTGCTGTAGAGCCCTTTAGTCAAATCTTTGACTGCCGATACGGTTGTCTTGGTGTCCAGTTCATAAGTTCTTTGCGAGAGCGCAAGCGTATCCGGCAGGCGTCCTCCCAGATGAATCTGCCGCATGACCGATTCACGTACCATGCCGTTCAGGCAAGCTCCGTTGAGCAGGAACGAGCGCATGTCCACCGAACCGTTTCCGAAATCGGATGTGCTGAATCTTGCTCCCGCGAATATGATTACCGTCCCGTTTTTACGGGTGGGTATTTCAACCGGTGTAGGAAGAATCGTCTCACACCATACTTTGGTGTCATTCATATAGGCGTCGGACACGACGGCTCCGTTGTTTGCCGCTTCCCTGATGAATGCGGTTAGTATGTCCACGGAGTTGAGCCGCCGGTACGAGTCTGAGAGTACACCCCTGATTTCCGTTCCTACCGCACGGATGAGTACGCGTGTGCGTCCCGTCCATCCCGAATGTTCGTTAAGAATGGTTGCGCACAGCTGTTTCTGCCAGGCGTCTCCTGCGGAAAGCTCCCTGAGATATTTTGCCGGAATGCCCATTTTCTCGGAAATCTGGCTGATGGCATTTCCGTGCAGGTTGAAATTCCCTTCCGGCATGTTCATCTGTACCTGTTCCTCTACCTGGAATGTGATAACCGGATGGCGGTCCTCATTACGCAGGTTCACTCCTATGGGGGCAATGAAGTCTTGCGCGATTTTTCCCTCTTCGAGCAGGCGGGTGATTGTAGCCATGACACCCTGCTGTTTTCCTTCGATCATTTTTTGAACCTTGTTTATGACTACCTGGTTCAATCCCTGCTGCTTCTGTACCGGTGCAGCGGCCGGCATTACTGTAACTTCCATAATTGCTGTATTTAATGGGTTAATAAATAAATTTGGCATACCGGTGGTATGCTTATAAGATATTGTATGTAATCATTTTTTGTGTTGATGATCGTGTTTGGTATCATATTTTATGTCGTTATTACATCTTGAAAATGGCTTGTAAAGGCGGAGGGGAATCCGCCTTACGCTTCCTGCCACCCGCTGGCATCGTTTTTCGTAAGATATAAGGGGATGCTGGAAGATTCCTGCCTGCCCGGTATTCCTCCATGCTCATTCTCTTTATCATGGGAATGCCTGTCCATGCTAGCATGGGATTGACTTTCCAACCGTCCACGAAGTTTCCGGGATTCAGGCTGTCATGGCAGATGACTTCCCCTACGCATCCGTGTATGAGCATGTTGCATACGGTCATCAGGCAGCAGGTCCGGTTGATATCCTCCCCTATGAGATAGTTTCCCGGATTCCGTGCATGATAGGCCAACAGCAGTCTTCCGCTTCCGCACGTCGGGTCACCCATCCTCTGTCCGGTCTTTTTCTCTTCCGTTTGGGTGCACAGTACCATGAGGTCGCAGATATGTACCGGAGTGAAGAATTGTCCCTGTGACTGCTGGGCACTTTTGGAAACCAGTGCCATATATAAATCCCCGAAAGGGTCATACCAGCTTGTATCATCCTTTATCCGGTTTGCCATGAGCTGTACCCACCCGGTGAGCATTTGCATAAATTTCATGTTCTGCTGCCGTTTGTACTTCCAGCTCTGCAGTGGGGGAGCACCGGGAGAAAACCCGTGGATGATGTAGGTCAGGAAATCGTTGAATACATTGACGGGATCGAGTCCGTTTGTGTAGGAGAAATCCGTTATCAGCTTCTCAAGCGGACGGACCGGGGGAGGGGTTTCGTATTTTGCCATTGTTATTTCTTTTTATAGACGGTTATTGTATGGGTATCATCGCAGGTTATTATTTTCACGGGAGACTTTCCGAGAAAGGATATGTGTATTTCGGCTTTTGTTTCGTTCCATTCCTGTTCCGTGAGTATTTCCCATTTCATGTGGTATCCCCATAGAACGAGTGAGTTGCTGTATATCCCGTCGAAGAGTTTCCCGTGAAGGATTCCGGTCAGCCTGTCCAGTTCCTCGCGTGAGTATAGGGTGAATCCTTCGGTCATGTAGAAGAACTCGCCGTCATGTTCCGGGTCGGGCTGCCTGTTGATGTGGTATTTGCTCCAGTTTCTGGTAGTATATCTGCCATACAGGGGTTCCGGTTCCGTATATTGCCACGCACGGACACAGGCTATGAAGTATACCTCCCCGTTGGCGCATTTTCCGGCATGTCCCCATGTCCTGAACTGCTTTTCCCTGATACCTGCCGGTCTTAAGGCGGCCCTCTTCGGATAAGTCCATATCCCTTCATGGATGTTATAGCCGACACCGTCCCCGCTTTCATAACAGAACGGGATGCTTCCGGAAAGGCAGATCTTGAAATGTCCGTCGCATATCTCTTCGATGTGTGCCGATTGAAACCAGTCACCGTTCCGGCAGGTATACTCGATAATGTCACCTGCTGCCGGTCCGATATTCTTTTCCCGTTCTTGCCGGATTATTGCAATGAGACGGTTTACCTTGTCCGTGTCACTTTGGTTTACCCGATACCCGCGGTAATGGAAACCGTTGAAGCATTGCAGGCTTTCCACTGTATAAAGGTCAGTAAATTCCATAGTGTTTTCGATTTTTACGGTATACTTCAATTTGTCGGGCCACCATGTCACAGAACTTCTGTCCGTTTTCACCCTCCCCTCTGAAATAGATGATCATGTCCCGGAGGTCCCGGTTGAAACAGTTCATCCACTTGTCGTAATAATGGCTGCCCTGCGTCTTGCCGAAGGTTTCTTCGAAAAGACGCAGGGTCAGTCCTTCCTCTTCATGGTGGTTGTACTGCCACAGGGAGATGAGTAGCAGACGGTTATAGCAGAGTTCCATAGAATATGTTTTTTGATATTCCTTCCGGGGTTGCTCTTGCACAAAGGAGCTCCTCCCTTATCCAGGTTCGGGTGTATTCTTCCAGATATCCCTTGTCTATGAGTTTTTGGTAGGCTTCCCGGACATATTTGTAAGCGGGGGAGTCCCGGTCGGGCCCTTCCGGATATTTTTGAGTCGGTATGTTGATTTCTGAAGCCACCGTCATGAGATTTTCGGTAACAGTCCACGGTTTCCTTCTGAAAAGGTCGAATATCCGGTAGTATATGCTTGTTTCGTTTTGCTGTCGGTAAAATTCCAGCTCCTCTTCCTGCGTGAAACTGAATATGAAATCAAGCAGGGTGCACTTAATCAGATTGAATCTCCTGCTTTCCCTGAGTAACCGGATAAGCGTTCCGGTCAGGTGTGTGGCCTCACACTGTCCGGTTATCCATTCGTAATGTGAATAAAGCCTTGTATTTCCTTTGGTTATCCGGCATCCTTTTCCTCTTTTCTCCATCTCTGTCGTATATCCGTCCATGGTGAATATTTCCGCGATTTCCTCATAAAGTTTCCTTTTCTTTCTGTATTCGTTCTTTTTCCCGTACACATATCCCCAGTCAAGCTCGATCTCTGTCCTGTAGATCAGATTTTTTTCATATTCCGGGTTTGTATATCCGAAAGCATGCGTTCTCCCGGTTATCGGTCCCAGTATGAATCCTTCCGGTGTATATAGTTGAAGTACATGCAGCAGTTCCGCCAGAAGGAAGTCCGGTTCCTTGCCCCACCACCATTCTGCCTGCCGGTCTTCTTCCGCATATGCCGGAAGAAGGGGCGAAAGTTGCACATATTCGGGGGTGTCCCTTATGATTTCCATTATCCGTAATATTGCCCCTGGTTTGTCTTCCAGTGTGAAAAGTGTCGTTTCCGTATCCGCATACAGTCTGTTCCGGGTTCTTTCATCCGTAATCATAGCCGATCATTTTTTAGTTATACATGAGCCTGTCGTGAGACGGGCATTTTTATTTCTTGTTGGATGCGTTGTCCGTTTGTCGGGGATTGCGGCAAGGCTTGACGGAAAAAAATACCGGAGCGTAGCGAGGATGATTTTTTTCCTGTCAACCTGCCCGCAGGGCTGCCTTGCGCATTCAGTCCGGCAAACGGCTATCTTTGCGGCAAGAAATGGGAATGCGGAATTTGTTTTGCTATTTCCGCATTTCCCGTTGGTGTTTTTCGGCTTTCCTTTGCAGCCTTCTTTCTGCCTCCTGTACATTTTCTTTTTTTATTTTGAGCTTGGCGACAGCCTTTTGGAGCATTTCGTCCGTCTGTTCGTCAAAAAAGAGGTTGTTCTGCTTTTGCCATGCGGTGTATTCCCTTATCCTCCGTTCCATCCTGGTGACCTGTGCCTTGGCTGCTGCCAGCGAGGAGAGGCAGGAGCCGAATGAATAGTCTTCACCGCTGTGCCTGTCATACAGGCAGTAAGTGTGTGTAACATTCCCTTTGGGATATTGGCAGGTCAGTCTTGCCATTCTCCACCGGACGACCCAGTCATATTTGTCCGCCACTTTTCGTGGCAGGTCATATCGGAATAGCAGGACTTTACCGCCCTGCTCCGTAGTCCTGTAAAAGGAGATGATCACCCACAGCTCGATCTCCAGCTCTTTTTCCGCTTTTGCCATGTCCCTGGCATACTGCATCCATTCTTCCATGTTCCGGAAACTTTAAGTGTGTATCTGCCATCCTTTGAAGGGAGTCAACTGTACGGCAAACGATTCATCCGGTGAACCGTGATAGAGCAGCCCTCCGACAATCCCTCTGCTGCCGTCCGGGTACCTTTGGGTGAACCCGAACGAATAGGGCGCCCAGTCGTGGTAGAGCTCTATCTCACACGGGCGGTCCGGATTCTTTTCCCATGCTTCAAGACGTTCCATGCAGTTCTGCAGTGAAGTGTCCTTGATTGATTCCGCATACTGTACTACCTGGTTGTAGTACTCCTGTTTGCACATGATTTTCATGATATTCCATTTTAATTGGTTGATAATGTTTTTTCCTTCTGTCTGTTCCTGCCTGTATTCCTGACGGTTTTGTATTCAGTTTCCCAGCTGGTGGAGTCGCACCAGTCCCTGCACATTCCGCATACTTCGGTTGCATAGGAATAACGTACCTGTGAGTCTACGAACAGTCTGTCCCTGACGAATGGAAACGTAATGTCCAGGGGCAGGCTGATGTGGTAGCCGGAACCGTTGAAACTGTTGGCGACGGCTATGATGACATCCCCGTGGAAACGGATGGTTCTGAAATCTTTTCCGTTGTCGTTTGTGACAAGTTCATTGAACCCGGCATTGAAATAAATACGTAGTTCACCACCGTATGTGGCATTATCCACCAGTTCTTCAATTAGTGTGTCAAACTGTCCTTTCTTCAGTTTCAGGGCGCGCCTGACCTTGTAACAGGACATGGCTCTGGATTCTTTTCCGATACGTTCCTCTATTTTCGCACCGGGAGAGTAGTACATGTTGACGGCGGCGGAATTTTTTATGAGTTCTTCCGCCGGGTCGGTATCACTCCTGTTCAAGATGAGGTCCGTAATCTCTTCACGGTGTTCCTCGAATTCTTCCTGCCTTTTCTCTTCTGCCATCTTCTCTTTGATTTCCTCAAGTATTTTGAGCAGACTTTCCGCTTCCTGTTCAGCATAACATTCCATGACTGTTTCATATAGCCTCTCCATGTTATTGTTCCGGATGCACTGTTCCTGCAGGTCTTCGCGTTCATCCAGATTCTCCCGGTAGTCCACATGATACAGGCTGACCGTTTCGGGAACATATTTTTTCCATGACTCCGTATTATTCATAGCGTTTGCATTTAAGGAGGATTGCTTTTGCTTCAGCCGGTGTTTTCTCTCTTTTGACGGCTCTGAGCCTGTGCATAATGTGCAGGAATAGCTCCCGGTCATAAATCCTGTAGAAGAAGTTTTCTCCGGTTTCCTTGACAGTTCCGGTGAATGAGACGGAATCACGGCAGGGAGGAAACTGGAAGAGGCATCCGCTTGCTATTATGGTGTATCTCTTTTCCTCCACTTCATCCAGCAATGTTTCCATGTCGTCATGCCTGCCATATCCGGAGAAATACAGAAAATGATGTTTCCTCAGGCTGAGCAGTATGTTCGCCATGTCTTTTCTGGCCTTGCAGGTGTCCCTACCATCATTCCCTCCGGTCACCATGTTGCAGATGAAACGTTCCCTGTTTTCCTTGTCGGTGAATGAATAGGGAATGGTGATAATCTCCTGCTTGTCCTTGCTTGTAATTCTCTCCGCCTTTCCTTTGGTAACTTTTCCCTTGAATGTGATGTTGCGGTAATGCTCGTTCATTTGCCGCTCCAGTTCGGCCTGTGGTGTCATGACCGGACGCAGTCCCCGGAAAAAACGTTTTCCGATGGTGAAACAGAACATGTACAGGCTGCCATGGTAGGGTTCGCCGAAAAAGAATGAATGGCGCTTCAGACGGACGGGAGGCAGTTCGTTCATACAATTATAATAGTTCTCCTCTGTAATTTCACGGAAGGATCGGCACAATGACTTGTCATGAATACGCGACCTCTTGTGTATGGCATTTCTTGTTACCGCAACTAGAAAAGGATTGTTTTCCTGTTTCTTGAGTTCCTCCAGTGTGCTGCCGTAGTAGTCACAGTGTATGCCGTCCGACATGGATGTGACGCAGCTTCCTCGGAAACAACGGGAGTCAATGACAAATTTCAGATGGTCTTTTTTCATGGTCAGATATTTTGGAGGTTTAAGATTCTCTTTGCCGCAGACACTGCATTCGGATTGAGTTGCCGCTGCCATGCCCTGTTCTTGGGCGACCAGTGGAAACCGGATGATTTGAGTTCCCTGCGTTTGCTCTCTTCCGGTATTTTGTTGAAGAGGATTTGCAGGCGACTTTCCTGATAGTTCCAAACGAGGATTCCACCTTCAAACGTTACTTCCCTGTTTTCCTGCTCTTGGGTTTCCTTTAACTTGTCCCGCATGCGACTGGCTGTTTCAGCCAGCTGGAAGAACCGGTGGCGTGGTGTGATGACAGGCTTCTTTATGCCGGCATTATATTCGGAGATGAAGTCGATTGCCTTCTGTACGATTTCCACGTCGCCATGGCCGGCAAATGTGCTGACCTTGTTGAAGATGCTGCTTACGAAGAGTGCCCGGTTGTACCCTCTGGCTTTTCCCGTATCAATCTCATGGATCGTGTTCGCACTGCTTGCAATGTCACGTTTCAGCCTGCGCCATGTTTCTTCCCGTTTTTCTTCTTCGGGTCTGTCTTTTTCCGTGAGCAGTTGTATGGTTTTCAGAAATTTCTCACGCCATTTCAGGAATTCGTCGTATCTGTTCTGATAGGCATTTTGTGCCTTTTCATTCCTTTGGAAATTGAATCCTCCCCGTCCTGTCACCATCGGGTTTGCGCAGCGTGAGAGGCTGTGGAATAAAACGGATATTTTACTTTTGTAAGTATTGATATAATCCTGTTTTTTTGCCTCCGGTATTTTCTTCAGGTCTTCATGGAGCTGCTTTTCATATCCCATGATGTCCGTTTCAGCCCTTGTTTCCGGCTCATGGGAATTCCAGCGGTAGGCATTGACGGCGATTTCTTCCAGTTCTTCCAGATAGCCGGGATACTTGAATCCTGTTACTTCCCAGTTTTTGAAGTCAGAAGCACGTAGTTCCTTCTCTTCACCGTTTTCCGTGTAGGTATGGATATACATATACATACCTGTGCTTTTCTTGCGGAAATGGAAGGCGACCGCATCTTTGTCCGTTCCGATCCGCCGGATGGATTCTGCACGGTGCGCATTTGTTTTTGTGAGCGGAGTGATTGTCGGGTTACCACTGCTACTTTTTACGAGGTTCATTACTCGTTCTTCGTGAACCTGCATTTCGGTCATTTCAGCCATACTTTAATCATTTAAAATTAGACATAACCGGCTCCGTGGAGCCAGTATTTCGATTTCTTACTTGCCGGGTTGTTCGTGTCCGGGATTGTGCAAGGCTTGGCAGGAAAAAATACCGGAGCGTAGCGAGGATGATTTTTTGCTTGCCAACCAGCCCATAGGGCTGCCTTGGTCAATCCGTAGGACACGGACTATTTTTGCAGGTAAGAAGTTGAAATATGAACCTAGGAATAGGGTTAACTTGAAAATAGTAACAGTATTATATTGGATATATCTTTATTGAGTAGTTTTATTATGCGATTTTATGAGTAAAATATTATAGAAGATTATCAGTGAAGCAATGAAGAGTGTTTCATCTATTTTTTAGTTCTTCAAATTGTTACATTAAAAATGAGTTTTTACAAATATAAACGAATTAAATGAGGTTGAATGGAGATAATTAGGAGTTGAAGTTATTTATTCGAAAGTTAAGAGGGCGTCTAATTATGAAAATAACACAATTGTTGTTTGATAAAGTAGACTGATTGTGGGTAAACTATTATATTTGTAATATATAAAATATGTGATTATGACAGCAGAGGAAGCAAAAAATATTATAGCAAAAGGAGAAGGAATTAATATTGAATTTAAGAGTTGTCAGAATGAGATAGGATCTTCCGTTTATGAAACGGTTTGCTCTTTTTTAAATCGTTCTGGCGGGTATATTTTTATCGGTGTAAATGATGATAAAGAGATAGTTGGAGTCAATAAAAACAACTTGGAGGCAATGAAGAAAAACTTCGTACATGTAGTTAATGATCCGACTGCGTTTTCTCCAAAGGCATACGTTACACCTGAAGATATAGAGATTGATGGTAAAGTAATAATTTTTGTAAGGGTTGAAGAAAGTCAGTACGTGCATCGTTTCAAACATAAGTATTATGATAGAAATAATGAGGCAGATACTAATGTTACTGACAATCCTTCTTTAGTAGCTTCTCTCTTTTCTCGTAAGGATACACTATCTTATGAAAATCGGTTACTTCCTATGTTAGATCTGACAGATCTGGATGATGCAACATTTGATTATTGTCGTAAACTTGTTATTGCACGAAATGACACTCATGCCTGGATAAAACTTTCTAATGAAGAATTGCTGAAAAGCTGTGGCTTAATGGCAAAGGATCCTGTTACTGGAAAGATTGGTGTTAAAGTGGCTGCTCTTCTATTGTTTGGAAAGGATGAAAGTATAGCTTCTTTTATTCCGGCATATCGGTTTGAAGCTATATATAGGAATAAGACTTATGGGCGTTTTGTTTTAAATGAAGTGACAGATAGTACTAGATATGATGATCGAATAACAATACGGACCAATCTAATCAAGGCTTATGGCTTGTTGATGGATTTTGTTTATAAACATTTGCCAGAAAAATTCTATCTTCAGGATGGATCAACACAAAGAGGCGATCTTAGGGCGAATATATTCCGGGAGATTATAGCAAACTTGTGTGTACATAGAGAATATGCAAGTAATGAAGTTGGTTTATTTGAAATATTTGCTGATAAAGTAAGGACGTGTAATGCCACAAAGTTCACGTCTTCTTTGAGAACAGGTTCTATAAGTATAGATGAATTGGAAAACTATACTAAGAATCCATTATTGTTCAAGGTATTTCGTGAACTGGGTTGGGGTGAAGAATTAGGTTCGGGAAGCCGTAATATTAAAAAGTTTGCTCCTCTTTACTATAATAATAGCGTGATTGAAATACTGAATAATGAGCGTTTTGTTTTTAGTATGACTTATCGAGATGTTGTTGGTGATGTACAAGCCAGTGATGTGAATAGGTGTGAAAATGCGCCTGCTATGAGTGTGAAAAGTTGTGAAGTAGGTAGTGCTGTAGAGCATAATAATGTGAATGTAGATAAACTAACTTCTATTTCTATAGGTACTGCACTTGTTTCCGAATTTGTTTCTGGGGTTAGTGATAAAATAGCTCTTAGAATGGCTGAAGAAATTGCTGCTATTTATGTTGTAGGACAACTTACAAAGAAAGAACTAAAAGAACAATTAGAATTAACCGAAGAGCAAATAAAGATTGATCTAAGAGAATTGTCTAGAGCTAAACTGTTGGAACAGAAAGGTAAAGATAAGAAATATATGCTGTCTGAAATGGCACAGATAAGAATATCATCCTTTTGGACAAAAATGTAATTATAACCAATTCATTCCTCTATCCTGCTTGTGCAGATCAGGACAGTTGTCAGAAAGTGTGCGACATGATGAACCGGGTGCTAATTCACTAAAGATGAATTCGAGAGTTTGAGGTGCAAAATTTGCACCTCAAACAAAAAGTGGTACAAGGTATATGCCTTATGCCTTTACGGAGCCTGGAGAAGCAATGCTTTCATCGGTTCTGAACAGTGAGGTCACAATTAATATTAATATCAATATAATGCGTGTATTTATATTGGTTCGTCGGATGCTTACGTTTATTGTGCTAATTGTTTCTTAACATTGAGCATGGAATTTTTTAGACTGGCATTCATTACCCGGGCATAATGTTGTGTCATTCGTGTAGAGGCATGTCCAAGCATAACTGATACGTCTTGTAGGGGGACATTGTTAGCGAGCGTAATGGTAGTCCCAAATGTATGCCGACCAGCGTGAGTGGTGATATTTTTCTTAATTCCGCAGAAATCTGCTATTTCTTTGAGATAGCTGTTCATTTTTTGGTTGCAGGGAACTGGGAGACAACATCCTTTTTTGATGCAGACAGGATTATTTTCATACTTCTTTAGTATGGCAAGCGGAACGGGAAGTAGAGGTATGTTACAGATGGAAGATGCTTTACGCCGATGCATCAGTTTGATTCTTCCTTTTCTGATCCACCAGTCTCCATTATTATCTTGCATCAGATCTTCTTTTTTGAGCGTGGACACATCGGCAAATGCCAGACCAGTGAAGCAGGCGAAAATGAAAATATCCCGTACCAGTGCTAGTCGGGGTATAGTGAATTCCTTATTCATAACGGTCTGTAATTCGTCATATGTGAGGAATACAGGAGCTGTTTCATCTTGTTCCATTTTGTATCCATAAAACGCATCTTTCTTCATCCAACCTTTTGCCAGTGCCATATTTGTGATTTTCTTGAAACATTTCATATATCGTACAATAGTGTTGCGGCATAAACCGACTTCTGTTTTTAAATGAAGGTCAAAGGCTTTTATGAATTCCGGAGTGAGTTCATGGAAAGTAATATCTTCTTTGTCATAAAATGTAGGAATGGAATTTTCGAGTTTTTTCAGTACATTTTTGTAACGGTTGATGGTCACTGGTGCATAGTCAATATTCACAACTTTCTCCATCTCCTTAATTTCTTGTCGTATTGCTCCAAGCAGGGTACGCATTTCCGTATCCTTGCCGAATACACGTTTTAATATTAAGGAGGGAGTGGATATTGCCTGCTCCAGTATAAGTTCCTTATACTTTTCCAATGCTCGCGTGGCTAATTCAGATAAATAACTGTTGAGTTCATTGGAAGCCCGGTCTTTTCCTTTACTACATCCTTTGGCTGCGTTCCACAGTTTGAGAGGAACGCTTCTTTGGATTCGTATTTCTTCGTATTGACCGTTAATTGTGATCCTCATTAGAATAGGTGCTTCACCATTTTTTAATAATTTCGTTTTGAGAACGAAAAACAGAATCTTCATTGTTCCTTGTTTCATAACCTTTTTTCTTTAAGTTGGTAAATACAATTAGTTATTCTGTCAACTTGAAAGATGAGTTGGAAGTCGGTAAAAAAGTTAAAATCGGTGGCTTTTTTGTAGACATGGTCTGAAAAACCACCGTTTTTTTTAGTTTTAAGATTCTCTTTGTTTTCCTTGATCTTATATTTGTCAGTAAATGAAGAATCTTTTTTGCTTTTCTTTTTCCGCTATTTCCATTACATTCAAGCAGGTATGCAAAAGTATGTTTTTGCTCCTAAAAATGATTAGCGCAAATTATTGTAAATGAGTGAAATATAGTGCAAACGGTGGTTTTTTTAAGGGACTCTGAAAAAGCCACCGAATGGGACATTTCCAGATACTCGAATCGGCTGGAATTTGCGTATTGGAGTATAAAAGAAAACCCATTGAAATGACTGAATTTCAATGGGTTCTGAGAAATTACCGAATCGATCGTGGTGCCACCAGGAATCGAACCGGGGACACAAGGATTTTCAGTCCTTTGCTCTACCAACTGAGCTATGGCACCTTTCTCGTTTGCGGGTGCAAAGATAAGTATATTTTTTAATACTGCAATAACTTAGAGAGAATTTTTCGTCTACTTAGGGAGAAAGAAAAAAAACTTTTCTTTCTAGGTAGAATAAATATGCAAATGTAGTATCATTTATTCGGTATATTTTATACTTTTACGAGTCAAAACGATCAGGGCACTACAAACAATAGAATATATTATTATGGCATTACAGTTTGTTACAGTTGTTTTATTAGCTGGATTCATTTATCTACTGATTAAGTATCAGTCGGTTAAGAAGAAAATGATATTGGAAACATCTGTAATGCTGCATGAATCCAAAGAGTTGACTTCCATACTACAGAATATAAACGTTTACTATCTGTTGATTGACAGAGACCTCATCGTCCACAATACCAATTATTATACACTGAATCATTTGACTCCTGCGCAGGGAGAAGAAAAAAGAGTCGGAGATTTATTGCATTGCAGAAATGCGATAGTAGCCGGAGAATGCGGGAAACATGAACAGTGTAAGTTGTGCTGTATACGTACATCTATAAGCAAGGCTTTTTATGAGAAGAGAAGCTTTAAGAAACTGGATGCCTCTATGCAACTTTTAAGTGAGGATGAAAAGACGGTTATTCCCTGTGATGTTTCTGTTTCGGGCACTTATCTGAAAATAAATGGTGAAGAACGTATGGTGCTGACAGTCTATGATGTGACGGAACTTCGAAATATGCAGCGCCTGCTGGATGTAGAAAGAGAAAATGCGATTTCTGCCGACAAACTTAAGTCTGCCTTTATCGCTAATATGAGTCACGAAGTCCGTACTCCGTTGAATGCCATTATCGGATTCTCTGGGTTGATGGCTACGGCTACCAGCGAGGAGGAAAAGAAGATGTATACCGATATTATCTCTGAAAATAATGAGCGGTTATTGCGACTGGTAAATGATATCTTCGATCTTTCGCAAATAGATGCAGGCGTGTTGAACTTTGTATATTCGGAGTTTGATGCCAATGATCTGCTGAGGGAGCTGGAAGGACTTTTCGGAATGAGGCTGAATGAGAATCCTTTGGTGACACTGGTCTGTGAAGCACATCTGGAACCGATTATGATGCATTCGGAGAAGCAGCGTATTATTCAGGTATTGACGAACTTGCTTCATAATGCGATGAAATTTACTAAAACAGGTGAAATCCGTTTCGGATGTCGTATGGAAGGCACGGATGAAGTCTATTTTTATGTATCGGATACCGGTATCGGCATTCCGAAGGAGGAGCAGGAAAAGATATTCTCCCGTTTTACGAAGCTTGATCGGGAGATGCAGGGAACAGGGCTTGGACTGACACTTTCGCAAACAATTGTTCATAATCTTGGGGGAAGATTCGGTGTAGAATCGGAAGTCGGTAAGGGTAGTACTTTTTTGTTCATCTTGCCTTTGGTTACGAAGAAAGAAATAACAAATGATAAGATATGAATAATCCCACCTTGAATCAGGAAATATTCAAGGTGGGATTATTTATGTAAACAATATGTTTAGCTTTTAAGATTTAGGTGCACCCGCATCTTTAATTCCGGAATCTGGCGATCCGTTGCTTGCTGCGGTATTTCCACCGGAAGGAGCTGGATTGCTTGTCGGAGTAGAACCGGAGGTTGTAGAGCCTGCGCTTGCCGGACCGGAAGTTGGGGTACTTGCTGGTCTGGCAGTAGCGGAACTGACCGGACTTGCAGACGATGTCGAAGCAGAAGCCGGACGAGCGGCATTTGCACTGTTGGCAGTAACACCGACAGTAACAGCCTGAGGCTGAACTTCCCAATGGAACGGCTCGAAATTAGAGTTTGGATCTACCCAAGACGGTTTCTTGGATGCGTAGATGATAAACGGAGCAACGACTACGATCAATGCACCGATGATCAATACGGAGAACCAAACGGTATTGCTACCGGTAGAAATCTGGCTGGGCGGGATAAAGCTCAGAATGAATGCGAGCAATGAACCACAGAAGCCAAGACCACCAATGAACCACATTAAACCGTTACCGGATTTACCGATACGGAACGGACGATTCAATTTCTTCATCTTATAACGCAGTGCGATAGCTCCGGAGAACATCAACAGATACATAATCAGATAAAGAATCACTGTCAGCTGTGACAGAATCTGATAGAAACTCTGTACGGAAGGCATAACGACGAACAACAAACTCAGTACAGTCACAGCGATACCCTGCACGAACAAGATATTCTTCTGTACACCCAGTTTGTTTGTTTTCTGGAAGAACGGAGGCATATAACCTGCTTTACCTACGGCAAAGATACCTTTTGACGGACCTGCAACCCATGTCAGCACACCTGCCAACACTCCGAATGCAAGAGCGATAGCGATGATCGGTGACAACCAGGAAGCGTGAATGTATCTGAAATAGTTATCGAAACCGACGAGCAGACTCTGAGTTAAGTTAATATCCTTAGCAGGGATGATAACGCCCAATGCGAAGGTTCCCAATACGAAGATAAGAACAGTGATCAGCGCACCGATAAATACGGCTTTCGGATAGTTCTTGGAAGGGTTCTCTACGTCTTTTACGTGGATACCGCCCATTTCCATACCGGCATAAAACAGGAAGATACTGGCAGCAAGGACGACGTTATCGAAGTTGGTAAAGTCAGGGAAGAAGCTGCTGTGGAAATCCATATTGGATTGTCCTCCAGTTGCCAGATAGATAATACCTAATATAATCAGCAAAGCGGCCGGAATAATCGTACCCACCATACCACCGATTTTGGCTACCTTACCAACCCAGCTCATACCTTTCAGAGAAATGAATGTAGCCAGCCAGTAGATGATAAGAACTACGACGAGGGTGTAATACTTGTTGTTTGCCAGCGACATATCATGTACGTCGTTCATTCCGATGAAGGCGATGGATACGGCACCGAATGTCAATACGGTAGGATACCAGATCGTACTTTCGATCCATTGTACCCAGATGGCGAGGAATCCCAGTTTCTTGCCGTAGGCTTCGCCTACCCACCGGAACACACCACCTTGCTTATCCTGAAACATAGCTGCCAGTTCAGCTGCTACGAGCGATGTCGGGATAAGGAAGACAATCGCCGCGAAAAGATAGTAGAAGGCCGAACTCATTCCGTATACGGCCTCGGCTGGTAGCCCACGCAATGATACTACTGCCGTAACGTTCATGATAGCCAGGGTAAACACGCCCAGCTTCACTGCATTTTTAATATTTGCCATAAGTTAAGGTTTTAAGTGAAAAATATTTTAAAGTCAGTGTTATAACAACATTTTGCGTGAGATGTTTCCGCAATCTCTTTCAAAGTTCGTTAATTAACATCACCGGATGGCTCAATTGTAAACCTCCGGACGCCTGTTCCGAAACAATCGCTTTCTCAGATTGTTTCTAAGCATTATAAGTTACATAAGAATCATTTTATTATAAATTAAGTAGTTATGAAATCAGCGCTTTCCGATTTTATTCTGGGGAAAAAGGGGATTTATGGCATTCTCCACATTATTATATTGTTAATGTCCCTTTTTCTGGTTATTAGTATTTCGATCGATACGTTTAAGGGGATTCCTTTTTATACACAGTCCTCGTACATGAAGATCCAGTTGTGGATTTGCATCTGGTTCCTGTTCGATTTTGTACTGGAGTTTTTTCTGGCAAAGCATAAGTGGCGTTATATACGGACGCACTTTATCTTTTTGCTGGTGGCGATCCCTTATCAGAACATCATTGCGTATTACGGGTGGACCTTTTCTCCCGAAGTCACTTACCTGCTCCGGTTTATTCCTTTGCTGAGAGGGGGATACGCATTGGCCATCGTAGTGGGCTGGCTCACCTATAACCGGGCTTCCAGCCTGTTCGTCTCCTATCTGACGATGTTGCTGGCAACGGTCTATTTCGCCAGCCTTGCCTTCTTTGTCCTTGAACATAAAGTGAATCCGTTGGTCACGGATTATGGAGACGCTTTGTGGTGGGCATTTATGGATGTGACTACCGTCGGGTCGAATATAATCGCGATGACGACCACCGGAAGAGTACTCTCCGTACTGCTGGCAGCTTTGGGAATGATGATGTTCCCGATCTTTACAGTCTATATTACGAATCTGATTCAGCAGTCTAATCAAAAGAAAAAGCAGTATTATGCGGAAGAGGAAGAAAAGACGGCGTCTGCATAGGGGACATAATCCTTTTTTATAAGGTCAGACTCATATCCGTATCGATTTGTATTGGGATGATACACAGTGCGATATGAGTCTCTATATTCTCAACGTGTTCTCATACCTTTGAGAAAAAATTCTCACCACAATGAGAAAAAATACTCATGCCTTTGAGAAAATATTCTCATACCTTTGAGAAATTTTTCTCAAAGGTATGAGAATATTAGTGTTCAAGTACATTGTTTTTTTGAATAGAGTACTTAAGGAAAATAGAAGTAAGATATTGATAGTAGAAAAGGTTACTATCCCTTTGAAGGATAGCAACCTTTTGTTTTTCTCATAGAGCGGATAAACTAGTCGACTACGATCAAGTGATTGTCACTGAATACATTCAGTCCCAGTTTATTCATGACATATTGGATAGCCAATTGTGCTTTTACCGAATTGCCTGCACCATCCAAAGGAGGAGCGAATGCGGCAATACCGAACTGCCCGGGCAATACGCCCATTACACCACCGCCTACACCGGTTTTAGCCGGAATGCCGGAGGTATACATCCAGTCTCCTGTATGCTCGTAGAAACCTACGGCAGCGATCATTGCAGTGATCTTGGGAGCGAGGCTGGCATCGAATACTTCTTTCTTTGTCACCGGATTCACACCACCGTTGGCGATTGTTCCGGCTGCCACAGAAAGCTGCAAGGCCGTTACTCCCAATGAGCATTGGCGGGTATACAGGTCCAGCGCCATATCCGGATCATCATAGATACGGTTGTAGTTCTTCAGCAACCACGCAATGGAACGGTTGTTAAAGTTCGTATCCGATTCGGATTTGTACAATTCATCAATCAGTTGGGGAGCACTGCCGCATAAATCGGTCACGTTCTCTACGATGGCATCCCACTTCTTGGCAGAGTCGCCGATAGGTTTTACCATACTGCAGGCTGAGATGGCGCCGGCGTTTACCAATGGAGTAGACGGGTGGTCATTTTCCAGCAGGATAGCGATGATTGAATTGAAAGGCAGGCCCGTTGCGTCAGCTCCGATCTTGTCTAATATTTCTTTGGCACCATATTGGCGCAGTGCAAGGATGGCCGTATGTACTTTGGATACGGATTCGATGCCGAAGCGGTAGTCAGTATCTCCCACATGGATGGTCTGCCCGTTGAGCAGGCAGACACTGATTCCAAAGAGATCCTTGTTGACATTTGCCAGATAAGGAATATAGTCGGCATTCTTGCCGCCGGTATTGGCCTTTACCTGATCGTATGCCTCCTGTACCACTTCTTTCAATTGAGCGAGTGTTACTTTTTTGTCCATAGATCAATTTATTTTTTTACGGTTTTATGACGACGACCACCGTGATTGAACATCTTGGCTTCTACCGGAAGATTTTTTTCCTGAGCCATGCGGGTAGGAGTCGGGAAATCAAGTTTTTCCAGTTCGGCAATTGCATTCTTGATATCACCCAGCAACATATCTGCCATATCGCGGCTGAATCCCTGGCGAACAACTACACGCATTACTACATAATCTTCCAATTTGGAAGGCAATGTATAAGCCGGAACCATCCAGCCGTGCTGAGACAGTTTATCCTGCAAATCGTACAATGTCCACTTGGCACTCTTTGCATATTCCGGTTTCAGATACCAGATGAACAATGGGTTCACTACATTTTCGGAGTAGTTGACGAACGGAGCCATCTTGGCGATTTCACCGTGGATGTATTTGGCAATCTGCAAAGAATTATATTGTACTTCCTTGTAACCTTGGAATCCCAAACGGATGAATTGATAATATTGTCCCAGAATCTGAGCGGCAGGACGAGAGAAGTTCAAGCCGACCTGAGTAATGTTGGCACCCAGATAGTTGACGCTGAATGACATTTCTTCGGGCAGATATTCTTTGCCTTTCCAGCAAACCCAGCCAAGTCCCGGATATACCAGACCGAACTTATGACCGGATACACTGATAGAAAGTACCCATTTCAGACGGAAATCCCACTTCGTATCCGGATAGAGGAACGGAAGAATGAAACCACCACTGGCGGCATCTACGTGGATAGGAATGTCATAACCTGTTTTGGCGTTGTAAGCATCGAGAGCTTTGTCCAGTGCTTCAACGTCATCGTTCAGTCCTGTCCATGTAACACCTTGGATAGGTACAACACAGATAGTGTTTTCATCACACATCTTCAGCGCTTCTTCGGGGTCGAGAGTGGTCTTTTCAAGAGTCAAAGGCACTTCACGCATTTCGATCTGCCACAGTTGCGCGAACTTTTCCCATACAACCTGGAAACCTGTTGAGATAACGAAGTTAGGTTTGTCAAACGGTTTACCTTGAGCTTGTCTTTTCTTACGCCAGCGCAACCATGCAGCTACACCGCCCAGCATACAAGCTTCGGAAGAACCGATTGCCAACGCACCGGTTTTCCATGTATCTTTTTCCGGAGAGTTCCACAAGTTGGCGACGATGTTGATACATTTACCATTCATTACGGCGATACGAGGATATTCGGTTTCATCAATATAGTTGATGTTGATTGCCTCATTCATCAGCTTGGTAGCGTAATCGTCCATATAGGTGGTTACGAAAGTAGCTAAGTTCAAGCGTGGCTGAGTTTGGGCAAATGTTTCATCTTTAACCATCTGGTAAGCGACTTCAGGGGTGGTTGGTCCATCAGGAATTCTTTCTACTGGAGAGGGTTGTAACATTCTGTCTGAACCGAATACGTCGGTTTTTGCATCACCTTTTCTGAAATTTAAATCTTCCATACTAATTTGTTTTTTTAAAGGTTTAGGGCGATGGGGATTTTCCCCGTCGAATTTCCCTCAACAACAGCAGATGGTTTTGAAAGTTTTCGGCTTTTACATTATTTGGCGTTTATTAAGGGGCGGCTTTGGGGCAGGCGTAAGGCGGTGGGAACGGAAATAAAAAAGGCAAGAAGGGGTTGTTTCCCTCTTGCCTTTGGCTATTTGCTGACAACTGGCAGCTTATAGTTATCTGATACCTATTGAATTGTGTTGTTAAGGTTTAGCGGAAGTCCTTCAGTTCTTCCTGCAGTTTTTGGCGGGTGAAGAATATGCGGCTCTTTATCGTACCTAACGGCAGGTTCAGCTTTTCCGCGATTTCGCGGTACTTGAAGCCGGAAACATGCATGGCAAACGGCACTCTGTATTCTTTGGGTAATGAATTGACTACACGGTGCATCTCTTTCAGGTCATAGGCTTTTTCGGTGCTTTCAAACCCTGTGTCCTGCGGTAAATTCAGGTGGTAAAGGTTGTCCGTCCGGTCAATGAATGTCTGGTCACGAACTACTTTGCGGTAGTTGTTGATAAAGATATTGCGCATGATGGTATACATCCATCCTTTAAAATTTGTGTCAGGCATATATTTATCTTCATTGTCTAATGCTTTTAATGATGTTTCCTGCAACAAATCGTTTGCTTCTTCGCGGTCGGTTGTCAGCTTATAAGCGAAACGGAGTAATTCGTCCTGTACTCCTACTAAATCTTTTCTGAAGCTTACACTTTTCATATACGTTGCTTTTTAAATTGTGAATATTCGTTGTTAAATTTCGATGATGCAAGTTTACGGGATTTTTTTAAGTACGGCAGGGGTAAAACTGACGGAATTTAACCTAAAAACTGTCTACGGATAGTTTTTAGGTCATAATCTGATAGTTTTTGGGTGTTTTTCACCCGTTTTTTGAATATTCACTGTTGTCTCATTTGAACTTTATAAGGTAATCATTGTTTTCATCAGACCTAAACTTTTAACGAACCGGTATATGAAAATACAAACTGGGAGGGGAACAATACCTCTTATCACTTTAATAGCTATCTGGTCTATCTCGGCATTGACCTCTTTGCCGGGGCTGGCTGTTTCGCCTATATTGGGCGACCTTACCAAAATTTTTCCGAAAGCGACCGACCTGGATATTCAGATGTTGACTTCGCTGCCATCGTTGTTGATTATCCCTTTTATCCTTTTGGGCGGTAAACTCACCGAAAAGGTCGATTTTGTCCGTATCCTGAAAATCGGACTCTGGCTCTTTGCAGCAAGCGGTATCTTGTATCTGATCTCCAACAAAATGTGGCAGTTGATCGTTGTGAGTGCCCTGCTGGGCATCGGCTCCGGACTGATTATTCCTCTGTCCACGGGGTTAATCTCAAAATATTTTGTGGGTACTTATCGGGTGAAACAATTCGGATTGAGTTCTGCCATTACCAATTTTACATTGGTGATAGCTACTGCCGTGACTGGATATCTGGCGGAAGTCAGCTGGCATTTGCCGTTTTTGGTCTATCTGCTCCCGTTGATTTCTATTCTGTTGGTTGGTCACTTAAAAGAAAGTCGGTCTGACGCTGCCGTCGAACCTTCTTCTCAAAGTACCGCGCCATCCGGACAAACGGCTGCCGTAGATACCGGAGGAAGTAAATATGGAATCCATATCAAGCATCTGCTTCAGATCATGCTTTTCTACGGAGTGACGACTTTTATTGTGCTGGCAGTCATATTCAACCTTTCTTTCCTGATGGAGAAACACCATTTCTCCAGTGGCAATTCGGGACTGATGATCTCGCTTTTCTTTTTAGCGATTATGGCTCCGGGTTTCTGTCTGGACAAGATAGTGGATGAACTGAAAGAACGTACCAAAGCATACAGCCTCCTGTCTATGGCTGTGGGGCTGGCGCTGATCTGGATTGCCCCGATCGAATGGCTGATTATTCCGGGATGTATCCTGGTCGGTTTGGGATATGGCATTATTCAGCCTATGCTGTATGATAAAACGACGCATACGGCACTGCCTCAAAAGGCGACAATGGCATTGGCTTTTGTGATGATGATGAATTATCTCGCCATCTTGCTCTATCCTTTTATTATAGATTTTCTCCAAAATCTGTTTCATACCCAGTCGCAAGAGTTTCCTTTTGTCTTCAACTTGTTGATAACTATTGTCACATTCTTCTGGGCTTACCTGCGCCGCGATACCTTTTTGTTTAATGATCAACTGAAATAAAAAAAGATGAAGAATAAGAAACTGGAAGCCAATCTGAGTATGGCTGTATCAAAAATATTCAGCGGTTTGAATATGAATGCCCTGAAGTATCTGCTTCCCCTATGGATGAGCCCGTTGACAGGTGCGACACTTCGTTGCACCTTTGCCGCCGCTGCATTTTGGATGATCGGATGGTTCATGCCGCCAGAAAAGTCATCCGCCAAAGACAAATGGCTGCTTTTCCTGTTAGGGGCATTCGGACTGTACGGCTTTATGTTTCTTTATCTGGCGGGGTTGAGTAAAACGACTCCTGTATCCAGTTCCATATTTACCAGTCTGCAGCCTATCTGGGTGTTTCTGATTATGATTTTCTTTTATAAGGAGAAGGCGACATGGAAGAAGATTCTCGGAATCTCCATCGGACTGGTCGGTGCACTGGTCTGCATCCTGACCCAACAGAGCGATGATTTGGCCTCCGATGCTTTCATGGGAAATATGCTTTGTCTGATCAGTTCTGTCGTTTATGCTGTCTATCTGATTTTGAGTCAGCGCATCCTTTCTTCTATCGGAGCGATGACTATGTTGAGATATACATTTTCCGGTGCGGCGGTCTCCGCTATTATCGTGACATTTATTACGGGATTTGATGCGCCGGTGTTCTCTATGCCGTTCCATTGGACACCTTTCCTGATATTGATGTTTGTACTCATATTTCCGACAACGATCAGCTATATGTTGCTTCCGGTCGGTCTGAAGTATCTGAAAACAACAGTCGTCGCGATCTACGGTTATCTGATTCTGATTGTTGCGACCATTGCCTCTCTGGCTCTCGGACAGGACCGTTTTAGCTGGACGCAGACGTGTGCCATCATTTTTATTTGTATCGGTGTTTATCTGGTTGAGGTGGCCGAAAGCAAAGACAAGTCGCCGGACCCCTTGAAGAAATAATCATATATAATGTATGATATGAAAAAAAGCGGGCGCCCTTCTCAGGGTGCCCGCTCACTTATGTCGTCATCATGTTTTATAGAGAGGAGCTGATTGCTTGCGCAATGGATTTAAATTCTTCATCCGATAATTTCAGCTTCGGATTGGAGAACAACATATCCGATTCCTTCTGAATAGGAATTAAGTGGATATGGGCATGCGGTACTTCCAGGCCGATAACCGCTTCGCCTACCTTTTTACAAGGGAAGGCTTTTTCGATGGCACGGGCTATCTTCTTTGCGAATACGTGCATTGCTGCGAGGTCTTCGTCACTTAAATCGAAGATGTAGTCTACTTCCTGTTTGGGGACTACCAGCGTATGTCCCTTTACCAATGGATTGATATCAAGAAAAGCAAAAAAACGATCGTTTTCCGCTATCTTGTAGCAAGGAATTTCGCCTGCGATGATTCTACTGAATATTGTTGCCATAATCTTTGATAGATAAAAGAAGGCAAGCCTCACACGGAGACCTGCCTTTCTGTTAAATTGATATGTTTACTACTTCTAATGCAATTTTACCCTGTGGTACGGTAATTTCTGCAATATCACCTACTTTCTTGCCAAGCAGACCTTGTGCAATCGGGGTGTTTACGGAAATCTTGCCTTCTTTCAGGTTAGCTTCGCTTTCGGAAACGATGGTATAAGTCATCTTCATGCCATTCTTGACGTTCTTCAGCTCCACTTTGTTCAGAATCTGTACAGAGTCTGTCTTTAGTTTGGACTCGTCGATGATCTTGGCATCTGCAATGACCGTTTTCAATTTGTTGATGCGCATTTCAAGCATCCCCTGTGCTTCTTTGGCTGCATCATATTCTGCATTTTCCGACAAGTCGCCTTTATCCCTTGCTTCGGCTATAGCCGCAGAGATTTTGGGGCGTTCCACTGTTTCCAGTTCCTTTAATTCTGCCATTAACTTTTTGTAACCTTCTTCTGACATATAAGCCATGATGTTTTTCCTCCTTTTATTTAAAATGGTCATATAAACAAAAAAGAATTCCAACATGGCACATGTTGGAACCCTCTCTTCAATTATTTCTCTGCAAAGATAGACTTTTAAGTGATATCTGTCAAGTGAAAAATGATGCTATGTAACATATTTAAATGAAATATGCTAAATTATAACAACTTAGAGTAATGACTTGACGGATGCTTCGAGGTCTTTGATGTCTTCGCCGCGGAGCTTCAGTTCGTTGTTCCGGTTGATCAGGAAGATGGATGGAACCTGACGAACATTATATACAGCTACGTTGGTCGAGTAGACACCGTTGCCGTCACGTACGCAAACCCAAGGCAGGTTGCCTGCTGCGGTTTTCCAGTAGTGCTCGTCTGCGTCGAGAGATACCTGGTAGATTTCCAGCCCATCCTTTGCGTATTTATTATATAGTTCGCGAAGCATCATATTGTGAGGCGCTCCTGCCGGTGACTGGAATACGGAGAAATCCAGCAGCACTACTTTCCCTTTCAGGTCGGTCAGTTTGCGGGTATTTCCTTTCACGTCACGCAGGGCGATGTCGATAATACCGGTCTCGATGATCTTGTCCTGTGGAATTTCCAGAGACTTGCTCTGTGGCTGACGGGTATTTTTCATCCCTTTGATTACGATATTATATAGATTTTTTGAACGTACAGCATCCGGATATGTATTGTTGAGGCTGGTAGCGACAGCTGCAAAACATTTTACATCGTCCTTGTTGTTCAGCGGATCGAAGATCAGATAGTCATTCAGCTTTTGGAACAGGGCGAAGTAAGCGGCTGCCGTGTTGGGAGCTGCGAATATATAATTCACTTTGACGTCCTCCTTATAGTTCTTCAGCAGTGTTGCGAGGTTCTCTTCAAACGTATCGTGTCCCAGTTTGTTGGCACGCAGCGCATTCAGTTGCTCGTCCACATTCTTTTGAAGATTGATTTGTTTCAGCGTCAGTTCCTTTATCTTACTGCTGTTTTCAGATCCTTCTACCGTGTAGGCGGTAGAGAAATCAACGTATGGAGCGTTGATCTGTAGCGTTTCGATAGAATCCACAGAAAAGTTGATGACTTTGTTGTCCACCCGCAAGCGATAAAACTCGGGTGATTCGGGGCGGGGTTGTTTAAACTTGAATGTACCTTCTCCTTTCAATTTAACCGAATCAAGCGGAACAATACCTTCCAGACCGGAAGCTTCGAGATAAAGCATTTTCCCGTCGGCCCCTGATATGTCTCCGTTCACTTCAAACTCAGGACCGGAACTACAAGCTGTAATGGTAAGTGCGGCAAGCGCTACAAAAGTTATCTTTTTCATATCTCGTGTGTTTTTTAAGAGTTGCAAATATACGTCTTTTCGAGATTACTCAAAGCTTTTTGCCTGCTTCTTCACCTCTATTTTGCAAAAAAAACATATAGCATCTAACTTTTTAGCTCATTTCCACCTGATTACAACGAGAAATGTATATCTTTGCAGGAATTTTGAAAGAAAAGTATAGATAAAACAATTTTTATGATTAACCCAATTGTTAAGACGATCGAGTTACCTGATGGAAGAACCATCACACTCGAGACGGGAAAGTTGGCAAAACAGGCAGACGGTTCTGTAATGCTACGCATGGGAAACACCATGTTATTAGCTACTGTTTGTGCCGCTAAAGATGCAGTTCCCGGAACAGATTTCATGCCTTTGCAGGTAGAGTATAAAGAAAAATTTGCGGCATTCGGCCGTTTTCCTGGTGGCTTCACCAAGAGAGAAGGTAGAGCTTCCGATTATGAGATTTTGACTTGTCGTCTCGTTGACCGCGCTCTCCGCCCACTATTCCCTGATAATTATCACGCAGAAGTATATGTAAATATCATCCTTTTCTCTGCTGACGGTGTAGATATGCCGGACGCACTGGCCGGATTGGCAGCTTCTGCAGCACTCGCTGTTTCAGATATTCCTTTCAACGGACCGATCTCGGAAGTACGTGTAGCACGTATCGACGGTCAGTTTGTAATCAATCCTACTTTTGACCAACTGGAAAAAGCTGATATGGACCTGATGGTTGCCGCTACTTATGATAACATCATGATGGTAGAAGGCGAAATGCACGAAGTATCTGAAGCTGAACTGCTGGAAGCAATGAAGGTAGCTCACGAAGCTATCAAAGTGCATTGCAAGGCTCAGATGGAGCTGACTGAAGAAGTAGGCAAGACAGTGAAACGTGAATATAACCATGAAGTAAACGATGAAGAATTGCGTAAGGCAGTTCGTGAGGCTTGTTATGACAAGGCTTATGCAGTAGCTGCTTCCGGAAATAACAACAAGCACGAACGTTTCGATGCTTTTGATGCTATCCGCGAAGAGTTCAAGGCTCAGTTCTCTGAAGAAGAACTTGAAGAAAAAGCTCCGCTGATCGACCGTTACTATCATGATGTAGAAAAAGAAGCGATGCGTCGTTCAATTCTTGACGAAGGCAAGCGCCTGGATGGTCGTAAGACTACTGAAATCCGCCCGATCTGGTGTGAGGTTGGTCCTCTGCCCGGTCCTCACGGATCTGCTATTTTCACTCGTGGTGAAACTCAGTCTCTGACTTCTGTCACTTTGGGTACGAAGCTCGACGAAAAGATTATCGACAATGTATTGGAACACGGAAAAGAACGTTTCCTGCTGCACTATAACTTCCCTCCTTTCTCTACAGGTGAAGCAAAAGCTCAACGTGGTGTAGGCCGTCGTGAAATCGGTCACGGTCACTTGGCTTGGCGTGCCTTGAAAGGACAGATTCCTGCTGACTATCCATACGTAGTACGTGTTGTTTCGGAAATCCTCGAATCTAACGGTTCTTCTTCTATGGCTACCGTATGTGCCGGAACATTGGCATTGATGGATGCCGGTGTGAAGATCAAGAAGCCGGTATCGGGTATTGCTATGGGACTGATCAAGAATCCGGGCGAAGAAAAATATGCTGTATTGTCTGACATCCTCGGTGACGAAGACCACCTCGGAGATATGGACTTCAAGGTAACCGGAACAAGAGACGGTATCACTGCTACTCAGATGGATATCAAGGTAGACGGTCTGTCTTACGAAATTCTGGAACGTGCTTTGAACCAGGCTAAAGAAGGACGTATGCACATCCTCGACAAGATCACCGAGACAATCGCTGAACCGCGTGCTGACCTGAAAGACCATGCTCCTCGCATTGAAACAATGACTATTCCTAAAGAATTTATCGGAGCTGTAATCGGCCCTGGTGGAAAAATCATTCAAGGTATGCAGGAAGAGACCGGTGCTGTTATCACTATCGAAGAAACAGACGGTATGGGACGCATCGAAGTTTCCGGAACCAACAAGAAATGTATTGATGATGCAATGCGCATGATCAAAGCAATCGTTGCTGTTCCTGAAGTAGGCGAAGTATATAAAGGTAAAGTTCGCTCTATCATGCCTTACGGTGCATTCATTGAATTCCTGCCGGGTAAAGACGGTTTGCTGCACATTTCCGAGATCGACTGGAAACGTCTGGAAACAGTGGAAGAAGCCGGAATCAAGGAAGGTGATGAGATCGAAGTGAAACTGATCGACATCGATCCGAAGACAGGAAAATTCAAACTTTCAAGAAAAGTATTGATGCCAAGACCGGAAAAGAAGTAAAAAAGCAGATAGCTTTTAGATAATGTGATAGCCCGATTACTCAGTATTCGGGCTATTTTTTTGTCTATTATTTTGCTTTTCTGCGAAAATATGTGTTCTTTTGTACGAACTAATGAAAATAGCCTGTAAATCTTATGCGTGATGCACCAAACGAACAACATATCTTCTATTCAACTTTTTTCTGAATTCTTTCATGAGAATCAAGAGAAGTTTTTGTCGTTTGCCTATTCTTATATAAGAGACAGGCAGGAGGCGGAAGATATATTGATGGAGTCAATGATTACTCTGTGGGAAAACAGGGATAAGTGGGAAGAAGATTCCAATCTGCACGGTCTGCTGCTGACTATCATCAAAAACAAAGCGCTCAACTATCTGGCACATCTGCAGGTGCGTCTTCGGGCCGAAGAAGAGATAAATAGCCATAGCCAGCGGGAACTGGACCTGAGAATCTCTACACTGGAAGCCTGCGAACCGGATGCGATCTTTGATTCGGAAATACAGCATATCGTACAGAAAGCATTGAAACGTATGCCGAACCAAAGCCGGCAGATTTTTATATTGAGCCGTTATCAAAATACTCCGAACAAAAAGATAGCGGAACAACTCGGCATTTCCGTCAAAAGTGTGGAGTTCCACATCACCAAAGCATTGAAAATTCTGCGTACCGAACTGAAAGATTACCTGGTTTCTATTCTTTTTTAAAAATAATCGCATTTTTCGTTAGGGTTGTTCAAGGCTGACCTGTTTTATATATAGAAGGGAGAGAAAAAGCCTTTCTATAAATATAAATAGGAAAAGACAATATCTATGAACCAGGATTTACTACATAAATATTTTAAGGGCGAGACTTCTGTCGACGAAGAAAAACGCATTCTTAACTGGGTGGACGAATCGGAAGAAAACCGGAAGACATTGCAGAAAGAACGTATGCTGTTTGACATCGCCCTTTTTACTGACTCTAAGAGAAAAATGAGAGAGAAAGCAGGCGCGGGCGCTCGCATCATTCCCATGTTAAGGTGGAGTGCCCGTATAGCTGCTGCTGTAATTGTAGCTGTCAGTTGCGGATTTCTGATTAATGAATATCGGTATGATAAATTGGCACAGTTGCAGACGGTCACTGTTCCTGCCGGTCAACGGGCACAGATTACGCTGGCGGACGGAACCAAAGTCTGGCTGAATTCTGAATCGACGCTGAGTTACAGATCTGACTTCGGGCGCCGCGACAGAGATGTGGAACTGGACGGAGAGGCTTATTTCGAAGTAGCGAAGAATAAGAAGATACCTTTCTACGTAAATACGGAGACCAATCAGGTCAGAGTGGTAGGCACTCATTTCAACGTCTGCGCTTATAAAGGAAGCAATGAATTTGAGACTACCTTGGTAGAGGGCATCGTTGATATTTACGCTTATGACAATGAACGTCCGCTGACCCGCCTGACTAAGAATGAATTCTTCGGTTCCTATCAGGGAAAATATAAAAAAGCCGTTCTGCCTTCTTATGATTATCTGCGCTGGCGGGAAGGACTGTATTGCTTCGACGATTCTCCTTTCAGTTGCATCCTCACCAAGCTGGAGAAATATTATAATGTGAAGATCACCGTAGAGAATCCGAAAGTGCTGAATTATCGCTGTACGGGCAAGTTCAAGGAACAGGACGGCGTTGAACACATTCTCAAGGTTATCCAGAAAGATCACCCGTTTACTTATTCGATCAGTGAAGAAGGAGACAGCATCCGGATAGAATAAAGCCAGAATAAAAATTAAGATGAATAACTGAGCTCAATGATATACACCTTAAATTAGTACTAACCCTTTAAAAGCATAATGATTATGAATAACAGTCAATAAGTATACCCCTTACCGAAAAAGAATCGGAAAGTACCCCCATACTTCCCGATTCGAAACAGTCAAAAATCGACCTTAATCAATTTATTAACTTAACACGTTGCAAAGATATGAGAAAAATTTCTTTGAAAGGGCTTTTTTGCCCAAAAAGTTTAGAATCTAAGCAAATAATACTGACTATGAAGATCACATTATTCCTTCTTCTGTTCGTAACATTCCAGGCTTATTGTGAGAATGGATACTCTCAGAGTGCTAAAATAAGCATTCCGCGTTCGACTCTGAAAGTAAGCGAATTGCTTACCCAGATTGAGTCTCAGACCGACTATTTGTTTGTCTACAATAAAAAAAGTGTCGATACCAAGCGGGTAGTTAATGTAGATGCTACCAATCAGCCGGTATCCGAAATACTCGATAAGGCTTTTGAAGGAACAGGTATCCATTATGTGGTGGAAGGCAATAATATCGTGCTGACCAAGAACATAACGGAACATGCATCCACACAGCAACAGAAACAAATTACGGTGAAAGGTGTCGTGACCGACATGAGAGGCGAGCCTATCATTGGCGCCAGTGTCGTGGAAAAAGGTACGACGAATGGTACAATCACCGATTTGGACGGTAACTTTACTTTGAAAGTGCCAAGCGACGCTATCATTAATATCACCTATGTAGGTTACCAACCGCAGAGCCTCTCTGTCAGCGGACAAACCACTTTCAAGATCAAGATGGAAGAAGAGTCGATGGCACTGGAGCAGGTAGTGGTAACTGCTATGGGTATCAAGAAAAAAGCCGCCTCGCTGACTTATTCTACCCAACAGCTCGGAGGTGACGAACTGACCCGTGCCAAAGACCCCAACATGATTGCCGCCCTTGCCGGAAAATCGGCAGGTGTGCAGATCAGCAAGAGTGCTTCCGGTCTGGGAGGTTCGGCCAAAGTATCTATCCGTGGTATCCGTTCGGCCAACGAAGACGGAAATAACCAGCCGTTGTATGTGATTGACGGTGTGCCTATGCTCAATAGCACCACAGAATCCGTATCTACTGTTATGGGTGGTAAGAATGACGGTGTCAACCGTGACGCGGGTGACGGTATCTCCAATCTGAATCCGGATGATATTGAAAGCATGAGTATTCTGAAAGGTGCCTCTGCTGCTGCATTGTACGGTTCGCAGGCAGCCAACGGTGTGATTCTTATTACGACTAAAAAAGGTAAAGCGGGAGTTCAGAGAATTACTTACTCATCCGGTCTGACGGTTGATCATGCGATCAGTTTGCCGGAATTTCAAAATAGTTATGGAGCGAAAGCCGGTTCAAGCTGGGGAGAAAAGGAAAATGTGAAGGACTATGATAATGCCGGAAACTGGTTCAGCAATGGAGTGACCGCTATCAACTCGGTTTCTGTGATGACCGGTAATGAGAAATTGCAGACTTACTTCTCTTATGCCAACACGACCGCCAAAGGTATTGTCGACTCCAACAAGTTGCGTAAGCACAATCTGACTTTGCGTGAGAGTGCTTCCCTTTTCAATGACCGTCTGAAACTGGACGCCAATGCTAACCTGATGGTGCAGACTATTAAAAACTCTCCTACTTCCGGAGGTATCTACCTTAATCCGTTGGTGGACGTTTATGGTTTCCCGCGCGGACAGGACCTGAGCGAATATGCCACTAATTTCGAAAAGTTCGACGAGAATCGTAATATGCCCGTACAGAGCTGGTTTACCACTCCGAGCGAATGGACACAAAACCCATATTGGGTAAAGAACCGTATCTTGAACAACAATAAGCGCTACCGTGCATTGGCCTCCCTGACTGCCAATCTGAAAGCAACCGACTGGCTCAACCTGCAAGCTCGTGGGAATGTGGATTACGTCAGCGATAAGTTTGACCAGAAAATGTATGCGAGCACTTCTCCTGCCATTGTAGGAAATAACGGCCGCTATGTGTATGCCGACACACAGAACTTCCTGATTTATGGTGACGTGATGGCTATGTTCAACAAGCATTTCGGTGATTTCTCTGTGAATGCCGCTTTGGGTGGTAGTATTAATGTGCAGACCGAGAATTCATTGACATTGGATTCCAAGACAGCTTCTTTGTACAAACCCAACTTGTTCACTGTTCCCAATATTGTAATGAACACCAGTGCTTCTGCCGAGCAGGTGATTGACCGCAGACGTACGATTCAATCCGTATTCGCAACAGCACAGGTAGGATGGAAAGACGCATTGTTCCTCGACTTGACAGCACGTAATGACTGGTCGTCCACGTTGTCACATACCAATAGTGTGGACAAAGGATTCTTCTATCCTTCTGTAGGACTCTCCTGGGTGATCAACGAAAGCTTTAAATTACCGCAATGGATTTCTTTCGGAAAGATTCGCGGATCATGGGCGCAGGTAGGTAACGACTTACCGATTGGTATTACCGATTTGTCCGATATCATCGGGGCCGGAGGAAAGTTGCAGGCAGTAGACGTATATAACAGAGGTGACCTGAAACCGGAAATCAGTAACTCTATTGAATTTGGTCTGGAATGGAGACTGTTCAACAGCCGTGTTGATTTTGATTTTACTTACTACAAGACAGATACTAAGAATCAGTTGCTGAAAGTTCCGACCAGTGCGGGTGAAGATTATGCATACCGTTATATCAATGCAGGTAAGATTCGCAACAAAGGATTTGAAATCACATTGGGAGCTACTCCGGTGCTGACCGAAGATTTCCGTTGGAAAACGACTTTCAATTATTCACAAAACCGTAATAAGGTAGTCGAACTGGCTCCGAATTATACTTCCTTCGTATATGGTGACCCGGGTTTCTCTATGGCATATATGATGCAGATTAAAGAAGGCGGCTCTTTGGGAGACATCTATGGAAATACGTTCGCACGTGACGAACAAGGTAAGATTAAGGTATCCGATGAAGGCAAACCTATTTCAGAGTCAGGTAATAAAACATATCTGGGAAATTGTAATCCGGACTTTCTGTTGAGTTGGGCTAATACCTTCACTTATAAGGGTTTCTCTCTGTATTTCCTGATCGATATGCGCAAAGGCGGTGATGTCATGTCTCTGACACAAGCTACATTGGACGGCAGAGGCGTAACGAAGGCTACGGCTGAAGCACGTGACAGAGGTTATGTGGAAGTTGACGGAACAAGATTTGAGAATGTAGAAGGTTTCTATTCAGTAGTAGGTGACCGTAACGGTATCTCCGAGCGTTATATGTACAGTGCGACCAATATTCGTTTACGCGAATTATCTCTGAGCTATTCGTTCCCGTCTACTTTGCTGGCCAAGACTAAGGTATTCACCGGTATCGATGTATCATTGGTGGGACGTAACCTGTTCTTCTTCTACAAAGATGCTCCTTTCGATCCGGATGCTATCTTGTCTGTAGGTAACACTAATCAGGGAGTTGATGTATTCGGTATGCCGACAACCCGTAACATTGGTTTCAACGTTAAATTTACATTCTAACTTTAAAGCAAGCGAATTATGAAAAAAAATCTATATATAGCGAATCTGTTAGTAGCCGGACTGATGACATTTACCGGATGTACGGATGGTTTTGAATCAGATAATGCCAATAAAGCCGGATATACGCCTGAACTTCAGGAATATGATCTTCAGAAATATGTGCTGAACCTCGGAGTCATGCAGCAGGGTATTTACTTTAATTACGATTGGGGAAGAGGTACCGACTGGACTTTCCAGACTATACAGAATCTGGGTCATGATATGTTTGCCGGATATTTTCACGATATGAACAACAGTTTCAATGACAAGAACTCTGTATATGCTTTGAATGACGGCTGGACAGGCTCGGCATGGACATATACTTATGGATATATAATGACCGCCGCTCAGAAATCGGAGAAGATCAATCAGGAACAGAAAGGTTTGCTGGGAGTGACCAAAATCCTGAAAGTCGAGTTGATGCACCGTATAGCTGATACTTATGGCCCTATTGTCTACACTAAATTCGGACAGGAAGAGGGTGATAATGTCGATAGTCAGGAAGCCGCTTACCGTCAGTTCTTCAAAGATTTGGACGAAGGAGTCAAACTGATCAACGAATATAAGAAAGCCAATGCCGCTCTCGAACCTTTTGCTGCTGCCGATATTCTGATGCCCGCAGGCAAACGTACACTGTCACAGTGGGTGAAGTTTGCAAACTCTCTCCGCTTGCGGCTTGCAATCCGTGTATCGATGAGTGCTCCTGATCTGGCGAGAGCAGAAGTTGCCAAAGCGATGGATGCAACTGCCGGTGGCGTGTTGGAGAGTGCGGATGAAACAGTTGCCGTTTCTACCGAAAGCGGTTATAAGAATCCGCTGGGAACAGTCAATGAAGGCTGGGGAGAAGTATTCATGGGTGCTACGATGGAGTCTGTTTTGGTAGGATATAATGATCCGCGACTGATTAAGTATTACTCGAAAGCGGAAGGTGGTGATATAAAAGACGAAAAGGGTAATTTGATTATTGCCGAAAGAAATAAGATTGCCGGTACTTATAAAGGTGTTCCCCAAGGAACAGGAGTTACTGTAAAAGACGAGAACCGTTACCGTCTGCATTCCAAGAGTACGATTACCAAACAGACCGATGCTATCTTGATGACTGCTGCCGAAGTATGGTTCCTTCGTGCTGAGGCTGCCTTGCGTGGATTTACTTCCGAAAACGTGAAAGACTGCTACGAGAAAGGTATTACGGTTTCCTGTCAGCAATGGGGAGTGAATGTAGGCGATTATCTCACAAGTGATGCTACTCCTTCCGATTATGTCGATGCCTTCGAAGCAAAATATGATGTGAAAGCGCTGATTAAAGTGACTCCGAAGTGGGATGGAGGTGCTTCTCCGGAAGAACAACTGGAAAGAATCCTCACACAGAAGTGGATCGCTTGTTATCCTGAAGGCTATGAGGCTTGGACAGAACAACGCCGTACAGGTTATCCGCAGTTGTTCAAAGTCTTCGTGAACAATAGTGGTGGAGCTATCGATACTGACATACGTATTCGTCGCTTGCCATATCCGTCAGACATTCAAAAAAACAATCCTACTCAATATTCTGCTTTGAAGAAAGCTTTGGGAGGTGAAGATAACGGTGGAACTCGCCTTTGGTGGGATACTGGTAGAAATTTCTAGAGGTTTATAAATATTAGGTGTAACTTTTTTTAATTCAAACTTGTTTTCTCCGTGTATTAGGCAAAAAGTAGAGGAGAAAGATTGTGGGGGAGTGAAGTCAAGGGGGCTTCGCTCCCCTTGACTTAAATAAAGTTTTATATGAGCTTACGTCCTTAACTTTGTTTCCCTTTCCTTTGTTCTTTTAGCCGGAATATACTTTTGTTTTATGCGTGCTTGCACGAACTGAACGTGTTATTCTGAGTATTTTGAAGGCGAACGTAATATTCAGGGCTTTTTTACCGCTTACCTGAGTGTGAATGCTTATTATCTGACAGCTCCGAAAGTTGAATTGAATCATGGTTACTGCGATTTATTTCTGATGCCGGACTTACTTCGTTATGAGGTGAAGCATAGCTATATCCTTGAACTGAAATATCTGTCTTTAAAAGATACGGCAGAGAAAGCAGAAGCACAATGGCAAGAGGCTGTGGAGCAGATAAAGGGATATGCAGTTGCCCCAAGAGTACGCCAATTGATACAAGATACCGAGTTACATTGTATTGTAACGCAGTTTCGTGGCTAGGAATTAGAACGGATGGAAGGGGGGCTGTCAATAATGTGACTTAGAAAAAGTATTTCCTATTCGTCCGTCATTTGTGTGAGTTAAAAACAGCTAGTCCCTTCACTGTTAACAGGTACTTTTGTCGAGGATGTTTAGGATTATTGGGATAAAGAAGAGTTACAAAACCACTTTGAATAGCCGGTGTCAGATAATTCGTTATAAAAGTGGGGCGATGCTTTAATCCTATTTTCTCCATTAATGCTTTTAATGAATACTGTTCTGTACCGATAACTTTTATGATTGCTGTAAGTGGTGCACTGAGTTGTTCGGTTAGCATGTTCGGTACTTGTTCGGTACTTGTTCGGTCAACTTGTTCGGTCAACTTTTGTGGGGCGTTGATAATCATTGTTCTATTTTTCAGCTCATTATTTTCTCCTATCATCAGATTCCTGAAAAACAAAATCAAAAAACTCATATCAGATTCAACGCCTTTCCGTACATTTCTATAATTGGCACGAACTAATGCATTGCGAAAATACCAAGAGTTGTCGGCAAACAAGTCATTGTTCACGTCAAAGCCGATGCTGCGTAAATACTTTATAGTAAATACTGCCGTAGTACGAGTGTTACCCTCGCCAAATGGATGAATCTGCCAGATGCCTGATACGAACTTAGCTATATGTACCACTACATCGTCCATAGATAAGCCTTGGTATGAGAAGGTCTTTTCTTGCTCCAAGTCATATTCTAATGCCCTGCGTAAATCCTCAGAGTTGACGTAAAGTACCGTATCACCACGAAGTACCCATTCTTTTTTCGTTATATCATAGTCGCGAATTTTTCCGGCAAACTTAAATATCTCTTCAAATAATCTGCGGTGAATGGAAGTGAATCCTGCCACGGAAAAAGCAAACGATTGTTCGTTTAAGATTCGGGCAATATTGGCAGATACCTTATCCGCTTCCTCAGTCTCTTCATCTTGTAAAGTACGCGCAGTCTTTGATTGATAGTATCCATTGATGAGTTTCTTCACCTCATCAATGCTTATATCACCTTCGATATGCTTTACAGCTGTATCTTTAAGATAATCAGATGTCTGTAATCCATCTACAGCTTGTAAGCCGATAGCTGTTTTCCAAGCTGAAGCCTTTTCTTTTTTGTCAGGCTCGCTGCCACGGATGTATGATTCAAAATCTATGTCCATTTGTATCCAATCTTAAATAACCGTGAGCTTACTATAAACCAACGGTTAATTCTTTGAAAATAAGTAATAGCAGTAGTAGACTTATGGTCTTCAGTTATAATATTTACTGGATTTTACCGCTAAATTCATTGAAAGCAAAATTACTGAAATTTATTGTTTAGCAGGCGATTTCTGCCAAGAAATCACCAAATAACAAGAGAAATTCTGAAACGGTGGATGATGAGCTCAAAAATATTGTTCGGATAGGACATCTCAGACATAGATCTTTCTCACACCATTCAGCCTTTTCAGTCTCGTTCGCAAACGCCCTGATAGAAGGGGATAGAGGCTGAAGTCGCTATTTTGTACCCCGTCTTTGGAAGCATCTGAGCGAGAGTTATTGATTTCAGCTCTTTCAGTCGGAAAAAATAAGAGCTTCGAACACTGTTAGTCTTAGGCTCAACAGAGCCTGTGTTTATCTCAATTTGAGGCTCCATTCGGTATAAACAGAGGGTCTGTCCAGAGTAAACAGACCCTCTGTTTGTTTCTGAACTATTGGTTTGTCTTTACTCTTTTGAAATAAGCCGGCATCCCACTTACTTTTATCTCGGTGGTGAGTAACCTTTACCTCGGTGGCGAATGAAACTCATCTCCGAGCTTACAGAATTTACCCCACGTGTTGAGGGACTATAACTTGTATGCAGAGTCGCTATAGTAAACAAACTATGGTTTTTATGTATTATCAACGCTGAAAGGACTGAAATCAGTTACTCCCGTTCAGAGGTTCCTAAATGCGGGGTACAAAATAGCGCATTCAGCCTCTATCCCCTTCTATCAGGACGTTTGCGAACGAGACTGAAAAGGCTGAATGCGAAGAGTGACTCAATAAGAGGGTGGAGTGGAGGTAGTACATCTTTGCTCCAAATCTTGTACCGGAATCAGACAACTTAAGTACTTATCACAATCCAGTCTTGTACTTATTCGGAAGTACTCTTATAGAAGTTTGATTCCCTCTTGTATAAGGGATTTGCTCATTATTATTTCGAAATGAAGCTTTCCGTAGTTTGGAGTTGATGTCTTTATTTTAAAAGGGACGACCCCTTCCTTATAAAAAGAAAGAGGCCGTGGGGATAAAAAAAGACTGGTGGGGTATTTATATATAGATTAGGATTTATTGTTTTTGCTTAGATGTTGGGTGAATATCTCTTCTGACTGATATTCTTCTGCTATCTGTTTTATTCTTTCATCAGTTTGATCTAATATGTAATTTAGTTCTGTTTCGTCGAAACAATCTCCTAAGTGTATGGGAGTATGTAGTAAATCTGAATTCTGATTTGTTTCTGTTGCTAATTGTTGTCTATGAACTGTGACTTCAATTTCTCCCTTTTCATCTGTAGTGAAAAGTAAGTTGTATTTTTCTATCAGGGCAATGAATTCTTTTAAGAACTTGTATTCTGTTTCGGTCAATACTTTTATCATATTTGTTCGTTTGGTGTTTATTTTATACTTGGCAAAGTTCTAATTTCTTTTTGAACTTTAGAATGAAAGTAATATGATTTTTATTCCATTTGCTAAGTTGGAATATTCCTTTTATTCATATTACCACATCTATTCGTTTTTTTCGTATATTTGCTTCGAACGAAACTTTTCATTTGTATATTTGTTGGATTTTAAAAAGAAAAAAGAATCATGGAAGCAGAAGAATTAACTGTTGGGAGAGTTCATCATGGACATAACATACGTCGTTTTCGTATAGAAAAGAATATGAATCAGGAGGTTTTAAGCCAATTAGTACATTTATCACAATCAGCAGTATCTAAATATGAGCAGATGAGAGTGATTGATGATGAAATGTTACACCGCTTTTCACGGGCATTGGGAGTCCCTTTCGAGTATCTGAAGAGTTTGGAAGAGGATGCGCAGACGGTGGTGTTTGAAAATAATACGGTGAATGATTCGGAACAATATACAGGTGGAGCAAAGATTAGTTTGGGTACAGTTAAGTCTTATACAGAAGATAGTGACAATAGTGTTGATAATAGAGTCAACAACTTCAATCCTATCGAAAAAATCACTGAACTCTACGAACGTCTGCTGAAAGAGAAGGATGAAAAGTACGCAGCACTGGAACGTCGTTTGCAAAATATAGAGCAGAGCTTGCAGAAATAAAGAACAAATATAATGAAAGGAATCGTGATATGATGAAACAAATACCCTATGGATTGACGGACTTTGCCCGAATTCAAAAGGACAATTATTACTATGTAGATAAGACCATGTTCATCGAGAGAATCGAGATGCAACCGGCTTATCTTTTTCTGATTCGTCCTCGTCGGTTTGGAAAGAGCTTGACTTTGGCTATGTTGGAGGCTTATTACGATGTAGTATATGCTAATGACTTTGATGAGCTATTCGGGCATCTTTATATAGGTCAACATCCAACCCCGAAGCATAATTGTTATCTCATTATGCGGTTCAACTTTTCGGAAGTAAGTTCTAATGTCAATGAAGTAGAGCGATCATTTAAATTGCATTGCTGTAGTAAGCTTAGGGATTTTGTGTTCAAATATGAAGATCTTTTGGGAAAAGAAATTTGGGATGTTCTCGATGAAGAGATACAGCAAGATCCGGGTGCTTTTTTATCAGCTGTCAATTCTTATGCTTCCCGTAAAGGAAATCTCCCTATTTATCTCCTTATTGATGAATATGATAATTTTACGAATACGATTCTTTCGACCTATGGTACAGAGTATTATCAAAAGGCGACTCATGGTGAAGGCTTTGTTCGTGGATTCTTTAATGTGATAAAGGCTGCTACCACCGGTACGGGGTCCGCTCTTCAGCGTATGTTTATCACAGGAGTGAGTCCTGTCACGATGGATGACGTCACCAGTGGTTTTAATATCGGAACCAATATTACGACTGATCCTTGGTTTAATGATTTAGTAGGTTTCAGTGAAGCGGAACTGCGTGAAATGCTTACTTATTATAAAGAACAGGGAGTGCTCATGCAAACGGTAGATGAGACAATTGTCATGATGAAACCCAACTATGACAATTACTGCTTTAGTAGAAGTAGATTAGCAGATTGTATGTTTAACTCCGATATGGTGCTTTACTTTATGAAATCTTTTGTATTGCATGGAGAAAAGCCTGATGAAATTGTAGACCCCAACATTCGTACTGACTTTAATAAATTAGCTTACTTGATTCGACTTGACCACGGATTGGGGGAGAACTTCTCTGTTATTAAAGAAATAGCCGAGCAGGGAGAAATAACTACGGATATTGCTACACACTTTTCCGCATTGGAAATGACGGATGTACGCAATTTCAAGTCTTTGTTATTCTATTTCGGACTTCTTTCTATTAAAGGAGTCGATATGGTGGGAAGACCCATTCTGCATGTTCCGAATCTGGTGGTCAGAGAACAGCTTTTTAGCTTTTTGATCCAAGGATATATCAAACATGATATTTTCAAGATTGATATGAACCGGATGACGATGTTATTTGAGAACATGGCTTTCAGAGGAGACTGGAAACCGTTGTTTAATTTTATAGCAGAGGCTATCCGTGAGCAAAGCCGTATTCGCGAATATATAGAGGGCGAAGCACATATTAAGGGCTTTTTGTTGGCTTATTTAGGTATGTACCGTTATTATCAACTGTATCCGGAATACGAACTGAATAAAGGTTTTGCCGACTTCCTTTTCAAACCTAGTCCGTCGGTTCCTGTAATGCCGCCATTAACTTATCTGCTCGAAGTGAAGTATGCAAAGGCTGGCGCTTCGGAGAAAGAAATAAGGGCACTTGCCGATGAGGCGCGGGAGCAGTTACTTCGTTACAGCCAGGATGAATTGGTAGCGGAGGCTAAAGCGAAAGGCGGACTAAAACTAATTACGATAGTATGGTGTAGTTGGGAACTTGTGCTACTGGAAGAAGTACTTTAGATTCCTACTGCCTTTATCCCCTTCAAGTAGTTCCAGCATTAGTTTCAAGCGAATGAAACTTTCAGTGAGAGCAAACGTTTGCTCTCACTCTGCTACCACAGTTGCTCCCATTGCTGTAACCCTCATGAATAAAGGGATATAGATAAACTGTTAGAGCATGAGAGCAAAACTGCTATCAAATCACTGTGGAGGCTATATAATGTATCTGCCCGAATCATTTATACTGTACACGAAAAAACAGTAACAATTGAGGTGATTGCCGTGCGGAGCTAAGAGCCTTACAAGTAAAAATAGGAATGGCTACGTTTGTTATTTATAGATTTGTACAGGAAGTTCCCCTCTTAATGCCCCTAAAGCATTAAATGCTAATGACTCCATTTCCCCTTCACCGGGATAGACATGTATAGGGGCTAAGAAAGAGATTCTTTTCTTCAGTCTTGAAATGATATAGTCTGAATAAGCAATACCTCCTGTCAGCAGAATGGCATCTACTTTCCCGTAGAGTACGGTGGCGGCTCCGCCAATGGCTTTCGCAACATTATATATCATGGCATCCAGTATCAGTTCAGCTTTTTTGTCACCTTCTTCTATGGCTTTGATAATGGCGGGAACATCGGTAGTGCCTAGATGGGCTGTCAGTCCGGCACGTCCGGAGATACGCTTCTTTAATTCATCTTTCGTGAACTGTCCGCTATAACAAATATCGATCAACTGACCGGCAGGAAGGGTGCCAGCCCTTTCCGGCGAGAAAGGCCCTTCGCCGTCTAAAGCATTATTGGCGTCAATGGCTTTGCCATGCTGATGAACGGCTATAGAGATACCGCCACCTAAGTGACAGATTATCAAGTCCAGTTCTTCATATTTCGTTCCCTGCTCTTTTGCGAAGCGGCGGGCGATTGCTTTCTGATTCAAGGCGTGCCAGATGGTGATCTTAGGCATCAGCGGAGAACCCGAAATACGCGCTACATCTTCCAGTTCATCCACCACTCCCGGGTCTGCGATGAAAGCCGGGCAATCAGGAAGGGAAGCGGCCAGTTCGGCTGCAATCAGTCCACCTAAGTTGCAGGCATGGGTACGCATGGCGTGCAAAGTATCTTGCTTCATGGCTTCGTTGACTGCGTAGACTCCTCCCGGAATGGGTTTGACGAGGCCGCCGCGTCCGATGACAGCATCGAATGCAAAGGGTATTCCATTTGCCTCTAATTCCTGAAGAACCAGATTCTTACGAAATTCAAACTGGTCTATCACCTGCGGATAAACGGATAATTCTTCGACCGTATGCTTGATGTTACGGACGAGCAACGGAGTTTCGTTCTCGTAGACTGCTATCTTCGTAGAAGTGGAGCCGGGGTTGATGACCAGAATCTTCATATCTTTGGAGTTATAAGGTTTGAATTATGATTAACGGTTCAGGTTGAGCTTCTCTCTGCATTCGCAGCCGGCCACTTGCAGGCAGGCCATTGCGATGCTGTAATATTTCGATAAGCCGGAATCACTGCGGGAAGGGAGTACTACCGGACAGATAGGTCCTTGCAACAATCCTGCCATATCCGCATTGGCAAACAGGGAGACGGACTTGTAGAACGCATTTCCCGATTCTATATTGGGGAAAATCAGCACATCCGCCTGTCCGTTGATAGGCGAAACAATTCCTTTGATGTCCCCGCTCGCCTGCTCACAGGCAGTGCGTACATCCAGCGGACCGTCGATGATTACATTTCCGAATTCTCCCGCTTCGGCAAGCTCCACGATGTTTACATAATCCAGCGAATGCGGGAATTTGGCGCTCACTTTCTCGGTACAGTGTATCAGTGCAACGCGAGGCTGCTCGATACCGAAATGGCGGCAAGTGCAGATGGCATACCAGATCATTTCAATCCGTTGTTGCAGCGTGGGGCGTGGAATCACTGCGGCATCGGAGAAGAACAGCAGTTTATGGTAAGTCGGAATCTCCATCACCGCCAAGTGCGTGAGGATTTTCCCTTTGGGTAGCAGTCCTTTCTCTTTGTCAAGGATGGCGTGCAGCAGATTGTCCGTGTTGATGATACCTTTCATTAAAATATCCGCTCCCCCTTCACGCACGATGCGGACAGCTTCACGTGCCGCTTCGTCCGAATCTTCGATGTGAATGGTCTTCACGTAGTCGGGATATTGCTTCAAGGCAGGATATTTTTCCAGAATAGCCGAATCCCCGATCATGAGAAACTCTGCAATTCCTTCTTCCAAAGCACGGGTAATGGCATATTCCGTATTAGGGTCGTTGGCGCAGACTACGGCAATTCGTTTCCTACGATTCTGTTGTTTAAGATGGGCTGTTAGCTGGGCAAAGTTCTGAATAGGTTCCATAACGTTAGATTTTTAGCAAATATCAGAAAAATCATTGAGAAAATAATACTCATAACCCGAAAACTTACGCCTGTTATGTAACATTTTGTTATATTTTAGTTGTTTTAGTGTGTAGATATACACCGAACCGTTTTTTCCTGTATTTTTGCAAATGAATCCCCCTTAAACTTTAAAACAAAATGAAACAGTTCAGAAATCTATTATTTATTAGCACATTACTCCTTTGTTGGGTACTCGTTTCCTGCAAAACGACAAGAGTTTCTTCCTCCGGCTGGTCGTTGGTATGGGAAGAGAATTTTAATCAGAAAAAAGGCTTTGACCCGCAGGTCTGGAGCAAGATTCCGCGAGGGAAGGCCGACTGGAATAATTATATGACGGACTTTGATTCCTGCTTTGCCATGCGCAAGGGCAAGTTGGTGTTAAGAGGCATTGCCAATCAGACACTGCCCAATGATACGGCACCTTATCTGACAGGAGGCGTTTATACCAAAGGCAAAAAGGCATTCCTTGACGGACGCATCGAGATATGCGCCAAGCTGAATGCCGCAAAAGGAGCATGGCCGGCTATCTGGCTGTTGCCCGAAAATGCCAAATGGCCGTCGGGAGGCGAAATAGATGTGATGGAGCGTCTGAATGACGACTCTATCGCTTATCAGACAGTTCATTCTCATTATACGTACACTTTGGGCATCAAGGATCATCCCAAGTCACACTCCACAGGAGTCATCCATCCCGATCGCTATAACGTTTTCGCTGTAGAAATGTATCCGGACAGTCTTTCGTTCTATGTCAACGACATACATACGTTTACTTATCCCCGCATACAGACGCAGAAGGAGGGACAATTCCCGTTCGACCAGCCGTTTTATCTGCTGATCGATATGCAGTTGGGCGGTTCGTGGGTCGGAGCAGTCGATCCCAAAGACCTTCCGGTAGAAATGGAAGTGGACTGGGTGCGTTTTTATCAGCGAAAGTCACTCAAATAAAACATTAAATATGAATATTCAACTTCCTTCTTTTTTACAGAAAGGTGACAAAGTAGTGATTGTGTCACCTTCCAGCAAGATAGACAAAGAGTTTCTGAAACGTGCGAAGAAACGGCTTGAATCATGGGGATTGAAAGTCTCTATGGGGAAATATGCCGGAGGTTCTTCCGGACGTTATGCCGGAACGATCCGGCAGCGTCTGCAAGACTTGCAGGGTGCGATGGATGATCCGAAAGTGAAAGCTATTCTTTGCAGCAGAGGAGGATACGGGGCCGTGCATCTGGTGGACAAGATTGACTTCACCGCCTTTCGTGAACATCCGAAGTGGTTGCTGGGATTCAGCGACATCACTGCCTTGCATAATTTATTTCAGAAGAATGGATATGCCTCCCTGCATTCGCTGATGGCGCGTCATCTGACCGTGGAACCGGAGGAAGACCCTTGCGTGGCCTATCTGAAAGATATTCTCTTCGGCAATCTGCCCGTTTATACTTGCGAAAAGCATAAGTTGAACAGGCAAGGTACGGCCGAAGGTATCCTGCGTGGCGGAAATATGGCGGTAGCTTACGGGCTGCGCGGCACTCCTTATGATATTCCTGCCGAAGGAACTATCCTGTTTCTCGAAGATGTCAGTGAACGTCCTCATGCGATTGAGCGCATGATGTACAATCTGAAACTGGGCGGTGTGCTTGAAAAACTGTCCGGACTCATTATCGGTCAATTTACCGAATACGAAGAAGACTGTTCGTTGGGTAAGGAGCTGTATCCCGCTCTGGCCGATTTGGTGAAAGAATATGACTATCCGGTTTGTTTTAATTTTCCGGTAGGTCATGTGACGCATAATTTGCCGCTTATCAATGGCGCGAAAGTGGAATTGACCGTTGGAAAGAAAAATGTGGAGTTAAAGTTTATTTGTTAATAATCCATTCTATCTGAACGATACTGTGGTGAAAATGACTAATTTTGAGGCTTCATATAGATAAAAGGACGATGAAAAAGAAATCTATGATAGTATTGACGAGTGCCTTTGTATTATTATCTGCTTTTTCTTGTGGAGGAGGCGGCAAGGCAACTGGTACGAATGAACAAAGTGAAAAAGTGGTGGTAAATGTACCTCAGTTTGATGCGGACAGTGCCTATTTGTATGTAAAGAATCAGGTAGATTTTGGTCCCCGTGTCCCCAATACGAAGGAGCACGTAGCTTGTGGCAATTATCTGGCCGGAAAGCTGGAGGCTTTCGGTGCGAAGGTAACGAATCAGTATGCCGATCTGATTGCCTATGACGGCACACTGTTGAAGGCGCGGAATATCATCGGCTCTTACAAACCGGAAAGTAAGAAGAGAATAGCGTTGTTTGCACATTGGGATACCCGTCCGTGGGCGGATAATGATGCTGACGAAAAGAATCACCATACCCCTATTCTGGGAGCCAATGACGGAGCAAGCGGAGTGGGAGCCTTGTTGGAAATCGCCCGGTTGGTCAACCAGCAACAGCCGGAACTGGGCATTGATATCATCTTTCTGGATGCGGAAGACTACGGAACTCCTCAATTCTACGAGGGAAAGCACAAGGAAGAGGCTTGGTGTCTCGGCTCGCAGTATTGGTCGCGCAATCCTCACGTGCAAGGGTATAATGCCCGTTTTGGTATCTTGCTCGATATGGTGGGTGGTGAGAACAGCGTATTTCTGAAAGAAGGATATTCCGAAGAGTTTGCTCCGGATATCAACAAGAAAGTATGGAAAGCGGCTAAAAAAGCAGGTTATGGGAAAACCTTCATCGATGAGAGAGGCGATACCATCACCGACGACCATCTGTTTATTAACCGTCTGGCTCGTATCAAGACAATCGATATTATTCCCAATGATCCGGAAACAGGCTTCCCTCCGACTTGGCATACCATTCATGATAATATGGACCATATCGACAAGAATACGCTGAAAGCCGTCGGACAGACAGTGCTGGAAGTGATTTATAATGAAAAGTAAATAGTTAACTAGTAAACCGTAAATAACTTCATGTCAATTAATGAATTACAAGACGAAGTGATTGCTGAATTCAGCGACTTCGATGACTGGATGGACCGCTACCAGCTGCTCATTGACTTAGGTAATGAACAGGAACCGCTCGATGAAAAGTATAAGACCGAACAGAATCTGATCGAAGGCTGTCAGAGCCGTGTATGGCTTCAGGCGGACGATGTGGATGGAAAAATCGTGTTTAATGCGGAAAGTGACGCTTTGATTGTGAAAGGAATCATTGCTTTATTGATCAAAGTCCTTTCGGGGCATACGCCCGATGAAATACTGAATGCTGATCTTTATTTTATCGATAAGATAGGTTTGAGAGATCATTTGTCTCCTACCCGTAGCAATGGGTTGCTGTCGATGGTAAAGCAGATACGTATGTATGCGCTGGCATTTAAGGCAAAAGAAGGGAAATGAAGATAAAAAGGTAATATAGAATGAACGGTGGATATCCTGCGGACCAGGTATCTACCGTTCATTTTCTTTTTCCTCCTCCTGATATTCCAGTATATCTGCCGGCTGGCAGTCCAGTACTTTGCAGATAGCCTCCAGCGTAGAGAAACGGATTGCCTTAGCTTTTCCGGTTTTTAATATAGAAAGGTTGGCGGGGGTGATATCTATCTTCTCCGCCAGTTCGCCCAGAGATATTTTTCTGCGCGCCATCATGATGTCAAGGTTTACTATAATTGCCATAATTTTATTTTCTCGGTTTGAGTTAAATGGTGAGCTCCTGTTCTTCTTTCATTTTCAGCCCGATAGCGAATGTTTCGGCTACAATCAGGCAGCCGAGTCCCAATAATAAATCAGTCGTCTGTAGCGCCAGGGGAGCGATGATATAATGTTCAAGCGCGAATACTTCTTTCAGTCCCCAGTAGTTGACGACCTGCGGAATCAGGTAAAACACGAAGGACATAATCAGCAGACTACCCAGCCAGCGCAGGCGGCGGACATTCTTCCATTCGAATATCTGCGATTTGTTGATGCTCAAAATCAGCATGACAAAGATAATAAGTGCGGAGATGGTGAGCAGTGCATTCATGAGCGAACAGGAACTGCTGATAATCAGATAACTGTAGTTCACCTCTTTTCCGGTGCGTACCGCCATTTGCGTATACATGACGGGCACTTTCTCATTGTTACGGGCATTGATGATCGTATCCGGTTGGATCATGGCGATCGTAGGTACGACATCCACAAAACGGAAATCGCCTGCAAGCATAGGTCTGTCACATGCTTTCGATTCCTTGTGCTGTTCTTTGGCCAGACTCATTCCGGCTTTCATGCCTGTTCCGAACTGGTATCCTGTGGTATACAGAGAAAGTCCCAGAACTATGAATACCAATATGCTGAGAATATTCAAACGTTTTTTCATCGCTGTTATTTTTTTAGTCCGTGATATTTGTTTCTTCTTTCCAGGGATAGCGGACGGTCGTACGACGCATCGCCCAGATAACTCCTGCCAGTATCAAAACTGCTACAAAAATAGTAATTAGATAGGAGCTAGTGTTCATCAGATCGCTCATATTTTCTGCTTCCGGATATTTTGTACTGAGAAATACGGATAACGAATTATTCAGTATATGCATCAGTATGCAGGGGATGAGGCTGGCAGTCTTGTAATACGTCCATGCAAACAGGATACCGATCAGGAATGCTGGAAGTATCTGGGCAGGATTGATATGGAAAACACCGAATAAAAGGGCTGAAAGCAGAATTGCCTTTGTCGGGCTGTACTGCTGTAGCAATGCTTTGGTGATGGCTCCACGAAATAGCAGTTCTTCGAGTACGGGACCTATGACGGCTATGGCGAGAATGCCTCCCCAGCCGGACTGGAGGATATCGAAGGATTGTTCCATGATGTTGGGAATCCATTTCATTAGTTCCGCCAATGCGGATACGACGAAGCCACAGGTGAGGACAGCCAATGCGCTGAAGAACAGATACGGGGATGAAACGGGCGACCAGGTTATTTTCTTTGTGCTGATGTATCCGGCTTTCCATAAATAGATACCCATCATCAGCTGACCGGCCAGTTGCGCCGGAATCATAAGCATGGTGATAAGTGCGTCTTTGTCTAAGTTTCCGGTAGTGGCTACCAGATAAATCACACAGGGAATCATGACTAAAATGGGAGCAATGATCTGTGCGATGAGCAGATTCAGTAATATCAGTTTAATAGCAGTTCTCATATTCGTTTTATTCTTAGTATTCTTGGATAGGATACAAAGATAATCGTTTGTTATTTACTGGCAATGAAGCTGCACAGAAACATGGCTATCATTGAGATGGATACTACCAGCATCGATATACTCATTAATGACTTTTTCATAAAGTGTTATTTTTTAATAGATGATTAAATAGGAAATGTTTGTTTATCGATGATTATTTATCGTTTATCGATATGCAAATGTAGAGGTAAGTTTTGAGTTGGCAAAGGAAAAAGAGATTTTATTTATCGAAAAACAATAAAAAAGATATGTTTTTCGATATTATCGGACTCGTTTCAGCCGAAAAGAGGCTTATTAATGTGGTCAATTTAGAGAAAAAGGGGGATCATTTCTCCTGTTTGGCGGCGAGGAGAATGGCTTCAGTTTCTTCCGCATCCTTGTGAAGCTGTGCGATTAGTTCGTCGATACTATCGTATTTTAGTTCGGGGCGTGTCCGCTTCACGAAAGTAAGCCGGATAAATTTGTCGTAAATGTCGGAGTGGAAGTGAAGGATATTCACTTCGATTGTGCGGTTGGGACCATTTCCGATGGTAGGGCGGACGCCTATATTCAGCATTCCCATATAGGTCTTTCCGTCGAATGTGACCCATACGGCATAGACTCCGTCTGCGGGAATCAGTTTGTCGGGATCATCCACGCTTAAATTGGCAGTCGGAAAACCGATCTTCCGGCCTACCTGATAGCCGCCTACTACCGTTCCGTCCAGAAAGTATTCATAGCCCAGACAGCGGGCAGCTACGTCTACATCTCCCTGATGCAGCAACTTGCGGATTAAAGAAGAACTGACCGGAGCACTTTGGATGGTATCTATCTGTATATCATCTGTGTAAGCCTGTGCACGGATGACCTCAATGCCGATTGCCTGCCCGTAGCGTACATAATCGTCAAACCCTTCGCTGCGGTTGTGACCGAAACGGTGATCGTATCCTATCACCAGATACTTTACCTGAAAACGTTCTTTCAGTATTTGAGTCATGAATTCTTTGGCGGTCAGACGGGAGATGTCGGGCGTAAAATCAAGCATCAGGCAATAATCTACTCCCGTGCCTGCGAGCAGGTTTGTTTTTTCTTCGGGAGTAGTTAAAAGTTCCGGATGGTAAGCGGCGTTCATCACTTTGCGCGGATGAACGGGGAATGTGACCAATGCAGAACGCAGACCTTTGGCTGCCGCTATCTCCTTCACCTGTTGAATCAGATAGCGATGTCCCATGTGTACTCCGTCAAAGAAACCGATGGTAGCTACGCATGGTTCGGGAATCATAGCCGATGTGTCATTTATAATCTGCATACTTACATTCTCATTTTTTTCTGAAAAGATGGCTCCAGTCTTCACCGGCTTTCGGTGTGTAGGTCGAGATACCCAGTTCCTGAGCTACTTTACAGTTAATTTCGGAATCGTCAATAAAAAAAGTCTCTTTCGGGTCAATACCCGCATCTTCGGTCACCGCCTTGAATATTTCCGGTTCGGGCTTGGCCATTTTCATTTCATAAGAGAGATACGTCTTCTCAAAATAGTCCTCTACTTTGAACGTACGGTAGGGGAAGGCATTCTTGCATACCCATTTCCAGTGGATGTCATTGGTGTTGCTGAGCAGATAGACTACGTATTTCTCGCGTAGTTTGAGCAGCAAGTCGAGCTTGTAGGTCGGGATGTCTACCAGAAAGCTGTTCCAGGCTGCGTCGATCTGCTTGTCGCTTACCATCTTTCCCATCATCTCCCGAATGCCGTCACGGAATTCGGCAGGAGTGATCAGTCCTTTCTCCTGCTGCAAGAAGATTCCGTCCAGCTGGTGGGTGCAGAACTTTTCTTCTATGTTCTGGAACCCGATCTTTTTAAAGTTCTCAATACAACGTTCGCGGTCGAGATTTATCAGTACACCGCCTAAATCAATAAGTAAGTTTTTAATTCCTTTACTTTTCATTATTTTCTCATTTGTGAATACTACGTTGAACAAGGCGAATAAGTTCTCCAACCCATAACACCGTGGACGAAACGCCTATAATCAGAAGCCACGTCTGCCAGTCGAGCGGCTCTGTGCGGAATACAGCTCCACCGAACTGTACGATCAGAAATTGTCCGACCAGAATGGCCAGAACAATCAACTCCATGCCATACGATTTGGAAAGTCCCTTGAATGCCGAGTCGGTAGTGCCGAATACGCGGGCATTGAACAGGTTCCAGAATTGCAGCATGACAAAGAAAGTGAAGAAAATGGTGAGGTTATGTACATCCATACCTTGCGCACTGTGGTCGAAATAATAAATCATTCCGAGCAATACGGCGAGGAAGATCGTACCTACACCTAATATATTGTTACGCATCGCTTTGCTGATGATAAAGTCAGTGCTGCGGCGCGGTTTTTCCTGCATGACGGTTTCGCTGGGAGGGATGGAAGCGAGGGCCAGAGCGGCAAAAGTATCCATAATCAGGTTCACCCACAGCATTTGTGTCACTGTCAGCGGAAGTTCTGTTCCGATCATCGATCCCAATAACACGATCAGCAAGGCTACAAAGTTGATCGTCAGCTGGAATACGATGAAACGCTGAATATTCTTATAAAGAGAACGTCCCCACATGACAGCGGTACCGATGCTGTTGAACGAGTCGTCGAGCAGTGTGATGTCACTGGCTTCTTTGGCTACGGACGTACCTGTACCCATTGACAGACCGACTTGGGCATGATTCAGGGCAGGCGCATCGTTCGTACCGTCTCCGGTTACGGCGACTACGGCTCCTTTTTGTTGAAGCAACTGCACAAGACGTTGTTTGTCCGTCGGGCGGGCGCGGGACATGATTTTGAGGTCCATCACACGGTCCAGCGCTTCTTCGTCACTCAGTTCGGCAAAGGCAACACCGGTGATACGATTCCGGTCGGTATCTGTTTCCGGTTGCCACAGTCCGATCTGACGGGCAATTTCTGTGGCAGTTCCCGGTGTGTCACCGGTAACGATCTTGATACCGATACCAGCCGACTGGCATTTGGCCACAGCGGCGGGTACATCCGGACGAATCGGGTCTGAGATGGCTACGACTCCTAAGAAATTAAGGTCGTTGGCAGATACCAGTTCCGTGCAGTCATTCGGTTCGTTTTCTCCTACTATTTTGAAGGCAAAGCCGAGTGTGCGCATTGCCATATTCTGATAATTCAGCAACTGGGCTTCTACTGTCGAACGATATTCGACGGCATCTACCCGTCGGCCGTCCAGCACGACTTCCTTACATTTGCCGAGCACGATTTCGGGTGCTCCTTTTATATAAAGTACTTTCTTTCCGATGATCGGAGACTCGACGAGAGTCGCCATAAATTTACGTTCGGTCGAGAAGGTGAGCTGGTCGAGGATGCGGGCGTGTTCACGGAGTTCGAGATAATTTCTTCCCTGACTGTTGAGCCATAATAACAGGGCGACTTCAGTAGGGTTACCGACACCTTTCGGCTTTTCGCCCGTTGCCGCTTCTTCGAGGAAAGCGGTTGAGTTGGCGCTGATTCCTTCTGCGACGAGAGCGCTGATGTCATCATCGCCCAGGTTGCCGCCATTCTTGATTCCGTAGAAATTGGGTTCGTGTACCTGCATCAGGTTTTGAGTCAGTGTACCCGTTTTGTCCGTACAGATCACGGTGATAGCTCCCATCGTCTCGCAGGCGTGCATTTTCCGTACCAGATTGTTGGTCGAGAGCATACGGCGCATATTCAGGGCCAGGCTGAGCGTTACGCTCATGGGCAATCCTTCGGGGACGGCTACTACAATCAAAGTAACGGCCATCATGAAATATTTGAGGGTCCGTTCGAAAACCGGAAGCCACTCGTGCCAGCCGTTCAGCGAACCGAAATCAAAGAACAACAGTACATCTTTTACAAAGAAGATAAGGAAGGCAAGTCCGGCAACGGTAAAACCGATTTTACCGATCAGGTTCGCGAGCTTGGTCAACTGTATATTCAGAGGGGTCGGTTCCAGATTTTCTTCGGTGCTCTGGCGTGCTACCTTGCCGATTTCTGTGGCATCTCCCACGTGCAGTACGCGCATGGTACCGTGTCCGTCCACCACTGTCGTTCCGCGCATCACTAGGTTGGAGGCATAGGTTGCTTCTTCGTCAAAGTCCGCTTCGATCACAGTCTTGTTGATTACCGGTTCTCCGGTCAGGTTGGATTCGTTCACTTGCAGGGAGATCGCTTCCAGCAGCTGGCCGTCGGCAGGAATCTCTTCGCCTGTTTCCAGTATGATAATATCGTCTACAACGACGTCTTTACGTGGGATTTCCTGTACGTGTCCGTTGCGAATCACTTTTACGAGTGTTTCTTCATTGACGGCGTTCAGTAAGTCGAATTTTTTATTGGCATCATATTCGAAAAAGAAGCCGATGCCTGTGGCCAATAAGATGGCCGCTATGATTCCGATAGTTTCGGCATATTCATTTTCGATGATGGAAATGATCAGTGAAAATACGGCGGCTACCAACAATACCCGCACAACCGGATCTTCAAACTTTTCGAGATAGAGCTTCCATAAGGAAGGACGCTTGGGGGGTGTTAACAGATTGACACCGTTCTTTTCTCTGCTTTGTAGGACTTCGTCATCCGTAAGGCCTACATGATAATAATCGTCTTTTTTTGTAGTACTCATGCAAATACATGCGTTTGATTAGGACCGCAAAAATACAACATAAAATTGTGATAAAATGTTTAATTAAAACTTTTTATGAAGTTACTTTATTCGGGACGTCCGCAAGTACGATAGGGAATAGTAAACCAGAACGTTGATCCCTTGCCTTCTACGGAGTCTGCGCCGATTTGCCCCTCCAATTTGTTTACGATGGTTTTAGAGATGGAAAGTCCCAGCCCCGTTCCTTTCTTGTCTTTGTTCAGCTTTACGAAGCGGCCGAAAACTTCCGGTAGTTTGTCGGCAGGGATTCCGGCTCCGGTGTCGGTGACATAAAAATAAAGTTCGGTATCTCTTGCCTCATAACCGATGCTGATCGTTCCCTCCTGCGTGAATTTAATGGCGTTGGTGGTAAAATTGGAGAGCACCTGCGCGACACGGTTCCGGTCGGTCTCTATGCTACAGGAGGGAAGGCTTGGTTCTGCAATTATCCGGATGTTTTTTCCTGCGTCGTTGACTCTCATTTGGAAAAGCTGCCGCAAGTCGGATAGTAACAGATTGATATCTACCTTTGTATATACAAATTCCAGTGTACCGGCTTCTATTTTCGACATATCCAGGATATCGTTCACTAGTTGCAGCAGCAGATCGGCATTCATCTTTATGATCTCCTGATATTGTGCCTTTTCTTCTTCTGTATTGGCGCTGGCGAGTACTTCTGCAAATCCTGTGATGGCGTTGAGAGGCGTGCGGATTTCGTGACTCATATTGGCAAGGAAGGCAGACTTCGAAAGGTCGGCATTTTCTGCTTTCTCTTTGGCAAGTGTCAGTTGCTTTTCTGTTTCTTTAAGTTGGGTGATATCGTGCACGGTAAGTACCATATTCTCTTCTTCGTTAAGGAGAAAATAGGAACCGGATATCACGGCGTCACATTCTACGGATTTCTTTTCGGAAGTAAGCACGCTCAGAGTAGCTTCCAGATCAGTGAAGCCTCTTCTTTGTTCGAAAGCCTGGCGGATGGCACAACGTATGGGGCAGGAGCCACAGTAAGCATGAGTACCGCAGCCTCCTTCCGCCGATAATGCGTTGCGGCATTGCAATAAGTCGCCCACTCTCTTTTCTTCCAGACCTTTCTGAGTTCCGGTGAGTTGATAGTAGTTTGTTTTTAATACTTTGAAGTCGTTATCTATTAATAAGATATAGGCATGGACATTTTTCAGAATGGCGCTGGCGATGTGGTTGGTATGTTCCAGCTTTCTGGATTCCCGGAATAGTCGTTTTTGCATCCGAAGACATTTTCTCCGTTCCCATAGATAGCTGAGCAGGAGGATTGCACATATAATTAGCAGGATAGGTAGCAATGCTATTAGCATGATGTAACTTGTTGGTTTTGTTCTACAAATATGTTGCAAAGATAACTTTTTTACTCGGGATAAGAAATAAGTTCGAACAATTTGCATTTTATTTGCGTTATATTATTTAGTAAACCAATAAAAAAACGAACGTTATGAAAAAGTACATTTGCACAGTCTGTGAATACATTTACGACCCCGCACAAGGAGATCCCGAGAGCGGAATTGAACCGGGAACAGCATTTGAAGACATTCCGGATGATTGGACTTGTCCACTTTGCGGAGTCGGAAAAGAGGACTTTGAACCGTACGAAGGATAAAAAAATTAAGAGAGAGAAGAGATTATTAAAAAAATGACCGGAAAGCAGTGCTTCCGGTCATTTTTACGTTTCAGCTCATGCAGAGCTTTTTTTGTTCCTGTTTTTATACTGTCGGGTCAGGTGCTTCCTCATCGCCGCCGTCATCGCCGCCGTCGGGGTTGGGAGGAGTAGGAGTGTTTCCGTTGTCAACGATCTCGCTGCCGGTTACCAGTTTTTGAATACTTGCCTTTTTCAGCATATCCTTAAACTTGTATCCCGGAGTAAATACAATCTTCACCCGACGAATCGTGTCGGAATCCACTGCCGCTTCTGTCTCCTGGCTTTCGCTGCTGATGCCGGGACGGAATTGACCGAAATCACCCAGTTGTACGGAAATACCTTTGTTTAAGTTTATATTCAGCGTATCGATCAGTGCATCGAGTACAAACTTGACCGCTCCGCTGGGAACCATTCCCACTTTAGAAATCTCATCACACAAATCCTTGAAATTAACCGTATTGGTAATAAAATTCTGTGCTACATACTTTTCGGTTTTCTCTTTACCGAAACCAATCATTCTTTTTTTAACGACATACCTAAGTGCCATAATCTTTTTTGTTTTTTAATAGTTAGTAAATTTGTTTCTTTTGTTTTGTGATCACGATGCAAATGTATGTGTTTCCAAATGAACTGCCAAGAAAAAAACTCAAAGTGCGTTAATAAGTTTCTTCAACTAAAGAAATGGTCAGATGTTTTTTTTGTTGTTCTCCTTTCATCTTTTTCCGATTGAAGATTGTCCTTTTCATATCATATCCATACCTTTGTAGATTCAAGAACCCAACGTGGCTCCGGTGGCTCAGGAGCCGGGATGTCCGGAGAACGACCGGCTAGGCGATGGAAAGGGAATGAAGAATATGAATAAAGAATTAACGGATGTAGTATAAATGATGACTTCCTGTTTATTAAGAATACACAGTTTACGCTTTTTCGACGGAGGCTTGCATGAGGTTCCTGTGGAAGAAGTGATGACGGTTGCGCTTATTGCGATATTCATCTTTGTTCCGTGCCTGTGGCTTGTCCGGTATTTAAAAGATAAGAGGCTGGACTCGGACGAGAAAGACAAGTTTATACAAATACATATTATCTCGACCATTGTCCTGACTATTGCGGGCGGTGTTTTTGCACGGATGTCCGGACTTGTCAATAAATGGATAGACGAACAGCCGTTGATTATCGCTGTTTACATCGCTTTGGCGCTTAGTTCCTTCGGCATCATTGTCGGAAAAATGATCGACTTTTGGGTGTATTGTCTCCGAAAGAAGATGTTTTAAGTATCTGTATATAGATGCCTGTTGCCTCTGCCCGAAGAAGGTTGGAAACAGGCTTTGTCCGGTATTTATTGCTAAAGTATGGTTTTGAGGGTCGTTTCGATACCATCACAGGGCGACAATTGTCCCTATGATGGTAAGTGCCAAGTATGTACAGTTAATATAGAATGTTGCCATCAATATTCGGGGAATATATTCTGACTTTCTGAACAGGGATGAAGGTTCGTTGATTAATAAGGAGAGAAGGAGGAGTATGCTAAAAATGACCTGACACATCAGTAGCCATACGGGATATTCCGTAATGGAAGGTACAGCCCATGTTTGGAGCAGAGGAGTCATGTTTTGCAGAAGGAGATGGGCTGCAAAATAGCTCAAAAAGGAAACAGCTTCTTTTTTCTGCCGTAAGAGTGCATTTATGGTGTAAATCCCCATTCCTGCTTGCCCCAGCAATATAGAAATCTGGAAAAAATAGAATATCCAATATATTGCATTGGGGGTAATACCGTCGGTGGAAAAGTAATCATAGAAACAGAGTGAGGACACGCAGCTTATAGCAATCAGTCCTGCGCAGATAAATGAAATGATTCTTTTATTCATTGTTTTTATTTTAAAGCTAATGGGTTGTAGATAGCTGACCGTTAGGGCTGCTTATCTACTTGTTAGTAACTTTGTTTTGTTGTGAGTTATTGAGACGTTGAACTAACATTTCTCTGAACTCAACACTATTACATTCATTTATAAGTTCTTTGTATTTAATAAATTCTGTTTCCGGATACACAGACTCTATCAAATGTAACAATGTCCATTCTATCCCATATAAAGCAGTAGGTGGAAAGAGCTTGATTAAAATATGCGCTTCATCCAAAGTGATAGGCTTAGTTATCTTACCTAATAAGTCTGCATATTTATCAATCAATACATCTGTTGGTTCGTCTGTTTCATCGGGCATTGCACCCATTAAAGCTAATTGTTCAACTTCTTTTCTCATAATTCTATTGTTACTAACATTATACTAACAGCGGTCATTTAATATTCCGCTGTTATTTTCTCTAAGTGTACTGTTTAAAAGCCTTCCTATCCAATATACTTTTATAAATATTGGCTATCTATAAAACATATTCTCCTTATTCATCTAATGAGTTCAATTAGGGACATAAGCTATATGCATCAAATCATTTTCTTCGCATAAACCACCTGTTTTCCTGCTCCATAGCGCATCAGTATCTCTTTTTCGATAAAAGTGTTCAGCTCTTTTAGTGCACGCTTTTTGTCGTGACCGGTCATATGGCAATAATCAGTGCGAGTCATGCAAGGATATTTTTCAAGGTGGGCGGTTATTAGTGCCAGACATTCCGCTTCGCTACGTCCGTTACCTTTGGGGCGGGTGAGGGATTCGGTACGTTCCAATCTCATGTCATACCCTACTTCCCGCTTAAATTGTTTGGTCGGTAGATAGTTGATGTTTTTTAGTTTGATTGATTGTGCACGCACATCTTTCTTGTGCATTACGGGTGGTCCTTGCAGCGATACGGAGAAATAGCCGATCTCGCCTAATTCTACAATCCAGCCGTTAGCCAGTAAATCTTTTAACTCATTTTGAAAAGACTGCATTGCTCCTGCCAGTAAACTACGGCTGATTCCCGTAAATTTGTGCACGCGGTCCAGAAATTCGTCCTGACCGATAGTCCCTTTGGGAACAATGCGGGGATGAAGGGGTTGTTTTTCTCCTGTCTGCTTGATATCGGGAGTCTCGTAAAGGTCATACTGTGCGCTCATAACTTAAGTTATTTTGTTGTGTTATTAATATTTCCGTTCCTATAAACTAAGGAATCCGGCTTAAATATTAATTCGTTCTACTACAGTTCCCCGTGCGTACCACTATAGTGGGGCACAAGGGGAACTATAGTTCTTCTTTCGTACCACTATAGTGGCACGAAAGAAGATTTGCATACAAAGTTATTAATATTAAAGAGAAAAGGGTTAACCTTACGAGGTTTTTGCGTTAATTATTTATTTCCAGCCGCAATTCCTCTTGCATCACCTTGCTTTTCCCATCCTTTGTGTATCGGTACGACAGCAGAAATACATTATAAGTATGACCGAAAGATTCCTCTACCTTGAATGTATTGGGGTATTTGGAGTCACCGTCTATCTGAGTTACCTCAATATCCTTGTACGGCTTTATCGTGACATGATTGTTTTCCTCCACTTGCAGTATGATGGCGGTTTTGTTGATGTGATCCACATTGCTTTCAAAAGACTCCGTTCCGGCTATCACGCGTACGCTGTTGTGGGTGAGTGGAAACATCTTCTTGTTACCTGCGGTTGCCATCCCGTCTGCCAGACCGGTCATTGAATAGTAAACGTTTTCGCCCTGCGTTGCATAATCGTTCTTGATAAGTATTTGATATAGAATGGTGTTTTTGCTTTCATTAATCTCGACACCGGAGATATCCGTAGCTTTTAATCCTACGAAGTAGGTAGAATCCGGCGACAGTCCTTCGGGACGTATCTTGATCATGGTTCTGCCTGTCCGTTCGCCTGCATTGATCTGAATCTTGTAATCTACGATCTCGTATTTGTCACTGGACAGGAATTTGGCATAGCAGGCTTCATCGACGTCGTAAAGAGACCGATTGTAGAATTCCAGTGAAGTCAGGTCTTCTTCCAGCCCGATCACCATGTCTTGTTTCGGGGCATGGGTACCTCCGGTGCAGGCTGCGATATATCCTGTCGCCTCTTCTCCGGTAGGGGACAAGGTGACCACTTCTTCAAACGTGTTATAGTAGTCACTGCTGATTAGGGCCACTACATTCTTGTACATTTCTTTCTCAAACAGCGCATCGTCATTGCATGACGAAAGCGCTGTCATAAGTGCGAGTATCGTTATAAAATCTCGTTTCATTTTCTTTTTTGTTATTTAGATTAATAACCCGGATTCTGGTCGAGGGAAGGCAGTCTCCTCATTTCGTTGCGTGGTATGGGCACCCAGACAGACCTTTTGTCAACCACCCTCGTCAGGAATGAGGAAGAACTAGGGATGACACGCTGGTAGTAAGTCTCTTTGGTTGCGCCGTCGGGATTCATTCCACGGATAGGTTCCTGCTCTGTCTCTTCATAAATACCCCAGCGGCGGACATCATAGAAACGTCTGTTTTCCCATAAAAACTCTACCATACGTTCGCGTTCTATCTGTTTCTGTACTTCCGGCGTACTGTTGAGTTGATTGGCTGTCAGCCCCGGTAGTCCGGCTCTGTAGCGGACTTGATTGAATGCTTTTTTAATTTCCTCTTTGTCCCTGCTCATGGTATAAGGCTGACCGTCCAGTTCTACGGTGTGGGGGCCGGTCAGGTTGTTGAGTGCCTCCGCATACGATAGCAGGATTTCCGCGTAGCGGATGATGGGATAGGCTTTCTGGATATGACGGGCTCCGGTGCCGGTCCAGGCATCCATCGGGTTATTGTACTTTTTGATTACGTATCCGGTGATGGGATAGTTGGGTGAGGTGGCGGTAACACCGCCACGACCGTCTTCATCCTGATAGTAGTACTTGGCTGTGTGGTTGTTGAGAGTCGAACTGGACAATGCCTGCCATACTGCCTCATTGAATCCTACAGACGCGTAGAACCGCATTTCACGATTGGCGTACATCTTATATACACCGGCGTTGAGGGGATAGCCGGAAAAGTTGCGCGGTTCGGAAGTGAAGCCTGTCTCCGAGTAATATCCGTCGGCGGCGGCTTCTTCTTTCGTACGGCCGTCGTCCATCAGATAGGCGTCTACCACTTTCTGAGTGACGCAGAAACGTCCCCACCCACCCATCGAGGGAGGGAAAGAACCTTTGCTGATGGTTTCGTTGAGGTACGTCGTGTTTCTTCCCCAGATCAATTCCGGGTTGATGGACGCTACGGCTTCGCCGGTAAAGATGTCCGAATAAGATTTGAAAGGGTCTATTCCGTCGGCTCCGTTCGGGTAGGTGTCATAGAAATTGGGGTCGGAAGTGACTCCGGCGGGAAGTTCCGGTGTGTTGTCGTCTTTTGCATACGTATAGAGCTTGTACGCTCCCATATCCATCACCCGTTTTGCGGCGGCAGCAGCTACTGCCCACCGGCTTTCGTCATATTGTTGGGAGACATAATGCACACCGTCGGTCTTGCGTTTCCAGTTGCCGAAATAGGAGCTGGCAACAGGCCCCCCGTTGAATAGCGGGCTGGCATGTATCAGTCGCAGGCGGGCTACCAGGCCGAGTGCGGCTCCTTTGGTGGGGCGTCCGAAGTCCAGCGTAGAAACATCCTGAGGTGAGGGCAGCAGCCGTGCCGCTTTTTCGAACTCCTCACAAGTATAGTTCATTGTTTCGTCATAGGTGGCCCTGGGGCGGTCGTAGTATTCGATAGGTTCGTTGGTATTCACTACTTCGTCTCCCAGCAAGATTGCCGGACCGTAATCGACCAAAAGATTGTAGTAGGCGAAGGCACGGATAAAACGTGTGTATCCTTCCAGTCTGAGCCGTTCCGAGTTTGTCAGGTCTTTCGGGCGGTCGAGGTTTTGCAGGATGCTGTTGCACTTACGGATGATTTTGTAATACTTGCCCCATTGGTTCAGGTTGGGGGAGCCGTCTCCGAGGAAATCCTGTGTGATCTTTCCGTTGGCGAAATCCATGCCGTGATAGATATTGGCCGTTCCGCTTCCGGTCAGTCCGTTAAATCCTTCGTCGGTCGCCATCGGTCCCGGTGTGTACCCGTTACGGATGGTCTGTGCCTCATCCGGGAACATGGCTGCCGCTCCCCACATATACGCTTCCATATATCGGGCATTGGTGAAAACCGAGTCGATGTTGAATTCATCATCAAAGTAATTGTCTATGTTTAAGAAGTTGCTGCAGGATGTAGCCAACATGACTGCCTGAACCAAGAAGAACGTTCTTGCTGTTTTTTTTATTAGGGATGTTTTCATTTTATCGTTTATCGGGTGATGTATTTATTAGAGATTGACATATAATTGCAGGGAATAGGTGGAAGGGATGGGATATACACGGCCGTTCCAGCGTGCCTGCTCCGGATCGAAGAGTTTCACTTTATCCCATACATAGAGGTTGTTACCTACGAATTGGATATCCAGTGAAGAAACACCTATGCGTCTCAGAAATGCTGTTGCAAGATGGTAATTCAGGGTGATTTCCTGTAAGCGTATGTAGCGTGAATCGCCCTGCCAAAAGGTGGACAACTGGCTGTTGTTGCTGTTATTTCCATATTGCAGGCGCGGGAAACGTGCGTCCTTGTTTTCGGCAAGGGATGGGTCGATCCCGTGTGCGATGGCATAATCCTTGGGAATCCATCGGTTGGCCGGATTGGCTGCCAGGGTGAGTACATTTCCGGTATTACCTTCGAAGAAAGGCATATATCCCATTCCGTTGAGACGGGTTTCGTCGTTCACCGTCGTTTTTTGACCTACATAGAAAAAAGAGGTCTTGCCGGTTCCCTTGAACAATACACCCAAAGTCAGATTCTTGTAGCGGATTTCTGCCCCCAGGCCGTACATCAGCAGCGGATAAGTGCTGTGTGTCAACGGCACCATGTCCAGCTTGTCCACCATACCGTCTCCATTGATATCCTTATATTTGATGTCACCGGGCATTACCTCCCCGAAAGTCTGCTTGGGACTGTATTTGATGTCATCTTCGTCTTTAAACAGTCCGACTGCCTGATATCCGCGGATGGAATTGTACGGGAAATTATTGTATTCCAGATAGGGATACTCCAGATAAGCCTGCTCCCAGTTCTGTACTTTATTTTTGGAGTACGTGAAATTGCCCCGTAAGGTGAAGCCGAAATCGGGAGTGAAATCCTGCGTGAAGCTGATGTTTCCGTCGGCACCGTAACTTTTCATTTTACCCACATTCGCGTATGGATTGGAGACCACTCCTACGAACTCGGGCACCTGTACGCGTTGCTGGAAAATACCGTTACGCTGATCATGGAAAATATCGACAACGAAATCGATCTTGTTATTAAACAACTTTCCTTCAATACCCACATTGGACTTGATGGCCTTTTCCCACGCCAGGTTATCGGCTCCGATACGTGTCTCGCCAATAATCTCGATGTCGGGAACACCCCAAGCTGATCCGGTGCCTTCGTTCACTTTTGTAAGGTAGGGGAAGCGGACGTCGGTAATCCGGTCGTTACCTACCGAACCATACGAAGCCCTTATTTTAAGATAGTCGAGCCAGGGGAGCGCCTCTTGTATAAACTTGTAGCCGGTAGGTACCCAGCCCAATGCGACGGACGGGAAGAAACCGTATTGTCTGCCGGGCTGGAAGTTTTCGGAACCGGTATATCCGAAGTTGACGTCCAGCAGGTAAGTATCCTTGTAGCCATAAGTAAACCGGCTGGATACTCCCTGATAGCGCAAGGGAATGGCCGATAAGTTGCTTGTAGCGTCGTCCGTGTCTTTAGAATCGCTGATGTAATAATAGACCAGTGCGGATGTTCGGTGATCTGTACCGAAAAGCCGGTCATAATTGAGCGTAGCCTCAAAGTGGTATTTGCGGTACTGGCGGGTGGACTTGCTGTACGAGGCTTTTTTCTCCTGTACGGTCTCCTGCATGATGAGCGATCCGTCGCTTGCTCTGCCCAGCGCATTGTAGAGGGCCGGCTGCACGCTTCTCCGTTCATTGAAGTAGCTGTGGATATCGTATGCTCCCTGTACACGTAGTTTAAGCCCGTTGATCAATTCGGAAAAGTCCTGATTGATTGCCAAAGTTGATTTGCCCTTGTACACTTCGTTGGCAGCCTTTCCCGTATGGTTGATCATGACATAAGGCGATGACAGCTCTCCGGCACCGCGTCCGGGCAGCATACCATTGGAGTATTGGGTGGGGATGGACAATGGAGTAAGCCGCGACTGTGCTCCCCATATATATTCGGTATTGGCTACGCCGGGCTGATTCAACTGGGAAAGGAATCCGTCCGAACCCAAATAAACTTTCGTTGATTTGGTCAGGTTCACGTCTAGATTGATACGGTAATTATAGGTGTTGTAGCTGACGTTCGAACTGTATATACTGTTCTTGTCTACCTTATAGGCCGCACTTTCGTTTTTACCGCCCAGGCTCAGGAAATAACGTGCCACATCGCTGCCGCCACGTCCGCTTACATAATAAGTGTGCCGCCAGAATGTTTTGTTGAGTATCTCATCCTGCCAGTTTACGTTGGGATAGAGATCAGGGTCGAGACCGTCGCGTATAATTCCCATTTCCGTATCGTCATACAAAGGTGTTTCGTTCCGTACTGCTCTGGCTTCGTTTGCTAACTGCGCATACTCATAAGCTCCCAGATATTTCGGCAGACGGTTGAGGACGGACAGCGTGGTGTTGAAACGTCCGGTAATCTGAATTTTGCCCGAAAGCCCTTTCTTGGTGTTGACCAATACGACTCCGTTGGCTCCCCTTACTCCGTACACGGCAGTTGCCGACGCATCTTTCAGGATGGAGAAACTTTCGACATCGGCAGGGTCGATGGTGTTGAGGTCGCCTTCCAGACCGTCAATCAGTACAAGGGCACTGCTGTTGGCTCCGAACGTACCGATACCACGTACCCAGAAATCGGCGATATTCTGACCGGGCTCGCCACTGCTCTGCAAGGAAATGACACCGGCTGCCCTGCCTCCCAGCAAGTTACTGATGGAAGGGGAGGGGGACTGGATATCTTTAGTGCTGACCGTCGTAATGGCACCTACCGAACTGATTTTCCGCTGAACGTTTCCCAGTGCGACGACAACCACTTCATCAAGGGAATTGTTGTCTTCAAGTAGTGTGACCGTTAAGTCGGTTTTGGGCTCGATGGCCACGTGCTCCGATGGTTTGAAGCCGATAAAAGAAAATATCATTTTGTCTCCATAAACCACTTTCAGCTTGAAATTACCGTCATTGTCGGTTGTGGTACCTTTGGAGGGCTTGTCTTTGATGTATACCGATACGCCGGGCATGGATAGCTTGTCCTTATCCACGACAGTTCCTGAAACGGTAAATTCCTGAACTTGCTGCGCAAAGGTTGTTGCCGAAAGCAATAAGCAGAACGACATTAAGTATAAAATCTGTTTGATTTTCATTGTGAGTTTACTTTGTTATTCGATAACCAATTTGCGAATGCGTGCATTACCCCAGTCTGCAATGTAAATGTCTCCCTGTTCATTGACAGCCACTCCCCAGGGATTCTTGAATAAGGACTCTACCGGTCCTCCGTCCTTGTATCCGGCGACGCCGGGCTGTCCGGCAACTGTCGTGACGATATTGTCGGCAGATATCATGCGGATGCAATGGTTGCCATAGTCGGCAACGAACATATTGCCGTCGTTGTCAAACTTGATATCCTTGGGATAATTGAAGAGGGCATCTTCAATCGGACCGTCGCGGAAAGCGCTGCCGCCGGGAGCATTGAGACGCTTAAATCCGCCTGTTCCATCCGGATCGCGGAGGTCGAGCACCGAAATCCCTTGTCTGTATGCGGTAGGGGCGTTGGAGTGAAGCGTTATATACAAAAGCCAGGGCTTCGCTGGATTAATCGCCTGTCCGTATTGTGATCCGCTGGGACCTTGATGGATAATGTGTCCTTCGAATGTGTCGGGGTCTATTTTAGCGATCTTTCCATCACGGTATCGTGTATATAGATAGCCGTCATAAGGGCAGAAGGTGACGAAATTCTTGTATCTGTCGGCATCTACGATTGAGTTCAGATCCGCCTGTGAGTATTTTATGTTACGCTGGCGGGGATACCAGGCTTCACGCGGGTCGAAGGTAAACGTCACTTCTTTGACCGATTCGTGCGCGGCGGTCAGCATTCCGGTGGCACGGTCCACCGTTAAGCCGTTGGCATATAAGATACGGTTGGCAGCATCTGCTTCAATGAGAGGAGTCACAATGTTCTGCTGTTCGTTTATCCGGGCGATTCCAAATGTACCGCCGTCACGCCATGACATGAAAAGATTGCCTTCGGCATCCAGATCAAGATATTTGCCATACACCTGAGCGGTGGAGAGTGTTCCGGCAAGGAAGCTCGTTTCACCGTTTCCGGTGACCGTGCTGACCAATGCCTGTGTATGATAAGCATATGTTTCTTCGTAAGCGACGGAATCGGTGTCGACCACTACGGAGATACGGGGATTATCGCCCGGAAGGCGCGGTACAATGGCATAAATACGGCTTCCGCTTGATGAAACGACGGAGGCTCTGGCATTGTTGAAATATACTTTGATTTTACTCACATCGGTGCCGAAGTTTTTTCCGTCCAGAAGAATTTTGTCACGTGCTCCGCCTTCTTTGGGATAGAAGGAGGTCAGTACAATCGGTTGATCGGATTGGTGTTTTTTTTCGGTGGGCTCACTGTAGCTTTCGCAACTTGATAAATAGAAGAAAGCTACCAGCGAGCAGGCTAGGGATAAGTAACGATTCATAAAGTAATAATTTAAAATTAAATGATTATCCGCATGTAGTCCGTCGGATATCTTGATATTACACGGCTTTGATGGCTGGAAATTTATAGTTTGATGGTGTAATCCAAACCTTTATCGGGGGCTACGATGAAGTTGGTAACTTCAAAATTGCAGTCGCCTCTTTTGATACCGTTTTCAAACTTCACAGAGATTGTATGCTGCGTATGTGGTTTCAATGTCATTTCGCGGAAATAGACCAAAGAAGGATCATGTGCGGTCTTTTTCAGTTTCAGTACCAGATCGGTAGCGTTCATGACAGAAAATGTCACTTCTTTTTCGGTGCGTTTCACTTCTTTTATGTCTACGCATTTTTCAAAGAAGGGACGGAGGATTTCTTCACGCCCGATCACCAGTTCGCGGTAATAAACGGCAGTGCGGCGATTGTCGAGTGCTTCACGGATACCTTCCGGAGAACGTTCTTTGGCAAAGACAAACGTCATCGTGCGGTGTTCGCCTTTTGAAAAATCATAGTCTGTCTGGATAGGCTGGTGGATATCGGAAGTTCCTATCATGGTCAGATTCTTGTCCAGACACCATTGAATGGCTTCGGGCATGAAAAGACCACCGTTGGCTACTTCAATGCCGTGCATGCAGCCGTCATTGTAGAGTTGTGTATGCTCAGGCCACCACAGGGTGGAGTCCGGCTGCTGGCGTGCCCAGCCCGGATGATTCCAGAAGATAAAGGCTCCTTGTTTTTTTGCCTCATTGAAAGCGTCTTTATATGCCTTTTGTTCCAATGGATTGGAGTCGTTCAGGAAGATTGCATTAAAATGTCCCGGAGGCATGGAACGGGTGATTTCACTGCCTCTGATTAGAAGTATTCCTAACTTCTTCGCCTGCTTCTGAGACAGTTCATAAGAGCGGTTATGATCTGCTATAATGTCTTTTTTGTGTGGGCGGTACTCAATATGTTCTGTCAGAGAAATGGCATCCAGTCCTTCTCGATATGCTTCGTCTACACGTACGGTAGGCCATACCAGACCGTCCGAAAAAACACTGTGCATGTGAAAGTCACATTTTAAAGTAGTGTACCCGTTCAGATTGGGAACTTGAATCTCATTGCGGCGTTGCGCTTGTGCGCTCATTAAACACATTGCTGCCAGTGCAACTCCCATCAATACTTTTTTAATTTTCATTTCTTTTGCTTTAAATTAGAGATTTGGTTTTCTTTTGGAATGCCTCTGTCCGGTCATTGGAAAATGGTACTAAACATAGGCCCCTGTGTATTTTGGCGCAAATGTATATGCAAAAAAAAGACCTGCAATAGGCGCAGTAAAAGCTTAACGGGAACTTCACGGAAAAGAAATGTAATCGTTAACGTCTGTGAAAAATGTAATGCCTTTGTAAAGTGTGAGTGTCCTTGTAAACGGACATGAGTTGTTTTGTCTGTGTGGAAATAAAAAAGAAATGGATAGCCAATTTATGCGTTGCAGCATAAAATTGACTATCCATTTCTTTGATTGAGTTCCTCTTTATTTAAGAGGCTTTCTTCTCTTTTACATCACTGCTGGCTTCTACCACATTCACTACATAGTCGCCCAGTTTCTCACATTCGGCGATAATATCCATATAATAGACTCCCATCTGATAATCATATTCCTTGTTGTTGACATCCAGAATATTCTGATTTTTCAGTTGGTTACGGTAGTTATTGATTTCGTTTTCGATGTTGAAAGACTTGTTGATATCAATGCTTTGGTGTTCCGGTTTCTCTACCACCACAATCATTTGTGCGAGGGCATCATCGGTCAGCTTCATCATGAAGTGGATGTGCTCGTATTGCTTTTCGGTAAAGTCCTGATTCGTCTGGCGTTTCCGGTTGATGGTGCGTGCCAGGTTGTAACAGCTGTCGCCGATACTTTCGATTTCCGTCACTTCGCGCAGCATGGCACGTATCTGCAACTTACTTTCAGAACTCAGACGCCCTTCGGATACCTGATTCAGATAATTGGCTATTTCAAGTTCCATGTTGTCGCTGATGTTCTCGTACTTTTCTACGCGGCTGAACAGCTTGTTAAAGTCATCGTCCTTTTCGGTGTGCATCAAGTCCTGCACCATTCCGAACATACGGTGGGTACGTTCTGCAAACAGGTGGATTTCCTTGCGTGCCTGCAGGATAGAAAGCTCCGCAGTAGAAAGCATACCGCCGGTGATAAACCGAAGGCGAGGTTCCTCGTCTTCCTCTTTCGGGTGGATTAATGCGCATACGGTGCGTTCGATCAGTTTCACTCCCCATATCAGGATACATACGTTACAGATATTAAAGATAGAGTGGAAAGCGGACAGTTTATAAGAAATGGCTACTTCCGGATTATTGCTCTGGAAGAAGGTATCCACTACCCAGTTGACCAGTTCCATGAAAGGATGGAAGATGATCAATACCCAGATCACACCGAACACATTAAAAACAAAATGGGCCAATGCTGCCCGCTTAGCCTGTGTATTGGCTGTTAATGCGGCAAGATTGGCCGTGATGGTAGTTCCGATGTTTTCGCCCAGTACGAGCGCTGCTCCCAGTTCCAGACTGATCCAGCCGTTGGCGCACATAATTAATGTGATTGCCATCGTGGCGGCTGAGGCCTGTACGATCATAGTCAGTATGGTACCGATGAATAAGAACAGGAGAATGGAGAAGAATCCCATATCCGTGTAGTTCTGTACGAAGGCGAGCATTTCCGGATTGGCGTTCAGGTCGGGAGCATTTGCTTTCAGGTAAGAAAGTCCCATGAAGAGGAAGGAAAAACCGAAAATGAATTCACCGATGGACTTGCGGTTGCTCTTGCCGGAGAAGATGAGCGGAAGGGCGATGGCCAGAAGTGGAAGAGCGAAGGCGGCCATATCAACCTTAAATCCGAAAATTGAAATAATCCATGCCGTAACCGTCGTACCGATATTGGCACCCATGATGACACTGATGGACTCGGCCAGTGTAAGCAAACCGGCGTTGACGAAACTGACGACCATTACTGTTGTCGCCGAGGAGGACTGGATAAGGGCTGTGATTAACACTCCTGTTAATACCCCCGTTACCCGATTGGTGGTCATAGCTGTCAGGATACTTCGTAGCCTGTCACCTGCGACTTTTTGTAAGCCCTCGCTCATTATCTTCATGCCATAAAGGAAGAGCCCTAACGAGCCTATGAGCTTTAAAAAATCATAAAAAGAATATTCCATCTATAATAATTTTAGTGGTTGTTTGTTCTCTATCTGATTACTAAGTATATTTAGTCCCATGTTATTCACCTTATTAAAAAGACTACGATGAAACAGATGTTACAAATATGTTGCAAAAATAATAATATTTATAAAGAATTCCCTATCGGAAGCTCACTTTTGGATATTTATTACGGTTTTAATCTTAATTTTCCTTATCAGGTAGTCAGTGCCAAGGTGAATAACCGTTCCGAAGGTCTCAATTTCAAAGTATATAATAACAAGGATATAGAGTTTCTGGATGTACGCGATTCATCCGGTATGCGTACGTATGTGCGGTCACTCTGCTTTGTCTTGTTCAAGGCTGTCAGTGAGCTTTTTCCCGAAGGGAAGCTGTTTGTGGAACATCCGGTATCCAAAGGTTATTTTTGTAATCTGCGGATCGGTCGCCCTATTACATTGGAAGATGTGACGCGTATCAAACAGCGTATGCAGGAGATTATCGCAGAAAATATCTCTTATCACCGCATCGAATGCCATACGGCTGAGGCTGTACGGGTGTTCAGTGAACGCGGGATGAATGATAAGGTGAGGCTGCTCGAAACTTCCGGTTCACTATATACCTATTATTATACGCTGGGCGATACGGTCGATTATTATTATGGTAATCTGCTCCCCAGTACCGGATATATCAAGTTGTTCGACATCGTGAAATACTATGATGGCCTCTTGCTGCGCATTCCCAATAAAGAGAATCCGGATGTGCTGGAGGAAGTGGTGAAGCAGGAGAAGATGCTGGATGTATTTAAGGAGTATCTCAACTGGAGCTATATCATGGGACTTAATAACGCCGGCGACTTTAACCTCGCCTGCGAAGAAGGGCACGCTACGGATTTAATCAATGTAGCGGAAGCATTGCAGGAAAAGAAAATAGCCCAGATTGCCGATACGATCTTCCATCGTGGGGAAAACGGTGACCGGGTGAAACTGATTTTGATTTCCGGTCCGTCCTCTTCGGGAAAGACCACGTTCAGCAAACGTCTTTCCATCCAGTTGATGACGAACGGGCTCAAACCCTTCCCGATCTCCTTGGACAATTATTTCGTAGACCGTGAAGAGACACCTCTGGATGAAAACGGTAACTATGATTATGAGTCTCTGTATGCGCTCGATCTGGAATTGTTTAACCAGCAGTTACAGGCTTTGCTGCGCGGTGAGGAAGTGGAGCTTCCGCGTTTTAACTTCTCTCTGGGGAAGAAGGAATATAAAGGTGATAAACTGAAAATTGAGGATAATACGATTCTCATTCTGGAAGGTATTCATGCGTTGAATCCGGAACTGACACCGCATATCCCGGATGAAAAGAAGTTCAAAATTTATGTCTCGGCATTGACCACTATTTCTTTGGACGACCATAACTGGATTCCTACAACAGACAATCGTTTGCTTCGCCGCATTATCCGCGACTTTAATTATCGGGGATATTCGGCCCGCGAGACTATCTCCCGCTGGCCTAGTGTGCGTGCCGGCGAAGATAAATGGATATTCCCTTATCAGGAGAATGCGGATGTGATGTTCAATTCGGCGCTGTTGTTTGAATTTGCAGTGCTTCGCCTGCATGCGGAACCTATTTTGATGGGTGTTCCGCGCAATTGTCCGGAATATTGTGAGGCGTACCGGTTGCTGAAATTCATTAAATATTTCGTTCCGGTGCAAGATAAGGAAATTCCCCCGACGTCTTTACTCAGGGAGTTTTTGGGAGGAAGTAGCTTCAAATATTAGATAATAAATTTATTTAAGAGAATTATTTTGGAATTTATAGTTATTGTATAAATATAAGTTCGTAACTTCGCGCCGCAAAAAACAAGCGTGGCAATATGTTGTTGTATTCCAGGGAAAGGAAATAACTGTAAGATTAGACTTAAATAATGAACATTTGTACGTTCTTTCCGTTTATGTTATTACACAGCAAAAAAAGGGTATATGATATTTTATAACAATTTACTAGCGAAATGCTTTTTAGGGAAAAAGAAGCATTATTTTATGATAGGAGGGTTATTCTTTACTCGGTACAAGTATTTGGAAGTTTGGGAAGAAATGGAGTTAAGAATACATGCACGGCAATTCTGGGAGTGTTTTTTATTGACTTTAATCCCAGCATTGGGTTTGTCACTATGGTTTTCATGGTGGTGGATGGTGCTTCCGTTCATGACATATCACTTGCTTTACTGGTTTGAAAAAGCAATTAGTTCTCATTCGGTTTTTAACTGGGAGGCATTGACCTATTGTGGTGATGCCGTTTATATGAGAAAAAGAAAATCCTATGCCTGGATGAAATGGTATGGGAAGAAAACTTTTCCGAAATCGGAATGGGAAGATTAAAAGAATAGAGAGACGTTAAAACTCTCTTGCGGATTTATTCAGGCACGGCTTACACAGATTAATATGGTTTCGATTAAAACAGAACCATAAAAACTCTGTAAGCCGTGCCTGAATAATGATATGATAACAGTTATTTCTGCTTTCGGCGGTTTTTCCTTTTCTACTGCTTTTATTTCAGATGTTTCTTTATCCAAAGCAGATGTCCGTACTCTGTGTCACTGGAGGTCCAATGTTCATTAATAGGAGTGATCAATGCTTCTTTCGGGCAATTCAATACATTATATACAATGTAGCTGGTAGTCGGTGGACAAACGTCATCATTGAATCCCCATGTCATATAAGTATCCGCCCTGATTAATTGGGCAAAGTTCACCACATCATAATAAGCCATTGTTCTGATCTTTTCGGGAGTATCCATATCTACGGTATTTCGGAAGAAATGGGGGTAACCTCCGGCACGACCGGCTTTGTAACCTGCCATATCGCTTAGAGCCGGATGATTGGCTACGCAGGCCGTTACCCGCTGATCCAGTCCGGCGGTGACGAGTGCTAATGCTCCTCCCTGGCTGCCGCCTTGAACGATTACATTCTTTCCGTCCCATTCCGGTAGTGAGGTCAGTAGGTCGATGCTGCGGACACAGGCCAGATATACCCGTTTCATGTAATAGTTGTCGCGGCTGTCCAGACCGTTGGACAGGTAGCCATTTTCTCTGCCGTTGAAAGCGGCACTGATTTCTTTGAATTCTTCTTCGCTCATTTCCGGGTTCAGCCCGTGAATCTCTATTTCAAAACGGATGCAGCCTTGTTCGGCGTAATACTTATGTCGCAAAGGTTCCTTGATTGTTTTGATTCCTGCGCCCGGAGGACATAGTACGACAGGGTATTTGCCTTCTTTCTTCGGATAGAACAGGTAGCCGTAGATACTTTGTCCGCGTTGGTTCACCTGCAACTTGATAAGATAGCAGTCTATTTGGTCGGTCGAGTATTTCTTTACGTGCTCTTTGGTGTATGTCAGCGGAAATTTGGCCAGTTCCACCTTTTCGTTCTCCCAGAATTGCTGAAAGTCGGCAGGCATGGTGGTATACGGACGGAGCTTTTCCGGCGAGAAACCCACTTTGACGTGATGGGAGTATTTCTTTCCGTCTACGGTGGTGGTCAGGCGGCAGTCTCGGAAGCCCGGTTTCTTCATGGTGCCTACGGGGATTGTTGCCTTTCCTTTTCTCATGATGACTGTTCCTTTGGTATCGGCAGGCATCATTTCTCCGCCTATTTCGAAATTAATCGCTATGCTATCTCCCGGAATGCCGTATTTGTAAAACTGTACTTCTACATTTGCCTGTTCTCCAGTTTTGTAAAGCCAGTCGGCATGATCGGGTACGGTTACCCAAAATACGTCACTCCGGTAGGGATTATTTTCGGCAACCGCGAGCAGCGTTGTCAGTAACAACGCTGCTGATACGTAAAATCTTCTCATATTCATTTTACTGTTCAATATAACTGTCATTCGTTTTCTCATTCTATTTTCCATCTGATCGGTTTGTTAATTACGCCGCAATATTAGGGAAGATTAGAAAAACAGAGGTCGATAAAATGTTCTATTAAGTGTAAATTTAGAGCAACTTCCACTCGAATGTATGTTTTCCGGCTTCTAACTCTATGACACGTTCTCCTTTCACAGTATCGGGCACGTATAAAGTGGCACTGCTGTTGGCAGGAATCGTCACGCTGTACACAACACTTTTTTTCTTACGTTCCCATTGGGACTGAATCTCTCCGTACGGAGAACGGTGTCTGGCCTCAAACTGCTTTAAATCACTGGGGAAGTTGGGGCGCAGGAGGATATGTTTAAAACCCGGCTGCTGTGGGTCGGGGAAGATACCGCCCAAGCCTTTATAGAACCATCCTCCGATTTCTCCGAACATCATGTGGTTGTCCGAAATGTCACGTGTAGCATTCAAATCCCAGTTTTCGAGCAGGGTGGTGGCTCCGTTGGCAATCCAGCAGCCCCATGACGGGTAGGTGTCTTGTGCAGCTACTTTATAAGCGGTTTCGGCTTCTCCGTTTTCACTCAAGGCGTTCAGTATGGCTTTGGCTCCCAATACACCCACATCCAGATGGAAACCGGCTTCTTCCACCTTCTTCGCCAGGTTGCGGGCTACTTTTGCTTTCATATCCTTGGGGACAATACCCCACATCAGCGGTACGCTCAGTTCCGTCTGAACGCCGCTGGCGTATATACCGGTTTCCCTGTTCAGATATTTGTCATTGATCGCTTGCCTGATCTTTTCCGCAAGCGCCTGATAATGTTCGTAATCTTCCTGCTTGTTGAACAGCTTTGCGGCATTGGCCAGTATTTTAGTATCTACATAGAAGTATACCGATGAGGTCAGTTCTTTGGACGAATGCGATTTCACAGGAACCCAGTCTCCTCTTCCCCATGAAGTCAGTCCGCTTGGGCTGGTACGGTCTACGTAGTCTACATATCGTTTGATGTTTTCGTAGCAGTCGGCTAATAATTTGCTGTCTCCGTAGAACAGATAAATATTCCAGGGAATAATGGCGATTGTACTCGTCCAGTCCAGACCGTTGTCCGTGCCGTATCCCCATCCTCCGGTCGGAATGATGTCGGGTAATACTCCGTTGGGTTGCTGTTCGTCACGGTGGTCGGCTAGCCATTTTTCGTAGACTGTGATGCCGTCATAATTATATAGTGCTGTTTCTATCGCAAAATGTCCGTCTCCCGTCCATCCGTTTTTCTCCCGTTGGGGGCAATCGGTGGGATACCCCATCAGATTGGACAGATAGGCGTTGTTGGTAGCCCACCACAATCGGTTCACGAGTGGGTTTGACGTGTTTATCTCTCCTTTTTGCGGAACGTCGCTATGAACGAAATAAGCAGTCAGACTGTTTTGATCGAGTGCGACAGGCTTACTGCTTGTTACTTCTACGTATCTGAAGCCTTTGTAGTTAAACCGTGCCATAAACTCGTCTTCTCCCTTTCCGCTCAGGATGAGAATATCCGTCTGGAATGGGTCTTTGTCATCTACCGGACGATGGTATACGTCAATGTTTGACATATTCACCCGTCCGTTGTCATAGATGCGTTCGCCGTGTTTGAGCCTTACTACCGTTCCTTCTTCTCCGGATACCTTGATGCGGGTCACTCCGGACATATTTCTGGCAAAGTCGAATACATACGTCGTGTCGTTCACTTTCTTAAGAGCTTTTGCCGGTATTGTTTCTACGATACGAATCGGCTGTACCTGCTGGGATATGACGTTTTGAGAAGGGACGGCTCTGTAACCTACTTCCTTCCATTTCGAATCGTCAAAATCTGCCGTATTCCAGCCTTTCTGTTTCAGGCGGGCGTCATAATGTTCCGCTGTATAGATGCTGTTGAAGATCAAGGCCCCCGAAGAAGTCTTCCAGTCTCTTTCGGAGCGGATTACTTCTGTCGTGTCGTCTTCGTAGGTAATTCTCAGGTCCATGCAAAAAGCGGGGCGGTTACGCCACGGTGCGCGGTCAAAGTCCCAGACTGCTTTTGACTGATGGTTGTACCAGCCATTCCCCAGCAGTACGCCAATCGCGTTTTTACCTTTCTGAAGTTGGTTGGTCACATCATAAGTCACATAGAAATTCCGTCTGTCGAAACGGGTATACAGCGGGTCTAGCCGATGGTTTCCGATTTTCTCTCCGTTGATGTATAATTCGTATAAACCGGCGACGGCGATGTACGCTCTGGCGGATTTGACTTTCTTTTGAGTGTCGAATGTTTTTCTGAAATAGGGGGCGGGCTTATAGTTGATGTCTCTGTTGTCGCCAATCCATGCGCCCTGCCAGTTCTCCATTCCCATCATTCCGGTCTCGAAGCTGTTGATGTCCGAAGTAGCCTTTTTGCCGTCCTTATCCCATACATTCACTTTCCAGTAATATTTGGTAAAGGGTTGAAGATTCTTTTCCGGATAGGTGACAAGGATTTGATCCGATTCCTTTTTCCCCGAGTTCCAGATTTCCCCGTTTTCGTTGTTTGCTTTCAGTGAGTCTGTGCTGACTATTATCTGGTAAGCAGTCTGCCGGGCTCCTTGTCGGGCATCGTCCAGCATCCACGACAATCTGGGATTGGCATTGTCGATGCCCAGCGGATTGATCAGGTGGTCGCAATGAAGGTTCACGGGCTTGCATTCTTCTTGCTTTTGTGCAAGGGTGGGTTGCAGTGCACAACATGCAAGTGCAGTCACTAAATATATTTTTTTCATTCTGTCTATTTGTTTTCCTTTTTAACCACAAACTGATATGTACCGGACTGTAGTTCTAATACTGCCTTTCCATTCATGAAAGTAACCGAAGAAACTCCTTCCGCTTTCACGGCAGCTTTTCCGCTTTCTTCTACTACATAGTCGAGAGTAGGTAATAGTAAGTGAAGAGTGGCGGTGGTGTTGGCAGGTATCGTCACTTGGTAAGAAACCGTTCCGTCATTTTCTTTTTTCCAGCTGCTCTTGATATCTCCATAACAGGAAGGGAACGAAGCATTTACCCAGTCAATCCGTTCCTGACCGGCGGCAACTTCCGGACGGTTGTCCGGAATCGGCTGTAATACGATGTGCTTGAATCCCGGACGTGTTTCGTCGATATCTATACCGCCCATTGTGCGGTACATCCATTCGGAGACTGCTCCATACGAGTAATGATTGAACGAGTTCATCGATACGGGGCCAAAACCTTTCTCTTTGGTATACGAATCCCAGCGTTCCCAGATAGTGGTTGCTCCCTGGTCTATGCTATACAGCCAGGAAGGGTTGTTCCGTTGCAGCAGTAGATCGTAAGCCGTATTTGATTCTCCGAACTGGCTTAATGTCTGATTCAGGATGGCTGTACCCACGAATCCTGTGCTCAGACGGTTACCGTTGCCGGTAATCTTGCGGACCAGTGTTTCCACTCCTTTCTTCCGTGCTTCTTCTGTCGGGAATAAATCCAGTTTCAAGGCAAGCAGATAGGCCGTCTGGCTCTTTTGCTTCAAGTCTCCGTCTGCATCGACGTAGCGTGTCTGGAATTCTTTCTTGATTTCCTGTGCCAGCTTTCTGTAAGCCTTTGCTTTGGAAGCGTAGGCATCACAGTCGTCCGTTTTCAATGCTTCCGAAATTTTGGCCATCAATTGTGCCGTATATGCGTAGTAGCATACACTGACATAGCGGCGTTCGGTATCTTCGTACGATAGCCAGTCGCCATAATTTGTTCCGGCACCGTTATAGTTATAACCGTCTCCTTTTTGACGGGACAGGAACTCCATGTATTTCTCCATAGATGCATAATTGTCCTGCAATATCTTTTTGTTGTCGTACATCAGATAGATAGTCCAGGGAACGATGACACCGGCATCAGCCCAGGCTGCTTGTCCGTAGCCTACCCATGAGTGTGGAGCTACATCCGGATAGGCGCCGTCACTTCGCTGACCGTCACGCATATCTCTCATCCATTTTTCGAAGAAGGCGGATACATTCGCATTATAAGAAGCGGCACGGCAGAACACTTGCGTGTCTCCGGTCCAGCCCAGACGTTCGTCTCTTTGCGGGCAGTCGGTAGGGATGCTCAGATAGTTGCCTCTTTGTCCCCACATGACATTGCTGTATAACTGATTGATTGACCGGCTGCTAGTGACAAACGAAGCTCCCTCTTCGGTAGCGGAACCGACCACTTCCCCTATCAGGGAAAGTACCTCGATGTCTTCACTTGCCGTTATCTCACAATACTGAAAACCGAAGAAGGTCATGGACGGATGGAATGATTCGCCTTCCTTGCTTCCTTTCAGGATATACTTCAATGTTGCTTTTGCACTTCTGAGGTTGGCGGTATATATACTTCCGGCAGGGCCGTCGTCTCCGCGTGATTTATCTCCCGTGTCGTTCAGCATCTCGCCGAAACGGAGTTTCATCTCCGTTCCCGATGCACCTTTTACTTTGAACCGAACCCAGCCGACCATGTTCTGACCTAAGTTGTAGACGGCCGTTTCACTTTTCTTTAGCCGGATAGGAGCCGGTTTGTCCGTAATACTCACTACATTGATTTTACCGTCTTTTTCACCTTGGTAAACAGTAGTGGACAAAGGGATACGGCTCAGATGCGGACGTACCTGAACGGTGGGTCCGGCAAAGGCGATTAACTCTCCTTTGAAATGAGGGTTGACAGCCGTCTTGTTCCAGTTGGCAGTATTATATCCGGGCTTCGTCCATGCACTTTCTTTTCGGGCGTCATAAGTTTCTCCGTGGTAGATGTCTCCCATTCGTATGGCACCGTCCATGGATGACAGCCAGGAAAGGTCCGTTACTACCGTTTCCGAAGTGCCGTCCGTATATTTCAGTAATATCTTTGCGATGAATCCTACTTCGTGACTGCCATACTCTCCGTGGCAGACGTCACTGTTCCACCAGCCGGAGGATACCTGGGCGCCGACTGCGTTTTCTCCTTTCCGGAGCAAATCGGTGATGTCATACGTCTGATAGTGGGCTGTTTTGCTGAAATCCGTCCATTCCGGCTTCAATTCGTCATAGCGTATGCTGCCGTCTTCCATCTTGTTTCCTACCCGTTGTCCGTTGATAAACAAATCATAGACGCCCAGAGCCGAACTGTAGATGCGGGCGGATGCAATCTTCTTTTTTGCCTTGAATTCTTTACGGAACATGGGTACTCCGCTCATGTCAACCTGCAATACCCGATAATCGCCGGAACCGGAAACCATATTCAGTTTACGATTACCTCCCACAGATACGATTTCTCCGCCTTCAAAAGCGGACTGAGGTTTCTCGAAATCCTCTTTCAGAACGACTTTGGCTTCTTCCTTGTCGCCTTTCTGTTCGTACTCTGTCAGTACGATATTGTCAAACATGGCCGTTTCGTTGGTGTTATTCCCTCTGAATGCCCGGAAGCCGATATATCCATTCGATAGTTTGGAATCGGTGTCGGTATAGGTATCCACCAGTACCTTGTCAATATAAGTCTTGACCACTCCATCTTTTGCTTCGATTGCCAGATGGTGTTCTTTATTCAGCAAGTCGGATTTAGTGAAGAATTTGCCGATCGGAGTATCCGAACTTTGCAGGCGTCCCCTGTCATAAATATGTCTTCTGATCAAAGGCTCTTTTTCATTGTCCAGCGTATTGACAGACCACATGAATACGTTGGAAGCATCGCGTGCGCCGAAAAGAACGGATGCGTTGCCGGAAGTCAGTGTGACATCCATTTCCAGCAGCATTCGTGCCTTTGTCTGTTTCTTGTCTTCCGGATTGATTTTGGAATTCTTGTTTATTTGAGTTGCCTTGATCCATTGCGCTCCCGACCATCCGTCGGACAGCAGTCCTGTTTCGAAGAAAGCCTTTTCCGTCGAAGTCTCTTCTCCGGTTTTGTTGTTCCACACGGTTACTTTCCAATAATAGCGGGTGGAAGGGGTGAGAGCCGGTCCTGCATAACAGATGTGCAATGATTCGTCAGATGCCACCTTTCCGGAAGTCCAGACCGGATTTAGACAGGCTGCATCGGTCGCTACCGTGATTTGATAGGCTGTTTGTCTGACTCCTCTTTCCGCTGACTCTAGTTGCCAGCTGAATCGGGGAGCTGTTATGTCCAGCCCGATAGGATTGGTCAGATATTCAACCTGTAGTTTTTTGATTGCTGCATTCGTGGGCAGCAGAAAAAGAATAGATAAAAGTAACAAAGTAGTTCGTGCCATTAGTTTAAAGTATTAATAGTTTGTTATGATGGGGGATACTTGCAAATATAGTGCTTATTGTCTTGGATAGACATAAGAATTTTGACACTAATACTTAAAAATATGACCGTCCCCTTGAAATAATAAATGCCTATACTTGTTGTAGTACAGGCATTTATCGTTTTATGTGAATTCCGGTGCCTTATCCTTTAAAGCAGGGGTTATCTTAAAGCTTCCACTTCTTCGGGTGTCAGCGGAATTTTCTTGCCGAGTCGGCGGGCACCTGTCTCCGTGATGAGATAATCTTCTTCGTTGCGGATACCGCCGAAGTCTTTGTAAGTTTCCACTTTGTCGTAATTGATAAAATTGGTGAACTTCTTTTCTGCTTTCCACATATCAATCAGTTCGGGGATGAAGTAAATGCCCGGTTCTACGGTATGTACGAATCCCGGTTCCAGTGGAATGGCGAGGCGTTGCGACTTGCGTCCGAACTGCGTGCTCTTCGGCTGACCGTTGTATCCTACCCATATCTCACCCAGATTTTCCATATCGTGAACATCCAGTCCCATCATGTGTCCTAATCCGTGCGGATAGAACAGGGCATGCGCGCCTTCGCGGACAGCATCTTCCGTATTTCCTTTCATTAGTCCGAGAGTTTTCATGCCGTCTACCATGACGCGGGCGGACAATTCGTATACATCCATATAAGGAATGCCCGGACGAAGCGCCTTGACAGATTCCAGATGCATCGCATTCTGGATTTCGTAAACTTCGCGCTGGCGGGTTGTAAATTTCTTATCCGCAGGAATCGTGGACGACATATCGCCTGCATAACCCGACTCGACTTCCGCACCTGCGTCAATCAGGAACAGATCGCCCGGTTTCACTTTATTTCCGTGATAATGGTTGTGCAGCGTCTGCCCGTTGATGGTGGCGATCGTTGCAAACGACAGTTCGCAGTTGTTGGACTCTGCCACACGGTTCATTTCCGCTACTACTTCATATTCGTACATTCCCGGACGAAGCACCTTCATGGCGGTGATGTGCATATCGGCAGTCACGTCACAGGCTTTTTCTATTTCTACGATTTCTTCCGCCGACTTGTAGTTGCGCTGAGCTATGACGGCACGGATGAAAGGTACGGAACCTTCCTGACGTGCAGGTGGTATTCCGAGCCAGTCCATCAGTTTCAGTTTATGTTCGGGGCGGTAGGGAGGAAGATAATGAATTGCTTTTCCACTCTGGACGCATTTGTGCAGATAGCCGACGATATCGGCGGAAGCCATCATTTCCCTGATGCCGACACGTTCGCATTTTTCGCGTAACGTAGGCTGTGAGCCCATCCATACGATGGCATCGATGGATAATTCGTCACCGAAAATAATTTCTTTGTCTTCGTCAATATCGATGATGGCCGAAAGTCCGGCACACGAAAGACCGAAATAATAAAGAAAAGTGGAGTCCTGACGATAACGGAACGTGTTATCCTCATAATTCAGCCCGCACTCGTCATTTCCCAGAAATAACAAAACTCCGGAGCCTAAATTCTTTTTCAGCAGGGCTCTGCGCTGCATATACGTCTCTTTGGCAAACATACTGTCCTAATTTTTAAGTTCGTGCAACAAAGATATAATAAAGAATGAAATATTACATAATCAACAAGTGACAATTAAGCTACGACTTACATAGAAAATTCTTTTTCTAATTCCTTTGTTACAGCTCTGTTGATAAATTCATTAATAGTAGTACCTGCGTTAGCGGCGGCTGTTGCTACCATTCCGTGCAGGTCGGAAGGCATACGTAGGACTAATTTTCCACTATACGGTTTACTTGGCTCCACTCCACGATCTTTGCAACTTGCCAAATAGTCGTCAATAGCCCCTTCAAAGTCACTCTTTAATTCACTGATGGTTTCACCTTCGTAAGTGATGCAATCTTTTTTAAGACCGAGAACTTTACCGAACAGGCAATTATCTTCTTCGTTGTATTCTACGCTACCAGCGTAACCTTTGTACTTTAACTGTCCCATAATTACTTTATTCTTTACTTTGTTCATATTTCTCAATCAGCTTGTTCTCACGGATATAAGCAAGTAACTGCTTCATCACGTATCCTTTAATAATATTAGACGGATGCGGCTTATGCATGATATACGAGCTTTTGTTATCAGCGCTTATAAATTCAACCCGTGAACCAGAAGTATTTCCTTTTTTTCCTTCACTATAACCAAATAACCCAAATAACCGTTTTACTTCATCGTAAGTGAAGTTCTTAGGCAATGTAAGGAAACGTTCTATTAGCTTTTCTTTTGTACCCATAATGTATAATGGTTTATGCAAAGATACTAAATTTAGTATCATGCTCAAGTGCTGGCTTTTCTTTTTATTAATTGATACTGATATTTAACATTAAAGCAAAGTAGATAACAGTGATTTTGAACTTAATTTGTTGTAAATTAAGATTTAATCTCTTATCAATCTGTGTTCTTTTCTACAATGATTTTAGGTAATACAATCTTAACCTCTTGTTTGTCTTTCCGTCTTTCCCAATATACTACGAAGTTGACAGCTGCCTCTTTAAGTCTATATCCTTTTTTATCTAACTCTTCAAGTGTATTTTGGAATTTTCTGGAGAAACGTAATATCTCGTTACCATGAAAGTCTGTACAGCCATTTGCTTTTAGCTGTAAAGGCATTCCACTTTTTAGATTATATATAGCGGCCTGACAATATGAGGAAATAAATGTGTCTAGATTTAAATCTTTGTGAGTTAATAAATAACATAGTCTTTGAGGTATAGGATATTGATTGTTGTCAGTCCGAATTTCTGTTAGTCCATTGACAATATTATTAAAATAATGTCCATTTAGATGGATAGATATGTTTTGTTTTGCACGAGTGATGGCAACATATATTTCACGTTTCTTTTCATCTGAGAGTGAGTTACCATTGTTAAGGAGTAAAAAGACATTGTCGAACTCCTTTCCTTTTGCTTTGTGGATGGTGGAGACAATAACTGTTTCACCTTGAGCTGAATAAAAGTCTTCTAGATTGGATTCAAATAGATAGGTTTTCCAGTCCGACAAATACTTTCGGGAGTAGATTTGTTCGAAAGTAAGTATGATGGAACGACATATTTCCCACGAAGAAGTATTGCCGAATTCGTATTTCAGCTTTCTCTTAGCTACTTCCCATCGTTCATTGTCGATAATATGGGTATCCTTAGTAAGATTTAGTACTTGGGTGAAATAGCGGATTTCATTTAAATCGCCTAAATAAAAATTACTGCTATTCGTTTGAACTAGTTTGGTGGCTATACCCTGTTCCTGTAAGAGGCATGATATAAAAACTGCTTCTTCGTTTGTTTTGGTGAGTACACCAGTCGTGCCTGCAAGCGGGCTTTCAACTACATCCTTTATTAAAGGAATAATTAAATTGTTTGATGGGTAGTAGGTGATACGAAGCGAACCATTCTCCGGTTGATGAGAGACAATAGGATTGTGCTTCATCCGATGAGGTATTTGATTGACAAATGAATTTGCGAATGTCACAAGATTGCTTTTACTTCTGAAGTTTTCATATAACTCATAAAAGCGTGCTTGGTATTTGCTGATGAGGTATTGCATATATTTGGAGTCTGATTTACGAAAGGAATAGATGTTTTGATCATCATCTCCTACAGCTATGACCTTTAGAGTTTCATTTTTATCTATAAGAGCAGTAATGAGATTGAATTCATCCTCTGTCATATCTTGTGCTTCATCAATTACAAGTACGCTTTTGGTGATACGGCTTATTTCAACTTCATCATTCTTGATTTTGTCTATTGTATCTTTAATGACAGATTCTAATTTCTCAATCGAACCTAGTTTGCCTAATAAGTCGAAACAATAGGAGTGAAAGGTCTTTATTTCAATGTAACCTACTGCATTTCCTATTAAATCATGAAGCCTTTTTCGGAATTCACTAGCTGCTGCTCGTGAGAAGGTAAGCATGAGTAACTGTTCATGTTTTACGTCTTCCATTAATAACAGAGAAGCCAGTTTATGTACGAGTAAACGGGTTTTGCCACTTCCCGGACCAGCTGCGACAACAATGTGTCCCGGCTGATTGTCATTAATAATATTTAGTTGGCTTTCGGATAGCTCTCCGAACAATTGCTTGTATTTGGTTGGAGTGATTCGTCTGCTAATCTCTTCTTTTCGTCCTCCTGGAAAATATTTTTGAATGAAAGACATATTGTTCAACCTGAAATAGTCATCAACGAATCGCTGTGCTTCTTGGTTGTTTTGGCTCATTTTTCGTGCATATTCTCCTACAATGTGAATCTTTTGTGTTTTGTTACTATAGAATTTTTCTAGTTTGCGATAATCGTCCTGCTTATACCGTATATTTGTGTCTCCCAATCGTTTAATCGTCATTCGGTTGTATATGACTAGAAATCCACCTTCTATTTGCAGAGCTCCTATCCGGGAAAGGTAAAAAAGCGTATCTTCTATATCTTCGAGAGTAGTCAGTTCTTGAAACAATACTTGTTGTTTTTCATAGCTTTCTTTTAATTCTACTACGGAAAATTCAACGAGAATTTCATCTCTTTTAGCTGAACCAGTTTCTGATTCAGTTTTTTCATATAGGTAATTTATTATAAACTCGGATAAAAGATGTCTGTCCTTTGTTTTTTTATCAAATGAAGTACTGGAGGATGAACACCGATAAATAGCACGATAGTTTCTATTATCATCTTTGTGTGAACGTATAATCCAGTTCTTTTCACACCAGAAATTTATGAGTGTTTTTAATTTGTCAAGACTAATCTCTTTTTTTATTTCAATTTCTGCTTGTTCACGTAATTCTTTCAAGTTAAATAACTTCTCTTCTTCATTAAACTGTGTGAGGAGGAAATCTTCCAAACAGTTGTATAGTCTGGTGATTTCAAGAGAACGGTTTCGCTGCTCTTTTTTGATTATATAAGCAGTGAGATCCTGATTGTCAGCCAATATCTTTTCGTCACGGAGTAAAGTTATTATCTGGATGACTTCATCATTGGGGATACCTAAATGATCGGAGATATAATCAATACGGGCCTCCGGTGCTTCATCATTTGCGTACTTTCGACTTTTGGTTGATATGAGCTTTTTAATGATGCGAATAGCTTGCGTTTTTTGTTTTTCATTGAAGCGAGGAGACAGGTTAATTTTATCAATAGCTTCCTGAACTGTATTTGCCAATATACTGTCGGCAAATACACGTGGAATATTTTGTCCACGGCGTAAATATCCGGATTCTTCAAGTGCTGCTATGGCCGTGGTCACACGAGTTTCTATGTTGGTGACATTCTCATCCCATCCGGCTCTACGAGCTATCTCTAAAGCTGACTGCGAAACAGTCGGGCGCAAGCGAGTGTTATTTTTTATAGCTTTCCAGACCTGTTGTATTTCTCCGATATGTAACTTCGTTTGATTAAGCAGGATGAAATGCTTTGTTAAATCTTCTTCGTCAAAAAGAATATAACAAGAGGCTTCGATATTCTCGTCTCGGCCAGCTCTGCCCGATTCCTGTACATAATTCTCAAGTGAATCGGATATTTCATAATGGACTACGAGTCCTACATCTTTTTTGTCTACTCCCATTCCGAAAGCAGAAGTGGCTACCATAATTTGTACGATGCCGGAGATGAAATCGTTTTGGTTTTCTGTTTTATCCTTAATGTCCATTTTTCCATGGAAAGCTCTAACGGAAAAACCGTCTTGCTTTAAACGCGCTGCGAGGGTGGAAGCTGTTCTTGTGCGTGCTACATAAATAATTGTCGGGCATTTCTTTAACTCAATAATCTCCCTTAGACACGTATATTTCTCTTCTTGCTGACTTTTTTGGAATACTTGATATTCAAGGTTGGTCCGGTAACTGTTGGAGCGAAATAATTCTAACTGTATATTTAGCTTTTCTTTGAAATAAATGGAAATATCCTCAATCACTTCCTGTTTGGCTGTTGCTGTGAAACAAGAGACGGGTATTGGTTGTACCAAACCTTTTTTCAGTTGTAGTTGTCTGATATAATCACCTATGTAGAGATAGTCAACACGGAAATCTTGTCCCCATGAAGAAAAACAATGTGCTTCATCAATTACAAAACGAACAATTTTACGTCCCAATAATAATCTTTCAATTGATTTTGACCGTAATGATTCGGGAGATATATAAAGAATGGAAGCAGTTCCGTTTTCAACTCTTTCAAAAGATTCAGAACGTTCTATAGGATCAAGCAAACCATTGATAGTGACTGCATCTGTAATGGAATATTTTCGTAGGTTGTCCACTTGATCTTTCATTAAAGACTGTAGAGGAGAAATAACTACTGTGAGTCCTTTAACTAATTCTCCACTCATTAATGCCGGGACTTGAAAAGTGATAGATTTTCCTCCTCCTGTAGGGAAGATTGCGAGGAGTGATTTACCTTTTAAAGCAGCTTTTACTGCGTCTTCTTGCAAAGATTGATTGTTGTAAGTTCGATAAGAATCAAAACCAAAGAAAGTTTTTAATCCTTTATGTGCGTCAAAAACCTGATTACAAAAATCACATCCAGTCAAGCAAGGAGTATTACGTAATGCATACATGATTGACTCTACTTTCGGGTGCGAATGCAGTACCCAAGGTGGGGTAATAGAGTAGCGATCTTTACAATTGATTAGGGCAAGGCAATAAGCTAATTCGACAGGAGATTGGTTGATATAGTTTGTAAGTGGGGCATACTTACATAAATCACCGTCAAATCTGCGGTTTATGATAGCATCTAAATCCTCCTGCTGCTTTTCGTAGTTATAAGTAATATAATCAAAAAAGTAACCGAACTCTTTGGTATGATATAATAGTGCAAAATAGATATCCTTTAAATCTTTGTCCAGACAATTAAATGCTTCTACCTCAGAGAGGAATAGCTCTTGTGCTTTGATTGAATCATTTAGTGGGTTGCTGAGGCTTTCTGTTTGTAATTTGTCGTCTTTCAATAAATGATGGTAAGGTCTTGCCGGAAATAATAAAGGCGAGAGATAGAGAGTGTCTATTACTTTGGGGTGTTTGTATCCGACTTGCGCAAATAAAGGCGAAATATATTGAAGATCATGATTCAAGATGTTATGTCCGCCTATATATTCTGTTTGTGCAATGAATTGCATTAAATCTTTGGGCGAGTTGCAATGAAAAGAAGCTCCGTCATGGCGAATAGCTCCTATATCCAAAATCTGACGATTAGTTGGATTAATTTCAAGGTCAATAAAGGTGATATTTGTCATGCCTGTTTTTTTAAATCAACTGTTCAAAGATAATACTAATTTACAAAAGTATAATGAACTTCATAGAATAAATATTTGTTTAATTTATAAATTACTGTGATAGGATTAAAAATAATCCCACTAATCTGTGTAATCTCTCGTTAAAAAGTTACTTTTGTAGCGAGAAACAGTAGAAAGCAAAAACGAATATGGCACAAGGTTCCCGTCAAATACAATCGCAGGCGCAACAGCAGATACAAACGCTCTCGCCACAGCAGATTCTGGTCGTGAAGTTGTTGGAGCTTCCCGCAGTCGAGCTGGAAGACCGTATCCATGCTGAACTATTGGAAAATCCGGCGCTTGAAGAAGGCAAAGAAGACGCTGCTACAGATGAATATGCCGATGGCGTCAGTCCGGAAGAAGGCATGGATAACGATGCCAATGATTATGATTCTTTAAGTGATTATCTCACCGAAGACGATATCCCCGACTATAAATTGCAGGAGAACAACCGCTCGCGGGACGAGCAGGCGGAAGATATTCCTTTCTCCGACGCCACCTCTTTTTATGAAATCCTGAAAGAACAACTCCGTGAACGTAACCTGACCGAACACCAGTGCGAACTGGTGGAATATCTGATCGGTTCGCTGGACGATGACGGACTGCTCCGCAAATCGCTGGAAAGTATCTGTGACGAACTGGCTATCTACGCCGGTATCGAATCTACGGAAGAAGAACTGGAAGAGGCTCTGTGCATCCTGCAGGATTTTGACCCGGCAGGTATCGGAGCACGCAACCTTCAGGAATGTCTGATGATACAGATTCTGCGCAAGAAGAGCGAAGAGAAGAAGCCGTCGCCGATATTGAACCTGGAAGAGCGCATCATCAGTGACTGTTATGAAGAATTTACCCGGAAGCACTGGGAGAAAATCATTAAGAAACTGGATGTCAGAGAAGAGACTTTCAATGAGGCGATTGCCGAAATAACCAAGTTGAATCCCCGTCCGGGCGCTTCGCTCGGAGAGACGATCGGAAGAAACCTACAGCAGATTGTTCCCGATTTTCTGGTGGATACCTACGATGACGGAACGATTAACGTAAGCCTGAATAACCGCAATGTTCCCGAACTCCGGATGAGCCGCGACTTTACCGAGATGGTGGAGGAGCATACCAAAAATAAGGCGAACCAGTCCAAAGAGTCGAAAGAAGCCATGATGTTCCTGAAACAGAAGATGGATGCGGCACAAGGATTTATCGATGCGGTGAAGCAGCGGCAGAATACATTGATGACTACCATGCAGGCGATTATCGACTTGCAGCGTCCTTTCTTCCTCGAAGGCGACGAGTCATTGCTGAAACCGATGATTCTCAAAGATGTGGCAGAACGTACCGGACTGGATATCTCTACGATTTCCCGTGTCAGCAACAGCAAATACGTACAGACCAACTTCGGCATCTATCCGCTTAAATTCTTCTTCAGCGATGGCTATACGACGGAAGACGGAGAGGAAATGTCCGTACGCGAGATACGTAAGATTCTGAAAGAATGCATTGACGGAGAAGACAAAAAGAAACCGCTGACAGATGACGAACTGGCGGATATCCTGAAGGAAAAAGGCTATCCTATCGCCCGCCGTACGGTGGCGAAATACCGTCAGCAGTTGAATATACCGGTGGCAAGACTGAGAAAGTGAGTTTAAAGTATTAACTATAAAGTATTAAGTATTAGGTGCTGATGGATAAAGAAAAAGAGCATATCATAGCGGATAAAACAATGTTGCGGGTGGCACGGATCACCTCCATCGTGTTTACTCCATTTTCTATACCGTTTCTGGCGTTTCTGGTGTTATTCCTGTTTTCTTATCTCCGTATCATGCCGATACTTTATAAGGGAATTGTGTTGGGAATCGTTTACTGCTTCACCATACTGACGCCCACCATCACCATTTTCCTGTTCCGGAAGATCAATGGGTTTGCCCGTCAGGAACTGAGTGAGCGTAAGAAACGTTATGTACCTATCCTGCTGACTATCATCTCGTATGTGTTCTGCCTGCTGATGATGCGGAAACTGAATATTCCCTGGTATATGACCGGAATCATTTTTGTTTCCCTGGTGATATCGATCATCTGCATTCTGGTCAATCTGAAATGGAAACTGAGCGAACACATGGCGGGGATGGGCGGTATTATCGGCGGACTGGTTTCGTTCAGTGCGCTGTTCAGCTATAATCCGGTAGTGTGGTTGTGCCTGTTTATTCTGATTGCAGGCATACTGGGCTCGGCGCGGATTGTGCTGGGGCATCACACCTTGGGCGAGGTCCTTTCCGGTTTTGTAGTCGGGCTGGTCTGCTCTTTTTTGATACTCCATCCGGCGTACAACCTTATATTCAGAGTATTTTTATTTTAAAAACAATATAAATCCTAAAAACTAATTATTATGAACTTTCCACAGAACTTGAAGTACACGAATGAACACGAGTGGATTCGCGTAGAAGGAGACATCGCTTACGTAGGTATCACAGATTACGCACAGGAACAATTGGGCGATATTGTATTCGTTGATATTCCTACCGTAGGAGAAACGTTGGAAGCCGGAGAAACTTTCGGAACGATTGAAGTGGTAAAGACCATTTCCGATCTTTTCTTACCGTTGGCAGGCGAGATACTCGAACAGAACGAAGCTTTGGAAGAAAATCCGGAGCTGGTAAACAAAGACCCTTACGGCGAAGGCTGGCTGATCAAGATGAAGCCTGCTGATGCCAGTGCTGCGGAAGACCTGCTCGATGCCGAAGCATACAAGGCAGTGGTCAACGGCTGAATTTGAATAAACAGTACTTCTGCCTTAATGGAAGCTGACTAAATAGTCGTTAGTAACTCCAACTCTCCTCCTGCTGGAAGGAGGAGTCCCCGTAGGGGGAGGTGGTAGGTAAATGAATGTATGTAATAACTTTTAGATTAGATGAAAATGACTCCAATTGTAAGTATCATCATGGGTAGCACGTCCGACCTTCCTGTTATGGAGAAGGCTGCGCAACTGCTGAATGATATGCATGTACCGTTCGAAATGAACGCCCTTTCTGCTCACCGCACGCCGGAGGCTGTGGAAGAGTTTGCCAAAAATGCCCGTAGCCGTGGCATTAAAGTAATCATCGCTGCTGCCGGAATGGCTGCCGCCCTTCCGGGTGTCATCGCAGCCAACACAACGCTTCCGGTGATCGGAGTACCTGTAAAAGGCTCTGTGCTCGATGGTGTAGACGCTCTGTACTCCATCATTCAGATGCCTCCGGGCATTCCTGTGGCTACGGTTGCTATCAATGGAGCGATGAATGCGGCTATCCTTGCCATTCAGATGCTTGCATTGAGCGATGCCGCATTGGCTGAGGCTTTTGCTGCTTACAAAGAAGGACTGAAAAAGAAAATCGTAAAGGCAAACGAAGAACTGAAAGAAGTGAAGTTCGAATATAAAACCAATTAAATGGATTTATTCAATTACTTTCGAAGAGAAACATCCGAAGTAAATATTGGGGCTGTACCTTTGGGCGGCCCCAATCCTATTCGTATCCAGTCGATGACGAACACGTCCACTATGGATACAGAAGCTTGTGTGGAACAAGCCAAACGCATCGTCGATGCCGGCGGCGAGTATGTACGACTGACCACGCAGGGTGTCAAGGAAGCGGAAAATCTGATGAATATCAATATCGGGCTACGAAGTCAGGGATATATGGTTCCGTTGGTGGCTGATGTGCATTTTAATCCGAAAGTGGCCGATGTAGCAGCTCAATATGCAGAAAAGGTACGGATCAATCCGGGCAATTATGTAGATGCAGCGCGTACTTTTAAGAAACTGGAATATACCGACGAGGAGTATGCGCAGGAGATACAGAAGATTCACGACCGTTTTGTGCCGTTTCTGAATATCTGTAAGGAGAATCATACGGCTATCCGCATCGGAGTCAATCACGGTTCCCTGTCCGACCGTATCATGTCCCGCTACGGAGACACTCCCGAAGGGATGGTGGAATCCTGTATGGAATTCCTGCGTATCTGTGTGGCGGAACATTTCACGGATGTGGTGATTTCGATCAAGGCTTCCAATACGGTGGTGATGGTGAAGACCGTCCGCTTGCTTGTTGCCGTGATGGAACAGGAGGGAATGTCATTTCCCCTGCATCTTGGAGTGACGGAGGCCGGAGACGGAGAAGACGGACGTATAAAATCTGCCTTGGGCATCGGTGCATTGCTTTGTGACGGATTGGGAGATACGATTCGTGTGTCGCTTAGTGAGGCTCCCGAAGCGGAAATTCCCGTAGCGCGCAAGCTGGTGGATTATGTTCTGTTGAGGCAGGATCATCCGTATATCCCGGGTATGGAGGCACCGGAATTTAATTATCTTTCTCCTTCGCGCCGCAAGACGCGGGCAGTGCGGAATATCGGGGGCGAACATCTCCCTGTCGTTATTGCCGACCGCATGGATGGGAAGACGGAAGTCAATCCGCAGTTTACTCCGGATTATATCTATGCCGGAAGAACGTTGCCCGAACAGCGGGAAGAAGGAGTGGAATATATCCTTGATGCCGATGTATGGGAAGGGGAGGCCGGAACATGGCCTGCTTTCAATCATGCGCAGTTGCCGTTGATGGGCGAGTGCAGTGCAGAACTGAAATTCCTGTTTATGCCTTACATGGCGCAAACGGATGAAGTGATTGCCTGTCTTAAGGTGCATCCCGAAGTTGTGGTTATTTCTCAGAGCAATCATCCGAATCGCCTGGGCGAGCACCGTGCATTGGTGCATCAACTTATGACGGAAGGTCTGGAGAATCCGGTTGTTTTCTTCCAGCATTATGCGGAGGACGAGGCGGAAGATTTGCAGATTAAGTCCGCCGTTGATATGGGAGCATTGATTTTTGACGGTTTATGTGACGGGATTTTCCTGTTCAATCAAGGAAGTCTGAGTCATGCGGTAGTAGATGCTACTGCCTTCGGTATCTTGCAGGCAGGACGCACCCGTACTTCTAAAACGGAATATATTTCTTGTCCGGGCTGCGGTCGTACGCTTTATGATCTGGAAAAGACAATTGCGCGTATCAAGGCGGCTACCTCACATCTGAAAGGCTTGAAAATCGGCATCATGGGATGTATCGTCAACGGTCCCGGTGAGATGGCGGATGCCGACTACGGCTATGTAGGTGCCGGACGCGGAAAAATCAGCCTTTATAAAGGTAAAGTTTGCGTAGAGAAAAACATACCCGAAGAAGAGGCGGTGGAACGGTTGCTGGAATTTATCCGCAATGATCGGAAAGAACTGGAACTTTAATCAGTTATACTTTTAAATAGTTAAGACAGGAGTTGCTTTAAGTTTGCTTAAGGCAACTCCTGTCTTTTATTATAGTATACACAAACATTTATCCGTACAAGGGGAAGATAACCACCCGGGATTAATAGTAGGAGAACCGTTCATTAGGCTATTATGTAGGTTAGATTAATGTATTCTGTCAGTAAGAAGAAGTCATTTCACGTACATGGGTCCATCAGTCCACGTACGTGATCTATTGGGTTCATGTACGTGAACCGAACGGTCCACGCACGTGAAACGAATACATGAAACGTACTAAATATATTAGTCAAACCTTGTTAGCTTGTTAAGGTTACTATGCTATGGCTTAATGCAGGCGGCATACATTAAGTTATATATGGCATAAACAACGCATATTCACGCTGAAAATGGAGTTTTTAACACATGCAGATAATGCTTCTGAATAGTCTGTTTTATAGTTGTTAATCAGCGTGTTAATCCTGTTTCTTATTAAAAGCAGGTGATAATAGAAACCAGAAAAAGTTCTATTATCACCTTATTATCACCACCTATTATCACCATTACTGCCTTAATAATAAGGAGCTTATCCTTTAAAAGTGACAAGTGACAATAACAAAGTGTTTTATTAACTCTAGTGAGAGACGGTTGGAAGCCTAAGGGCATTTTTCAGCCATTGCATACAGCGCATGACGAAAGATTCGTGATGCAGGTTTTTGGTTTGTTCTTCTATCTGTATTTCCATCTTTCGCTGCAATTCTTCCAGCAATGCTTTTCTTGTTTTCCGTATTATTTCCTGTTCTTTTTCATGTGTTATTTCTTGTTCGTCCTTCGAATGCCTTTTCTGATTATCCCGAAGCATGTCAAGTTGGTCGTGCAATATTTTGTTTTTCAACTGCAACCTTTGGCATAATTCATCATAATCCCGTATTTTATGTTCTAATATATCCCGTTCCATTTTTAGCCGGAGATTGACAGACTCTTTGGCTGTAAACGCTCCGTTATTAATCTTGCGTCGCAATTCGCATACGATAGAACGGAATTCTATTGCTATTTCTTCCGGTGTTTGCTTGTGAAAGTCAGCCAGACGTTTTAGCTTGTGTCCTTTTACGATGGAGCAGAAGATGCTACGCCTTTTGTTATCTATAATTTGCAGTGCCAATGCTTTAACGACTATCGGGTAGAGGTTGAAACATTCGCTCTGCAAGCGGATGTAGAATTCTGCTTCTTCATATTTGAGCATCTCGTTCCTGATAGCTTTATCCATATTCCGGATGAGCTTTTCGTGATTGGTTCTTTTAAGTGCCAGTGTTTCTTCTAAATCCATATCGCTTTCGTTGTTTTGATTGTCTTCTAAAAACGACTGGGCGTCCATGCACTCTCCTTAAAAAAAGGATGTGGGGTTGGGGTAAAAAAAGGAAAGGCACGGACGCTGTTGTCGTTTCACTATCCACACATAGGTGTTGGCTAGACCCTATCAAGAATAGTGATAAACAACAGACATCCATGCCAATTTTATATATAGGGATTCTATATAACAATTAGCATGGAATATCTGTTGCATCACTTCTCCTTGATTTTAAAAGTAAGCCAACTTTATGTGCGAAGAAGTAATACGTTTATATTCCAATATTTATAAAAAACACCTTTCTCCTACATTCACGTCACGCTGACGGGGAGAAAGGTGTATGCAAAGATAAGTGTTTATTCTGAAATCTCAACGAAAAGCGGGGATTTCTTCACATACGACTATCTCCATGCCACGATAGACGACCATTATTTTGTGGAGCGTCGTTGTGCCGATGGCTTTTTGTACTGTTTCGCTGGCGGCATAGCTGAATCGGATTCAAGCAAGTATCCTGCTTCGAGAAGGAAAAATTAAAGTTTGGCCGTTGGCTGGATGTGGTGGATTATGAGTTATTGATTTAGTTTTCTGGTGACTTATCATTCATTTTTTCTTCAAGTAGTTTGAGTAGTTCGTTGCAAGCAGTATCCATGTATTCTTTGCCTTCTTCAGCCAAAACATCCGGATTATAAGACAGTTTCACAGAATCGGATGTGATGTCACAGCTTATTTCACATCCATCTGATAAGTATTGAATATAAATACAGAATGGGAAATCAAAAGTATTATCGCCTGCATATCGGCAATGATTAAAATGAAAAGTTACTGCATCATATTTTAGCTTAAAGTAGTCAACCTGAGATTTCTTGGATAAACGTATGATATCCTCTACAAAGCTATACTCTTTTGACTTAGTATATAAAATGTGTGACTGGATAATTGGCTCATCAGGATTGGGTGTATTTATTTTTCTAGCCATGTTCCAAGTGGGAGTGTTGGTTATAAATGTTCTGTCAAATAGCTTTTGGAGTCCACTGATCTTTTGCTCCACATAAACGGCCAATTCAAAAAAAGCACTTCTTGCCTGTTCTACGGAACGACTGCTTTTTTCGATAGCTTTATCTGAGTATCTACGCTGTAACATCGCTATTTTCTTATCGAAATCACCTTCTTCCTCTATGCTTTCTCCCTTGGCGGCTTTGATTGCGAGTGTCAGACTGCGTATCAAGCAACTGCTCAAATAGTTGACGAATGGTAATATATCATTCAAAGTGGCATTAGCACCATCTGAAGGGGTTAATCCTGCTTCTACATCACATTGATGGAGGATGTTCAGATAGTTGGATTTATCTTCGGAGTGAATAACGATCATCGGATATCCATAACGGTGCAGCACAAAGTTTACTAATAAACGGGCAATGCGTCCGTTGCCATCTTCGAAGGGATGAATGCGGATATAACGGTAATGAAGCAACGCCGCCAATTCAACAGGAGTCAGTATTCCTTTGTCTGCTTCCAGGTTGTACCAGTCTACCAAGCTCGTCATAAATGCCGGAGTTTCTTCGGGCGAAGCATAACTGAAAACTTCTCCTGTTGCGGTCAGTACGGAATTGGGGCGTGATTTATATTCGCCTACTTTTATCTGCATACGGATGTCTTGTCCGTCGGGTGTTTTGGCGTTCTTCCAATAGTCCTGCACAAGGATGGTACGGTTCAACTCGCGAATAAAACTTTCAGTCAGCGGACGTTCTTTGTCCTGCGCCTCTTGCTTTATCATTTCCAGTCCTACGTTGTGAGCTTTCATCTCTTCATAATCTTTCAAGCTGGCATTACCCGAAGTTTCACCGAACATTAATAATAGTTTTGTTTGTCCGTATGTCAGTGTATTTCCTTCCAAGTGGTTAGAGTTATAATTAAACTCTAACTTGAATTTATCATTCCAACGTTTCAGGTCCTCAGGCTTAAGAGGCTGAAGCGATTTCCATTCGCTATATAATTGTTTTATATTACTTATTCCCATTTATATATGTGGGGCTGTGCCCATTTTTTTTGTTTAGATACAAAAATAGGAAACTTTCTTTATATGCCAATCCCTTGAACGATATTTATTTGGAGATTGGCTGTGGCGTCTTCTTTTGCAACTTTGTTGCACGAATCATTCGCTACCTTTGCAGCAGATAAAAAAGAAAGAATGATTATGGGACATTGTAGTTGTTGCGCACATACACACGAATGTGCACCCGAAAAACATATTGAAAAGAAAGAATCAATATTCGCTGAATATTGGAAAGTGGGACTTTCATTTATCCTGTTGATAAGTGGAATCATCATGAACGCTCTGGAGTTACCTTTCTTCCGTGAAGGATATTTCTCTCTGATATGGTATGTCGTGGCTTATCTTCCGGTCGGCCTGCCCGTTATGAAAGAGGCTTGGGAGAGTATGAAGGATAAGGACTATTTCAGTGAGTTTACACTGATGTTTGTAGCTACGCTTGGAGCGTTTTATATCGGTGAATATCCGGAGGGAGTAGCGGTGATGTTGTTTTACTCCGTCGGAGAACTGTTTCAGGAGAAGGCTGTTGATAAGGCGAAGCGTAATATCGGAGCTCTGCTGGATGTCCGTCCGGAAGAAGCGGCAGTAGTCAGAGATGAACGTGTCGTTATTGAGAATCCTCAAAGCGTAAAAGTAGGAGAAACAATTGAAATAAAGACAGGAGGAAGAGTTCCTTTGGATGGAATGATGCTCAATGAGGTAGCTGCTTTCAATACGGCAGCATTGACAGGCGAGAGTGTCCCCCGAAGTATCCGGATGGGTGAGGAAGTACTTGCCGGAATGATTGTTACCGATAAAGTAATCCGTATCAAGGTGATCAGACCTTTTGATAAAAGTGCTCTTGCCCGTATTCTGGAACTTGTTCAGAATGCTTCCGAACGCAAAGCACCGGCAGAACTGTTTATCCGTAAATTTGCCCGTGTTTATACTCCGATTGTGATAGGGCTGGCGGTTCTGATTGTTTTATTGCCGTTTATTTATTCCTTGATCACTCCCCAGTTCTTATTTACTTTTAATGACTGGCTATACAGGGCTTTGGTCTTTCTTGTGATTTCATGCCCGTGCGCTTTGGTGGTCAGTATTCCGTTAGGATACTTCGGAGGCATCGGGGCAGCTTCCCGGTTGGGAATTTTATTTAAAGGTGGAAATTATCTGGATGCTGTTACGAAGATTAATACAGTCGTGTTTGATAAGACGGGAACCCTTACCAAAGGTACGTTTGAAGTACAGTTTTGTAACTGTGAATCCGGTGTATCCGAAGAAGAATTAATCCGGATGATAGCCTCGGTAGAAAGCAGCAGTACACACCCCATTGCTAAGGCTGTGGTGAATTATGCCGGACAGCGGGATATCGAACTTTCCTCTGTAACCGACAGTAAGGAGTATGCAGGTCTCGGACTGGAAGCTGCCGTAAATGGAATTCAGGTTTTGGCAGGTAATGGGCGTTTGCTTTCAAAATTTCAGATAGAATATCCACCCGAACTTCTTTCCATCACAGATACGATCGTTATCTGTGCGATAGGAAACAAGTATGCCGGTTATCTGCTATTATCCGACAGTCTGAAAGAGGATGCAAGGATCGCCATCCAGAACCTGAAAGCATTGGGAATTCAAAACATTCAGATATTATCCGGTGATAAACAAAGTATTGTTAGTAACTTTGCAGAGAAGCTGGGTATTTCGGAAGCCTATGGTGATCTGCTCCCCGACGGAAAAGTGAAGCATTTGGAAGAATTGCGCCAACATACGGAGAACCAGGTTGCCTTTGTGGGTGACGGTATGAATGATGCTCCGGTACTGGCTTTAAGTAATGTAGGTATTGCCATGGGCGGACTAGGCAGTGATGCGGCTATTGAAACGGCTGATGTGGTGATACAGACCGACCAGCCTTCCAAAGTGGCTGAAGCGATAAAGGTAGGAAAACTGACACGAAGGATTGTATGGCAGAACATTTCACTGGCATTTGGAGTGAAACTGCTGGTATTGATTTTGGGAGCCGGTGGACTGGCTACACTTTGGGAAGCTGTTTTCGCCGATGTTGGTGTAGCACTGATTGCTATCATGAATGCCGTAAGGATACAGAAAATGATAAAATAAAAGAATATGGAAGAAAAAGTTTATCTGGATAAGTTGGCAAAAAGAGACATCAAGCCGACGGCTATCAGACTTCTCATATTGAAAAGTATGATGGAAGCGGGGCGTGCCGTGTCTCAGCTTGATCTTGAAACGTTGCTGGATACGGTTGATAAATCGACTATATCCCGTACAATCACGCTTTTTTTGTCTCATCATCTGATACATAGCATAGACGACGGAAGCGGTTCGTGGAAGTATGCCGTTTGCGATGATTCCTGCAACTGTGTCCTGAAAGACTTGCATTCACATTTTTATTGCGAGAAATGCCATCGGACATTTTGTTTGGAAAAGATTCATATTCCGGTTATCGACTTACCGAAAGGATTCACTTTGCATAGTGTGAATTATGTAGTAAAGGGAGTGTGTGCGGAGTGCTCAAAAGTGTAGGATTAATTGCAGACAAGCAGTAATGGTAAAAGAAAAACACCGGAACTCGAACGGAAAAATATCGTTGAGTTCCGGTGTTTATTATATTAATGATACTGGTTAGTCAATATTGGGATTCAGAGAATGCCAGTCTTTGATTGCCGGGATGATCCCCATTTCAATCACTTCATCGCGAAGTTTGCACAGATGTTCGTAGCTCTTTTCCAGTTCTTCCTGTTCGGAAGGAGATCCGGCCACTTCTTTGTAAGTAACGCCATCTTTCGTAATGGAAGTTTCCATAGCCATCATGATGTGGTCGAACTTACCATTGGAAACATAAGTACCGGCAGGCCAGCGGAACGGTTGTCCACCCATTGCGGCAGCGATCATTTCGATAGAAAGATAAGCCGGGCTTTGGAAAGAAGAACGGCCACGAAGATCGATGATATGTTTGCCACCCTGTATGACACGTACTTTTAATGCTTCCCATTCTGTCAGCGGAAGACGGGTAGTTCCGATGAAATCAGTCAGCGGTTCGCCTTTTACTTTGGTAGTTGAGGCGAATACGGCCATCTGTTCTCCATGTCCGCCATACGTACGGCAGTTTTGAATGTCGGAAGCGGGAATATGGAAATATTTCACCAGTTCATTCTGTAGACGGGTGCTGTCCAGTGCTGCCAGTGTAGAAACCTGGGATGGTTTCAGACCGGAATATAGCAGTGTGATCAATCCTGTGATATCAGCAGGGTTAAAGATGACAACGATATGTTTTACATTCGGACAGTATTGGCGGACATCTTTACCGAACTGAGCGGCAATTTCAGCATTTCCTTTCAACAAGTCTTCACGGGTCATGCCTGCTTTGCGGGCTGCACCACCGGAAGATACGATATAAGAGGCTCCTGTCAATGCTTCTTTAATATCGGAAGTATAAGTCAGATTCACGCCTTCGAAACCGCAGTGATATAATTCTTCTGCCACGCCTTCCAGAGCGGGTGCGAAAGGATCATATAGACAAATATTCGGAGTGAGTTTCATCATCATAGCTGTTTGAGCCATATTGGAGCCGATCATTCCGGCTGCTCCTACAATCGTAAGTTTCTCGTTGGTTAAAAATTCCATAATTATATATGTTTAAAGATGAATAATCTGTTCTTGCTTATTACCGCTACAAAGATAACGACTTAATCGGATGATTGTTCATTGAAAATAGTTTTGTTTGATAACAAAAAGTTATATCCCTTTGGTGAAAGGGATGTGCCTAAAATAGATTATCTTTGCAGAGGATAAGAAACTTTCCTGTATCAATATGAATGACACCACCAAGTAGAGATATGGAAAGTTGCTGGAAATGATTTGGCGACAATGTAATTGTGCTGAACTTCTGTGCATTTCATCAAACAACTTTGTACGAATATAGAATAGGCAAATACTATTCAATTATAGTATCTACTCATATTTTTTACAATCTCTTTAATTTGTTCTTTGAGTGATGTTGGAGACAATACCTCTATTTCATCACCATGCGATAATAGTTCTTGGCAAAAATCATAGGTCGGCTTTAATAAATACTCAAAAATGGAATAGCTTTTGGTCGTTTCAACTTCACTTTGCGAGTGATGCAAGGGCAAAGCTTTAATATATTGACATTTTTTGCCATATACTTTAATTCGGATTTTATCAATGTTACAAATTTCATCTACGACAATACCGAAACTAAACTCAAAATAACTTTGTGGATCAAAATCTGATGGATAATTAAACGTTATATCCGTAACTTGTAAGTTCTGAATACGATCGAGCGCATAAATCATTATAGTATCATAATAAGGACTGCGGGCTATGATATACCAGCGTTGTTTGAACACTTTCACACAGAATGGTTCAATTGTAAATGTATTAGCTTCTTCTTTCCAATAACTCTGATAAGTAATCTCAATAATCCGGTTTTCCAGCATTGCTTCAATAATTGAGGATAAATATTGTTTTCCGGAGGGGATATCCTCAAACAAGATTCTTTGTTTAAGACGATGGCTTTCGTTAGCTAAGTTGTTTATGGTAAAGGTGTTAAGTAACCATTTTTTTATCTTGTCTTTATCAATATCATCGGCATTTTCTATGTAATAATAGTAACCAGATCGTTTGTTACATTCAATATTGATATCAAACATTGTTTCAATCGCTTTCCGGTGGTTATGGAATGTTCGTAATGGAATTTCTTCTCCGTTACTCATTTCGGTGCGTAACCAGCGCTTATTAATTTCTTCAAATGTAATTTTTCCAGCACGATAAATTGTGTCTATCAACCAAATATATCTGTCAAATAAGCCTTTTGCCATAAAATAAGATTAGTAATTGTATCTATTTTTAAACTATAGTAGAACTCTATGTCCATTCCTATCTATATAATAAGCTTGATTCCCGTGTTTTACCGGAATTAATTGGGCATCTCCACAGCATAGCATTTCATCATATATAAATGGGATCATTATTTCTCCTTCAATGGTAATGCTCCCATATTTCCCTTGAAGGAGAGCTTGAATCCATCCATATTGATCTGACCACGAAATCCAATCATATTCGAATGGAATAATTATCTTTTCGGATATATCAATAACTCCCCATTTTTTTAGAAATTCTACAGCATACAGACCATTCTCCCACAGATAAATTTCCGAATATTTTAGTGGGATCAGAATATTATTATTCAAGTCGATCACGCCCCATTTTCCAGACTCTTCATATGATTTATGCTCTTCAAATCCAATATTGACAGCTATATTTGCTCCTCCGTTATATTTTATATTGTCATATATCGGAGGTATAATAAACTCTCCCTTATCATTTATCAGTCCGCATTTCTCACGACAGCAGGAGTAATTATCAGAGAGAATGGAGTTTTGTACCCAAACTACGGCAGCCTCTTTTATAAAGGGATATGCCGTAGTTATAATTATATTTTCTAAACCCGATTTAGCCATTCTATAGCTTCCGGTATTTGTTGTTTCAAGAAATCATACCACTTGCCGGGACTAAAATAGCAAGAAGAATGTTTGATGAATATAATATTGATATTATTTTTTGAGTCCAATCTAATCGAGGTTTTCTTAGGATAAGCGTCATTGAGTTTTTCCAGTACATCAATGCCAGTATACTGAACTCCATATTTATCCATTATTTCTTCAAATAAAGTCACTGACTCAACTCCAACAAAAATGCAGTCTGTAGGTTGTAATATGTCAATTATGTGCAGAAAACATTTCCAAGCAATTTTATAGTCATCAATATTGGGACGTTCTTTAGTATCTTTTGAATAATCCATTTGCCTTTGGATGAAATTATAGTATGCGATTTCCGATAATGCAGTTTTGTTATCTGATAGAATACCCCTGTCACACAAGGCCTCCATTATATTAGAATATGTTTTGCTAGACCAAGATTTATTAATTAATACCTCATATAAGCAATTTCTAGTGTGTTCTTTATCTCTTATAAGTAATTCTCTCCTTTTCTCATTATTTTCATCACTATCTTCATTGAGATAGTGAGATTCACCAACTACTAAGAGTTTTCGTTTAGCACATTTATAACCTTTCCCCACCCAAGGGAACCACGTAAGATTTTCAATTTTATCAAATTGAGAATCTAATGATTTGTCTAAAATATTGTTCATGACGCTATAGTTTTAATATCATAATAAACCAACCTATATTTAAAAATATTGAGAGTGAAAGACCTGCAAATCGATCAATGGTATATAGCCAGTTTGCTTCAAATAAAGATACACAGCTGTTACGATATAGCATTCGGAGAGAAACAACATCATCAAAGTTTAAGAATGCGTAGATTGCAGATATAAGTCCAATTACACTACTTCCAATAAATAATATCCAGAGGAAAGTCCAACTTAGGAAATTTTGTATTAGTGAATCATCTAAGCCAGGTCTCCAAATGAGAAAGGCTACTATCAGCAAATATTTTATTATTCCTACACCAGCATTTTTCGTTTGTAAGGTTAATCCTCCAATAAAAACTGCAGATAGTATTAGAAGCTCAAGTAGCCCTTTGTGTGAGATTATTGTTCCATCGTCTTTTATTGGTGGATTACTAAATAGAAATATAGCTATTATCGAAAAAATAATGCAAAATATAACTCCTTCAAAATTGGCAATAATCCACGATATAAATGTTTTCATAATATCCTACTTTAATAATTCAACATAAAAAATCACCTTTCGTATAATTTCCATTTCCGGAGTAATTACTACTCCATTTCCATTTCTAACTATTTTCAGAATTACTTTAATTTGTTTTGTCATAGTTGATTAATTTAATTAACCGATATTTATCGGATTATCGATGTTCCGGTTGCCTAAAAAGAAAAAAGGACGCAACACTATCTTTTCTCTATTTTTCGGTTAGGCTCTGGTAAGCCCGGAATCAAAATAGGTAAAACAGTCTGCGCCCTTAGAGGGTACAAACCTGCTTCGACCAATATTTTAGATTCCTTGTTTAATTTACCAGATTTAACCGAATCAAATAATAGTCCGCAAGTTATGCTATATGTCTTTAAATAATCTATTTCTTTTTTGCTGTTTCTTTAGTTCATTTACAAAATTACAAAAACTATTTGAATCAAGAAATAAATCGATAAGATATATCGCAGACTGTTATGTTCGCAAAATAACAACCATGATATGCCAATTCGTTTCACAGGATGCTTGTTTTTACAGAATTATGTGTGTCTTTATGAGGCGGTAGTTTACGTTGCAGGGCAAAGGTTGTGCAAGGCTTAGAACATATAAGATTTCTGGTAAAATACTCTTTGGATAGAGTACGACAGTACGATTTTTATCAGAACCGCTTGCAGCTTGGTCATGTTTGTTCGTTAAGAGTTCGGAACAACCTTAGCCTCTTCAACGAAAATGCCTGACTCCACTTTTCTCTGATTATCGCATAAATCGCTCTTTTACAACCTTCTTTCTGAGCTCTGCTTTTAGTCTCGTTTTTATTTCTTATCTTTGTTCGTTATATAATAAATAGATAAAAGTATGAGTATCGAATTAGGAAAATTCAACCAGCTCGAAGTGGTAAAGGAAGTCGATTTCGGTTTATATCTCGACGGAGGAGATGAAGGGGAAATCTTGCTGCCCACCCGTTATGTACCCGAAGACTGTAAGGTAGGGGATATGTTGAATGTATTTCTTTATCTGGATATTGACGAAAGACTGATTGCCACTACACTGACTCCGTTGGTGCAGGTAGGGCAGTTCGCCTGTCTCGAAGTCTCTTGGGTGAACCAGTTCGGGGCATTCCTCAACTGGGGATTGATGAAAGACTTATTTGTACCCTTCAGTGAGCAGAAGATGAAAATGCAGGTGGGAAGATCCTACGTGGTCCATGCTCATGTGGATGAGGAAAGTTATCGTATCGTAGCTTCGGCGAAGGTAGAACGCTACCTGTCGAAAGATATGCCCGATTATACTCCGGGTGCGGAAGTGGATATCCTGATCTGGCAGAAGACGGACTTGGGTTTCAAAGCGATTATAGACAATAAGTATAGCGGATTGCTGTATGAAAATGAAATATTCCGTGCATTGGAGACCGGTATGCAGATGAAGGCGTTTGTGAAACAGGTACGCGAAGATGGAAAGGTGGACCTGATACTTCAGAAACCGGGATTTGAGAAAGTCGATGATTTCTCGAAGACACTGTTGGAGTATATTCGGGAACATGGCGGACGGATCAATCTGAACGATAAAAGTCCTGCGGAGGATATCTACGATACCTTTGGTGTCAGCAAGAAAACTTTTAAGAAAGGTGTAGGTGACTTGTATAAGAAACGATTGATTTCTTTGCATGAGAACGGCATCACTTTGGCAGAATCCTAAACAGAATAGGGAAATCCCTATGCAGGAATAGAGAGAATCATTGGGGTGGGGAGTTTTCTCACCCTATTTTTGTGATATCAGTTAAAGATAATAATTTTAAAAACAGATAAGCTATGCGTAAGATAATAATAAGTTTCTGTATTTTGCTCGCTGCCCTTTCTTTAAAAGCGCAGTCTGTCAGCGGAATCCGAATTGATGGCGGAGATACTCCGATTCTTGTTTATTTTGGCGGAAGGCAGATGTGTTATCCTACTACTACTTGTTTCGTTGCCAATCTGAAACCGGGAAATTATACCATTGAAGTGTACGCTTCCCGCCCGACTCGCCCGGGAGAACGTGTATGGAAAGGAGAACGGTTGTATAATGACCGCGTTTACTTTAACGGAAACGAAGTAAAAGATATTATTGTAGAGGAACGTGGAGATATCCGTCCGGGCAGACCCGGAAGACCGGGAACCGGTCAGGGTGGACACCGTCCGGACTATAACCGCTACGACAGAGTGATGAATGACCAACTTTTCAAGAAGTTCTTTGATAGTGTGAAGAATGAGCCTTTTGAAAAAGATCGTATGGGGTTGATTACAACTGCATTGGCGAACTCTGATTTTACATCGGAGCAGTGTCTTCAACTGGTGAAATTCTATACCTTTGATAATGAACGGCTGAAGATTATGAAAATGATGTATCCTAATATTGTAGATAAAGAGGCTTTCTTTACAGTGATCGGTACTCTTACATTCTCCAGTAACAAGACCAAAATGAACGACTTCATCAAGGAATACGAAGGACGCTGATCATACATTAGTTCACTAAAAACGATACGGTTATGAAAAATATACATATAATCCTGTTTTTCGCGTTGTGGGTAATACTCGGTAGCTGCTTTACTAGTTATGTATCTACCAAACAAGTGATGGGAATACATCAGGGAATGCCCCAACAAAGTGTTGAAAAAGTTTTGGGTAGACCTGATTATAGACGTTTTAATGGGGATATGGAGGAGTGGGAATTTCACCGTGATAATGGAACACCAGTGCTGACTTCGGAACCTATGACCATAACTGTTCAGTTTATTAATAAAGAAGTGGTCGGTATGGATACATTCAAAGGTTATGGGAGAAGTCGTTCTGTGTCTCCGGTTGTGATGCCTCCTTCTGTTATTGTAACCAATACACCTTCGGTTGAAGAAAGTCCCCGTCGCAGAACACTTATGATGCGTGATGAGTTTGATCGTTTTCTTAGTGATTTCCGGATGGTGATCATGTCTGATGAGCAGATTAAATATATAGATGACGTTTTGTTGGATTGCAATTTTACTTCTGCCCAGTGCGGAAAGATCATTGATCAGATAAGTGGTTCGGATGCCCAGATGACTGTGATGAAACGTATGTATCCGCAAATTGTGGATAAAGAAAATTTTGCTTCGGTCGTCAATAAGCTCTTTTCGTCTTTTGACCGTGACAAGATGAAGGAATATATCCAGGCTTACCACGGTGACCAACGACCGGGAGACGTAGGATATGTACGGCCCAGAGCTATGAGTTCAGCCGATTTTGACCGTTTCTTCAATGAGTATAGAGGTAAATCTTTTGAGTCTGACCGTACCAGAATGCTGGATGAAGTTGTACCTCCTTCGGGATTCACTTGTGCCCAATGCCGTAAATTGGTGGATATGTGTACTTTTCAGACAGATAAAAAGAATATGATAAAGAAACTTTATCCGAAAATCGCAGATAAGAAGAACTTCTCCATACTGACGGATGTTTTCACTTTTGAGATGGACAAAAGAGAGATGAGGGAGTTTGCGGAATCTTACGATAGCGGACGTAACTAAAAAAGAATGAAACCATGAAAAGAATTCTATTTATATTGTTAGTCGTGACTGCCAGTACCACTGTAATGGCGGGAATGAGTACCAGCAAGGTACGTAAGGAGACACGTTTCCTTACTGATAAGATGGCATACGAACTGGACCTGAATAATCCCCAATATAATGACGTGTATGAGATTAACTATGATTTCATTTATTCGCTTCGTAATATTATGGATTATGTAGTACGGGGTGATGAGTGGGCATTGGATGATTACTATGAAGCGCTGGATATTCGCAACGATGATCTTCGTTGGGTGTTGAGCGATGCGCAATACCGCAGATTCCTGGGAGCTGAGTATTTCTATCGTCCCATTTATGTCACCGGAGGAAGATGGAGTTTCCGGATTTATATCAATTATCCGAATCGTAGTTTATTCTATTTTGGTGTACCTTATCATTATCGGACTTACTGTGGTGCACATTATCGTCCGCATATTCATCATGTGAGTTATTATCGGGGAAGATATAATAATCTTGTGCACTATCCTACGCCATATCGGGTAAGAGATCAGCGGGTATTCCATTCTTATCGTCGTTCAGACTTCGGTTCTGTACGTTTCCGTCCGAACACTTCCGTTCGTCCGCATAATGCACCTACCCGACCGGGTACTTCGGGACGTCCGGGAACAACGTCACGGCCTAATACATCAGGACGTCCGGGAAATACTTCCCGTCCTCGTCCTGAAACGGACCATAGACCGTCCACTTCAGGCAGACCATCTACATCGGGCAGGCCGTCCACTTCCGGAAGACCTTCCAACTCTGAAAGACCTTCGGTCAATGAACGACCGTCTATTCCAAGGAGACCGTCCACTCCGGGCAGAAATGATAAACCGAACAAGGAAGTAACTCCGGGCAGAGGCCACAACAGAGGTGAAGGAGATCGTCATTCAGGAAGTCGTCCGGGAACGAGTACAAGTACTCCGAATTCTAATCGTCGTCCGGAAACGAATTCAGGGTCTTCGAATTCCAGTCGCCGTCCGACAAGTAGTGGTACGAGCACAAACCGTGGCAGCAGCTCCGGTAGGAACAGCAATTCCGGCAGTAGTTCCAGCAGAGGGAACGTATCCGGCAGATCAACAGAAAGAAGCTCATCTTCAGAAAGTTCGAGAAGCAACAGCAACCGAGGTTCTTCTTCCCGTTCTTCAGAAAGAGGAAGCAGCTCAAGAAGATAAAACCTATTCCTTTATTAATAAATTATTGCTCCTCAGCGGTAGGAGAACTGGACTCCGGCGTTTCGCCGACTAGACTATTCAGGGCGTCGCCCGTAACTTGGATATCGGGGCGGATACTATCCGCCTCGATTTCACTTATTAACCCTTTCTTGGCGAGGCGTCCGGCAATCAGCTTATAATAGCCTTCCATATTCTCTTTTAACCGTCCGTTTTCCGCAAAGGAACTGCGGAAGTGTTTAGGCTTCGGGATAATAGAAGCTAGAAAAATACTTTCTTCGGTCGTGAGTTGCGAAGGGCGTTTGCCGAAATAATAGGCAGAGGCTTCCTGAATACCATAAACCAGCGGTCCCCATTCGGCTATGTTCAGATAAACTTCATACATACGTTCTTTAGAAGTCAGCCTTTCTGTCTCTATCAGCCATACGATGAGTGCTTCTTCCAATTTGCGGGCAAAGTTCTTGTTCCGGTTGAGAAATACGTTTTTTACCAGCTGCATGGTAATTGTGCTGCCTCCTCTGGCGAAACGTTCGACTTGCAGGTCGTAAATCAAAGCTTCACGCATCGCATCAGGCAAAAAGCCCTTGTGGTAGAAAAAAGCTCCGTCCTCACTTTGCATGACAGACATCCGCAGCAATGGAGAAATGCTGTCCAAAGGAGTAAAATGTTCCCATGAAGGTCCGACAGGAAATGTTTTGACCGGTATTCCGTTTTCATAGGCGGTATAGACAAACTCTTCACTCATTTTTGAAAGAGATGTTGCACCATATTCTATTATCCGAAAATCTTTTTCTTTCAATTCGGACTCAAACTTAAGGCTGTCTAGTCGGGCAAAATCGATATCTAACAGAAAATGATAAGCCAGCTCACCACTTGTTTTTATACCTTCCAGATTGCTGAATAAGCCTTTGGGCAAAGAACTGAATAGTTCGTCGGCCGGAAACCATGATTTATCTGTGGCAGCAGTGAAGTGCCATTGATTTTCATTCTTTTCTGCCCGCAGATAAGGATGAAATTTTATTTGGTTGAATAATACCGTCGTCGTACTGTCCAGTTCCAGCGTTTGCTTGCCGATATTCATCTGATACGTGAGTTGTCCGCGATCCAGATGGATCACTTCGGGAGAGAGTGCTTTGTGAAATACATCAAGTCCGCTTACTTTCGCCGTACCGTCAAGTTGCAGTTGGTTTTCGGTACGATTTTCTTTAGTCATACTATAATATAAGGTATCGAAAGTAACTTCTGCTCCAAAACGGCGGTTGATATACGGTAGTGAAACTTTCTTTTGCTCTGTGGCAAAAAGTTCTGCCTGCAGGGTATGTACCTTTCTGTTCAACTCTCCTGCTGCTTTCCATTGTTGAGTCAGCGTATCTTCTTTTATCTTGATGGTGGACTGAAAGCGATTGTTTTCGATTGTAAAGGTGGGGATATTGACTGTTACGAAATTGCTGTCTTTCCGTTCGGTTATATTAAGTTGAGTCAGTTGACCGTTTTCGGGGAAGAAACCATATATTAAGTTTAATATTCGGTTGATGCGATGGGCGTAATTGGTTTCTATGACCGGCTCTGTAGTTGCTTCCGGGTGGTGTCCGGAGAATAGAAAATCATAGTTGGCTGCACTGTCCCGTTTGATAAAAGCGATTGCCAGTCCATTCATGTGGACGTTGCGGACTTCAATATTTCCTTTCAGCAGTTTCCAAAAATTCAGTCTGACATTGACAGATTGTAGTGTAAGAAGGGTATCCCGTTGGTCGGGAACGATGGAAAGCCCTTGCAGAGTAATTTCGCTACATCCCTTCATCTGTAGATTCTGATAATGAATTTGCAGTCCGTATGTTTGTTCGATATGAGTCGTACGCTTGTTAGTTATGCTTTGCAGAAGCATATTGCGGCTCAAATAGATACTGATAAGGCAGATAAACAAGCCTCCTCCGATTGATAGAAGAAGAATACTTTTTTTGCTGTTCTTTTTCATCTTTTGCCTTTAATAAGTTATTGGCTGCAAAGGTAGATAATATTCTGTTCAACAAGATATAAGCAGTCTTTTTTTATTAGTGTGTCCGCTTATGAGCGTACAACTGTTCATTTTCGTACATCTCAGTTTTTCTTCTTTCCGCTGACTATTAAGTATTTATCTTTTTGGCATGCCCATTGCATTTATATATTCGAAGGCGGGCAACAAAAGAAATGAAAAAAAAGTTCAGATAGTTGCAACCATTCCATATAGACGTTCCGTCTAATAAACAGAAGAACAAAAAAAGAAAGTTGAACTAATAAAAAATATACAATTATGAAAACTACAGTATTATTCAGAATGATGGTTTTAGTGGCAATGGTAGTTGCCGGTATCGCCAATACAGAGTTGAAAGCACAGGACAATAACTTCATTACTAATGAAGAGAAAGTAGATGATCTTGTTGTTTCGAAGGTGATTTACAGACTGGATGGTTCTCTCTATCGTCACATGAAATATGATTTTACTTATGATGATCAAAAGAGAGTAACAGCTAAAGAAGCTTTCAAGTGGGATTCATCCACTGAAAAATGGATTCCGTATTTCAAGATCGATTATACTTATTCTTCTAATGAAATCACATTGGTATATGCACGTTGGAATAATTCTCACAGAGCTTATGATGATTCTGTAGAAAAGAGTGTTTATGAACTGAATGATGCTAATATGCCGATCGCGTATATGAACTACAAGTGGAATGACTATAAATGGATTGAAGAATCAGCCGGCAACTGGGCTATGAATATACAGATTCCGGTAACAGATGAAGCAGACTTGCTGCTTGCCGGAAGATAACAATACCGGGGATTGTGAAATTCTCTTTCTCTCTTAAGGTTTTAACAAACGAAAACGGTGGATTACCCAAACGAGGGAATCCGCCGTTTTTATTGTATCTGTCTGAAACCGGTGCTGTTTACTAGATTGTTCTATTTAATGAGCGGCAGATATTCTCCATATCCTTCTTCTTTCATTTTTTCTTTCGGGATAAAACGCAGCGAAGCACTATTGATACAATACCGCAATCCGCCTTTGTCCTTTGGCCCGTCTGTAAATACATGTCCTAAATGCGCATCTCCTGTCTTGCTGCGTACTTCTGTCCGTATCATTCCGTGAGTAGTATCTTTCTTCTCTGCGATCAGCTCTTTCTGAATCGGTTTGGAAAAACTGGGCCATCCACAACCGGAATCAAATTTGTCTGTGGAAACAAACAACGGTTCTCCGGTGGTGATATCTACATAAATGCCGGGGCGGTGTTCATTCCAGAACTCGTTATGGAAAGCCGGCTCTGTGGCATTTTTCTGAGTCACTGCATACTGTTCGGCAGATAATTTCTTACGGAGAGTGGCATCATCCGGTTTTTGATAAGTTGCGGTCTTGGGAGCATTCGCTTTTCGTGCCATTTCAAATAAAGCCGGATTGATATGGCAATATCCGCCCGGATTCTTATCCAGATAATCCTGATGATAGACTTCTGCCGGATAAAAGTTTGTCAACGGTTCCACTTCAACGGCAATCGGTTTGTTGTATTGAGTGGCTAATGCCTGGATCGCCTGATTGATGGTGGGGAGATCGGCTTTATTGATATAATATATACCGGTTCTGTACTGTGTACCACGATCGTTCCCCTGTCGGTTGAGGCTGGTCGGATCGATTGTCTGAAAATAGAGGTTGAGCAATAAACTCAGATTTACTTCTTCCGGATCATAAACAACCTTCACTGTTTCGGCAGCATTTGTCTTGCCCGAACACACCTGTTCATAACTGGGATTGGCAACGGTGCTGTTGGCATATCCCACCTGAGTACTTTCTACCCCTCTGATTTGTTTCAGGAAGTGTTCGGTTCCCCAAAAACATCCTCCTGCAAAATAAATTTCCGCTTGACTTTTCATTGGTTTTGCAATTCCTAAAAATACATTACTAATTATTAGAATCACTGCGATGATAATATGTTTCATAACTGTTGGTTCTTTCTATAGTAACGGATGAACCGGTGGATATGTTTTAGAAATCTCTTACATAAATAACAAGTGTTTTTTGTGAGTTTGAAAACATGAGTAAAGCCTTAAAAATAGAATACTTTTCCGATGTATTCTATTTTTAAGGCTTTTTGATAAATAGCCGGAAATCTGTTCTATTCTATGATTTCTCCTTTATAGAAATCCAGTATTTTAGTACGGAACAGATAATCGTATTTAGCTTGCAGTTTATCCGACAGTGCTTTGGTCAGGTTTAGTTTCGCTTCATTGTATTCCACAAAAGTAGCTTTACCGTTATTGAATTTTTCGCTCATCAACCGAAAAGATTCTTCGTTGGCTTTCACTGCAACTTCGCTGGAGTTATATTTACTTTCTGCAGCTACTGCATTATACCAGGCTTGCTGGATTTCTTTATAAAGAACTTTCTTGGTGTTGTCCAGTTGCAAAGCAAGGTTTGACTGTTGTAGGCGGGCAGTGCGTACCCGATTACGAGTGCTAAAACGGTTGAAGATCGGAACGCTCAGGTTGAAAGAAATAGATTTGCTCAGGTTATTTTTTAATTGACGGGCAAAACCGGATTCTGCTTCACCGTTGAGTGTATAGTAGCTGCTTCCTAGCCCTGCACTGAAAGAAAGTTGGGGGTAGAATTCACTTTGAGCGATACGAATGTTTTTTAAACTACCTTGTAAGCGATATTCTGCTGCCTTGATGCCGGGCTTATAGGCAATCGCCTGGATATAAATGTCATCCGGAGCTGTTAGTGGTTCAAATTTCAGTTCTTCTTTTGGGTTCTCAAGAACGAACCCTTCCGGTGTAGGCAGTTCTAATAACTGGCTGAGACTTAATAGTGACAATTTATATGTATTGTCTGCCTGTACGGCTGTCATCTCATCCTGTGCTACACGTGCCTGCGCTTCAGCTACCTCCGCCGGTGAAGCCTTGCCGACATCATGCAGTCCTTTGATACGTTTCAGCTGATCTTTGCTTAACTCAACCTGATTTTGTGCTACCTTGTTCAATTCCAGATTGAAAAGCACTTGCAGATAGGCAGAGGTAACATTGATTGCAATATCCTCTTTGGCTTTATTCAGGTCCTCGATAGCAGCCTGTAAATTGAGCTTGGCAAGGGAATATTGATTGGATAATTGTAAGCCTGTGAAGAGAGGTACATTAGTACTCAAGTTCACTCCCGTACTGGAACTGTTAGTATCACTATATGAGTTATCTTTCGGAGAAGCTGTACGTCCCCAGCTCCACCCCTGGCTGACACCACCGTTTAAGTTCGGCAGACGTGCCCATTTGGTGGTGTTTACACTAATCTTATTTTGTTCGGCTTCATTGGCTGTCTGGCGGATGTCAATGTTATGCTCGATGGCATAGTCGATGCATTGCCGTAAAGTCCATGTCTGCGGAGTGGTATCCTGTGCTTGAACAGAACCGATGCCGGTTCCGCTCAATAGGATGATTGCCATCATTTTATTGATTACTTTCATTGGATGTCAGTTATTTATCTTTTTTCTCAGCACCGCGTAACTTGGTCTGAGCGGTTACACCTTTTTTTATCTCAATCTTGATACCGTCACTCATTCCGGTAGTCACCTGTGTACGTTCGAACTTCTGTTGTGGTACAGAGTCCGTCATGATATACACAAACGTAGAGTCACCGCTGAATTCAATCGTACTTTCGGGTACTGCCAGTACTTTGCTGGCACGCTGGAGTACAATCTCTGCATTGGCGGAATAGCCGGAACGAATCTGCACGGTATCCGGAACAGTGATGGCAGCCTTGATTTCAAATTGATTGGCCCCGTTGGTTTCTACTCCTTTCGGTGAAATATATTCGAGAATAGCATCAAAAGTCAGATTCTGTAAAGCTCCGATCGTCAGTTTAATCGGCATTCCTTCATGGATGCGTCCTACTTCGGTTTCGTCAATATTACCCCTGAAAATCAGGTCATTCATATTTGCCACCGTAGCAATGGTAGTACCGTCGTTGAATGTATTACTCATGATTACGGAGTTACCGGCTTTCACTGGTACGTCCAGAATTAATCCGTCAATGGTAGAGCGGATCATGGTGCTACTGAATGAAGCACTGTTTTTAGTGATTCCTTCTTTTATAATTTCCAGATTATCTTTGGCAGTCTGATTCTCTTCCCGTGCCTGCTTTACCGCTACTTCCCCTTTTTCGTAATCTTCACGACTGATAAGCTGATCTTCATATAACTTCTTGATACGGGTAAAGTCTGTTTCGGCCTGCTTTGCATTGATCTCTGCCAGGCGGACACGACTTTCTGCGGAGTTCAGTTGTCCGAGTTCGGGAATTACTTTGACTTTGGCGATTACTTCCCCCTTTTTTACGCTTTGTCCCGCTTCTTTGAATACCTCGTCTACAATACCGGAGATCTGAGGCTTGATTAAAATTTCATCTCTTGGTTCTACCTTTCCGGTGGCTACTGTAGTCTTTTCAAGGTCCGTGACTTCTGCTGCCAGTGTTTCATATACGATCACTTTAGGCTTGGATTTCTGATAAAGAAATACGAACGTTCCGACAAGGATTATGGCAATAATTACCAATAATGTGATTTTCAGATACTTTTTCATCTTGAATATATATGTTTAATTTTTAATTCTTCATTTAACTCTCAACTCTCCACTTCTACTCATCTCTGATCGCTTCAATCGGTTTGATAGCCATCGCACGGTAAGCAGGTGCCAGTCCTGCCAACATACCTAATGCGATCAGCAGGGCGCAGGTTCCGACTGCTAATCCGAAGCTGACTTGGAAATGGGCATCTCCTCCGTTGGAGTTCGCTCCCATCTCAACCAGTTGCAGCACCATGACGGCAAAAGAAATTCCGAACATACCGGCGATAGTTGTCAAAACCATGCTTTCAGATAAGATTTGCTGCAGGATGTCTTTGGGGCGAGCACCGATGGCACGGCGTATGCCGATTTCTGTAGTGCGTTCTTTCACTGTCACCATCATGATATTCGATACACCGATGGCGCCTGCCAGCAAGGTACCCAAACCTACCATCCAGATCAGAATATGGATACCGGTGAATAAGTTGTCCACCATGGAAAACATTGCTTCAGCGTTCAGATACATAAGCGCCTGCTTGTCATTAGGGGCAATATAGTGTGCTGCCTTGATGATTCCTTCCATCTGGGGTTGTACATCGGATACCTTTACGCCACGTTTGACGGTGAAGCAGATTACATCAATTTGTCCGCCCAGATTATAAGTCTGTTGCATGGTAGTGAATGGAAGGGTAACAGCCTCGGAGGCACGGCCCTGTATGTTCATATCTCCTTCGGAAGAAGACATGCCGATGACTTGATAATAAATGCCGTCTACCCGTACATATTTGCCACACGGGTCTTCTCCCGGTTTGAACAGGCTTTCGTAAACACGCTTGCCAATAACGCAGACCTTACGCGCTTCACGGATATCTACGTCGTTGATAAAACGCCCGTATGCCATTTCCTGTGATTCGATATGGAGATAGTCGGGATATAATCCTTTCACACTACAATCGTATTTCTTGTCTCCATAAATAGCGTTGGATCCCCAACGGGCAACGGAAGGGGTGATGACTTCCACATCCTTTACCTGCGAGCGGAGGCGTTCGATGTCGATGGCTTCCAAATCCCACCAGCGTCCTTTACGAAATCCTTTATAGGCTTCTCCCGTTTTTTGGGCGGCAAGGAAGCCGGAGTTGGTGGCGAATCCCTCAAAGTTCTTTTGCATCATATCCTGCAATCCCTGTCCGCCGCCGATAAGTGCCACGAGCATGAAGATTCCCCAGAATACACCGAATGCCGTCAGCAGGCTTCTCGTTTTATTTCTTGTGATGGTGATGAGGATTTCCTCACAAGTATCTATGTCTATTCTCATAATCTTTAATCGGCTCTAAGTGCTTCGATCGGCCGGATGCTGACTGCCTTGCGGGCAGGGAACAATCCGGCTAATGTTCCGGCTATTACTAATGTGAGTGTAGCTTGGATGGCAATTCCTATGTCAACCGTTGGATTCAGGAATACCGTTTCGGACCATATACCGTTATCCATAGTCTGGTTTCCGAAGGCATTGTTCATCCATTCGGTGGCTCCGATACCTGCCACCATACCTATATATCCGAATATGGTGGTAATCGTGACACTCTCTACGATTATCAGCCAAAGGATAGAAAGCGGTTTGGCTCCGAGCGCTTTGCGGATGCCAAATTCTCGGGTACGCTCTTTAACGGTAATCAGCATAATGTTCGAAACTCCGACAATTCCGCTTAATAAGGTGAAAATGCCAATCACCCAAATGGCAATACGAAGCATCGCCGATCCTTGCTGTTGCTGCAGATAATTGGTGAAACGATTCCATATCCAGATGGCGCTATGGTCGGTCGGGTCAAAACGCTGGTTGGCGCCGATCACTTTACGGTAGTGGGCTTCGAATTCCTCGTTAGACTCTATTGTTTCCAAATTCTTGGTGGTCATGATGAGGTTATTCAGCTTGTCTCCTTTATTATAAATCGTTTGCAGGGTTGTGAACGGAAGATAAGCATCGCTGTCTCCGCTGTCACCTTTGTCATTGTACAGTCCTACTACCTGATAGACAACATTACCCGCATTCACGAATTGTCCGATGGGATCAGTATGTGTTTTGTCGAACAGGATTTCGGCAGTCTTTTTGTGGAGTACAATTACTTTCCGTCGTTCTTTAATATCGATTTCGTTAATGAAACGTCCCTTAAAAAGTTTTACTACTTCCACTTCCGTATGGTTGGGATATACTCCGGAAAGATTCAGGTTGACATATTCCGGTCCGAAGCTAAGGTTCACACCTCCCTGATATACGGTTGCTCCGGCCTTGATGACATGATCCGGAAAATTCTTATTGGTCGTATTCAAGTCTTTGTTATCCAGTCGTATCCGCCTTCCTTCCTTCAGACCGTCGTATGATTTACTGGTCCACCCCGGAAAAATCTTGATGGAGTTCATGGCCCGTTCCGAAGCCGACTGTTCGAACGCGTGAATCAGCCCGTTGCCGGCTCCCAGCAGGACGATGAGCATAAATATTCCCCATGCGACGGCAAATCCGGTGAGAAAAGTCCTCAACTTATTGCGTTTAATGGTACTATATATTTCTTGCCAAATATCAATCATATTTTAAGTAATAAGTTATAAGTAATAGGTAATAAGTATTAGGTATTAAGTATTAAGTATTAGGCTGCGCTGTGACCGCATGGAATTAATACTTAATACTTATTACCTATTACTTATTTCATAATTCCGTTTTGGCCGAATGGAGAGGCGTCGTGGTCGAGGTTCTCTTCAATCCGTTCGATAATACCATCTTTGATATGGATGATCTTGTCCGTTTGGTTGGCAACACCGCTTTCGTGGGTTACGACGACGATGGTCATTCCCATTCGATGCAAGTCTTTCAATATCTGCATTACTTCTACGGAAGTTTTGCTGTCCAGAGCACCTGTCGGTTCGTCGGCAAGGATGATTTGCGGCTGGGTGATTAATGCGCGGGCGATGGCTACACGTTGTTTTTGTCCGCCACTCATCTCATTTGGCATGTGGTGTGCCCACTCCTTTAGTCCCAGTCGGTCGAGATATTCCAGAGCGAGTGCATTTCGCTTTTTGCGGCTTACACCTTGATAAAACAGGGGCAGTGCCACGTTTTCTACGGCGTCCTTGAATGATATCAGGTTGAATGACTGGAAAATAAATCCGATCATACGGTTTCGATACTCGGCGGCTTTCGTTTCGCTCAAGTCCTTGATAAGTACGTTGTTCAGATAATAATCCCCGGTATCGTAGTTATCGAGTATTCCTAATATGTTTAGTAAAGTAGATTTGCCCGAACCCGAAGCTCCCATGATGGAAACGAACTCACCTCGCTGAATGTCGAGATTGATGCCCTTGAGTACATGGAGAGGTGCTCCGTTGTTGTAGGTCTTGTTAATGTCTGTTAGTTTTATCACAATTTCCCTTATTAAGTTTCTTTTTTCTTTTTATTTTTCACTATTAGACGCATGAAAGATACGAAAAGTTGCAAACAGAGTGAACTTTTTTGAAAAAACATTTTGTAGACTCAATCTTCTTTACGTAATTTGTGTGCAGTAAACTTTATAATTAACTAACCCTTTTAAATAAAGTATCATGAATTCAAACATGGAGAAACCCTACGTAGTAGGTATTGACATAGGCGGAACAAACACCGTCTTTGGGATTGTAGACGCACGCGGAACTATTATTGCCAGTAGCTCGATTAAAACAGCCGGCTATCCGACTGCTGCAGAATATGCTGACGAAGTATGCAAAAACTTGCTTCCGTTGATCATCGCTAATGGTGGTGTAGATAAGATCAGAGGTATCGGTGTCGGTGCTCCTAATGGTAACTATTATACCGGAACTATTGAATTTGCTCCGAACTTGCCTTGGAAAGGAATTCTTCCGTTGGCTGCTATGTTTGAAGAAAGACTGGGTATTCCTACTGCTTTGACCAATGATGCTAATGCTGCTGCTATCGGTGAAATGACTTACGGCGCTGCCCGTGGTATGAAAGATTTTATCATGATCACTCTGGGTACAGGTGTAGGTAGCGGTATCGTTATCAACGGTCAGATGGTTTATGGTCATGACGGTTTTGCCGGAGAATTGGGCCACGTAATTGCACGTCGTGACGGTCGTGTTTGTGGTTGCGGTCGTAAAGGCTGTCTGGAAACTTACTGTTCGGCTACCGGTGTAGCTCGTACAGCTCGTGAATTTCTGGCTGCTCGTACTGATGCAAGCTTGCTTCGTAATATTCCTGCTGAAAACATCACTTCAAAAGATGTATATGATGCAGCTGTACAAGGTGATAAACTGGCACAGGAAATCTTCGAATTTACAGGTAATATTTTAGGTGAGGCTTTGGCAGACGCTATTGCATTTTCCAGCCCTGAAGCAATTGTATTGTTCGGTGGTTTGGCTAAGTCGGGTGATTATATCATGAAGCCGATTCAGAAAGCAATCGATGACAATATCCTGAATATCTACAAAGGCAAGACTAAATTGCTTGTTTCCGAACTAAAAGATTCTGATGCTGCTGTACTGGGTGCCAGTGCTTTGGCTTGGGAATTGAAAGATCTGAAAGAATAATATCATTTTTTATAATAAAGGTAATTGGATCCCCGGGGGCGTTGAGTTTCCGGGGATTTTTTGTTTTACAGGCATGCTGAAAAATAACAAAGAATCTTATACCCCTAATACAATATTGGCATCGATATTCAATTTTCTGCTAATTTCACGAGCTACCTTTAAGGTTGGTTCGCTTCTGCCGGTAAAATAATCACTGATATGGGAAGGACTGACTCCAAGTAATTTTGATAATTTAGCCTGACTAAGTCCCATTTCATACATACGAAGTTTCATGATATCAACCAAAGAAGGAGTTTTTATTGGATAATACTCATCCTTGTATTCCTCTACAAGTGCTGACAATAAATCTAGTTCAATAAGATTTTTGTCAGATAAAGGAGTGTCATCATCAACTAATGGAAGAAGTTCTTCTATTCTTTCCATTGCAGCTTTATAAGCAGTCTCATTCTGAATCTTTGCCATATCTATACGTTTTTAACATCTCAATTATTTTACTTTTGGCTATACTCTCATGATTGCACTCTTTTATTCAAAGATAATTATTATGTATTGAAAAACAAAACAATGTACTATTTTTCAATATATAAAGTGAGGAGGTAGGTGATAGGTACTTATATGGAAAAACGAATCTTTTCTTCGAAATAGACTTTAGAACATTTTATGCATCTATGGTTGCTAAAAAAACATCAATTCCTGATCCGCTCTATGAATAACCGATAAATTTTGCATCTATGGTTCTCTTCATGCTTGTATATATTGTGTTTTGCTATTTATTTGATCTGTTTGTGCACTTACTAATAGTGCATTATTTGAGAATATCGTTTTTAGGTAAACAAAATGATACTTGTTGAATGTTGGGAGCAGGAGTTGAAATAGAATTCAAATCGTCTGAAAGTAGATGAGTTTGTGATAATCTTTGGGTAAAATGAACTTGGTTTTAAAGAAAGATACCGTTGGTTTAAAACCAACGCCTCGTTCCTTTAAAACCAACGCCTCGTTCCTTTAAAACCAA
>ERZ1108167.51-NODE-51-length-209335-cov-101.047238_pt1 | contig 209335 bp, 165 predicted proteins | sample MGYA00403703_ERZ1108167 | MGnify/ENA primary metagenome ERZ1108167 (study PRJEB35170, sample SAMEA104062411) | human gut metagenome | biome: human gut; feature: human-associated habitat; material: faeces | place: Denmark | collected 2012-05-11 ...
GTGACTTTTCTTTGTCAAATGTAAAAAAAGGAGATATCATTCAGATCTCTTTTGTGGGATATCAGACACAGGAAGTTAAATGGACCGGACAGCCTATTGATGTAACTTTAAAAGATGACACGCAACAGTTAGGTGAAGTTGTGGTAACAGCTTTGGGATTGAAGCGTGAAGAAAAAGCTTTGGGATATGCAGTTACTGAAGTGAAGGGAGATGAATTAAAAGCTGCCAATACCATTTCTCCGGTAGCCGCATTGCAAGGTAAAGTAGCTGGTGTTGAAATCTCAGGCTCAGATGGTGGTTTATTTGGTGGTACCAAGATACAGATTCGTGGAGCTTCAACCTTAAGTTCCAACAACCAGCCTATCTATGTGGTGGATGGAGTGATTTTAGATAACGGTGTATCTGGTAATACGACAGCAGACTGGGATGCAGGTGCCAACAACGCCAGCGATTATGGTAATGAGTTGAAAAACTTAAATCCTGATGATTTTGAAACTGTATCAGTATTGAAAGGTGCGGCAGCAACAGCATTGTATGGTTCTCGTGGTTTGAATGGTGCGGTTGTAATTACTACCAAATCCGGTAAAGGTACGCAAGGACTGGGTATTAGCGTTTCTCAAACATTTGGTATTGACCATGCTTTCAAGACTCCGGATATTCAAACTTTATATGGTCCTGGATATATGCCGGGACAATCTGATGCCGACCAAAATGGAAGTATATGGGATGCACATCAGTTTACGGTAAATCAGAATGGAGAACATACATTAGTAGGGGTACCCAACTTTGGTTTTGGACCTAAATATGATGGCTCTCAAATCCGCAATTATGATGGTACATGGACTACCTATTCTCCACGTAAAAATAATATGCTGGATTTATATAAATTAGGGTTCAATACAAATACGAATGTTTCTATTCGCGGTGGTAATGAAAAAACATCATTTTATACATCTTTATCTTATAAAAATGCCAAATCAACAACAGAAAACAATACTTTTGAGCGTTACTCCATGTTGTTGAAAGCTAGCCATAAGTTGAACGATTGGGTGGACGTTGCCGCTTCTTTTAGCTTTGCCAACTCAAAACCGCGTAATGCACAACTGAATGCGGGTGAATTATTTGTCAATGCAAATACCAATGTGATTAACCCGCTATTTGATGTAGATTATTTCCGGAACAAATATTTAGGTGAGCATGGTGGTATCGCTAGTACCAGCTATGGTGACCAATATGGTTCGGTTCCTTCCAGCGCTAAAAATTATTTCTTCAAAGTAGATAATTATGATTATGTGCGGAAGGAAACTGTTATTCGTCCTACATTTGAAGTAAATGTAAAGATGACAGATTGGCTGAAATTTAAAGCAGACGCTAATATGAACCGTTATTATACTTCAATAGAAGATAAGCAATTAGGTTCCGGTTATGCAAACGAAGGAGGGTATTATGGTATTACGCAAGATATAAAAGAACAATTTACCGTAGGGGGAACTTTTACTGCCAGCAAGCAGATAAAAGATTTTTCACTCGGTGGATTCGCACGATTTGAGTATTACAACACCTCTTCCAAACATTCAAAAGTATCAACTGACGGAGGAATGGTGGTGCCTGGAGAATGGTTCGTGGAGAACTCAAAAAAGACTAAAAAGAGCGAAGCGACAATATCGGGTAGCAAAAGAATTATTTCTACCATTTTTGCTTTAAATTTAGGATGGAAGAATCAAGTCTATTTGGATGTTACAGGACGTAATGACTGGTCTTCTGCATTGGTATATGCCAATCGTACAGGTAATCACTCATACTTCTATCCTTCCGTATCAGGTTCATGGTTGATTAATGAAACTTTCCGTGAAAGTATGCCTTCATGGATTAACTTGGCAAAACTTCGTGCATCATGGGCACAAGTAGGTAATGATACAGACCCATATACAGTCAATCAGACGTATTCTTTTGCCACAATGGAAATGTATGACGGCAATATCTATACCAATGAATTGGACAAACTGATGAAGATTGCTGACCTTAAACCGGAACGTAAGAATTCATGGGAAATAGGTTTGGATTTCCGTACTTTTAATAATCGTTTGAATTTGGATTTCACTTATTATAAGGAAAATACCACAGACCAGATTATGAAAATCAATGTTCCTGCTATTTCCGGTGTTACCCAACAGTTGGTAAATGCTGGTAATATCCAAAACTCAGGTATTGAAATCGCATTAAATACCACTCCTATCAAAACTAAAGACTGGCAGTGGGATCTGGACTTCACTTATACACGAAACAGAAGTAAAATTGTATCCTTGCATCCTAATGTTGCCAACTATATTGAATTGTCCGGTTATGTAAACGCATACGACTATCATATCGGCTCTGTAGCAAAAGTCGGTGAGTCTTATGGTGTGTTGATGTCAGATGTCACTCAGGCACGTAATGAAAACGGTGTACCTTTGTTGGAGTGGGATGACAGTTGGAGAGGCGCATATAGAGCACAAAGCAAAACAGCGGAAGTAGTAGGTAACATGACACCGGATTTTCTGGGATCTGTAGCAACAACATTAACTTGGAAAGATTTAAGTTTGAATATTGGACTGGATATGCGTTTTGGAGGTTTGGTGGCATCTTACTGTAACTTATACGGAACTCAGGCCGGTTGGACGGAAAGCTCTTTGCAATACCGTGATCCGGAACATGGAGGTATGACTTGGACTAGTCAATATGCCGATTCTAAAGGTATTCAATATACTGATGGTATGATTCCGGAAGGTGTTTTTAAAGAAGGAACAATTGCGACCTTGGTGGATGGAACAAAAATGGATGTCAGCGGTCTGTCTTACGCACAGTTGGTACAGGAAGGAAAACTGGAGCCCACTCATGCCGGTTCATGGTATGGAAATAATTATGCATGGGGAGCACAGACAATTGATGACATTTGGGTACACAAGTTGAGTTATATCGCTTTGCGTAATATTACTGTAAATTATCGTTTGCCTAATAGCATCAGTCATAAATTGGGTGCAAAAGGGTTGAACCTATCATTCAGTGCACGTAATTTGGGATATCTGTATAATTCATTACCTAATAATCTAAATCCGGAATCTGTACGTTCTAATTCAGCTTCAGAGTTCCGTATTCGTGGTTTCGAGCCTTATACAGCAAGTTACATATTTACAATTAATGCCAATTTCTAATTGTTAACTTTAAAAGAATTATCAACAATGAAATATAGAACTTTAGCAGCCGCACTGCTTTTAGGAAGTGTAATGTTCACTTCCTGTGTAGATGAATTTTCTGAATTAAATTCAGATCCGTCTACTATTACAAAGCCTGATATCCGTTTCCTGTTCACTAAATGTGAAGCTTCCTTCCAACCGGGAGATTATGCACAATGGTTTGGAGGATTTAATGACCTTTCTACCTGGTCGCAAACAACAGTTTCATCAGGAGGTAATACAACTCGTTCAAATCGTCCGACTGATGAAGCCAATGGTTGTGGTTATGAAGTAAACGAAGTGCTTCGTTATGCTAATGAGATTCGATATCAAATCAGCCTGTTGCCTGAAGAGGAAAAAGCGACTTATGAATACATCCAATATCTTTGTAATCCTTTGTTGGTTTACTTAAGTATCCAAGATGCTGACCTATATGGATCACGTCAATATACAGAAGCAGAACAAGCCAGATATACCAATCCTCCTTTGTTATTGCCTAAATATGACACTCAAGAGGAACTTTTGGAAGTATGGCTGAAAGAACTGGACCAGACTATTAATTATCTGAGCAGTAATGAAATCAAAGATGTTTTGAATAATCAGGACTTTATTTATAAAGGTGATTTGAAAAAATGGGGCAAACTGGCCAATTCTTTGAAATTGAAAATTGCAGCCCGTTTGATAAACAAAGATCGGAACCGCGCTTTTGAAATAGTAAAACAGGTAGCAGAAAGTCCTGTTGGCTTAATTGCTACTACGGATGATGATTTTGTATATAACAAGGGTAAGTTCGATAACAATTGGAATAATGATTTTTCTGTAGGAGTAGGTACGCAACATCTTATAGACTTTTTAGTAAACAACAAAGATCCGCGTTTGCTTTATTTCTTCCAAAAGAATGACTACAATTCTAATGTTGTACAGGCTTATTTTGATCAAAAAAGAGAAATGCCGGATTTTGTAGAGAAGAATGTAATTTCTGAGGTTAAAGACGGAAAGAAAGTCTTTAAAGAATGGGGGGGGCCAGGTGAACCTTGGGTACGTTATTATGGCCTTCCTGTGGAAATAGGTGCAGGGCAGATGGACAAATACGAGGATTATTTTGATCCCACAGGACAATTGTTTGTCTTGTACTCGGCAGCTGGTGCCAAGAAAAGCTATTATCCGTGTACTTACCGGAATCAAGAAATGGTAAAAGGTCTGTTGACATATACTTATCCGGATGCCCCGGATGTTACTCCGGTTCAAGACACTCAACAATATGGTTGGTATGGACTGTATTTTTCGGCAGCGGAAACCAATTTCTTCTTGGCTGAATTCACCCTGTTGGGAGCCACTTGGAATGGACAAAAAAGTGCCCAAGAGTATTTTACAGATGGTATCACTGCTTCAGTAAAAGGATATGATTATGTTGCCAGTCAGAATCATATACCTTATTATGACAGTCCCTACGTAAATGATCCTCATGATGTATCTATTAAGCTGCAAGATGAATGGCTGACAGAACTGCTTAAGAAAGAGGCTTATATTTTAAGTGGAGATAAAGTTTCTGATCTGGAGAAAGTGTATATCCAAGAATATCTCCATTATTTTAATGCACCGATTGATCAATATGTTAACATTATGCGTTCTGGTGTTCCTATGAAAAATAGTTCCCTTTTACCGCGTAAGGAATTTGACGAACAATTGGGTGATTCCTATCCTATCCCTAGAAGATTTGCTGTTACGGAGCCTTTGGAATCAGATCAGTTACATGACATAACTATCGCTGCATATAAAGCACAAGGTTATACATATCAAGGTACAAATGCAAAGAATCCACAGGTTTTGCATGACGAACGTGTATGGATGGATAAAGAAAATCCTGATTTTGGTAACGGACCGAAGAACTGAAAATAAAATTAAAGAATAGCAGTTCCCCTTGTTTTTCCTGTAAGAACAAGGGGATTGTTTTATTTTGACCCTCAGGACTATACATAGAATTATTTTGCAAATATTATTTATATGCAAGTAGAGAATTGATTCTTCTTGAAAAAGATAAGGACCTTTTAAAACAATGAACCGATGCTATTTTCATTTGTAAGATGAAAAACTTTCCCAATCAATTATTGGAAGTTCTTATTCTTTTACGGAATATAATACTCCCTTATTTGTTTGTACAAAGTAGTGATTTCGGTAGAAAATAGATAGAAAATTGTATTTAAAAGCCCTTCTATAGACTTTTAAATACAATTTTTCTTTTTGAGATACAAAAATAAAATACACTGATATTCAGATATATAGCTGTAAGAGTAGTTCTGAAGGAACTAATGAAACGGAATTACTTGATTTTCAATAAACTTAAAAAAAATCACAGCTATGTTAAAACGACTAAAATCAGTCAGTATGTTGCTGTTCCTAATGGGTGCCTCTACCGGAGCAGCATACGCGGTCGCCAATCCCGGCGTTGCCGGTGTGAAAATCACACAACAAAATGGAGCTTGTACAGGAGTTGTAGTAGACGCTACAGGTGAAACTGTCATTGGTGCGTCTGTTATAGTGAAAGGTACGACTAATGGTACGATAACCGGACTTGATGGCGACTTCTCTTTATCCAATGTGAAAAAAGGGGATATCATTCAAATTTCATTTGTAGGTTATCAAACAGTAGAGATTCCTTGGAATGGACAACCCATGAATGTAACTTTACAAGATGACACACAAACATTGGGCGAAGTTGTAGTGACTGCTCTTGGTATCAAACGTGAGAAAAAAGCGCTAGGTTATGCCATGCAGGAGGTAAAGGGTGACGCGTTACTTGAAGCTCGTGAAACGAACCTCGCAAATGCTTTGACAGGTAAAGTTTCAGGTGTCCAGATTATTCGTTCAAGCAATGGTCCTGGTGGCTCTTCCAAAATCCAGCTTCGTGGTGCGAATTCTGTAACAGGTTTGAACCAGCCGTTAATTGTTGTCGATGGTGTGCCAATGGATAACTTTACAGGAGCAAGTAATAATGATATTGATAACCCGACATTGGATATGGGTAATGGACTTTCAGATATTAATGCTGAAGATATTGAGTCCATGTCTGTGTTGAAAGGTGCGTCAGCTGCTGCACTTTATGGTTCTCGTGCCGGTAATGGTGTTATTTTGATTACAACTAAAAAAGGAACAAAGCGTGAAGGTTTGGGTATCACCATCTCAGGTTCAGTTTCTGCTGAGACAACATTTATGCTCCCTAAACGCCAAAAGACCTTTGGACAAGGTGAGAATGGTGTGTTCGATTCAACTAACGGCTATAGCTGGGGACCTGAAGTAACAGGGCAAAGCTATACAAAATGGGATGGTACAACTGCAAATATGCAAATCTTTGATAACGTAAAAAATTTCTTTGATACAGGTGTGAACTTATCAGAAAGCATATCATTCCAGCAGCAATATGATAAAACATCCATTTACACCTCATTGAATCGTATGGATGACTCCAGCATGATACCGGGCGCTAACTTAAGCCGTACAAACTTAACTTTGCGTGCATCTTCTACTTTTGGTAAAGATGATCGTTGGAGCATCGATGCAAAAGTACAATACATCAATACCCTCGCAGAAAACCGTCCTATCAGTGGTGCACGTGGGAATAATGCATTTTATACTATTTTCAATATGCCTACGACTATTGACATCCGTGACTTTTCCAGCCCTGTCAAAGACGAATATGGCGAAATGATCTGGTGGAGTAAAGGGGGAATCAACCCTTACTGGTCCAAAGATTATAATCCAAATAAAGATAGCCGTAATCGTTTCTTGATGAACGGATCATTGAAGTACAAATTCACAGATTGGCTGGATGCTGAAATCAAAGCCGGTAGTGATATGTATTTCACTGAGGGTGAAGAGAAATTGTATGCAGGAAGTCCTACTAATAATAAGAACAGCCGTTATAGCACTAGCGAGAAAAAGTTCTTCGAAAATAATTTCAGCTTTTTGATCAGTGGTCATAAAGATGAATTGTTTGGAAAATTTGGTGGCAATTTCTCTTTTGGTGGTAACTTAATGGAAAGAAAATCTACAGGTTTGGACAATGCTATGGGAAAATTGACTGCGCCCGATTTATTCTCTCTAGCCAATGGTGACAAAAAAGATTTGTCAATAACCGAAACCTATATTCATAAAAAAATCAATTCTTTGTATGGAACTCTTGGAATCAACTATAATGGTTGGGCATTCTTGGATGCAACTTTCCGTAATGACTGGTCATCAGCTTTGAATAAAGAAAACCGTTCATTCTTCTATCCGTCTGTTTCATTGTCATGGGTGATCAGTGATATGGTGGGTAAAGTCGGCAAAGGTATGCCCGAATGGTTTACTTATGCTAAAGCACGTGCATCTTTCGCACAAGTAGGTAACGATATGGATGCATATCAGTTATATAATACATATAGTATTGGTTCAGACCCTAATGGCAATACAACTGCCGGACAAGGAAAAACTAAATACGATGCAGATGTACGCAGTGAGTTGATTACTTCTTGGGAAGCCGGTGCTGAATTGAAATTCTTCAATAACCGTTTAGGAGTTGATTTTGCATGGTACAAGACAAACGCAAAACGCCAGTTAATGAATATTCCTTTAAATAACCTTTCCGGTTATGATAACATGAAAGTAAATGCAGGTAACATTCAAAATACCGGTATCGAAATCATGTTGAATGCACGCCCTATCGAAACAACTCAATTTAGTTGGGATACTCAATTGAACTTCTCTCAGAACAAGAGTAAGATTATTGAATTATTGCCGGGAAAACCAGGTATGCAGTATGCTTTAGGAGGTTCTGACGCATTGCAGGTCTATGCAGTTGCGGGAGGTGCTTATGGTGAAATCTGGGGTACCAAATATCAACGAGTAGAAGAAGGAGAATTTAAAGGACAATTATTACTCAATGAATCAGGACTGCCACAGGCCACTAGTGACAAGCATAAGATTGGTGAACAACAGCCTGACTTCTTATTAGGATGGACAAATACATTTAATTATAAAAACTTCACACTTAGTTTCCTGATTGACGGACGTTTTGGTGGTGATATTTTCTCATTCACCAATATGAACTTGCAACGTAGTGGTATTTCTGAATGTACTGCTCCTGGCGGTAAACGTGAGGATATCGTTGTAGCGGGAGTTATCAAAGATGGTAATGGTTATAAGGTAAATGATCAAAGTGTTTCTTTAGAACGTTATTATAAAGCTTTGGCTACAGGCCGCGCCGGTATTTCGGAAGCTTATATTTATGATGCTACCAACATCCGTTTGCGTAACATCGCCTTGAGTTATCGTTTCCCGTCATCTATGTTGAAAAAGACTCCGTTCCAACAGGTTAAGCTTGGTTTCACTGTGAATAATGTATGGATGATTTCAAGCCATTTGGATGGTATTGATCCGGAATCAGTATATGCTACAAGCACTAATGCAACAGGTTTGGAGAACTCGTCAGCTCCGACATCACGTTCTTACCTGTTTAATGTGACTCTTGGTTTCTAATCATAAAAAAGAAAAAGAACAATGAAAACAATGAATAAATTATTTTTGGGGCTTGGCTTTTGCGCCGGATTAGTTTCCTGCTCTGACTTTGATGAAGTCAATACCAATCCCACAGCTGCCGGTGAGGAATATGTAAAACCTCAATATGCATTGAATAATTCTATAGGACAGGCACAGATGAATCCCGGTACTGCAGAACGTATAGTAGTCTATAATTGGGCTAGTGCTGCCAGAATTTGTGGAGAAATGAGTTTTCTGAACGTAGGCCGCTATAGTGATGATTATACATCTGCTTATTATTATCCTGATCTCAGCGCCAGTATTAAAAATGCGACGTTGGCTATTACAGCAGTAGAGAACCAACTCGAAGCGGCCACTACCACTGCACATGAAAAAGAATTTTTCCCGAACGTAAAGCAGTTTGCCCGTATTTGGCGTGCCTATCTTATCAGTGAGTTTGTCGATAATTTCGGACCTTATCCTATTGAAAGTTTCCTAGGGGAAAATCCTGTTTTCAACTCAGAGAAAGATGATTATGAATTCATTTTAAAGGAGTTGAAAGAAGCCGCAGCAGCTATCAACACCTCTGTCCTACCTGTTGAGGCAGAAGGTAAATGCGACCCGTTTGACAATGTAAAATATGATCCTGTGAAGTGGCAGAAATATGCAAATTCACTCCGTATGCGTCTGGCTATGCGTTTATCAAACATCGACAAGGCAACTGCGCAGACCGAATTTGAGGATGCGGCTAAAGGTAACAAGATTTTAACGGCTGATGAGATGTTTGCAGTAAAAGAAAATGATGGATGGGATGTCTTTTCCGGAGTATATACCCGTTCATTTGACGATCAGGTTCTTTCCTCAACAGTTGCTAATCTTCTGACCAATTTAGGTGGTATTAAAGTAACAGAACAACGTTCCGATTTGGCTAGTTATGTTAAACCAGCTAATTATTTAGGTATTAAATATGACAGACATTATGTTGCTAATACAGATAATCCTACTAAACAATATTGGCTGGATGGTATGCCGGAAAATCTTGATCCGCGTGCATTAAAGATATTCTGTTTACCTGATGATGAAAATGCTGAGAACTACATAGATAAATATAATGATAGAACAGCTAAAGATTTCGTTCTTTACACAGTAGACGAAAACGGGAATCCGATTCCTAATAAGGATAATCCTGGGGAAATAAAGATTGATGCAACTCGTTGTTGGAATGGTTATCCCGCTGGTTCGCGCGGTGGATGGTCGCCAACCTTGGCTTATAACCAACTAGTGACAAATGGATATGGCCCCGGCTGTACTCTTCCAATGTTGGGTAAAGACTATTGTCAGGGCAAATCTCGCATATTCTTTGCAGCATGGGAAACTTATTTCTTGTTAGCAGAAGCTTCATTGTATGGTTGGAACACTGGAACAACAGCAAAAGAAGCCTATGAGAACGGTATTAAAGCTAGTTTTGAATACTTTGGTGTTAGCGAATATGTGAATGATTATCTGAATTCCACCAACTACAATCGTGTAGGTACTTCAGTCAAATTTGATCATACCACTGAACCGACTGCTGAACAAATGACTTATGTGGATGGATACAGCAAAGAACAGAAAACTGTTACTTATGAATATCCTACAGCTTCTAAAACTTTATATGGAAAAGCATTGAATGACCACTTGACTAAAATTATCACTCAAAAATTCATTGCACAAACTCCGTATTTGGTATTGGAAATGTGGTCGGATTTCCGCCGTTTGGGATTACCATTCTTTGAGATTCCTGCAAACGAAAGTTCAATGACTGGTTCAGACATGGTTAATGCTTGGAATCCTAATTCTTGGAAAGACGGACAGAAGTGGGAATTTTATCCACAACGTATGCGATATCCTTCCAGTCTGGAGAATGCAGATCCCGAAGGCTATAAACAAGCTGTAGAGTTGTTAGGAGGCTCAGATAATATCATCACTCCTTTATGGTGGACCGGACGTTAATGTCTTAACCTAGGACATTCATAGAATAATATAAGTTAGCCAGCTAATTCATACTTAAAGTATTGCGAATTAGTTGGCTAACTTATATTCTATGAGTGTCCCTTATTATGCCCAAAATCATTTGATTTTCTGATGCCGGCAAAGCATATTACACATGGATCATAGAGTCCTTTAACATTCATAACTACACAAAAAAGAAGGACTACCTTCTCACGAAGACAGCCCTTTCATTTGCTATTAATAATCTAGTAATTTTCTGGTAAATTTTGAACGCTCTCTTATCTAAGAAACAAGCATTAACGCTCTTTTGTTTATTCCTCCATTATAAAACTTTTCAGTATTTTTTCGGCAATATTTTCATTTTCCTTGCTATAGATAATAGATATATAAAATCCACTACCTGCCGTCTTAGTCATCAAACAAGCATAAAGGCAATGATCTGTTTCGCAGCTCCCTCTTAAATAAGTACCGAAAAACTGTGGTAACTCAAACTCCTGCACTGCCGACTGGTCTTTCACCCCGTCATCATTGGCATAGTCTTTTAATACACTTTTCAAGTCACTTTTTGTCATACCATCCGAATCCAAAGACTGAATGGTGATATAAAACTTGGAATTGTTCAGAAGAAAAGTCTCCTCTGTATCCTCCTCCACCAAAATCCCTTTTGGAGCCTCAAAAGTCAGACCATAGGCTGTCCATGTAATAGGAACCAAAGCTTGCGCACTTACTGATAGCCAAGCCAGACTTAAAAACACAAGAAGTAAAACCTTTTTCATTTTTAATTATTTTACCAATAAAACTCCGATCAGTCCACAACTGATTATTTATCCTTTTCACGGATTTCCACGCGACGAATCTTTCCACTGATGGTCTTTGGAAGTTCTTCTACAAACTCTATGACACGTGGGTACTTGTACGGAGCAGTCACACGCTTCACATGATCTTGTAACTCCTTTACCAACTCAGGTCCTTCCTTACCCTTAAAAGTTTTAGAAAGGACAATCGTCGCCTTTACCACCTGACCACGGATTTCATCAGGCACACCGGTAATGGCACATTCCACAACAGCCGGATGAGTCATCAAAGCACTTTCCACCTCGAACGGGCCTATACGATAACCCGAACTCTTGATCACATCATCAGCACGACCTACAAACCAAAAATAACCATCCTCATCACGCCAAGCCACATCACCTGTATAATAAATACCATCATGCCAAGCATCTTCCGTTAATTCCGAAGCACGATAATATTCTTTGAACAATCCCAATGGTTTACCCCTATCTGTACGAATAACAATCTGACCTTGTTCTCCATCTTCAGCAGAACGCCCGTCGTGGGTCAACAAATCTATATCATATTGAGGATTAGGTACCCCCATACTTCCAGGTTTAGGCTCCATCCAGGGAAAAGTACCTAAAGTCAACGTGGTTTCCGTTTGTCCAAAACCTTCCATCAGACGAATACCTGTGATTTTCTTGAACGTTTCATATACAGAATAGTTCAAAGCCTCTCCCGCCGTAGTACAGTATTCCAAAGAAGAAAGATCATATTTACTAATGTCCTCCTTAATTAAAAAACGATAAATAGTGGGAGGAGCACATAAAGAAGTGATATGATAATCCTGAATCTTTCCAAGAATATCTGCCGGTGTAAATTTCTCATGATCATACACAAAAATATTGGCTCCTGCTATCATCTGTCCATAAAGTTTTCCCCAAACAGCTTTCCCCCAACCTGTATCGGCAATGGTAAGATGAAAACTGTCACGATGCAAATTATGCCAGAAACTGGCAGTTACAATATGTCCCAAAGGATATGTAAAATCATGTGCCACCATCTTAGGTTCTCCTGTAGTACCCGAAGTGAAATACATCAATGAAGTATCTTCATTCGTATTAGGATGTTCCGGTTTAACAAAAGGAGTAGCCTTCTCAATACCTTTATGAAAATCTTCAAAACCCTCCGGAATATCCGGTCCTACACTGACCAACTTTTTTACTGAAGGACAATCGGGCATGGCATCTATAATATGCTTTGTTATCACATCTTCTCCTGCAGCTACAATCATCTTGATATCAGCAGCATTACAACGATACACGATATCCTTTTTCGTCAACAGATGAGTCGCAGGAATAACCACAGCTCCTAATTTATGCAAGGCAATAATAGAGTACCAGAACTCATAACGACGCTTTAAAATAAGCATCACCATATCGCCATGACCAATACCAAGGCTCTGAAAATAAGAAGCAGTCATATCCGTATACTTTTTCAAGTCAGCATAAGTATATTGTATATGCTCCCCTTTATCATTAGTCCATAACAATGCTTTCTTATCGGGTTCTTCGGCAGCCCAAGCATCTACTATATCATAACCAAAATTAAAATTTTCAGGGATTTTAATCTTTAAATTCTTTATAAAGTCCTCTTGTGAGGTAAATGTGGTCTGTTCTAAGAATTTTTCTACCATAATCTTATTCAATTAAAAATTGAGAACTAAAAATTAGAAATATTATGCGGTCAATGACAACACAGTCTTTTTAATCTCAATTTATTATAATATTACTGCCAAGAATTTCACAGTCTTATCGTCCAATGCCAGCATACCATGTGGAATAGAAGAATCAAAATAAAGACTGTCACCTGGATTCAAGATCAATTCTTTTCCATTTATATTAAGTAACATTCTTCCTTCAATAACCAAATTGAATTCTTGTCCCTCATGTGAGTTAAAATGAATCGGAGTATTTTCCGGTTTCGGTTCTACAGTTACAATAAAAGGATCAGCCTTACGCCCACGAAAACCAGAAGCCAATGACTGATATTTATACGCCTTGGTACGCTCTACCGACACTCCTGAACCACAACGAGTCAGAAAATAAGAACTCATCTTAGGTTCTTCACCAAACATTAATACATCCAATGCAATACCGTATTTACGGGCTATTTTCTGTAAAGCACTGACAGAAATATCTTTCTCCCCGCTTTCCATACCCAAATACTCTTCCACTGAAAGCTGGCAACTTTTAGCCACTTCATCAGGAGTCAGTTCCAGAACGTCTCTTAATCCCTGGAGACGCTCAGCTATTTGTTTTATCTGGTCACTCATAATCTTATTGTTTTATGCCTCAAAGATAATGAAGATTTGAGAATTCCTAGCAAAGTTTCATTAAGTTTCGAAGAAAACTATCTAACAGACAATAAAACTGCACAAACACGCTTACAATGAGCACAAACAAACCTTTTACAGAAAGTGATCATTCAAATACTTTCATTTGAAACTATAAAATAATCTTTGTCCCATAACCTTTCTTATAATCATATTTATACTTACTTTGCAGAAAAATGAAATAGAATGAATTATACGAATGAACAAATCAGACGCCAAGACCGTCTGTTAGAAAAAGAAAAAGCTATCAGCTTATTGAAAAACGGAGAATACGGAGTTTTGTCCATGCAAGATGAAGAAAACGGCGCTTATGGAGTTCCTATCAATTATGTATGGAACAAGAAAAATTCCATTTACATTCACTGTGCTCCCGTAGGAAAGACTCATATCATATCCAATCAATTCACAACTGAATATGAGAGTATTATATTGAAATGTCGGGCATACATTGGCTTAAATGAAGAAGAACGAATAAACGCTTTACATTTATTAATAGAAAAATACTCTCCAAACGACAAAGTAATTGGTAACCAATATGCCCAAAAATCTTTTCACAGAACAGAAATTATCCGACTAGATATAGAAGAGGCAAGCGGAAAATGCAAACATATACCTATGCAATAAGTATTAAAAGTTCATTGAACTATCCTCTAATATTCTCAACTATTATTCCCCCGATAAAAGAGAGTTAAAAGGAGATAATTGAGAAAGACGAAAAGAAACACGATACAACTTTTATAAAGGATCATTGAGAAAATTACATGCTATAAAAACATTATTCCGGCAAAACAATATTACCGGAATAAATTTTCTTTATGTTATCCTTTTTCAGATTAGGTATTTGGAAAAGCAACCATCTTAACAACCATAAAAGTTGTACACATTATAAATTATTTCTCATTCTTTCTACAAAATCATGAATAATGGAATACAAAATCTCCAAAGAATTCTCCTCATAACAAAGAGTTTCCAAAGGACACCAACCTGTCCGGTTCCTATTCTGAATACGAGGAACTACCTGCATACAATCTAGCTTTATATTCGCACGCCGCAATAAAACCAATGCAGGTTCACTGATAATATCTGTATAAACTTCCTGTACTCTACCTAATACCATCAAAACAGCAGCAGCTTTTCCTATCACCTTGTCAGCAATCTGAGCCCCACGCAGAAAAGCCGGATCCGTATTCAACAAATCATACAAATCAGTTATTCCACGCTGTGTAAAAGTGCTGATTTCCTTATTCTTTATTACACAAGAATAATTACCTTCATGCAACAGTTTGATTAATTTATCCATTTTTTATTTCATTCAAATAACACGATGCATTTCGTGTCCTTCCACATAAATGGCACTGAACGGACGTGCCGGACAAAGATTTTCACAAGCGCCACAACCGATGCAACGTTCTGTATTCACAACCGGTATTTTAGGTGAACTTTCATCATTCTCATCTTTAGGTATCATTTGAATAGCACCAGTAGGACAATGACGAGCACAATTTCCACAACTTACCTTATCCGTATTCACTATACAATTTTGAGCAATCCACACGGCATGCCCTATTTGAATAGCCGACTTTTCAGCCAAACTAGTCAAATGAATGGCATCAGTAGGACATACTTCTGCACATTTCGCACATTCGGGGCGACAATATCCACGTTCATAGGACATCTCAGGCTGCATCAACCGCTTCAGATCACCCGATGGACGCAATACCTGATTAGGGCACACCGACACACAAAGCTGACAAGCCGTACAATGCTGTGCAAAATGACGAAGACCTCTCGCTCCTGCAGGAACAATAGAAGTGGCACGTTTAGGATTCTTTTTATCAATAAGAGGCGCCAATCCTCCATCCACTTTCTTTTCCTGCGCTTTCATTACGGCACTTGTAGCAAGTAAAGCAGAAACCGTAAAAAAATTTCGCCGCGACGTATTCACCTTTTCTGAATTTGAAGACGATTGAGAAGCTGACTGACCTGTTTCTTCTCTTCTCAAAACCTGCTTTTTCTGAATTATTGCTCCAGATACATACTTTATCGCATCCTGACGACATTTACCTAAACAATCCATACAAGCAACACAACGGGAATAATCAATCTCATGTGCTTTGGGATTAATGCAGGAAGACTTGCAATTACGAGCACAAAGTCCGCAACCATTACATTTAGACGTATCAATAACCGGTTTAAAATAAGAATATCTAGATAAGAGTCCCAATACTGTACCCACCGGACAAATGGTATTGCAATAAGTTCTTCCTCCACGCCATGCCAAAATAAAAAGCACTATCACAGTACCCACTGCAACTACAAAAGTAGAAAGACCTTTCATCCAAACATCTACCGAATAAAAAGCATAACTGTCTACACGCTCCGCCCATAGGGCAAGTACATTGTTCCCCCACTGATACAAAGGTGTCAGCAGGTTAGAAATGATACGGCCGTATGCACTGTAAGGAGCAATCAATGCCGTCAATGAAACTACCCCTGCTACCAAAGCGACGATAAACACCGCCAATACCCCATAGCGCAACCACGACAAAGCAGGCGAGTAGTGGAAACGATTCTTCTTTACCCTTCCCGAAACCCAGGAAATAATATCTTGAAACACACCTAACGGGCAAACAACCGAACAATAGACACGCCCCAAAAGCAACGTCAACAAAACAAGGGCTATCATCACCCCCACATTCAGTGCCAGCACGGCAGGAAGAAACTGTATTTTCGCCATCCAGCCAAACCAACTATGCACAGTTCCTGTAAAATCCAGAAACAGCAACGTGATCATTGTAAAGAACAAAAGGGCGGCGACGAGTCTTATTTTACGTAACATAAGCATTCGTTATTTTATCATGTTTATCCATTCCATTATAAAGTCTCTTGTTTCAACTGCTCCACATATGCGTCTATACGATGCAGTTCTTTGGGAATATCAATACTTTGAGGGCAATGCGGGTTACACTGGTTACATCCGGTACAATGACTTGCCTGCCGCAGTTTGGGCACACTACGGTCATAACCTATCAGGAAAGCACGCCGTGCACGGCGGTAATTCTCATCCTGACTGCTTTTAGGCACATTTCCTTCGTTGACACATTTATTATAATGCACCAGAATCGCCGGAATATCCAAGCCGTAAGGACAGGGCATACAATATTTGCAGTCATTGCAAGGAATCGTAGGGAACTTCAGCATCAATTGGGCTGTTTCTTCCAAGAACTCTTTTTCCTCCTCATTCAAAGGTTCTAAGGGAGAATAAGTCCGAAGATTATCCTGCAAATGTTCCATATAAGTCATTCCACTCAGCACACACAACACATTGGGATACGTACCGGCAAAACGGAATGCCCACGATGCCACACTGTTCTCCGGACGACGCTGCTTCAAGCGCGCCACCAGATGGTCGTTCAGTTTAGACAAACGTCCTCCTAACAGAGGCTCCATAATCACAGCCGGAATTCCACGCTTGGCCAACTCTCCATACAAATATTCCGCATTAACATTTCGACCCGAAGCATGGCGCCAATCTACATAGTTCATCTGAATTTGCACAAAATCCCATTTCACATCCAGCGACAGCAAATAATCAAACACTTCCACCGATCCGTGAAATGACCATCCCAAATTACGAATACGGCCTTCTTCACGCTCTTTTAGTAAAAAGTCAAGAACTCCATTGTCAATATAACGGTCATGGAAAGTTTTGATCCCTTCCCCTCCACCTACAGAATGAAGCAAATAATAATCCAGATAATCCGTCTGCAATTCTTTCATCGACTGATGGTACATCTTGATGGAATTCTCACGAGTATAATTTTGAAAATTAGACATCTTTGTCGCAATCAACAGTCTTTCACGAGGATGACGTTTCAAAGCCACACCAGTGGCCCTTTCAGAAAATCCCTGGCAATAAACAGGAGATGTATCGAAATAATTCACTCCGTGAGCGATAGCATAATCCACCAGCTCATTCACCGCATCCTGGTCTATCACATTTCCATCACTGTCCGGCGCTGGTTTCAACGGCCAGCGCATACATCCATATCCTAAAAGTGAAACATGTTCTCCCTTTGGAGAAGTACGATAAGTCATTTTATCAACAGGCACTTCGCCTAAAATAGAAGCCTCAGACGCATTCGACTTCTCGCCGGATGCACAACCATACATTGCCACCGTAGATGCAACTGTACTAACACCCACAATTTTTAGAAATTCTCTACGGTTCATTTCCTTTTTGTCTCTTTTGTCCATAGTCTTTTACTTAACCTTCCTTTATTTACTGTAAACCACCACTATAGCCTGATCATCAGTTAATGCAAAGTTAATTAGAATTCATGAAATTCCTTGCAACACAACCTTAATAATCAAAACAACTTTAATTACAGAAAGCAAATCACTTTTTAATTCACATAGATCACTATTGAAAATAATTATTTAAACAACTGTATCATAGGGCGGCCTATCCAAACCTGCGGTTGTTTCAAGCCAAAAATAAAAGCAACTGTAGAAGCACAATCAAACTGCATCATACTTTCATCAAAAATTCCTCCTTTTTTTACATTCTTTCCAGCAATAATAAATGGAGTTTCCATTTCTTGCATCGTTTTTCCACCATGCCCCTTATTTATTCCTCCATGATCGGCTGTAACAATAATAATACTATTATCATAAATACCTGCCTCCTTGATAGCATCTACTATCCGACCTACATATCCGTCTAATTCTTTCAATTTTGCATAATAAGCCGGAGTATCATGTCCATCCACATGACCTACATGGTCAGGATTATCAAAACAAATTGCAGTCAAGACCGGCTTCTTTTCTGTAATATACTTACATGCCATCTCACATAGAGCAGCGGGATATAGATTATAGTCAGGAGCCTGCACATGATAATTCAAAGCCAAAGTATCTACTAGATATTTAATACCATCCCACTCATACAACACTCCTATTTCAGCATCAGGAACAGCTTTACGAAGTTCACTGAAAATAGTTGGAAATATATGATGCTCATTTACTACACGTGAAGGAAGTTCGGGAGTTTTAGACCCCCATTCTGTATATCCATGGAGTTCAGGTCCTGCCCCCATAAACATAGAAGCCCAGTTTACTGCACTTGAAGAAGGAAGCACACTACGTTTTTTCAAAGTATAGCAACCTGCATCCATTAAAGTTTTAACATTTGGCATCTCAGCCTTTTCCACACTATAAGCCCCCCAACCGTCAAGGCCAATCAAGAACACATGGTCGGCTTTCCAATTCTGAGCAAAGCAAGAAAAAGTAAAGAATGCTATCAATATAGCAAATAAACGATTTTTTTTCATAGCAACTTATATTTTTCAGTTATACATATTATCTTAACAATTCTCCACACTATGAAATGATTGGATACTCTCCATCGGATAAACTTCCACTTACACACAATATTTCATCAAGAAAGGTGGAAACGATATCTAATCCCAATATTGGGAGATATCCCTATAATATGAAAAATTAAAAGATGAGCAAGCGCTGGTTTCCTTTCTCCAAACGCCTGCTCAGTTCAAATAGAGACATAAAAGCTGATTTCCATCACAGCTCCATCATACCTATTATCTATTTCAGACAAGCCTTCATTGCTTTAATGATCGCTGAGTCAAACCCTTCGTGATCCAATTCATTAATACCCTTGATAGTCATACCACCGGGCGTACACACCTTATCTATTTCCACACTGGGATGAGTATCATTATTCAATATCAAGGAAGCAGCCCCTTTCACAGATTGAGCAACCATTTTCTGTGCATCTTTCGGATAAATTCCTAATTCAATACCTGCCTGCATAGCTGCCTGAATATATTTCAAAACATATGCGATACCACATGAAGTCAAAGCCGTAGTAGCAGCCATCTGACTTTCAGGAATAAGAATAGCCAATCCTAATTCATTAAAGATATCCAGCATCAGTTGTTCTTGTTCCTTACTGGCGTTACGACTGGATATCAAGGTCATACTTTCCAGCTGAGATATAGCAGTATTGGGAATCAGACGGAATATAGTCTGTTCCGGGCCTACACTCTTCACCAATTGCTCAAAGGTTACACCGCCTGCGATAGAAACTAATACTTGTTGAGGAGTCAAATGAATCACACTCAATACCTGATCTATCAACCACGGTTTTACAGCCAGAATAACGATATCGGCATCCTTTATCGCTTTCGGGTTTTCCGTTGTTACATTAATCTCCGGATAATCCGCCTGTAGAGTTTCCAGACTTCCGCTGAACGGATCGGCTACTGTTACATCACTCGCAGGAATGATAGTGCCTTGGGCAAGGCCGCGAGCAATAGCCCCTCCCATATTTCCCGCACCAATAATTGCTACTTTCATATTATTAAAGATTAAGTCTATAGCTACAAAGATAAGGGAAAAAAAGGAGAAGAACGTATTATGAAAAGCTAAAAATAAAATTACTTTGAAGAAGATTAAATCAAAAAGCCTCGCCGGAACCGAAATGTTTCCTGACGAGACCTCATTTTCTTTCGTAGATTATTATCCCTTTTGAATCTCCAGCTTATACCAACACTTTACGAAAGCGTTCAAGAAATTCATCAGCCTCTGCCATAGTAAGGCACAAAGGCGGAAGCAGACGAATCACATTAGTACCACTGACTCCGGTAAATACTTTCTGTTCGAACAGCAAACGCTGACGCAATTCCTTAATCGGTTCTTCAAATTCCATACCGATCATCAAACCTTCGCCACGCACCTCTTTAATCTGTGAGAATTGTTTCAATTCTTTCAGCAGATGAGCACCTACCTTGGCAGCATTCTCTACCAGATTCTCACCTTTCATAACATCAAGCACCGCGATAGCAGCAGCACAAGCTAGGTGGTTACCACCAAAAGTGGTTCCCAATTGTCCATATACCGGCTTGAATTTCGGACTGATCAGGACACCAGCCATCGGAAAGCCATTACCAATCCCCTTTGCTACCGTAATTATATCGGGACGGATACCTGCATGTTGGTGAGCAAAAAATTTACCGCTACGCCCGTAGCCGGATTGTATTTCATCCAAAACAAGGGCTGCATCCACTTCTTCGCAAGCCTTACTCAGTTCTTTCAAGAATTTTACTTCCGGAACCTGAATACCGCCTACTCCTTGAATACCTTCAATAATCACCGCACAGACATCTCCTTTTGCCAATTCCGCTTTAGCTGCTTCTATATCGTTCAAAGGCAGATAAGTCACATGCCCATTGTCATTGATTGGGGCTATAATTTTCGGATTGTGGGTTACCTCCACTGCCAGTGAAGTACGTCCGTGAAATGCTTTGCAAAAAGAAAGCACACGGTTGCGACCATTGTAAAAAGAAGCCAGTTTCAACGCATTTTCATTAGCTTCAGCTCCACTGTTTATCAAAAACAATTGATAATCATCATAACCCGAAAGTTTCCCTAAACGGTCTGCCACTTCCTGCTGTAGCTTGTTAACCACCGAATTGGAATAAAATCCCAACTGTGCAACCTGCTTGCTTATCATTTCCACATAATATGGATGTGCGTGACCGATAGAAATAACCGCATGACCACCATACAAATCAAGGTATTCCGTACCTTGGTCATCCCATACATGACAACCTTTTCCTTTGACAATATTTATGTCAAAAAGAGGATATACATCAAATAATTTCATAAACTCTTCTTTATTAAAAAGCAGACGGTTTCAACCTCAACCCTACGGTTTCTTCCAAATTGAACATGAGATTCATATTATGAACCGCTTGTCCGCTTGCCCCCTTCAACAAGTTGTCAATGCAAGAGATAACCAGCAGCTTATCGCCATGTTTCTCCAAATGAATCAAACACTTGTTGGTGTTCACCACCTGCTTCAAATCTATATTTTTGTCTACAATATGAACGAAAGAATCCTCGGCATAATAGTCTTGATACATCTTCACCAGTTCTTCCAGTTCCACCTTGCATTTGACTACCAGAGTAGCAAAGATACCACGCGGGAAATCACCCCGGTAAGGAATAAAATCTATTTCAGCATTAAAGCTGTTTTGCAACTGTTTCAATGATTGCTTGATTTCGGGAACATGCTGATGAGAAAACGGTTTATAAATGCTCATATTATTATTACGCCAACTGAAATGACTGGTAGCACCCGGTTTCACCCCTGCCCCTGTACTTCCGGTAATGGCATTTACCATTACATCCTCGTTCAGTAACAGATGTTTGGCTAACGGCAATAAACCCAATTGAATACAAGTGGCAAAACATCCCGGATTGGCCACGTGCTTGCTATGGCAGATAGCACGACGGTTCAGTTCCGGCAAACCATAAATGAAGTCATGGTCATCACTCTTGATACGGTAGTCCATACTGAGGTCTATGATTTTCAAATCCTCGGGTACATTGTGACTATCCATAAACTTCTTTGTATCTCCATGAGCCGTACAGAAGAACAATACATCAATCTCATCCAGAGGAAGTTCGTCTGTAAAAACCAAATCCGTTTCACCATAGAGTCCCTCATGTACGTCGGTAATCTTATTGCCAGCGTTACTGCTGCTATTTATAAACTTTATGTCTACATCAGGGTGATTAATCAGCAGACGAATCAATTCGCCCGCCGTATAACCTGCCCCACCGATAATTCCTGCTTTAATCATACTTATTAAATTTCTTCGTCCTTGTGGTTATTATAATAAACACGCAAAGGTGTAGAAGTCACTTTGATAAAGCCTTTAGCATCTTCTGCTGTCCATCCCTTCTGCATTTCACCATATTCACCAAATTTGGTCTTCACCAGATCGTCTTTTGATTCAACACCCACAGTAGAGAATGAAAGCGGACGGAGTTCCAAGATAGCTGTACCATTTACATTACGCTGAGACTCCTGCAACATTGCCTCAATATCGCGCATTACCGGTTCCAGATACTGACTTTCATGCAAGAACATTCCGTACCAATTGGCAACCTGGTCTTTCCAATATTGCTGCCACTTGCTCAACGTATATTTTTCAAGGAAACGATGGGCACCGATAATCAGCATAGGAGCAGCAGCCTCGAATCCTACACGCCCTTTGATACCGATAATGGTATCCCCAACGTGCATGTCGCGGCCGATACCGTAGGGCGCACCGATCTCCTCCACTTTTTGAATAGCCTTGATAGGATCATCAAACTTCTCGTCATTAACAGCTTTCAGTTCACCTTTTTCAAATGTAAGACGAAGTTGTTCGCTTCCTTCCTTGGTCACCTGTTTTAAATAAGCACTTTCGGGCAAACCCTGCGCAGAGTCCAATATTTCCCCACCGCAGATAGAAGTCCCCCAAAGACCTACATTATAAGAATATTTCAATTTTGTAAAGTCAGCGGCAAAACCATGTTCATTCAAATAATCGATTTCCTGCTGACGGCTTAATGCCATGTCACGGGTCAATGTAATGATCTCAACTCCCGGAGCCAGTACCAAAAAAGTCATATCGAAACGAATCTGGTCATTACCCGCACCAGTCGAGCCGTGTGCGATAGCGTCCGCACCTATTTCATTAGCATAACGCGCTATAGCCAACCCTTGGAAGATACGTTCAGAACTTACAGAAATAGGATAAGTACCATTACGGAGCACATTACCGAATACCATATATTTCAAGCTCTTCTCATAGTATTCCCGGGTCACATCCAATGTCACATACTTCACAGCACCCAGTTTGTAAGCGTTCTCTTCGTTCTGCTTCAGCTGCTCCTCACTGAAACCACCCGTGTTTGCACAAGCTGCATACACTTCATACCCTTTTTCCTTAGCCAGATACATTACAGTGAAAGAGGTATCAAGCCCCCCGCTGAATGCCACTACTACTTTTTTCTTCTTTTCTTCCATAATGATATTATTTTAATTGAGAATTAAAAATTGAAAACTGAGAAATAAGTACATGAATGCGCAGCCATCTTTTAATTTTTAATTCTTAATTTTTAATTTATTAAATAGTGTCTTCTTCGTGCAAAGCCGGATCGTAAAGCATGGCTGTACAAATACAGAACTTACGGTTCTTCGCCACTAATATATCGTGATTGATACAGCCTTCACAACCTTTCCAAAAGGCCTCATCATCAGTCAGTTCATTGAAAGTTACAGGAACATATCCCAGTTCTGTATTCATTTTCATTACCGCCGCGCCACTGGTCAGACTGAATATCTTTGCTTTAGGCCATCGTAGACGTGCCAATCGGAACGAAGCCGCCTTTATACGCTTGGCCAAACCTATTCCACGATAATTAGGATGCACAATCAATCCCGAGGTTGCTACATATTGCTTGTTTCCCCATGACTCAATATAGGTAAATCCTGCAAAATCATCTCCACATAAAGCAATAATCGCCTTTCCTTCTTTCATCTTTGTAGTCACATATTCATGTGTGCGTTCTGCAATGCCTGTTCCGCGTACCTTAGCAGCTTCTCTAATAGTATCTAAAATTTTATCAACGTAAACTTCATGTGAGGCATCTGCCACCATCACATCCACTTGTTTAGCATCCATTTCCTTTTTTATCTATTATTATATTATTGTATATTCGGTATAATCAATGAAAGTGCATTCTTCACTCCCGCTCTTGTGCAACCTTCACGAATGACAAGCATAATAGTATCATCACCAGCAATAGTTCCCAATATTTCATCAAAGTTCCGGTTATCAATATCATAAGCCAAACTACTAGCATATCCGGGACGAGTCTTGATTACTGCCAGATTAGCCGAAAATTCAATGGAAATAAATCCATTATGCATCAACATCTCACTGGCCGAATGTTGCTCAGTCATACGTTTGTACATGGTATTGTTTGGTAATACATATACATAATTTCCGTTCATACTGGCTGCCTTCGCCACTTTCAACTGCTTCAAGTCGCGAGACAAAGTAGCTTGGGTCAATTGGAATCCTTCTTTCGCCAATTCCTGCAACAACTCTTCCTGGCTACCTACTTCCTTACTCGAAATAATAATCTTAATGGCATCAAGTCTGCTATTCTTGCTCTTCATACTGCATAATTATTCTAATTCGGCTGCAAAATTACAGAATATTCGGGAATATAGATACAAAAAAGAGAATATTTTTGCGACTTTATGCATATTTTCAACAAAGCTTTTATCTATCATCCCAAGAATAAACCAAAATCATACCAAATTTTCTTTTCAATGCAATCTTCTTAAAAAGACAGTAATATTATGTTTTACGACAGGTACAACCAAATCCAACAGTTATAATATCAAAAAAACAAGGACGACTTTCGGGGAATAAACTATTTTTGCATCACTATTAATTCCTTAAAATCAAAAAATAAAGGCATGGAACACACTTATTTCTTTGCGGTAGACCTGGGAGCCACCAGCGGACGTACCATCTTAGGTTGCCTGGGAGAAGGCAAAATGGAGTTGAAAGAACTGACTCGTTTCCCTAACCATATTATAGAAACCGGAGGACATTGTTATTGGGATATTTATGCCTTATACAATGAAATTATCAAGGGACTGAAAGTGGTAGCCAAAGACAATCTGCCTATCCAGTCTATCGGTATTGATACTTGGGGGGTGGATTTCGTATTAGTGGGCAAAGATGGAGAGTTACTCCGCAATCCTTATTGTTATCGCGACCCTCACACAATAGGTGCACCCGAAGAATATTTTACCCATATTCCCCGTGAACGAGTATATGACATCACTGGAATCCAGATTATGAATTTCAATTCCTTGTTCCAATTATCAACACTCCACCGCAATCATTGCTCGGCCTTGGAAGCAGCAGATAAAATACTGTTTATGCCGGATGCTTTAAGTTATATGCTGACCGGTAAAATGGTAACAGAATATACCATCGCTTCTACTTCCCAGATGTTGAATCCGCGCACCAAACGCTTCGAAAAGGAACTACTGGATGTAGCAGATATCAAGGAAGAACAGTTCGGTCGTTTCGTTTTTCCAGGGGAACCTATTGGAGTGCTGACAGAAGAAGTGCAAAAAATTACAGGTCTGGGAGCTATTCCTGTTATTGCCGTTGCTGGCCATGACACAGGTTCAGCCGTAGCTGCCGTACCGGCACAAAACGAAAAATTCGCATATCTGAGTTCCGGCACGTGGAGCTTGATGGGGATTGAAGTGAAAGATGCTATTATAAATAAGGAAAGCTTTGAGCAGAACTTCACCAACGAAGGAGGTGTGGAAGGAACGACCCGGTTCCTGAAAAATATCTGTGGCATGTGGTTGTTGGAACGTTGCCGCAAAGAATGGGAAGCAACCAACAACTATTCTTATACAGAACTGATAGATGCAGCCCTGGCAGTTCCCGCTTTCCGCAGTGTCATCAATCCCGATGCTCCCTGCTTCGCCAATCCGTCATCTATGATTCAAGCCATCGGACATTATTGCAAAGAAACCAACCAACCTGTACCACAGAGTTATGGCGAAATCACTCGTTGTATTTTCGATAGTCTTGCCCTGCGCTACAAACAAGTATTCGGCTATTTGCAACAAATGGCCCCGTTCCCCATCGAAAAGCTGCACATTATCGGTGGAGGCTCACGAAACAATTTGTTAAACCAATTCACTTGCAACGCAGTGGGCGTACCTGTTATAGCAGGTCCCAGTGAAGGAACAGCTATCGGCAACATTATGTTACAGGCAAAAGCCAACGGCCTGGTAAGCGATATTGCGGCTATGCGCCAACTAATCAGCACTTCCATAGAAACCGTTTCTTTTGAGCCCCAGCAAGCAGAAGAATGGGAAGAAGCATATAAGAAGTATTTAGCTCATTATAGAGAAGATATTTAATATTCACCTTGAAATTTATTCATTAAATAAACAAATAATATCATGAAAGAAGAATTGATTAATAAAGCGTATGAGATTGCAAAAGAACGTTATGCCGCTGTAGGTGTTGACACAGAAAAAGTAATGGAAACCATGCAGAATTTCCATCTGTCACTGCATTGCTGGCAAGCAGATGATGTAACCGGTTTCGAAGTTCAGGCAGGTTCATTGACCGGTGGTATCCAGGCTACAGGTAACTATCCCGGCAAAGCTCGCAACATCGACGAACTGCGTGCAGACATTCTGAAAGCTGCTTCATATATACCAGGTACTCACCGTTTGAATCTGCACGAAATTTATGGCGACTTTCAAGGAAAAGTCGTAGATCGTGACGAAGTAGAACCCGAACATTTCAAAAGTTGGATTGAATGGGGTAAGGAAAACAACATGAAACTGGATTTCAACTCTACTTCATTCTCCCATCCCAAAAGCGGTGATCTGTCTTTGTCAAATCCCGATGAAGGTATCCGCAACTTCTGGATTGAACATACTAAACGTTGCCGTGCCGTAGCCGAAGAAATGGGTAAAGCTCAAGGCGATCCTTGTATCATGAACCTGTGGGTACACGATGGCAGCAAAGACATCACTGTAAACCGCATGAAATATCGTGCTTTGTTAAAAGACTCTCTGGATCAGATTTTCGCAACAGAATACAAGAACATGAAAGACTGTATCGAATCCAAAGTATTCGGTATCGGACTGGAAAGCTATACAGTGGGGTCTAATGATTTCTATATCGGCTATGGCGCCAAGAACAACAAGATGATTACCTTGGATACCGGGCACTTCCACCCGACAGAAAGTGTTGCAGACAAAGTTTCTTCTTTATTGTTGTATGTTCCCGAACTGATGCTGCACGTAAGTCGCCCCGTACGTTGGGACTCAGACCACGTAACCATCATGGACGACCCGACTATGGATTTGTTCAGCGAAATCGTTCGTTGCAACGCCTTGGATCGTGTACACTATGGACTTGACTACTTCGATGCTTCCATCAACCGTATCGGTGCATACGTTATCGGCAGCCGTGCAGCTCAGAAATGTATGGTACGCGCTTTGCTGGAACCGATTGCCAAATTGCGCGAATACGAAGCAAACGGACAAGGATTCCAACGTCTGGCTCTGCTCGAAGAAGAAAAAGCTTTGCCTTGGAATGCTGTATGGGATATGTTCTGCTTGAAGAACAATGTACCCGTAGGCGAAGAGTTCATTGCAGAAGTAGAGAAATACGAAGCAGAAGTTACTTCTAAACGCTAATCAATATCCAACCACAATATCGTCCTCTGTAAGGGTGGCCTCATGTATCTGCCCCTACAGAGAACGTATTTGTGGTTTTAAAGAATATAAACAATGGAAATCATTATCGGATTAATCATTATCGCTATAGGAAGCTTCTGCCAATCCAGTTCATACGTACCTATCAAGAAAGTAAAAGAATGGAGTTGGGAAAGTTTTTGGCTGATACAAGGTGTATTCGCCTGGTTGGTGTTCCCACTATTGGGCGCATTGCTAGGTATTCCCCAAGGAGGCAGTCTGTTTGACCTTTGGGGAGCGGGAGGTGCTCCAATGAGCATCTTTTATGGTATATTATGGGGAGTGGGCGGCCTTACCTTTGGTCTTTCCATGCGTTATCTGGGAGTAGCCTTAGGACAAAGTATCGCACTGGGTACTTGTGCCGGATTCGGTACACTGTTCCCCGCCATCTTTGCCGGAACCAACCTGTTCAAAGGAAACGGACTTATTCTTTTACTAGGAGTATGTATCACTTTGTCGGGCATTGCCATTATAGGATATGCCGGCAGTCTTCGCGCCAAAAACATGAGCGAGGAAGATAAACGCGCGGCAGTAAAAGATTTTGCTCTGACTAAAGGACTGTTGGTAGCCCTACTGGCAGGTGTGATGAGTGCCTGTTTCGCTTTGGGACTCGATGCAGGAACTCCCATCAAGGAAGCTGCGTTAGCTGGAGGTGTAGAAGGTCTTTATGCGGGACTTCCTGTAATCTTTCTGGTAACACTAGGCGGTTTTTTAACCAATGCCGTTTACTGTCTGCAACAAAATGTAGCCAACAAAACTATGAGTGATTATGCCAAAGGCAATGTATGGGTAAACAACCTGATATTCTGCGCCTTGGCAGGAGTACTGTGGTACATGCAATTCTTCGGACTGGAAATGGGTAAAAGTTTCCTGACCGGAAGTCCTGTACTGCTTGCCTTCTCATGGTGTATATTAATGGCTTTGAATGTTACTTTCAGTAACGTATGGGGTATTTTATTAAAAGAATGGAAAGGTGTATCCACCCAAACTATCACTGTTCTGGTAACCGGACTGGTAGTTCTTATCTTTTCTCTTGTATTCCCTAATTTATTCTAAAAGAATTATTATATTTGTAGCATACTGTTATTCAGAATAAAAAAATGAATAACAATACCCTATGAACAATCAAATAAAAGAAGATATGAAATCAATCTTAGACAATCGCCCCGAATTGGTCAAAGAGGTGAATAAAGTAGCCGAAGTAGCCGGATATTTGTGGCAAAAAGGATGGGCCGAACGTAACGGAGGTAATATCACCGTCAATATCACCGAGTATGTAGACGATGAAATCCGTCAGATGCCCGCTATCAGCGAAGTAAAACAAATCGGTGTAACACTGCCTCACTTGAAAGGCTGTTATTTTTATTGCAAAGGAACCAATATGCGTATGCGGGATTTGGCACGTTGGCCTATGGATAACGGTTCTGTCATCCGTATTTTAGATGATTGTGCTAGTTATGTCATTATTGCCGACAAACCGGTTCAACCTACTTCGGAAGTTCCCTCCCACCTGAGCGTACACAATTATCTCATTAGCATAGGCTCTCCTTATAAAGCATCCGTACACACACACCCCATCGAACTGATTGCCTTGTCTCACAACAAAAAGTTCATGGAGAAAGATGTGGCAACCAACCTGCTATGGAGCATGATTCCCGAAACAAAAGCATTCTGCCCACGTGGATTGGGCATGATTCCTTATCAGTTACCCAGTTCTGTAGAATTAGCAGATGCAACTATCAAGGAATTGGCTGATTATGATGTAGTCATGTGGGAAAAACACGGTATCTTTGCTGTTGACTGTGACGTAATGGCCGCATTCGACCAAATTGATGTTTTAAATAAATCCGCATTAATTTACATCGCTGCCAAAAATATGGGATTTGAACCCGACGGCATGAGCCAGGAACAGATGAAAGAAATGAGTGTGGCTTTTAATCTACCCAAATAATATTTTTATGGTCTTCCCCTAATGGGGAGATTTTGAAGATGATTTGAACCCACATGGGGACAAATCATCTTTTTTATTATCGAAGCTTAAAAGATAAATGAGATCCAGATTGCCACTTAAGCTTTTCATCACACGATATTCATCACAAATGAACAAGCATATAAAATGACCAATTTATGTTTTTATCTCATTATTCTATTGATTAAAAAGATTAACACTCCCTATACAGCAAACACTTCCTAGACAATCGCGTACTTAACTCATTGACAGTTTGAGTATCTTATGTTTTTTTTAGAACAACGAGTACTCTTTTTGGCTATCTTTGACAAAGACAGATTCACTAAACCTACAGAGATATATGAAAGCAAATAAATTATTCCTTTTGGCAAGTTTCTTTCTATCAAGCAGCCTGACACCTATAGCGGCTCAGAGTAAGAAAGAGAAGAAGCAACAGACAGAACAAGCTGTACGCGAAGCTGTTGACGCAAAGACATACAAAATCAATGTGGACCGGGTAATGCCTATGAAAGGAGGCAGCAAACACCTGACTTCCGATTATTCTTTAGAAATAAGAAACGATTCGGTTTATTCCTATCTGCCTTATTTCGGAGTGGCGTATAACGTTCCTTACGGGGGTGGAAAAGGATTAAATTTTAGTGCTCCTTTATCAGAATATACTTCAGCATATAATAAAAAGGGGAATGCTAAAATCACACTAAAAGTACGGAACGAGGAAGACAATTACCTTTACAATATCATCATTTATCCCAATGGCAGCAGTAACATACAGGTCACCCCTACAAACAGACAATCTATTTCTTTCTCCGGAGAAATGGATCTAAAGAAGAAAGAATGAGCCATAAATAAAAGGGGGTCAAAACTAAAACAACCTATCGTGCTATATGATCAGGTCATTTTAGTTTTGCCCCCCTGATTAAATTACAGCTATTATTTACTTATTTCTCTAACCGGCTAAAGAAATTCTCAATGGCTTCCTTATTGACAAAAACTCCTTTTACTCCGGTCATTTCCACCGTATCCATCAACAAAGCCAAGCCCTGATAACCGTTTTCATCCTTTGCCAATACTTCCTGCTGATAAATTTCAGCTGATTGGCAGGCTTTACCATCTTCAGGTAATTTCTCGAACCGACCAAGGTAATAATTGCCTTCAAAGAAATTATGTGTAGATTCTGTCAATTGGAATCTGCTGGATTCTGGAGCATAAAAAATATTTCCACTAATAAATGTACTATCCGGATATCCGCCCCATGAATCCAAAGTAATCATAGTACGATCGATATCAGCCGCAGGTTTACGGTTCACATGAATAATGTTACGGGTAATGCGACTGTCCTTTACAGGACCTGCCAGATGAACAGCTGGTGAGAACATCCCGGCACGAGTCGGTTCAGGCCGCACTCCGTCACCTATACTCACATTGTAACGGACAATAGTGCCCAAGTTACCTACATTAAAAGATGCGTCGGCCGTGCCGTCATTGCAAACCAATACTAAGCCACCATAGTTATCATGACTATAATTATACTGAATGACCGTTCCCCGGCAATTCCAGTCCGAATCAAACCCCTGTGCATCCCACGGAGCCTTATGACCACTTACCTCATTGAATTGCACCAAAGTATTATCACAACTCCACGGCCAAATACCTGCCGCCGCCTCTGTGTCAGGAAGCATATCAGGACAATCACGCATTACGTTGTATTCTATCAAGGTACTGTCACAACCGATAGGTACAATACCATCACCTGGTACTTCCTCTATCAAATTTCCCCGTATCACGGTATGCTTGCTGGGATGCCAGTTCTGCCGATCGCTATAAGCGGCCCAAATCATAGCATTACGGGTGCATCTCAAAATATGGCAGTTCTCTATGGTTAACCTATTGAATGTTGAAATTTTCTTTTCACCGCCATTCACTATATAAATACCGCACCCTCCGCCTTTTTCTTTTACCAACGAACCATTGACATCCCGTACAGTCACATTATTGACAACAATGTTCTGCGATACGCCATAATCCATACACTCTATCTTCAAGCCCGAACGATAAGGCAGAGGCTGTCTACCTGTATTCACGATTTCCAAATTCTGCATCGTTATATAGTCCGAATTACAGATACGAGCTGCATACAAGGAAGTATCATATCCCACAATGCAAGGTTTCCGTTCACCATCACCATAAGCATCTATATAAATACGATCTTCGGGTATACCGTGTCCGGTGATTTCAAGTTCGCCATTAAAAACCTCACCGCGCTTCAACAAAACTTTATTGCCCGGCAGTAATTTCACTCCACGTAGTTTTTCCAGACTTTTCCATGCTTCATCCGGGGCTAACCCACTATTATTATCATCACCGCCGGTAGCATCCAGATAATAGCACACTGGACTATCAGAACATGCTGCCAACAGGAAGGAAAATAAAAGAAGGATCATTGTTTTTCTCATTTCTCTTCCGTTTTTAAAAAGTTATCTATTTATTCCAGAAGTTGTCAGAACAACCAGGATTCACCACAGATTACGCAAATTCACACAGTTTTTTGATTTAAAGGTTGTTTGCCTCCTACTTCTTTGTGACAATCCATGTACCCTGTGATGAAAACCTACACTCTACATTACTTCCACAAGTCGTGCTGAACCAGTTTCTTGTTAGTATCCAGTTCGGCAGTTGGCAAAGGCCATACATAATCCCTCTCACCGTTGAACTTACGTGCTTCATAAGCCAAGCCATACATAGTGCGTTCATTCTCTATATTAGCTACCGCCTTATCCAATTCCTTCCAACGATAAAGGTCAAACAAACGCAAACCTTCAAAGGCCAGTTCCACACGACGCTCATGCTTAATGACTTCCAACAATTCATCTTTAGAAAGAGAAGTGCCTTCCACTTCCTCTACTGTGGGCATGTTCACATCTGCACGTTGCCGCACTTCATTCACTAAAGCAGTTACATCACTATAAGCATAGCCTCCTTTCTGTACCATTGCCTCCGCCAAAGATAATAAAACTTCAGCATAACGCACCACATAAAAGTCTTGTCCATTATCCCAAGAGTTAGAAGTATCCGTAGGATCAAAATACTTATAAACATATATGGTAGACAGGGAAGCGGCAGCTCCACCATATACATTGGCATACGGATTTGAAGCCGAAGTATCTATACCTCCTTTACCGTTCCAAAGCATACCGGGAACAAACAAAGTACTATACAAACGTGGATCACGATTCTCAAAATGAGCAGGATTAGGCTTGCTAACATCCAAGCCACCCTCATTGTTTAATTCGGCTATCTTCGTATCGGTAGTCGGCTTACCGTCTTTGCAATAATAAGCATCCGCCAAATCTATAGTACCATTCATTGCTTCCAGCGGAGTATTCCAATGCGCATTAAAAGCAGCACCTTCACTCATACCCGGTCCTTCATAACGGACTGCAAAAATGATTTCAGGAGAAGTTTCTCCACTTTGAGTAAACAGTTTGGCATAACTCGGATCAAGCGAGTATCCCAAACCTTGCACCTGCTTATAAGCAGCAATTGCGTCATCCCATTTTTCATTATACAAAGCCACACGCCCCAGTAGGGAAAGAGCAGCTCCTTTGGTGATGTGTCCCCGTGAAGACGCGTTTTGCGGAAGTACTTCAGCCGCTTCCTGCAAATCAGTCATAATATGAGCCACAATAGCTGCACGGTCCGTCTTTTCACATTCAGCCTCGTCAATGGTCAAAGGGGCGGTCAGGAAAGGAACATCCTGATACGTCATAGTCAAGTTTATATACATCAATGCACGTATGGTCTTTGCCTCAGCCTGATAAATCGCCTTTTGGGAAGCATCCATATCCACTCTATCAATATTAGCAATCAGCACATTACAACGACTGATCACTTCATAGCAATCTTTCCAATAACTGCCAATAATAGAAGAACTTGGGGTATGAATCCCCATAGCCATATCATAACCTTCCATCCAGCCACTCCAATTAAAATGACCGCCATTATCTGATATACAATCCATATATAAAGGGCCCAATGAATATTGGTCGGAATTATAAAGCTGATTGCTCTGCAAAGCATCATAACAAGATGCCAACGCCATCAAAGCATCATCCGGTGTCTGCCAAAATGTATTGGATGAAGATTCTGTCAATGAGTCCCTCTGCAAAAAACTGTCAGAGCAAGAAGTCAGCAAAGCTCCTGACAACAGAGCTAGCCCTATAAATTTATTAATTGATTTCATAGTTGTTGCTTTTAAAATTTAACGTTAACACCAAATGAATAAGTTCTTGTATTGGGATGCACATCATTACGGGAATCTGTGCTCAGTTTCTCAGGATCATAATCATCCAAGGAAGTGAAAGTAAGCAAATTAGTTCCTGCCAAATAGAGTCTGAGACTCTGAACGCCCAACTTGGTCAAAAACTCTCTTTGCCTGAAAGTATATCCAATTTCCAAGTTCTTCAGGCGCAAATAATCTCCTTTTGTCAGCCAAAATGAAGAGTAGTTATTATTAATAGTTCCTCCCAAACGAGGCATGCTTCCATCCGGATTACTTTCAGACCATCTGTCCAACCAACGGCTAGTCTTGTTTCCGCCATTGGAAATAGTAGTTTCATCCCAATTATAACGATATACACCTGCAATGCCTTGCCAAAATGTATTAACATCAAAATCTTTATAAGAGAATCCCAAGTTAAAAGAATACTGCATTTTAGGGAACGGATTTCCGATAACAGTACGGTCAGCATCATTTATGTTGCCATTATTATCTATATCTTCATACATGATATCACCTAATTGCGGTTCCTGGTTGTTTTGCAGAATCTTCTGTCCGTTCGCATTTACACGATCCAAATCTGCCTGGGTACGATAGATACCGATAGCTTTCAGCCCATAATAAGAACCGATGGCTTCACCTTCACGATTGATGGTATTATTACTTATATCTTCCACCCCTTTCATATCAGTAATCTCATTTTTCACGCCTGAAAGTGAGAAACCTGCCTGCCATGCCCAATCACCTTTTTGGTCGAAATAGTTAGCTGCCAATTCCCAACCACGGTTACGGACCTTTCCCGCATTCTGATAAGGAGCATCCAAAGATCCCAGGAAAATACCCGGCATAGCGAGTTTCATCAAAATATCCGAGGTATTTTTCTCATACCAGTCAAAAGTGACATTGATCTTTCCACCCCAAAAAGCAGCATCAAAACCAAAGTCTGTAATAGTAGTTGTTTCCCATTTAATATTCTCATTAGGTATCTTGGCAGTCTTCATACCAATCTGTTTGCTATCACCAAAATAGTAACTACCACTAGCCGCCAATGTAGCCGCATAAGCATAGTTACCAATTTCCTGATTACCCAATTTACCCCAGCTACCACGCAATTTCAATGAGTGGAGGAACTTCACATTCTCCATAAATTTCTCATTTGTCATGATCCATGCACCCGAAAATGAAGGGAAGGTAGCATAACGATGTGCCTTGGGCATACGTGACGAACCATCGTGACGGACATTCATCTCTAACAGATAACGACCTCCGTAATTATAGTTCAAGCGTCCGAAGAATGACTGCAAGGAACTTTCTTCCGCCGATCCGGTCACATGATCATTCATAGTACCTCCATCCATTTCATAAATATTATCGGTAGCAAATCCCTGCTTGGACGCCTCATTCTTGTCCCAACGGGTAGCCTGGATAGAATGGCCTGCCAACAGATTGAACGAATGTTTTCCTACAGAAAAATCATAAGTCAGGATATTTTCATTAATATAAGTCGTTTCCAGATAATGATAATCTGTCAGTTTATTGGTACCGACCGTGGTCAGCGCATTTCCTTCAGCATCGTATCTTACATTATTCTTCGGATTGAAAGTAGTCACATCATTCATATAATATTTATAAGCCAGGCTTGAACGGAACTTCAATCCTTTTATGATATCAATCTCACCAAAGAATTTACCATCAAAACGATAATGCTTATTATCCTTATATCCCATATTCAAAGCTTCAATCGGATTTTTGAATACGGATTGGGAAATATTGGGATTTCCATCCAGGAATCCATAATGTCCGTTAGAATAGCGTACAGGAACAGTAGGATGGGTAAACCAAGTAAGGTAGCGCATCAAACCTTCGCCGGTAACACTGGTCGTAGGCTCATCAATGTTCTGGCGGCTTCCCGAAAGATTCAATCCTAATTTTACAATACCCAACTGCGCATCTAGATTAGAACGGAAATTGAAACGTTGGTTAGCTGTCTCACGCAAGATACCATCTTGCTGGAAATATTGAGTGGAAATCATGTAATGTACTGCCTTACTACCTCCATTCACTGACAAATGGTGTTGGTGCATAGCTGCCGTACGGAACATTTCCTTAGCCCAATTGGTATTGGCAAAATGATCGGGATCTGATCCATTTTGCAATTTCTGTAACATATCATCCGTATATGCCTTGGAAGGCCAACATTCATTATACATCTTCGCCCACTCATAAGAATTCACATAATCGGGCAACACGGTAGCCTCCTGCAAAGCGATGCTACCAGAATAAGTAATAGTAGGTTTCTGCTCACCGCCTCGTTTGGTAGTCACCAAAATAACACCGTTTGCAGCACGCACACCATAGATAGAAGCCGAAGCCGCATCTTTCAATACAGAAACACTTTCAATATCATCAGCAGGAATTTCCGCAATCTGGCTCACCGAGCTTTCCACTCCGTCGATCAGGACCATCGGATCATTGTGTTCAAAAGTTCCCACACCACGGATACGGATTTCGGGACTGTCATGACCGGCCTGGGCACCATTGTTGGTCAACATAACACCCGGCAAACGGCCCTGAAGCATATTGGCAGTATTAGCTACCGGCATAGAAGCTACATCCTTGAAATTTACAGCAGCAACAGAACCCGTCAGATTTTCCTTCTTCTGCACACCATAACCGACTACTACCACTTCGTCAATCATTTCCGTATCTTCCTTCAGATTTACATTCAGTACCATATTGTCTTTCGAAATATGAAATTCCTGATCGGAATATCCTATAAAAGAAATGACAATAGTAGAATTAGAAGCCACCGAGAGATTAAAATTACCATCCAAGTCAGTTACCGTTCCATTGGTTGTTCCTTTTTCAACCACACTAGCACCGATGACCGGTTCGCCTGTGGCATCTTTTACAATACCGGAAACTTTAAACTTGTCTGCTTGCAGACTGGAAGCGCTCACATTCATCGCAGGGATGAAGAAGCAGAAACACAGCAATAGGCTCAGTACCCGGAATGTACTGGTTTCTGTCAGAGTTTTCATGTTCATAATACTTTTTTTAAAGGTCTAACAAATAAAGATAATTCGTTTTATTTGCCAGCAAAAGTAAGAGGAACAGAAAAGAAACAGGGAGAATTATTACCGGAAAAAGGCTGTTTATTCCCTATAGAGCCTATTTCCGGTAATAATCAGCCATCATACTTCATCATATACTCTGTAGGAGAAAGTCCGAATTTCTTCTTAAAGCAGGAACTGAAATATTTAGGGTCGTTGAAACCTACAGCATACGCCAAATCGGCTATACGGATTTTCTTTTTCTCGTCTATCAGCCGACAAGCCGCTTGCAAACGGACATTGCTGATAAATGCAGAGGGAGTAAGTCCGGTCAACAGTTTCAATTTATCTGCTAGTGTAGTCCGGGCCATACCCATCTCCGCCATAAACTGTGCATGTTCAAAATCACAATCACTCAAATGGGCATTCACACAATCCACCGCTTTCCGAATGAAAGCTTCGTCCATCGAGGTGTAATTTAATTCTTTGGCTTCAAAAACCAACTGCTTACGGAAATCCACCCCCATACGTTTGCGCCGTTTCAACAAGTTATCTATCTTGGCAAACAAGACAGAGAGGCGGAGCGGTTTACAGATATAACCATCGGCCCCAGACTCATACCCTTCCACACGGTCTTCATCACTAGTCTTGGCCGTTAACAAAATCAATGGAATATGGCAGGTCTCAAATTGAGTCTTCACCCGGCGGCACAATTCCATACCGTCCATTTCGGGCATCATAACATCAGAAACAATTAAATCCACTTCCTGTTTGGCAAGTATCTCCAAAGCTTCCGTTCCATTGGCGGCCTTCAGAATATGGTATTTGCCATGCAACAGACGAACCATCAAAGCCAATAATTCCTCATTATCCTCCACCAACAAAATAGTCGATGCTGCCGATTTCTCTTCCAACATATCAATCTCCGAGACATTCTCCATTTCATCTGCCGATAAAATAGCATAGTCCACATTTTCGGTATTCTCGTCTACCTCATCCTCATCAAAAGCCTCACGTCTTATAGGAATTTCAACCACAAAAGTATTCCCTTCCTCCTTATCGCTAAAAACTTGTATCGTTCCATGATGCAACAATACCAAGTCTTTAGTCAGTGACAAACCGATACCCGTCCCTATGGTATGGAATTTGCGATACTCCCCTTCATAAAATCTCTCGAACATATGATCCAACTTCTCTTTTGGAATCAACTCGCCGGGATTGTTCACACTCAATTTAAAAGTTCCCCTTTCCTCATCATGAGCCTGTGACACCACAATAGTTCCTCCTTCAGGAGTATATTTAGCGGCATTGGAAAGCAGATTGTACACCACTTTATCCAATTTATCCACATCAAAATATCCCGAATATTCTTCAGACAAATCAAATTGTATGGACAATTTCTGCTTTTTAACCAAAGGTGCGAAAGCCGACACTGATTTTTTCAAGAACATACTGACATTTCCATGCGAGACTTTCAGCCGCAACTTGCCATTCTCCACTTTTCTGAACTCTAAGATCTGCTGAATCAACCGGATTAACCGCACAGTATTATCAGCTATCACAGGACAAACCGACGAACTTGCCGGTACTTCTTGTTTCAGTTCATCCACCGAAGCCGATATAATAGAAAGCGGAGTCAGCAACTCATGAGTGATATTGGTAAAGAACTGTAATTTAGCATGATTGATTTCCTCCATTTTCTGCCGTTCTATCTTCCCCATCTCTATGGCCTGTTTCATCCGGATACGGTTTCTGACAATCCGATAAGTATACCATGCCAATGAAACAAACAACAAGACATAAAGGCAATAAGCCCACCACGATAACCAAGGCGGCGGAAGAATAGTTATACGCAGACATTTCATATCCGGAGACCAGATTCCATTCTGATTGGCTCCCTTTACACAAAAAGTATAAGTACCTGCCGGAAGATTGTTATAATAGGCAAACCGACGTCCAGCCTCAACGGACAACCATTCCTTGTCATATCCCTCCAACCGATATAAATAACGGTTCAACTCAGGATTGATATAGTTCAATATTGAAAAATCAAGACTGAAATTATTCTCCCGGTATCCTAATACAATTTTATCAATAAAATCAATAGCCCTGTTTGCAACAATCCCCTTTCTGATGGAAAGAGGGTAGGTACGTACCGATACATTATGTACCTTTATATCTGTAATCACTACCGGAGAATAAGCAGTATCCTGAACAATTTTATCAGGATAAAAGCTGTTCAATCCCCGGAATCCTCCGAAGATAAGTTTCCCATCCGCCCCCTTGAAGCAAGAATTCCGGTTAAACATGTGGTCTTGCAAACCATCATCTACCGTGTAAGTATGTATTTTCGGTGCAGCACCATCCAAAGGGATATCAATGTGATACATTTCCGCATTGGTAGTAAGCCATAAAGTATGCTCATCATCCTCCAGCATACTGAAAACAACATCTCCATTCCGGAAATAATCATTCAAGACTGAAACAAAACGATCATTCTTCCGGTCATACAAATCGAGTCCATTACCATTCGACCCCACCCATACTCTATTGTATCCATCCACACAAACACTCATCGCCCCGATAGTGGATAATGTACCATCCGAAGGCGTATAAAACTTAACCTTATATGTTTCTCCGGATGTATCTATCCGCCATACCCCTTCATTGCTAGTCGCTATCCAGATAAAACCATCTTGATCTTCCGCCATTTTGAAAATAGAAATTTGGGGCAATGCCTGATTTGTCAAAGTCACCAGTTCATTCAAAGAATGAAGCCTTTGTTCCGTATCCAAAATAAACACTCCCGAACGTGTCCCCAACCACAGATTCCCTTTCGAATCCTCCAACAAAGAATAAATACAAATATCACTCAGTTCCGGGTTGGTTACGGTATTTACCACGTGTGCTTTCCCGGCTTTGACGTTATAGAACCACACACCGTCATCCCAAGTGGCAAAACACAATTCATTTGTCCTTTTACGATAAATAATATCATTGACCGTCGATGTATATCCCATATTCTTCAATACAGGATGAGAGCGGTAAGGAACAATGGTATGCTGTTCCATATCATAAAAAACCAGACCGAATCCCATGATTCCCATCCACAGATTCCCATTATCCTCCTGATAGACACTGCGGACAGAGCTGGTAGGGCAATGCTCACGCAAAGCCTCCAAAGAATCATAATTAAACCGGAACTTATTTGTATTTACAGTACAAACACCTCCCCCCAACATACCCAGCCACATCAGCCCGTCTTTACTGCACAACAGAGAATTCACTTCATTAAAAGGTAAATCTCCTTGAAGGTTGCCCGGAACAATATTGGTAAAATTCCCGTCCCCCGATTCATCTTCCAAAATACTGACTCCACTGCGTGAACCGATCCAGAGCTTTCCGGAATTTTTATCCTGAGCAATGGCGTAGATAATATTATCCAACAGAGAATGAGAATTTCCCTTGATGTTCCGGAATGTTTTAAATGAGAAATGTTCCGGATCATACGGATTAATGAGTTTCACCAATCCATACCGCCAGGTACCGATCCAAATATTCCCGGCTTCATCCTGAAATATGACATGCGCCGAATTACCAGGGTTAATCCCCTCGTAAGTATAATACAATTCCTCTTGAGGATTATAACGCAGCAACCCCTGTTCCCAAGTACCAATCCATATTTGTCCTTCCCTGTCTTCGATAACGGACTTTATGTCCATGTTCTTTTCACAATCGAAAGTACGTCCTCCGGCTTTCCTGCGAAACAACCCTTTGTTGCTTCCCACCCATAAGTCCCCGTTGCTTGCATAAAGAATACTCTCCACATTGCTTACCTGTAACAAAGGACTGATTATTTTTTCTATCTCATCCGTTTCCTTATGCAATACATATAATCCATTGTGCGTACCTATCCACAAATTATTCTCCTTGTCTTCGGCCACCATGTTCACAAAACTATCAATAGAACGTCCATGATTCACTCCATCGGGTTTATATACCACAATAGAATACCCATCATAGCGCAAAAGGCCATTGTAAGTCGATATCCATATATACCCCTGGCTATCCTGAAATAATTTCCGGACTTCATTGGTCGGGAAATTCACCGAAGTGGAAATAGATTTAAAATGATAGGTATTGACCTTGTTATCAGCCCAAAGCCAAACGGGAAAACACAAAAGATATATTACTCCAAGAATATATTCACAGTTACGGTGTGCAAAGTGCATAGATTCAACTTTAAGATTTGATGCAATATTCGCAAAAAAAAGCATTTTAAGCAAATATTCCATAAGATTTGTTCTAAATTTCCCTCATCCGCATACATAAGAAACTAAAATTATACCTCCAGAAACACTTAGGACAAAAAGGTTAGAGGCAGTTAAGATAAAAAATTGTATATTTGCCGATAAGTGTGACCTAATTTTAAAACAGAGAAACATGCATTACAACGACCAAGGCGCTGATTTTAAATACCTAATTGTCAATGAACGTGACAAGCGTTTCGGCTTGTCGGTGACTACCGTCGGATTCCAGGCCATCAGGGCCGGGAGCGTTTATCCACCACGCAACCACCCGGACGCTTATTATTTCACGGCCCAGAAAGGACGTGTGCTGCATGAATATCAGTTGGTATACATTACTAAAGGACGGGGAACTTTCGCCAGCGATACTACTCCGTCTGTCGACATATCTAAAGGACAGATACTTTTCCTGTTTCCCGGACAGTGGCATACCTACGCGCCGCTGCAAAAAACAGGATGGAACGAATATTACATCGGTTTTGAAGGTCCGATTATAGACAATCTGGTAAAAAACAGCTTTATTTCAAAAGAAAACCAGATTTTGGATATCGGTATCAATGAAGAACTGGCCAGTCTTTTTGCCCGTGCACTGGAAGTAGCGGAAGCAGACAAGACCGCAGCGCAACAATATTTGTCCGGCATTGTTTTACACATTATGGGAGCCGTACTTGCTATCTCGCAGAACAAACGCTATGAGGTGGACAATGCGGCACAAAAAATAGAAAGTGCCAAAATCATCATGCACGAAAATGTGTACAAGGATATAGATCCGGAAGAACTGGCACTGAAATTAGGTATCAGTTATTCCTGGTTCCGCAAAGTATTCAAAGAATACACCGGCTATGCGCCCGCCAAGTATTTCCAAGAGCTGAAATTGCGCAAAGCGAAACAATTATTGATTGAAAGTTCCATGTCAGTGAAAGAGATATGCTATGAATTGAATTATACCTCTACTGAACACTTTTTCTCGGTATTTAAAAAACGTACCAACTTCACCCCTACCGAATATCGTAACTTCGGACGGGGAGGAAAAGAAAAAGAGAATGAAAACGAATAAAGGAAAAATGAGAAAAATAACCATCAATCTGGCTGCTGTGGCAGCCTTTTGCATTGTAGTCGCCTCACCCGCCTTAGTGAGCAGCAGTTGTGCTACTCCCCAAACGGAACAGGAAGATACCACTATCATACGAGAAGATTTAGGTATTACGGCATTGAAATACAGTAGTCCCAAAGTTCCCTCCAGCATTGAATTTTGTGGTAAAGTGATTGACTTGAGCCGCTTTGACCGCCACGAGCGTATGGACCGTGAATTATTGGCATTCACCTATATGCACAGTACTTCCCTGCAAATGCTGAAAAAAGCCAACCGTTATTTCCCCATTGTAGAACCCATACTGAAAGAGAACGGAATCCCCGATGATTTTAAATACCTGATGGTCATAGAGAGTAATATGAATCCCACCGCCCGTTCCTCTGCCGGAGCCGCCGGACTATGGCAATTCATGCAAGGTACGGGAAGGGATTACGGACTGGAGGTTAACAACAATGTGGATGAACGTTACCATATTGAGAAAGCGACTCGTGCCGCCTGCCGTTATCTGAAAGACGCGTATGCTAAATATAAGGATTGGGTGGCTGTTGCCGCCTCATACAACGCTGGTCAGGCACGTATTGCCAGCCAACTGGCTAAACAGGATGTGGACGATTCGCTGGATTTGCAACTGGTAGAAGAAACAGCCCGATATGTGTACCGCATTCTTGCCGCCAAACAATTGTTCAGTGCCCCTACTACTTTCGGTTTCCGTCTGCGCGCATCGGATTTGTATCCGCCCATTCCCTATACGGAAGTCACTGTGACAAAAGGAATTGCAGACTTGGCACGTTTCGCACGCAGCAAAGGAATCAATCTGGCCATATTAAAGAATATGAATCCCTGGCTGCGGGAAACATCCTTGTCCAACCACAGTGGGCGGACTTACGTGATAAAAATCCCTACCAAAGAAGGAATGACTTATGATCCGAAAAAGACGGTGGCGCATGATAAGCGATGGGTGATAGAATAACTTTCTATCATACAGCATTCCATAATCAATTTACCAGTTTTCCTCCACAGTATTTACAATAAGCAGCCTCGTCCTCATGTCCGTCCTTACCACAGTGCGGACATTTCAGGGCCACCCTGCGCCTGTGTTCCTGAATCATAGATGCAGACACAATTCCTGTGGGAACTGCAATGATGGTATAGCCCAGTAACATTACAATGGCCGAAAGGAAGCGCCCTAACGGAGTTTCCGGAGTAATATCCCCATAACCTACTGTTGTCATCGTCACTATCGCCCAATAAATACTATTCGGAATATTATTGAAAGAAGTGCCCGGCCGCTGTCCCTCAATCATATACATCAATGTACCGATCGAAGTCACCAATATCAGTACAAACAAGAAAAAAACAATAATCTTCCGACTGCTGAACACCAAAGAACGCAACAAGAAATTACCTTCATTCAGATAATTGAAAAGTTTAAAGATACGGAACACACGAATCAACCGGAAAGTGCGGATCACCAGCAGATAACGTGCCGTGCCGAAAAGCCAGCCTATATATAAAGGTAAGGTAGCCAACAAATCCACTATACCGAAAAAACTAAAAGCATACTTGCGCGGTTTAGGAGAACAATAAAGCCTCAACACATACTCCAACGTAAAGAAGAAAGTAAAAACATACTCCGACACTCGCAGATAAGGCCCGATAACAGCATCCCAACTCTTGATACTCTCGGCAACAACCACCAGAATACTCAAGACAATAAACCCTATCAACGCCACATCGAATAACTTTCCCATCGGTGTGTCACTCTCAAAAATAATCACATATATTTTATGCTTTAATTTCTCATCATGCAGTAAATTCTGCCACCTGTTCCAAATATGCTTCAAGAATGCCATAATTTTTTATAATAGAACGCAAATCATTCATAATTATAACAAATATTGCCCGATTTATGTCCTATTGGTCACTATTATTTTCACTATATTTGCACAAAACCAATAAAATAATAGCATGAAGAAACAACTTATGACAGGTCTGTTCACAGTCCTCGCCCTTACAGCAGGTGCGCAGACCTTCCAAGAATGGCGCAATCCGGAAATAAATGCGGTAAACCGTGCGCCGATGCACACGAACTACTTTGCTTTTGAAAATGCAGATGCAGCTAAGAAAGCGAACAAAAAACAATCAACCAACTACATGACTTTGAACGGAACCTGGAAGTTCAACTGGGTGAAGGATGCGGATTCCCGCCCCACTGATTTCTGGAAAACCGGTTTCAACGACAAAGGCTGGGATGACCTGCAAGTGCCCGCCGTATGGGAACTGAACGGATACGGTGATCCTATTTATGTGAACGTAGGCTATGCCTGGCGCAACCAGTTCCAGAACAACCCTCCCGAAGTGCCGACAGAAAACAACCACGTTGGTTCTTACCGACGTGAAATTGTAGTTCCTGCCTCATGGAATGGAAAAGATATTATCGCTCATTTCGGCTCGGTTACCTCTAACATGTATTTGTGGGTAAACGGACGTTATGTAGGCTACAGCGAGGACAGCAAACTGGAAGCCGAATTTGACCTGACTCCGTATTTAAAACCGGGTCAGAAGAATCTGATCGCTTTCCAAGTATTCCGCTGGTGCGACGGTAGTTACCTGGAAGACCAGGATTTCTTCCGCTACAGTGGTGTGGGACGTGACTGCTATCTATATGCCCGCAACAAAAAACGCATTCAAGATATCCGTGTAACTCCCGATTTGGACGCAGCTTATCAAAACGGTAGCCTGGCTATCAATCTGGATTTGAAAGGCAGTGGTAAAGTCGATTTGGAACTGGTGGATGCACAGGGCAAGCAAGTGGCAACCGCTACCGCCAACAAATCCGGTCTGATAACGATGAACGTAGAAAACCCCAAAAAGTGGAGTGCCGAAACACCTTATTTATATACGTTGCGTGCCAGTATGCAGGGCAGCAATGAAGTAATTCCCGTCAGAGTAGGTTTCCGCAAGATTGAATTGAAAGGTGACCAGATCTTAGTTAACGGTAAAGCAGTCCTGTTCAAGGGGGCCGACCGCCACGAAATGGATCCGGACGGAGGCTATGTAGTATCTCCCGAACGTATGCTACAGGATATCCAGATAATGAAGCAATTCAACCTGAACGCTGTACGTACCTGCCACTACCCGGATGACAACTTATGGTACGATTTATGTGACCAATACGGTATCTATGTCGTGGCCGAAGCCAATATAGAATCTCACGGCATGGGCTACGGCGACAAGACTCTGGCCAAGAACCCCTCTTATAAGAAAGCCCATCTGGAACGTAACCAGCGCAATGTACAACGCGGATTCAACCACCCAAGCATCATCTTCTGGTCATTGGGTAATGAAGCCGGCGACGGCCCCAACTTCGAACAATGCTATCAATGGATTAAAGCAGAAGACCCCAGCCGTGCCTGCCAATATGAACAAGCACGCCAGAAAGACCATACCGATATCTTCTGTCCGATGTATTATGGCTACGAAGGAATGGAAAAATACGGTCAACGCACCGATGCTACCAAACCATTGATTCAGTGTGAATATGCCCATGCAATGGGTAACTCGCAGGGTGGTTTCAAAGAATACTGGGACTTGATTCGCAAATATCCGAACCTGCAAGGTGGATTTATCTGGGACTTCGTTGACCAGTCCTGCCGTTGGAAAGGAAAAGACGGCGTGATGATTTACGCTTACGGTGGAGACTTCAACCGCTTTGACGCTTCTGACAACAACTTCTGTGACAATGGTTTGATCAGCCCCGACCGCGTTCCTAATCCGCACATGTATGAAGTAGGCTATTTCTATCAGAACATTTGGACTACTCCCTCCGATTTAAGCAAAGGGGAAGTAAATGTGTTCAATGAGAACTTCTTCCGTGACCTATCCGCCTACTATATGGAATGGCAAGTACTGAAAGATGGAAAAATAATCCGCACCGGACGCGTGGATGATTTAAAAATCGCTCCTCAGGAAACAGCCAAAATTACGTTGAATATCGGCAAGACCTGTACCTGCAAGGAATGGTTGCTGAACGTTTCCTACAAACTGAAAAACCGCGAAGGTTTGCTGCCCGCAGGTTTCACCGTCGCCAAGAATCAGTTGACACTGAATGATTACAAAGCACCGTCTATGGATTTGAAGAACGTGGAAACAACCAATGTAGCCACCGTTGTTCCGCAAATCATCGACAACCAATATCATTATCTGATCGTAAAAGGCAATAACTTCGTAGCCGAGTTCAACAAACAGAACGGTTACTTAAGCAAATATGCAGTGGACGGAACGGAAATGCTGAAAGAAGGCGCAGCCCTGACCCCTAACTTCTGGCGTGCCCCGACAGACAATGATATGGGAGCCGGCCTGCAAAACAAATATGCAGCATGGAAGAACCCGGGATTGAAACTGGTTTCCTTGAATTCCAAAACAGAAAATGACCAGATAGTAGTGAATGCGGAATATGACATGAAGAATGTTTCCGCCAAATTATATCTGACTTATGTCATCAACAACGAAGGAGCCATCAAAGTGACCCAAAAGATGACAGCCGACAAGAATGCCACAGTATCTCCGATGTTCCGCTTCGGTATGCAAATGCAGATGCCTAAATGTTTTGAAACCGTAGAATATTATGGTCGTGGTCCGGTAGAAAACTACAGTGACCGCAACCACAGCACAGATTTGGGTATTTATCGCCAGAGTGTGAATGAACAATTCTATTCCTATATCCGTCCGCAGGAAACAGGAACCAAGACCGATATCCGTTGGTGGAAGCAACTGAATGCCGGTGGTAACGGACTGAAGGTGGTAGGTGATGCTCCATTCTCCGCATCTGCCTTGCATTATACCATCTGTTCACTGGATGATGGCGAACAAAAAGACCAGCGTCACTCGCCCGAAGTACAGAAAGCAGACCTGACCAACCTGATTATCGACAAGGCTCAGATGGGATTAGGTTGTGTAAACAGCTGGGGAGCTCTGCCGTTGCCTCAATATATGTTGCCTTACGGTGATTATGAATTTACTTTCATCCTGACTCCGGTAAAACATCAGATTGAGATAGAATAAGACAAGAATTTAAACGATAGAAACAGGGTGGCTGGATTTGGTTCTCAGCCACCCTATTCTATTCTCTCTGTTCTTCATAGCTACCGCCATCTACAATTTCCATAAAACGAGTGTTACACAAGTAGCTGGCCTAATCATCTCCTTTCAAGATACATTTTCCACCTTTTTTCCCTTCAAATCCTTCATACACAACCAATACAATGAATATCAAACTATTACAATGAATCATTCTTATTCCAATCCTTCATAAATTCTTCATAAAGTTGTATCCGTTCCCTTTGTATAAACCAACCACAAGAATCCGTTCCGACAACCCATCGAATCTTTTTCCTTATTTTACCGTACCCGATTACAAACCTTGGTTGTACTAATTATAAAGAACAATTAAACACTAGTAAAATGAGACCAGACGGCTATTTGAAAACAGCGTGGATCATGACCGTATTATTCAGCATCATCTTTCCGCTTCATTCACAAACACCCCGGCAATTCTCTATAGAATTAAAGGACAAACCACTTCTCGCTGCCCTTAAACTAATCGAAAAGGAAGGTGGAAAGAATATTATCTTCTCCTATAACGAAACTGAAAGTTACCGGGTTACAGCCTCCATCCGGCAAAAAACTGAACTTGAAGCCATCGGCACTGTCCTGAACGGCACTCCTTTCATTTGCAAAGAACGAGAAGAATACTTCGTCATACAGAAAAAGGGAAAGAATGTACCCACCACCGAAATACGAGGGCAAGTAACCAATGAAAAGAATGAACCGCTGCCCTACTCCAATGTACTCTTATTGACACCCGGCGATTCCACCTTTGTAAACAGATGTGTCACCCGTGAAGACGGAAGTTTCCTGATGATAGCGGAAGAAGGGATACCTTACTTGATACGGGTTTCTTACATAGGCTATAAGACAGAATCAATGGGAGTTCAATAAACAAGCCTATATTTTCATCTGGAGATTAAAATATCAGCGTTCTTTTCATCTTCAGGTGAGAACCATTCGGTTTATCCCCCTGTGCTAAAGAACCTACAGCACTATCTCTTTTTCCAGTCCCCTCGTGTGAAATCGGGAATCTCCACCGGAATACTGCCCTGCCGCACGGAACGCTCGCTCAGTTCCGTAATGCAGGACCATTCGGCGGCATCATACACATCCTGATCCAACGGCAAACCGTTCCTCAAACAATGAATAAGCCGATAGTCCATGATATAATTCATTTCATTCGGCATATTCTTCCGCCGGGCCTCTTCTCCGATAACAGCTGTAAAAGGATGTTTATACTGCTCCATCATCCGCTCAAACTGCTCGCCGGACAAAGGCTCTTTTCCGTATTTATCCAGCATAAGACAGGGAACGGGATATTTCTGCATGAATCCCTTCGTGCCGCACACCGTCTGATGGCGGCTGTACGGGCGAGGAGTGGTCACATCATATTGCAACAAGATAGTTCTTCCTTTTGCGGTATGAATCAGCGTGGTATTCACATCCCCCATCTCATAATTCTGTGCCGCTTCTTCGGAGGATGCGCCAAACACCTGTCCGGCATAAGCAGAAAGACCGGCCTGACGCGAGGACATGGAAACCAGATATTCCATACGGTCTCCCCGATGAATATTCATCCATTGGCAGACAGGACCTAAGCCGTGAGTAGGATAAGGATTCCCCGTATGCTGCTGACTGTAAAGCTTTATCCAGTGATTGTGATACCCACCCGCCTTTTCATCTGCAAAATAATGCTTGCGCAAGTCATGGATGTATGCCCCCTCGGCATGAGTGATCTCTCCCAACACCCCCTGCTGCACCATGTTCAATGTAGTCAAGGCAAACGCATCGTAACAACAGTTCTCCAGCATCATGCAATGACGGCGGGTTTCTTCGGCTGTATCCACCAAACGCCAGCAATCGGCCACACTCATGGCGGCAGGAACCTCCAAAGCGACATGGCGTCCCTGCTGCAAAGCATAAACCGCAATCTCGGTATGAGTCAGCCAGTCTGTACAAATATAAACAAGATCTATCTCTTTACATTTGCACATCCTGCGCCACATCCCCTCTTCCGAATAGTTCTCAGCTTTGGGGCGGCCGGACTCCTGCAAAATCCGCTCTGCACGCTCTATGTTTTCCTTCCGCAAATCACAAAGCGCTTTCACCTCAATGCCTTCCAGATGCATATATCTCTCGAGTGCAAGAATGCCCCTGTTTCCTAATCCGACAAAACCGATCCGAACTACGGGGATGGCAGGGCAGGTTAAATTAAGTACGTTGGGTCGTTTCATGGACTGCTTTATTTTTCTGACAAAGATAAAGAGAAAATTCGAGAATGGGAGCGGATTGGAGCAAGAAGGTCGTAAACAAGGGATTTAGAGAGAATCGAACTGCGATATCGAAGCCAAACCGAAGCCATCGAAAAGCCAACTGAAACCGGGCGACAACTATGTTACCGCCGAGAAAGTTCGCAATGCCTATTTAGGTTTGGGCATGAACCACGAGACGCAGGTCGGTAAACTCAAAAGTCTGCGCAGCTATTGGAAATACTGCGTCGTTTACAAACACCTCGCGGAGTTCGTCGAAAAGCGGTACAAGGCCAGCGATATTGCGCTGAAAGAGCTCACTCCGGCATTCATCACCGACTTCGAGTTGTTCCTCAAAGTGGAAAAGGGCCACTGCAATAACACGATCTGGTCGTATACAGAGGAATAAAAATTTAAGTAAAAAACAGCCGTATAAAACGGTTGTTCTTATTTGTATCTTGAACAAATATCTTGTTGTTTAGCAGACAGATATATCTTTCCTATACTCTGACGGTGTTGTCTTCATCCTCTTTTGCACATACCGACTGAAATAAGAAACAGAGGAGAAATTCATTCGTTCGGCAATCGTAGTTAAAGACAACTCTTTTTGTCGCAGCAAGCGGGTAATCTCTTGAAGAGTAAAACGGTCAATCCAATAAGTGGCAGGTTTGCCGCTTACCTTTTTACATATCTCCGACAGATAATGAGGTGTTATGCAAAGCCGGGATGCATAAAAATCGAGATCTCGATTTCGGATATATTCGCCGTTATATAACAGTTCTATGAAATTTCGCAGTAAGACCGTAATACGCTCCGATACCTGCATGGTATTCTGACTGCGTGCATGAATATCATAAAGGTCGAGGATGTGCGCCGTAAGCAGGCTTCCCATCAATTCTTCCCAAAACAGATGCTCTTTATCTTTCAGACGTTGCCGGATACAGCGCATTGCCTGCTCGCATACTTGAAAATCATGAGAGGAAAGTTTCATGACCGGATTCTGCAAGAGTGATAGATACCCAATAATGCCGTAATTGCTGCGAATAGCAATCGAGGAAACGAACGCATCCGAAAGGTTCATCAGGATACCTTGAAAGTCTTCGGAGTCCGAAAATTCCGATACGAGTGTGGCGTTGGGCAGAATTACATAATCCCCGGCCGCGATGTTATAACGGGTATCCTGAAACGTGAAACCCATATTTCCTCCGCTGCAAAGAATATGGATTACTCTTCCTGCATATCGTAAAGCATTAAATTCCTGCAATGTATCAGCAAAAATAATCCCGTCGAAGTCTGTATGTGTCATTTCTCTTTCATTTCCTGCAAAAATAACGAAAAACCACGAATAGTGAAAATTCTTCCCCGAATAATGAAACAATAAAATGATAGGTACCCTGTAACTTTGCATCAGAATTAAAAACCATAAAGGATATGAAAAATGTAAGATTAAACAATGGAGTAATGATGCCTGCTATCGGGTTCGGTGTCTTTCAGATTCCTGAAAATGAAACGGAACGAGCCGTAAATGATGCTATCGAGATCGGTTATCGGAAATTCGATACGGCCGCGGCTTATTTCAACGAGGAACAGTTGGGAAACGCCATCCGGCAAAGCGGTATCAAACGGGAGGAATTCTTCATAACCACCAAATTGTGGGTGCAGGACTACGAATACGACGATGCTCTGCGGGCTTTCGACCTCTCGATGAAAAAGCTCGGGTTGGACTATCTTGACCTCTATTTGATGCACAAACCGTACGGGAATTACTATGCCGCATGGCGGGCGATGGAGCGGCTCTATAAAGAGGGACGCATCCGGGCTATCGGGGTTACGAGTTTCTCTAATGAACGCCTGCAAGACCTTTTCTTGCATAACGAAATAAAACCCGTCGTAAACCAGCTTGAAACGCATCCGTTTTTCCAGCAGCAGGCTGCCAATGCTTTCTTACAGCAGGAAGGCATCCAGCACGAAGCATGGGCACCTTTTGCCGAAGGGCAGAATGACATATTCAATCATCCTACATTGAAAGCGATAGCAGAGCAACACGATAAGGGGGTCGGAGCCGTGATTCTTCGCTGGCTGAACCAGCGCAACATCGTGGTTATCCCGAAATCCGTACATAAGGAACGGATGATCGAGAACTTCAATATTCTCGATTTTACGCTGTCCAAAGAGGAAATGGATGCCATCGCCCTGCTGGAGACAGGGAAAAGTCCTATCTACGATGACATGGATTTACTTACGGTAAAAGGTATCGGGTTGCACAAAATCCATGAATGATTTCAAAAAACAAATAGAATATTAACCCTTAAAACAGAATCATATGCAGACTGTAAAATTGAACAACGGCATCGAAATGCCGGTATTAGGATATGGTGTATTTCAAGTATCGCCCGAAGAGTGCGAGCGTTGCGTACTCGATGCCATCGGCGCGGGTTATCGGTTGATAGACACGGCGCAGGCTTATTATAACGAAGAGGGCGTGGGTAATGCCGTCGCCAGATGCGGCGTGTCCCGTGATGAACTTTTTCTCACGACCAAAGTGTGGATTACCAATGCCGGAGAGGAAAAGGCAACCCACAGCATCGACGAATCGCTCCGTAAGTTGCGCACCGATTACATCGACCTGCTGCTTATCCATCAGCCGTTTAGCGACTATCCGGGAACATGGCGGGCGATGGAGAAAGCGGTAAAGGCCGGAAAAGTCCGTGCCATTGGGCTATCGAATTTCTATCCCGACCGCTTCGTGGATATGGCCGAATGTGCCGAAATAAAACCTGCCGTAAACCAACTAAAAACCAATGTATTCAGTCAGCAGTGGGATGCTGAAGCTGAAATGAAGCCCTATGATACACGTATCATGGCTTGGGCCCCACTGGCACAAGGCGATCCCGACCTTCTGACCAATCCCATACTGACGGCTTTGGCCGAACGATACAATAAAACGGTACAGCAAGTCGCCCTGCGTTACTTGGTGCAACGCGGCATCATCGCCATCCCGAAAAGCACGCATATCGAGCGAATGAAACAAAATCTGGATGTATTCGATTTCACACTTACACCGGAAGATATGGAAAGTATCCGTCCGCTCGACAAACCTGCCGACTTCCGCTGGTCGCACCGTAATCCCGAACTCGTAAAATTCCTTCTGAATTACGACAAGCAATTTAACCCTAATAACAAATAATAACCCATGTAAAGTCATTGAACAACAAAGTCGCTCTTGTAACCGGAGCCGGGACGGGCATCGGAAGAGCTATCGCCCAACGTCTGGCCGATGAAGGTGCTAACGTATTGATTGTAGGCCGCACGGAAACGACACTTGTCGAAACGGCTGCTTACAGTGATAAAATCTCCTATCTTGCCATCGACCTCGAATCGGAAGACGGGATACGCACTATCATCCGTACTGTCGGAGAACGGTACGGTCGTCTCGACATTCTTGTCAATAATGCCGGATGGGCACCCGTCACCCCGTTTGCAACGATGAAAATCGACGAATACGACAAGGTATTCGCCATCAACGTGCGTGCCGTTGTCATGCTGACACAGGCCTGCCTGCCGATGATAAAGGCAGCAAAAGGCAATATCCTGAATGTCACGACAACTATGACAACCAATCCTATCGCGACGATGGCGAACTATGCCGCCTCGAAAGCTGCCGTCTATACCATGACACGTGCATGGGCGAAAGAGTTGGCAAAAGACGGCGTGCGTGTCAATTCACTCGGCGTGGGGCCCATCGAAACCCCTATTTACGGCAAGACCGAGCTTTCGGACGAGGCCGCGAAAGCCCACAAGGATATGGTAACGAAGAGCGTGCCTCTCGGTAGAATGGGACAGCCCGAAGAGGTTGCCGCCGTCGTCGCTTTCCTGACGAGCGACGAAGCCAGCTTCGTAACCGGAGCCGACTATAAAGTGGACGGTGGTGTAGGTGCATAAAACAAATAACAATAAAAAGAATGAATATGAAAAATGTATTGATTATCAGCGGCCATACAAACCTTGCCGCATCTGTAGCCAATAAAACGATTCTCGAAACCCTGAACGAACGGCTGCCGGAAGCCGAAATCGTAAAGCTGGATGAACTCTATCCCGATTTCAAAATCGACGTGGAAGCCGAACAGCAGAAATTGCTCCGGGCAGACATCATCGTATTGCAGTTCCCCCTTTTCTGGTACTCCGCACCCTCCATATTGGAACGCTGGATGGAAGAGACTTTCCGTCACGGATTCTCGCACGGAAGTACCGGAGACAAACTCAAAGGCAAGAAACTCGTTCTCTCTTTCACAACGGGAGCACCCGAAGCATTGTATAGCCACAAGGGGGCGATGGGCTACACCATAGACGAATTTTTAGCTTGCTACAAAGCAACCTGCCGACTGACGCACATGGAGTATAGCGGCAGTGTTTATACCTGCGGCGTAAGTTACGGCAACCGTACCACACCGGAACTTATCGAGCAACAAAGAAATATATCAGTAGCGCACACCGAACGTCTTATCGAATTACTCGAAACGCTCTAATGCTTGAAGACAGACTACATAATTTCGATGATATAGTATTCAGTTGCTTCCTACCCGATGACTGGCTGAATGAATTTCGTATGCCGCAACACGTACTCGTGTATGTTTATGCTGGTTTTCTAATAAAACGAACATTTATGATACATCATACCATGCGGATCGTTTGGTGGAATCCGCCACCCAAACCGTCACGGAAGAACTGTTCCGCGACTTCGGCAATACACTCCGCATCCTCTGTGACGAAGACGTTCAACAGTAAACATAAGCCTTTTTATCCATACAACTAAGGTCTTTATTCCTATTATCTTCTATAGTCTTCCGGTGCAGACCGTACAGTCCACTATAACAGACCGTACAGTCCATTACGGCAGACTCTACAGTCCATTACAATGGACTGTAGAAGGTTTCAGTATAAAAGCCCTTAATCATCCGGAAGAAAACACTTAGCCAAAGAGAAGATGGCACTTAAGAACCGCTTTATAACCAGACAGTTCCCTTTTCCGGGAAAAAACAAAGAGGATGTGTCCGGGCCGAAGTGACAGCCACAGGACACATCCTCTGTTTTCTAATGAGAACAGTACAAACTGTGCTTAAATAATAGAAGTACGCTTGGTAAATTCTATAATTTCAGGAATATAACCGAATGCCAGACCGGTCACCGTATCGGCACAACCATAATAAACGGCTACCCGTCCCGTTGCCGGATCATGCAAAGCCGCACAAGGGAAGCATACATTGGGCACATCACCCATACATTCGTAAGGTTCACGCGGAGAGAGGAGATAAGGTCCCGAACGGAACTTCACCTTCCAAGGCTCGTCCAAATCAAGCAATGCCGATCCAAAGGCATAGACATAACCATTGCAGGAACGAAGCACACCGTGGTAGAACAACAACCAGCCTTCACTGGTTTCGATAGGAATAGGACCGGCACCTATTTTCAAGCACTGCCATGCACTCTGTTCAAAAGGCGCAGGCGACATGACATGCCGATGGCGTCCCCAAAACTCCAAGTCGGGCGACTCGCTATAATAAATATCTCCGAAAGGAGTATGCCCGTTGTCACTGGGACGGCTCAACATGGCAAAATTACCATTAATCTTGCGAGGGAACAGCACGCCATTACGGTTGAAAGGCAGGAAAGCATTCTCCACCTGGTGGAATGTCTTGAAATCCGTAGTCCATGCCACGCCGATGGTGGGCTGGCCCTTATATCCGTTACACCAAGTCACATAGTAACGGTCATCGATAAAGCAGACACGCGGGTCATAACCATATACCCATTCACCTATCTCGGGGATATCACACTGGAACTGCAACTTCTCCGGATTGATGTCCCAATGAACGGCATCCTTGCTGAATCCCACATGAAGCGCCATCCGGCGGTTTGTATCATCACAACGGAACACTCCGGCATACCCTTCGCCGAAAGGTACTACCGCACTATTGAATATACTATTGGATGTAGGCAGCAAATCACGGGGAATAATAGGATTCGCACTACATCTCCACATTACATTTTTACAACCTTCGGGACGCTCCTCCCACGGCATACCGGGCAACGGATTGCCCGCAATCTTCAATTCACTCATATTCTCTTTTTTGTTAGGTTAATAGTTTTTCTCTATTTCTTGTCTTCGTGTGTGAAGGGTACAAACCAGGTCATCAGAAAGGCCGGAATGGTAGCCACCAGCACAAAGATGAAAAACAGTTTATAGCCCAGCCAGTCGCTGACATATCCGGACATCATGCCGGGCAACATGACACCCAGATTCATGATACCCGATGCAAAAGCATAATGCGCCATCTGATGAGGACCGGCAGCCACTTGCTGCATCATGAACAAGGTAAGCCCCACAAAGCCGAAACCATACCCGAAATACTCCAGCACAATGGCCCCTCCGATAAGGGGCGCACTCTGCGGTTGGAAAATGGCAAGCAGCGTGTAAGCCATAAAAGGCAGATTGAACACACAACACAAGGAGAACAAAGTCTTTTTCAATCCACGTGCGGAAATATAATATCCACCCAGCAATGAACCGAGTACGAAAGCTGCCGCTCCGAAGGTTCCATAATAAATACCAATCTCCTGTTCTGTCAATCCCAAGCCACCCACATCACGACCGGCTTTCAGGAACAAAGGTACAATTTTCATCACAAACCCTTCGGCAAAACGATATAAAATAATAAAGCAAATGTAGTAAACAATATGCTTTTTCGTAAAGAAGTTCCGGATGACATTCCATAACTCGGTCATACTCTGCGAAAAAGAGGTGACCGAATGGGCGTGCTTGCCCGAAGGTAACATACGGGTATGATAAATTCCCAAGGCGAACATCACTACTCCGAGGATAATCATAATGACCGTCCAGGAATAAAGTACCGCATCTTCTGCAGGCCCTTCGTATTCATCTTTCAGAAAACCGGCCAGATAGACCAGCAAGCCTGTACCGATAATCTTCGCCACATTATAAAAAGCTCCCTGCCAACCTATATATTTAGCTTGTTCCTGCGCATTCAACTCGTCCATATATACTCCGTCACAGGCCACATCGTGCGTTGCTCCGCTAAAAGCGACAATGGCGAACAAGGCAATAGTGACCGCAAAGAAAGACGGAAGATGAAGCGACAAAGCGATCAACCCGAAAGTAACTCCCGACACCATCTGAGTGAGGACAACAAAGAATTTCTTGGTACGGTACATCTCCAGCAACGGACTCCAAAGGGGTTTCAGTGTCCAAGGAAGCATGATAAGGGAAGTCCAGAAGGCTATTTTCGCATCACTGACTCCCAGACCTTTGTACATCAGTACGGCTACCATATTGAGGACAACAAAAGGGAGCCCCATACCAAAATAAGCGGTGGGAACCCAGAAAATAGGACTACGGCGTCTGGACGGAGTTGGGGTTTCGGTTGTTTTCATTTATATCTAAGTTTTAAGGTTGTTGAATTCGGCTATAACCGAAGATAACTTCATCTCCTTCTGAGAGGGGATGAAGTTACCTTTCGGAATCTATTAATGCAATAGGACGAAGCATTTGGTAAATCAGTCAGTTACAGGAATAAAGCTTACCGCTTGTCCACCACCTTTTGCCATGACTACAGACAAGGTATCGGCTGCTGTCACCTCTCTGTCCTTAATCTGATAAGAAGTAGGATTTGTTTTCCAGTCGGCATCTTCTCCATCAGCATAAATCACCGCATGGTATTTTTTATCTTTCTCAAGGAAATCCAAAGGAATGGTCAGCGTACGTGCTTCCTCATTGGTCGTAGCTCCTAAGAAATAATTATCTTTCGCTTTCCGTACTACGGCTACAAACTCTCCCGGTTCGCCCTGCAAGGCTTCAGACCAGTCACAGTCCGCATCAAAATCCCGGAAGAACTGGAAAGCAGGATGCCCTTCATAATTCTCAATCATATCCGATGCCATTTGCAATGGAGAATAAATGATTACCCAATTGGCAATCTGCTTTGCCAAGGTGGTATTCACACGGCTGTTTCCTTTATCCAAGTCATTCCATTTCTTGCGACGGGGAGAATTGCGTGTCTTTTCATAAAGAATATCAAAAGTACCCGGCGTATAATCCATCGGACCGCCCAGCAAGCGAGTAAACGGCAATAACTCGTGATGCTCGGGAGGATTACCTTCACTCCATCCGTTCCACTCCATACCGCGGGCGCCTTCCCGTGTCATCATATTGGGGTAAGTACGACGAATTCCTGTATCTTTGATAGGTTCGTGGGCATTAACGGTTGTATGATAACCGGCGGCAGTCTGCACCACCTTGCGGTAATGGCGTACATTGAACTGTCCATGATGGCTGTGACCGCCCGGCAGTCCTCCGGCATAACCGGTCTTCACGCTGTGCACTCCCAAGTCGGCATACCATTTGTAAGCATTGTCCAACTGGCGTTCGTAATTAAAGATATTGCCACCTGTTTCGTGGTGACCGATTATTTCAATCCCTTTCTCCTTGGCATAACGTGCCACCTCTGCCATATCAAAATCGGCGTAGGGTTTGGTATAGTCAAAAGTCTGCATACCGCCCCAACTTTCCCAGCCTTCATTCCATCCCTCGAACATTACCGCTTCTATGTTATTGGCAGCAGCAAAGTCTATATAACGTTTGGCATTAGCGGTGGTGGCGCCGTGGCGTTCATCCATCGTCCACGTTTCGACTCCCAGATGCATTCCCCACCAGATACCTACGTATTTCATAGGACGTATCCAGCTCAAATCCCCCTCCAGCACACAAGGCTCATTCAGATTCAGTATCAGGCCGGAGTTTATCAGACCTACCGCTTTGGGAGCTATCTGAATACTGCGCCACGGAGTCACGAAAGTCCCTCCGGCAAAACGGGCTTTCACCCCATCGGGCCAGGAAGCCAGTTCCGATTTGAAGTGACAACCTTCGGTATGCTTCAAAGTCATTTCGGGAAAATCGGTCAAAGCTGCTTCGTGGATACTGGCATATACCCCGTTATCTGTTTTGAAAGTCATCGGGGTATTGGCATTATCCACCTTGCTGACGGGCAGGGTGCGATACAGCAATTCGTAGGTTTCAAAACTGGCGGGAATAGACCATGACTTGCCGTCTTGTGCCAAATTGAATGAAGTGAGCTCGTCCATCACGAACACACTGTCCACTTGGGGTACTTGATATTCATAACGAAAGCCCAGACCGTCGTCGAACACGCGGAAACGGAGGGTCAGCTGTGTATTTGCCTGGTCTTTCAAACGCACGGCCATTTCGTTATAATGGTTCCGGATTGATTTATTTTCTCCCCAAGGTTGGGTCCAAGTTTCATCCTTTGTGGTGTACTCGGTACTTTCTATCAGAAAACCTTTGGAAAGATTTACCCCGTCACGGCCTTCAAAGCCCATAACGGAGGGGGTGATGAATGGATTCCCTCCTACAGAAACTCCGTAGGTCATCTCTCCCGCTTCATTGAGATTGAATACTAATTTTATATTGCCATCCGGCGATGTCAATTCTGTGGGGCGAGAACACCCACAAAACACGACTAACAAAAATAATACATAGTAACTGTATGCCTTCATAATATTAAATTGGATTAATGATACAAATATAAAACAATTAAATAAGGTATTACACTTATCGAAGGAGGAAAATTATTTTAAATGGGAGAGGGAATGATAAGCTTATTTGTACTGACAGCATTAATTTTGTACTTTTGTCACATATAACAAAGTGCAAATGAATATAAATCAGAATTATAGAGAAGCAGTAAAGGCCATAAAAGAAGCTATCTTACGAAGCCAGTACCGTGCAGCCGCATCAGTAAATAAGGAACAATTATCTCTTTATTACGGCATCGGACGTTACGTGTCGGAAAATTCCCGTACAGGCTTTTGGGGGAAAGGTGCCATTGAACAAATATCTTCTCTGTTACAAAAAGAATTGCCGGGGCTGAGGGGATTTTCAGCAACAAGTATAAGAAATATGCGTATTTTTTATGAAGAGTGGGATAAGGTTTTAAATCATCCGCCATTGGCTGATGATTTGGTGTTGAATGAAAAATTGCTTCTTGTAGCAATTCATCAGCCAGTGGCGGATGAATTTAATTGGTCAGACTTCTTTTCAATCGGCTTTAGTCACCATACCGAAATAATATCCAAAGCCAAGACTTTAGAAGCAAGACTATTTTATATACATGAGTGCGCCATTCGCTATTGGAGTAAATACACGTTAAGGGATTACTTAAAAGCAGATCTATACAGCCATCGGGGAACTTTACCCAACAATTTTGCACAAACATTGCCTGATACTAAGCAAGCGCTAAAAGCTGTTTGTTCATTCAAAGATGAATACTTGCTTGATTTCATCAATGTGGAGGAACTGAATGAGCAGGAAGAGGACTTAGACGAAAAAATAGTAGAAAAGGCAATTGTTGCCAATGTGAAGAAGTTTATTATGACCTTCGGACAAGATTTCAGCTTTATAGGCAATCAATATCGCATGGAGGTTGCAGGAGAAGAAATGTTTATTGATTTGCTCTTTTTCAATCGGGAGCTTAACTCCTTAGTCGCAGTTGAGCTTAAATCCGGAAAATTCCGCACTTCTTATTTGGGGCAGTTGAATACTTATCTATCCGCTTTAGATACATATATCAGAAAACCGCACGAAAACCCTTCTATCGGAATAATTCTTTGCAAAGAAATGAACCAAACCTTTGTAGAGTTTGCCGTTCGTGATTATAACAAGCCGATGGGAGTTGCCACTTACCGTGCATCTAAAGATATGCCGGAACGACTTCGTAACGCTCTGCCAAACATTGAAGATTTGAAAAAGTTATTGTAATACAAACGCCGATAAAGCCCTTTTAAAGACTCTACCGGCGTAAGTTCACCTATTAAAAAAATCAGAATTCCAAGTCAGCCAACTGAGGATTATGATCGGAAAGCAAAGCTTCCGGTACTTCAGCCGGTATCTCACAGTTCTTTACCAGAACTTGCGGAGTGACAAAGATGAAATCAATCTTTTCACAATCCTCGGCCGGAATACGGGCAAAATCATGAAAAGTATAATCAACGCCGGTCACACGGGCAGCCGTCTTATAAGCATCCTTCATCACAAACTCGTTGGTAGTGATCGTTTCGTATGCATCGCTCGCATCGGTCACATTAAAGTCACCCGTAACCACTGCGGGGCGTTCGCCTACGATCTCTTTTATCTTACGGATAATGAGCAATGCGCTTTGACGGCGAGCCTCTTCACCTACATGGTCAAAATGAGTATTGACAGCCATGAATATCTTTCCGGTGGCCTTGTCTTTAAATTTCGCCCAAGTGGCAATACGGACACAAACCGCATCCCATCCCATCATTCCTACGCTATCGGGATTTTCGGCCAACCAGAAAGTATTGGAGTCCAACACCTCATATTTGTCCTTACGATAGAATAGCGGCGCATATTCACCTGCTGTCTTCCCGTCATCACGTCCCACGCCGATACCATCGTATTCGGGCAAGCCTGCACGAAGATCCTGAAACTGGTTATGCAAAACTTCCTGCATACCGACAATATCCAGTTCACGGTCCTTAATAAACTGGCACACACGGTCTTTCCGATATTGCCAATTGTTCAAACTGTCTTGCGGATTGTCATAACGGACATTAAAAGTAGCCCAACGAACGTCGGTCTTCTTCTCTTCCGCACAGCCGCCCAATAACAGGACGGCTGCCAATAAAAATAGAATTTGCTTCATTTTGTTTCTTTTTATGTTCCCTAGGATACAAAGATAGCAATTTCTATCGGAAATTATTCGGAGTATGCCACTGACCTTTATCATTCATCGTATCGGCCACATCCCACCATACACGGCTACCCTGGTTCACATTGCCCGGTTTATTAGGGTTACGGGACTCGCTGTTAGGATAGTTGATGCGTTTGATAAGCTTGCCGGACGCCACTTCTCCATTGGAATTGTTTCCATTAACCGGAGCCAGCAGATAACGCGGATAGTCGGTACGACGCACTTCTGCCCATCCTTCATTTCCATTCGGGAAAACGGCAATCCACTTCTGAGTAATAATCTGTTCCAATTGTTCTTCCTTACTACCACCGGCAAATGCTTTTACGCCATCCAGATGACTGATGTATTCATTGGCCTTGTCCGCATCAATTTCATAATAATCCATAGATGCCTTGATACCTTTCAAATAAAGAGCTTCAGCAGTTTCATCCACCAATGACGGCCAGCGCAATGCTGCTTCCGCTTTCAGGAACAAACTTTCAGAATACCCCATCCAGACTATTTCACGGGCCAGATTCCACCAATAATCCTTGTTCATGGCATCAGATGACAGAATACAACGGTTGGCAGAGTATCTGTTCAGATAAGAGCCACCTACATTGGTTTCTCCATTCATCACCCCGTTGAAATCTCTCTTCAGATTCTCTGTGGGAAGCGGACTGGTAGTCAACGAATCAAACGGAGTAGGACGGAACCATAAAACTTCACAACGAGGGTCGAGATAACAATTCTCAGAATTCTCATTGAAAGTAACGGCATCGGCTGCCGCCGCACCTTCTTTCAAGGCCTGATTCTTATAAGCCCGTTCCATTTCTTTCGACAATACAGCATTGCCGGTCCAGCTGAACAACAATGCGTATATATTTTCATTACCGCCGGCGATATACTGACGTTTTGGAGTCTGCTTCATATTGTCATCCTGGCTTTGCATCAGACCAGCCGGATCTGTCAAAGCTGCTTTTGCCTGAGTCTGGGCCAATTCCGGATTTACATTGGATACACGCAAAGCAAGGCGCAAACGCAGTGTGTTGGCAAAACGACGCCATTTGTCCACATCACCTCCATAGCATTTGTCATTGTCACCTAAATCATACTGACTGACAGCAGGAAGATTTTCCTGGTGCAACTCTGTTATAGCCTGATCCAACAGCTGGAAAAGGATATTATAGACCTCTTTCTGAGGCGTATAAGACACATTTTCTTCCGGCGGCATAGCTCCCTTCACATAATAAGCGACGGGAATATCTCCGTAAGTATCTGTCTGCATGGACAACAAGAAAGCATAATAAATGCGGGTAATATAGAATGCCGTATGATAATAATCCTTATTACAGAAATAGAATGTCTTGACCAACTGACTGTATTCCGAAGTGCTGCGGTCATCATAGAAATGCTTCCATCGGCTGGCCGACCATCCATCCGTATAAGAATAGGTAGGCGCCTGATTCACAAAGCCGCTGACATTGTTTCCCCAATAACCGGCATAGATATCATGAGTCAGATTGGTCGTTGTCTGATAATCATTGTAAAGACCTTCGTAGGTGAAATTGGCAAAAATACTTCCGATAGCGCCTTCCATCCCTTTCAAACTTGCCATGGCATTGTCTGTCAAGGTGTAATCAATGTCTATTCCATCGGCCGATACATTCTCCACAGTCGGGTCGTAAATCGGTGCGTAAGGATTTGTATTCAATTCCTCAAAATCATGGCATCCGGCCAGAGCCAGCAATGAGCATAAGGCTACGGATTTATATAATTTGATTTTCATAATCAGTTTTTCCTTTTAATTAATTAGAAACCTAAGTTGATAGAAATACCGAAAGTACGTGTAAACGGCAACGATGCATAGTCAATGGCTTGTGAGAACATCGTAGTGTCATAGCCGCCTTCGGGGCTTGTACCCGGCGTGTGCTTCATCAGATAACACAAGTTACGTGCTACAAATGAAACATTCAGCGAGTTGACAGGAGTCTTCTTCAGCATAGATGAAGGGAATGAATAGCCGATTGACAATTCTTTCAGTTTAATGAATGAAGCATCGTAGATGAAATCCTCAGCCTGCAATGAGCCGTAGTATTCTGAGGCGGAAACCTGTTTTGTATTCACCTCGCCTGATTCTGTCACACCGGGGAATACCATCATATAGTTGTTTTCCTCACCACGGTTCAAGGTACGCTTAGCCAAACCGTTTCCGGTAGCCAGCATCTCGGAATAAGAGAAGATATCACCACCGAATTTCATATCAAACAGTGCAGACAGTGTAATCCCTTTATAAGTAAAGGTAGGAGATACAGACATGGTCAGCTTAGGCTGGATATTACCGATAGGTTTGTTCACATATTCAGACTCATTGGTCACAGTCATGGGCAAACCATTTTCATTTACGATAATATCACCGTTTTCATTGCGCTTATAAAGCGATGTAGCATAAATCTCGCCTAATTTGTGTCCGGCGCGTGTACCTACTTTTACAGGGAAGTTTCCATCACCGTTAAAGAACATATAGTTCACATTTTCTTCCGGGGCCAGTTCTTTTACTTTCGATACGTTGTGAGCCATATTCACATTCAAATCAAAAGCGAAATCCTTTGTTTCTACCAGAGTGGAATACAACATAAATTCTACACCTTGATTGGTTACCATACCTGCGTTTACCCATTGGCCACCACTCCAGGGAGCTGCTGCGGGCACTTTCATAATCTGGTTCTTTGTTTTGCTGTAATAGTAAGTAAAGTCAAAGCCCAGACGGTTGTTCAAGAACTTCATGTCCAGACCTGCTTCATAAGAGGTCGCGATTTCAGGCTTCAACTGATCGTTCATCTTCACATTATCCTTGGTCGGAGTCAATACACCATTATCGAATTTGAAAGAGTAGGTGTTGTATAACTGATAAGGGCTTGTGTCCTTACCTACCTGTGCGGCAGACAGACGTGCCTTGGCAAATGTCACCCAGCTTGGCAACGGTTTGTCAATGGAGCGCAAAAAGTCGGAAACTACGAAACTGAGGTTGGCAGACGGATAGAAGAAAGAATTGTTACCTGACGGAAGAGTGGATGACCAGTCGTTACGAGCTGTCAAATCCAAAGACAGATATTCCTTCCATGCCATCTGTACAGAGCCGAACACTGAGTTCATGGCACGCTTGTAACCATCCTCACTACCGGTTCTCAACAAATTGGCCGCATTCAGCATCCAATTACCTTTATCCACCATATTACCTACGCCCACACCCAAAGTTTCCGAACGCTGGTACATAAAGTTACCACCGACATTGAAGCCCAGACGGAAGTTATCAGTCAACTGACGGTCACCCATCAAAATGACTTCAGCATTTGACTCGAAGAAGTTTTCTTCACTACGATCCATTGAGTCATTCGTAATCATGGAAGTATTGGCTTCTCCATTGATACCATCACCCGCATTGGTGCTTTGCACTCTGGTGCGGTAGTAGTCAAAAGCGTATTTGGCAGACAGATGCAGCCAATCTGTGAAATTGATTTTCATGCTATAATATCCGAAAGCACGCCAGCGTTCATCTGAATTCTGACGCTGATGCAATACATAATAAGGATTACGGATACTGGCAGTAGGTCCTGTCCAGTTCACATGCGCATGAGTTTCATCAGAATATTGTTTCAAGTCATCCAGACGGACGTTGTTAGGGATTCTCATCAACTGGGAAATAGCACCGTAATCACCATACAGTGGACGGTTATCGGCTTTTGTACGTGAAAGAGAAATCTTTCCGTCCATAGACACCCATTTGTTCAATTCCGTTCCTGCATTCAGGTCGGCATTCACACGGCTCAAACTTTCAGTGAGGAATACACCGTCATTATCTGAGTATCCGAAAGAAGTACGGAAATGTGATTTCTCTGTACCGTTGCTGATAGATACGTTATGCGTATGCGAGAAACCGGTATCAAAATAATCTTTCAACTTATCCCCATAGTTAGAGTAAGCGTAAGTTTCTCCGTTCCAAGCCTCTTTCATGCTTCCATCCAATACCGGGCCCCAGCTTCCGCTATCCGTTTTGTCATACACCGCAGTCTTGGCATCTTTTGTATCAATATGTCCTTGTCCGTAACGGCGTTGCATATCCAATGTCTCGCCGATAGCTGTCCAAGTGAAGTTACCACTATAACGGATTCCGAAACCATCTTTCTTACTGCCTTTCTTTGTCGTAATCAAGATAACGCCATTACCTGCACGCGAACCGTAAAGAGCAGCCGCATTCGGACCTTTCAATACCGAAATGCTCTCGATGTCATCCGGATTAATGTCCATGGAAGCGCTACCACGGTCCACACCACCATAACGAGATGCGTCGGATGTAGTGTTGTCGCTGAAAGGAACGCCATCCACAATCCATAACGGCTGGTTGTTATCGGTAAGAGAAGAGTTACCACGAATGGTGATTTTCGTAGAACCACCTAAACCTGTAGCCGAAGTATTCATCTGAAGACCTGCCACCTTACCTTGCAAGGCACTGGTCACAGACGGGTCACCTGTCTTGTTCAGTTCATCACTTTTCAGTTCCTGAACCGCATAACCCAACATCTTCTTCTCACGTTTGATCCCCAAAGCGGTTACCACCACTTCGCCAATCTGCTGTGTGTCTTCCTGCATGGTTACGTTCAGTACATTCTTGCCATCGGGCTTCAATGTTTCCGAACGGTAACCAATGTATGAGAACACAACCTCGCCATTTCCGGGAACCGACAAAGAATAGTTACCTTCAAAGTCAGTAATCGTACCGGCTGTAGGGTTTCCTTTCACTTGTACGTTTACACCAATCAAGGCCTCTCCTGTCGCATCAACCACTGTTCCGGTCACTGTATGTTCCTGTCCTGTCTGTTGAGGTGTTTGAGGTTCTCCGGGTGCTGAAAGATAGACAATATTATCCTCTATCTTGTAGGTAATTCCTTTGCCTTGCAAAGCTGCATCAAGTACAGACTGCAATGAACCGTTCTTTACATCAATGGCATTCACCGGCGTTTCAGCCAGTTTGTCATCATAGAAAAACTGATAGTTAGACTGTGATTTGATGTTCTTGATTACCGCTCCAAGAGTTGTCTTGGGAGTTGAAAGAACAATTTGTGCGCGGGTCCATTGCATGGGTGCAGCCACAAACAAAAGAATCAAAAGCGCCCTGAGTAATTTGGGCTTTCTCATTAATTGATTGCCTTTCATAATTTATTAAATTAGTTAACACTGACTTATTTTTCTCCAGTGAAGGGGTTCTCATGCCCCTTTCGAGAATAAAAACAGGCAGCTAAAAGAAAACACTTACTCCATCTCGTTCTTTTTTCTAAATTTTCTAGAAAAAACAGAGGAAAGGCAAAAGTAGTGATATCATCGGACTTTGACGTATAGAAGAAATATTTAAAAACAAAAAGGGGATGTACTCTTGCAATGCTGCCAAAAGAGAACATCCCCCTCCAACCTCTCTTTACAAGAGAGAAATGCATGGTGAAACTTTTATTTCATTGTTTCGTCTTTTGAAAATGAATAAGGCAAATCACTTTCTTGTGTTCCACGTTGCATATTCGGACGGTCGGTCATCTTGAAATCGATAACACCACCTTGTAACAATTCATTGTGTTTCAAATAATTCTTGGTATAAACAGTACCGTTTACACGCATTTCATCTACATATCGGTTGGTATCGCTATTATCCGGTGCGGTTATTACCAAGTTCTTTCCGTTTTCAAAATGCAGTGTCGCTTTCTTGAACAACGGAGCACCCAGAATATATTCATCTGTACCGGGACATACCGGATAGAATCCTAATGCAGAGAATACATACCATGCCGAAGTCTGTCCATTATCCTCGTCACCGCAATATCCGTCAGGTCCGGCTGTATACATACGGTTCATCACCTCACGCAACCAATATTGGGCTTTCCAAGGCTGACCCGCATAATCATACATATAAATCATGTGCTGAATGGGCTGGTTTCCATGTGCATAGTTACCCATATTCATAACTGTCATTTCACGGATTTCATGAATCACCTGTCCATAATAGCTATCATCAAAGATAGGGGGAACCGAAAAGACAGAATCAAGCATGGTAACGAACATTTCCTTACCTCCCATCAAGTCAATCAAGCCTTGGGGATCATGGAATACAGACCAAGAATAGTGCCAGCTGTTTCCTTCCGTAAAGTCACCTCCCCACTTCAACGGTGAGAATTTAGGAGCGAATTTGCCGTCCTTCTGCTTGCCGCGCATCAGCTTGCTTTCCGAATCAAACAGGTTCTTGTAATTCATGGCACGCTTGGCAAAGAGTGCGATTTCCTTCTTCGGACGTTTCAATTCTTTCGCCAGCTGATAAATACACCAGTCATCGTATGCATATTCCAATGTACGGGCTGCATTCTCATGAATCTTCACATCACAAGGCACATAGCCCAGCTTGTTATAATATTCATATCCCAGACGTCCGGTAGAAGAAACTTCAGGATGTACAGCTTCCGTTCCATGAATCAGTCCTTTGTATAATGTTTCCACATCTTCCACACGTACTCCTTTCAGATAAGCATCGACCAAGATAGAAGCTGAATTATTGCCGACCATGCAACCACGATGACCGGGGCTGGCCCATTCGGGGAAAAAGCCGCTTTCCTTATAAGTATTAATCAAACCTTCCTGTATTTCCTGATTTACCGAAGGATACATCAGGTTCAAGAAAGGGAACAAGCAACGGAATGTATCCCAGAATCCTGTATCCGTATACATATATCCCGGCAATGTTTCCCCATTGTAAGGACTGTAATGAACAGGTTGCCCATTGGCATCCAGTTCATAGAATTTACGCGGGAACAACAAGGAACGGTACAAGCAGGAATAGAAAGTACGGTATTGATCCAATGTTCCACCTTCCACTTCTACTTTACCTAAGACCTCATTCCAGGCATCTTTACCTTTCTGTACCAATACTTCAAAACTGTCTCCACCCAATTCCTTCAGATTCTGAATTGCTTGTTCAGGACTGATGAATGAAGAAGCGACACGGGCATGAACTACTTCGCCTTTCTTTGTCTTGAAACCGATAACGGCTCCGGTATGGAAATCAGTCTGCTCCAGTTTACCTTCTTTCAAGGTTACAGGAACACTGCCGTCCGGTTTTTCAGGCTGTACATCGTTAGAGAACGTAGCCTCATAAGTAAACGGCTTATCAAACTCAATAACGAAATAATTCTTGAAGTTGGCAGGAACACCACCACTGTTGCGAGTGGTATAGCCCACAATTTTGTTTTCTCCGGGAATCACCTTGATAGATGAGCCACGATCAAAAGCATCAACCACTACGTATGAGTCATTTTCAGGAAAAGTAAAGCGGAACATAACGGCACGTTCCGTAGGAACCATTTCAGTCACCACATCATGTTCTGCCAAATAAACCTTATAATAATAAGGTTTTGCAATTTCAGCTTTATGAGAGAACCAACTTGCACGCTTGTCCTCCTCAAATTCCGGTTTTCCAGTTACGGGCATGATGGAAAATTGACCATAGTCATTAATCCACGGACTGGGCTGATGGGTTTGTTTGAAACCACGGATTTTATTAGCCGTATAGACATACTGCCATCCGTCCCCCATCTTTCCTGTCTGGGGAGTCCAGAAATTCATACCCCACGGACGGGATATGGCAGGATAAGTATTTCCTGTAGAGAGTTCAAAGGAAGACTGTGTACCTACCAACGGACTCACATAGTCTGCATAATCCTTTGCCTGCACAAACAGTGTAACACACAGGACTGCAACTGATAGAAATAATTTCTTCATGATATTGTTATTTGGGTTAAGTTATACTTTTTAATTCTTTATCTGTTTTCCCCATTCCGTCGGTACGGGACTCATGGTAATCTCCATCGTTCCCCCACGTACTATGTCATTATGGGTAAAGAAAGGAACATCCAGTGGTTTTCCGTTCAACAGAACCGACTCAATGTACTTATTGGTCTTCGAGTTGTTGTGGGTACGGATAACGAAAGACTTGCGGTCGGGCAGATTAATCGTCACCTCCTCAAACAACGGACGTCCGATAGAATAAACCGGCTTACCGGGACATACCTGATAGAAGCCCATGGAGTTCAAAATATACCATGCAGACATCTGACCGCAATCTTCATTACCCGACAAGCCGTCAGGAGCATTGAAATACTGGTTATGCAGCACACTGTCAACCAATTCCTGAGTACGCCATGGACGGTTTACATAGTTATACATGTGAGTAATGTGATGACTCGGCTCATTGCCATGCGCATACTGGCCTATCAGTCCTGTGATATCAGCAGAGGTAGCCTCTCCTTCCAACTGGGAAGAAACCGTAAACAAAGAATCCAGCTTTCCAACGAAAGCATCCTCTCCACCCATCAACTTCACCAATCCCGGAATATCATGCGGAACAAACCAAGTCCACTGCCATGCAGTTCCTTCACAATAATCATCATTACGGTGATTGGAAGAACGGGGATTGAACGGGGTACGCCATTCACCTTTACTATCCAATCCGCGCATGAAACGGGTGGCAGGATCAAAATAAAATTCGTACGCATCCGCAAAACGGGCATATTTCTCCTTGGTTTCAGTATCTCCCAGGCTGTCTGCCAACACGGAAATACACCAGTCATCGTATGCATATTCCAACGCTTTCGCAACCGATTCATTCTCACGATCACACGGGATATAGCCAAGGGTATTCTTATAGTAACGAGCCTTAGGCATTACATAAGGAATCAGCCAACCGGGAGCGACAATGCCGGTCGTATCATATTCCGCCGCACGCAAACATGCCTTGTAAGCTTCCTGCACATCAAAATCGCGATATCCCTTCACATAAGAATCGGCTACCAACGAAGCCGCATGATACCCTACCATCGTTCCGGTATAATTGGATACACAATCCCATTTCGGGAAAATACCACCTTCTTGATGCTTCTTTATCAATGAACGGATAAATTCCGTATTCAACTGAGGATCGACAATAGTCAGTAACGGATGTAACGCACGGAAAGTATCCCACAAAGAGAAAATGGTATAAACCGGATGTTTCATGTCGGTGGTATGCACTTTCAAATCCATTCCCAAGTAACGCCCGTCTACATCAGTAAACAGATTGGGACTTAGGAAAGCATGATACATAGCCGTATAGAAAATGGCACGCTGGTCTTCATTATTGGTTTTGACTGCAATCTTTGACAGGCATTCATTCCATTTCTTCTTAGCATCGGCACGCACTCCATCAAAATTCCAACCGGGCATCTCAGCCTGGAGGTTCTTATAAGCACCTTCCGCATCAACAGAAGAGATAGAGAACTTAGCCAGCACTTGTTCGTCTTTCGCCGTTTCAAAATGCAAAAGCATTTTGCATACAGGAATCTGTTTGTCATTTTCCTGAACAGTATCCGTGTACAAAGTATACGTGAAGGGTTTGGAAAATACGGCATAAAAATAAAGATCCTGCCGGTATGCCCAATAGGCACTGCGTTTGCGCCCCCGCAACACAGTATCATTCACAGCCTCCACTTCCATGACCTGATTGATTTGTTGCTGAATATTATAGTCCATATCCAAGATAAATCCTGACTCCTTACTTTCCGGGAAAGTATACCGATGCATTGCCGCACGCTCTGTTGAGGTCAGTTCGGCTTTTACCCCGTATGTATCCAGGAAGACAGAATAATATCCCGGTTCGGCATGTTCCTTTTCATGAGAAAAAGCCGATGCGAAAGGACGCTTCTGGCTTTCTGTTCCCAAAAAATCAGTGCGTTGCACACCTACAGTCGGCATCAACAGGAAATCTCCGAAATCCGCACACCCGGTACCACTAAGACGTGTATGGGCAAAGCCATTGATCGTAGTATCTTCATAATAATATCCGGAACAGGAATCCCAACCGTCAATACGAGTATCTGGTCCCGGCTGTATCATGCCATGGGGAACCATAGCACCCGGATGGGTATGTCCATGGCCTCCTGTACCAATAAAAGAGTTGACATAATGGGTGTAATCATTCATTTCATTGCCCTCAGAATCACATGCGGTGAAACACAATAACCCTAGAAGACAGCCGCTTAAGAGCATGTTGATTTTCATAGTTCTTTATTTAAAAATTATTTCGTTTCCGATGAGATAAATATATTGTTATCATCTACTTTCTTATAATTGAAAGGAATAGAGTTACGCAAAGAATTCAGCACAGACTCTATATTATCTTTCTTTTTCAGCACTCCTGAATAAGTATTGGTACTGTCTACATCCGGTGAAAGGATAATCTTCACCCCATAGAACCGTTCCAATGCTGCCGCAATCTGGAAAATAGATGATTTTTCAAATGGAATCAAATCATTATGCCAGACTATCTCCATCTTGGGATCGACCTGTTTTACCTGCATCCGCCCTGTCACCCTGTTTAAAACAGCCTTTTGTCCCGGTAACAAAGTAATTCTGCCTTTATCTGATTTATCTTTTACCTCAACTTCCCCCTCTACCAGAGTCGTTTCAGCAAAACTGTTATCCGGACGGCATTTTATATTGAAAGAGGTTCCCAAGACCCTGACATCCATTGCCTGACTTTTTACCGTAAAAGGTTTCTCATGATTACGTGCCACTTCAAAATAAGCCTCCCCATCCAGATATACATGACGTTCTTTTCCTTCAAAAGCACGCGGATATTTTAAAACAGACGACTGGTTCAACCATACTTTTGTCCCGTCAGGCAACAACATCTCACGCACTTGTCCATGAGCAGCCGATGCTACCACCAATTCCTCCGCTTTATTCCGGAACCAATAGGCCAATCCCGCAGCCAGCACTATCACGCCCACTATAGCAGCTGCATAACGCAACACACTCTTAAGCTTGAACACCTCCTGTCTCTTTTGATTTTCCTGTTCCAATCTTCTACCCAACCTGCGCTCTGCCTTCGCTACCAGATTTTCCTCCTCAAAGGGGAATTTACCTAACTGATAAATCTCCTCCATACGGAATAACTCTCCGGCATTCTCATCAGATTCTTTCATCCATTCATTGATAAGAACAAAATCCTCCTCCGAGCATCGGTTTTCCAAATACCTGATAATAATATCTTCGTTAAGTTTACTCATCTTTTTCCCTATTCATATAGTAAACAATTCAACTTGTAAAAACACTTAGCAGTTTTGCTGAAAATATAATCAATGACAATAATAAATGGCTGAGACGTTCGCGCAAAAATTTCAAGGCCTTATACATATGTGCCTCTACGGTACGTAAAGAAATACCAAGAGTATCAGCAATTTCCTTGTTTTTCATATCATGAAGATAACTCAGTTTGAACACCTCCTTACATTTATCCGGCAATTCATTAATCGCTTCAAAAATTTCCTGACGTAATTCCTGATTCTCTATCTTTTTAATAACTTCAGCATGATCCGGCTGGTAATATTGCAATTTTCGTTCATAGATTTCTATCATTGCCGCACTGTAGTTGTTCTCTATAACCTGATGCTTCAATAAATTTATAGCCTTGGTATATACAGAACGATAAAGGAAAGCTAAAATCTGCTCTCCTATGACGACTGAATCTCTCCGCCTCCACAACTCCACAAAAACATCCTGCACTACATCTTCGGCTTCTTCGGTACCGACCAGCCGTGTCGCATAAAACAACAGCTTAGGATAGCATTGACGAAAGACGGCCTTATAGGTGTCATCAAGTTCCTCGTTCATATTATATAATTCACCTTTGTATGAGGAGGGAGCCAATGTTCCAAATAACGATCCAATCATCCACTGCAGGGGTAGAAAGCTTCCGCTCATCATACAATTTTCACGCAGATTCAACCCGCCTCTACAGCAAAACGATAACAACAAATATCACTTTTAACTCACCTCCTGTACAATTCTTAATAAGTTGAACCAATTATTATCTATACCAAATATTTCCCGGTTCCGGACCCATTTCAAATTCTACAGTAGCACCGTCCATTATTTGCCAGTGTGTGATATAGCTCTTATCGTATGGTTGCCCATTTACTTTCACCGACTGGATATAGATATTTTCACGACTTACTCCAGGGGCCAGTACTGTGAACGTTTTTCCATTATCCAAATGCATCTGTATTTCGGAGAACAACGGCGTACCAATCTCATATTCACCACTTACCGGATTGACAGGATAAAATCCCATAGCACTGAATACATACCAAGCAGACATCTGTCCACAATCCTCATTACCACACAGTCCGGCAGGTGCATTGAAATAAAGGTCATGCATGACCTGCGCCGCATACTTCTGAGTTTTCCAAGGCTGACGTACCTTATTATATAGATAAATCACATGATGGCTAGGCTCATTACCATGAGCATACTGACCAATCATACCTGTACTGAAAAGAGGCAAATCTGCATTACTAGCCGGGATATAAGTAAACATACTATCCAACTTTTCTGTAAAACGATCCTTACCACCAGTCAAGGCAATTAACCCCTTAATATCCTGCTGTACAGACCAAAAGTACTGCCAACCATTACTTTCACAAATATGGGCAGTGTAGTCATCCGGGCTGAAATTAGGTTGGAATATTCCTTTATCATCTATCGGCTGCATGAAGCTTGATGCCGGATTGAACACATTGCGATAATTCTGAGAACGCTTGTAGAATTCGTCCGCTAATTGAGTCCTCCCCATCTTCCGGGCCATTTCGGCTATGCAATAATCATCAAAAGCATATTCTAATGTCTTGGAAAGCGACCAATTTTCCGCATTATATTCATCCTTTATATTATAAGGTATATATCCTAACTTTTTATACAGACCAATGCCGCGATAATTATCCAAATTAGCAGTAGTCACACAAGCCTCCAATGCCTTCTCAGCATCAAAATCACCAATACCTTTCAAATAAGCATCAACAATAACAGGCACAGCATGGTAGCCAATCATCATATCAGTTTCACTTCCCCAAAAGTTCCATACCGGCAAACGTCCGTTCTGTTCATAAAAAGCAATGAATGATTTCACCATATCATTGACACGTTGAGGTTCCGTATAAGTAAATAACGGATGTGCGGCACGATAAGTATCCCACAATGAAAAGGTTCCATAATTCACCCAACCATCCGTCTGATGAATTTTCTTATCGGGACCATAATAAGATCCGTCCACATCACTGTAAATAGTCGGGGCAATCATAGTATGATACAATGCTGTATAGAAATTGACCTTATCGTCCTTGTTGTCACCTGTTATTTCTATTTTTCCTAGCTGGCGGTTCCAATTATCTTTAGTTTCAGCCAAATATTTATCGAAATCATTGTGAGGTGCCTCAGCCGCCATGTTTTTAGCGGCACCTTCCATGCTCACTCCCGAAAGAGCAGTACTCAGAACAATCTGTTCTCCTTTTTCCGTATCAAAATTAAAGCGGGCGATATAAGCCGTACCTACACGTTTACCTTTCAAAGTAATGGCAGTAGTATCCATCTCTACCGAAGCAAACGGTTTGGAGAAACGAGTACGAAAATACACATGCTGGTCTCTTGCCCATCCTTCAGAAAAACGATATCCCTGAATAGTGCATGAGTCAATTATTTCAATATAAGAATCATTGGTAAAATCCCAATTCATCGCTTTCTTCAGATTCAGAAAGACAGCCGACTCCCCTTCAGGAAACGTATAACGCTGGATGCCGCAACGCTCTGTAGCAGTTAATTCCACATTGATATCATAATCTTTCAGCAACACGCGATAGTAACCTGCTGAAGCCTCTTCATCCGCATGAGAGAATTTGGAATAGATGCCTAAAGGAGCTTCCGCTTCCTGATAAGGCAAAGTAACAGGCATAAAAGAGATATCATACAAGTCTCCGGCTCCCGTCCCCGACAAATGGGTATGACTGAATCCGGCAATCGTACTGTCCGGATAAAAATAGCCGGAAATACGGTCCCATCCGGGCAAGCCGTTATCCGGACTAAGTTGTACCATTCCGAAAGGCGCTTGCGCTCCCGGATAAGTATTGCCGGTAAAATCGGTTCCGATAAACGGATTCACCAATTGGGTATAATCGGTTGACGGCTGGGTTTGTTTATTGGACACACAGGCTCCAAATGCCACTAAAGAAATGAATAGCGCGAGAACAGGTGTTTTCATACTTAAGAGGTTTTTCATTATTACTTTGTTACAAAAATACACATTATAATAATACGAACAACCTTATTATGAAAAACACTTAGCTTTAATTCATTATTTTTTCGTATTTAAATAGTAAAGAAGGGATTCTTTCACCTTTTCATCCGAAGTTACAATCAAAAATTCACCGCCTCTTTTATCATACAGAAAGCAATAGGTCTTATAAAGAGCTATACCTGCTATCTCTTCCCAAGGGAATGTCTGTTTCAGTTTCGCCTTGTCATATGTCAACCCTTCCGGAGTTATTTCCACCCAAGTCTGCCCTGCAATACTCCGCTTATAAATTTTATTTAGTCTGACAGGCAGCATAATCAAGATATAGATAAGACACAAGAACCAAATCAGCAGCGGGCTGAACAGGCTTTGCTTTTCGGGAACAATATAGTGCCCTGTACACAATGCAATACAAATATAAATGATAAACAACAAAGAAAAACTGAAATGACGGATGTCCCACAATTTATACAAAGCATACTTTTTCAGGCTGATATTATAATCACAAACCACGACACCTGGTTCCCGTGTCAGTTTGCTTTTCGGTATGCTGAAGATACGCAATATCTGGATTCCCCGCTTCACGCCGTACCCGAATAATAAAACCATCACACCAAGATTTATCAAGATCCACCACCACAATGATTCGTTTGCCAAAGCCGGTTGCCCGACAAGCACCATTGATGCAAAAGTGATACCCGCCACCAATAACAACATACTACAAATTACAGTTAAAATCCATCCTCTTGTTTTCATAATAACCTTTTTACTTTATTCCATGACGGGAAACAAAGATAAAAGATTATGGCTAGATAACAAATAAAGAGCCGTCGAATTATTAATCACAGACCATATTATACATAAAATTGCCTGAAAGCAATCTTATTTGCCATTCCTTCACACCTCGAATTTAAATTGTTGTTTGGTTAGGAAGTTAGAAGTTTTTTCGTATGTTTGTCGCAAATATTAATGAAAAACACATTTCTATCTATGAAAAAGAGTGATATTCTGTTCTTTTTATTTATAATAGCATTGTTTCTGCCCTTTTTTATTAGTGATACCATTTATGAATGATACAAATCTTTCAATGCAATCCATGGTATGGTTATGAGTTTTGTGAAGTTCGCCATTCTAGCTACTTTGGGAGACAAAATTCATCTCTTCCCTACCCTACCTTTCCAATACTTTCCCTACCTTTGTGCCATAAGTACGTATGACAAATACCAATATGGAACAACAACAATCATCTTATAAAGAAAAAGAACGTATAGACCTTCACGAGCCGCGACGCTTCAAAGTTATCATTTTCAATGACGACTTTACTACAATGGAATTTGTTGTAAAGATATTAACTACCGTTTTTTTCAAATCAACGATGGAAGCAGAAGCTTTGATGATGCAGGTACATAAAAGTGAATCGGCCGTAGTAGGCATCTATACGTATGATATCGCCCGGTCAAAAGTACAAAAAGCCACCCGTATGGCTCGTGAAGAGGGATTCCCTCTCCGACTCACGGTTACACCGGAAGAAGAATAAAAAATCAAGAATAAGATATGGATATACCAAATACCGATTCGGTGAACTACGCTTTCGCTTCTGCGCAGAGCCAAGCGATGCAATATCGGCATGAATTTATCACGCCCGAACACTTATTGAGCGCATTGCTGAAACAAGTTCCTTTTCAAAAAGCATTGGCAGAGTGTTTTTGTACCCCGGAAGAACTGTCCCAGTCCATTTCCGAATATCTGTCAAAAGAAGTGGAACGAGTTCCTCAAGAAATAGAATATGAATTGGAAATTTCAGGTCAACTCTCCGAGCTGCTGCAATATGCCTATATGACAATCAGCCATTCAAGCGCAGAAGAAATGGATGTTCCTCATCTGGTACAAGGAATGCTTCAACTGGAAGATTCATGGGCTGGCTATCTGTTAAAAAAAACAGTGGGCGAAGATATGCCGGAATTCTTCAGCACCCTCATTTCAAATTACGAGCACATGAATCAGTTTCAAGAGGAAACTTCCTCTGAGCAAGAGAAAAGCGAGCCTTGGCGTAACTATGTTACCTGCCTCAACGAGGGCCTGCAAGACCGGAATCCGCTTATAGGCAGGGATGTGGAATTGGAACGCACCATTCAGGTTCTCTGCCGCAAAGAAAAGAACAATCCTCTGCACGTGGGCGAACCGGGAGTGGGAAAAACCGCACTGGCCTACGGACTGGCCGCACGTATAGAAGCAGGCAATGTTCCCGAACGTCTCACAGGTTGTCGTATCTACGAGCTGGATTTAGGCAACTTATTGGCCGGTACACAATATCGGGGTGAGTTCGAGAAAAGGCTGAAAGCCATTATGGAAGGAATACGGAAAGAAGGACACGCCATTGTATATATAGATGAAATACATAACCTGATAGGCGCCGGACGGACGGGAGACGGTTCGATGGATGCCTCTAATATGCTCAAGCCTTATCTGGAAGGAGGAGAGATCCGATTTATCGGCTCCACTACTTACGAAGAATTCAACCGCTATTTTTCGCGTAGCAGAGGATTAGTACGGCGTTTCCAACAGATTGACATACAAGAACCGGGAATCGAGGAAACCATCCACATAGTGGAAGGATTAAAAGAAAAATACGAAACGTTCCACGGAGTGATTTATGAAGAAGGAGTGATAGCGTATGCCGTTACAGCCGCCGCACGGTACATCAGCGACCGTTTCTTGCCCGACAAGGCCATAGACCTGGTAGACGAAGCCGGTGCTTATCGTGAGATCCACCCCACAGATACAGAAAAACAAACGGTGGACAAAGCATTGATAACCGATATACTGGCACGTATCTGTAAAGTGGATGTACTTGCCATGAAGGAAGAAGACAATGCCACATTAGAAACCTTGCATGAACGCATCAGTGCAAAGATATACGGTCAGGAAGAAGCTGTCTGCCAAGTGGTGGAAGCCGTACAAATGGCCAAAGCCGGGCTACTGGACGAAAACAAACCACTGGCAAGCCTTCTCTTCGTCGGCCCCACCGGTGTGGGAAAGACAGAGGTAGCCAAAGTATTGGCTTCCGAACTAGGTATCGCCCTGCAACGCTTTGACATGAGCGAATATACGGAAAAGCATACAGTGGCCAAACTCATCGGCTCACCTGCTGGATATGTAGGTTATGAAGACGGTGGACTGCTGACAGATGCTATCCGCAAAACTCCCAATTGTGTGTTACTGCTTGACGAAATCGAGAAAGCACATCCCGATGTGTTCAATATTCTGCTGCAAGTTATGGACTATGCCATACTGACGGATAACAAAGGACGAAAAGCGGACTGCCGTCATGTGATACTTATCATGACCTCCAATGCCGGAGCGCAATTCGCGCACCAAGCCTCTATAGGTTTCGGCGGACAGGTTGCTGCTGGAGAGGCAATGTTGAAACAAGTTAAGAAAACTTTCAAGCCTGAATTCATCAACCGGTTATCTGCAACAGTTGTTTTCCATGATATGGATTACGGAATGGCTTCTCTCATCCTAAACAAAAAGCTCGGCGAACTGAGAAACAAGCTGTCGGCGCGTCATGTAGAAATGGAACTCAGCCTGGAAGCCTATAAACATCTGCTGAAGCTAGGTTTTACCAAAGAATATGGGGCCAGAGAAATGGACAGGGCAATTGCCTCGCATCTGAAACCACTGCTTATGCGTGAAATTCTATTCGGAACATTAAAAACGGGAGGCAAAGTGGAAGTGACAGCAGAGAACGGACAATTGAGCTTGCAAGTACTCAAAAAGCAACAAGCCTAAATGAAACCAGTAACTCCTCCGTAGGGGCAGACATACGAGTCAGCCCCTACAGGAGACTGTATGTGAATCACACAAATAAAAAACATTATGGTCTTTCAACTAACTCAAAAACTTGTTTTCCCCAACCCTTACTATGGCGAGCCGGACGGACTATTGGCTGTGGGTGGTGACCTCTCTGTAGACCGCCTCATCCTTGCCTATTCCAATGGCATATTTCCCTGGTATGCTTTCCGTGAGAAACAGATACAATGGTGGTGTCCCCTGAAACGATTTGTGATTTTCCCTAACGAGATTCACATTTCCCACTCCATGCGTACCCTTATGAACAAAGGACGATACGGAGTTAGTTTTAACCAGGCATTTCATGAAGTGATTCAAACTTGCGGTAATCTGCGGATGGAAGAAGCGGGAGCATGGTTGGGAGAGGATATCATGAAAGCCTACACCCGCCTGCATGAACAAGGTTTTGCAGCCAGTGTGGAAGTATGGGAAGAATCTTGCCTGGTCGGCGGGCTCTATGGAGTCACTTTGGGAAAGTGTTTTTTTGGTGAAAGTATGTTTTCTTTGGTTCCTAATGCGTCGAAACTGGCGCTTATCTATCTGGCACAAACATTTCAAGAATTGGGAGGGACCTTGATAGATTGTCAATTTGAGACACCACACTTAAAGTCAATGGGTGGAAGGTATATAGACTATGAGGAGTATATGAGGTATGTGCAGGAACCTTTCGAGTCTCTGTAAATGTCTCTTTTTTACCAATTTTGATTATCAAATCATCAGTCTGAAATAAAATATAGGATATAGAGCTAAGATTATCAAATATATTTGCTAACTTTGTTTTCGACATTACAAACAGAACTATTTACCAAGCCTCAGAAACAATATGAAAAAGAGATTCTACTGTTTGCTACTTACCTTCTTTGCTTTGTCTTGCTCCAAAGAAGAGGCCGATATGGATGGTGACAAAAATAAAGAAACAGAAAATAAAGACATAAAAATTATATTAGAAGCAGAAAAAAGTTCTCAAAACATATTTGCTCCTATTGTGTTCTACCAATCTTTTGATTTTGGTAAAGATGCACCTTGTTTAAGCGAAGTGTATGATTCCATAGTGTGGAAATCATCTCATTCCCCAAATAGTTTTAAAGTATTCAGTCATTCAAATTACGCCAGATATGTGGAAACAACATTCTTCAAATGGGCACATGTTTATTACTCACCCGGCACATACAAGACTTATCTGCTAGGTTACAAAAACAATGAAATAATCTATAGTAGTGATACAATATCCATTGATATCACAAATAAAAAAGATTTCCTAGCTTTCAATTGGAAAGACGTAACCGACTCCAGTTTTATCACAGGCTATGCAAATAATCTAGACGAATATCATCTGAGTACACAGACTCATATCCATCAAGGTATTCCATCTGTTGTGCTGTATGCTAGAAGTGAGAAATATGAAAAAGGGGGATCTATAAAAAGTAAACAGATACTGTATGACTACATAAATTCATTTTTCTCATTACCTAATTATACCGCAACCTCAGACGAATCTTTGAGAAAAGAATTCAGCACTATATTTTCATTTCAAGAAGAGAATGCCATTCCACTAAACATTTGGCTTACCCCCAAAGCTAAAATTGTACTCCTCAGAAAAGATTTCAAGGGACTAGAGAGCGAATACAAAATTTATGCCGAACCAGGAGATTTGATTTAACCTGCAAAACACAATTGTTTAACTAATGAAACATCAACTCTGTATATAGCTACATTCAACAAATAGCACTACCTCCCCAAGCTATTCAGCTATTCTGACGGATCTTAAACAAGATTCGTTACAGAGTTTTATACCCCTATTATCAATTCATACAGATTATGCACCATCCCCAAACCGATAAGTGCATAAGCATGGTGTATACATTAAGTTAAACAATGAATTATACATATAGACAAATATGGCTCATCAACTTTCCCATAATGATGAGCGTTTTAATGGAGCAATTAATCAATATTACCGATGCCGTCTTTCTGGGCCATGTCGGTGAAGTGGAACTTGGCGCATCTGCCTTAGCAGGAATATATTATCTGGTAACTTATATGCTAGGCTTCGGTTTCAGCATAGGGCTGCAAGTCATGATTGCCTGCAGGAATGGAGAACAGAACTATGCCGAGACAGGACGTACCTTCTTTCAAGGACTCTTTTTCCTTTCCGGACTAGCGCTCTCTTTATATTTGTTGATACAGGGTCTTTCTCCCTTCCTTTTGAAACAATTAATTACCTCACCGGAAATCTATCAGGCCATAACGGACTATCTGGACTGGCGCAGTTTCGGACTTTTATTTTCATTTCCCTTTCTGGCACTCCGGGCTTTTTTTGTGGGAATAACAAAGACCAGGACCTTATCTTGGTCTGCAATAGCAGCCGTACTTATCAACATTCCTTTCAATTATCTATTGATATTTACCTTAAAGTTTGGGATAGCAGGATCGGCAATAGCCTCAACGCTGGCAGAAATGGTATCTTTAATCATTCTCCTTATCTATATGTGGAGAAAGATTGATAAAAACAAATATGGACTACAACCGGTAGTTGATGGAAAACTATTGAAAAGACTGTTTTACCTGTCCGTATGGAGCATGCTGCATTCTTTTATCAGCATGGCGCCATGGTTCCTGTTCTTCGTCGCCATCGAACATTTAGGAAAGATGGAACTGGCCGTATCCAACATTACCCGCAGCGTTTCCACCCTCTTTTTTGTGATTGTCAGTTCTTTAGGAACCACCAACAGTTCCTTGGTAAGCAATCTTGTAGGAGCTGGACAACGAAAAGGTGTTTTTCCTATCTGCCACAAAATCATCAAAATGGGATATGCCATCGGTCTTCCACTGGTAGGAATCGCATTACTTTGTAATTATTGGATTATCAGATTTTACACCAACAATGAAACACTGGTGCAACACACTGTCCCCCCTTTCATCGTTATGCTGTTTAATTATGTATTCGCAGTGCCCGGATATGTTTACATCAGTGCTGTCACTGGAACCGGAAAGACAAAAATTGCCTTTATCTTTCAAATGGTTACCATTATGGTATATCTTCTTTATCTTTACTGGCTGAGCCACTGTATATATGCACCTCTAGCGGTATATATGACAACAGAATATCTGTTTGTCATCATGTTAGGAATACAATCTGTCATTTACTTGAAAAGGAAGCATTACTAAGTTCCTTGCCACACCCTTTCTCCCGATTCATTCCGGCAATAAATAGTTATTTATAACTATCTTCAGTTTGAAAGCTTTTCTCTACTTTTGCAAACTCACCATAAAAGATAGCGTATGAATATTTTCGACATTGCCAAACAGAATCAGGAGAAAGCCTGGCAAGTTATCAAAAACACGAACATCATCCAGATATGGGAAGATGCCGGTGCAAAAATTAATCTGGTAGGTTCACTCAGAACAGGGTTACTGATGAAACATAGGGACATTGATTTCCATATTTATTCATCACCCTTGAACCTAGCGGACAGTTTTCTGGCAATGGCCAGACTAGCAGAGAATCCGTCTATCAAAAGAATAGAATGTGCCAATCTACTGCATACCTCTGAAGCCTGTATTGAATGGCATGCATGGTATCAGAATGAAGAAAACGAACTTTGGCAGATGGATATGATTCACATCCGGGAAGGTTCACGTTATGACGGTTATTTTGAAAAGGTAGCCCAACGCATTTCGGAAATTATGACCGATGAAATACGGGAAACTATTCTAAGGTTAAAATATGAGACACCGGAAACCGAGAAGATTATCGGAGTGGAATATTATCAGGCAGTCCTCCGAGATGGGGTGCGGGATTATAGCGGATTTAAGGAATGGAGAAAGCAGCATCCTATTACGGGAGTAGTGGAATGGATGCCTTGACCCGATGAAATCGGGCAATCAGCTTAACAGCCCCGACTCCTGTCCCAGGCGTATCGCCTCCAAAGAGTTGTGTACTCCCAGCTTACGCAACAGATTTTGCCGGTGAATATGGACGGTATGAATACTGATACATAATTTATCGGCAATTTCTTTGCTTAAGAATCCTCGTTGGATGAGGCGTAATATCTCCATTTCACGTCCGGTAAGACTGACAACCGGATTCATTATCACCACACCGGGTGAAAACATTTCTCCATTTCTCAGATTCAGAACAGTACATTCCACCTGTTCTGATTCTTTCTGACCGGGGGCCATACTCATATTCCCTATAATGAGCCATGCTTTTCCGTCATGGCTCTGTTCCAAAACTTGATGCCTGCTTGTTACACGCACATAGTTACCACGAGCATTGAGTATACGAAAACTATATACATTACAATAGTCATTCCGATGTTCCAAAGGCTGGTTATAAATGAACTTCCCCAGCCTGACTTGCAAGTCTTCCAATAGGGAACGATCATGCGGATGAATACGCGACTCCAGATAATCACCCTGTTTTTCCAATGTTTCTATCTTGTGCCTGTCATACCCCAACCAATCGACAAAACCCGTAGAAGCATACGCATAACATCCTTTATATACATCCACCACGAAAGAACAGCCGCCATTGATTCTAGATAACTTCCGGAGCATGGATTTATCCCGTTCCCATACTGCATAATCTATGTTTTTGCAAGACAAATGTTGCTTTGCCCACAATTCCTCACGGGTGACATCTGTTACACTCATATTCTTACTCTTTATCAAAGTAGTACTTCAAGAGGATAGATCTTCTCAGCTTACTCACTTACTTTTGTCAAAGTAAAACAGTCAATATCCGGAGCCCAGCAAAATGAACTTCCCATACGTACCTTATTATACCCTGCTTTCAAATGCACCGGAACAGTAATCGAAGCTATTTTTTGAGTTTCATCCGCCGACAGCGAATCAAGAAGAATCCTTTTTTCATTATTCACACAGACTTCCAGCTTACGGTCTGCTTTAGGCACATAGCGGATAGTCATTTCGTATTTACCGCCTTGCTCACTGTACACCTCTTTCCATTCTGCAAAATTCTCTTTTCGCCCTCCCAGATAGCTTACCTTCATGCCTCCGGATGCTTCATGTAACGGAACATATACGATGCTTTTCGGAGTCTTTCCCAAATCATTGAAACAAGGCAGATAAGCCCATTCCGCTTCATAAACAGTCGGTTCCAACCTCTTTTCGGACTCCATACGTAAAATCAGCACACTATGGGGAGGCAATTCCCGATTCAGAACACCCCCTTTTATCTCCGGTAAATCCTGCCGTTTCATCAGGTCTCGTACCTTAACTTTTCCTCCTAATTCCAAAATATTCATCGGAACTGTAAAGTTACAAATCGTGTCCGAAGGATTGTATAAAGCAACCGCACGTACATTACCACGCTTCCGTTCTATATCTTTCACCAACACATACCCTTCATTTTCATGCTGAACTACGTATGCCTGTAATCCTAAAGGGTCTTGGTTCAAAGCTATCAATTCTTTATTTTTCAACAGTTTTAATGACGCCTCCGGAATGGTTGTCAGATCACATCCTATCAACAAAGGTGAACTCATGATGCACCACATTCCAAAATGCACCTCTTCCTCTTCAGGCTTTAGCCCCCGGCCTATTTCCAACATATCCATATCATTATAATGACCTTCTCCCGCATAGGCAGACAGATAAAGATTTTTATTGATAATATACTTTACTGATCCCCACTCCGGACGGATATCCGCACTGATTCGCCATGAACGAGCAATGTTTCTAGCCCAAGTACCCGGGAAAGCCCATCGACAGATATTAATAGAAACATGTCCGCAACCCAGATTATCTATAGCCTGACGAATCTCTGTATATCGCTTTTCCTCTTCCAAATTCAATTCCTGACCGGCTCCGCAATAATCAATTTTGATAAAATCAAATCCCCACTCTTTAAAATACAACGTGGCATCCTGAAATTCATGTCCATACAAACCGGAACCTATTCCGTTCATATCTTTATCCCAGATAGAACCACAAGTATTGCTTCCCGCATCCGAATAAATGCCGGCTTTTAATCCTAAAGAATGAATATGATCAGCCACCCCCTTCAATCCGTTCGGAAAACGTTCGGGATGTGTTTGCATCACTCCTCTTTCATCCCGCCATCCAAAAAAACCGTCATCTACATTCACATAGGAATAGCCCACTTCTTTCAACCCTTTCTGCACCATAGCATCCGCTTGTCTTATTATTAAGGTGTCATTGATATGAACCCGATAGGTATTCCATGAGCTCCACCCCATAATAGGAGATTCAAAAACTGTCGTATTTTGGGCGAATATGCCGGAACATAGACCAAAAGCTAAAGTCAAAAACAAATTTCTCATATTCATTAATTCTCATTTTTTACTTAAAGAAATCATCAAGAAGGTATATCTTATGATCCTAATGGTTAACAGGAAAATAAAATCAGTTTTATCATGTAGAGAGCAAAGATAACGAAAAACTCTTACCCCACCATATACTATCCCGGAATTTTTCGGCAGGCAGGATAACGGCCATCATAATCCGGGAATTAGTTGAACTTTAAATATAAGCCAAACTGACAAATATCTAAAAATACTGATAGGAAAGATATAAAAGAAAGCAGGTAATTACATATGTAATTACCTGCCTAATGCGCTTTTAAGTAAAGTTATGTACTTTCTTTGGTGGTGCCACCAGGAATCGAACCGGGGACACAAGGATTTTCAGTCCTTTGCTCTACCAACTGAGCTATGGCACCAAGTCAGTGGTTAAGCACATAGGAACTTACTTCTCAGCACATTCAATAAAAAACCTTAGCTTCTCGTTTGTGGTTGCAAAGGTAGACATATTTTTTGATTCTACAAATTTTCTACAAATTTTCTGTGAAATTCTTTTTGATTTCAAAAAAAATGCCTTACCTTTGCACTCGCAAAACAGAAACGGAATGTAGCGCAGTTGGTAGCGCACTACGTTCGGGACGTAGGGGTCGGGCGTTCGAGTCGCCTCATTCCGACAAACAGGGCTTGACTTTCAATAAGTTAAGCCTTTTTTGTTCCGTTTTTGTTCCGCTAAATCACGAAAATAATAAAAACAAAGGTGTCGTTTTCGCTGTCTGCATCTTTATCCGTATCTTTGCATCAAATGCCGCTGGAAGTGTCCGGAATGGCTTTTAAATCCAATTAGGGGATGCCCCACTTAATGGTGTCCCCTTTTCACAGAATATCCCTTCTACAGAGTGTCAAGAAGCATTTTCCTATATCATACGGGCGTATAAGTGATTTTATTCTAATAGTACATTTATACTATACCCCTACTGGATGAAGTATTAAAGGGTATGCCAAAAATCCGGCTAACTTCCACTGAACGCAAAAGTGCGTTGAGTAAACTATTTACCCCTTACCGTAATCTTACCGTAAAATCAAATTACCCTTGTCCTAACCTTGTTATCTCTTTGTAGTTTTGCATCACATTGATTTTCACCAATGAGCATTTTTGCCCTATGGCTTACTGATCCTATTTCATTGATAACGCTTGTTTATCGCTCGTTTGCTCAGTTCCACGCACGCACGTTTTTAATGGTTCAGATTCTTTAGTTCTTTTTGCGCACGTGCGTGTATAGACTGTGTAAAATGTAACGTTCTCGACCATTTGCGCACATGCGTGTACATGCGCATGTGAACACATCAGATAATTCACTTAATTACGCCTATGCACACGCACGTATGACACTTGATTTAATTGCTTTAACGCAGAATAAGCGCAGAGAAATCACTTTCGATGCACCTCTATGACTTCACCCAAATGATATACTATCGTCCAGAACGCATAAAGATTGCAGCGAATCAAGTGAGGTTCAAAAGAATATCCGGTAACTTCGACTATCGCAGTATCACGTTCTTTTGCGTAACCGACTGCCAATGCTAGGTACTTGTACTTCTTCGGCATGAACGGGAAGTTGCCGTTGTTGTAGTCGTCGATGAAATATTCTTTAGCCGGTTCTGTAACTTCGGGATTGAGCACATACTTGCCGTTTTTATCCTTCAGCAAATACCGGTTGGCGGTAATTCCTTCTTTGACTTCTCTGTATTCAGCTTTCTTCGTACCGGCAACGATCTCATCAAAATAAACCTGCTTGATAGGCAGATAAAGAGTTTCTTCTTTGTTCATAATTGTATTAGTCCGTAAATATATGAATTAACCCGGTAACATTTGTACCGGGCACTGGTTATTCTCCTAATGATTTTATGATACTTTCTGCATTATTCAATGTAGCAAGCATACTCTTTGCTTCTATGTCAGAAATAAATCCGCCTAACCAGTCATTAATAAAATGAGACATAACACTGTGTATAGCTTTTATTTCGGCTTCTGCATCTTCTTCACATCGAAAACGGTCTATCCACCCCTTTGCATTTTCAGATACTTCTATTTGAACTTTATTCATATCATTTATTACTTTGGTTCTACTTTTGATAATAATTCCATGTAAGTACTTAGACTGGTAAGAAGTCCGAAAGCCTCTTCTTTATCCAAATATCCGCACGCAGACTGGAGTACAATAAACCCCATAGTCTTACCTATGGTCGCTTGTTCTATCAATCTATCTTCATCATTAGAACCGAAACGGCTTACCCATTCTTGTACGGCTTCATTTACTACTGCTTTACTCATAAAATATATTTAATTTGTGGCAAGCAACATACATCATTGCCAACCCGGTTATATTACTCAAACAATATTCGCTGTTAGTCGCCAGTAGTAGGATAATACCTACTACCAGCATGATGATATAGAGTTTCATTTCTCTTTTGATAATGCGGTTATCAACTCGTTGTAGTTTACCAATATATCAATGGCGTTAATCAACATCTTTTTCTCTTTCTCTGTATTTGCGTGTACTTGGCGCATTAGCATGATAATAGACATCGCATCACATATCGCAGCTTTAAAAGCCGTTGTATCGTTATCTTCACCTCTAAGAGCGTTTATCAAAATTTCGGCATCTTTACTCAGAAACATAGCTTTCAGGGTTTAGGTTATTACGTGGATTTACTTTTCTCACTTCATCGAGGGCCATCTCAGTAATCGTATTGCCTATTGTATGCCCTATCTTACACATCATTTCGCAAATATCATCGCTCATCTCTTCATACTCTTTTTTATCATCAGCAATGGGAGTTTCTTCATCAACGCCTGCACTTTCTATAATCTTTTCTACTTCTACTTTAAACTCGGCTGCTGCTCTCATGGCACTTGCCAACTGTTCGTTAATCTCTAATGGAAAATACATTGTTTATATCTTTGTGGTGAGGTTTCTAAAATAGTAACCCCACCGGGTTAATTATCCTACTTTGATTAAATTTGCTACTTTGAAGCTTCTGAAAGCTTGTTTCTCGTTATCGTAGTAAGTTATAAGGCTCTCGTTCTTTTTACGCTCTGTGCCCTTTGTTTCGGGTATTAAGCCCTCTTTCAAAGTACCCCATGCAGTACGGATTTCACCGTTCAGCTTTTGATAGAAAAACTTAACTACACCTTTCTTCAAAGCTGCTTTCAGTTTCAACACCTGCCAAGCTTGCTTCATAGCCTCTGCCATTGAAAAGCCGTACACTTTAACCAGCATCCAAGCCTGCTTCATTAACTCTCTCATTTGATTTCTGAAATTCGTTGCCATAATCGTATATTTTATTAGTATTTATACCCGAAATAAATTTCCCAAAAGTCGATTTCAGCCTCGAAAGAAGCTATACACTCAGTTTTGCTTTCTTCGTACATAGCGAATACTTCTTCTTCACTCATTACCAATACCTGTTGGTATTCTCTGCACATCTGGTTTAAATCTTCTTTTGTCATAAGGCTTATATCTTATTGTTTAACTTTGATGATGCAAATATAAAGTAAATACTTTAATAATCATCATAAACAATAAAGAGTATACTTGTATTTAACATCTATTATTAAAGTAAATACTATAACAAATAAACTATTCACTTATATTTGCACTATAAATATTAAAGAATATACTTATGAGAATAAAAGAAGTGATCAAAGAAAAGGGTTATACTCAAAAAGAATTTGCTGAAAAATTAGGTATGACCACCGTAGGACTTGCTCAAATTATAGCAGGTAAGCCATCGTACACTACTTTAGAAAAGATTGCTGATGCTTTAGAGGTTGAGATATGGGAGTTACTAATATCAAAAGGTGAGATAGTAGGAAAGTCTAATGCTGCTTCTCTTACCTGTCCTCATTGTGGTAAGTCAATAACATTAAAAGCTGAGTGAGTATGAATACAAACGAAATAGATAAACTAAGCCTTGTAAAAGCTCATGCCTTGTTTGAGACAGGAGATATAGACCGTATCGAGGTAGGAACAATAAAGGGACTATGTGATATACACCGATATCTGTTTGACGGGTTGTATAAGTTTGCCGGGAAGGTGCGCACATTGAATATAGCAAAGGGCAACTTCCGGTTTGCTAACTGTATGTACCTTGACGTAATACTTCCAGTAATAGAAAAGATGCCGGAAACGACATTTGAGGAAATCATAGCTAAATATGTGGAAATGAATATTGCCCACCCGTTTATGGAAGGCAACGGCCGTACTATGCGCATTTGGCTTGATATGATGCTTAAAAAATGTCTTGGCATGGTTGTTGATTGGCAGAATATAGATAAACACTTATATCTGCAAGCAATGGAAAGAAGTCCTATCAATGATTTGGAACTACGAACGTTGTTACATAAAGGCTTGACCGATAAAATAGATGATAGAGAAGTAATATTTAAAGGCATCACACAATCTTACTATTATGAGGGTTATGAACCTGAGTAAATTGATGATTGCTTTGTTTGCATTGTAAAAAGAATATCAATATGAAATGAGTATGGAAGAAAGAATTAGTACATTTCATGAATATCATGAGATAGTGTCAGCTTATGCTCCATTGGGGCAAGGCACACGGTATTTTTTTAGAGGTGTGTCTGATGCAGATTTTAAACTTATACCTTCATTAGGAAGATTGGATATTTGTGATAGCTATTATTATTCTGAAAAGAATATTTTTCAGATGTTTAAATGTCAAGCTGTACAGTTTATAGATAAAGTTCCTTCAAATGACTGGGAGTGGCTGGCATTGGCTCAACATTCAGGACTACCAACACGCCTTATGGATTGGACAACTAACCCTTTGATAGCTCTTTATTTTGCATCTCAGTTTCTTCCAACGGAAAGTGATGACTTCGCTGTGTATATTCTTACCAAAAAGACTGGAGTAATTTTCCCGGATCCGCTGATAAGCCCATTTGATTATGAGGGAAACAATATACTTGCGATTCCTCATGTATCTCCAAAAATGAAAAATCAATTTGGCTATTTTTCCATACAAGAAAAAATCAATGTACCGTTTGACACATTACCGAATACAGGAAGGATCCGTAAATTAACATTTAGTTCTAGCTTGAAAGAAGAGATGCAAAGTACTCTTTTGGGATATGGCATAAATGAGGCAACTGTATATCCCACGATTGAAGGTTTGGCAGGATATTTGTGTCAGTTGTTAAAGCTAAGAAAATAGCATACTTGTTTTCAAAATTGTTGAATGAAGTAAAAGCGTGAATAATATTATAAACTCAAAAGATATGGGAATAGCAAAAGAACAATTATACGATAATCAACAAGAGGCGTTCTATGAAACTTTAGCTGAACGCTTAGGAATAACATGCGATGAAGTTGAAGAAATAGAACCTCAAATTAATGAAAATACAGGCAGTGACGGAGCTGTCTATGGTTACTACTTAAGCTTTAAAGAGGATGCTCCGAGAGAAATTTTAGATAAAATCGAAGGATTAGATTCTAACGATTGTTTTTGGTTGGATATTTCCGACCTATACGATGAAGATTATGACGAAGAACAATATGAATATATTGTTAAGAAAAAAAGTCCTTATAATGATTGTATTACATCAATAGAAGAAGCGATACAATTATTGGGTCTTTCACTGAAAAAAGAGAAGAAATCAAAATATATTCTATACAGGCAGATATACGCTTCTTTGATTTCCATTCTGGAAGCCTACTTGTTTGAGAGATTATTGTTATCTATCGACAAGGATGAAAATCTATTAGCTAATTTTTTCTTATTCCATAATGGGGCGCATAATTTTGATGAACACGATGTTAAAAAGGTAAGAAAACATCTTATGGAGAATATCATATATCACAATCTCAATACCGTTTCTCAAATCTATAACGCAACATTTAAAATTAGATTTCCTTCCTGCGAAAAAATCAAGAAAGCAATTAAATTGAGACATGATATCGTACATCGTAATGGGAAAAAAACTAATGGTGATTTTTTGATTGTAAGCAGAAAGGATATAGAACATCTTTCAGATAATATAAAAGAACTTGTATCCAATCTTGAATACAATATCTGCAATCCCTCTCTACCTTTTGAAGAATGAAAAGTTCCCCTACCTCGCCGATCACGGAGTAGGGGCATTTCTCATCATCCCGAAGCAAGACCTTTAGATTTGTCACCGGAGATATTACGTGCATACCGGTTAGCACTTCCACGAGGCATCATTCTACCTTTTTCCATGCCTTTCAGCATTTGACCGAATGAATTGTTTCTCGCTTCTTCAAAGGTCGGTCTTTTGACCTGTACCCTTTGGGTTGTTTGATTTCTTTTTCTGACTCAGCTAAGTTTTTAAAATTACACATCAAAGATACTCATTATTTCAGAAGGTCGGGTATTCCCATCTCCTGAAAATCAGGTATAATAATCTCAATATTAGAAATTTCTTCTGCAGCTTGCTCTTTCATCCGCTCATACGCTTTCTCTGTCTGGGCATCCGGTTTCTTCTTACCTTGTGCTTTAGCGAGTGCCCAAAGAGCCTTATTCTTTGCTGATTTCTCCGCACGGCTACGTTTCCACCGCTTGGAACGGTAAGCCTCATAGAGCATCACCCGGAGCAGTTCTGTATTCTCTTCCGTCAAAGTGATGGAAGAACTGTTCATCTCAATAACAACATTGTCGGGTTGTTCCTGAGTAATCCGGATTCCATCTTGTATTACTTTTGTTGGTCTCATATGTTTTCATATTGCCAGGTAGATCATCCGAAGCAGACCTACCGGGACTGTTATCATTCGTACTTCTTTTGCATATACTTCTGGACTTTCTTCTGTGCATGTTCGCCATCACGAATGCACCATGCAGATATACCAAACTGTGAGGATTTTGGATAGTATTCATAAGTCTGCCCATTTTCATCTTTTCCCAGATTTGACCGGAACACTTCAAAATATACAATACCTTCCAGTGTGGTTCTTCGGTAGCAATACATCCGGTTACTTTCGTTTTTGGCTACCTGTTCAAAGGTATCACTGTACTTTTTAAATTTACCCTTTAATGGTGGGTACTTAATTGTTTGTAATCTATCCATATTCTTTTCTTGTTTTTGTATTAGCCACTTTCTCCGCAAAGACGAACATCTTATCACCTCACAAGAAAAAGTGGCTTAAATCTATTCTTTCCACACTTCACATATAAAACCTAACTCTCTTAACTCATTCATTCGGTATTCTTGTAATGGTCGAGGTTTTTCACCTGGCCGCTTCACTTCTACAAAAAAGGCTTTACCATCCTTCAGTACCAATAAATCGGGAATCCCGTTTTTATTCGTGAGAATCAGCTTCACTACGTAATAGCCTTGCGCCTCCAGTCGCTTTATGATACGAGCTTGTATTTTACTTTCCAGTTCTGCCATGACTATCTCGCTTTCTTATTGAACCATGAAAGGGTAAAGTCCTGCTTTCCGTGTACTGCATCCAATATCTTACTTTCAATACCACAATCAGAGCAGAGGAAATAAACATCTGCAGGTGCAGTACGTTCTTTCGATACAAGCCTATTTCGTCCCTGCTCGTATGACAGGAAACTGAACTCCAGATTGAAGAATATCAAAGCATCAGCCGTATCAAGTCGAACTCCTTCACGTGCCCGGCGAACCTGTGAGATAAAAACCTTATCCGTTGATAATTGAAACACTTCCGGGCTATCCGTCCAGTTCTGGAAAACAGACTGCAATAACTCCGCTTCCGATTGGTACACATAGAATAGTGCAACCTTTTTCCCTGCGAACTGCTTACGGACAAATTCAGCCTTACTTTTGTCAAATGTCAAATGAAGCCCATTTTCAGCAATTACGGTACCGGATGATAACTGATGCAGCTTGGTGAGTAATTTAGCCGGAGTGTCGCCTAAAATGGCATTACCATCTATTTCTACCATCAGGTTATCACGCATGGATTTTATGTATCGCCCGGTCCGGTCATTCATTGGTACTGATAGTATATGCTCGTTTATGTTCACCTCAAATCCTGCTTGTTCCTGTGAGTAACTGATGAACAAGTCTTTTGTGTCCCTGTCTATCTTCGCTTTGTCCGCATGGCTGTAGTCGTTGATGAAATAACCGTTCACCTTCTTCTGCTTTACGTTTACATAGACCTTTGCCCACTTGTAGAAAGTCTTGTATTCCTTCCACGGAGAGGATGAACATACCCAGAATTGGTGATATAATTGGCTGTAACTTTCCGGTGATGGTGTGCCGGACAAATACAGGACGGGCAACCCTTCGCAAATGGTCTTTATCTCCTGCGTGCGCTTGCTTGGCTTGGGATATGCGCCCAGTGAGTGGGCTTCGTCAATAATCACAAGGTCATACTTTCCTTTTGCCTTGTGCGCACTCTCGTAATTGATAACGTCCAGTTGGAAGTTTACAGGTTTCAACGCCTCATAATCCGCTTTGATGGATGGGATAGCTTTCAGCTTGGTAATGAACAGTACACTTTGTGCATCGAAGTTGTCGGCAGTAGATAGTGCGGTAATGGTTTTTCCGGTCCTGCATTCCATAGACAGGTAACAGCAGCCGAATGTCACCAGTTTATAAGCGGCTTGTATGGCTATATTGTTTTGGTATTTTCTTAATTGAATCATACGTTTACATGGATTTGGTTAATAACTCCTATCTCGGTGGCATAAGCAAGAACTTCGCCAACGGTCATTCCTCTTTTTGCGTGGCGTTCTCTGAGAAGTACATCGGCGACATCCCAGTTGTGCGGCAAACCTTCACACGCCCGACTGACTGTCGCATCTACACCGCCATTTCGTAGTATTGCCGCTTTTTCTTCCCATTTTGCGAACATTCCGGCATCGGGGTATAAAACTACCCTTTTTCCGGCCAACGGCTGAAAAATGACTGATTCCGTCCATTTGCAACCATTGCAGCCTCCTGTTGCTATCCAGGTGATTTCCGGCATCAAAATAGAACAGATAAGGGCTGATTTTTCACTTTCGACAATTCCCACACGAGAAGCTTCTTTAACCAAGTGGCAACCAAAGAAAGTTTGCTGCAGGTTGGCTTCATAGTTTCTAAGTAATGTTTTGCCGGCAAACCAAATTTTATCCATCGGTCGAGTGTCGGGCATATACTTTTGAGCTTTGTCGCTCCATAACTTCGCCTGGTCCTGTTTCTTCATTCGTTTTCCGGTGACGGGATTATACGCCATTACTTTCAATTGGCACAGTCGACCTTTATCGTTAATCTGAGGAAAGGTGGTTGCTAACCCGTCGTTATTCTTCCAGTGTCGGGATGTTCCTACACGATAGGCATCAAAGACACGGTTTGCCTCATCATTTCCAAACTCTTTAGCCATGAACCGAAACAAGTTGTTACTGGTCCGATGAGTGTCTGCTATCAAAAGTGAAGATGGTAAGTAAGCCACTGGTATAACTTTGGGCGGTTCCGGTTGTTTCCAAGTTGAGGAACCGGTCCGATCATTCGTCGGGTGTTCCTTGAAATACTCCGAAGGTGCCAGGTGGTAACCGCAACGTTCCCGGTTGCAACGTCCGCATGATTCATCAATAGGAACATTTCTTTCATCAACATAAAGAGTGAACTCTTTTTTATGTCCGCACTGTGGGCAGGTGTGCCGGGTACTCATTCCAGCGTATTTTTGGAGGTGATATTTTGATTCATTCATATATCAAAAAGTAGGTGTATTTCACCTGTTTTTTTGTCATGTGTAAAATACACTATAAAACAGGTGTATATTTGGTGTAAATTCAGTGTATATACGGTGTATTTGGTGTAAGTGTATAGGGCTATATATATAGATAGCCCTGTACACCTGCGTACATTCCACCACCTAAAAAGGTAAATCAGAGGGCTTATCATCAATGGTTGGAAGGTGATACATGCCTACCTCATTTTTAATAATTAACTTCTTCTCAGTTGCAGCAGATACCTTTTTCTTTGCAGCATCAATTTTGATATTTGCTGTTTCCATAATCTTAGTACACAAGTCCGAGTAAGAAATCGTATTCGGTAGCTTTGGCATCGAATCGGTGATAACCTGTTTCAGTTTGTCTACTTTCGACTGCTTGCCGGCATAGTTGCTTGCCACGGGTAGACCTTCTATGATGGTGAAAGCAAATTCATCAGGACGCATATCTCTTGTCTTAGCCCATTTGCATACAGTTATATCTCCATCTGCTTCTGCAAAGATTGCCGTCTCGCACTTTCTCAATGCTTCTGCCCCCAAATGTCCACGGGCTTTCTCGCTTCCTATATTGGCGTGAATGACTGTTAGAATATGGCAATCATATTCTTTGGTAAAAGCCATCAAGTCATTTATAATAGCGGTAGATTGTTCGGAACTATTCGGGTCGGCAATAAGATCACTCACACCGTCAAGAACTACGAAATCAGGATGATACAGGTTCATACATGCTTTAAAAATCTTATGCCTCATTGGTGGCTGATATTCTCGAAGCATATGGATGATAATGTTTGCCGAATTTGCATTTATGAGTAACCCGGCAATGCGGTGAAGCCTTCGCCCAATCTTTGCAACGTGTCCGGCCGCTTGTTCCGTGTCAATCCAAAGTAACTTCCCGGTTCCGTTAGGATTATCCAAACCCATACATCCAGATTCACTCATAAATGCACCTGCTATCCCAGAACATAGAAAGCTCTTTCTTGAACCAGGTTGCCCGATGACAAACGAGAAGTTGCCCCGTGTACATACTGGTAAATCTCCCTTTGATACCAACATCTGAGGGTCGGGGATATTGAGTGACAAATCAAGCCGACTGCTTTTAATGGCATTCATTACGTCAGGCGAGATATCAGGTTCTGTTTTTTGGTCGAACTCAGAAAGAATCTTTTTTATTTCTTCACTCATCAGAACCTCCTTTCTCTGCCAGCCAATAGAGTTTACAGCCATTGGATAAACGGCAATCCTCTATTTGCCAACCTTCTTTATTCCGGAGGACGGATATGAGTTTTCGGGCATCATTCGTCTCTGCCAAAGAATTGAGTTCTTTAGCAGTAAACTTGCCACCGGACGAAAATAGTTTGCGTACTGATTGGATAAGTCGTGCGGAATCAGTACTTTTGTCTGTATAATCGTGCCCAAGATATTTGAAGTTGTTCTTTTGCTTAGTCATAAGGGCAACTTCTTTCTTATTTAGATACCTTTTTTAAAGCATCATTAATATCTTTCTCTGTATAATAGACACGTGTACCAATCCGCCGGGCATTGATTATACCCGCTTTCGTCCATGCATCTAAAGTAGGAAGTGAAACTTGCAGCCTTTTAGCCGCATCTTTACGTTTATGAAGTCCATCTTTAGGACCTTCTTCTACTTTGGGAGTAGATTCTATTATGTCAGCCAGCTTCTTGTCAAGTAAGCGGCTCATCATGCTTTCAAGATCATTCATCGTTGCACCTTGAATAAGCATTGCATTGGGAGATAAAGAAATTGCATCCATAAGTTACTTATTTTTAGTTCTTATGGATGCAAAATTGGCTGTTCTTATGCTCTTTATCTATACCGTATATAAAATGGTATATAATTTAGTTGTCTATTTTTATGCGTTTTTCTTCTTTTGGGAAAGCGTTCGCACTTGAACTATTATTTTTTAGTTGAGTTTCTATGGTAGATAACTTAGTATTAGCAAAACAACTAAAATTCTCTTTTAAAAATATTGCTATGTCAGGAATTGAATTAGTTAAATATCCCTTGTTTTTTGCTTGTCTAAACATATCTGTCAATACATTGTTTTGCCCTTTCCAATTCATAGTAATTCCGTTTTTCCAGATTGGTTCCTTTGCCCCATCCTCCTCCGCAATATAATCCTTATCAAACAATGATAGTTCAATGTCTTTTGATGTCGGGAATAGCCCCACGGCAATCTCATAAGCATCGATTTTGTAAACTTTGCATAAATCTACAACTTCACGTATGAAGCTATAAAAATCGTCAATTATACAAAGAGCGAAGTTTGCGCAACCCTCCTCAAACGTTTCCCTTAGTTCACAATCTTGCTCTTTAAAATCGTATATAAAATCATATAATACTAACGATTGATGCCGCAGGAAAAGAGAACTTGATTTCATCAGTTTGCGCAAAAGCGTATATCTTTTTTCATCTTCAAATTCGCTAAAATACGATTCAACTAAATCAAAGTAATTTTCAAACTGTTTGTCTATATCATCGTTTATAATACTCTCGTATGATTCCAACCTTACTTTACATTCCTTTTCAAAATCATTGCCGTACCAATCGGGATGCTCAATTCGTGTTAAATCAACTGTATCTTCTTGCGCGTCATAGGTAAGTTGGAAATTATCAACAATTAAAGACATTGCTTCGTTTGCTCTCTCCGCATATACTTGAAGTTCTCCTAATAGATTTTCAATACATCTTTCTGTAAATCGTCCCATATCACATTACTTTTAATAGATTACCATTCTTTTGCCAGTGCATCATTAGCATCTTGGCATGTTCTTCTTTAGTCACTTTGATATATTTCAGAAAGCTACTTTCTGTCTTATGTCCGGTTATCTGCATGATTGAAATTGAAGGGAATCCAGATTTATACAGATTGGTCGCAAAACTTCTCCGGGCTGTATGAGATGAAACGAGTTGCCACTTTTCATAAACAGTCGTTTGCTTCTTCCCTCCTTTGGTTATTGATTTCATCACATGCTCTGTTAACCCAGCTTCCCTGCATACATCTTTCAAATTATCGTTGAATTTCTGATTGCTTATATTACCCGGAAGATTACCGTTATACTTTTCCCAAATGCGAAGGAATATCGGATGCAAAGGGATAGTAACAAACTCATTTGTTTTCTGTTGCTGAATAGTTATCATTCCATCTTTGATATTTTCCTCTCTTATACGGGTAAAGTCAGAGAACCGCAACCCGGTCCAGCAGCCAACAAGAAATAAATCTCGTGTTCGCTCCAATCGGGCAGAATGTGAAAAGTCAAAACGAGCGAGTATATCCAATTCATCTTCACTCAATGCAATCGCCTGACTTTCTTCTGATACATTTTTGAATAGCTGATATTTTGTGTTATCAGTCAGTTCCTGTTCATTAGCAGCTTTCATCACAGCTTTAAGGCTTACTGTTTTGTGCCAAATTGTATTGGTACTCAAACCAAGTTCCTGCAGGAAAGCAACGAAATCATTGAAGAACGACTGGGTAATACTCCGAAATTCCAATCTAACCTTTCTTCTCTTCTCGTATTCTTGGATATAGTAGTAAGTACGAGCATACTCACGCTTTGTCTTATAGTCAATAGTCTGACCGCCTCTTCGTGGGCTTACCCTTGTATCACATAACCGAATGAACTCCTCAAAGAAAGAATGAAAGTCGTATGCAGCAGCAATTCGCTTCCCGAAATGAATATCAAGAAGGTTTTTAAGACTATCTTTTGTAACCGGTTCACCTTTTGTTGTTGATTCCGCAATAAAAGTATTTACTTTTGCATCTATGCTTTTAAGGGCTGCATTAACTTCATCCTTGTTTGCACAGTATTTAGAGTTTTTTACGCACTCCTTCTTTTCATCCCAAAACAAAGGTTCTATTTTCAAGGGGGTAGCATACATGAGCTTCTCATTCCTGCCAAACCGGGAAGTTATGTATATGGTCTGCTCATTATCTGCATCCATATCACGAATGATGAATTTTATACTTGCCATATTCTTCGCTTTTAAATCCAAAAGCAAAGATACACGATTAGCGGAACAATTCCTATCATTGTTCCGTTTTTGTTCCGCTAAATCTTTGTTTTATTTGTTTTATCTTTATCATTCTTTGTTAAGAACTTCATAATAAAATACTGATAAACAACAACTTTATACATCTTAAAGTAAAACGAAAGAAATTACAATAAAATAGGGTGCAAGTCGCCTCATTCCGACACTGTAAAGGATAAGAGGGTGTATCGTAATGAACGATGCACTCCTTTTTTTCATCATGCCCTATAGTAACCAGTTAACTGAAATGAAGACTTATCCAAGAATTATGAGAAAAGATTATTCGAGAATTCTTGCCCGATTTCAAAAAGTTACATTTTTCCCTACCATAGTAGTTGGAATCCTGATACAAGTTCTGCCGGATCCTGCACCAAGTTCTGTGAAATCTTGTGCCAAGTTCTGCCTCACGACCTCACTCTTCCAGTGAAAAGACTAAATATTTACTTTTAGAAATAATAAAGAAAAATATAGATAGCGCTCCAGTTCTGCCACAACCGCCAATCGGGAGGGAACGGCAAACCAATGTCCTAAAGCATAAAACCTCTGCGGTTAATAAAAGGCCGGTTACCCCATTACATGAAGTAACCAGCCATCCATTATCCTGTTACCTAGTTAATTATCAAAACTTATAAGCTGCTTTACGTAACTCTTTCACTGAACCGAATGGTTTATTGGGCTTCAGGTAACGACCCATGAACTTATAAATGTCCAGACGAATCTTGCTTGACTCATAAGTGTCTAACCGATCAAAACTATGCGCACCGGGAGCACGCTCAAATATCTTATATTCAAACTTTTTGCCTTCTGCTTTCAAAGCTCGAATCATTGATTCCACTTCGATCACATTTACATCATCATCACTGGTATTGGTGTAGATAAGTAACGGGTCTTTCAACTTCTCCGCATGCCACACAGGAGAGCGCCGTTTGTATTCCGCAATATTATCCTTGGCAGTTTGCCCGATATGATTCTTGGCCGAAAAGATTTTGCGATAACTGTCGCTGGCATATCCCATACGCATGATTACATCCGAAACCGGCACACCGGCGAAACCACATTTATATTGTCCCGGATAATTGAAAAGATTCATCAGCGTAATCATACCACCATGACTCCATCCCATGATACCCACACGGTTACCATCCACAATATCAAAATTGTCCACCATATAGTTACGGCTGATATATACATCCTCATTCTCCAATCCACCATAATCAATATTATTGTATGTACCCGAACCATATCCTGTACTTCCCCGGTAATCCGCTGCTACCACAATATATTCCTGCGCTATCAACTCGCGGATGATATGAGCATAATAGGTGTCCATATCGGCATGTACCCCACTATGAGGAAATACGATTAACGGATATTTCTTATTTTCATCCACGCTTTTGGGAATAAAAATGTATGCTCTGAATTTAAGTTCGTTACCGGCACTCATCGAAGTAGGGTTGAACTCCTTCCAACGCGGTGGTCCACATAATATTACCTTATCTACATGGGCGATATCACCCACTTTCTCGTACCACAGGACATCATCAATTTTTTTCATTAACTGGTCAAACTGATGAACGGACAACTGTGCCCGTACTATTCCGGGCATACTACATAGGCAGCACACCAATACCACAAATTTTACTATTCTGTTTTTCATAAGCATATATTTAAATAATAATTATATAGAATATCAACTCTTGGGGTATCCCGGATTTTGTTCCATTTCAGGACTAAAGATAAACTGGTCCTCAGGAATCGGCAACACACATTTATAAAAATCCCAATCCACTTCTTCGTCCACACTGGGCAAATGATATCCTCCCTTCCGAATAATAGTCTTACCATTCCGCAGCAAATCAAAGAAACGATGTCCTTCACCTACCAGTTCCTTACTTCGCTCGTCCAAAACACGATCCAAAGTATAGTCAGCCATTGTCACCTCGTTATCGGGATTACCCCGTTTCACAATATCGTTCAAATAGCCAAGTCCCTGAACCGCAGCATCACCACCCAACTTACAACCAGCCTCAGCAGCAATCAGGTACACTTCGGACAAGCGAAGGACCACATTATTACATTCCAGCGGTGCAGTCTTCATGTCCGTCCCTCTCAGTTTGTACAACCACCATACCGTTTTTCCCGCATATTTATTCTCCTCCAGCAACTGCCCACGCACATCTCCCGGATCAGCCAGCATCTGCTCCGCATATTTCTGAGTGACAAATCCCTTCTGATAGCCATACCAGTTCAATAAATACCCCCATGAATCCCGTCCCGGAGTATCATCCACACTATTGGCTATCTCAAAAAACGATTCTGAGCCAAACTTGGTTTCCACCGACCAGGCAGCCACATATTTCTCATGCGGATAAAGTGCATAGCTTCCCGATGCATCCACATCCTTTATCAGTTGATCCGCCATATCAAACGCTTTCCGGTTATCATTATGATACAGATAAACACGAGCCAGCAATGCACGGGCCGCATACTTGTTCATACGTCCGTTATTTTTCTCTTCGGACATCAATGTAACCGCCTCTTCCAGCGTTTCTATAATAAAATCGTACGCTTGAGCAACAGTAGAACGAGAAGGATTTTCGTATGTTCCCACCAAATGATCTATCAACGGAGCACCCAGTGACGCACCATTATCTTTCGTATAAGGATATCCAAAGCAACGGGTCAAATCAAACTGGCAAAGCGCAATCACCGCCATCGTTTCACCTTTCAAAGCATTCAGTTTCTTTTCATCCCCACTTTCAATTTTTCCTTCGGCAATAGCATTCAGAATATTCCACGCCTCACGAAGAATATAAAAAGGTCGTCCCCACAATGAACCGGCATTCAAACTATTAGGACGATGATTAAACATATAGCATGTATTGCATACTCCACTTTCCTCAGAACTCTGCATATCATCCCCCTTCATATCTCCATAAGCAAACATAGCAGCCCCATAATATCCGGAACCCGACATCAGATCATACAATCCATTCACCGCATTATCCACATCGGTTACTGTACGGAAAGCTATAGCAGTAGGAATCTTATTGCTAGGAGCTGTATCGAAGAAATCACCACAACCGGTAACAAGTAGTGAAGCTAATCCTAAAATAAAAAGTATTTTTTTCATAATGGTTCTGTTTTTAGTGCAATTGATGATTAAAATTTAAGTTCCAACCCGAAAGCATAAGTTTTCAATGGAGGGGTGTAAAATCCTACCACGCCACTCATCTCAGGATCATATTGGCCGTAAGCTGCCCATGTCAACAAATTCGTACCCGAGAAATAAATACGGGCATTCCCTATTCCTAATTTCTGCAACCATGCTTTAGGAGCATTCAATCCCAATATCAGACTTTTCAGACGAATATGATCCGTAGAATGGATGGCACGCGAAGAATTATAGTTACCCCCTTTTTTATTCCCATATACAAAACGGGGGACATCCGTTATATCACCCGGTTTCTGCCAACGGCGGCGTTGCTCGGTACTTTTATTGCTTATCACTGAATAACCATCATCTTGCAGAATATAGGATGCATTATCATACGAATAACCACCGAAACTATAAGATAAATTGAATGACAAGTCAATGAATTTATAATTAAAGGTATTCATAAAGCCTCCCGAGATAGTAGGCGTAATATCTTTCAACGGAATAGGACTTGCCTGCCCCGGATCGGTCACTTTATTTTTTGTATAATTGCCATTCTCATCCTGTTGGTTATCATAATACAAGGCACTTCCAGTCTCAGGATCCACCCCCGCATACTCACGCAGATAAATAGTATTAAATGGATAACCTTCCTTACGTACATACCTGCCATCCACAAACCAAGGCAGATCTGCCAGTTTCAGAATCTTATTTTTATTATGGCTCAAATTGAAGGCGGTAGTCCAGCTAAAATCTTTCGTCTTGATGTTATTGGAACGAACTTCAAGTTCCACACCGGTATTCCGCATCTGTCCCACATTGGTCAGCAGAGAAGAAAAACCGCTGATGGAATTCAATTGCTTGCTCATCAATAAATCTTTCGTTGTACGCGTGTACCAATCCAAAGAAACATTCACACGACTGAACAAGCCGATATCCAGCTCCAAATTCAGTGCATAATTCTTCTCCCAAGTCAGTTCCTCATTCCCCAATGTACTTTCCCACGGAGAAGGTTTTCCATTATAAAACGCCCCTGTGGTATAAGTACTCTGATAACCATAATATGAAGAGGGAAGATTCCCATTCACCCCATAGGAAGCACGAAGTTTTAAATCACTTAATACTGATTTCAACGACTGCATGAACTTTTCCTGAGAAAGTCTCCATGAAGCGGACAAGGACCAGAAATTCCCCCAACGAGTATCGGGAGACAAGCGGGATGATCCATCCCTGCGAAAACTGAAACTGGCATAATATTTATCACCATAAGAATAGTTCACACTAGCCACATAGGACATTAATGCATCTTCCTGCAATTTCTGGTCAGCATCTATCGGATCGGCTGCATTTCCCAATGAAGTGTTGATATCCTGCCCGTAAGTTTTCTTTGCAGCATACAAATCCTCATAATCATACTTCATCACCTCGAAGGCAGCGACCGCACTAACAGAATGTTTACCGAAAGTTTTAGAATAAGTCAGATTATTCTGTGAAGTATACCGCATACGGTCAGTCATCTGCATACGTCCCCGTCCCTGATAAGTAGCTCCATCACGTCCTTCAGGAGACTGAAAGAAAAAGTCCTTTGTCAACGAATAATCTACCGTAAACACACTGGATATCTTCAAATTGTCCCACACATTATAAGCTATTTTAGCCGTACCCATCGCACGTACCGTCCGAGCATAATAATCATTCACCTCGGCCTCCAATACCGGATTATATCCATTGTTTTCACGATACCCGCTGGCATACGTTCCATCCTCATTATAAATGGGAGTAGAAGGCGTCAGATTCACTTTTGATGCATAAATGGCACTTCCATAAAATTTACCCTCAGGTAAATGAACGTTCTTTGTCCACGAAAAAGAAGCGTTCATTCCAAATTCCACCTTTTTATACTTGTTACTTGCATCCACACGCCCCGTAAAGCGCTCCATTTCTGAATTCAGGGAAACACCCGTCTGCTTGGTATATCCCAAAGAACCGATAAAACTGGAATTTTGGTTGCCAGCACTAGCAGACAGGTTATAATCCTGTTGATAACCTTTCTTGAACAGAGCGCTTTCCCAATCCGAATACCCCTGAGGCAGGCGTTTGGCATACTGGTCGATATTCGCATCAGCATACTGCTGTGCCTCTTGTTCACTTACTCCCTTATCCAGTTGAAAATTAACCAGTCCTTCATGAATCAATTCCCTCCTTTCCTCACCTCCCATCAGCGGACGATATGTATAAGCGAAATCAGTGATTCCATATTTTGCCGCCATATTGACACGAAGTTTACCTTCTTTTCCTTTTTTAGTAGTGATAAGCACTACTCCATTAGCACCTTTCGCACCATACAATGAAGCCGAGGCTGCATCCTTCAAAACAGTGATACTTTCAATATCTGCCGGATTCAACGTTTCAATAACTCCCATTCCTCCCGCTTCGGACATACTGGTAAAGTTACTCAAGTCATAAGATGGAATAGGCACTCCATCTAATACATACAGAGGCTCGGTGGAAGCATTCATAGAAGCGATTCCCCGTACCCGTAAAGTTGTTTTCGCACCGGGTTGCGAAGAAGTACCGGCAACTACACTGATGCCCGGTATATTCGATTCAATCATCTGCCCTACGGATACAACAGGTAATGCCTCCAGTTTTTCTGTAGTCAGAACAGAAGCAGATCCCGTATAAGTTGCCTTCTTAAAATCTCCATATCCGGTAACGACCACTTCGTCCAACGTATTGGCATCTTCTTTCAATACAATATGAAAGTCTCCCTTCCCTTTTGTCGGAATATCCTGTGCCAGATATCCTATATAGCTCACAACCAACGAAGCGGATTCGTCCACTTCCAACGTAAACTTTCCATTAAAGTCGGTGATAACCCCATTGGTGCTTCTACCTTTTTCCACCACATTGGCACCAATCAGAGGTTCTCCCATTACATCTTTCACCACTCCCGTCACTCTTTTCTTTTTAGAACCAGGCCGCGAAACAGCTTTCTTCTCGATGAAATAGATTTTGTTGTTTCTGATCTCAAAAGTAAGATCAGTGCCTGAAAGGAGTCTTGTCAATGCCTCCTTCAGTGTAACATCTTTGAGTTGCATGGTTACCTTACGATTCACATCGACCAACTGGTCACTGAAAACCAAGCTCATACCAGTCTGGCTTTTAATAGATGCCAGTACTTTTTCCACCCTCTCATTCTTAAAGTCTAAAGAGACTTTTTGCGACTGTGCTGAAACAGTAAAGCCAAATAAAAGGACTCCCAACAGCAGTAATGTCTTCATTTTGGTTCTTGCTTTCATTTTCATCAATAGTATTAGTTTGAAACAAAAGAATTTCTTATATAGGCTAACACATCACTCCAAAGAAGGTATGAGTCCATTTTTCATTTTTTAGAAAAAAATAGATGCAAGTGTATTCACTCACATCTATTCCACTTTTCTTCTATAACCCTCGTTATTTAGAAGTTACTTCAAATACACCTTCTTCTATTTCCGTAAAAACAATATTCGAAACGGCTTCCAAATCATAGAGCACATCTGATGCATTGACTTTTCCTGTTGACAGAGTAAACCTGTTCTTCAATACCGCAGAATCTTTCACTATGAAATGAACATCATAATGTCTTTCCATTACCTTTATAATTTCACCGAGTGGAGTCAGGTAAAAATTAAGGCTGTTGACACGCCATGCCGAAATCTGTTCCATATTATCCGGACGGGAGATCAGGCATTTCCCCGACTGACGGTTATATTCCGCACTCTCCCCCGGAACAAGTCTGTACTCCTTCGCATTATGATCTCTGAAAAGAATTCCTCCTTCATCCAAGGTTATCCAAATATTGGGTTCGGCGGAATATGCCTTTACATTGAATTTTGTTCCAGTTACTCTCACTTCCACCCCTTGCAAATCCACCTTAAAAGGGCGGTTCTCATCTTTGGCAACATTGAAATACCCTTCTCCCCAAAGCTCCACCGTACGATTGAACAATCCAAACTGCTTGGGATACCTCAAGCGAGAATCCGAGTTCAAATGTACAATACTGCCATCCTGTAAAATCACCCGGATCTGTTCACCATAAGGAACATTTATGTCAGCATATTCCGGTTCAGAGAAAATGCCCGTCCGGTTTGCCAAAAAGAACAAAGAAACACTTAAAAAAACAAACGGTAACAGCACAGCCGCCACCCACATCCATCTGCGACCAACCGGGCGTTGTCCGCGCTCACATTTTATCTCATTCATAAAACGCGCTTTCATCTTTACTTCAGGTATGGAATGCGAGTCAACACTTTCCGGCATTTCTTCCGACAACATCCCGATTTCCCAGTCAAAGCGTTCCGACAAATACTTATTACCTTCTTCCGTAGCAAACCAACCAGCTACTTTCCGAGCTTCTTCAGGAGAAGCTTTGTTGTCAAGCACTTTAGCTATCACCGACTCATCTATCTTCATAATCTATTTTTTTTGTATATTTATAATAACACCTCATCACAACAAAAGTATGAGTACATTTCAGACTATTAAATTAATCCATATCACAGGAAACCATATAATTAAAGACTCTATCTCGTTACGGAGGGCTTTTATAGCCTGTGTGTAATGGGATTTCACAGTAGGAACAGTTATCCCCATCCTGTCGGCTATTTCCTGATTGGATAATCCATATTCTATTTTCAACAAGCAGATTTTTTGTTTCTGAGGAGGAAGTTTATCTATAGCAACCCGCAGGAATTTTCCGAGTTCACCATTTTCAAATTGTGTCAAAAAGTCGTCTTCATCTTCATCATTCACTTGTTGGGCCATTTCGTATAGTTTCTCGAAAACCAAACTACGATGCCTCAATTCATTCAGTATATAATTCTTTAAAATAGTAAATAGCAAACTACGGATACCCGACTCAAAGCTAAAATTTGTCCGCTGCTCCCACAATTTCATAAAAAGATACTGAGTCGCATCTTCCGCCTCTTCTTCTGATTTCAAAAAACGATAGGCTATGGTATATAATAACCGGTTATAGCGTTCAAAAACAGCGGCAAAGGCATATTCTTTCCCACGGCGAAGATCGTCATATAGTTTCTGATCAAAATCCGGATATTGATTCATAATAAATGCTTTTCCTAGTTTTATTAAAAGGCCGACTTAACACAAAGATAGTATAATTGAACCTATCTTGTCTCAGAATACTCAAAAAATATACATCATTTCGTTTTTTAGTTCTAGAATTCTTTACACAAAATAGGTTATAAAAATCACTTTTTGATACGGAAGAAAAGTGAATAAGACACCGTGATATCTTTTATCTCGGCGTCTTATTAATCACATGCCGGTGTATTATCCCGGATTTGAGATATAAATCCGAATCCCTGCAATGACCCTACTTGAACAAACATTTTACTCCCCAACTCCAGACTCCGAAAGTTACGAATATCCCTTCTTATAAATAACAGTTATCTCTGATATAAAACTTGGACCCGAAAGATTATACATCTTACAAGTGCAACATATATAATGATAACACCTGAAGATTTATAATGTGTCACGGCATCTTCTATCAATTAAAATCATAATTAAACCAATCAAAATAACATTTACCGCCTATTCCCAACGTATTATATGAATACAAGCCCACACGCGCACCTTTCCAATCGCCGAACTTTAACGAATAAGCATCTCCACATAAAATAAAATTACAGTTATCAAAACTATAGAACAACTGGCAGCGATTCTTCTTTGCATCCAACATAACACGTAAATAGATTTTTTTACCGGAAACCATCTTTACTTGCTGAACGTCACCATTTTTTTCTAAATACAGATAATTTTTACCTTCCTCACGACTAATGCCAATTCCGTTATAAAGACTGCCTGTGCAGAACAATCCACCTCTTTGTCCATCAGCCAGCGCTGAAAAATCAAGCAACACAGTGGCTGTGCTTAGATACCCCATACATTTTTGAGTTAACATATTGCGAGATTCTCTTAATGTTGCAGCCTTCAAGGCTTTCAAAGCAAGCCAGCCCCTACGCTCATTTAAACTCCAATGAGTATTCACTGGATTATGATTAAACTGCCATTGCAGCCCTAAAGTGTAAGAATTGAAATCATCAGTCGTTTGAGGGTGAGAAACAAGAACACTTTTGCTTACACCAGGCTTTGTCCAAACCTTTACCGGCTCACCTATCCCATTCATATCCACCCCTATCACGGGCCAATTCTCCATCCAACAAACAGGCTGCAAATGCACGACACGTCCCAAAGGTTCTGTCAATTGGAAATGAAAAAACCACCATTCTCCTTCAGGCGTATCTACTAAAGCCCCTTGATGAGGACCATTTACAGTAGTGTTTCCCTGTTCCAAGACTACTTTCTTTTCGTATGGTCCATAGATATTTTTTGAACGTAAAATAGTCTGCCATCCTTCGCCTACTCCCCCTTCAGGAATGCTTAGATAATAATAACCATGCCGTTTATAAAATTTAGTTCCCTCAGCTACAGGACCTGTATAAATAATTTTCCCATCATCCAACAAAGTTTTACCATCCGGAGTCATACGATGTAGATAAATAGGACCTGCCCCTAACTGGCTACGCCCCATGTAGGCCTGTCCATCCTCATCCCAAAAAGGACAGGGGTCCTCCCAGCCGCCTATATTCTTCACACAATGCAACGGCGTCCACGGGCCATGAGGATCAGTAGCAGTACTCATCATCAGTCCTTCTCTAGGTGTACAAAAATAAATCCAAAATTTACCATCATGAAAACGGATAGCAGGCGCCCAAGATCCTCCTCCATAATTTTCATTATTATCCCATCCGGGAAAATCAAACCGATTATACACTTGACTGATGATTCTCCAGTTCACCATATCATCTGATTCTAACACCGGCATCCCGATATAATGAAAATCAGAGCAAACCATATAATATTTATCTCCCACTCTAATCACATCAGGATCAGAATAATCTGCATTTAAAATAGGATTTATATAAGTTCCATTACCTTGGTCACCCCAAGAAACAGCTTGTCCTTGTACCTTTTCCGACAAAAACAGCAAAACAAACAGAAAAGCCAAAAAGAAAAATCTCATAGTATCATTCATCATTAAAAAAGAAAATTGCCTTCATCATTCCTAAAGATAAATGATAAAGGCAATACACTAAATTATATACAATCAATCCCAAATCATTCAGCTACAACTTCAATTACGCGACTGTTAAGTTGCTGTGCAGTAAACAAATTCAATCCTACATTCATCAAAAATTCTCCTGAGAAAACCTCACCATTACCTGATAAAGAAGAGTTGGCTCCGGGCATTAAGTTAATTTCTTTCACACGATACATTTTGTCTGCATCAAGCCCCTGCAAACGCACCGGCAATATTTTTTCCGCATAACGAGGATGAATATCGAAAGCAAATACCACTGCTTTATCCTTATCTTTGCCCACATACATAGTAGAGGTATGATTACTGCCATAAGGAGAAACTAAACGATACATATCACCTTCCAGAACTACCGGCTTCAAACGGTTATAATTCTGCACAGCAGTACGGCAATAAGTTTCATCATCCTTACTCATATCCGCTAATTTGATATCAAAACCAAGTTTGCACATCATAGCCACATCCGTACGGAATTTCACACTGCTATTCTTATTCCATGTAGTAACATGAGCGCACATTGTCTTGACTGGGAACACCTGTGAGAATCCCCACTGAATAAATAAACGTTCAATAGGGTCAGTATTATCACTAGGCCAGAATTCTGTAAAATATTTCAAAGCCTCATAGTCTGAGCGTCCACCACCACCGGAACAAAGCATCATCGGCAGGTTAGGATATTTTGCTTTCACACGCTCCAATACATTATACAGGCCACGCACATAATCAATATATAAATGTGACTGTTTATTTTTCAAATAAACAGAGTAAATATTCGTAATAGGACTATTGCAATCCCATTTGAAGAAAGCGATATCAGGATATTTAGTCATCAAATTGTCCACAACTCCGAATACATAATCCTGTACTTTCGGATTGCTCAAATCCAGAACCAATTGGTTACGGAAATAATACTCGTCACGATTCGGAAGATGAATCACCCAATCTTTATGCTTTTCATATAATTCACTTTTAGGATTCACCATTTCCGGTTCAATCCAAATACCAAACTTTATACCTTTTTTCTTAGCCGCTTCCGTCAGATAACCTACGCCGTGAGGAAGTTTATCAGCCGTTTCATCCCAGTCACCTAATCCTTGATGGTCACCACTGCGCGGATACTTGTTGGCAAACCAACCATCATCCAACAAAAACATATCCACACCCAGTTCTACTGCATCATCCATCAGCTTCACCAATTTCGCTTCATCAAAATCAAAATAGGTGGCTTCCCAGTTATTCAACAAAGTCATACGAGTCTGGTTCCCATCCTTCACCTGATACTTACGGGCCCAATCATGGAAATTACGGCTAGCCTGTCCTTTACCTGTAAAACTGTAAGTAAAATAGAAATCGGGAGTACGAAAGATTTCATTCGGTTTCAGACTATATTCCGAAGCATACGGATTAATTCCTGATATAACACGGAGTTCATTCTTATTATCCACCTCGAATACAAAACTGAAATTACCCGTCCATCCTAATGTTCCGACCAACACTTCACCTTGGTTCTCTTCTGATTTTCCATCCAATGAAAGTTGGAAGAAAGGAGAGCAGAACATATTGGCACGTGCTCCCAATTTAGTATCAATCGTTTTTTTACCAAATTCCAAAGGTTGTTCCTTCACATGCGCCTCACTAGCCCAGTCTCCCGAGAATTCAGTCAGGAAATAGTTGTCACGATTCAAGTGCAACATGGAAGACGCGTACTTATGAAGCTGCACAGGTTTCTTTTCCTGGTGGCTGATTTCAGTGAAAGTCTTTATCAAATTTTCTTTCTGATAAGCCACATAATGAAGTTTTACAGTTACAGGATATTTATCATCCTGCATAGTAATCACCACTTCATCTACCCCCGGCGACACTTGATTCCGAGTATGAGAAACATATTTTAATAAAGTAGAAGGATTGCCATCATTATGTACTATATGAATAGCCGGTTCAAAATAATCTTCCATGCCATGAGTAAGGTATGCTTCGCTACCCTGTGGCAAATGGGCAATATCTGTAGCATAATTCAACTTCTTTCCCAAATAACTTTGATATAGACGTCCGTTATTACCAACCCGGTAAATAAGGTCTACATTTTCTGTACTAATTTTAATTACTGTCTTATCTGCCGCTTTTAACATAAATGATATGCATAAAAAACATATCAAGAAGAATAATCTTTCTTTCATGGTATTATTTATCGATTAAAATTATAGTGCAAAAATAGGGAGAGAAGCTCAAAAATCCCTACTCAAATGCGCCATAAAATAAGAATTTTGACGCTTATACTCTCAAAATCATCGAAATCAAGCCTGTATTGTAGGTAAAATCAAGGAAGTCTGCTATCTTTGTTATCCAATTCTAATACATGGATATATGCCACGAATTAAAGAGGGATTTAAAGGAGAACGCGCCATCGTACTTCCTGCTTTTCTGATTGAAGAATTAAAGCAAGATCCGTTAGGCAGCGAACTTTACATTACAGATATAGGATATTATCCTCATGCCTGTTTTCATTACCGGAAACGCAACACCGAGGAAGCAACCGAGTTTATCCTTATTTATTGTATGGAGGGAGAAGGGTGGTTCGAGTTAGACAAACATCGATATGTAGTTACCGCCAACCAATTTTTCATTCTACCTAAACACCAGGCACACGCTTATGGCAGTAATGAGAGAAATCCCTGGACTATTTACTGGATCCATTTCAATGGAACAAAAGCTGCATTTTTCAGTGCCGGTTTTGACCGTCCGAAAGACATCACTCCACAAGAGGATTCACGAATCAAAGAAAGATTAGTACTCTTCGAGGAAATCTACTCGTCCATCAGCTCCGGATATAGCAAAAACTATATGCTTTATGCCACTACCAGTCTTTTCCATTTTTTAGGTTCCATGAAGTTTATTGGTGAATATCGGGATTGCGGTTCTATGCGCAATGGTTGCAGAAGCAAGGATGTGGTGCAAATAGCGATTCATTTCATGCAAGAAAATTTGAGCAAAACCATTCGCCTAGCAGATATCGCTGCGGAAGTAAACCTCTCAGTTTCCTATTTCTCCAATCTGTTTGAAGAAAAGACAGGCTCCTCTCCTCTTCGATATCTTACCTATCTCAGAATACAGGAAGCCTGTCACTACCTGGATTTTACTAACCTAAAAATTAACCAAATAAGTCCCTTGGTAGGCTATGAGGATTCTCTTTATTTCTCCCGGTTATTTACTAAGACGATGGGGATGCCTCCATCAGCTTATAAAGAAAAGAAAAAAGGTTAAGACTTACACCATCTACCAACAGTCGGTCCGGAAAGGGGCAACCGGGAGCCCGTTCTCTCCGTACAAATTACAATCCGGATTATCTGCCCAGCCATAACGTGCAGCAAGAGGGGCAGGAACTTCAGTAGAAGAAAGTATAATTTTTCCATCATGGACCATAGCCTCTGCCGGATAAAATACACGGTCCGGCCCTGCAATGGTAAAGCCTTTTAAAGTTGTACCTTTAATCTGAAATCCATCTTGCTTTTGTCCGAAATCCAATTCCATCTTGTTCCCCTTAATTATATAATTTTGGAATACAGGAGCCGAACTTGAAACATTTTTTCCATAACTACCGGCCAGGGCAACCAAAGCTAAACGGCGTCCCACCTCTTGCTTATTCTTAGGATGAATATCATCAGCCAAACCAATATCAATGGTCACGGCCATACCAACTTGGTCAAGTTTTAATGCTTTAGTTTGCGCTTCACGCAAAGCCGCCCATTCGGAATCCGGCTGTATTTTCTTGGATTCCATAAAATTAGCCAATTGTACAAAATAAAAGGGGAAATCACTCCGCCATTGTCGGCGCCAATCCGTAATGAGAGCAGGAAACAAATCTCCATATTGTTCTGAACGACCTACATTAGCTTCACCTTGATACCATATTACTCCTTTAATGGGAAAAGCAGTCCATGGTTTGACCATCGCATTGAACAGCACCGTAGGATAACTGGAGCTTTGAACAGGAGAAATCGGTGCAGGTGGAAATCCTGTTAAAGAAAGTCCGATACGATATTTCCAATCTCCAGCCAAACTGATCCGCTTTCCATCAGCTTCTACATAAAGGTCCTCCGCCTTGCCATGAATACCGCCTTCTCCACCAAAATCAGAAACACGAACAGCAAGAACCGCCTTACCAGCCTTCACTAGTTTTGCAGGAATGGTATAAGTACGCGGTGTCATATAGCCTGCCCCTCGGGCAATCTCCACCCCATTAAAATAAGTGATATCTTCATCATCAATCATTCCTAAATTTAGTTTTAACGGTTTACCAATCCATTCTGCTGGAATTTCAAAACTACGACGGAACCATACTACTCCATCAAAATTTTTCAATCCATTCTTTTCCCAGTAATCAGGAAGGCACATATCCCACCATTGTCCTTCTGACAAGTCCGGTGCAATCCAGCAAGGCTTATCTTCCTCCATTCCCTTATCTTCCTTAGAAAAAAGAGATTGCCACTCAGAGCGTTCTTGATTATAGGCCTTTTCCATACGAATAGGGTCAAAGTCCAATTGTTCCATCTTAGCCAACTCTTCACGAAAGCCCAGCACCTGTTTCAATGTTTCATAGCTGGTCCACGCTTCAGCAGGCGTTCCTCCCCACGTACAGTCAATCACACCCACAGGGACATTTAATTCTTTCCATAATGAACGGGCATAAAAATAAGCGAGTGAAGAGAATTCAGGAATTGTGGCGGAAGAACATTCCTGCCAACCTCCCATAGTAGACTCCATATCACTCAACGGAATTACTGAAGTATTCTTCTTCACTTGAAACAAACGGATAGAAGGATAATTCGCCTCCGTTATCTCCTGCTCATAATTCATGACTTTCCCCCAACCCGCAACAGGCATCTCCATATTAGACTGACCAGAACAAAACCATACCTCTCCCACCATTACATTTTTTAATTGCAATTTCTTACCATCCGTAAATGTCAACGTATAAGGCCCTCCTGCAGCAGGAGTAGGCACAGACAAACTCCAATAACCGTCCTTATTCACCTGAGTCACATACACTTCATTATTCCAGCCTGTAGTTACTTTTAAGATTTTACCCAATACCGCTTTACCATGAAAAGTAACCTCCGTATTTTGCTGAAGAACCATATTGTCCGTAAAGTAAGCGGGTAAGACCACCTTGGCGTAAGAATTTACATACGCCAAGAGAGAAACACATAAAAACAATATTTTATTTCCCATATTTACCAAATTCATTTGTTCCACTATTATATTCTTCTTTAATCATACATCATCGGAAGCTACACCAATCTGAATTTCAAATTCTCCAAGCTCCACCAACTCGCATCTTATTTATTATTATAAGGTGTTACCAACAATTTATAGGAACCACCTTGCAATAAAGCCTCATCAAAAGTAATACATATATCTTTGGTTTCACCCGGCATCAATGTGAAATAATTGTCATTCATAATAGCAGGAAGAATACGCTCTCCATCCGAGGTCCGAACAGCCTGAACATATACTGCAAACGCCACACCTTTTGCAGACTTTAGGTGAGCTATAGCTGCCCGAATCTCTGCCTGACCATTTTTACGCAACAATTTAGAAGAAACTTTCAATTCGGCTGCCGGCAAAGTATTCAAAGCCGTAAAGTCCAAACGGTCGTTGCCACGCCAATAATTGTTTTCAGAAACAACCTTTCCTGATTTATCTTTCAACGTCAGGCGGATAAAATGTACATCGCTCAAACCCTCACTAGGCTGTGTTCCACCCAATACATCAAAACTCCATAATGAATAACCAAACCACCAACCTAGTTCCGTCCCAAACATACGTACATAACGGGCATCAACTTCGGGGAAAGTAATTTCATCTATTCCTCCACGTCCTTCATCAGTTTTATATACTTCTTTCCAAGTCTCGGCGTCATCTGACACTTGAATCTTATATCCTTTACCAAAAGATGCCTCCCAATTCAAGCGAACCCCACCTACGGGTTGCACACTGCCCAGATCCACATAAAGCCATTCATTTTCCGCTTTTGCCGCTGCCCAACGGGTATCTTTTTTCCCATCCGTAACATCTGAAGGCTGTCCATAAGTGGTACTTGAAGCAAAGGTCGGTTTATTTAATGACAGATTTTTACGCTCTTTATTGAAATCTATCGTAAAACATTGCACAGTAGAATTGCTAGGAGAGTTCACAATAGCTGATTTTGTATAAGCCTCCACAGACTTTCCATCCAGATTGTAAACTTTTACTTCAGCAGTCAAACCTTCCATATCACATGCTGTGGTATTAGCAATCTTCACACCGTCCGTCACAGGATTCCAAAGAATATGCACCGGTTCACAGGCTGATTTTGCTCCCCAAAAGGCTCCTGTCAAATCATAATAATAGTCATAAGTTTGCCAAACCATAGACGGATATGCCGACTGTCCCATCCAAATCATGATACCTGATGCATCCTCCCACATACGATCCAGCCAACCCTCATACATAGCCTTATTAGATTCAATATTGACAAGCTGAGCCTTACGGCAATAATCTTCAATCCCTTCGGGCTTGCCAAAACCTTTGGTTATAGAAGCATCATAACGATCGGGAGCTGCATTAAAAGCATTTTGGCCAAAATAGTGCTTGTTCCACATTTCATCACGAGGCCACCAGTTCTCCTTGGGCATAAATTTCTTGAAGCTTTCAAAGGTAGGAACTACAGCTGTGCCAATTTCTGTACGAAATCCCCAGCCACGCGCCGGATCTCCTTCCAAGCCATCAGGATATTTAGTAAAATAAAAGCGAGGCTCAAATGCTCCCCACGGAGCACTACCGGTCAAGCCCTGAGCATGGGAGTTTGCTTGAAAATAACGATCACCTCCATCAAAGGTCCTAATATTTTCCGCCATCCATCCTTCTAAAGGAGGCTGAGGATTAGATTCATTATCGCCACACCACACGGCTATACTAGGGTGATTACGCACACGTTTTATTTTCTCCATCATATTATTATTGAACACATTGAGGTCATAAGGCAAATTCGGATTAGAGTTTATCCAAAAATCATCCCATACCATAATGCCATATTTGTCACATGCCTCGTAGAATTCATCATCTGTAACAGAGCCGAGCCAATTACGTATCATATTAAAATTCATTTCCTTATGCAGGCGGACTTTGGTATCATATTCCTCGCCACGGCAACGAAGCATATATTCAGACATCCCCCAATTCGCTCCCTTAACAAATACCGGAATATCATTAATATAAATATGGAATGTATTGCCCTCTTTATCATAAGAATATTTCTTTATACCAAAAGAAACATCTTTCGTTTCCGAAACTCTTCCATCCACCATCACCTCAAACTTACAATGATAAAGATTGGGTTCTCCATACCCATTTGGCCACCACAGACGCGGCTGGTCTATACACAGTTGTGGAAAATAGCGTTTGTCAAACTTCACCTGTTCAGTAGTATGGGCATTCACGTCTAATTCTTTTTGAAAAACAATGTTTCCTGGGGTAATTGTTCCGCGCACCAATACCTTCGTCTTTTCTACCGAATTATTCTTGACATCAAGCGCCACACTCAAATCCGCTCTGGCACGGGTAGGTAAATTAGTACGTATCCAAGGATCAATTAAAGTAGCTGTTCCCGTATTAGTAAGAAATACCTTATCGGTTATACCACTATTCAACCCCGGCACATAAGGCATCCAATCCCATCCGCCACTAGACAAATAGGTTGGACTGCCCTGATTAGCCAATGGAGTATCAGGCATATGAACAAGTACAGCCAACACATTTTCTTTATCACGATTTACTATTGAAGTAACATTAAAATGTCCACGATGCATAAACCCATCCAGTTTACCTAATAATGTTCCATTCAGATAGACTTCCGCACGACGGTTTACCCCATTAAAATTCAACCATATCAATTCTTTTGTAAAATCAGCAGGAACACGGAATGTAGTACGATACCAAAAGCTACAGTCGTATTTGTCTCGATTTACCTGATGAATATTGTCACCAAAGTTAGGATCTTTCTCCAGCCCTGCTATTACATACGAATTAAAAGCTGTTCCAGGCACAACAGCATCTACCCAAGCAGAAACATTGTATCCGTTTCCACAAAGTGACTTCACATCCGTTCCGACTTCAGCCTGAGGCTTTAACTTCCATTTCATTTGTGGGTTATCGCTATGTAAATACACAGTTTGAGCATGCAGTACTTGCATACATCCCAGTAGGGCTAATACAACCCATGTTTTTTTTACGTTTTTCATATTATAGTCTTTTCATATTTATCAATCATCTATTTCTCTTTTTGCACCTGAAAACTAAACAAGGTGCAATGCTCATAAGCTTTCTCCGGTAACACCAGGCAAGAAGGAAAATCCGAATGAGAAGGAGTATCCGGATAAAATTGTGTTTCCAAACAGATGGCTGTATCCGGTCGGTCATAATATCCCGCTGTATACAAAAGAACAGCAGGCAAATCAGTCATCACTGTCATTTTTCTTCCTGTAACAGGTTCATATAAAGAAGCAGCCTCTAACATCTCCTCAGACATTTTATCTTTCAATATATAGCAATGATTATATCCTTTATTCCAAAGTAATTGCTCATGATCAGCATATAAGTCTGCACCTACCGGTTTTAGGGAAGTAAAGTCAAACGGAGTATTTTTCACCTTCATCTTTCTTCCCGTAGGAATGAACGCCGAGGTAGTATCCAATATCCGGTCAGACGAAATATGCAACCGATGCTCTGTTATCTTTTTTCCATTTCCGCGCAAATTGAAATATGCGTGATTAGTCATATTGATGTAAGTAGCACAGTCTGTTTCCGCATAATGCCGTACAGAAAGTTCATTGTCCTCATTGAAACGATAGTCTGTTATCACATGGATATTTCCCGGGAAACCTCCTTCTCCGTCTGGCGAATACAGACTAAAACGGATGCCATCCGGTAATTCTTCCCATTGCCACATCTTGTTATGAAAGCCGGAAAAACCTCCATGATTGGTATTATTCCCATCATTAACTTCCAAATGGAAGGTTTTCCTATCTATTGTAAAAGAAGCATCAGCAATACGATTGGCAAATCTGCCAACAGTTGCTCCCATATAATAAGAATCTTTCAAATAATCGGACAAGGTATCATAACCGATCAAAATATTGGCTAATGCTCCCTGAACATCGGGTACTGAAGCTGTAATCCAACGTGCCCCCCAATTAGTGAATTCCATATAAGCTCCCGAGGAGTTCATTACGGTAAATCGTAATACAGGTTTTCCGTCAGAGGTATAAGTTTCTATTTTATGTATTATTTTCATATTATTCCAAATTTCAGAAAAAGAAAAAGCATCAGGTAGGAAGCAGATGTTTCCTCCTGATGCTTCTAATTTATATGGATAGAAACAATTTATTTGCTATATCCCGGATTCTGATCTTCAGGGCCGAATGCATCATTTGTTTTAATTTCAGTATCAGGAATAGGATAGCGCTTATGGAAATCTTGAATTGTTCCTGATTCTTTTGCCCAACGGTTACGTTCTTTTATCAATTCTACAAATTTATTAGTACGAAGCAAATCAATACGTCTCCAACCTTCGAAACAAAGTTCACGCAAACGTTCATCCATTACTTTATCACGGAATTCATCTTTGCTCATTCCCGAATTCCATTTCTTATCTTCTGGCAAGTTTCCTCCCCATGCACGAGTACGAATTTGATTATTCACGATCTGTACTGCTTCCGAAGTCTGTCCTAATTCATTCAGACATTCAGCATGCAATAATAATATATCAGCATAACGAATCATTGAAAAGTTCTTACCAGAATTCCACATGTTATTAATGCCAAGCCCTGAAAGAATATCTGTACGATAGTCTTCATATTTCTTTATATGCGGTTCCAATTCATCTGTAGTTCCCGTCCATTGAGTCTTTGACAAATCAGGAGTTACATATTCGAATGTTCCATCTTCTGAATATTTATTAGTATAATACGTAAAATCATAACGCAATGCTTCTTCTTTACGCAAATCTCCATCTTCCCAAATGCCACCTTCTTCTACCGTCTTATAAGCAAAAGGAGTCGGAACTAGAAAGTCGTAACCAGAGAAAGAGCATCCCTGACCAAACCAAGAGTCACATGCACGAGAACCACAATCAAACTCCCAATAATTACAATCAGGATATACATTATTAAATTGCAACTCAAACAATGACTCTTTTGTATTAGGATTATCATAACGATACAAGTCAGCATAATTATTCAGCAATTCATATCGCCCCATATTAATAATAGTCTTAAAACATTCATCAGCCTTGGCAAAATCCCGTAATCCTGTCTCTTCCGGAGCTGCCATATAAGCCTTTCCTAACATGGCCCATGCAGCCCCAACAGTAGCACGCTGCGGTTCACTATTATAAGACTCAGGCAAATTATTGGTAGCAGTAATAAAATCATTAATAATATATTCCCATACAGTCTTTAAAGGTTGACGTCCCAAGCCCAATTCATCAGTACGGTTCATATCTATCACAGGGATTTCACCCCAATACATACTTAATTCAAACATTAATAAACCACGAATAAAGCATGCCTCTCCCATCAACTGTTTAGCACGTTCCGGTTCTTCAGTGGTCATACCCAATGCATATATAGCTTTAGCAGCTGAAACGACAGCCGGCCAACGGTTGTTCCAAATAGAACTAACCTGAGTAGATGTAGGATTCAACTGTCCATTATATTTATCCATACCGGCTTGATCGCCTGAAGAAATCAACTGATAATTACCCTGCTGTGTTTCATCTGTCCCCAAATAAGGCATCAATCCATTACGTCCTTCTTTACAGCCCCTATAACTCTTATACAATCCAAGAACTAAAGGTTCTACATTATCTATTTTTTCAAATACTTGTTCTTCAGTCAAAGATCCCGTAGGTTCTACCTGCAAAAAATCCGAGCAAGAGGAGGTTTTCAGTGCAAAGGTCAAAGCCAAAGCATATATCGCACTATATCTATATATCTTTTTCATTGTTGTGTTTTCTTTTAAAGTTAGACTATTTATTCTATCCTTCCATTAAAAAGCCAAATTAAGACCAAAAGTATACATACGTGTAGGAGGATACCAATCACCAGTTTCCGGATCATAACCATTATAATTAGTTAAGCAAAAAAGATTAGAACCAGTGGCATAAACACGCAGGTTAGCCAGTTTCAGAGCATTTATCACTTTAGTTGGGAAAGTATAGGCCAATGTCAGAGCAGACAAACGCAAGAAAGAAGCTTTCTGTACACTAAAATCCATAGAACTTGCACCATAATGATTATAATCAAAGCCAGCCAACACACGTGGAAATTCAGCATCTGTATTTTCAGGAGTCCAACGATCCAACAAATCCGTTGATGCGACTCCAGATCCAGTACTTCCAATCAAAGTTTCATACCAAGGACTCAATTTTTTAGCCCCATAAGAATAACTGAATACTGCATTTAAAGACAATCCCTTCCAAGAAAAATCTGTAGAAAAACCGCCATAAAACTTAGGATCAGTGGAACCAATTACAACACGGTCATTTTGATCTATCTGTCCATTATTATCATAATCCAACGGATACAAATCACCAGGATTCACATTATATCCATTCCAATTTATTTTATTCAAACGATCCATATCAATTTCTTGGGCGATTCCACCTGTTTTCCAAATATAAATTGTGTTACGAGACTCACCAAGGAATAAATTACCTTCTTTTTGAATATTACGATCACTATCTACATTATATACAACATCATTATCACCATATAATTGAGTTACCTTATTTTTATCCATAGACAATGTAGCTGCAAAATTCCATTCAAAATCTTTAGCTCTTACCAAATTGGCATTCAAAGCAAATTCCAAACCTTTGTTTTCAATCGCACCTATATTTTCAATAGTACTGCTGAAACCAGTAGTCGTAGGCAACGAATGGCTCATTAACAAATCCTTATTTTTTATCAAGAAAGCATCAACAGACAAACGCACTCTATTCTGTAAGAAAGCCATATCTACTCCTAAATTCCATTGTTTTTGTTTCTCCCAACTAATATCTGGAGTACCACGTCGCCCATTGGAAACAAAAGAATTCGTATAACCTGTATCGGAAGTACCCGTATAGCTGACATTATATAAAGATAAATAGGCAAAATCATCAATATTCTGATTACCAACGATACCAAAACCAGCACGTAACTTTAACTGATCAAAAATCGTCTGATTTTTCATGAACTTTTCTTCTGTAATATTCCAAGCTGCAGACACAGACGGAAAAATACCCCACTGATTTCCTTTAGCAAATTTAGAAGAACCGTCGTAACGCACTGTCGCCGTCAATAAATATTTACCCGCATAGTTATAGTTAACACGAGCGATATAAGATAATAATGTTTGCTCGGACCAAGCTGTACTTAAGCCGCGCTGATCTTTTTTATAACCAGATCCCAAACTATGATATCCAAATAAATTAGTGCCAAACCCTGTTGCCGTAGCATTAATATAATTATACGTAGTCCGTGTAGCACTGGTACCAACCATCGCATTCAACTTATGTTTACCGAAAGAGGCTTCATAAGACAATGAATTATCCCATTGCCATACAGTACGTGTATCTCTATCATCTTTGGCTTCACCTTGTGTTCCATAACGTTCCGACTCATAAATATCATTCGGGGTATATTTATTTTGCTGCTTTTGAGCATAATCAATAGAGAAAGTAGAACGCAAGTTTAATCCTTCAATAGGATTGATATTAATATAATTAGAGCTCAACAAGCGATTATACACCAAATCATTATCGACTTTCAAAGAACGTAATGGATTAAAATTATTTTGGTCAAAAATACCTTGCCAATTTAAAGTTTCAATCTCATCAGAAATTTCCAACATCGGATTAGCACAACGTGCACGATTCATTACTCCATCATCAACCAACGTGTTCTCGGTACGTGTAAAAGTTGTATTAGTACCTACTTTCAGCCAGGATTTAATCTGTTGATCCGCATTAATACGTCCTGTGTATTTTTCTTGTTCAGACTTCTCAATTACACCTTTATTGTCTGTATAACCAAAACTAATATAATAAGAACCTTTATCATTGCCATTCGAAAGACTTACTACATGATTGTGTTGTACTCCAGTACGGCTCACAGCATCCAGCCAATCATAATTTTTATTATTGTTGTAGGCATCGAATTCATAATCAGCAAAAACAGTATTCGATCCCATTATCACATCATTGATATAAGCATTGACATCTCCATCAGGATTTGTTTGCATATAACCATTCGTATAGGCCTCCTTTCTAAGTTCAAATAATTGACGAGTATTCATAGTTTTTGGAGTATTAGCATAGGTCTGAAAGCCAATCCAGCCATCATAAGAAACTTTACCTTCGCCTTTTTTACCCTTCTTAGTTGTAATAACAACAACACCGTTGGAACCACGTGAACCATACAGAGCTGTAGCTGATGCATCTTTCAAGACCTCAATAGAAGCCACATCATTCAAATTGACTGCATTAAATCCAGAGAATGAATTATCCATAACCATACCATCTACGACATAAATAGGGTCTGTAGATCCATTAATTGTATTAATACCACGAATTTTAATAGATGCATCATCCGTAGGACGCGTAGGTTGAGAAATGAACACACCTGCGACACGACCTTGAAGAGCTTGATTTACATTTGTTACTGGTTTTTCTTCCAATACTTTAGAACTAACACTGGCAACAGCTCCCGTCAAATCACTCTTCTTCATCGCAGTGCCTACAACAACCACTTCATCTAATGTTTCAGTATCCTCCGACATCACAACTTTGACTGGTTGGTTACCCATTATTTTAACATCTTGTGCAACATATCCTATATAAGAAATATGCAATGTTTCCCCTTTCTGAACTGATAATGTAAATTTACCATCAAAATTGGTAATAGTCCCATTGGCTGTACCTTTTACCACTACACTTGCACCAATGATAGGTTCGGATGTAACATCCACCACCTGTCCTGTAACCGTTATGTTCTGTGCTAGCATATTGCAGCAACAAAACATGATAAGGATTAAATTAATAAGCCTAATTCTTTTCATAATTTGTAAATTTAAGTACGATTTAAAGTTTATATTGGTTTATTCTTCCACTTTGAAAATTACAACATCACATGCAGGAACCGTTACTTCCAGATTGGTTTTAGCAGTACTTTCAATGCCACTCCATAATTCTTTCAGCCTATATTCCTTTGACGAATCCAACCCCAGACGCTCTAAAGCTGTAGTCATCTTCAACTCTTGATCCATATAGTTGAACACAGCATAATAAGCCTTACCATCCTTATCCATGCGTACAAACTGATTTTCTGACTTTTCACCATTCCCATCTACAGGATGGAAAGATTCCCCATTGGCTATAGCATTGATCTCAGCATTAGTCAGATATTTCATCGCCTTCTCCTTCACTTCTTTAGAACCGCCTTTGCTGAAATCATCTCCAGCAATGAAAATTCCTGTAATGACCCCCGAAGTAACACGCGCTCTGTTCTCACCATCTGTAGCATCACGCAATACAATATGGTCAGGATCATTAAACTGATAAACCTTATCCTGCCACCAACCGTATGAAAGTGCATTCAAGGTATATTCAGTATCCTTCATCTTATTCCACGCATCACAAGCAATTCTTCTAGACTGAGCATAATGAGCAGGAAAAACAGGAGAAATAGAAAGATTGATATACATATCGCCAAAATATTTGTCAAGCAATTGCATTCCATAGTTATATCCCTGAATACCTGTTTGTATTTCCGGATTATACCATTTGTCAGCCTCCATCGCCCCATGTGTCATAAAATCCATTTTCACATATTCAAAACCTGCCCAATGAAAGAGTTCCGATGTACGCTTCATCATAGCTTCAATAGCTGGATGGGTAGGATCAACAGCATACGCTCCGTCTAATTCCTGCGGTTTTCCATTTGCATAGAGATACACATCTTTATATTTATACCCCGGAATTTCTTTTATTTCACGTTCAGGATTTTTAGCCCAATCAGTAAACGGAGTCCAATAAACGCCGGCTATCTGACCGTTTGCCTTACATCTATCCACAAAAGCTTTCAACTCCTCTTCTGAAAAACTATTCCAACCAGAATCCAAACCTGTATAAACCAGATTATCCGAATTCACAAAATGATGGGACTGCAAATTCTCTTTATAAAAATCAGAAACTTCCAATGCTTTCGGATAGGTCAGATTAAATTGCAACGCTCCCCAGCTGTTCCAGCCAAAAGGAACAGCTTTATCCCAAGCTTTGGGCGGAGCAATCACAGCATTAGCCTGAGCGTATTCTTCCATGCCTTCACGCCAGTCTTCAAAAAATCCTACTAAAATCTTAGGCGACTTGATTGTCGTACCTTTCAATGCACCGTGAGGTTTCGAATCACGCGTTGTCTTATCAGCAACACCCCCATAACATACCAATGAACCTACATTATATATATTACCTTTACCTATTGTTATACCTGTTTTCCAAGAATCGTGTTCCACAGAACCTATCACCATAGCTTCACGATCATCATTATTAAATATGGCAGTAACTTCATAACTAGTCAATTCTGTAAATGTGAGCGGATGAGATTGGTATCTGATCCAACAGTCATTATCGAAAGGAATGAAAAGCGCACGATTATTTTCACCCTGGTTCAGGACTTCAGGCATTCGGTCCACATTGACCGGCGCCATATAATTCGAAGCCATTTCAGACGTACTTTCCAAAGTAAAATCTGTCAACACATAATCCTTTGTCGGATATACATAAAAAGATTGAACCAGTACAGGCAAATTATTCCCAGTATAAGTCACCTCATAATGATACCCTTCTCCAAAATGATCATTGATTTTTTTTGTAGAAACATGATGCTTTGCATAATCACGAGTCGAAACAACACTGTCGGCCAATTTATAAGCTGCATATACATTATCATAAATAAGCTTAGAGCCTTTGCTGATATCAATACCATTAGCGTGAGCATCGTACTCCAAAGACCATTCACCGACATTTAGATTTGCATTTTCAGTACACCCGGACAAAATAAGACCGGAAACACTCAATGCAGAAACACAGAGAAACAATGATTTTAAAGTTAACCAATTATTCTTCATAATATTATTAGTTTGTCAAAGAGATAAATCTACTTAAGGTTTGCTTTACTGTTCGGAATTCTTTTCCTTTCAAGCATGGTCAAAAGTAGGCATATCTTGACAACCTGTTAATATACAAACGCAGCAATAAATAGGATTTTTGCAGCAATGACTCATCTGCGTCCGAAGAATCCGCAAATGTGTCATTTTTTGCTGCATTTCTTTCAATCAGAGATTCTCCGTCAAATCTATTTTAGCTTTTTCCTTGGATGTTTGATACTGTTTCTCAAACTCTTTCGGAGTCATTCCGAATTGTTTCAGGAATAATTTACTGAAATAAGATGAAGAGTTTATTCCTACCATATAACAGATATCCCCAATACGGTATTTACCTTCCTGAATCAATTCGGCCGCTTTTTTCAAACGGATCAACCGAATGAAATCTATGGGTGAAAGATTAAACAGAATCTTTATTTTCCTCAATAAGCTGGAACGGCTCATACATAAGATATCAGCCATACGCTCCACATTGAAATTTTCATCTGAAATATTCTCTTGAATTACATTGATTACTTTATTCATAAATTCTTCATCCGCCTTGTTCATCTGCATATTATGCACAGGAAAAAAAGGACGTTTAGAGAATGCCTCACGTTCTTTTCTACGATTGCTGAGTAAAGACAAAATCTGACTCTTCAAATAATTGAAAGAAAAAGGTTTCTCCACATAAGCTTCCGCTCCTATCTTCAATCCGTTAATTTTACTCTCCAAATCGTTCTTGGCGGTAAGGAAAATAACCGGAATATGACACAAATCAATATCCCCCTTTATTTCCTTACATAATTCATAGCCATTCATCACCGGCATCATTATATCACTGATTACCAAATCTATGTGATTACTACGTAAAACATCCAACGCTTCCTGTCCATTCACAGCAGTTTCCACCGTAAACAAAACTTCCAATCGTTCAAAGATAAAAGATCTCATACTTTCATTGTCCTCTACTAACAATAAAGTATAACCTTTCATTTGGTCTGTTTCTGTTGATGTTTCCTCATCCAATACTTCTATATTTTGTTCCACTACCTTCTCTATTTGCTGCCTTACTTCCTCTTTATTCAAAGGAATGGTCAAAACAAATGTATTCTCCGGTTGTTCTATATCCAAATAAAGCCTGCCTTTATGCAAAGTGGCTAGCGAACGAGCTAAAGGTAATCCTATGCCTACTCCCATCCGAACTGTATCCTTCTTCTCCATCTGATAAAAGGGTTCAAAAATCTGTTGGCTGGACGCTTCAGGTATCTTTTCTCCGTCACTGACAATACGAACTGTAAAATCAGCTTCATCTTGGAATAAATCTATCGTAATGGTATGACGGGCATATTTCAAAGCATTATTCAACAAATTACTCAATACTTTTGTGATAGCCTCCTTATCTATGGCAGCCATAATTCTTTCTTGGGGAATATGCTGCAATAACTCTTTCTGCTTTTGCAGAATAGTAGGCTCAAAACGAGCAATCGTTTCATTCAGCAATGCCGTTACATCAACCGTTTCAAATTTCAGTTCAAATTTGCTCGCCCCTATTTTCTGAAAATCAAGCAACTGTCCAGTCAAATCTAATAATCTCTTGGTATTCTGCCCGATTACTTTCAAATTCTTATTCAATTTCTGATCCTTGATATCCATTTCCTCAATTGCTTCCAACGGACCATTTATCAATGTCAAGGGCGTGCGCACCTCATGAGCTATTTCAGTAAAGAAACTGACTTTTGATTCATAGAGTTCTTTCTCCTTCTCAATTTCAAATAACTTCTGCTTTTCTTCCATCTGTTTCTCTTTGCGTCTTCTATACCAAAAGAACCAGCAAAGTACGACACAGATTCCCCATATAATATACAGAAAATAAGCCCAGACGGACTGCCACCAAGGAGGCAGAATAACAATGGATAAAGACCGGGTAGCATAAGGGCCTTCTTTGGCACTATTGGTAGCCCGCACTTGCAAGATATAATCTCCCGGAGGCAGTTTAGCGTAAGAAATATTCTGATTACTCGCTGCCCGTATCCAGTCTTTGTCCAACGGAACTAATTTATAATAATACTGATTGGACTCCGTAGTAGAATAACTTAATAAAGCAACATCGAAACTAATATTTGCCTGATCATAAGGTAATATAATTTCATCTGTATGTTCTATACACTTTTTCAAAGGAGAATTAGGAGTGTGAACTGTTATTTCCTGATTATAAATGCTGAACTTTGAAATATAAACAGGTGGTAAGAAATTTATTTTCTCTGAAGAGTTAGGATCAAATGCAATCAATCCGTCTATACCACCAAAATAAAACTTACCGTCCTCACCCTTCAAAGCTGACTTATAATTAAACTGATTCCCTAATAGACCATCTTTAGTGGTATACACCCGTATATCTTTTGATTCCGGATTAAATCTAACCAGTCCACGATTTGTTCCAAACCATAAATTTGATTGTTCATCTTCCAAGATCTTATAAGCCACATCATCTGGTAAACCGTCTTTGATAGAAAAAGTAGTAAAATCATCCGTTTGAGAATTATAACAACAAATACCACCACGATCCGTAGAAATCCAAATACGGCCTTTACAATCCTGCATGACAGAACTCACAGAATTAGAGCTCAATGTATTTTCCTTACCTTCCTCATGAGTATACTTTTTAAAAAGATTCTTATGGGGATCATACTTCCATAACCCACTTCCCATGGAGGCGAACCACATCATTCCATCTTTATCTTGAAATACATCAAAAATCCAATCAAATCCCACTTCTTCCACTTTGTCAAAATGAAAACTTGTAGGAGCAGCTTTATAAAGTCCCCAGCCTGTACCAATCCACTTATATCCTTCATTATCTATAAAAAAAGTATAAACACTTCCTTCTCCTATATTTAACTCCTCAGGAGTATAATGACAAACTTTATTCTCGGGTAATTGAATCACATCCAATCCTTGCTTAAACAAGCCACAGAACAATTGGCTTCCTTTGACAAACATTCCCAAAGTAACCATATAGTTCCCTTTATCATAATCGTTCAATCTCAACCGCCTTACCTTTCCGGAAGCAATATTTAATATGTTCACCCCATCATCTTCAGTGCCAATCCATATGTTACCCTTATTATCAGAAGCTATCTCTCTTACCCGTTTCGTTGTTAATGAGTTCCCATCACTCCCAGGTACATATTTATCAAACAATAAATCATGATGAGGCAGATAATCCACCCCGCCAAACATGGTTCCCAGCCAAATTCCCCCTTCCCGATCTCGGTAAATAGTATAAATAATCTTATCTGACAAACTGAACGGACGCATCAGATCTTGCTTCAAATGAACTATTTTATTCTTCCTCTCATTTACAACAAACAAACCTTCGTGAGTTCCCACCCATAGTTCATTGTCAAAACAGGCTACATTACGTACAAATGTATGGTTAGCCTCCGGTATATCTATTTTTACCAGCTGATTCGTACCGGGATTATATTTCATTAGTTCCCCTTCATGAATAGCCATTGCAATCCAATCACCATAATTACAAATAAAATTAATATTCTTTCCCTTTAACGAACGCCCGGTTTTATCAACACAATATTGTTCAAATTTATCCGTATTTCTATCATATCGAAAAAGTCCGACTCCCCATGTACCAACCCAAACATCACCATCAGGGCGTACCAAAATACAATCCGGAGCTTCTGTTTTAAAATGCTCTTTGTTGGTTACTTCATAAAAATAAAGCTTCTCATCCTTATAGCGAAAAACTCCCTGATCAGGAATTACAATCCAAATATTACCAATAGAATCCGCCACAATATTAGATACCCAATTATTCATATTCACCCCTTCTTCTGTTTCCATATTCATTGCCGTGAATATATCCAAGGCAGGATTATAACGATAGACTCCTCTATCCGTTCCTACCCATAACTGACGTTCCTTATCTTCAAACAAAGCAGAAATATTATGGTTTCCCGTACCGGCTACATAGTCATCACAGTTCATCTGTACAATAGAAGTTCCATCAAAACGGTTCAAACCATTTTTTGTACCAAACCACATAAACCCGTAACTATCCTGAATGATAGCCTTCACATTACTTTGTGATAGTCCATTCTCACCCGTTATATGAGAAAAATAAAAATTGGACAATCCCCTATCAACTGCCTGTAATGTAAATACAACATACAAACAACATAAAATGAGCAAAGTCTTTTTCATAGCTTGTTCAAAATTTGAGTCAAAGATAAAAGAAAAAAAGGATAAATAATGCCAATATAAAAGAAATAGAGGGTTGCCCCTCTATTTCTTTTCACGAATGACTATTACAAATCCCCCACCAGAAGCCATAAACATTTCAATAATATTCTTATTATCTATATCCATTATTTTATGTTCGTATAAATTAGCATTCTTGTTACTTCTTTTTTTATCCTGAAAAATTTCAATGGTATATTTCTTATCCTGAGGCAGGAAAGAGCAATCCACCTGAATTGTTCTCTCTCCCCAAGCATTCAATCCGCCTATATACCAAGTATTTCCTTTCTGCTTGGCCAACACGGCATATTCGCCCACACGGGCAGCTAAGGGAATCGTCTGATCCCATGAAGTCGGTACTTCCGCTAAATACTTTAAAATATCAGGATACTTACGATACTCATCCGGAGAATCACATAAACTGGCAAATGGTGCGGAAAGTACAACAAACAAGGCCAATTCATGTGAACGAGTCCCCAATGAACTAGGCAACCCCGGATCGATCGGCTTAAATTTCTCCAATGTGCTGTTACGCATCGAACCCGGAGTATAATCAATTCCACCTCCCAGCATACGGGCAAAGATACATTGAAGCTGATAATCCGGATTAGAAGTGGTATCCCACTTAAAACATTCCGCACATCGCATGGCTTCATAAGAAAGGATATTAGGATATGCCCGATGAAGTCCGGTAGGCTTGCTGCATCCATGAAAATCCACCATAAGATGCCGCTCAGCACAAGCCTTTGCCAGATTTTCATATTGAGGGATTATTTGGGCATCATCACGATCAAAAAAATCTATTTTTACCCCAACAGCACCCCATTTGCTGATAGAATCCAAATAACAATGCGGATGTTGGAATAAAGTAGCAGCAACAGTCCAAAGCCATACACCTACTTTTTTTTCTTTTCCATAGCGTATCACCTCTTTTATATCAATATTCTTATTCAAATCAGCATGATTAAAAACATTGCTCCAACCGGCATCGACCAGCAGATAAGGTATCTTGTTTTCGGAAGCGAAATCAATATAATACTTGTACATCTGCGTCGAAAGGTTTTGATGACCGGAAGGGAAAGGAGCTTTTTCCAAAATAGCACAATGCCACCATTCCCAAGTTGCTTTACCAGGACGAATCCAATCCGTATCCTTTATTTGTTGGGGCTTGGCCAGTAAGTAAATCATTTCATTAGTCAGTAGTTCCTTATCATCCTTGGCTACAATAGCTATACGCCAAGGGAAAGCATGATTACCAGCAGTACGTGCTAAATAATTCTCCCTCTCTTTAACTACCGTAATAAAATTTCCCCAACTGCCCATCTCTATTTTTTTAGGATAGGCCGCCCAATAACCTTTCATCTTGCCATCTTCCTTACGAAGATACATACCCGGATAGTTATTCAAATCTGATTCAGCCACCACAACACGCACATTCTGCATCTTGTTTGTAAATAAAGTTGGTGTAATACCATATTTATGTTCTTCTATTTTAGAAATGCCCTCGTAAAGCACATTGCTCAACTCCCAAGCTGTAAAATTAGTTGTTTCGGGTAAAATAACTGCCGGATCATCGCCCAGATTAAAAGAAGCTTCTTCATCAGCTACAATCAAAGAATCCTGCTCCGGAAGATTTCCACAAAAACGATATGCCATTCCTTCATTATACATCCGGAATATAACTGAATAACCATCCTTGAATTTCAAAGAAAGTTCATTATAATGGTCTGTTAATTCACGATAGTTACCAGCTACCGGATAAACCTTCTCGGAAGTACTCCTTGTAGAAGCTCCTACCACTTCACCATTCTTTCCCCATATATTTCCATTTTCCATCGTCATACAAATAGCAGAGGGATGAATGACAGGCTTACCTTCCAAACTTAAAGAATATTGTAATACCCTTCCATTCTCTACAGTAAGTGCCAATTGCCCGTTTGGGGATGATAATTCATAAGCTGACGGTGTTTGTGCCTGTGCAAAAACACACAGACACCATGTTACCAACAAAAGGAAAATATTCTTTTTTTTCATACGGCACACAAGTTACGATGGATTTGTCCACCTTGATGATTAATATCCAATTCTCGCACCTTATCCAAAAAATCAATGGCTTTTCCCATTTCACGCAATCCTAAACAACCCAGTCCCATCACATAATTGCAATGAATGCGGTTACGTTTATCCAAGTCATCTTCCCAAATAGCCAAATCAGGCAGAGAAACAGCAAAATAATCAATCCGGCAGTGGTCAAATAAATGCTTTTCACCATGCTTTATCAATTTGTTAAAGCAACCGCACGCCTTGTCTTCCCTGCCCAATGCACGCCATGCCAAACCTTGATAGAAAATCTTGTCGGGCTGTTGGTCATTGTAAAAGAAAGCCTGTTGTGGTTCTGACGAGCCAATGGTTGCTTTGATGAAGCAATCTATAGCTTGTTGCTCATTTCCCAATCCACGAAGCGCCTCACCTTTATAATACCAGATATCATTCTCTTCAGCATTTGCCAATTTTCCCTCACCCAAATTAAATGGATAAACATTCGTTTCATCCAAAAGGACTAAAGCATCGGCATAACGTTTTTCACTTAAAGCAATCTTTGCTAATTCTATACGGCACAATACATATTGTCCGGTGATTTTTCCTTCTCCTCCTTCCCATGGATGGAAATTACGTGCGGCAATCAATTCTTTTGCTTCAGTATAGCGCCCTAGTTGATTATACAAAGTGATACGCTCAATGGACAGATCATCACGCTGTTCCACTTCAGACAGATGTGCTTCCAAAAAAGCCAAACGTTCTGTATGAGGTCGGCCTAAACGTTTATAAAGTTGGTCCAACTCCATTAATATACGAGAATCGTGCTCATCCAATGCATAAGCTTTTTCCAGAGTTTCCAAAGCCCTTTGTTTATCATTACGCTTATTATAATAAGCTAAAGATAAATTACGCCATACGGTAGGGAATGTTGGCTCTATAGCAGCCGAATGTTCCCAACAAGCAATAGCATTATCATACTGACGGTTAGCATACCAAAAGTTTCCTAAACTATATGCCGCTTTTGCTCCATGAATATTCAAACGTACGGCATCTTGAAGAATCAATACTTCTTCTATACGATTCGGGAAACAATATGAATGATTTTCCTTTTCTGCTCGCTGATAATATTCCAATGCTTTACTCTCATCTCCCTTACAGGTATGGAAATACCCCATTGTATAATAAACGACAGGATATACTTCTGTAACTCCGGTTACGTAGCATTCCAACAAAGAAAGAGCTTCCTCGTACAGTCCGGCAGCAGCAAAATCCAATGCATATTCTATATATCCGTGAGCCCAGCCACGCATCAACTTTTTCATTTCCTCCAACACTTCCACATCCCGGGTCAACAAATAATGTTCAAAACGGCATCCCATATTAAAACGATCTATCTGCAATGATTCGGCTACGAGCGCCAAAGCTTCCTCTTTACGACCCAATTTGCGTAGAATGGAAATTTTCAACTGACGCGCTTTGTGATTATGCCAATTACGAATCAATGAACGGTCTATCTTGTCCAAAGCACTTTCATACTTTCCTTTACGAGTGTCAAGTTGTGCTAGTGCATAATAAGCCGCATCCTGCCAAGCAGCATTCCATGCCGACTTAAAGAAAGCATCATAAGCCTCATCCCATTTCTGTTGCATCATACAACTCCAACCCCAATTATAATAAGGTTCACCGTCATAAGGATTCGGATTACGTTCAGTCAAGGTTTCCACCGCTTTCCGGAAATAGCTCTCCGCCATTGCAAATTGTCCTTTACGCATCAACAATAACCCTACCGCATTGTTACAACGTACATCTCCCGGTTCACGTCTTAATGCTTCCATATAATAATCCATCGGATTATAAGTAGCATGGCGATATTGTTCCAAATGTAGTCCGGTCAAAAACAGTTGTTCGACAGAAGCAATATCTTGAGGATCTTTAGCAGCTTTAGCAGGATCAGGAACCGGCTTGATTTCCGGCTTATCCGCTTGATAAGAAAGCAAAATTTGTCCTTCCTTATCACGAACCTCTACACATACCTCCTCTTCTTTTAGTCCTTCTGCCGCAAAAGTCGTAATAAACGGTTCTGATGGCGAAATTTGTGTAGTCTTATCCAATAAAACAGTGCCTTTAATAGCTTTTACTATAATACGTACTCCACTATTCACTCCCGTAGTATAAAGCACCAAACGGGCTTTACCTTCCTTTATTTCCAAATTCAGCAAAGCATCTTTAGTTGCATTCTTTACATAACCCACTTCACTATAAGGCATAAAATACTGTACCCATGATTTTTCCTCATAGGGCTGTAACCAAGTAAAGTCCGGTTGGTTATCCGTATACATACCGGTCATCAGCTCAATGTAAGGTCCATCCTCATCGGTCAGATTGCGATCCCACGCCTTACCGAAATCACCATTCCCCCATGTCCATTGTTTCTTTCCCGGAGAAACATGATGATCGGCCACATGCAGCAGACCGCCATGGGCATCTTCTTCATAACCACCTACAAAATCATATTTAGACTTGATAGCCATATATGATGTAGGAACCGGAATATTTTTATATTTAGAGATATCCACCCCAGCAGAATAATCCTGTTTATAATAAACTCCTGTAGCAATAGGAAAAGAAGAAACATCGCGCTTGCCATGATCGAACACCGCATTCACATCAGGTGGAAATACCGAATGATAATGGTCATTGACTACTACTGCAGGATTGGCCCACCACAAAAAAGTCTGAGGGAAAGACGTACGATTATAAATCTTCACTTTTATTTCTATATAAGCTTTGCCCGGATAAAGCGTAAATCCCTGCATACCTTTGGTGCGGAACATTCTCTCCACTTCATTGCACCATACTGTCTTACTGCCATCCGCATTTTCCTCTATCAAAAAATCAGTAGGCAAAAAAGTAGAAGGACGGTGATGCTGAGGCCAGTTAAATTCGATGCCTCCAGAAATCCAAGGTCCTGTCAATCCCACCAATGCCGGTTTCACTACTTGATTGTAATAAACAAAATGACGTCTTTTCACCTTATCATAAGCCATGTGTATACGACCACCCAGCTCGGGAAGTATCATCACCTTGATGTATTCATTCTCGATAAATAATGCATGATACCTCTTGTCTACTTTTTTATCTGAAATCTTCTCTACCACCGGATAAGGATAGACTGATCCGCAACTTCCCTGATAAACCCTTTTTTCAAGAAAAATAGGATTCTTCTCTTCCTTTCCTATCTCATAAGTAGGAAGCATGATATCTTCCTCCCATGCACGCACCTCACTGCCATGAACGGTACTTTGAATTAAATATTGAGTTATTTTCTCCATAATAAATATTGTTATTTCACTAATTCTTTTTCAATTTCTTCCAAGCTCTTCCCTTTGGTTTCCGGCAAACGGAACACAACAAATATTCCTCCAGCCAGGCAAATCAATCCATACAACCAGAATGTTCCGGCAGCTCCCAAACCACTATTCAGCATTGGGAAAGTATAGGTAAGTATAAAACAAGCCGCCCACAAAGCGAAAGTGCAAACAGACATAGCAACTCCACGAATACGATTCGGGAAAATCTCTGAGATAATGACCCACATCACTGTAGCCAAAGTCATGGCATAACAAGCAATGGCCATCACGACAATAATCAATAGAACAACTCCTGTGATATGAAAATAATAAGCGGCTCCCATAAAGGTATAAATTACTGCCAAGCCAAATGATCCGATCAATGTCAATGCCTTACGTCCCCAGCGGTCTACCACAAACATAGCTAGAATAGTAAATATGACATTCGTAATACCGGTCACCACAATATTCATCAAAACATCAGACACGCCATAACCTGCTGCCATAAATATTTCCTGTGCATAGTTAAAAATAACATTAATGCCACACCATTGCTGCAAAATAGCCATAACAACACCTATAGTCAACACTTTATACATAGCAGGATTTAATAATTGACGGTAGCCTCCTTCTTGCGTCTGGCAGGCTGAAACAGCTTCTATAGCAGCCAACTCGGTAACAGCATATTCCTTTCCTCCCATACGGGTAAAAACCTTGAGTGCCGCCTCCCGTTTTCCCGAAGAGGCTAACCAACGAGGACTTTCCGGTAATATAAAACTAAAAACAAAGAACAAGGCGGCCGGGACAGTCATTGCCCAAAACATCCAGCGCCATCCCATCTGTCCGTTCCATGATTCACGGATCATTTCATGAGTAGCTCCTAATGCCACAGGCTCAGCTATTTGCCAATTTACAATCTGAGAAGTCAAGATACCTAATACTACCGTCAACTGATTGATGGACACAAACCGTCCACGCAGATGCGCCGGAGCAATTTCTGCTATATACATAGGTGACAAACTAGAAGCAATCCCTATAGCAAAGCCCCCTACCAAACGAAATACATTAAAGAAAGTAAAAGAATGAACAGCCCCTGTACCGACAGCCGTACAGATAAACAGTCCTGCTGCCAAAATCAAAATCGGCTTACGTCCCAAACGGTCACTCAGCTTACCGGCACTTAGTGCCCCAAACAAACAGCCAATCAAGGCACTGCTCATTGCCCACCCCTGCATGACAGGATCATTTGCTATACCAAAGTATTGTTCATAAAAAGGTTTTGCTCCTCCGATTACCACCCAGTCATATCCAAACAGGAAACCTCCCATAGCAGAAATCAAAGCGATAAGAAATAGATAAAAATTAGATTGTGCTTTCATGAATATCATATATTAGTTAGTTTTATAATGCAAAGTAACAAGGATTCAAAGACTTAAAGAATAGAAAAAATTACTGAGAACATGGACAATATTACTATTTCATCACTTTGCAGGTTGTCTTATCATAAAACGAGGACTACACCTCAATATACTAAGATGTAATCCTCAATCAAGCTATGCAAAGCAGCCTGTTTTTTTACAATAACTCCAGCAAATCTCCACGTTTCATATCCACCGTTATTAAACCCTTTGCATCAGGATTTGCAATTGCCTCCTTACCATTTAAAAGCACTCTATATTTTTTCCCTTGAGGAATTTTCACTTTTAAAACCTGATCAGCAGTAGCTTTTAAAGAAGCTTTATTGATGACAGCATTCGTCCATTCAGCAGTTGCTTCAGCTCCTCCCTTTAAACACAGACCTTTAAAACTACCATCTTTCCATTCAACAGGCAAACAGGGTAAGAATTCTACATAACCCTCATGATTCTGTATGAGCATTTCTGCCATACCAGCTGTACCGGCGGGATTCCCATCAAACGAATAAATATCACCTTCCGCACCAGCAATGCCACCAGGAGATACAGTCATTAAATTTTCACGTGAAAGCTTGCCCTGTAACAATTGGACACTCTTATATGCTTCCTGCGCATCTTTCAACCGAGCATACATACAAATCATATTGGCACGGCTCCATTCTGTATCTTCCCAGTTTTCGGCAGACAAACGATTCTCGATAGTCTTACGGGCAGCTTCCGCCAATTCGGGAGTCTTCTCCAAAGTGATCTGGGAAAAAGGATACAAAGCTAGCAGATGGGAAGTATGACGATGATTGGGATGCGCTTCTTCAAAATCTTCAAACCACTCACGGATAGCACCATTGGCACGTAACTGGATAGGAGGAAGCTGGGCGATAGCGGTACGCAGGCTATCGGCAAACTCACGGTCTGTATCTAATATTTCTGAAGCCCGGACACAATTCGACAAGATCTCGTAGGCCAGCTCACGGTCACAGGCAGGCATCATGGAAGCAACCATTTCTTCACCGCCTGCTGTACGGAACCAGTTTTCGGGTGAGATGCTCGGCCCTGTCATCAGATAACCACTCTTCGGGTCTTTTGCCAAGAAATCCAAAATGAACTGTGCATTACCTTTCAAAAGCGGATAGGCAGTTTCGGCCAGATATTGTTTATCTTGTGTAAATTCGTATTGTGTCCAAAGATGAGAAGCAATCCATGAGCCTGCCATAGGAAACAGTCCCCAAATAATCGTGCTGGATGCGGGAGTATATCCCCATACATTAGCGGTGGTATGGGCAGTCCAGCCTTTACATCCGTAGACCACTTCAGCAGTCTTCGCACCGTGATGAGCTAAATCCTTTATATAGGTAAAGAGGGGGGCATTACATTCGGCAAGATTACCGACATTGGCTGCCCAATAATTCTGTTCAGTATTGATATCCAAATGATAATCATTCGTCCACCCCATATTACAAGCCTTGTTATCATTAAAGAAACCTTGCAAAGCTATGGGCAGGGGAGAGTTCTCGCGCGAACTGGCAATGGTAAGGTAACGACCATACTGGAAGAACAAGGCATCCAGTCCGGTATCGGTCTTGCCTTCCTTCACTTGTTTCCAACGGACATCCGTAGGCATCGCCCGGTTAGCGTCTTGCCCGAAATGGATAGAAACACGATTGTACAACGTATTATAATCCTTTATATGCGCCTGCTTCAATTCATCATAAGATTTAGCTGCAGCCTTCTCCACACCGTCAGCACAAAGAGTCTTGTAATCAGGACTTTTATAATCAGTACGCACATCGACAATCAAAGTCACGGCATCAGCTTCTTTGATACTTACCCCAGACTGTTCCATCTTTACCTCTCCGTTATCGGCCAAAACGGCTATTCTTCCTTCAAAACAGACTCCGCCCGGACCATGCAAAGGAAAATCCACTTTTCCGGTAAACACCAATTGGTTATTTTCTACAGAAAGATCAGCTTGACGCATCAAATCCAATCCCATGTTCATAGTAATGGACTTTTGCTTATCAGCGGTCAAGCGGAGTACGAGAACATTATCCGGGTTTGTAGCAAAATACTCACGTTTATAGTTCACACCACCGGAGTTGAAAGAAACGCTGCTGACAGCCTCATCCAAGCTTAACGAACGGCGGTAGTCGGTCACTTTACCTTCGGGGTAAATGAATTGCATCTTCAAATCTCCAATGGGAAGATGAGTTCCGAAAGAAGTCTGGTTGCCATGAAGATTATCTCCGGCTATACGGTTTCCTTCCGATAGTTTTCCCTCAAAAAACAACTTTCTGAGCTGGTTCATTTTCTCTCGTCCGAAAGGTTTGTTCTGGTTCTCATTGTACTGGCCGGACCACATTGTCGATTCATTCAATGCCAGTTTCTCTTCCTCTATTCCACCATAAGTCATAGCTCCCAAACGCCCATTACCGATAGGTAAAGATTCCATCCAAACTTTTGCCGGTTGGGCATACCACAATTCTGTAGTTTCACAGGAATCAGTTGCACTCTGGCATCCGGAAAGGGCCAAAGCCATTGCTGCTAAATAAGTCTTAAAATGTTTCATATTTTTCATGATTAATAGTTTCTTCTGAAACAAAAGTAGATATACCTCTCCCATTAGGTAGAGAAAAACTCGCCATTTTTAGACTCTTTTGCTTCAATCGTAACCTATAAAAGGGAGTTATTCAACATTTAGAAATCTTTCCCGGCACAAATTCCAACACTTCACCATTTGTTATCATTTTCCCGGTGAGGCAGTCATAACAAACTCCAATATTCCGCCCTTCATGATATCCTGATGAGTAATGTAATTCTTCGTATATTTTTCACCATTCAGTTTCATGGAACAGATATAAACCTCATTGTCCTCCTTACGCGGAGCTTTTACCGTAAAAGTCTTTCTATCGGGTAACTGAATGACAGCTTCTTCCAACATAGGAGTACCAATAACGTACTCCCCACTTACCGGATTTACCGGATAAAAGCCAAGTGCTCCAAACACATACCAAGCAGACATCTCTCCACAATCATCATTTCCGGCATAACCTGAAGAAGAATCGTTATACAGTTCATTCATGATATACGCCACGTATTTCTGTGTTTTCCAAGGTTCCCCCGCACAAGCATACAGATAAGCCACATGATGACTCGGTTCATTACCATGCGCATACTGTCCTACAAAACCGGAAGCATTGTCATTCAATGCACCACTTTGGTAGCTAACCGTAAAGAATGTATCCAACTTTGCGACAAAGGCTTTGTTCCCCCCTGTCAGTGAAATCAAATCGGGGATATTCTGGGGTACATACCAAAAGTATTGCCAAGCATTCCCTTCAGTAAAAGGATAACCTCCATTCGCCCCATACTTATAAGGGTCAAATGGCTCAATCCACTCACCCTTATCATTCTTAGGCTGGAAGAACCCGGTTTTAGAATTGAACAAATTCCGATAGAAAGCAGATCGTTTCATAAAATGATTATAATCCTTTTCTTTTCCCAATCGCTTAGCCAACTGTGCGACACACCAATCATCAAAAGCCTGCTCCAAAGTAATAGAAACAGATTGTGTCTGAATATTCTCCGGCATATATCCATATTTCTCCCATACTTCAAAAGGAGAGTTCGGATGAGACACGATAGAACTATTAAAAACCGCTTCATAGGCTTTCTCTTCATCCACCCCGGCAACACCCTTCAGAACAGCATCCACAATGACAGGAATGGAGTGGTTGCCAATCATACAATAATTATCCTGTCCCCATAATTGCCATACAGGCAAATAGCCATAATAATCGTATTGCCTCATCATGCTCTTAACAAAATCGGGAATGCGGTGCGTGTGTATCAAAGTATAAAGTGGATGGGCGGCCCTGAAAGTATCCCATAAAGAAAAAGTAGAATAATGCACCTCCCCTTTTGCCACAGAACGAGTGACGTAATCGGATGCCATATATTCACCATTAACATCACTCATCGTATTGGGTTGTACCATAGTGTGATATAAAGCCGTATAAAAAATCTTTTTCTGCAAATCGGTACCTTGAATGATCATCTTCTTCAATTCTTTCTCCCAACTAGTTTCGGCAGCACGAGCAATATATTCAAAGTCCCATCCGGGGACCTCAGTTACCATATTCAACCGGGCATTTTCAATGGAAACCAGAGATAAAGCGACTTTACATATCAATTCTTTATTCCACTTCTTATCGAAGCAAAACAATCCACGCAGTTCCGTACCATTAATGACAGGAGTATTCTCATACATCCGATTGCCATCATATAACTGATTGGATAGGACCGGTTGGGAAAATTCAAGATGAAAATAAATCTTTCTCAGCTTTGCCCATCCCGTAATAATACGATATCCCTCTACTACGGTAGGAGAAACCATGCGGAGTTGTGATTGAATAATCCGGCGGTTCCAACTCCCCTTATTTGCCGAGTGGTCCAAATCCAACCATAATTTCAACTGGTCACCATCAGAACAGGTATAGCGATGCACTCCTACGTGTACAGAAGCCGTCAACTCCGCTTGAATCTTCTCATCTTTCAATAATACCTGATAATAGCCCGGACGCGCCTGTTCGTGTTGATGAGTGAAAGTTGATTTCCTTTTATCACTGATGGTAGGGAATAGAAGTATATCTATAAAATCAGAAGCACCGGTTCCGCTTAAACGCGTATGACTGAAACCATAAATAATAGAATCATTATAATCATATCCTGAAGCTTGCGCCCAATCAGGAGCTTCACGAGTGTCGGGACTCAACTGCACCATACCAAAAGGAACAGTAGCTCCCGGATAATTATTCCCAGAAAGACTAGATTGAACAGCACCGGTTCCAATAAACGGATTAACCCAACGAGTAAGATTCTGGGCGCTAATACAATTTACAGAAAGAATAAAAGCAGCCAATAAATTAACAAGTCTTTTCATCATAGATTTAAGTTTCATTTATTGGCAAAATTAGTATATCCACGCTCCCCAAACAGATAAATTTTCGTCTATTTTAGCTTCATTTGCTTCATAAAGTCCGGTTTCTTAGCCTCATCACCACAAAATATTACAATTATCCCGTTTTATTCCAATTCATTTACCGCCAACAAGGACTACTCTAACATTTTCCAAATGAAACAAAGTGTTTTTTAAAGATGCGTAAAGATAATGTAACCATGCTAAAAATCAAATAGTTATAAAACATATTTTTTAGCGAGGTCGGAAAAGAAAGCAAAGGAAAGCATATTTGGAAGGGAGTTACGTTACCAAATCGTAACTCACCTCCAAAATCCTCCAAAAAGAATATAATTGGTTAATTTTCAATCAGTTGCCCGCTTTTGCATAACCTCAAATAACTCAACAGTAATTAAATTTGTAACTAAAAAAAGTTGAGTTATGAGAAGTACATTCAAAGTGTTATTTTACACAAAAAAGCAGTCAGTAAAAAACGGTAAGGCACCTGTGATGGGCCGTATCACCATTAACGGAACCCAGGCAGGTTTCAGTTGTAAGAAAGAAGTGTCCCTTACGTTGTGGGACGTCAAAGCGAACCGGGCAAAAGGTAAATCCGAAGAAGCCCGTACTCTCAATCAGGAACTTGATAATATCAAGGCCCAAATTACCAAGCACTATCAGTATATTTGCGACCATGACAGTTTTGTCACGGCTAAGAAGGTCTATAACCGTTACGTCGGTTTTGGAGAGGAGTGCCACACGCTTATGGCACTTTTCAAGGAACAACTTGAATCATATAAGGAAAAAATAGGTAAAGGAAAGGCGGAAAGCACTTACCGTGGACTGGTTGCCGACTATAAAAGCCTTCTGCTTTTCATGAAAACCAAAAAGAATATCGAAGATATAGCTATTGATGAACTTAAAAAACCGTTCATTGAAGATTATTACACATGGATGCTCGGAACGGCTGGAAATGCAAACGCTACAGCTTTTAACCGTGTCAACACCCTGAAATGGTTATTGTACATCGCACAGGAAAGAGGCTGGATAAGAGTCCATCCGTTTGTATCCTTCGAATGTGTGCCCGAATACAAAAGACGTTCCTTTCTTTCCGAAGAGGAACTGCAAAGAATAATTCATGTGGAACTCAAATACAAGCGTCAGCGTGCCATGCGTGATATGTTCCTATTCATGTGCTTCACCGGTCTTGCCTATGCCGACCTGAAAGCCATAACCTATGACAATATCCATACCGATTCCGACGGCGGCACATGGCTGATGGGAAACCGAATAAAGACAGGAGTTGCATACGTCGTAAAATTATTACCGATTGCTATCGAACTGATTGAAAAATACAGAGGTGTGGATGAAAAGAAAGATTCCCCCGATTGTGTTTTCCCCGTAGGTGAATATAATACTATGTTCCTCAGTCTCAAAATCATAGGCAAGAAATGCGATTGCCGAACTGAAGTCACCCCACATATCGGACGCCACACGTTTGCTGTTTTGGCCATCCTCAAAGGGATGCCGCTGGAAACCCTGCAAAAGGTTTTAGGGCATAATTCCATTCTCTCCACCCAGATATATGCCGAACTTATTAACCCGAAAGTCGGTGAGGATACAGACAAACTGTGCGAGAGAATCGGCCACATTTACAAACTTGCCATGTAGCATGACAATAAAGAGGAACGTCCCCCAAGCCATAGCCCGGAGGACGTTTCTTTTCTCTCTTTATTTATTTCCTGAATCGTCTGAAATCCCTGTAGTTCTTTCTCAGCACTTCATACAATCCACTTTCCGGATAAAGCAGTTTCCCACCGATAGTGGTATAGGGTACCGCCTTTTCATCTCTCAGCGTCTGCAACGTGCGCCGTGAGATATGCAGCATGGCGCATACATCGTCCCCGGTCAGGTAATGTTCATCCGCAATCGTCGGGCGTATCCGTGCCGTGGCATCCTCCACCGCTTTTCCTGTTCTCCTGATCCATCCGGTCAATTCCTTAAACTCTTCCGAATCTTTTGTGATAATCTCCGCCATACCTTTATTTTCTTTTGGTTAGTCCGCTTTCCAGAATCTCCTGAATATCCACTTCCCGGTAGAAGAACTTTCCTCCTATACTCGAGTAAGGGATAAGTCCGTTGTCCCGATAGTTTTGCAGGCATCTTTTCGATATGCCCAGTGCCAGGCATACATCCTGCGCATCCATTCATTTGTCCGGTGCGGGCGGGGCAATCCTTTTCTGAAAGTCACCCATTTGTACGGCCAGCGTACTGACCAGCTTCCTCAACTCTTGATACGCACTTGTTTCAATAATCGTCAGTTCCATACTAAAATCACTTTTAAGTTTTTGAATATACGGCAAAATAAGGCACATCTTACATACCTTCCAAACCTCTTAAATCAAAGTCACCCATTGGCGTGCATTGACCTGATAAAACAAAAGCCCGTTGCTGCATCCACGCAGCAACGGGCCTTCCATCCTTTTACTTGTCTTTTGTTATTCTACATCTTTCTGCCTTTACTCTTTTTCGGTATTTCTTTTTCAACCTTCATTTTCGGAATGGCATCTTCTTTCTGCCGTGTATCGGGAAAATGCTCATACAACAGTTTTCCGGCCAGTTTCTTCGCCTTCTCCTGCATCTCGTCATACACATCCCATCTGTCCCGACTCAGCAGCTTGTTTTCAATTCTTTCAAATTTCTCATGAAAACTGAAATTGTCCGGATACTCGTCTATCAGTCCGTCCCTCGGATAACCCTTGTCCATGATATACAGCAATGTCATTCGGTCATAATTATCCACGCTTCGGGCTAAACCAAGCCCCTTCTCATTATCCGTCAGCCGGGCATAATTCTCCCATGTGGGTGAAAGGTCATACTCCTCCTTGTCCGTAACACTTTTCAAAGCCGATTTATCCAGAAAGGCATCTGCCGGAATCTTTTCCATTGGTAGCAGACTGTCATAATTATCATAACAGCGGTTTATTTTCCCCGCCATCAGCGAAGGCCATCCCCGAAGCTCATATACCGTCAGCGACTTGCCTTCAAAGTCCGGCTCAAAGAAACGCCTCTCGATATTCGCCTCCATAAAGGCTCCATATTGGTGGTTTCCCTTATAATCCCGGCTGAAAAGCAATACCCCCTTGTCTGTTTCAACACCCGTATAAAATTTGTTCCCGTGTTCCAAGTCATCCAACATATCCGCCACCGCTACGGGTGACGACTTTATTTCTTTCCACATTTTCGGCGTGAGCCAGCGGGTATAAGTCTCATCCTTCGAAAACGGGTCTATTTCATTTCACAGGCAATACACTACTTCCGACAGACGTTGGTATCTCTGTAAAATGATTCCATGCTCGTCCATCGCCTTTTCCAGCCTTTTCAGATAATCCTCATTGTTCCCTTCCTGCAAGGGAGGTACGATACCCATATCGGGCACATTATAATACATCAGGCCCATAGCCGGCATTTCCTCGCTTTTCAATGCCTTTTCCACATCCTTCTGCATGAACTCTTGAAAACCTACCTCACCCGTACCTTTCATGCTGATATGTACGGGATTGAAAAATTTATCCACAGTTATATATACGCTGCCACCTTTTATCGTTCCGTTCTGTTCATTTTCCATATATTAAGGAATTAAATGTTTATACCCTGTCCTTTCTTTTTAAACGGTATCCTTGTTTTCACTTCCGTCTCCGGGAACCTTGCATTATCCGGTCGTGTAACCAGCAGCGAAACAATCCGTTCCTGTTCCTTTGAGAGTGGCGCACGCATCAGTTGCAAGTTTCTCAGCCGGTTAAAGTTTCTCAGTGTAGGTGCCATGTCGCACCGCTTCGTGCAAATCCCGTATCGGAGTATATCCGGCGAAGCTGTCTTGCAGTCCCCGATTTCCGCCCGAAATTCCGCATCCAACGGTGCCACCTCATGGAACCTCAATTCCTCCGGCTTTCGTTTCCCGTCGAAAAAGTATCCGGTCAAATCGTTCAGAAACTCTTCCAATGCCTTGTCCCCTTTGTTCGTTTTTCCCAACAGCAACACCTTCTGTCCGTATTCTACTGCCGTACAAGTAGGAAAAACGGCCAGTCCGTTCCTTATCACGTCCCCGTTCATTCCGAAACGGTGCCCCAACCGCTTGTAGTCATCATTCTCCACTAAGACCGTATGTTCCGCCGATGACGACAGTTGTACGATACCCCTTTCCTCACAGAATGCCGCATCCCGCAGTCTTACCACACCCGAAGGATGAATCCTTTCCCGTTCCAATACCGGCGTGAGCCGTTCCAGATAATTCGCATTATCCGTTCCGAGTATGGGGGGAATCAGACTTTTGTCTCTGAAGTCGAAACGGAACATTCAGTGGTCGGGTACAAATTCCCTGCTTGCAGTATGAAACCGTACGTTGTTGCTGATATATCGGGAGAATCCTTCTTCTCCCTGTCCCCGCATACTTAAATAAACGGGGCGGTAAAAAGCATCCAGCGTCATATACAGACTGCCGCTTTCCACCGCTTGCATTTTCTTTTCTTCCATAAATTCTATATGATTAGTTGTTTCTTTTCCTTTTTATCCGGAGTAATGGAGGCTACATGCTTTGCCTGCCGTTGACCGTTACCCCGTTTCTGCGCAGGAACTTCCCGTATGGGGGCTGTATCGAATGATTTACCTGTCTTTTGTTCTTTAGAACGCTGATAATAAGCTATTTGCATTCTTTCTGTTTTTTCCATCCGGTTGATACTTCCGCCCAACTTAAATTCCCCGTCCGTTATATGAAACTCCGATTGCAGAATATCCCTTGCCATTACCTTCGCTTCCGTCTGCAAGGCTGCATAGCCGAAATCATGTGACGACATTGGCGCCGATTGTCGTGCCTTGATGCTGTCACCCAACTTTTCAGCTAAATCTCGGAACTCATACTCATAACTGAACGGATGAAAATAGTCTGCCGTCACATGACCGGCATACCCGTTTTCCGAAATATAAAGCAGAGAGGCCACGTCATAATTACGTGGCGAAATACCCAGATTGAAGTCCTTCGTCAACCGGTCAAAGTTACTGTAATCCGGTCTTAAATCGTATTTGTCCGTGCAGACGGCACCTTCCAGCATTTCTTTTCCTGCCAGTTTCTCAGAAGTAAAGCTGAACTCCGATTTACGCAGTTGCGTATCGGCACTGCGCAAATCGCTTTTCGCCAGTTTGTCGATGCAGTTGTCCGCCAGTTCCGCCACTTGTCGGGAAGGTGTCTCTATCTCATACAGTTTCAATGTTTCCGCCCCTTTGGTCATATTGAAAAATCCGTCCGCCAGATATTGCAGATAGCTGTTGCGAGCTTTCATACCCTTTTCGTTGTCCGAGAAGAACAATACGCCCTCATCCGTCGCCACGGCATACACTCGCCACTTTTCGCCCGACAGTTTTTCATTGTTCCAGCCTTCCGCCTCGTTATGCCGGATAAACTCTTTATATTGCCTGTCTTTTTGCAGTGCTGTGGATGATGCCCGGCGGCTGAACAGTTTCAACCCTGTTTTCAGCGTATAGGCTGCATCCCTCAAAGGAATCCGCCTTCCCGTCACTGCCTTGTGTCTATGGATAGTCGGAACCAGAGTATGAAAATACCAGTTCGCCAGTTCTCCCCGTCGGGAAGGTATCTTCCCTTTATCTGCGAAATCCGCTTTTAGAATCGTTCAGCCGGGTAGGTAGCCCCGTTTGTCGAAGCTCTTCACCATCTTCCCGATATAATCCTCATACGCTTTCGGTGTGGCATCACCCGTGTGTACATCCACCGGGGTATTTTTTTCGTCCAGCGTGATGAACACGCTCCCTGGCCCTTCCGCTGTCCGCCCCGATAAACGGGTTATCCAGCGGGTCGTCCAATCTTTCAGTAATCCCATAATCTTGATTTGTTTACAGAAGTTTTATAGATGCAAAGAAAGCGCTTTGACCGTCAATCTGCAACACGGCGGACACACAAGTCACCTTTTGGCGGCTGTTGGCGTGCAAACTTTACGCCAGCCGTTCGTCCAACATCTTGATATAGCTTTTGCGAATAGAGTCAATAAAAGGAGTGGAAACCGTACAGCGGTCAAACACCTTTCCCCGCTTGGTGTATAAGGCATTTATTTTTAGGTTAAAAGCATCCTCGAATACTCTGATGACATCTACAACAGTAAGTTTCTTCCCTTCCACGCAGTCCACAACCCCGGCAGCCATCAATGCGGCCACTAATTCTATCAGGTCATTATCCGTACCGTTCCAGCGAAGTGTTGATTTCCGTTTATTGCCCTGCCGGTGAATTTCCATTTTCATACTGGTGTCACCTGCATGATAACGGAAATAATCTTTCGTTATTTCTATCTCCGTTTCCAATAATGAAAGAGTCTTGCTGATAAACACATCGTAGAGTACATGTCGTCCTCCTTCCATGACGTTACAAGTCTGTTACATAAAAAAAAGTTCTATTTTTGTGTAGTTCAACCGTCTTAATAGCTTCATTCTATCCTCATCTTGCGACAGTTCGGCAAGCTGATTTGCGAAATCGTCATAGGCGGCAGGTAAATCTTCCGACATAAGTTCAGAGCCTGTCATGTAAGAGGTGAACATATTGAATAGAAGAGTATTTGTCAATGTTCTCATGGCATTAAAATTTAAAGTTTAAAACTGTCCGGTTTTCACCGTCACTTGTCATAACCATAAAGGACAAGTGATATGCCACAGAAAAGCTAATATATTAATATATTGATAACTAATACATTAAAATTTGTCATTCCCAAAACGTGTCTGCATTTATTATCCCCATCAGACACAATGTGTTCAGAATTATGGACACATTCAGTTTAAACCGTATTTTTTCAGTTTCAAATAAAGCGTACTTCGGGATATGCCCAGCAACCGGGCGGCTGCTTTCCGGTCATTACCTGTAGTTTCCAATGCTTTCACTATCGCTTCCAATTCCGTACGCTCCATATCCAGCCGGTAATCATCTGATGGTTTTATCTTTACCGGAAGGTTGATGTCTTTAAGTGTAATCCATTCATCCTGCGCCAATACACACGCACGCCTCACCACGCTTTTCAGTTCACGGATATTGCCCGGCCATGAATAAGCCTTGAAAGCCTTTTTCACGTCCCGGTCAAATTCCTTTATCTCCTTGCCAAGTTCCTCATTTGCGAAGGAAAGAAAGAATCCGGCCAACGGAATAATATCATCCGTACACTCTCTCAATGACGGAACATGAAGCGGAAATTCGTTCAACCGATGGAACAAGTCTTCCCTGAACCGCCCCTCACTTATAGCCCGTTCTAAATCCTCATTGGTGGCTGTAAGCAGTCGTATGTCCGCTTGTATTTCTTTCTTTCCACCAAGAGGTCTATAACGTTTCTCTTGCAAGGCACGTAATAGTAATACCTGAGTTTCCATGTTCAGATTACCAATTTCATCCAGGAACAATGTCCCATGATTAGCGGCAGTAAACATACCGGTTTTATCTTCAGTTGCTCCCGTAAAAGTACCTTTTTTATGTCCAAACAATTCCGATGCGGCCAGCTCCCGTGGTAATGCCCCGCAATCCACCGCTACAAAGGGAGCGTCCGAACGTCTGCCAAGTGCATGTATCCGTCGCGCCACCCATTCCTTACCTGTGCCCGATGCGCCAAGTATCAATACGGATAAGCTGTCTGCGGGAGCTATCAAACGAACCATCTCCTGAAGTTTTACTGCCAATGGACTTTTACAGACATAAAAAGCCTGCTCCGGATTTCTCCTTTTCTCCCTGCGTTCCAACAGTTCACGGATGACGTCAAGTACTTTTTCTGTTTGTACGGGTTTGGGGAGATAATTGTCGGCCCCTTTCTTTACAGCTTCGACAGCATCAGGTATATCTCCATATCCTGTCATGATTAGAAAAGGCATACGATACCCATGTGCCCTCATCCATTCAAGCAGTTCCACACCATTACAGTCACCAAGGCGGAAATCCGACAAGACCAGATCTACTTCGTGATCGCTTAGAAATTCTTTTGCGGAATTTACTGACAGCACGTAACGGGCATCCATCCCGTTTTTTACCAACCAGTTGGCGGTAGTACGTGCATATATCCGGTCATCTTCTACTACCAATATGGTTTTCATCCGGTTCATACTTTAATTCTTTCGCTTTTTTTACGGCCTGTTCCACCGCTTCCATCAGTCTTTTAATACGGGCATCCAATTCCTTACACCATTTTTCAGAGGATAGTGAAGCCATCTCTTCCAGTTCATTCAAGGGTACATTGATACGAATCATCCCCCATAATGGAGCAGCTTTGTGTATGATATGCCTCAATTGCATATAATTTGCCGTTTCCAAAGCGTCCTGCATTTCAGAGAGTTCCTTTTCCGTGTCCTCTATGAACATATCCAACAGTTCCCTCGCATTTTCTTCCCCTTCCATGATAGTTGTAAAATTCGTCCTGTCTATACATGAAGTAACCGAAACTAATTCTCTTTGCGAGAAAGGCTTATATAGGCAGTCCGCAAAACCTGCATTTCTAAAATACTCCGGATTTTTGTCCGCTTGTGCGGTTACCGCCAATACGGGAAGTGTCTTTGCTTGTCCGAGGTTGCTACCCCGGAGCAAGGTCAGTACCCCGTAACCGTCCATTTCCGACATTCTCATATCCGTCAGCACAAGGTCATAACGATTACGGCGTAATGCCTCAATCAGTTCACTTACATTCAGGCAACAATCACATTTCACCCCATGACGTACATACATCTTTTGGATTACTTCAAGTTGCATCCGGTCATCATCTATTGCCAGTACTCTCATTCCTGAAAGAACGCCACATGCCAAAGAAATCTTTGTAGTGCCGGTCTTTCCGTTTGTCTCACGCAAAGGCAGACATACCTCGAATGTGCTTCCATGTCCCGGCGTGCTTTGGACATGAATAGTTCCCTTCAGCAATGTCACCAATTTATATGTTATTGCCAGTCCCAGTCCGAAGCCTTCTTCCGCATTTGGCGCTTTGCCTCGTTCAAAAGCGGTGAATATCTGTTCCCGGCTTTCCTTATCAATGCCTATGCCCGTATCTCTAATGAAGAAAGATAGCTTTCCGACCCGGTATTGTGCGCCAACTTGTATATATCCGGCATTGGTAAACTTTACTGCATTTGAGATCAGATTATTGAGTATTTGCACCAACCGTCCACAATCCCCCTCGACAAGCACGTCAGAATCTATTACTTTTATTGCCAAGTCCAACCCTTTCTTTTCCGCTATCGGTAGGAATGAGTGGGCAGTATCTTCAATTATTCGCCCCAAATGAAAGATTTCTTTTTCCGGCTGTTCCTTTTCCGCTTCCAGCCTGTAATAATACAGCAGGTTATTTGCCAACCCAATGACATGGCGCGAGGCATGCAGGATATTCATTGCATACCCTTTGCTCTGTTCCGGACTTTTTTCGTCTTGTAATAATTCTGCATATTCGCTGATAGTACCGAGCGGTACACGGAGGTCATGGCTTACTGTCAATATGAGGTTACGGCGCGCGGCCAGCAGTTCACGATTCCGGCAGTCTGACGCTTCCAGTTTCAGCCGGTACTCCTGCCTCTTTCTTATGTCCTGGTGGATAAAAAAGTAAAATAACACTATTAGCATGATGGCGATAACAGTTATAAACAGAATGATACGAAATGATTGCTCCCTTAATGCGGTAATTTCTTCTATTTCTTTTTCTGCTTGCTTGATAACTACTTGTTCAAACTCACCAATAAGTGTGTTTATTTGTGAGTTCAGTTCTGTGTTACGGCATTGCAAACTGTCGGAGTAAGTGGTCAGCTTATTCCAGTAGTCGGTATATTGTATAGACATTTCTTTTTGTAGGGAATAAAGTTCCCTGGGTATTTGCTGGGATGCGGACGGCTGTTTCGTTTTTTCCTTTTGGTATGCATAGGCCGATTTTTCTTCTTTCTTTTTAAACAAACCAAGGAAACCGCTCCGTTTTTTCTTCTCCTTTTCTGATTTGCCCGGTAACAATGGAATATGCATTTGTAAAGCGACAGCAGGTATTCTCCGTTGGAACAGACTGTCAGAGCGCAGTAAATCCGAAAGTGTATTCATCACTCCGAGCAACAGTGCCTCTTTTTCTTGTAAGAGCGAAGATATTGTGTCGATTTGTGCATGTTGTATGTCGGATGGATAGTATCGTTTCAGTTCGTTCAAAGTGGTGGTAGCCATTTCACGCTTCATCCGGTATTCATTGAATTTGTCCCTGTCACGTAATAGCAGGAAATCATCAGAAAAGGAGAAGTCAAGCAGTTTTTCAAAAGTTCGGTTCACGGCTTCTCTTTTTTGCCTGATAAGTAATTCGCCACTGTTCAACATTTCCATCTTCTGATGTTCCAGCCACACAAGAGAAACAATGATAGTAAGGAATATGAGTAACAATACATATCCGGTAATAATTTTCAATCGGAGAGATATCAACGAGTTATTTGTTTGCATTTGTTCTGTTTTCATTATAAATTGTACTCGTTTCGTTTTTAGGGGTATGCTTTATTTCTCCAGCTCCACACCTTCAGCAACAATGGTATCGGTCTTGAGATACAATTGTTATAGGTCAATCTCAAAATGCTGGTAATCCTTCAATGAAGTCCAATCGCCGCCCCATTCGAATCCTGCTTCCGTAAAGAGACGGTATGCAAGGTCGTTGTGATCTATCTTGTAGGGTATATTCGTCTTGTTCTCACGGTCGAAAGCGTATGGTTCGCCCGTAGCGGGTTCTATGTGCCAGGATTCGTCATCCTTTTGCTTGACATATGGATTGTAAAGCGTATTGATGTCAATGGCAAGACCAAGTCCGTGCTTGGAAATTTTGGTAGTAGAACCGGTCATGAAGCGGAAGTTGAACGATGAGGAGTTGTTAGCACGCATAGAGCTTTCGTCGTCGGCATCGTAGTTGTCAATGAGCACCATCCGCTCAATGCGGTAGTCTGCCTGATAGAGCCGGCGAAATACATCGATCACTTTATCGGCAATGGCAGCGTTCACCACCATCTCACCCCGTTGTGGGTTACCGTCAGCGTTACGATGCAACACTTTTAAATAACGTAGTTCGGATCGCTTCAAAGGACAGTCCTCTTTCCATGACTTGAGCCACATGCGGCTGAATATTTGGTCGCTGATAGTTTCCGAACGAAACCAGGCATCCACACCGGAGCGTTCTACGTCAGCTTGGGACACCAAAGTTTCGGCTGTCCACTCATCGTCAGGACTTTGATGTCCAAGGTCGTTGTCACATCCAACCAAGAGTATGGTAAAAGACACGACAAAGAGTAGCAGGTATTTTTTTCTTATCATATTTGTTAATGTATTTATTATTTGTCTTTACTTTTCAATCTTCCACTTAGGCAGTTCGCTGCGACGAGTAGTGGAGATGCAGTAGAAGGTAGTGTCGCGGTAAGTGCGAGTGTAGTCTATGGTCACAGTGCTGTCTGTGAAGTTCTTTACATGTACGGTTTGCACCGGTTTATTGGGGTGTGACATATAGAGGGTGTCGTTGTGGAAAGCATATCGAAACCGCAGCTTTTTCATCAGCGTGTCATTTTGGATGACGTAGAAGGTCATCACGCTGTCCGGAGTATAGACTTCGTAGAATTGCTGTTCTTGCGGGTTGTTGATGTAGTCGTAAAGCAGGGTGTCGGAGGCGGTGCCCAGCACGGTTTGAGTCATGGTTTCATAGTACCATGTGCCGATGAAGTTCGGAATGCCAGGTTCTGTGGGATTTGTTTTGCTTGTTCCCTTGCACGATATAAATGCTATTGCTGCCATCAAGGCGATACTGATGATATAAAGTATTTGCTTCATAATGAAAATGATGATTTATTGTTTTACTTATTTATGTTTTTGCTATCCGGAACCCTACTCAGATGTCGGCAGGAGCTATTGTTGTGTATTCTATGAGATCTTCAGCCTGTTAGCTGGTCGAAGCGGCAGGCGTGGTATCGTTCTCTGTTTTTACTATCATTGACTGAAATATTAACATAGACGTTGTAGATGTAGTTGTGCCGCCCATCGGTCTGGCGGTGGGCGACGAGGATATGCGACAATACTTCGTCCAGCCGGTTGATATAGGAATCAAGGCGCATGTTACCGCTGTAAATGCAGGCGTAACGTAGATTGTTTCATTTTGATTATTTTTTGAAGTTTATAAATTCTGACATATCAGCCGAATAAAGGTTGCCGTAGTTTTCAGCGTTATAGACCATCACATGGCTACCGACCGTATTGATGAACAATCGGTAATATAGGTCGCGTAGGGCAATGTTCTTGTTTTCGGTGATCTGCTCAATAAAGGTGGAGGTAAAGCGGTTGCTCATCCATACCTTCATCTCGCCGTTGAACACGTCTGCCTTGGAGGTCTCGTCACCATTGGCAGCCGTGACGAACAACATTCCCGGAATATTCCGGCATTGCTCCATCACACCGCCCGAAAAACAAGCCTCGACCATCATCAGGAGTTTACGATAGCTTCTCTTTTCCCTCATCCGATGGAAAGTCTCGTCAAGTTGGTCACCCATAATGCCATAGGCATCATCGTTCCAGCATAAGGCACCGGGTACTCCGTGTCCGCTCCAGAAGACAAATACATTGTCGTTTGCGGTAGATTCGATTACGATGGGCAGTCTTTCGCTTTTTTCTCCGCTCAGTATGGCAAGTATGTCTTTTGCCTGCAACTCCGACATGCGATAGTCTATCTCTACCTGCTCGTACACGTTGTTTCCTCCGATGGTCACCTGCACAACTCCTTTGTTGGGATTCGACACATTGTCGGCTATATCGTCCTCGGCAATGAGAATGATACGGTCGTCGGTATATCCGGCCTGTTTGAGCTGCTGGTAGATGGCGAGCACATCTGCCTGATGGCGATAGTTGGCCCATTCCTTGGAGGAAGCAACCAGAAGTGCCCAGTTACCAGTATGTACAGGGTAATCGAATTCTCCGGAATTGTTGAAATTCTGCATCTGCGAAGCCTTCCAGTTCCAACCGGCAAGTGTTGCATCCGTGCGGTTTCCTCCATCGCTGGTGTTATAGTCGAGGATGATATACTGCCCGTTGTAAACCTTAAAGTTATAGTAAGTCGTGGCAAGCACATTGGTAAAGACTTTTGCATCAAACCTCAGATGGCCTGAAGCCCCACGGACGTATGGCGACTTGCCGGCAGCAAGCGCATCTACCACAAGCCCCATATCCTCACCCGTCCAGCTGCCCATGTTCAAGTCTTCACCTGAAACAACAGCCCTGAGTGATTTTTGTAACGACAGCTCCGGATTGAACTGCTGATGCCATGCAGCATAGCCGATGAGCATGGCGGCATCGTGGAGCTGTGATTCCCCCAGAGTGGGCGTGGCATTGAAAAAGGTCCGATAACTCACGTCGAACCCCGATTCAGGATCGGCACCAAACGCGACTCCCTCTATCCCTTCGGCTGCATCACCGTGAATCTTGAGCACATCCGCGCCGTAGGCTGTATCCGAAAACAACATCCTCGGTACACTCTGCCCGTTCAGGCTTTGTGTTTTATGCGCTTCAAGCATCGGTCCCATCTCTTCAATCTCAGAGGGGATACATATCACATACTCTGCACCCGACTGCATGGCTTGGCAAGACACATCCGCTATATTATCGGGGGTGTAAGCATAGCTACCCATATTCTTCAACCCGAGTTCGCGTGCCTGAAATGCGAACCAATCAATGAACGTCTGCCCGTAATTGTCATTATCCTTGGCCAAAAGTGCTACACTTTTACCTCCATAGTTAATCACCTTGGAGAGAAGTACCTCACATTGCGTAATGTCGGTTTCGGTCATCGCCCAAAGATAGCCTGTTGATGCGTATGCTCGAACCAGTTGTTCTGTGGTGGCGAGTGTGAAGAATGTCTTGCCCACAAGGGTCAATTCAGCCGCGAGGATTGCAGCGTTGGATGAATACAATCCGCCGATGACGGCATATACCTCATCGTTGAAAGCCAGCGATCGGGCAAGTTCCTGCATATCGGCATTTGCCTCGTCGTAGTATTCAAACTTCAATCTGATACCTGTCTCGTGGTTTTTGAATGCACGTTCAAAGTTGGTTGCAAACATACCCAACGTTCTTTCCCAATGCACAGCAAGTCCTTTCTCCATCGGGAGCACCACGGCGACGGTCTTCTCTGTCCATTGTTTATCGCCATAAGACATGGAAGATTCATCGTCCGAACAGCTCCACAGACCGATCAGGCAGAGGAGCGGTGCAATAAGTTTAATAACTATTCGTTTCATAATACTCTTTCTCGAAAATAACAGCTTGTTGGCGCATGTCATTGACTAAACTGTTGAAATCATTCGCGTATCGGGGCGCGACCAGCCAGTCGGCATACCCGCTTTCAAGACCGTAAAGTTGGTTCTCCGGCATAATTCCCGTGGTGACCCATTCCGTCAGATACCTGTAAATCAATTGGTCGATATGCTTGATGACCGAGCCTGTAATCCAATTGGAGAGACTTGACTGATCAATGTCCATACCTGCAAGGTACGGTGAATCTTCAAATTCCCGGGAGTAGCGGTAGATACCGGCATTGGAGCCACCTGCCACAGGAAAGATGAAGTCGTAATCAACCGCCCAGGTACTCATTTTCTGATAGGCGAGCGAAGCCGACACATATCCCGTCCAATCATCCGCCAGATACTCCACATCGCAGTCGCTGCCGTAACCGGCAACAAAACCGTCTTTGGCTATATTGATGGGACTGTCCGAGTGGTTGGCAAGTAAGACAAGCGGTTTCCTGTCTCCCGTACATTGCCTTGCCACTGCTCCGGCAAGATACGAGGCTCCGAACATAGAAATTTGGAAAGTGTGTATCTGCTTGTCATCATATTGTTTCCGGCTTTCAAACAGCAAAAGGCTCTTGTTGGGAGTCAGGTCGTGTTGAATAAGATGCTTTTCTACCATAGGCTCATAGTCGCTGCTACCCAGAACAAACAACACCGGAATGTCGCTTTCCGGCCGTTTGAGCCAGTCGGAAAAGATTTTCTCAGCTTCTGGCAATGATTCGGGCGAATAGATATAGATGTCAATCTCTTTATGTTCCATCTTGAACCGCTGCACCCCTTCGAGGATGCAATCGTTATAGCTCATGTCGCCCAGCCCGCTTGGAGAGAAGAGAAAAACAATCTGTGGAACCGGAGAAACCGACTCCAACTCATCGGCATGATTGCAGGATGACAACGCTCCTGTTACCAAGAACGTTGTCATTGCCAAAAAGATACGGAAAGGATTATACATGCTAATCAAATACATGATAACATTCCCATAATGTTTCATTTTATAAATATTGTGATCTGTCTCATTTATTATTTAAAATTCTCACCTCCGCATCTATTGCATTTCTTTGGTCTGTAGAGCTTAAATGTCTCCAATCCGCAATCGGAACATACCCACCCTGATACAGGGAATCGTTCCCAAGGAAAATTCTCTCCCTCCAGATATGCTTCGGGAACGATGCGAATAAACAAATCACCGAAATTATCAAGTGCTTTGAGCGTAACGGTGTAAAAGACGCTTTCTTCCGTACCGGGAGCAAGAGAAATAACCCCTTTGTTGTCTGAGAGTTTTATCGTGCGTTGTTTACCATCCCACTGGTCGAGGATAAGACGCTCGCACAGCGTATGGGCGGCCTCCTTCGAGTCGGCAATTATCACCAAAGTACTTCCATCCTCACCTCTTTGATAGAGTTTTTCTGCTTTAGCCTGCTCAACAATCACCTTGTTGATGTTTAGCAGTATCTCTTCGCTTGATACAGCTTTGGGCTCATCATTGTTATCACTACATGAAGAGAATGCAACCATTGTCAGCATAGTTGCAAACAGAATAGTAAAAATCTTCTTTTCCATAATGTTTTACTTTAAATTAAATTAATTGTTTATTTGTCAGTTGTTCTTTTTAACTCTGTCGGCAGCTTGCTTTATCGGAACATTCAGTATCGCTTCGTACAGGTCGCTCCAGCCAGTCAGTCGATCAAAACGGCAAGTCTGGTAACGTTTCATCCCTTCCGGTTTCTCCAACGAAGGGCCGGCACATACGTTGTAAACGAAGTCATGCCGACCATTGGTTTGCAAATGGATGGCCAGAATATCTTCCAACACCTCATACAAGCGATTCACATAGGGAGCGAGTTGCATATTTCCGCTATACACGTAAGCACAGCGTAAGAAATCGGGTAAATCTATAGCATTGTTTGCTCGCACGTTTTCAAAGAAGTTATCCTTGTCATGTTCATACTTCGCTTGAAGTGCTCTTTGGTAACCGGCTCCGTAGGTGTCACCAAGCACTGCAGGTTTATCGGTGGTGAAGTTGATTTCATTCATGGAGCCACGCATGGCGGCAAAGGTTTCGTGTAGCACGTCCCACAGTCGTGTAAGTTCGCGCAGTCGTGTCACCTCTACAACCAAGCCGTAGTTGCCACTGTCGTGAAACACTTGCCAGATATTCATGGCACGCTTCGCCATACGCACTAATGCGTCTTCCATTGAGTGACCTTCGTGCAAATCGGTCAGCAAAGTGGCATAGTCATAGGCATAATCGGGAATCGAAAAGGGCGATCCGAGCAGATAGTCTGCCAGTCCTTCCCATTCAGCCAGCATCTCAACGCTTCCTTGCTGACAGGAATGTGCCAACATAGCTTCGAGCGGGACACCGGCTTCCCGGATACCTTGTGCCAGTTTATAGGAAGACATCATCTCTTTTCCATCGGAAATGGTAGCGCGGGTTTCAGATGGGGGTAAATCAAGATTGGGAGTGAAGGAAAGGCCGTGTCCGGCAAAGGCTAAAAGATACTTGTTGCCGGGACATTGCTCTGCCGACCAACGAATGAAGTCGGTGAGATATGCCGGGTCGGTGATTTGGAAATCCTCGCCTGCCACAAAACCGGGGTCTTGCGTCAGCACTCCATTCTCACCGATGTAGCGGTACACTCCGTTGTGTGCTTCCCCTTCTTTTTTCCGGATGCCTTAAACAGTACGGTCACGGCAATGTTTTGCTTGCCGGCTGTAGCCTCTACCGCCTGCCTTATGGAAAACATCTCACTAAGGTCGTGCTCCGGGTCTCCTCCCGAGACATAGAACATCAGGCAGTAACCGTTGCCGGTAGGCTCAGGAATCGGGTCATTGTTATCTGAACACGACAACAATCCAACGAACTGCATTATAAAAGCTGCGTAAAAAATTAAGAATCGATTCATCTTGTTTCTAAGTTTAATACAAATTCTTACCTCCGCATTTCCTACATTTATCAGGAGGATAGGTGAAGCTTATTTAAATGTAATGATGTATCTCGGTTGGCCCTTCTCCTTCCGAAACCATATATCCAGTTTGGAAAAACCGTTCTTGACATCACTCCTTTTATAATTCATTATCAGGTACTCTGAAGAGATGGAGCATAACCCTCTAAACCTCTTTTGTGCCATAATATCGTCTCTGTCAATTTGGTTATACATGAAAGCAAAGCACTCTCCCTCATTTTTGAAATCTGTGCATGTCAACCCCCCGGATTGTACAGCGGGGAAGTCGGGGTATATCTTCTTGACAAAATTGGCAAAGTTCTTTGCTGTATTCTCTTTCGCAGCCTGCGAGGAACCACCGAAGACGTTTTCGTTGTCGGCATTGAATACAGCCATGCACACCACCTCCTCGGTGAGGGTGTTTATCACTTCTAAGAGGTAATCGCCCTGCCACACTTCGTCCTTGAGCGAATTGCAGGCTTTCTCGCAGGCTGCGTAAACCTGCTCGTCGCACTTTTCCACTGTACCCCGCTTCGTGAAGTTGCTTCCGGTAGCACCGAGGGCAGACTTGAAGGCGTACTCTATCTTTCCCTTCTCTTCGAGAAAGTCGGGGTGTGATACCGAAATTTCAGTGAAAACGTAGGTGTAAGTCACTTCATTCTCAATATCTTCATCATCGCTGCAAGCTGTGAAGGTGAACGTGAGGATGGCTACCGCCATCAGTGCCAACCATACCGATATTCTTTTCATTGTACTTTTCATATCAATCCATTGTTTTTAGAGTTTGCTGGGATCAACGACTTCCCCTACTCGTTGTTATATGCAATTTACTACCGCACTTGTCGCATTTGAAATTTGAGGGTATATAACCCACACCGGCAGCATTACTTGCATAGACATGCTTACATTTCGGGTTTGTGCACGTTCCTATTACACCTATATTGACAAACTGGTCTATCCCATAATTATCATTTTTGATAAACTCCGGATCGGCCAAGTGTAATGTCATATCGTCCAGATGGCGCACATCACGGAAGATTACCGTGCCATATATCCCTTCTACCGAACTTGCTTTCAGCATAACCGTGCCATACGCATCAGCCAATGTCACGGTGCGGTTCTCGCCGTCCCACTTCTCACCGGTCAGCGACTCACAGAACCTGTATGCCTCATCCTTCGAGCTGACAAGCAAGAAGGACTCGCCGTTCTTTTCATTCACACGCATTTGGGCGATATTTAGAATCAGTTGGTCTATTAGTTGATCCACCTGTTCTTCGCCGGTCTGCGTGTCGTTTCGGTGTTCGTCGTTGTCGCTGCAAGCTGTGAATGTAACCATTGCCATCAGGGTGGCAAATACAATCGTTAAAATCCTTTTTCCCATAATCCTTTATTGTTTTAATCTTCCATTTATTATTACCGACTGATGATCACCAATGTTTTTTCTTGATCCAAGGCAGTCTTTACTTCTTTCTCTCCTTTGGTAACTTTACAAAGACTTAGGTCATCGCCCATCACTTCCTCTATTTTCAGACGGCCTATCTCCTGGCGGGCTTCCCGTCCGGCAATGGTTTTTAGGACGTAGATGTTGAACTGTTGTCCTTTGCCTACCCGACATCCGGTTCCCAAATCAATGTATACCGTCCGTTGCTTGTCCTTCTTTTCTTCACCACGCTCCACGATGCTGCCATAAAGGGGGTAGCGGTGGTTGTAGTATTCGGATATGCGGGAGGCCAAGCGGTCGATTGCATCGTTCAACGCCTTGTCGGCCGTAGTCATCCAGGAGATGTCACTGTCGGTCATGCTGAATATATGGCTATCCACCGCTTCGTCCGTACGGGCGTCTTTCAGATTGAGAGTGACGTTGATAAGCACTTTGTAAGATTGTTCGGCCGGCTTGTCTTTGACAGTGGAAGGGGTGACTTGCGAAGTGCCAGTAATACTGTTGATGGTGCCGTCCACATAGAGAGCTTCTTCGTTACCCGCCAGTTCATCGAAGTGGAAGTCTCCGTCGATGACCCGAAATCGTGTGACGTCGCTTAATGCTTTCACGATAGCCTCCCGCACCGAAGGGGCATATTCATCGTGCTGGGTAGTACTCTTGCCAGTGACGGCGGTGGTAGCCAGATCGGTCAGGATGCTGCCTACGGTCTGTTTTTTGGTGTGTGCCTTGTCCACGTAACGAATGTCTCCCACGGATACCTTGGGGAAACTATTACGCGAGCTTTGCGCCCGCAGGGCTGCTTCCGGAAACAGTGCCGGAAGCAGCAAGACGAGGGCTATGAATGTTCTTAGTTTCATTTTTCAGAATTTAAATTATCATCAATTCTCCATACCGGGTTTTCGACAATCTGCAGTGCATCCTCTTCGACTGCTGCGGCGCGGGTATGTAAGTAGTTGCCACCGATGTTGAACGAAGGCAACCATTGGCGCAGGCGGTAAACATCGATGGTGGAGTAGTTCACCGGATCGTCCTGGCGACCCTGTTGATAGGTGTTGATTTCATCTTGCTGGCTGCGTGTCATGAAGATGTTGTAGAACCTATCTACGTTCGCAAAATCTGTGGCTCCGAGCGAGTCGGAGAGGATGGGGAATTGGGCCATACTGCTTGCCAGCATAGTCAGATCCACAGGGTATGCTTTACCCTCTTTGTCATACAGGCGGTTGACGGCATGTCCGGGTACGAATTCAACGGTGCATTTCACACCTTGGTTGATGCACCATGACGCGAAAGCGGCCGATAGTTCCATACAGTAGCCTTGCTGATTGTGGAAAATATCGTCGATGGTACGTATATATTGCACATCGGCCGTGTAATTCGGACTTTGCAGCTGGCCGCCATCAGAGACAGTATAGAAGATGCGGTGTTTCATCATCAGGTAGGTGAAGGCACGTGCCGTACTGTTCAACAATTGTTCGCTATTGGGGCTCGCCATGCCGCTGATTGTAGGCAGGTAACCGTCGTTCAGGATCTCCTTTTTCAATTGCTCCACCAAAGCCGAGTGTTCGTCAATGTAGCCCATAAGGAACGCACCTGTCTGGGGACATAGCACTTCATCGTTTTCCTGGACGGGATAACTTCCGAAATCAGATTGCTTGATGAGGTTGATTTTCTGCTGATTCTCCTTTTGGAGCAAGACCGGGTCGGGAATGTAGCAGTGCAGGCTGCGACAGTTGAACTGCTGCGTGAAGTGGTCCACGGTATCACCTTCCAGGAGCAGGGTCCAGGCCAATTCCACCGGCTTGTCTGTATGCCAATGCAACAGGGCATCGATATTCCACTTCACGGGATAGGTCAGGTGGATTAACTCGTCTGTCAGCCCTTCGGGCACGGTAGCGCTGAACACCGCAGCATGGCATACGGGGCTTTCGTCCATCCGCAACGTGAAGCGGGTCCCTGCACCGGGGTTGCGCATGCTGATGCCCATATCGTCGGTGATAAACTTTTGGGCGAACTCGCTGTCGCTATAGGCACGTCTCACCCCGTCGGCTTGCAGTAGCCAACTGGGGTAGAGCGAGTAGCCGTCATCAAGCAGACCGTAGTAGCACAGTGAGTGTGCCTCTGCCAGCCACTCACCCGGCTCGAAGCCGGGTGTTTGTGTGGGTTCGGGATTCTCGGTGTAATAGTTATTGGTCACCTTGTCGCATGCAAGCATGAGCAGCAGGATGAGGACAAGAGGAATGTATGTCTTCTGTTTCATCATTTTTAATACTTGTTTATTCCTTTATTACTGATACGCAGGTTGCGACCGATTTGTTTGCCTTTGTTGTCCTTCAACCGGAATGTATATGCGTTTTTCAAGCCGGAGAACTTAGAGCCGAAGCTCTCCAACGTTTTCAGCATGGTGTTCCAACGCTCCTCCATCTGCCTGTCCAGAATCTTTTCTTCAGGCGCACAATAGCCTTTTGAAATATCCTTGTACTCCCGGACGCTGTTCAGGAACGTTTGGATAAGTTCCATCTCTTTGTCATCTTGATAATTGTCTGCCACTGCTGAATAGCTCTTGGTGAAGCGGTTGGGAACAGGTAGCTCGATGCGGACTCGGGATTTATGAACACTCGTTTTAGCATGTCCGGTACTACTTCCAAAACTGCTGGCGAATTTGGCATTGAATTCAAGTTCGACATCCATGTTGAACGCCTTGTTTCCACGTCTTTCGGTATTGTTTACCAACCAGTTCCATGACTGGCGCGTTACACAACTCTTGATGCTGATAGAGTTCTTATCCGGTGTTGAAACGAGATTAGCATTAAATCCCTTCAGCTTACTTTTATATTTGTATTTGTCCGGTATATCATACTCCCATGAATACTTGGCACCGTCCTTTTTAAGATTTACATTGATTTCCTTGCTGATCTCACTTACAGTCTGCTGATGTGTGAAGCCACCGGTCAGTTTGGCTGCCCGTCCATCGTCGTATCCTAAAACGGCATTCAAGCTCCATCCGTCAACGATATCCGTCTTTTGTGTGACCCCTTCATTTTCGGGCTGCGGATTCCACATATCTTTCAATGTATAGCCTTCAGTATCCAATGTCGGGTAAACACTCAGACCGCCATACGTATATCCGGCAACTTTATAACGATGACCCTGCACATCGTATTTGTGACTATAATATTGATCGAATTTCAGCAAATCTCCCGGATATCTCTCTTCTAACAACACGTGGTAGTAGTCCTGTTTGGTGTCAAAGTTATAGAGGGTAGATACCCATGTTTTGAGTTCCGCGTTATAAGTGAATACTTGATTATCTGCCGCACGTTTGAGGTGGCAAGGGAGAAGGATTGTCTCCAATGCTGCCGAGTTCAGCATTTCGCCGTCCGATGCGCGTGTCTTGGTTGTTCCGTTCAGCCATTCAGCTACTTTTTCGGCAAAGAGGCCGTACTCGTAGTCAGAGGGTTTGTCCGGTGTGAGATCTTCTGTTTCGGTACGGGTCTGTGTACTGCCATCTTCATGCTCTTCGGTAATGACATTTTCGATGGTAACCGGTTCACCGTTGTAGATGTCGCGCAGGTCAAGATGATTGTTGCGGCTTATGATGTAAGAATCACGCTCCAGCGGATTACCTTTTTCTCCCGCCCGGGTCAGGGCTTCCCCTCCGTTCATGTTCTGCTCCAACCACTCCATGAAGTTGTCCAGTTGGTCGTACATAACGAGGTCGAAGAACATCAGTGCCATGGCATTGGGTTTGTGCAGATAGACAGCTCCGCCACGGTCGAACACTTCCTTTATTTCATACACCATTTCCTCACTGATTTCCATCAACGCATCGTAGTCCAGAAAGACTATCTCCACGTCGTCAGCCATTTCTGTGTCGGCGGGGCTGTGGTCGTAGCGTTGTCCGGTCATACGTTTCAGCACGTAGGGAGCTACTTCGTCGAAGTGCTCGCCCAACACGGCGTAGTTTTTTCCCACGGTCGTCTTCACTTCATCTTCGGTGGGAATGGTAATATTCACTTCCGGCTCGTCGAAGTCGGGAGCCAATTCGTCGTCCTTGCACGAGGCAAGGACGAACACCATCGTCCCTCCAATCAGGAGAGAGAGGTATTTGGCTAATAGATTTGTTGTCATATCGTAATGTCTTGTTTCTAATGATTAGAATGCGATGAACGGTCTTACGTAGAACACCTCATCTTCGGCATTGAAGTGCGCTTTGTCTCCAAACTCTACATCCTTGTTTTCGCCTCGAAGTACGCAAGTGGTCACCCAATTGTAATATCTGTAATTGAAGTTCCCTAAATCCTCTAACTCCGCATAGAGTGAACTACTTGCATACACCCGGTCTCTCACCAGCGGATCTCCTCCAGCCTTCTCGAATGCCTCGTCGGAGAGAGAGGTGGCAGATAATAGATCATTCCTTGAAGGGATGAACCAACCTTTGTTGGATTTGGGGTTTGTCACCGGATAGTTGAGGGCATAGTACAGAACAGGATACCACTCCTTGCTTGGCTCTTTCCCGTCTCTTTGGGCGGCAGCCAGCATCAGGTTATGGGTATTGTTGTAACCTGCACCGTCATCAAGGAGCGGCCAATTGCTAGAGCCCTTTTTGCTGAAGGGGGTAGCGTTGCCCCACGCACAGGGTGTCTGGTTGGCATCGTGCAGTGCTATGGCAAAGCCATTGATGCCATTGGGGAGCTTACTGTCGCTTGTTCCGCCTACGCAAACGATACCTATACAGTTACGCTTCTGCTCCTCGGTCAGCTTTGTTTTGGCGGGGAGGAAGCTGCCGTCGCTCATATAGTAGCTGCCTTTCCCAAAGAGATTCACACCGTTGGGGCCAATGTAGAGGGGCGAACCTATTTCTTTCCCTTCTCCGTTGGTCATACGAATGATATAGTTGTTCTTTACAGCCGACAGATCAAGCTTTTTCTTTTCCAATGCCTGTTTTGCTTCATACCATTTTCTCTCCAGTAGGTTTTTCAGCGAGTTCTCGGAATCGCGGCAATACTGGTTGTCCTTCAGTTCCTTGTACTGCCGGCAGCTATTCAGGAGGGTTTCCACGGTATTCCAGTCGGAATACTTTTCATCGGGGGCAATGGTGTGTTTACTTATATACCGGTTAGGCGCAGGCAGTGAGGCGGTGATTACATCGTTGTAAATGTCGACATATTTAAAGCACTCTCCTCCAGATTGCATTTTCCATGCCACGTGGAATCTGAATTTGTTGTGTATCTTCATCTTGAAGGGGTTTAAGCCTCTCTTTGCCGTGTTACTCACTTTATAGGTGAACGATTGTCGTGTAACGACATTCTTACAGTTAGGATGAGATAGGTCAAGGAATTTCAATGTGTAATAGTTGTCTGCTTCATTCGAAAAGTAAAACCAATATTTGCTTCCATTATGGGTCTCAGAGGGCTCATAGTAGAATTTGGTGAGTCTCTCTTCCGGTGCCAAGGCCAATACTTCGGGATGATACGTGCTTTCCAGCTTACCCACAATCGTGTTGTCCTGGCATACGTCGGAGCCTGCCGCCCATCCATCTACAGACAGGGTTGTGGGCACCTCCCCTTTGGCAAGTGGCTGAAGATTACCGGTTGTTACATTATACCCATCTGCTTCCAATTGGGGCAAATCAATGGCGTGTGAACCGTATGTATATCCTCTTGCTCTATGTACTTGCGCACTCATGATGGGACCTGTACGGCTCTTGAAATAATATTCTCCTTTGGCGAATGCTTCCACCGGTATCATCTGTTCTACTGTCACATAGTAGAAGTCTTCATTCTCCTGTGGAGAGTAGAGCGATGCAGCCCGTATTGTAATCTCTGCGTTGGCGGTTATCTGCTTGTCGTCTCCTATGCGTTGTACGCGGCAAGGTGCCAAAATGGTCTTTGTATAGGGCATTTCCAAGTCTGCACCTCCGTTGGCACGTGTTTTCGTCTGGACACCATCATCGTTCAGCCATTTCGCTACGCTTTCGGCAAAGAGTCCGTACTCGTAGTCGGTGGGTTCGGTGGGTGTGAATGTCTCGGTGACGGTCCGGGTCTGTTCCTTGCCGTTTTCGTCTATTTCGGTGACGGTTGCTTCACGGGTGATCTCTTTTCCATCGTAGATGTCCTGCATGTCAAGGGAGCTGTTGCGCGAGAGGATGTAACTGTCACGCGTCAGCGGGTCGCCATCTTGTGCAGTGCGGGTGTCGATTTTGCCACCGCCCGTATTCTCTTCCATCCACTCCATGAAGTCGTCCAACTCATCGTTCACAAGCATCTGGAAGAAGGCAAGCGCCAAGGCATTGGGCTTGTGCATGTAAATGACCCCATCGCGGTCGTACAACTCTTTGAGTTCGTAGGCCATCTCTTCGTTCATACCGGTCAGTGCTTTGGTATCCATAAACACTACCTCCACGTCGTCTGCTATCTCCGTGTCAGCAGGTGTATAATTGTAGCGTTGTCCGGTCATGCGTTTCAGCACGTAGGGGGTCACTTCGTCGAATTGATCGCCCAATACAGCGTAGGTTTTGCCCACGGTCGTCTTCACTTCGTCTTCGGTGGGAATGGGGATATTCACATCCGGCTCGTCGATGTCGGGAGTCAATTCATCGTCCTTGCACGAGGCGAGGCCGAATGCCATCATTCCTGCCAATAGCAGGGAAAGGGCTTTGATGGATAGATTTGTTCTCATTTCGTTTGTTATTATGGATTATTTATCTTTGTCTCTTAGGTTCGATAATATTCTTGCTTCCGCAACGACCGCATTTATTGCCGATGGGCTTAGCGGCACTGGTCCACCAATCGCAATCGCCACATCTCCATACCCGTATCGGTTCGCGCTTTTCATGGTAATGGCTGGGGTTGTCTCCATCCAAGTACTCCTTGGGAGCGATGATGAGGGAGAACGCCGGATAGTCACAACTCTTTAGCCCGGTGAACGAAACGGTGCAAAAGATACTCTCGTCCGCAGCGGGCGCAAGCGAGATGATGCCGCAGTCGTCTGGGAGTTTGACCGTGCGCGGCTTGCCGTCCCACGTGTCGGCAATCAGGCGTTCGCACAGTTTGTGGGCAGCCTCTTTCGAGTCGGCAACCAGTATCATATTAGGGGCATCCTCCTCTGCCTGATAGAGTTTTTCGGCATCGGCCTGGTCGGCAATTACCATACTGATATTTTTCAACATCTCTCCGCCCGACATTGTCCGGGACGCATCGTCATCGCCGCAAGCAGTGAATGCGGCCATTGCCATCATTGCGGCAAGTACAATCATAAAAAACTTCTTTTCCATATACATTATTATAATAGGGGTTTACGTGAATATGAATTTGAGGAGAAACAACACCGACAGCACATACATGGTAGGGCTAACCTCCCGGTGTCTGCCCGTGCCCAGTTTGAGCAACACATAACAGAGCATACCCAAGATAATGCCATTGGCAACGGAGTAGGTCAGCACCATGGTTATGATGGTGATGAACGCAGGAAGTGCCTCCGCAATATTCTTCATGTCTATTTGAGTGATGGACTCCATCATAAAGACACCCACCAGCACCAGTGCTCCGGTCGTGGCAGCACCGGGGATGAGCAGGAAGATGGGGGCGAAAAATATGGCCAAGAGGAACATCCCTCCGGTGACCAGCGAGGTGAAGCCGGAACGTCCGCCTTCGGCAACGCCCGAAGCACTCTCCAAGTAGGTGGTAATCGTAGAACAACCCAGTATGGCTCCAAAGGTGGAACCGATGGCATCGGCCAGCATAGTCTCTTTTGCACGGGGGATTTCGCCGTTCTCTTTCACAATCCCGATCCGGTAGGTAAGGGCTACCAATGTGCCGATGGTGTCGAACATATCCATGAACAGCAGGGTGAAGATGATCACCGCCATGTCGAGCGTGAACAGCTGGCTGAAGTCGAATTGACAAAAGGTGGGAGCCAGCGAGTGGGGCGTGGAGATGGGCAGGAATCCTTCGGGAATCGTAGTCACACCCAACGGAATGCCGATGAGCGTACAAATCAGGATGCTGTAGAACAATGCCCCCTTCACCTGCTTCACCACGAGCAGGCCACTCAGCAGGATGCCTGTCAATGCCAACACGGAGACGGGCGTGAAGGGGCCGAACGTCACGAACGTAGCCGGGTCGGAGACGATGATGCCGGCGTTCTTCAGTCCGATAAAGGCGATGAACATCCCGATACCTACCGAGATGGCGTAGCGCAGCGTGGCGGGGATGCTGTTCAACACCATCTCGCGCACGTTGAAGAATGTAATAAGGATGAAGATAAGCCCCTCCACAAACAAGGCTGCCATAGCCACTTGCCACGGGTAGCCCATACCTTGCACCAGCGTGAAGGCGAAGAAGGCATTAATCCCCATGCTGGGTGCCTGTGCCAAGGGCAGCTTTGCCATGAAGGCAAGCAACAGGGTGGAGAGGGCGGTGGCAAGAGCGGTAGCCGTGAACACGGCACCCTTGTCCATTCCGGTGGAAGAGAGAATAGAGGTGTTCACCGCAAGGATGTAGCTCATGGTAAGGAAGGTGGTGATTCCGGCGATGCTCTCCGTGCGTAGTGTCATGGTCGTGGAGTCGAAACCCAGTAATTTCTTTAGCATATCTTTTCGGTTATTTTTTGATAAACGCTTTTGTTGCGACATTCGCAACAAAAGCGTTTATTGACCGGTTATTTTCTAATATTATTTCTATTATTTCATTGATTTAGCTGTGTTCCAAGCATGCTTCAGCGTATATTCGATTCTTTCCGCTTGCTGCGGTGTGCATCCTAAATGCGTGTTTTTCGACGGGTCGAGTCCGTAGACACCGCTACTCTGTTCCTCCGTCAATCCTAAATAAGAGCCCAGTCCGGTCAGGAAAAAGGAAATCCCGTGTATGGGTTCCACCAAGCTGTTGATGTAGATGACATGGGGCAGCGTGGGTTGATTCACGGTATGGCAACCGGAGAGTTGGCAACCTTCGGGAAACTGCGGATATTGCCCAAAAAGGTTGTTGGCAGTTAGCGCAAAAGGCACGATGACGACGTTGAGGTAGGCATCAGGGTTCCAATAAAGGTCGGGATACTCCAGATTCAACGCATCCGCACGTCCGTCGAAACAGATTACGGGTGCGTCGCTGCTACGGTGTATGCCGGCTTTTGCCAACTTCGTGCCGTCGGGTGCTTGACGGGCAGCTTCCAACCGCACACGAGTGTCGGTCAGTCCGGCTGTCGCAGCGGCATTGCCCAGCACGGCATTGGCGGCTGCTATCCATTCGCGCACCGTTTCGTCATCAAAACGAATTTGGGGCAAACTCGGATGATCAAAGAGGTGGAACACTACAGGCAGGGTGCGTATTTCGCCTTCGGTCTCCGCTTTTGCTTCGGGCAGGGTAGGGATATCGCCCACCATGGTGTTGCTGAAGTACTCCTTCCGGTTAGTCACGAGCGAGAAGGTGTAGTAATGGCGTGCTCCACCTGCCAACGGTGACAGTGTCACTTGGTCTGCCCAAGTGGCGGATGGCGTATGCAACGCATGGTTGATTCCATCTGCTGCCCCGGTCAGGTAGATGTCCTGCTTGCTCAAAGGCGCTTGTTCGCTTTGGCGGTACACGCGGAGCATCAGCACCTCCTCGTCGGCGGGGAGCGGAGTCGGAGCTTTTACTTCCAACTGCAGTGTGGGGTTGAATAGCGAGCCGTTCGGCGCGTGTCCTGCCTGTTGTATCTTCAGCGACACCGGTGCGTCGGCGTTCCGCTCAGCCCCACGAGCCATTGTCGGCTGCGTGAGGCAGATGGATAGTATCGTTAAGGTGAGAAAACGGAAAATAGATGTTTTGTTCATAACTCTTTGCTTTTAGGAGACTTGCCCTTTATTCATTAAAAACAATACTTTACACCGACCTGCAAGGCAAACGTGGTGTTGTATTGTGGTTGTTTGGTGTGCTTCATATAATCCTTGGTGATGGAAGTCAGCGCGTAGTAGCAACGGCCTTCTGCTTCCAGCTCGATATGAGGGCGGATGCGGTAAGATACACCAACGCCGCCTACCAGTCCGGCATCGAAACGATTGTCGCGCTTGGAGTTGAACTCGTATTTATGGTCGTAAGCCACGAAAACGCCCGGGTCTTTATCTGCCATCAAGTCATCCAGTATGGCGCTGTTGCTCTCCTCCATACCCTGCACCTGGCTTTTCGCCCAGTAGCCCATGTAGCCTCCGGCATGGAGGAATCCGCGTACCTTTTCACCCCCGAAAGAGAAGCGTGCCATCACGGGCAGCGCGAGGTAATGGTCGCGGCGGTCGCGGTAGGTGGGGTTATAGACACGAGACATGGTGTTCCCTTTTTGCAGGTAAGTGAGGTCGGCACGTACCGCCAGCCAATCCAGAATGCCATATTCCACAGGGATACCCACGGTCAGACCGCCCAGGCCGTCGTAGTTGAAGTCGTAGGCATATTGTGTGTCGATGCTATAACTGTTATAGGTATATCCGGCGTTTAGCCCTACTTTCCATTGCGCGGCAGCTTGATCGGACAGGAAGATGGCAGCTAAGAACAGCAGACCGGTTATTATCCATTTGTTTTGTTTCATATTTTCTTTCTTATCAGTTGTTATACAATGTCATGTCGCTCTCTTATTTCTTGCCATGCAGGAAGTTGATGGCGTATTCCAGCTGGTCGTCTATGTGCTGTTTGGTAAACCGTTCGAAATCTTGTTTCACCGGAATGTCTGGTGTGATCCCTATGCCTTCCAGCTGTTCGCCATCGTGTGTGCGCGACATCCATGTGCTGGTATAAACAAAGTAGCTTGTATTTTCTAAATTCCTGTCGCCAAACTGTCCGGAAAAGGAGGTATGGGTTTTAGTAGTCAAGGGGCCAAGGCCGCCGAACGTGCGCTGACCTATCACCGTGGCGTAAGGCAGCTGCTTGACTGCTGCCGCTGTCATTTCCGACATACTCACCGACCAATTGTCTGTCAGCAACACTAACTTCCGGTCGCCGATGCAGTTGGTTTCGGGCAGTTTTCCATCCCAGTCCAACATTTCTCCTACTTGCCGTTGTGTGGTAACTTGTGCATTGAAGGGATTCCATTCGCCGTAGTCCAAGCGTCCCAGTCCTATCTTAGTCTTTGTGTCGAGCACATGTATGTCTTCCTTCAGCAGCGGTCCCAGTACGGTGAACATATCCCACAAAATGCCTCCCCCGTTGTTGCGCACATCGACGATGACTCCTTTGATCTCCTGGTTGAACACGAGTTGGTTCATATATTCACAATAGACCTCCTTCGCTTCACGTGCTTCGGTATTCTCCGGGTTGTCCGCTTTAGATATCTGTTCGATGATTGCGAAGTTGCTGAATCTCAGGTAAAGGATATCATTGTCGATAACGTAGGTGAACAGATGATCAAAGCCGGCTTCGGGGTTGTTGTTGACGAACTCGTAGTCGTTTGTGATGCGCCCCGCTGCTTTCAGCTTGTTGCGATACACTTGGAAGCCTTCGCGGGGGATATCCAGAAAGAAGTCTTCCCGTTGTAACACTTCCATCCCGCCGGGATGGACAGAGACGATGTCCGTTTGATCGCCGGGGGCGGGCTTCAGGTTTTTCACCTTGATATTCATGTGATGGTCGATCAGCGTGCCGCATACCTCCTCGTAGAGTTTCTGCAAGTCGGCTGTCGGAACGGTGTCCTTCTTGTCCAGCTCTTCAAAGCGCGGGCGATACTGGGTGTAGACGGCATCCCAATCGGTCGGGTCTATCTCCCAAAACACATAGTTCTGGTTGATTCCGCTCCAGATGATGTCAAACTGTTCGGTCAGCGTTTTTTTACCTTCGAGTATACCGGGTTGTATCACATCATCCGCCTCGTCGCGGCAGGCGGTCAGCAAGGCCAGCAGGGTGGCCAGTATCCATATATTTATTTTAATTTTACTCATTGTTGTTTTATTCGTTTCCTTCGTTTTCATTCAAATTGTTTTCCGGAGATTGCATATTGTCAGAATCGATGTCGTAGGAGTTTTTCTCCAACAGTTTCCCTGCTTCATCCAGCTCCTCCTGTGTGATGCGGAGCACCTGTTTGTTGCGTTCGTTCAACTGGCAGACAATGTCGTGGGTGTTTCTCAACATTTGCGTGATGTTGGGATGTATTTGCAACACATACCGCACGTCGTTCCGCATGAGGAGCGCCTTTGCCGCCTTTTCAACGTCCGGGTAGTCCATAGGCGGACACTCGCCCCAGTAGGCTTGAAAGGCTTTCATACGCAATGCTTCCATCCTCTTGTACTCTTCGTTGCACACCTCCAACACGCTATAACAGTTACCTATCCGTCCGATCACCTTCTCATCGTCCAAGCATTGCCACACCTCAAAGCTGTTGGAGAAGATGCTGCTCGTGGTATAGTCCGTCATCAGCAACCGGCGTGAGCCGAAGGCGTTGATGAATATTCGCAACGAGTCGTCTCCCATCTCTCCCAAGCGGTCGGGCATCAGGGAAGCGGCCCGTGTGAAAAGCGTGTCGTATTGCTGCAACTCGTCCAAGAGCGTCTGCATGTTCCGGGTGGATGCGTCCAAGTTATGCAAGGTAAGCATCACGGTCTTCCGTGCCATTTCGGCTTTGTTTCGGTTCTCCAAATGGAAACTCGTACCGAATGTAAGGAGGATACCGATTATGGTACCCACCGTACATCCAGTCGTGTTTTTCCACCAATCCGTATCAAAGAATTGTTTCATCCTTTGGTAATCCGTTTACTTGATGATGATCTTGAATCTCATGTCGGCACAAACAGGATTGTATGTCTTGCCGTTGTATTTCCAAGGCTGGCTGCAACGCTGTACGTAGTAGTAGGTGCCCGGAGCGTAGTTGAATTCAGCATCTCCCATCAGGCTCACGCTACATTTGGTATTGCCGTTGGCATCTGTGTCAAACAAGCCCACGATGAAAGGTGCGTCGTCTACCGGTTCACCGTTCGCGTTCAGCAGGCCGAGTTCTACGGCTTGGAATGGTTCCTTTCTCAATATACCGATGTGTCTGAGTTTGTGGGTTACATCGATGTCGAATTCCTTTTCGAAGTCCGGGTTGCTCAGTTCGGCTACCGATACGGTCAGCGCATCGTCTTCCACGGTTGTCAGCGGTGTGCAAGCTGTCGTTGTCAGCGGCAGGCTGGCTACACGGTTGTTCTTGGAAGTGAGCAGCACGTTGAAGTCAAGCGGGCTGAATGTCGGGATGGCTTTCTGCACCTCTTCCAGCTTTTCGGGGTTTATCTTCAGCGTGAAGCCAACCTCGCCAGCCAAGGGAGTTTTGATGAAGTGGGCAACGCCTATCGGATGGGATGGAGCTCCGTCAACCACCTTGATGTTTTCTGTATCGATCAGGTCGAGGTTTTCCGGCAGCAGAGGATTGATGGCTACCGGAAGGCCGGTTGCATACAAGTTTTCTTTGTCGGCACTGTAGTAGTTGAACCCTTTGGGCTGTTCCCGTTGGCACCACAGCAAAGAAAAGCAAAACAACGTAAAATCCTGATTTTCAACGAAAATCGGGATTTTTTATTTTCCCCCAAAACGCAAAAAAGTGCGGTTCGCGACCGTCTTTGGTGGAGCAAGAGGTGGAGCAAACGGGTGTTCCAAATATCTCCACCTTGAAAGAGTGCTTTTCGTTGATTCACAATATTTTGCATAGCGTCAAAACGGACTAGGATTCCTACATTTGTCGAACTAATGTTTAACTTAAAAGTAGGAGAAAATGAGACGAGATTCATTTAATGTGCTTTTCTTTATCAAGAAAACCAAGCTGCTGAAGAACGGAGAGGCTTCAGTATGTATGCGTATCACAGTCAATGGCGCAAGAGTAGAAACCAACATCCGCAAAAGCATTGAGCCTGTGTCGTGGAACCAGGCAAAGGAGTGTGCGAGGGGCAAAAGTCGCAAATCAACCGAGCTTAATAACTACATCGAGGAGAGCCGTATCAAACTCCACCGAATTTACACGCAACTTGAAGAGAATGGAGAACTTATCACTGCCCGAATATTGCAAGAAAAGTTCTTTGGAGTGGACAAAAAGGTGGAGCAAGTACGCTCCATCATTGGCACTATGCGCGAACACAACGAGCAATGCCGAGCTTTGGTGGGTAAAGATTTTGCCCTAATCACCGTAAGACGCTACGAAAGTTGCACCCGCTATCTTGCTGAACTTATCAAACTGAAATACGACAAAGAGGATTTGCCTATTACGGAGGTAAATGGCGAACTTGTGCGAGCCTTTGAGTTTTATTTGAAGACCGAGAAGAATTGTCAGCAGAATACCGTTATCCGCTATATGAAGTGCTTGAAAAAGATTATCAACCTTGCACTTGCCAACGAATGGATAGAGAAGAATCCTTTTGCAGGTATTAAGTTTCACGAGAAAGAGGTAGTTCGCGAGTTCCTGACGATGGATGAACTGATGACAATATACCAAAAGGAGTTTTCGCTGCCTCGCCTTGCATTGGTGCGTGATGTATTTATCTTCGCTGCATTTACGGGATTGGCATTTATAGATGTTCAGCAACTCGCCGCCGAACATATTGTGCAAGACAACAACGGACACTATTGGATTCGCAAGACACGTCAAAAGACAAATAATATGTGTAATATCCCGTTGCTGGATATCCCATTGGCAATACTCAAAAAGTACGAGAACAACCCCACCTGCATCAAGCGTGGCGTATTACTCCCTGTTCCTTGCAATCAGAATATGAACAGCTACCTAAAAGAGATAGCCGATGTCTGCGGAATCCAGAAGCATCTTAGCACACATGTGGCAAGACATAGCTACGCCACGTCTGTGTGCTTGGCTAACGGTGTAAGTATAGAGAATGTAGCAAAGATGCTCGGGCACTCTAATATCAAGATGACGCAACACTATGCCAAAGTGCTTGATAGTTCGATATTGAAGGATATGATGAATGTGAAGAGTGCGATAGTGAATTTAGGATAGAAGTCTGCGGTACGCTTCGCCTGCTTTCGCCCCATTATAAAGTTAACTCGGAGGGCAATACCTGCGAGTTCAAGCCCAAGGGTTTTCGAGCAAAAAATTCTCTTCGATAATTTTTCACCCGAAAAAACTCTCCGGTATCACCGTCCGAGTTGAGAATGGGATTGGGACGAAGCAAGCGAAGCGACCTACGACGCATAAATCAAGGTCAAACCTATGAAGAGTATAATCGTAAATTATAATCAAGCCGCCATTATTATAAGAAAACAGAGTTGGGGACAAAGGCAGCTCGCTCCCAACTCTGCATAATAAGGCTGTGGCGGCCATTCCTCCAATATAATTTATACCCTTTCGGGTGTAATTTACTATTATAGAATCGCCATTACACCCTATCGGGTATAAAATCAAAACTTGCCACGATAGCAGCTTTGCAGTACTCGCTCAATATCGCTTTCCCGATAGAGGATTTTACCTCCAAGTTGGCGGTATGGCAAAATACCATTGTTGCGGTAGTCCTGCAAAGTACGGCGACTGATTTTCAAGCGTTCAGACAACTCTCTATCGGTCAAATAGTGTTCGCCGCCCAATAGCGGCTGATTTTCGTCCGCCACCGTTGCTGCATCTTTGGCAATGCGGTCAAGATCAGAGAATAGACCGCGCACCCACTCGTGCTTGTGCGTGATAACTTCGTTACTCATAGGCATAGAATTTATAGGTTAAACATCATTTGCAATAAGTTGCTCAACATCTTCGGGGCGATAGTATATGCGGTTGTTTATCTTAGAGTGTGGCAATCGCCCACTATCCCGCAAGGTCTGTAATGTACGAGGACTAATCTTCAATGCCTGACAGACATCTTGATTGTCCATCCAATCGCTCATACGCCTACCACCACGCTGGCGGTTAATGCTATCCATTCGCTTAACGAACTGCCCGAGGCGCGATACAAGCTCCTCAAAGGTCTTTTTCTCGATACTGATAATCTCCATAACTATTTCATTTTTACATTAAACATTCGATTGTTTCGCGAACCCACTTTCGCTCGGCAAAGCAAACAAGTTTCCTTTGCTCTCACTTACTCGTGGCTTTCTGAGTGCTAAGTAAAAACAAAAAATAATACCCTCAGCATAACCGACATAACGTGTCGTCGGGTGTCATCAGATTGCATAATTGGTAGTATTTTAGAAAGTAAATCGCTAATCCAATTACAGAAAGGGTGATTGACAGACTGCAAGATTGTGTGACAGCAAGTCTGGCAGATTGCAAGATTGAGTGATTGCATTACTTGTTATAATCACTAATGATTACACTCATTCTTTATTGCTTGATTTGCTTATTGGTTATAAACAAGTAACCAACAAGTGTTATAACCAACGCACCAATGCTGATATTTGAGTAAAATTTAGACTGCTGTATAGTAATTTCCAGGCACTGGAAATTTATGTTCAAGCGAACATAGCAAGTTGTGTTTTGGGGCACCCGAAATGTTTTCGGCAGCCCAAAACTACCTGTCGGTATCCTCCCCTCCAAAGTCGGGCAGATATGATGATTTTACATTGCAAACACATTCGCTTTATGTACAAGTTTTATGCTCCGAATAATCATATAAACTATCCAAATATTCATTCTTGAATTATAAAAATTACAATTTATCTGATAAAAAAGTTGCCAACGTAAGATGTGGTTTCGCATATTATCACTAAATTTGCGGTATACGCCAATAAAATGTGTAAATAATGAAAGATTTAAATAGACTAAAAGTAGTATTGGTTGAACAAAAGAAAACCGGCAAATGGCTTGCCGAGCAGTTAGGCAAGGACCCCTCAACAGTTTCTAAATGGTGCTCAAACAAAATGCAGCCATCGTTGGAGATGCTGGTAAATATTGCAAAGGTATTGGATGTTGATACCAGAGAACTAATCGTTATTACGAAACAATAACTATGGGAACAAACTTTTTCACAAATGAAAAAGAAAATACTCTTCTTGAAAAAATAGAAGGGGTATTCAAATATAAAAAAGTGCATTTCTTTGATGCACTTGTCGGATATTTCCGTGCATCGGGATATTTCCGTATTAGGAAGTTTATACAACAAACTCCCAAGATTCGCATTTTGGTTGGTATCAATGTAGATAAACTCACTTATCAAGCAAATCAGCAGGGGCTACTTTTCAATCCTAATGCAGAGCAGTCTCAGGAGGAGTTTTTTAACGATATAAAGCGTAATATTCAGGAAGCGAAATACGACAAAGAAGTTGAGGATGGAATGTACCAGTTTATAGAGGATATTGTTACCGGCAGAATAACTATGCGCATCCATCCTAAACAAAATATCCATGCTAAGATTTATATTTTCCGAGAGGAAGTTTACCATCCCCATGGTTATGGTTCTGTTATCACAGGTTCTAGCAATTTAACTGAGGCTGGACTTGAAAAGAACTTCGAGTTCAATGTGGAGTTGCGCTATGATGACGACATACAGTTTGCAACCGAAACATTTGAAAAACTTTGGGAAGAATCTGTAGAGATCAACATAACTCATATAGATAAGATTAAGAACGACTCGTATCTTAATCCAAACTTTACCCCTTACGAGGTTTATCTAAAATTCTTATTGGAATACTTCGGTAAGAGTATTGACTTTGACCCGAACTCTGTATCCGATTTGCCTACGGGATATAAAAAATTATCCTACCAAATAGATGCTGTTAATGACGGATATGCCAAGATGATGAAACACAATGGATTTTTCCTTTCCGATGTTGTCGGATTGGGGAAAACAGTCGTTTCTGCACTTATAGCTAAGAAATTCTTTTTCTCGAATGGATTTCCGACCCATCGTTCTCATATTTTGGTTATTGTCCCTCCTGCTATGAAAGATAATTGGGAAGAGACTCTTACGGAATTCAAATTAGATAATTTCAAAATCATAACTAACGGAAGCCTTCATAAAGTTAAGAATCCCGAACTCTATGACCTAATTATAGTTGATGAGGCACATAAGTTCAGAAGTGACACCGCATCAATGTATAATGAATTGCAGAAGTTGTGTAAGACTAAAACCAAGCGATATGATGGTAGCTTACATGACAAAAAGGTTATACTTGTGTCTGCTACGCCACTTAACAATAGACCAGAGGATATTGCCAATCTTGTTTATCTTTTCCAGGACTCAAAAGATAGCACCTTGGAAGAAGGTAATTTGCAGCGTTTCTTCCGTGAACATATTGATAGATATAACAAACTAAAAAAACAAAAGGACTTAACTCTTATAGCTGACGAAGTTAAGGCAATCTATGAGAGAATTCGTATCAAGGTTGTGGAACCATTAACTGTACGCCGAACTCGTACAGACTTAATGGAGAACGATGCATATCGCAAAGATTTGGAGGAACAGAACATTCATTTCCCTGATGTAAAATCTCCTCGCAAGATATATTATCAATTGGATACAGAGTTGGAGACTTTGTACGATAAGACTATAATGTATCTTAGTGACAAGATAAACGGACTTAAATATTACAGATATCAGGCAATAAAATATCTAAAGTCTCCTAAGAAGAGTAAGTATAAAAAGGCAGATATGATTTCTATCCAATTGGCAGGCATTATGAAGACGCTGCTTGTCAAGCGAATAGATAGTAGTTTTTATGCCTTCAAGCAATCATTGCGCCGATATTATGAGGCCAACAAGGTGATGCTTGATATGTTTGCCAACGGTACTATATACATTGCTCCCAATTTGAAAGTCAATGAGTTCCTTAGTGAAGGGAAGGAAGATGAGTTGATAAAGTTGATTGAGGAAGCAAGATATACCGACCCAACAATAGAAGTTTGTACGCCAGATGACTTTGAAGATGGTTTCGAAGACGGCATTAAGGCTGATAATGAGATATTGAAAGAGTTGGTTTCTATGTGGGATGCTGTTAATGCCGATCCTAAGTTAGATATATTTATTCAATATCTTAAAGATACGTTATTGGATAAAACCATTAACCATGAAGGGAAATTAGTTATATTCTCAGAATCAAAAGAGACCACCAAATATCTCTATGACGCTCTAAAAAATCATGGTTTTGATAAGATTATGACTGTACAGAGCGACAATAGAGATACACAAATGCCACTCTTGAAGGAGAACTTCGATGCAAACTACAAGGGGGATAAGAAAAACGATTATAACATCGTTATCTCTACCGAGGTACTTGCCGAAGGTGTAAACCTCCATCGTGCCAATGTTATCGTAAACTATGACACACCTTGGAACTCTACAAGGCTTATGCAGCGTATCGGTCGTGTGAATCGTATCGGTAGCACTGCTAAAGAGGTATATATTTTCAACTTCTTCCCTACATCAAAAGTTAATGATGACATTGAGTTGGAGAAGAAGGCGAAAATGAAACTCTTTGCTTTCCATGCAGCATTGGGCGAAGATAGTCAGATATATTCTACCGATGAGAATCCTGAAAGTTTTGGTCTGTTTGACAAGGATGTAGATGAGGAGCGTGATGAGAAATTGCGCTACCTGATGTGGCTCCGACAATTGAAACAAGATGATCCTGATTTGATTAAACGAATCAGCAAACTGCCATTGAGAGCTCGCACAGGTCGCAAGAGTAAGTTTATACCAGGAAGTACCATTGTGTTTATCCGTAATAAGCGCCGTGATGCATTCACATTTGTTCGAGAAGACGGCAGCATAGAGGAACTTACATTCTTGGAGGCAGTAAAAGAGTTTGAAGCCCGTATTGACGAAAAGTCCATACCGCTACACGATATGCACCACGAGCAAGTAAAAGCGGCACTTGATGCTTTTGTTACACAAGAGGAAGAGACTAAAGCAACAAAGCAGAAGGTGAATCCGGCACAGGGTCCTAATGAGAAGAAGGCAATTGCTTATCTTGATGGCTTTGTAAGTATTCCCAACATTACAGAACAGGAACTTGAATTGATTAATAAAGCAAAACGAGCTATTACAACGGGCAAATTCCAGCAGTTGCAACGAGATATAAATAAACTAAAAACAGCAACAAAGAGAACTCCAGTCAAGCCAGTAGTTTTGCTAGAACAATTGATAATGATTATATCAGCATATCCATTGGAGCATGTCCAAGGCGGAAATGTTGATAAACAAGTAGATGCGCTTAAAGTGTCGAAAGATTTTATGCCTGAAATTATTATTTCAGAGAGTTTTAACATGTAACAAAGTATTATTATGAATCAAGCATATTTGAAAAATATACTATCTGCAAAATTTGATTTTAACATTTGGAAAGATTTGCTAGAGAAGATCTTTCCTAAAGTTGAAATCTTTACAAGTGTTGCCAAGATTACAGATTCACATGTCAAAGATGGTGGCCATGTAGGAAACATCCGTTTAGATGACGGACGTTCATTGGCTATATTCCGCTTTGAGGTAGCCGACAATGTGCAAATATCCCGCAACCGTAAAAGTTTGCGCGATATTGCTGCAAAATATGTAGATCAAGACTTGATTCATGGAGCTTTGGTTTTCTATTATTCGCAAGGCCAAGATGACTATCGCTTGACATTTATTGCCAAGCAGACCTATTTCAATGAAAGTGGAGAATTAGTAAAGAAGGAAACAGCTCCTAAACGATATACATTCTTGTTAGGCAAGAATGAGCCTTGTACCACAGCAGCAAGCCGACTTAAAGAATTGGCTGATAAGAGGACCTATGGCTCCATTTATTTAACAGATGTTACCGATGCATTCTCTGTTGAACGACTTAACAAAGAGTTTTTCAATGGCTACAAAGCCCAATATAAGAAATTTATTGATACGCTTTCTGATACCAAGCCACATCGCGACTATGTCAAGAAGTTATTAGGCCGTTTGGTGTTCTTGCAATTCTTACAAAAGAAAGGCTGGATGGGTGTGCCTGCTTCAAATGTTAAATGGGAAGGTGGAGATAAAAACTACCTTAGTAAACTTGTAGATAATTATGCCAACAATAATCGTTTGTTAAGTGATGTTTTGGAACCACTGTTCTTCAAAACATTGAATGAAAAGCGAAATGGAGATATAGCCGATGGTAAACTTGGTGAAAATATCAAGATTCCATACTTAAATGGTGGTTTGTTTGATAAGGACAGAATTGACGAATTAGATATAGATTTCCCATATTCCTACTTCAAGGATTTAATGGATTTCTTCTCTCAATATAACTTCACCATTGACGAGAACGACCCTGATGATAGCGAGGTTGGTATTGATCCTGAAATGTTGGGACATATTTTTGAGAATCTTTTGGAGGACAACAAAGATAAGGGAGCTTTCTATACTCCCAAAGAGATTGTTCAGTATATGTGCCGCCAGAGTGTTATACAATACCTTAAAACACATGAACCATCAGAACAGTATGCAGAAGCTATTGAACAACTCATCAATGATGGAGTGGTGAGTCCTATACTCCAAAATAAAAATAGCGCAATACGCTTTACTCAACTGCTAAAAGAGGTTAAGGTATGTGATCCAGCCATTGGTTCGGGAGCATTCCCTATGGGTATCCTTTATGTATTGTATCACGCAATACATCACTTGCACTCACACGCAGAGCCTCACGGCAACTTTGATTCGACTCAAACCAAACGTGATATTATCCAAAACAACATCTTCGGTGTCGATATCGAGCAAGGTGCTGTCGATATAGCTCGTTTGCGTTTCTGGTTAGCATTGGTTGTCGATGCGGAAGAGCCACAGCCACTACCCAACTTAGATTACAAAATCACTTGTGGCAATTCACAGATTTGTCGTTATTCTTTAGATATGCCTATTGCTGATGTTTTTGAAGAGTACAATAGAGTTGGAAAAGAAAATGCAAGAAAAGAGAAAACCACATGGAGTAAATTCACTCTAGAAGATTATAAAAGATTAGTCGTTGACTATACCGAAGAACATACGGATAAAGTTGGATTAAGAACTAAAATCAATGATATAAAAAACTGCTTTAAAACTACACTTGCCCAAGGCGACATACGTCAACGACAGCTTGCTGAACAAAGAGTCTATGAGTATGAAGCAATACCCTTATTTGGCAAACGCAAAGCTGAGGAAGACCCAATCGGTTATGCTGCAGCAAAGAGTAAGCTAAACAAATTAAAAGAAAAAGAACACGCAATACTCAATAACAAGAAATATGAAAAATCATTTGAGTGGCGTTTTGAATATCCTCAACTATTAGATGATAAAGGTGCATTCATAGGCTTCGATATAATCATTGCTAACCCACCTTATATTAAGGAAGGTCGTATGTCAAAGACATTCTTTGAGCCATATAAGGACTCGCCTTATTATAAGGGCAAAATGGACATATGGTATCTATTTGCATGTAATGGATTGGATCTTCTCAATCCAAATGGCGTTTTATGCTTTATTGCAACAAACAACTGGACTACCAGTTTTGGAGCAAGCAAACTTAGAGATAAAGTTATTAAGGAGACCCGCATCTGCAATATTGTTGACTTTGGCGCAGTAATGATGTTTGAAAGCGCAAGCATTCAAACTATGATTATGATGTTCCAAAAAGATAAGGTAACGGATGATTATACATTCGATTACCGTAGATTAACTGCGTATAAAGCAACGGAGAAAGAGGCTATTGCTATTTTGGAGCCATCATACAAAACCTATGAACAGGCAGAATGTTATACTCCAACAATAAGACGAGCTAATTTTTATGATAAAAACATAACATTTAGCCAAAGTTCTGATATTTTAGGGGTAATACCAAGTCTCTCAAGTGTGATTTACTTGAATGATAAAGAAATCGCACAAGGAATAGTGTTCCCGCAAGATACATTGAACAAAAAGAATCAGCAAAAATTAGGTCCTCAATTCGAAATTAATCAGGGAATATTTGTCTTAACGAGTGCAGAATTAGAGACATTGGCTCTTAATCAAGATGAACTATCCTTAATAAAACCATATTATACAAATGAAAATATTAGTAGATATGGCGTCCAAAAAGGCAACAAATATTGGACGATATATACAGACTCTAGATATAAAAATCCTAATAGTTTAGATTGCTTCCCAAATATTAAGCGACATTTGGATAGATTTGTATCTGTTTTCACATCTGACAATAAACCTTATGGTTTACACAGAGCCAGAGAGGAAAGGTTTTTTGTAAACAATAAAGTTATTGCAGTGAGGAAGTGCGTAGGGCATCCTATATTTTCTTATTGTGATATTGAGTGCTATTTGTCGCAAACATTTAACATGATTCAAACAGACAGAGTAAACTTGAAATACCTAACAGGTTTATTAAACTCTAAACTGATTGAGTTTTGGCTTAAAAATAAAGGTAAGATGCAAGGAGCAAACTATCAATTAGACAAAGAACCACTGCAACAGATTCCTATTGCGGTACCAGCGGTCAATATTCAAAAGTTGATTGCTACGCTTGTTGATTATATTATATTGATCTGTTCTACAAAAGATAGCCTGTCAGAATTAGTCTCTAATGAAACAATAGCGTCGTTCTTTGAGAAAATAATTGATGGATGCGTATATGAATTATACTTTGAAGAGCATATGAAAGAGCAAGAAATCAATATAATTGATTCTGCATTGGAACTCATAAAGCCAATCACACACCTATCCTCAGATAAAGAAAAAGCAGATATGATACTTGATGTATTTATGAATATCAAGAAAACGGATAATTCTATACGAAACAGATTGGATTTATTTACATTAAGAAGCCCTGAGATACTCAAACTTATAATTGAAGGATAATATGCCAGCAATAAATAGAATACATATATGTGGTTTTAAGGCCTTTCCAAATGATTTTGAATTACAACTAGAAGGAAAGAACCTTTTGATGTATGGTGAGAATGGTAGTGGAAAATCTTCCATTTACTATGCTTTACATTGTATGTTCCAGGCACCATTAAAACCTGATGCTGGTAAAAAATACTTTGACCCCGCTAGTGAACAGCATTTAAAGAATCTAAATAATTTGGATGCAGATTCCAAGATATGGATAGATTTTGATGGAAGACATCCGTTTATATATAATATTGATAAAGAAGGTTATCAATTTACATTATTAGGTGGTAAACACCCATTGCCTGCACAGATTAACGGTTGTTTTGTTAATCATCAATTCTTATTCCATTTTTTCAATTTTAGAAATTCTCAGAGAATAAATCTATTCCCCGTATTTATAAAAGATATTTTGCCATTCTGTAAAGATGACAATACAGGACTTCATATTGGCGAAATGTATGATGAAATAACAGCATCAATTATCAAGAAGGGACGACATATACACCCTGATTATATTTCTAATATTGAATATTTTAACAAAGCAGTCAAGAAGGTCGTTGAAGACATTAACATTTATGCCTCCGATCGATATAATGAGTCTTTTAAGGATGAAGATGATAATGAGTTGGTTATAAGATTGCGATACGATTCGAATTTTGATAAACCCGAAGATGACACTAATGAGTATTGGTTAAAGTATGACAATATTATAGAGTTAGTTAAAGAGAATGGGGAAATAAAAGAACGCAAATCATCATATAAAAAATTAAATGAACCTTTTATTGGCTTAGAGATTTCCGAGAAGATGCCTGATGGCAATCTACGAAAGATTGTTAAGCCACATACATATTTTAACGAAGCAAAATTAACAGCAATAGCATTGTCTGTTCGTTTTGCACTGCTGAATATAGAGAAGCCTGCTGATGGTCGTTTTCTAGCTCTTGACGATATGCTCATCAGTCTTGACATGAGCAATCGAGCAAAAGTTGTGGACTTCTTGCTAAAAATATCTGATAAGTATAAGATATATCTGTTTACTCACGACAAAATGTTCTTTGAGTATTTTAAGCATAAAACAAAAAAGAATCAAGATGCGTGGGTCTATAAAGAAATATACATGGATTATGATAAGACTCCATATATTAGAAATAGCGAGGATTACCTTGGGCAAGCCGAACATTATATTAAACAGCATGAATACGAGATTGCTGGTAATTTCTTAAGAAAAGAAGCCGAAGCTTTTTGTAAAAATTTCCTGCCCAAGAAAAAGCAACTGACTGGTGATTTTGCACATTTAGATCTTAATGGATTGATAATGAACTGTAAAGATTATGCCGCAGAAAGCGGTGTAATCGATATATCCATTTTTAATGAGTTGGATGAACATCGTAAGTTTATACTTAATCCATCAAGTCATGATAGTTATGATGTGGCAAAGTACGGTCATGAAGTTAAACGGTGTCTTCAAACATTAAGAAAACTAAGAGAAATTATAATTAAACCCTTTCTAAAATTTGGGAGCCAAGTTGAGTTCACATTAAAGACGCCAGAGCCTCGTATCAGTGAATATAAATTTATACTTACATTATGTGATGACTTTCGAATTATTATAATGCCCGGAGAATCCCCTGTTATATCTAAGGGAATGATCAATTATCAAGTGTATGAAGATGGCAACAATAAGAAAGGTGTTCAATCTGATAATACAACGATTAAACATTTTTTTGAATATAATTATGAGAAATCTGATAAAACTAAAGATGCAAGTTATCTTAACAGCGTGATAGAGTCTGAGTCTGGAAATCCGATATCTGCATTTTTTTGATAATATAAATGGTTCTGAAATAGTTAATTAAATCTTGGAAAAATGCCAAGCACAAAGTGTTACAAATGATAATAAGAGAATAAGGTATGGAAAATAAAATATATCAACAATCTTTATTATGCAAAGAATTTGCTGATAAACGAATAGAGTCTTGTCGTATAATAAATGCGTCAATGGGGACTGAACAAACCTTTGTACGAGGTGATATAAAAGGTTACGAATCACATTTGAATGTATTAAAAGAAGTCATAAAGGACAAATACCCATTGATAGAAAGGCAGATAGCCGAGGCTATGGGTGAATATGATTCCTATCCATATCGCTATCAAAGCATATTAGAATCAATTGTTAAAACGATTATTTCTTTAGAACTTCAAACAGAAATATCGAAAAAAAAGCTTGTAGACTCTATACATAAATCTAGAAAATTCTTTATCAGCCATTCTTCTGACGATAAAATCATCGTGAATGGATTTATTAAGGAGATCCTGAAAATTGGTTGTGGATTTAAGGATGGTGATATATTCTGTACATTAGACCCTACTGTAATCCGAACAGGCGATGATTTTCGCGAAAAAATCGTTGAAAATATGAAATCGTGTGATTTTATCCTTCTATTTATTTCAGGAAATTATCTCCAGAGTGAGGTGTGTCAAAATGAAATGGGTGCTGCATGGGCTATAGAGGATAAGAGGGTGTTACCGTTTGTGCTTCCAAATACCAAATTCAAAGACATGGGATTTCTTAATGAAGTTAAGCAAGGTGCGTCAATTGCAGATAAACGCAAATTAGATGAATTTTATAATGAGGTATGCGGATATTATGGAATCTCATCAGACTGGCCAAGTTTCAACAAAGCAAAAGAGGACTTTATAGAAATAATGAATCTTTTATCTTAGTAACATATTATATAAAAATAAACGTCATATTATTATGGGAGAATGGTCTAAGAAAATAGGAGAATATGGAGAGAATCTAGTTGAGAGATTCCTTTCTGTTATTGGGTGGAATGATCCTGTTAAAGGCATCACAATTCCATGCTATATGCAAAACGGAGAACATAAAAATGATAAAGAAGAGTCCGTAAAAACGCATGGGATTGATTTTATGTACTCATATATGAACCCACTTTTTGATGGGCAATTAAACAATATTATTATTTCTTCAAAATATACAATGGACAAATATCCTAATAGTCCAACTAAAAAATTTAAGTGGTACATTACGGATTTGATTAACACTATACAATGCTATAATTGTTCTGAGAAAAAGGCCGAATTTGTTTCACAATATAATTGTAGTTCTCATAATGATGTAGGTGTCTTATTTTGGCTAAGTGGGTCTAAAGATAGTGCTGATGATTTGATTAGCAATATATCTTCTGCACGAATAGATGTGATATGCAACAATACGGTGTATATTGTTGATAATAGGCATGTCGCATTTATTCTAGAATTGATAAAATACATTAAAGCGCAAAATAAATATAGCTACTCATTTTATTATCCATCAACTGGACTTAATGTTAATCCAGCCTCCCGTCAAAACACAGGAGATATTATGCCGGTTGAATTTCTCAATTCCTCACTAATTCCATTTAAGTTAGAGAACAAATCTAATTCAAACGAAACGATATTATTTATTGGTACATTAGAAAAATTCGAAAAAGACACCTTTATACGATTAATGGGACTTGCAAAAGATTTATCTACCAATTTAGCAGGGCAAGTTATAATAGGTTTTCCTGATTACAATAATTTATCACATGATGAAATTGTACGAACTTCTAAATTAGGATTCCAAGATGCCAATTATACAAAAACCGTTAAAGTAGTTAATTTTCTTAATCCAATAGATACATTATAACAATGAATGCTCCACATAAAGATATAGACAAAATAATTCCTTTTGGAGAATTTCTTAGAGGTTTTATAAATCAACGATATATTACAGCTACAGACATAGCTAGAATTTTGCGTGAGAGAGGTATTTTTGTTTTTAATCAAGACAAAGATTACATGGTTCCAATTATGCAAAATCTACTATTGTCTCCCGCTGAATTTGACAAGGTGCGAGACTCTTTTTCTGAAAAGGAAGATAATGAGAAAAAGTTCTCTAGAGAAATAACATGGGCTAAGAATGCAAAGATATTTGATCCAGAACTATTATTTGTTTCCTTAGATGAAGTTATGAGGACAAAACTTCCCACATGCAAACTGCGTAAGCCTGTATCATTTGTACAATTAGATAATAATCCAAACCATATTATTGCGTCTTTTGAACTGGAAAGACACGATATGAATAAATCATGGTATGAGCAAACTAATTTATTTCATGGAAGTATTGAATTTATAAACGACAATGGGAAAGGGCATGTTAGAATAACTCATACTGCCCCAGAAACAAAAGATTTGGCAGAGGAAATATTAAATATTCAAGTTAAAAGATATAAACAAAAAGGGACTATTCCGCTTGAAGTAACTCCTAAAAAGATTCTATTCTCCGAATTTACGAATGAGACTAGGTTTATATTTTTTTATCGTCTAACAACTCACTTACAGAATGACATATTTTCGTGTGAGAACATTAAAGACATATCTATTAAACCTGAAGAAGATTATGTTTTGCCAGAAGGTATTTCTTGGATGAATAGAATGAAAAAGATTCTAATATCTGGAGATTCATTAGACAAAACATTTTTCATGAGTGAAAAATCATATCATTCTTCATTAGTATTGTGGAATATCGAAGCTGTATTTTCTTTTGATTATAAAGGAGAAAAAGGAACTATTACTATATGTTTGGGGTTCCCTGACTATAATAAAAAGATGCACAATGCAGAGTTTGAGATTACCATACGATCATTGAACATAAAAAATCGGCTAACATCTAAAGCTAAAAAGACGCTTGAGTCAAAATTACTTTCTGAGATGGATAAGCAAAAGTCCTTAGTGTATAGTAATTTTATAGAATATCTTAATAATCAAAAGAAATGATAGTTACATATTTAGATGCCAAAATTGATGTTGTTTGTATTCATCAGGTAGGAAATAAAATTGCAGATGAAGGTATTAGATTTTCCCAAAGACCTATGGAGTTATCTACTGAACTAAACGACATCTTATTAAAATACTTTATAAACTCTTTTCAGTATGATGAATTGTACAAATGTCATCACGATAGTGACATTGCATTAAACGAAGTATACCATTACTGTTCTAAAATTTTTTCTGACCCTAATTTAATACAGGAAGAGTCCATCAATTTAGCAACACATTTATATAACCAAAGCACTCATCCTAAAATTAAAGCAGGAGAATTTTATGTGGTTTATTTCTCAAATTGTGAAGTAGATGGCAAATGTATAAATGCCATTGGCCTATTCAAATCTGAGAATAAAGACACTTTTCTAAAAATACACTCTAAAGGGGAAAACTTTGAAATAGAAAGTGAAAGTGGTATAAATATCAATAAACTTGATAAGGGCTGCTTGATTTTTAATACAGAGAGAGAAAATGGCTATTTAGTCGCTATTGTAGATAACACCAATAAAGGATCTGAGGCAAAATATTGGACTGACGATTTCCTGCATGTGAGACCGAGAAAAGACAGCTTTAATCAAACGCAAAATATGCTGTCTCTATGCAAGAGTTTTGTTTCTCAATTACCCAGTGATAATGGTAAAGTTGAGAAAGCAACATATATGAATAGAAGCGTCGAGGCACTAAAAGAAGAATCTGTTAATATAAACTCTTTTGCCGAACAAGTTTTTGAAACGCCAGAGTTAGTTTCTGAGTTCAAGCAGTATAAAGAAACTTATCAAAAAGAACGAGACATAGAAATTGACGATACCTTTGAAACGGCATCTACAGCAATAAAACGTCGAGCCACTGGTACGATGACTACGATTAAACTCGATAAGAATTTTGATATAAACATTCACGGTGGAGAGCAGTATATCGTAAGAGGTTACGATGAAGATCGAGGCATGTACTATTACCAATTGTTCTTTAAAGAAGAGAAATAGTCATATAATTAAATACTTTATATTAGTATGACCGAAACCAACCGCATAGAATATAAAAGAGAATTGACTCCTGAACTTGATATTGAGAAGGAGGTTGTGGCGTTCCTTAACTACAAGGAGGGCGGATATATCTATATCGGTATTGATAAAGATGGTTCAACTGTGGGTGTTAGTGATGTGGATGATTCTATGTTGAGGTTGAAAGACCGCATCAAGCACAACATTTCACCTTCTGCTATGGGCTTATTTGATATTGCCGAGGAGCAAAAGGATGGACGCAGCATTATCAAGGTTACTGTGGCGAGTGGAATTGAGAAGCCATATTTCAAAACGAAGTATGGAATGACTCCACGAGGTGCATATATACGTGTTGGAACATCTGCCGAGCCTATGCCACAGGAGCAAATTGACCGTTTGTTTGCTATGCGTACACGCAACTCCATTGGCCGCATCGTATCTAACCGCCAGGATTTGAGTTTTGAGCAATTGCGTATCTACTACGATGAGCGAGGTAAAAGGCTCAATGATAACTTCAAGCGTACATTGGAATTGCTTACAGATGATGGCAAGTACAACTATGTGGCATATCTGTTGGCTGATGAGAATGGCAATTCAATCAAAGTGGCAAAGTATTCAAGTCTTGACCGTTGCGATTTGGTGGAGAATAACGAGTATGGATATTGCTCTCTTATCAAAGCAACCAAGAGTGTGTTGTCAAAACTGGATATTGAGAATAAGGTGGCAGCAACGATAACCCCAATGGAGCGTATTGAAACTCCATTGTGGAATAAGGTTGCTTTGCGTGAAGCTGTCATCAATGCCATAGTACATAATGACTATTCATTTGAAGTACCACCCAAGTTTGAGATATTCCCCGATAGACTTGAGATAACCTCTGCCGGTCGTTTGCCTGAATCTCTTACTAAGGAGGAGTTCTTTAACGGCATATCTATCCCGCGCAATAAGGAGTTGATGCGTATATATCGCGATGTGGAATTAGTAGAGTCGTTAGGTTCTGGTATTCCTCGTATCTTGCGTGCTTATGGAGAAGATTGCTTCAAGTTTACGGATAACTTTATCCGCATAACTTTGCCTATAAGTGTACAAGATGGCACCCAGTCGGCACCCAGTCGGCACCCAGTCGGCACCCAGTCAGTACCTAATATTGAAAACCTTGATAAACTGATTGTATTCTGTACTGAAGCACGCTCTTTTGGTGAAATGTTAGCATTTATGGGGCTTACCGATAGAACTAAATTTAGGAGAAAATATATTCATCCACTTCTGGAGGCTGGTATATTGGAGCAGACTATTCCAAACAAGCCCAAAAGTCAAAATCAAAAATACTGCCTTACAGCAAAAGGTATTGCTTTGAAAAATAACCTAACAAATAATAAGTAATTTTGCGCAACCTATCATATAATATGTAAAAACCGTGCTTTTTCTATATTTTATGATAGGTTATGCTAACAAGTATATTTTTGACATGAATAAAATAACCTCAATTGAAGATGTTAATGCATTAATTGCTGCCGGCGTTGAAGAAAGCACAACACTTGAGTACAAAAGCGACATTAACACAACTAGCGATAAATGGAAAGGCGAAATGTCCAAGGATGTTAGTGCAATGGCTAATGCTAATGGTGGCACCATAATATATGGTGTTAAGGAATTTGACGAAGAAGATAAACGGCATATTCCATCCCATATAACACCGATAGATACCACAAAAGTATCCAAGGAAACCATAGCCCAAGTTATATCAAGTAATATCAGTCCTAAAATTAAAGGATTAGAAATTAGTTGTTTGGTTGTAGATATGACCAAGCCAAATGAAGTTATATATATTGTAGATATTCCACAAAGTCATACAGCCCATCAGAATTTAAAGACAAAGCAATATCACAAGCGTTATTCAACTACGATTAATTCAATGGAGGATTACGAGATTCGAGATATTATGAATCGTAACATCCATCCTGATATAACGTTAGACTTTGAATTTCGACAAATAACAAAACAGGAATTATATTGGATACAACCAACATATAATCCTCTATATGGTTCACCCATGCCTGCTCAGCCGCAAATTGTGCAAAGAGCAATATTGGTTCTAAATTGTATTCCTAGAAATGTTGGAACAGTTGTAGCAGAACATGTTCACTATTTTGTAAAATTACCCAAAAATATCGTTGCTGCAGGACAAGAGTTTGATATCGCAGAAGTGAAAGACGGTTTTGTTACTATGCGTCGTGAAAACTTGTATTGTGATATTCTTGAAGGTAGCACTCCTACAAATATAAAGTATGGTTTTCCTCGTATTGTGCCGATACTTCCTGGTATGACAGGTGTACACAAAGGCATTGTCTTGCAACCAAATGCAAATCTTAATCAAGATATTGAAATAAGTTGGCGTTTGAATGCAGATGGAGCATCTATCAAAAGTGGTAAAATCAAATTAAAAGATATACCAAGGAAATAATATTTTGCTTTGTTTTATACCTGCTAGTAGTGATTCCGAACTGAGGTGGAGCAAAATTTTAGTGCAGCCATTTATGTTTCAAATATTTTCACTATCTTTGCATCAAAGTAGGAACTCGACTCTGCGAGACACTGCAAAATAGTGCAGAATTTAGGTGGAGAAATAGCGGGAGATTACATTTGTTGCGATTCTTTAACGCAAAGATATAGAGCCATTTAGAAATGAAACTCATTTTCAGTTGGAACTTGTTTTCGATGGCAAACGGGTCGTACACGGAAAACAAGACGTTGCTGGGTGTTCCACCGGTCTGGGCTATGGACAGAGTAATGGCGTTGTCTTGCTTGATTTGTGTAAAGTCGGTTACTTTGGCATTCAATACCCATTTGCCATTTCCTTTGGGTGTGAAACCTTTTGATTCGAACGCGCTGTTTCCTCCTACGATCGTCACCTCGTCTACTTGGGCGTCTCCGGGGACTACTTCAAATTCCAAGGCAACCTCGCCCGCTTCATTCAGTTCATAATCGGATGCGGTCGGCTGTGCGGCTTCAATGACTGCCGGTCCGTCGTCATCGCTGCATGACGGCATGGTGCAACAGATACAACCTGCCATCAACAGGGCAGATACACTTCTCCATAAATTACTTCTTTTCATTTTTGATTCTTTTTTTGATTAGTATTTGTTTTACTTCTTATTGTTTTATTGCTTTCGTATCATTCCCGCACATTATCCGACCACTAAAAATACAATAGACACCACCACAATTACCAAGGAGATGATTGTGGAGACTATTTGGATAATGGGCACAATATCTGTGTCCATAGAAAAGAATTGTCTGAATGGTAACCTACTTCGTTTCATAATGACTCGGGATGTTTTTTTACTTGGACAAAAGTAAGCGAACTATCCAAAAGGGTTTGTCTCAAATTGTCCAAGTATGTCTCAAATTGTCTGTACACGTTGATATATAGTTTGTTATGACGAATACTCAATGCTGGTTCAAACCGGAAAACAGAGCGAAAAACTATCCGGTCGCAGAGAGCCTCTTTTGGCTTAGTCAAGCCGATTTATTACATTTGCCGCTGTTTTTTAAATAGGATAAAAATGAGATTAAGTTGTTTCCTGGCATTCCTCCTCCTTTGGGCGGTTGATGCTTTTCGTGCGGGTGCAGCCGTTCCCGACAGCCTGCTGACCGAACGCACGGTTCGTTCCATATATGTAAACAACCCGGACAGTGCGTTACGGCTGCTGGACGAAGCGGAGAAAAGCTCGGCTTCCGGCATCGCCCCTTTCCGGATCGACTTGTTGCGGGCCATGTGTTATGAAATCAAGCACGACCTGACTGCTAAGGAACAATGTGTGCGCCGTTCGTTGCAAAACGATTCGGTATGCCTGGTGCCGGAGCGCAGACTTTCATCCATAGTGATGCTGGCGAATATCCTGACAAGGCTGGACCAGTATGAGGAGTGCATCAGCGTGTGTCAGGAAGGCATTGAGCTGGCACGCAGCCTGTCGAACAAGCAAGAAGAAGCAGAAATGTACTCCGCAATGGCGTGCGTCTGCATCGGCATGACAAACGACGAAAAGGCACAGGAGTACTTTGAACAGGCTGTGAAGCTGCTGGAAGATACGGAGAACGTACGTGAGATGTCCCGTCTCTCGACTATTTATGGTGACTACATGTCCTTCCATATCAACCGGGACCGGATAGCAGAGGCCATTGAAATAGGCTACCGCCGTGAGGCCCTTATACAGCGCATGAGCGGGCTTCCTGGGCCTCCTCCGGGGTATATTGACCAGCAGTATGGGTTCCTTTATGCCAAAATGGCCGTGTTGTTGCACGATGAAGGGAAGAAAGAAGAGGCGGCGGAAATATTCAGGAAATACCGGTCTACCGGCTTTTCGCAAACCCTTACCGGAAAACAGTATAGTGTACCTTATCTTCTGAAAGTCAACCAATATGCGGAAGCGGCTGATCTGAGCGACACATGTCTTTCCGCTTTTACGAATGACACCGTAAGCTATGAATATCTGATTTTGCTCAACTACCGTGCACGTGCCAGCCGTGGAATGAAACGTTTCGACCTGGCCGATGCCTTCACCCTGCGTGGCTGGGTGGTGCAAGACAGCATTTATACCCGTGAGAGCAAGAGCAAGGCACAAGAGTTCGCTTCTAAGTTCGAACTGAAAGAGAAAGAGTTGCTGTTGACCAAAGCCCATGCCTTGTCTGAACGGCGTATGCTTCTGCTGGCAGCGTCGTGTGTCCTGACGGTTCTGCTCTTTATCATCCTTTGGACGACTTTTGTGAATTTGCAAAAGACAAAGAAACGTAACCGCATTGCAGCCAAACAGATAGATGAACTGCTGGCACAACGTGAAGAGTTGCGAAAGGTGTTTGCACAACCCAAGGACACCCACGGAACAACGGAAGGAGGCGAAGCCGGCCAGCCGGAGGAGGAGACATCTGCAACCGTTACGGAAACGGAAGTGGAAACTCCGGAGACGAAAAGCGATGAGGATTATGCCCGTTTCATGAAGATGGAAAGCCTGCTTGTCGAACAAAAGCTTTTCTTGAAACCCGGATTCGGTCGTGACGACTTGACACGTGTCGCTGGTATCAACAAGAATGACCTTAGCCCCTTGTTGCGGAAATATGCGGACTCCGACAATTTCAACGATTATCTGAACGGCCTGAAAATAGAGTATTCCATCAAACTGATGAAAGAAAAGCCCTATCTTTCAGTCGATGCGATTGCCGAAGAGGCCAATTTCAACAGCCGTAGCACATTCTATCGGACTTTTGTCAAGATTTCGGGAATGACGCCTGCACAATATATGCGCACTAAAATAGAGTAGGCTAGTTTATTCTTGATGTTATACAAATATTTTAAGCATTAACTGTTACAATACATTTTTCTTTTCTATAATAAAATATACTTTCAGTCCGTAATTTGCAAAAGCTGTTATGGCTGGTAAGATATCTTAGGTGGTTGATATTGGAACTGTTCATCAGTTTGCACTGCTTAGGGTATCAAGTAACGCAAGTGTTTTTGGGGATATGCATATTTCAATACTATCCGATCTGTATTCAACGAAAACAGTATCTTATCAAAGTCTGATTCTTTTAGAAAATAAAACAGTTTCTTCATCACATATCCATATACATAAACTTGATTTTGCCTGATGAAACATATATAATCCCAAAGTTCCCCCATATCAGCTGGTTGTTCCTTGTGTTACGTATTTTTTCATCATTATTGCGGTAGTCTGTCTTCCATCCGCAAGTCGTTGAATAAGCTTTTTTGTTTTTAAAATAGGACATTTCCGCATTTTCTTAGCATGTATATTAGTCATTTGGAATTACATCCTTGTAATTTCCCTTATTTTTTATATATCGTAGAATTTTGGAGAGGAAATAAATGAATGTTTATTCCTGTCAGCACGGTTTTTCGAATCTTGCCATATTTCCTTATCTCTTTTTCCCGATATAACAATTTCCTCATTTTTATTACCCCGTCATGACTTCCCCTTGCATGGTTCAGGGTGCGAAGCTACGTCCGGGTCCCTAAAAATCTGCAAGGCCGCTTCGCGCCCTCCGGGTTTTGGCGAAAATTTTTCAATCCGTCCAGCGGGGCGGTTGAAAATTTTTCACCAAAAGCCTTGCATATTTTCTCCCCGTCCGTATCTGCCCCCTGAAACGAGCAAGGTGAAGCCACCGACAAGGCATAAAAAAAAAGTCAATGTTATGAAAAAGAGAACAGAAATACAACAAGATTTGAAACGAGGCTTCGGCTCCGCTCCAACCGGCATAAAAATTTTGATGAAGTGGTCGTTGGTCGGTTTCATTGCGTATGTGGCGATGCGTTTCATGTGTGCCTTCGTGGGTGGTGTGGTGACGGGTTTAGGCGGTATTCTGCCCATGTTGGCAGGTTTGGCGGTGGTGGGTTTCCTCATCCGTGCCGTATGGCGCATCCTTTCCTCTCTCTTTTCGTGCTTGCCCTTTTCATCATCCTTTTATGCGTGATACTCTGAAACGAAATATTAATCATTAAAACAATTCATTATGAACAAAGTACATTTATTGGGAGCGAACAGAAGCTATGACAGAGACGAACAGACCGTTTCAGTCAATCAAGTGGTAATGCTGGAAGGTTACAGCTACGACAGCTATGTAGTGTATGAAGTAAGCCGCATCCAGTAGGGAATAACCTATCATCTTATCAATTTGCGGACGTACGAATTTCATACTTCCGATCTTATCCGACCTTTGTCGGAAAAATTCGGGATAGGCATGTATTATGACGATGCGAACCCCAAGTTTTTAGATCCGTTGGAAACAGCCGCCCTGCTCACCAAGGCAAGGGAGAAGAAAACGGAGGATGACAGAAAAGCGGAGGAAGAACGGCAGAGGAACGAACACACCGCAAAAATCGGAGCGGAACGCTTGCGCCCCCTTATCCCTTCGGATGCGAAAGCCGTCATTGTCGGTGAACTACGGGTGAGCGAGTGTGACAACTATACGGACTACTACGACTACCGTATAGAAAGAACCGTGATTTTGGGCTTTTCCACCCATACACGAAACCTCTTTTCCGAAATGCGCAAGTATGCCGCCAATTTTGAGGGAACGGCTTATTTGGCAGAGAACGACAAGGAGTACGAACACCGTGAAAATTACAGCATGGGGGACGGCATGTATTTGGGACGCAACAAGTACAGCGGTTGGACGATTTCAAAAGAGCGGATTTACGACCTTGAAAAGTTCATTGAACGATACGCCCACACCGCAGGGAGTGAAGCCAACATTTGTCTGAAAGCACCGCAAAGGGAAACCGAAGCACAGCCGACAACATCCGCAGACCTCTCAACGCTCAATCTTGAAATCGTGGAATACAGCGAAAAGGCAATAGCCGTATTCGGGGACACCAAGCCGATAAAGGACGTTTTGAAAGGCTTGAACGGTCTGTTCCGTGCGAACCTCACCTACAACGGTGAAAGGCGTGCAGGGTGGATATACAGCAGGAAGCAGGAACAGAAAGTACGTGAGACGCTCGCAGCGTGCATCCACGCATGACTATACACAAAGTATGGCGGAGCAATCCGCCATATTATCAAAGAACTTCTAAACATACGATGATATGAGAACAGAAACAAGAACATATACCCTTTATCAGATAACCGAGTTATCCGGGGAAGCCAAAGAAAAGGCACATAACGAATGGTTATGCAACCGATACTTTTACGGTTGGACGGACGAGAACCGTAAAACGCTCGATACCTTTTGCGAATGCTTCGGCATCGTGTGCGGTCATTGGAGATATGATGAAATCCATTATAGTTATGACTATCGGAGCAGGCAGGAAGACTATATAGACAAGTTAAGCGGCTGGCGGTTGGCAACCTATCTGACAAACAACCATTGGAGCGACCTATATACGCCCAAATTCTATTGGAACGGAAGGAAAGGCAGAAAAAGCAGAATACTTGTAGATACCTGTTGCCCCCTTACGGGCTATTACATAGATGACTGTATTCTCGATCCGATTTATAAGTTTTTGGAATCGCCCACCGAAACAGTCACGTTTGACAGCCTTATGAACGATTGTCTCGACAGCTTTTTCCGTGCTTGTCGGGATGATATGGAGAGTACCCAAACATTGGAATACTTCACGGAAGAAAGTAACGCCAACAATTGGGAATACCTTTCGGACGGAAAACTATTCAATTAACTATCAACATTTAAAAACTTATCATTATGAAAATGAACAAAAAAGTACAGAAAATGAACAGCGTTCAGAAATCAGAGAAAGAAACGGCAGTAAAAGTAACCGCTTTGGCAATCATCCCCAAACCGATGATATTACTTTCACCGCAAAACATGCCCACGACTGCCGGAATAACGGAAGCACCCGAAACGGCAACCGTTCCCACCGTTCTGGAAGAAGCACCGCAGCAAACCACGCTTAAAGCACCGCTTGCAACGGCTACAGCCGAAACCGACCTTGATATTACAACCGTGTTTCCGAGCGCAGACAACCACCGCAAGACCTTCAATGACACTTCTTTGCAGGAACTTGCCGACAGCATTCGGGAAGTAGGTGTTTTGCAGGCCATTGCGGTACGTCCACGCACGGCAGGAGATTATGAAATCATCTACGGTGAACGCCGCTACCGTGCCTCATTGCTTGCAGGAGCAAAGACGATAAAGGCAACTATATATAATAATGTAACAGACAATGAAGCGGAGGATATGTCATTAAGTGAAAATTTACAGCGTGAGCAGGTGCGCCCCACCGAAGAAGCGAAAGCGTTCAAACGCCTGCTTGAAAAGGGCAGGTATGATATGTATTCACTTGTCAGCCGTTTCGGACGGAGTGAAAAGTATATCTATACCCGTCTGAAACTGAACGAACTGTATGCGCCTATCGGTGAACTGCTGGACAATGAAACAATCACCGTCAGCGTAGCCGAGGAAATAAGCACCTATGAACCCAATATCCAAAAAGACGTTTACGAGAAACACCTCAAGGAAGACAGCGGAGATAATTGGACGGGATACACATTGAACCTTTTTAGAAAGCATTTTGAGAAATGCTATACCACCGACCTTGAACAATACAAGTTCGACAAGACGGAATGTAAGGCGTGTGTACACAACGCAGCGAATTATAACCTTTTTGCCGAGCATAACGGATGCGGACATTGTACCAACCGCAAATGTCTGGAAGCCAAGAACGCAGCGCATGTGGCAAAGGAAACGGAGAAACTTCTGAAATCCGACCCGAAGTTGGTGATCGCCCGACCTTATTACGGAAGCCGTAACGACACGGCACTCCAAAAATTGGACAAGAAAGGGCATGAAATCAAAGATTTCGATTACAACGTGTCGGCAAGGGAATTTCCCAAAGCACCCGTAGCACCGCAAAAGGAGCAGTTCACCGAACCGACAGAGTATGAACAAGCGGTACAGACCTTTGAACAGAAAAACGAGGAATACACCCGAAAGGTGGAAGAACTCAACCGTAAAAAGGAAGAGGGCAGGATAAAGACATATGTCAAAGTGGGACAGACAGAACCCGAACTTTGCTACGTGGAGATAAACAGGAAGGAAACCGCCCCCGTCACCATTGAGACATTGCAGGAACGGGACAAGCGTTTCAAACAACTTTCCACCGAGAAGATTGTTGCCGATACGAAAAAGATAGTCCGTGAGAATGACTATCCCGAAAGCCCGTTTACACAGTACGAGGACGGAATGCTTTATTTCATCATGCTGACTTGGTTGCAAAGAAAGCATTATCCGCTTTGCGGCATCAAAGACCAGCCGATACCGTTGGACGAGAAACAGCGGATGAAGATTGTAGCCAAACTGACGGACGCACAGAAAACAGTTATCAAACGGGACTTCATCAACCATTTTCTTTGTGAGAACGCTTACGGAGACAACAGCGCATCCAAGCTCTTGAGGGATTTCGCAAACATGCACTTCCCCGACCAGTACGGACTTGCCAAAGCCACCCACGAGGAGGAATATCAGAAAAGGCACGAACGTTTGGGAGAGAGGATAAGGGAGATGAAGAAAGCGGAAAAGGCGGCAGCGAAAAAGGGCGAAAAGCAAAAAGTTTCCCCTTCATTGCCCCATGATGATAAAGCAGCTTGAATGTATAATATTGAAAGGTGAAATTTTTCACCTTTCAATATCCAATCCGATTTTTAATTTAACCCTATAAGATTGTAACATTATGGAGAAAGAAGAAATGATTGATACCATCAAACAGTTTGCGTGTTCTTTGGCAGAAAAGGAACTGGTAGATAAATACGGGAAATTACCCGAACAACTGATGACTAAAGGAGGGACATATCGTTCTAAATATCAAGATGAATTTAACAAGTTATACGATAGGTACGAAGATAGGCTTATCCGTTTATCGGGAAAGAATGTAGATGAACTGTTCGTATGCGGGTAACTGTTTCATGTGCCGGAAACTATCAGCCGGCACATATTTTTCCCCGTCTTGAAAGAACAGAGGGCAGGGCCGGACGACCCCACCCACACCGCCACCGTAATTATCATCCAAACCGTGAATATATGAAATACATAAGATTCTCCCCGAATGTGGAATATTCCACCGATACGGATTTTTTCCTCGAAAATCAAATCATTTGCATTGTAAGCAAGGAAGGCACGAAGTTTTGCAGTCTGATTGAAAACCGTTTGTTCATGCGTTCCGAGAACCGTCATATCAGCAAGCGGATGCAACTGGACATCATGCGTGAAATCCACAAGGACATCTGCCGCCTGTGCTATGGCGGCGAACCCGTGGACTGACCTGCCACACCCCACACCTGAACAGCTTCCCTTAAAAAAGTCGGGCAATCCTTACGTGATTGCCCGGCTTTTTTCTACTTTTGCGTAGTTGAATATAAAATCAAGAATATTATAAGATTAGAAATAATTGAATGATAACATATTAGAATAGCTTTTAGCTGTTTATTCCCGAACACGAAACGACCAATTTTAATGCAGGAGGATAAACGGGTAAGGTCCTTGTCGTACACTTATGGCACGGGCTTAACTCGTCTCCTGCGAGGTGCTTGGTCGTGCCTGTGTTCAGACTTGTTAAGTACCGTGCTTTTTTCTGTCCGGTACATAGCAGGAAGTTACGGACAAGGTATTAATTAAAAAATCATAGCAAGATGTACAACAAGAACGTTGCCATAACAGGCTGTACCATTGAAAAGACAACAAAATACGACTACTTCAGGGAAGACAAAATCCGGATGAAACTCTACCGGATCATCCTTTCGCTTTATAGTGATGGCTGCCGCACATTCACCTGCCATTTGCATACTTATATCGGACTGTTGGGTGCGGATACCATAGTCATGCTGCGCGATACGGGCAGATGCCCGGAGATAATCCTCTCGGCAGTTATACCGGAAACTGGTTTTCCGGCAGATACCGACAAGCTGTATTGTGCCTTATACGACGATTTGATAAAGCAGGCGGACAGCAAAGAGCCACTTTCTGAAAAAGGCAACGCCGTAAAGGTGCTGTCCGGTTGCCATATCATCTGTTATTATAATGACCTTTGTCCGGAAATCGGGCAGGTGCGTACGTCCGGTATTCCCTATACCAATATCCGTAAAATGATATAGGCATATATGCCTTCCCGCACCTTACAGCAGTTTTTCCAGCCGTTCAATCCGTCTTTCGGTTGACGGATGCGTACTCATAATATATTCGGTAAAAGTCGGGCGTTCACTGTAAACGTCTTCCGTTCTTTTCAACCGGCGGAGGAAAGAAAGCAGTCCTTCGCCGCAGCCATAACGCACGGCATACGTGTCGCAACGGTACTCGGCATATTTATTGATATTCACGTCAGCTATCCGGCTGATACCGTAAATAATCCGATGAAGCAGTTTATAAACGGCCCACCATATCTTCGCTATAAGTTCACCCACAAAACCCAATGCCGGAACTAATGCAAACACCATGCTGCCGATTATCCCGAATATCAAAGCCGGAATAAGAAATATACCGTAAAGGCAGCGGTAACCGAACGACTCCATCGAGAATAAAAGCACTTGATAGACAAAGTCGTAATGGGAAATATGTCCCACTTCATGGCTGATGATGCCCTTCAGTTCCTCATCCGAAGCGGCAGCGAGTACTCCACCCGTCAGTCCTATCGTGTTGAAACCGAATGCGGCGGCATTTACCCGCGCGTCATTGTTACGATAAAGTTTCAGTTTCCGGTTCACACCCATTTCCGAAAGCAACCGTTCCAGCCTCATGCGGTCGGAACTGTTCAAAGGACGATACCCTTCTTTTCTGCGTAGCATCCACACATTAAGCGGAGAAATGGAATAAAGGATGAATAGCAGTAAAAGATAGTACGGTAACGTATTGACTAAATAGGGAACCAGCCCCTCATCAAACAGACCCGGTATGTATGCAGGCCATATATGGCGCAAGATAGAAAGCAGCAATGCGTAAAACACCGTAATAAAGACAAAATTCACTATCGTGACTAGGCCATCAGCAACAACTTGCTGATGATGCGGAATATTCTGAGTGTTGTTTTCATGCGTATATGATTAATTTATTAACTTCCGGCTAAATATAGAAACAAATTTTGCGCAATCCGGAACAATTACTTATTCATTTATTTTCATTAAGCAAATTTCATAAAACAAGAGACGGCGGGATGCCCCGCCGTACTTCCTGATAGGTACTGATAACAGCTATTTTTCTGCCGTACCGCTTTCCACGTCAAACGTCACTGTCAGTTCACTTTCCCGTCCGAAATTATCCCGGACAAAGAATTTCAGTTCCGAGCGTTTGGCACTTGTCGAGCGGTAAAAGAGAGTGAATACCTGCCTCACCGGATTTTCCGCATCCAGCCTCGGCACTTCTGCCAGCGGCCTCACTTCCCGATTGACGAGTTTCACGCCTTCGCAGTCCGTCACCTCTCCCTTGCCTTCCATCTGAATGTAGCCGATTTCATACTCTGCCTTTTCATAGTCCCCTTCACGGTTCAGATAAAAGCGTATCTCCACCGTTTCATCCGTAGCAATCTGCTTTTGCAGATACCATGACGAGAGACTGAAATCATAGTCCTGCCGGATGTCTATCTCATCGTTACATGAACCGAATGCCAGCACTGCAACCAGTGCGCCTATACATATATAGATTACGTTTTTCATTTTATTGTTTCTCCTTTCTTTTTTCGTTAGTTGATGACAAAACGGACACCCAGCCCTATCTGTGTATGAAAATTCCCCGCATCCGTCCCGAACAATGCCCTTTCCTTGACTTGCAGCAGGAGGACGATCCGGTCTGTCAGATAGACATCGAAAGCTGCCGTGAGGGCGCCGCCATAAATAAAACTGTCCCCATTGGTCACTGCCGCCCCGTCGGGAAGCAGGGAAGTTCCCCAATTGACTGTCTCGAAGCCGCCCAGCGCAGAAAGCCCGATACGGAAGCAGACGTTCCGCCCCTTGTCCGACAATACGGGGATGAAGTAGCCGAGTTCCCCGGTGAACTGCGCTTTCGGTATTGCCTTGTTCTCATAGGTGTACTCCTTTATTTGATAGTCCAGACCGTACTGCCAATAGGTGCGGTTACGATTGGTACGGGTAAAGGCCAGCGAGGTGAAGTAGTGACGCTCACCACCGCTCTTCCATGAAAGGAAATGATTCACTCCCCCTGTTGTAAACTGTATGCCTGTCTGCCCCGGCAGGTCACGCTGCGCATATGCCTTGTCCGCTCCGAAGAGCAACGTCGCGGCTAACGCCAATATGAATAGCATTCTTTGCATATACAATTATATATTATAGGGGTTATTACTTCAAATGCAGTTCACTGACAGGTTTTGCCGCCACAAGGTCGGTGTTCTCTATGCGGAACGACTGGTGCCGTGCGCCGCCCTTCTCATAGATTTCCACCACCAGCAGCTTGTCATCCGGCAGTGTCAGTTTGGGCAGTACGAACACATTGCGCACCGTGGCTTTTCCATCCACCGTCACCAGGCGGTTGTATGTCCTTACCGGCTCGATGAAATTCTCCTGCATGGCCGTACGCTTGGCCACTTTCTTGTCGATGACTTTAAAGCGGATATAGTCGATGTCAAACGATATGTCCGAACTGTTGCGCACGGAAGTATGCAGGTACAGCAGGTCGTTGTTGATATAAATCCCTTTGAGCAGCGTCTGTATGCCGTACTTCTTGCAGCCGATATGCCTGATGTCCCTTTTGTTCTTCTTATACAGCGTGTACATGATGCGGTTCACCACCAGCGGTGTTTCCCCGCCCAGTTCCTTCAGTTTCACGAACATGCGGTCACCGGCAATGCCGCCTTCGGGATTGTCCCGGAGCCAGTCCTCCATTTCGATAGAGAGCTGTGCCGGTTCGTCCTTGTAAACCACATTAAAGGAATAGAAACAACCGTCGGCTGTGATGACTGAAAAATTGGTCTCCCCTTCAAAGCCTTTTACCGCCGCCTTGATGCGTACCACGTTTTCCGCTCCCGTCGCCTTGTCCGCTATGATGTCGAACGAACCCAGATCCACATATTTCACTTCGGAAGGGAAAAGGATATGCACGGTTTTCTGGAAAGTCACCTCAATCCGGTGCGGTGCGATAATCTGGTTGGCGGGAAATATCTTTGTTTCCACCGCCTCCTGCGCTTTTGCCCCCAACAGGGAGAAAAGCATGACTATTGATAAAATAATTCTTGTCTTCATCTGATTATTGTTTTTTAGATATGAATAAAAGTTGATAATTCGCTTTCACGGCCACCTTCACCTCACGCATCTTTGTGGCGAGGTATTGTGATCCGCCGCTAAGCACGCCCCTTGTCGCGTCCATGACAAGCTGTTGCGAGGCGCTGCGTGCAAACGAGATGCTTGTCCCGAAACTGCCCCCGATATTGGCGGCGGCTTCCTTCATGGCAGTACGCTCTGCGGTATTGGGGACGAAAAGCCCGGCCTGCCCGTCCATGTCGTATGCCGCCAGTTCCACCGGCAGGATATTGCCGCCGCTTTCAATGGATTTCACCGTGACCGCCATCCGCTGCCCCTCGATACGCACCGTACCGTATAACGGGGTGTTGGCCGGTACAAGCACGCCGCCCACTTGCAGCGGTTCCAGCAATCGGAATTTCAGTCATGCCCCGGTAGTCACCGTCTGGTCTTCGGCCACGCAGGCCCGTATCGTATTGGCTCCGGCAAGCTGTCCGCCTCCTACGGCAGTGGCAAAACCATAATTGCGTGGGATTGAATCCGGCAGCGGAGGCGAGGCCAGCGACGAGACCACATTCTCCGTGGCACGTCCTGCGACTATCGCCGCAGGATTACCCGATGAACTGCCCGTGCCGTCCGCGGGCTGTATGTTCTTCACCTGCCCGCCCGTCTGTCCGGGGAAATAGCGTGCCGCCATTTCATACGACTTCTCCATCAGTTCCAGCGGGTCTTGTCCCTTGCGCTCGCGTTCCAGTTTTTCATTAAGCTCTTTCACCTGCCGTTCCAGTTCGTCCACCCTCGGACTCTCCTTCGGTTCCTGATAGAACGCGGTGATCTGCCTTGAAATCTGCCGTTGCTTTTCCCTGGACTCCCGGATAGCATCCGCTTTCGGTGTGTCCTCTTCCGGCTTCAGCCCGTCCGGTGTGTCCGGTGTCAAATCGCCGGCCATGTCCTGCAAGGTTCTTACCTTCTCCTGCCTGCGTTTCTTCATCTCTTCCAGTTCGTAAGCCTTCTGTTTGTCGGCCATCGTTTCGGGCGCGATAGCGTCGGGTATCGTGGTGTTGATGCCCGCTGTCCCTTCCACCGTGTCAGCCGCATCCGGTTTGAAAAGGAACCAGATAAATCCGGCACACAGCAGGGAGAGGAATGCCACTACTCCATAAAATTTCAGCTTTCCGGCGGTCTTGCCGCTTAACTTTTTCTCCTTTTGGGATACCGGCTCCGCTTTCAGCGTCTCCTTTTCCTTTACTTCTTCTTTCTTATCGGATTGTGTCATTGGATACATTGTTTTTGAATGGTTGGATACTGTCCGTCCGGGGAAGCGCCACCCTTTGGAGATGCCGCACCTCAATCGGAAATTTGTCTGTCCCGCAGAAACCGCCCACGATGTAGGCAAGGTCGATGGCGGCGAAGAGTCCGAGCAGGTAAAGGATGATAACCCTTTGCTGCCTGTAACTCAACCGCTGCCAGCGTCTGCGGAGTTTTGCTATATGGCGGTCTTTCCCCGTTCTGAACGACTGGAAGACCTTTTTCAGCCCGTTATCTTTCATACTGTCCGATGTCCCTGTTTTCGATGATTGTAAAGCCTTCTATCAGGAAACCCTGCGGATTGTTGTCGCTCCGGGTTACATTTCTCAGGCGGCAGGTGGTGACAAGCGACCTTTCGGTAACGCTGCTCGAACGGATGATGTGCTGCCGGCAATAGGCCCTCATCTCGTACGGATAGCTGTCAAAGTTCCCCCCGATGCTGTCCACCGTCAGGGTCTGTGAGATATTCCCCGCTATCATCCGGTTGAAATACCCTTTCTCCTGCAAGTTCCGGTAGTAACCGATGGCGCTTTCATCCGAGAGGTAAAGGGCACGCTGCACATTGCTTTCAATGGCATTCTTGTCCGGTGACAGGGTGAAGAACAGTTCGTGAAAACGCCTGATATGCTCCCTCGCCTCTACCGGGCGGTTCTGCTGCGCATCCTGCGAGAGGGCCAGCATCAGCGATTTCCCGCTGTCCAGCACATAGATTTTCTGCCGCTGCGCTTCCGCAAAGTCGTATGCCTTTCAGGTGGAGAAAACCGTTACCAGTGCGCAAACTCCCAGGAATACCATTCCGAACAGCCGTAGCTGCCGGAACGATGTCTCGATGTTTTTTAATGATTTAAATTCCATGTTTTTTCTGTTTTTTAATGTGATACGTTTAAAACATTTTCTTGATGCGTCCGGCTACCGATCCACCGACCGCACCAGCGACTGCCGCCGCACCGTTCCCGGCCATCTTCCCGGCACCGTTGGTCTTCTGTCCGAAAGCCCCCGCACCGCCTGCCTGAATGATCCACGAGGAAACCGTGGGCACGCAGAAATAACCGATGATACCGATTATCATGAATATGCAATAAACACTGTTCGATGCGTCCGGTATGAATGTCGGGTCCTGCATCTGCTGGATGTCCTGCTGCAACATCAGGATCTGTATGCGTGAGAGGATAGCCCCGAACAAGTCACCCACCGGTAGCCATAAGTAAATACAGATGTAGCGCGACAGCCATGTGGTGAGCGTACTCTGGAATCCGTCATAGACGGCCAGCGCAAAGGAAATCGGCCCCAGTATGGACAGGACAATCAGAAAGAAAGTTCTCAGCGTGTCTATCAGTAGCGATGCGGCCTGAAAGAACAGTTCCAGCAGCTCCCGGAACCATTGCCGCACTTTCTCCCCCATGTCATACACAGCCTTCTGCCCGTACATGTTTATCATCGTGTCCATGTCGCCCAGCGACCAGCCCAGTTCGTCTATCTTCTTGTCAAACTCCTCGTCGCTTACCAGAAAGGCCTTTGCCGGGTCACGCAGCATCGCCTCCCGTTCCAGTTCGTCCTTCTCTTCCTGATACTTCTTCATGTCGAAGGTCTGCTGTTCGACCAGTGAAGAAGTCGCACTGCACACGGGGGAAAGAATCCCGTTGATGGTCCCCAGCACAAGAGTGGGAAAGAACATGATGCAAAGTCCCAGCACGAAGGGCCTGAAAAGCGGGAACACGTCAATTTCTTCCGCCCTTGCAAGGGACTGCCACACCCGGTAGGCCACATAGGACAGGGCGCCGATACCCGCCACTCCCTTCGCCACGCTTGCCATGTCCTCGCACAGCGGCATCATCTCATCGTAAAGCGAACGCAGCAACTCATGCAGGTTCGTCCAGTCTATTGATAGTAATACCATAGTTTATCCGTTTCTTTAATGATGAATGATTACCAGTAACGCTGGTCGTGTGTACCGTACAGGGCAAGCACCCGCTGCGAGTCTCCCTTCTTCTTGCTGCGCAGGTACGATATTCCGATATTCTTTCGGGTATAGTACCATGTCAGGTTCTTGTATTCCAGCACTTCGCCGTATATCCGGTTGATGATGTCCAGCCGTTCCTTGTCGGTCATCGAAAGCCCGGTAGCCGTGGTCACTTCCTTCAAGTCCAGCAACAGGCTGCTGCTTTCCTCAAGCAGCCGGTTATACCCGAATGCCATGGCCGAGAGTTCCTCCACGGTGAAGTTCGGGTCGCCCATCATCGTATTGAAATTGGTCACGTAAATGTCGCTGATGTCACCCACCAACAGGATGGTCTGTTGGACTTTACGGGTGCCTTTTACAAGGTCGTGTACGGATTTCAAAGCGTCGTAGTAGGCCTTGTCGGGTAGGTCAGGGGTATTGCTACCCCTTTCCCCCCTAAGAACCGTACAT